>LNFM01000017.1_pt1 | contig 373400 bp, 275 predicted proteins | sample 596031 | NCBI WGS metagenome assembly LNFM01 (sample SAMN04254537, study PRJNA301005) | activated carbon metagenome | isolation source: dual media filters at the Ann Arbor, Michigan drinking water treatment plant | place: USA: Ann Arbor | reverse complement strand
CGAAGGGGCGACTCCGGGGCGATGGTTGCACCGCCGATGTTGCGTCGCGACGTTCCCGGAGTCGGCGCGTTCGCGCCTCGTCCGAGCTACGCGGTGTCCCCGATCTGCTTGTCGTCACCCGCATCCCCTGTCATCCTCCGCGGCCGAGTCTGCGGAGCGTTGTCATGGAAGACGGGTTTGAGCGCCGGACCATTCTCAAGATCTCGTGGCGACTGCTGCCGCTCATCGTCGCGAGCTATCTGGTCGCCTACATCGACCGGACGAACGTCGCTTTCGCTTCGCTCACCATGAACAAGGATCTCGGCATCAGCTCGTACGCGTACGGGTGGGGCGCTGGCATCTTCTTCCTGGGCTATGCGCTGTTCGAGGTGCCCAGCAATCTCATCCTCGATCGCGTCGGCGCCCGCCGCTGGATCGCCCGCATCATGATCACCTGGGCAATCGTATCCGCGGCGATGGCTCTCGCCACCGGACCGACGAGTTTCCTCGTGCTGCGTTTCCTCCTCGGCGTGGCAGAAGCCGGCTTCTTCCCCGGCGTGATCTACTACCTCTCGATCTGGTTTCCAGCCCGATACCGCGGGCGCGTGATCTCCGCGCTGTTCCTGGCGGTTCCGGTCTCCAATGCGCTTGCCTCGGCAATCTCCGGCGCCATCCTCGAGATGGACGGCATCGGCGGGCTGCGCGGGTGGCAATGGGTCTTCATCCTCGAGGCGATGCCGGCGGTGCTGCTCGCCTTCGTGGTTCTGCGTCAGATGACCGACCGTCCCGCGGCGGCGGCGTGGCTCGACGACCGGGAGAAGGCGTGGCTCGAAGGTGAACTCGCTGCCGAGCGAAGTGCCGTGCAGGCCGGTGGTCACCTGAGCGTGCGCAAGGCCCTCACTCATCCGCGTGTGCTCATGCTGTCGCTGATCTACATGACCAGTGTCACCGCGAGCTATGGCATCGTGTTCTTCCTGCCGCAGATCGTGAAGGGATTCGGCCAGTCGAACGTGATGACCGGTCTGCTCACCGCGATTCCGTACACGATCGGGGTGCTCGGGCTGCTCGCGTGGGGCTGGTCTTCGGACCGGCACCACGAACGCCGCTGGCACCTCGCTGCGGCAATGGCGGTCGCGGCGGTCGGCCTGTTCGGCGTGGCCTGGCTCGGCCAGTCCTACTGGGCGCTCGCCGCGATGTCCGTGGCGACCATCGGGCTGTACGGATCGCGCCCGTGCTTCTGGCCGATGCCGTCGATGTTTCTCACGGGGGCCGCGGCAGCCGGCGGTATCGCCCTCATCAATTCCCTGGGCAATCTCGGCGGCTACGTGGGGCCGTTCATCGTCGGCTGGATCAAGGACAGCACGAAGAGTTTCGAGATGGGGCTCTACTTCCTCGCGGCGTGCGCCCTCGCGTCGGCGGTGATCACCGCGTTTGCCGCGCGCACGGGGGACGCAGGGCCGCGCCCGTCGTGATTCAGTCGTGCACCTCGAAGTACAGCAGGGAGTGATCGGAGTAGCTGCCGATCCACTTGTCCTTGGCGGCGGCCGTGGTTTCCTGCGCCCAGCCCCGCACCGACACGTTCGCGTCTGTGCCGTCGGCGCGCTTGAACGCCTTGAAGCGCAGGTTGGTGGAGGCGTAGACGTGATCCAGGTTTGAGGGCGGCAGAGAAGACTTGCTGCCGTTGTACCAGGTGGCCTCGTGGGTCTTCGCGAGGCGGCGCATGCCCACCTTCGCCTTGGCGGCGTACTTGTCCCACTTGGCGAGTTCCAAGGTCGAATCGATGTTGCGGTCGAACGGGTACTTCATGCCCATCGTGTTGAGGTCGCCCAGGAATACGTAGCGCGACTTGCCGGGGCCGCCCTCGGCCTTGTCGAGCGTGGTGCGGAAATCGAAGGCGCGCTCGAGCATGTCGTCGCGCAGGCCCATGCCGCGGGGATCGTTGCCGCTCGACAGGTGCAGGAACAGCAGCCCGTAGTTCAGGCCGTCCCGGACGACAGTCACCAGCTGACCGGGACGCATGTGCGTCGTGCCCGACTTGAACTCGATCTTCTGGGTGATGAAGGCCGTGAGCGTCCTGCGCACGCCCACGAGAATCTCCTGGGTCTGCGGGCCCTCGGTGATCTGGAAGGTGTAGTCCGGCATCTTCGCGACCAGCTCGTTGAAGATCGTCGCGCCTTCGACCTCGAACAGGCCGAAGACATCCGGCCGCTGCGCATCGAGGAAGGCGATCACGCGCTTGACGCGACCCGGGTCCAGCGCGAAATGCTCGACATTCCAGGAAGCGACGGAGAAAAGCTTGGCCATGTCAGGACTCCCGTTTTTGGGGCGGAACGTCGAAGCTACGCCGAGTGGTGCATCATCTGCAATATGCCGTTGGTCAGACTTCGCGAAACGCAGGCGGAGAGTCTGCGGAGCGGCAATACGAAGTGTCCGGAGGAAAGCATGGCAAGACTCGAAGGCAAGGTGGCAGTAGTCACGGGGGCGGGCAGCGGAATCGGGCTTGCGTCCGCCGAGGCGTTCGCCCGTGAGGGGGCGAGGGTGGTTCTCGTCGGTCGTAACGAAGGCGCGCTCCAGGCGGCCGCCACGTCGATGGGGGTGGCGCGGACCGCTGTGGTGGTCGCGGATGTCGCGGAGCCCGAAGCGAACGAGCGCATGGTGCGGCAGGCGGTCGAGCGATTCGGCGGGCTCGACATCTTCGTCGCGAATGCGGGCATCGAAGGGCTGTCGACCCCGATCGAGGACTACCCGATCGAGATGTTCGACCAGGTGATCGCCATCAATCTGCGCGGCGTGTTCCTCGGCCTGAAGTCGACCATCCCGGCGCTTCGGGCGCGCGGCGGCGGGAGCATCGTCATTCTCTCGTCCATCGGCGGCATCCGCGGTCGCGGTCAGGGCAACTCCGCGTACGTCGCCAGCAAGCACGCGGTGATCGGTCTGATGCGCACGGCGGCGCTGGAGAACGCGGCCCATGGCATCCGCGTCAACTGTGTTCTGCCGGGCCCGGTGGAGACCCGCATGATCCGCAACATCGAGGAAAACCGCTCGCCCGGCGCACCGGAAGTGGCCCGGGCCACGCTGGTCGCGGGCGTGCCGATGAAGCGCTACGGCAGCCCGGCGGAAGTGGCGAACGTGATCCTGTTCCTCGCTTCCGACGAGTCGAGCCTCTGCAGCGGCGGCACGTTCTCGGCGGACGGGGGCCTCGCGGCGGCATAGGGAAGGTCCGCCGCAACGATTCTGCCAGGAGCCCCGTGCCACAATCGGGGCTGACTTGGCGCCGGACGGTTCAGCGAGGGGATGCAGGCAGTGAACGCGAAGGTTCTCGGAGTCGGCTCGATCATCCTGATCGTGGCACTGGTGGTGTCCGGTCTGCAGCCCTACGACCGGGCGACTTGGATCATGGAAGTGCTGCCGGTGATGATCGCCCTGCCGATTCTCTGGTTCACATTCCGCCGGTTCCCGCTCACCACACTCCTCTACGTCGCGATCGTTCTCCACTCGCTGGTGCTGATCGTGGGCGGTGCCTACACCTACGCGCGGGTGCCCATCGGTTTCGAGATACAGCACCTGTTCGGCTTTGCACGCAATCCGTACGACAAGATCGGCCACTTCATGCAGGGCTTCGTGCCGGCGCTCGTGGCGCGGGAGATCCTGATCCGCGGGGAGTTCGTGCGGGGCGCGCGCATGCTCGCCTTCCTGGTGCTGTGTGTGGTGCTCGCCATCAGCGCCACGTACGAACTGATCGAATGGGCGGCTGCAGTGGCGATGGGGCAGGGCGCGGACGAGTTTCTCGGCACGCAGGGTGACGAGTGGGACAGCCAGTCGGACATGCTCTTCGCGACGATCGGCGGGGTGGCCGCGCTGCTGCTGCTCTCAGGCTCGCAGGATCGGCAGATCCGGGCCCTGCAGCGCTGAATCGGCTGGCACGCGGCGCTTTTTCTTCTCTTCTATCTCTGGAGTTCGGCAATGGAATCGCCCATGGAGTTTCCCCCGGTGGATCCGTCGGTGCGTGCCGACCTTCGCATCGCGATCGAGTCGATGCCCGCGTCACGGTGGCTGGGGCTGCGCGTCATCGGTTTCGATCCGAAGGGCATCTCGCGCATCGACATGGACGTGCGTCCCGAGATGACCTTCGACGGCGTGTCCGTGCAGGGCGGGCTCGTGGGGGCGCTGGCTGACTATGCCGGGGTGAGCGCCGCCGTTTGCACCACGCCCGACGGCTGGCGGGCGGCGACGGTCGGATTCGAAGTGCACAACATCGCGCCCGCCGCGGGGGAGCGACTCGTGGCGATCGGCCGCGCGGTCAGCGTCGGCCGGACCGTCGGCGTGTCGCGGGCCGATGTCTACGCTCTGCGAGACGGTGTGTGGTCGCTCGTCACCATCGCGACGACGACGGCGCGGTTGTTCGACGCGGCAGGTCGCGGCTGAATGATGTCGTGAGCCACGGCCCCGGCGTAGCCCGGACTCCGTCCGGGCAAACCGAAACGGCGTCGAATGGCGAGGCACCGCCCCGGGCGGAGACCGGGCTACAAAGCTGCGTAGCCCGGATTCCGTCCGGGCAATGCGACGCGACGCCAAGAGCCGACGCGCCGCTCCGTTACCAGCGCACCTCGAACTCGCACGCCGGATCGCCGGCCGCTTCGCACGCGGTCTGCACGGCGACGGCTTCGGGGTGCACCAGCTTCCGATAAAGCTCTTCAAACGTCGCCGCATAGAACTCGCACAGCGGCTCGTCGGAAGTCGCGTCGCGGCAGAGTGGACACCCCGTGATCGTGAGCCGGACCGGCCGACCGGCGCGAGCCTCGAACTTGCCGCTTCCTGCAAAGGTCCAGGAATGCCCGGATACCGCGGCAAGCAGCACCCGGCTGGCAATGGCTGCCGGCAGTTTCGGCAGCAGCCACCGCATCGGTTTCGGAATGCGATGGGCAAGGAGATACTTTGCCGTCAGCCTGCCGGCCTCACGAGACAGGTCCCGGGCCACACCGCTGCCGAACTGCACGCGCAGGGCCGCGTGGAGGCGGGTGACCTCGCCTTCGTCCACCATTCTCGATGGCGGGGCCGCGAGGTAGTGGGCGATCCCCGCGGCCAGGAACAGCCGCGTCCTCGCCGCGGCACCGAAACGCGCCGCGACGGCTTCGCCCAAGCGGGTGATCGCGTTCGGGCCGATGCGTCCGTCCGTCGGCGCGGTTGGTCGGGGCGGCGTGTGGTCCGGACCCTCCGCGGTCGCGGGCAGACCCGCGGGAAACATGGCTGACCGCACGGGACGTTACCGGCCGGCGCCCATGTCCATGGGTTCCAGCTCTTCGGTCAGCTGCTCCGTCCCGCCGCCGCAGGCCTTGGCGACTGCAGCTTCCTGCACCTTGCGGCGTTTCAGCGCGAGCTTCGCGTCGTGCACCGTGACCCAGCCCTCGTTCGGCGCGGCGCCTGCCGTGGCCTCACGCGTGCGCTCCTGGTCGAAGTGGAAGTCCACCTTGCCCTTCGACTGCGGCCCCCAGTAGCCCACGCGCCCAAGGTCGTAGAACGTGCGCTGGAAGCCGCTCTTCATGAACGCCTTGAGACACCCGAGCATGTAGCTGCGCTTTTCCTTGTTGCGGATCCACGGGTACTCGAGGAAGGACTTGCGCATGTAGAAGCGGCGGTAGTTGTGCATCACGCGGTCGAGAAGCTCGGTGCGTTCCATGGCGTCCGGCTTGATGATGGGCGTCACGAAGTTGTACTTCTCGAAGTCGAAGATCTCCACCTTGTCCCCCAGTTCCTGGAACAGATCGGAGAAGGGCCAGGGTGTGTACATCGCCCAGTTGGCCATGTCGGGCTTCCAGTCCATGGCCATGCGATAGGTTTCCTCGAGCGTCTCGGGAGTCTCGTTTTCCAGGCCCACGATGAACTGCGCCTCGGCCACGATGCCGGCGTCGCGCAGGAGCTGGATCGCCTTCTTGTTCTGGGCGATCGTGGTTTCCTTGTTGAAGCGCTCGAGCTTCAGTTGCGCCGCGGCCTCCGTGCCCAGCGAGACGTGAATGAGGCCCGCCTTCCGGTAAAGCGGCAGCAGTTTCTCGTCGCGCAGGATGTCGGTGACGCGGGTGTTGATGCCCCACAGCACGGGCAGCTTGCGTTCGATCAGCTCCTCGCAGAACTGGACGAACTTCTTGCGATGGATCGTCGGCTCCTCGTCGGCGAGGATGAAGAAGCCCACCTCGTGATCGCGCACGAGTGTCTCGATCTCGTCGACCACCTTCTTCGGATCGCGCACGCGGTAGTCGCGCCAGAATTTCCACTGGCTGCAGAAGCTGCAGGTGAACGGGCACCCGCGCGCGAAGTTCGGGATCGCGACGCGCTTGCCCATCGGGATATAGATGTACTTGCCCCACTCGAGGATGCCCCAGTCGGGCGCGATGCGGTCGAGGTCCGCGATCGGCGGCTCCGCGGGCGTGGCAACCACCTTGCCGTCGGCCAGATACGCGATGCCGCGAATCGACTCCCGTTCGGCGGGAAACCGGCCTTCGTCGATCGCCTGTACCAGATTGAGAAACACCTGCTCGCCCTCGCCGCGCACGACGGCGTCGATCCACGGCGCCTCGGCCAGCACTTGCGGGTACATGAACGTGCCGTGGATGCCACCCAGTACCGTGACGATCGACGGGTCCACGTCCTTCGCGATGCGCAGCAGTTGTTCCGCCTTGTAGATCGCCGGCGTGATGGCGGTAGCGCCGACCACGTCCGGCCGGGCCTGCGCGATCGCGTCGCGCACCTGCTCGTCCGACAGGTGGTTCGTCATCGCGTCGACGAAGATCACGTCGTGGTAGCCGGACGCCTTCAGGTAGCCCGTCAGATACGCCACCCAGGCGGGCGGCCAGTTCCCCGCGATCTCGGCGCCACCGGAGTGGTAGTTGGGATGGAGCAGCAGGATGCGCATCGGGGGAGGCCTCTTGGAATCCCGGCACCCGGCCGGTATGGAGTCGAGGCTATTTCGCGGCTACCCGGGCGCTCTTGATCCAGATCAGAAAAGTGTCAGTCCAGCCTGACATGTCTCGCTCATGTGTCCGAGAAAGTTGACTGTTTCGCCTTCCCCCGCAGATCCGAGCGGGATTGCCCGGATGTGCGAAAAATGCGTACGAGCATGCTCGTATGGCCGTCCGACAAACAACTTTAACGCAATGATGTATATGAAGGTTTTCGTCGCTTCTGGCCAGCGGTTCGGCGTGGACAAAACTCACTTTCGGGAGTATTTTCCCAATGGCCGAGGAGACCTCCCTTCATTGCACGTGGCGCGGTACGGCCGCGGTCCTCCGGCACATACAACTAACAATTTAGCGACCCGGGGGCTTCTGCACACCCAGGGCCGACCCGGAGTACCGACGCTGTCGATCGTCGCGTGCCGCCCGGCCTGACCGCAGCGTGTGTCTCGCGCTCCGCCGTCGAGCCATCAGCGGTTCGCCCCGTCGCTGTCGTTCCGTCCCGGGTCTCGCGGCGACACAGGGACTGACATGCTCAAGATCCAGCGACCCCACCTTCCCCGTTGGCTTCGCAGCCGTCGTGCCGAGGTGCCGCAGGTACCGCCTTTCCGCCGCAGGACCCTGTTCGAAGCCCTCGAGGCGAGAGTTCTCCTCTCCGCCGACCTGGCCCCCAGCACCGAGACGCTGCTTGCCGACGGGCTCACCAAACTGCAGCAGTGGTCCACGGGCCTTGCCAACGTTCAGGAACTGGCGACCAAGCTGCCGGTGGTGAACCAGGCCATCGGTTCCGGGCTGGACGTCGCCCAGATCCTGCAGAGCAAGCTCGTTGCGCCGGTTCAGGCCTATCTCGCGCAGGGCGGCACGCAGACGACCGACGGCATCGTGTCCGCGCTCAACGCCGCGCTCGGGCCCGGCAGCGTCACCGGCGACCAGTACGGTGACGAGATCCGCTTCAACGTCGTTCTCGACCAGACTCGCACGCTCCAGGATCTTCCGTTTGCGCTCGCCGCCACCAGCCAGGGCATCGCCCTCACGGCCGACGCCAGCGGCAAGGTCAATCTCGACCTCCGGTTGGACCTCGATTTCTCCTTCGGCATCGACCTCGCCGAGGGCCTCGCGCCCGAGGAGCGCTTCTTCCTGAGGGTGGGCGACTTCAAGACGAGCGCGAGCGTCACGAGTGCGCTCAACTTCAACCTCGCCGTCGGTTTCCTCGAGGCCGAGGTGCAGGACGGCACGCTCAACATGACGGCCGTGCTGGACGTGAACCTGCTCAACCCCGATGCGGACGCCAAAGGGAACCTGACTGTCTCGGAACTCCTCGGCACCACCGTCGAGACCCTCGTGGACGTCGTGCCGGTCTCGGGCTTCATCAACGGCAACCTGCCAGTGTCCATCTCGGCATTGAACGGCCTGGACGCGGCAGCGGCGGCGGTCACCATCACGGCGGACGATTTCTTCGCCCAGGCTCCCGCGGTGACGGTCACCGGTGCCACAGCGGAGGACATCCTCAATTTCGGTCGCGCACAACCGGTCGCCGTGATCCAGACGCTGAACCAGGTGGCGTCCTGGCTGAACGGCCTGCGCAATTCCGACGCTTTCGGGGACGACATTCCCCTCGCGCAGAGCAAGAGCTTCGGCGAGGTGCTGCAGCTTGCCCAGGGTTTCACCGACGGCCTCATCACCCAGCTCCAGGACGCCCAGGGCATTGCCACCTTCCAGACGGCGCAGGCGCTGGCGCAGCGGCTGTCCCAATTGCTGGGGCTGCCGGCCGAGGCCATCAACGCACAGTACAACCCGAGCACCAACCAGCTCACGTACTTCCTGCGGCTGCAGCGGTCCTTCGGCAGCATTTCCGAGCCGATCAAGTTCGACCTCAATCTGTCGCCGCTCGGCGGGATCGCCACGGCGAGTACACTCTCCATCGACGCGAACGGTACCGTCCAGTTCGTGCTGGGCTTCGACCTGTCGCCCTACTCCGCGGTGCTCATTGCCCAGGATGTCGTGCCCGCCAATGGCCAGCTGTCGCAGAACGCCACCTTCCAGGTCTCGCTGGATGGCGGTGCGTACGTCGACATCACGGTTGCACGGGACACCAACAACACGACGCGTGCCGCGCTCATCGCCGACATCAATACCGCGATCACCGGGGCGGGTCTCCAGGGGCTGACGGCCTCCCTCGACGCCAACCGGCTCAAGTTCACCTACAACGGCGGGTACATCGGGGCGTTCCTCAACATACTGGTGCCGAACGTCGCGACCAACACCGCTGCGACGGAACTCAAGCTGAAGGCCAGCAACGTCGCCACGGACTCGCTCGCCAAGAAGGCATTCCTCCGTGATGTGCGGGCCACGGGGAATGTCACGGCGAACGCCACCGACATCGATGCCACCGCGAACTTCGGTTTTTTCGGCGTCGGCATCCAGAACGGCAATGCGCAGGTGGCGGCCGCGGTCGACGTGCAGTTCCGCAAGCCGGGGCAGCCTAGCGCGATCCTGCGATTCTCGGATCTGTTCGAAGGCCTGAACAACATTCCGCAATGGACCGCCATCACGCGGACCGGCACGCTCAACGCCTCGCTCCCGATCGCCGTCACCGGCAACATCATCGGCCTGCCCGGGGCGCCGCGCGTGCAGGTGTCCATGAGCAACGTGTTCCAGCCGAACACCCTGCAGGTCACCACCCCCGACCTCCAGCCGCTGCTCAACTACCAGAACTTCGACATGGCGGACGTCACCGCCGCGTTCGGGCAGCTCATCACCTATCTCGGCCAGATCGAGGGTTTCTCGTTCCTCAACCAGGATCTCCCGCTCATCGACCGCAGCGTGACGGACCTCGTGGGCATGGTGTCGAAGTTCACCGGCGCCAAGGCCGCCCTGGAGTCCGGCGGCGCGGCCACCATCCAGGCCCTGGAGCAGGCCATCGAGCAGGCCTTCGGCATCGCGCCCACGGCGCTGTCCGTGGTGTTCAACGGCCAGACGCTCGAGTTCGATCTCGACCTGTCGCGGAGCTTCGACGAGCTGATCGCGATGGACCTCGACCTCGGCCAGCTGGCCGGCCTGACGAATACCGACGGCAGCAATCTGAACGGCATCGGTGACCTCATCGACGTCGGCGGCTCGGGCAAGCTCGACGTCGAGGCGGCCGCCGCGCTCAACTTCATCTTCGGCTTCGACCTGTCGCAGCCCGCCACGCCGCGCGCCTACATCCGCGACGACTCCAACATCAGCCTGTCCGCGAAGGTCGCGGGCTCCAACCTGAACTTCGATGCTTCCGTCGGTCCCCTGGGCCTCTTCATCCGCGGCGGCTCCGCCTATCTGGACAACGGCGCCGGCGTGCCTGCGACCTTCAGCGTGGGGTTCAAGCCGGTTGCCGGGGACCGCTACTACACCAACCAGTGGAGCACGAGCGTTCTGGACGTCACGCTGGCCGGTCGGGCCGGCGCCACGCTGCCGGTCTTCTTCCCCACGCCGGCGAATCCGCTGGGTGGCGCGGGCGCCAACAACATCGTTCTCACCATCGGCGACCTGACGAATCTCTCGACCACCACCACGCTGACTGCGCCCAATCTCGCCGCTGCGATCAGCAGCATCGATCTGCTCGGCAACATGAACAGCTTCGTGGACGGCATCGACCTCGTGCTGGCGACCATCCAGGACGCCCTCGACGGTCAGATCCTCGGGGTCAACCTGCCGTTCGTGGGCGACAGCCTCAAGGACGGCGCGCAGGTCATCGAGAAGCTGCGGACCGACGTCGTGCAGCGGCTGAACAACGCACTGTCCGGCGGCACGCAGTCGAAGGATCAGGTCCAGCAGATCCTCTTCGACGCCTTCGGCCCCGGGGGTCTCGGCATCCTGCTCGATGGTGCAGACGCGGGCACGCAGATCACCAAGGATGATGTGCGCGTCGTGACGGTCGACAACACGAACGACGGGATCATCGACGACATCCTGTTCGACATGAAGCTCGGCAAGCAGAACCTCATCGCGTCGAACATCGGTTTCGATCTGGGTCTGCCCGGGCTCGGTCTCGCGGTCGCCGAAAACTCGGCCGTGCAGCTCGGAGTCGGGCTCACCTTCGATCTGAAGATCGGCGTGAGCCGCAACGATGGCGTGTACATCGACACCTCCGGCCTGAACGAGATGAGCCTCGCCCTCGATGCGCGGCTGCAGAACTTCGCCCTCGGCGGCACGCTCGGGCCGCTGCGCCTCAAGATCCAGGATGAAACCAACGACGCCGACGGACAGGACCCCAGCTTCTTCACCGGCGGCTTCGCCATCGATCTGCGTGATCCGGTCGGCGGCGGTAACCGGCTCACGTTCAACGAACTGGCCGGCGGCAATCTCGATTTCGCGCAGGTGGTGAAGGCGGACCTGTCCGCGAACGCCGCCATCAACCTGGATCTCACGCTGGGCGTGCCCGGCGACTTCGCCGTCACGGACCCCAATGCGGCAGACTTCCTGAGTGACCAGTTCCCCTCGATGCAGGCGGATTTCAGCCTCACCTGGGGGTTCACGCCGCAGACGGGCCTCGCGGGTGCCATGCCCAACGTGGCGTTCAACAACGTCCGCCTGAACTTCGGCGAGTTCCTCGACAGCTTCCTCGGCCCGATCGTCGACAACATCTCGGGCATCTTCGATCCGATCGAACCCATTCTCGATGTGATCACTTCGCCGCTGCCGGTGATCTCGGCGATCGCAGGCGAGGACTACACGCTGCTCGATCTCGCGTCCGACTTCGGCTTCATCCCCGACTCCACCGCCGACTTCATCGAAGCCGTTGCCGACATCATCGTGTTCGTCGACATGATCGACGCCACCTCGGCGGACGGAACCTTCATCAACTTCGGCGGCTTCAACCTGAACGGCATCGACCTGCGCAACCCCGCGTCGAAGAGCCAGCTGTCGAACGCGAATGTCCTGAACGGCCGCACGACCAGTCCGCTGCAAAGCGTGGCCGACCAGTTCGGCGCCATCGCGCCGGACTTGAAGACCCAGAAGGAGAAGATCAAGGGTGCCGAGGCGGGCTTCAAGATCCCGCTGCTGGAGGATCCGCTCTCGGCCTTCAAGCTGCTGCTGGGACAGAACGTCGACCTGTTCACGTACACGACGCCCAAGTTCGAGTTCGGCTTCGACTTCGAACTCGAGTTCGGGCCGGTCGCGGTGATCATGGGCGTGCCCATCTTCGTGATCTTCGGCGGCGGTGCAGGCCTGGAGGGCCAGTTCACCTTCGGCTATGACACGCAGGGCTTCTTCGACTATGCGGACACCGGCTTCGTGCCGGACCTGCTGAACGGCTTCTACGTCGCCGACTGGGACGCCAACGGCAAGGATATCGACGAGATGGTGCTCACCTCGCAGATCTACGCGGGGGCAAAGGCGGACGTGTTCCTCGCCGAGATCGGGGCGAAGGGCGGGATCTTCGCCGACATCTACATGAACATCAACGACCCCAACGACGACGGCAAGCTGCGGGGCAAGGAGTTCTTCCAGGTCATCAGCGAGAGCGGGTTCCTCTGCGCTTTCGACTACCGCGGCGAGATGGGGGCGTTCCTGTCCGTGTTCGCGTCCATCGGCTTCTGGCCCCTCGAGATCGAGTTCGAGTACGAGATCGCACGGATCACCCTCATCGAGTTCGGGATCGACTGCGACGAGCCGCCGCCGGTGCTCGCCTTCCTCGATCCGGAGACCGGCGATCTCACGCTCAACATGGGTCCGCGCGCTTTCGCGCGCCTGCACCAGGACATCGAGGACGGCAACGAGAACTTCAAGGTCACCCAGGTGGGCAATGGCACCGTGATGGTGGAGGCCTTCGGGTATCAGCAGATGTACGGTCGCTTCTCGAATCTCGAGAGCGGCGAACTCGGCCCGGACGTGACCCGCATCATCGGCTTCGGCGGCGCGGGCAGCGACACGATCGAGATCGACGAGAGCGTCGACATGCCGGTGGAGTTGTGGGGCGACTTCGCAGGCGCGTCGCAGTTCTGGGGGGGCGACGTGCTCATCGCCGGTGGTACGGGCGGGTCGCGCCTGCAGGGCGGGCGCGGCGACGACAAGCTCTTCGGCGGTTCCGGGGTCGATCGCATCTGGGGTCACTCCGAGTCCGGTCAGAACGATGACAACTCGGTCGACACAATCTACGGGCGCAGCGGCAACGACTTCCTCTACGGCAACGGTGGCGACGACCAGCTCGACGGCGAGCAGGGCGATGATCAGCTCGACGGGGGCAATGGCATCGACCGCCTGCTCGGTGGGGACGGCAACGACCTGCTGCTGGGAGGCGCCGGCAACGACGAACTGTTCGGCCAGTGGGGGATCGACCGGCTCGAAGGCGGCACCGGCTCCGATGGCCTCGTGGGCGGCGCGGGCAACGACCTCATCTTCGGGCAGTCTGAGAACGGCGCCGGCGACGATCTCGCGCGCGACAAGATCTGGGGTGACCTTGCCATCGGTTCGGAATACGAACGACCCGGTGAAGCCGGCGATGCCGGCAACGACGTGCTCTATGGCCAGGGCGGCAATGACATCATCCACGGGGAAGCCGGCCTCGACCGCCTCTACGGCGGGCAGGGGGACGACGAACTCTTCGGCGATGGCGGCGAGGACACCATCGAAGGTGAGTCGGGCAACGACATCATCTTCGGCGGCTCGGCGGCAGACCTCATCCGCGGCGGGCTGGACAACGACAGCATCCAGGGCGATCAGGGCAACGACCTCATCTACGGTGACGAGGGCAACGACACGATCCTGGGCGGCGCGGACGACGACACGATCCTGGCAGGTACCGGTGCGGACATCGTGCGCGGCCAGGAGGGCGACGATCAGATCTTCGGCGAGGACGGTGCGGATCAGCTCTCCGGCGATCTCGGCGACGACATCCTGTTCGGCGGCGCCGACAACGACCTCGCCTGGGGCGGGGCAGGCATCGACCGCATCTACGGTTCCACCGGCGACGACCAGGCGTTCGGCGGCGCCGGCAATGACGCCATCTATGGCGAGACCGGCAACGACCTGCTCTTCGGCAACGAGGGTGACGACCTCCTCGATGCGGGCGCGGGGCTCGACGAACTGCATGGCGGCGCGGACGACGACCTGCTGCTCGGTGGCACCGGCCTGGGCAAGCTCCTTTTCGGCGACGGCGGCGATGACCGCATCGTCGGTACTGACGAGGGCGGCGAGGACAGCAACTTCTCGGATGCCGTGTGGTTAGGCGACCGCATCTTCGGCGGCGCAGGCAACGACACGATCTGGGGTCTCGGCGGGGCTGACCGCATCGATGGCGAAGATGGTGACGACATCATCGATGGCGGCGTACATGGCGACCTGCTCATCGGGTCCCGCGGCAGGGACCGCCTCTACGGCAGCTTCGGCAACGACCAGCTGTTCGGCGGCGACGATGACGACACGCTCGACGGCGGATTCGGCACCGACTACCTGCGCGGCGACGCCGGCAACGACGAACTGATCGGCGGGGGCGGCAGCGGGGACGAACTGTGGGGCAGCGCCGGCGAAGACATCCTGCGCGGCTCCGACGACGGTGCGGACCTGCTGGCCGGCGAGGAAGGACGCGACATCCTCTACGGCTTCGGCGGCAACGACGTACTGCGCGGTGGTGATGGCGATGACATCACCGACGGTGGCGAAGGGGACGACCTCATCGAGGGCAACGCGGGCATCGACGTGCTGCTCGGTGGCGCCAATCACGATCGTCTCTACGGGCACAGCGAAAGCGGTGCGGCGGACGACAACGCGGTGGACTGGCTCTACGGCGACTTCGGGACGGACGCCAACGAGGCGGGCTCGGGCCGCGACCGGCTCTTCGGCCAGGGCGGCAACGACATCCTGTTCGGCGAGGGCGGCGACGACGAGATCACCATCGGTGGGGGCACGTCGAACATCGCGAACTACGGCGCCGATGAGGGCGGGCAGCCTCCGAACTTCGTGGTCCCGTCGGCGACTCCGAATCCGACCGTGTTCGTTGGCACGGTGGATCCGCGCGCCACGGGCGCTCTGCCGGTCGGTCCGGACGATCGCGGCTGGTGGCGCGACTTCTCCGGATCGGGCAGCGGCACGGGCGTCTCCGGCGGCACGAGCGTCGCCGTCGAACCCTCGCTCGCCGTGACGTCCAGCGCGCGCTTCGTCGCGTGGGCCGATTCGCGCAACGGCAGCTACGAGATCTACGTGGCCCGCAATCAGGACGGCGCGTGGTCCGAGCTCGCCGGCAGCGCATCGTTCGGCGGCATCTCGGAATCGCGTCCGCAATCGCGCCGGCCGAGCCTGGCGATGGACGGCGACAGCCCGATCGTCGCGTGGACCGAGATCAACGGCAACGCGTCCGACATCAAGGTCGCGCGCTGGAACGGCGTCAGCTGGGCGGCGCTCGGCGAGTCTCTCGACGTCAACGGCATCAGCAATTCGGGCGGGGCGGACGAAGCCCGCCTCGTCATGACCACGGTGGGCCCCGTGGTGGTGTGGCTCGACCGCTCCGCCGGCAACGCCAACGTGTACGCCAAGCGGTTCGACGGCGCGAACTGGATCACGCTCGGCGGCGGTGTGGCGCTGACGAACCTCGCGGGTGGCGTGTCGCAGCTGACAGCGACGGCGGACGGCGGCAACGTGGCCATCGCGTGGGTGCAGGGGGTCGGCAGCACGACCGATGTGTATTCGCGCCAGTGGAACGTCGGGGCCAACACCCTCACGAATGCCATCAATGTGAGCGGCTCGGCCGGCGCGAGCGCCGCGCCGACGCTCGCCTACTTCGGCGGCAGCCTGTTCGCGGCCTGGCAGGACCAGAGTTCCGGTCGGGAAGAGATCTACGTCCGTCGCCTGTCCGGCGGTGTCTGGCAGGAAGCGAGCCTCGGCTCGGCGACCGGGCAGGGCGTGTCGGCCACCACGGGGCGTACGTTCATTCCTAAGCTGTCCACGGGCGGCGGCAAGCTCTACCTCGTCTGGGGCGACGACAGCGTGCAGGAGCGCCCGGACAACACCGTCGCGTTCTTCGTGAAGGAATGGACCGGCGCCGGATTTGTGGAGCGCCTGCCGGGCGACGCGTCGAATCGCGGTGTCAGCGCCACTGGCGGTTTCGTGCAGGCGGCCGCGGTGGCGGCGGATGCCAACGGGCGTCCCTTCATCGCCTGGAACGATGCGCGCACGGGCACGCCCCAGATCTACCTGCGCGGCAACCTGGTGACCGGCGGGACGATCCACTTCGCCGCAGGCCCCACGACCGTCCAGAGCATCCTCGACAGCAACGATCTCGGCGCGGGCGACGTCATCTACGTCGGGCCGGGTCCGCAGGCCGGATTCACGCTCGGCGCCAACGACAGCGGTGTCGTGATCATCGGTGCGCGCACGCAGGACACCGTGTTCACATCGCCCGTGGTGGTCCAGGGGGTGGGCGGCACCCTGCAGCGTCTCGGCTTTGCGGGGGGGCTGGAACTGAACGGCACCGCCGGCCTGTCCGTCATCGACAGCGTCTTCACGGCGGGGAGCGCCACGATCAACGGCGGCAGCGACGTTCAGTTCGTCGACAACCGTTTCCTTGCCCTGGCAACGCTGCGCATCACCGCTGCCGCCTCGGGCTACATCGCGGGCAATACCTTCTCCGGCGGGTTTGTTGGTCTCGATATCGGGGCGGCCTTCACGGGCGCCATCCGTGGCAACGACATCACCGGCAATTCCGTGGGCGTCCGCTACGGGGCACGGGCCGAACTGATCGGCAACCGCATCTTCGGCAACGCCATCGGGGTATCCACCACCGTGTCGGGCACCGGAGCCTTCGGTACGGTCGGCGCCGCGCTTCCCAACGACATTCACGACAACCAGACGGGCGTGCAACTCGTCGGTGCCACCGTGCAGGGGCAGACCATCCGTGGCAACACGACCGGTGTCAGCGGTTCTGGCGTGGTCGGCGGCGCCTCGCTCGACGTGGCCAACCGAATCGAGGCCAACGGCACGGGGGTCGGCACCTTCTCCGGCACGGTCCAGTTCAACCGCATTTCCGGCAACACGATCGGCATCAGGGCCACGGACGGCCTCACGATCGTCCACAACCTCGTCTACCGCAATGCGAGCTTTGGCGTGGCGCTCGACGGCGCGGACGACGTCCGTATCGTGAGCAACACGATGTACTCGCCGACGGGCGACCTCATCCGCGTGTCCGGCGGTGCGACGGGCACCGAGGTCCGGGGCAACGTGCTGTGGGCGGAGGAGGGCTACTCGCTCTACGTCGCCAACGACTCGCAGACGGGCTTCTTCAGCGACTACAACAATCTCTTCTCCAGCGGCGCCGGCCGCATCGGCTACTGGACGCGGGACTTCAACGACATCCTCGACTGGCAGGCGGACATCGCGCGCTTCGACCTGCACTCCATCGGTCGCACGGACGTGAATCCGCAGTGGGCGGAACCGCGCTTCGTGAACCGCGGGCAGGACGACTACCGGCTGATGCCCGTGGTGGCGCAGCTGCGCTTCACCAGCCCAGGCATCGACGACGGCGATGCGCTGACGGACATCGGGGTGTCGCCTTCCTTCACGAACCTGCTCGTGAACGGCGGGTTCGAGAGCGGCCTCGCGGGCTGGAGCCAGGTGAACGTCGGCGGTGCGGTTCAGGGCGGCGCACCCGGTGCTCACACCGGTACCGGCTACTTCGCCCCTGGCGCCGCGGCGGACGGTTTCGTGGAGCAGGTGGTGGACCTTGTCCAAGGCGGCATCACGATCACCCAGATCGACAGTCAGGACCTGGAACTCGTGTTCGGCGCCCGCATCCGGTCTGCGCTCGAGGCGGCGCGCGATACCGGATCCCTGGTGATCCGCTTCCTCAACACCAGCAACGCCGACATCGGCTCGCCCATCACCGTCGAAGCGAAGAACGTCACTAATCGCTGGGAACTTGCCGGAGGGCAGGTCGCGATCCCGGCCGGCGCGCGCAAGGCGGTCTTCCGCTTCGAGGCGGACCGCAAGACGGGCACCGCCAACGACGTGCTGCTCGACGGTGCGTTTGCATATGTCCGCAGCGAGGCCCTGGGCATCGACCTGGGGGCCTACGGCAACACGGCGGGTGACACGGCCCGCACCGGCACGCCGCGCATCTCGCTCCGCTACCCGGACCTGTATGCCGACCTCGAGAAGGACAAGCCGCTCACCATCCGCTGGGAGTCCTTCGGCAATGCCGGCGAGTCGCCGGTGCGAATCGATCTCTACCAGGACGGTCCGCACGGTCCGGCCCTGCGCACGACGATCGCCGCGGCCACGGCGGACGACGGTGAGTTCATCTGGATACCGTCTTCAAGCGGTCTGGACTTCGGCACCTACGGCCTGCGCATCCAGGTATCGCTGGTCAACGTGCCGATAGCCATTGACCGCAGCCAGGAGACCTTCGCCGTGCCGGAGAACGGCACCACCTACTGGGTGGACGACGCCTCGAACGTCGGCGACGAGTCCACACCCAACGGCGTCGGTGACAACCGCAATACCGGCAAGCTTGCGACAGCGCCGAAGCCCTACGCGACCAACCTGCTGCGCACCTACGACCTCGGTGCGGCCAGCGTCCTGCACATCGATACCGGCGAGTACTCGATGATCGATCCCGTGGCGATCTCCGGTAGCACCGACATCGGTCTGGGGCTGGACGAAGGTTTCACCATCCTCGGGCCGTCGGATGCGAGCCGGATCGCGGCGCTGTTCCCGGCGATCCCGGGCGACCGCACCCAGCCGGTGATCCTGCTGGACGACGCGGACAACATGACGATCCGCCATCTCACGTTGCGCAATGCGCTGCGCGGGCTCGAGGTGCGCAACGCCAGCGACGGGTTCGTCGCCTCGCATCTCACGGCGACGGGCCACGCCTCGGGCGGACTGCTCATCGACACGAACGCGCCGTTCGCCAGCTTCAACGCCCTGACAGCGTTCGGCAATACCGGCACTGGCATCAGCATCCGCGGACCCATCGCCAGCTTCACGAACGGGCTGGCCTACAACAACACGACGCACGGCATTCAGCTCACCGGCGGCGTCGGCGTCGTCAGCGATTCGGTGGCCTACGACAACGGCAGCATCGGACTCTGGATCGAGAACCCCGGGGCGGGCGCGCGTATCGAGGCCAACCGCACCTACGGCAACAACGTCGGCATCCAGGTCTACAACGGCGGGGGCGGGGCCGAGGCGGTCGTCGGCAATGCCAATCTTGCGCTCGGGCGAGGCAACATCTCGTACGGCAACCGGCAGATCGGCATCGCCGCCGCCTACAACACGCGTGTGGCGGGCAACACCGTGTACGGGCAGACGAATCAGTTCTCGGTGGGCATCAACGTCTTCGCGGGGCCCAGCGTGTCTCGGAACGTGGTGTTCGGCAACTACGTGGGGATCGATGTCGGCGGCGCGGATGTGAGCGAGAACCGGGTCTACAACAACACGGGGTTCGGCATCCGTGGCACGGCGAGCCAGGGCTTCGTCGGCAACGTCATCTACTCGAATCCGACCAACCTCCAGATCGGGCTCGGCAACACCGCGCGCAACAACCTCATCTACGGCAGCAAGAACTACGGCATCTTCATGACGGGCGTGAGCGGCGCGCAACTCGTCAACAACACGATCCTCGCCACCGAAGGGGATGCCATCCGGGTCCAGAACGGGTCTTCCAACATCGGCCTGCGCAACAACATCGTGCAGACCGTGCAGGGCTACGGGGTATCGGTGGCCGCGGATTCGCAAGCGGGCTTCGTGTCGGACTACAACCTTTTCTACACCACGGGCTCGGGCGATGTGGGCCTGTGGCAGGGGGCCGACCGGACCAGTCTGACCGCCTGGCGGAATGCCACCTTCGGCGACAAGAACAGCACGTTTGCCGACCCGTTGTTCATCGATGCCGATGGTGCCGACGGTGCCCTCGGGTACGTGAGCCTGGCTGCGGACGGTCGGGACGACGACTTCCATCTGCGCAGCCAGTTCGGCAGCGTCAAGGGGGCCGCGCTGGCGCCCGTTCGCGATGCCGCGACCGGCTTGCCGGTTTTCCTCCCGGTCTCGGCGCCCACGCTGGATGGCACGACTTCTCCCGCGCTGGATCGGGGCGCCCCCGGTGATTCGTTCGCGAACGAGCCCGCCAACAACGGCGGCTACGTCAACCTCGGCGCCTACGGCAACACGCCGCAGGCGTCGCGCAGCCCCGCGCAGTACATGCTCGTCATCAGTCCGAATGGCGGCGAGGCGATTCCGCAGGACTCCAGCTTCGACATCCGCTGGCGCTCCAACGGGTTCGGCGGCAACGTCGCGATCGACATCGGCGCCGCGCTGCCCGGACTCGCGGGCGAGCCCGTGTGGACCGTGCTGGCGGATGACGAGCTCAACGATGGCACGTACACCTGGTCGGTGAGCGCGGCGCAGTTCGCGGTCGGCGCCGGGTACTACATCCGGGTCCGGTCCATCGACACTGGCGCGATTCAGGATCGATCGGACGCCGCCTTCAGCATCACGCCGCCCATCAGCGTGTTCTACGTGAACGACGGCTCCACTGCTGGCGACCAGTTCACCAGCGCGGTCGGCGACGACGCCAACGACGGCCTCAGCGCGGCGACGCCCAAGGCGACGATCCGTTCCGTCCTGGAGACCTACGACCTCGATGCCGGGGACGTGATCCGGGTGGACAACGGCACCTACCTGCTCACCACGAACATCCTGCTGGAGGCGCAGGATTCCGGGGTGACCATCGAAGGCCCGACCCTGCCGGGCGCGCGAGCGCTCATCAATCGGGGCAACACGTCTTCCACCAGCTACGCCTTCCAGCTCGCCGGTGCCGACGACGTGACGATTCGCGGCCTCGCCATCACCGGTGGCCACCATGCCGTGTACGCCGCCCCCAGCGCGGCCAGCACCGGCTTCACGCTGGAGCGATCCGAGGTGTTCGGCAATGCCAACGCCGGTGTGAACCTTTCAAGTGGCAGCACAGAAGACAACGGCACTCGCGATGCCTTCATCAACGACAACCAGATCTACGGCAACGCGGGCTGGGGCGTGATCGTCCGCTCGGGCGGATCCCGCGTCATCGGCAACCACGTCTTCGACAACGGGGCGGGCCTGTACGGCGAATACAACGGGCAGTACGCGCCCATCCGGATCGTCGACAACGTGGTTCACGACAACCCCGTGGGCATCTCCGGATCGTACTGGGTCGAGATCACGGGCAACACCGTCTACGGCAACAGCAGCTGGGGCATCCAGTCGTACGACAGCCGGGCGCTGTCGGAGAACAACGTCGTCTACCGCAACGGGAACGGCATCCAGGTGTCCGTGGGGCCGATGGCGCGCGGTAACCGCGTATTCGACAATGCCGGCACGGGGATAGACATCGGCAACGGTGGTTCGGCGGAAGGCAACCAGGTCTACGGCAACACCGTCGGCATTGGCGAGAGCGCCGGCCGAGTGGCCAACAATGTCGTGTACGACAACCGTGCGACCGGCATCCTGACGGCGGGGTATCGCCGCAGCGCCACCGACGGGGTGTTCAGCAACACCGTCGTGCAGTCCGTGGGCAACGCGATCGCGTTGAGCGCCAGTGCGAGCAACGTGCTCCTGCGCAACAACATTCTCGAAGTGGGCAGCGGTTACGCGATCAACGTTCCCGCGAACAGCCAGAACGGCTTCGACAGCGACTACAACCTCTTCCGGACCACCGGCACCGGCAAGATAGGCCGCTGGGAGGGGCGCGACTACACCGCGCTGGAGGACTGGATCTACGAACTCGGACGCGATGCGGAGAGCCTGGTCGGCGACCCGCAGTTCATCAATACGGCTGGCGCGGACAGCCTGCGCGGCATGAGCTTCGAGATGGACGGCGCGCCGATCATCATCGACAACGGCGATCCTGGGTTCACGACATTCGGAGCGTGGGCCACGATCGTGGGCCAGTCGGCGAGTGTCCCGGGCGATCCGGCCACGGCGCAGGAAATTTCGATCTTCAACACGGCCTATGGGCAGGATCTGACCGAGGCTCCCGGCGGTACCGGTGGCGCCAACATCGCCCGGTGGACCTTCGATGGTCTGGAAGACGGCACCTATCAGGTGGCGGCGCGCTGGCCCTGGGGAGGCGGCATCACGGGCGCCTCCGCGCGGTATGCGCTGTACGACGGCGCCGTCAGCCCGACGAGCACCGTCGCTGTCGCGTCCGGGCTGCAGCACGGCTCGACGCCGAACGATTTCACGTCAGACGGCGTGGCCTGGGAGCGTCTGGAGACGGTAGAGATCCGAAACGGTCGACTGATCGTCGACCTCACCGACGTCGGCAACTCGACCTTCAACCGCATGCTCGCCGATGCCGTGCGAATCCAACGCATCAAGGGCGACGGCGGCTTGGACGACGACTTCCACGTCGCCGCGACGAGCGTCGCCGTAGACCGCGGCGACCCCTCCAGCCTATTCCTCGGCGAGGAATTCCCCAACGGTGGGCGAGTCGATCTCGGCGCCTATGGCAATACTCGCGAGAACGCCGCGAGCCCGCCGCAACGGGTGCAGATCGTCAATCCGAACGGGCTGGAGAAGTTCGAGACGGGTCAGACGGTCACCGTGGACATCCGGAGCGCTGGCCTCACGCCGTTCGACACGCTGCTGCGCATGAATGCGGGCAACAATCAGGTTCCGGTGGCGGGCTGGTCGGTCAACGCGTTCCAGACAGCGGGCGCGACGACGAACAGCAACACCGTGATTGCCACCGCAGGTGTTGCCGACGCCGCGCCGGCGGACGTGTACCGGTCCTATGGCTATGCCGCCAGCGCCGTCGGCAGCCGCCTCGGCTATCGCATCGATGTCGCCGACGGGACCTATCGACTCCTGATTCACACGGCCTCCGGCACCGAAGCGATCGGTGCCTCGCGCTTCGGCATTTCCATCGACGGCGTGGAGATCGCCAGCGCGGTCGACCGGCGCGCCCTGGCCGGCGCAGTCAACAAGGCGGTTGTCCTCGCGTACGACGTGACCGTTTCCGGCGGGAAGGGCTTCGATCTGGATCTCGTGAACCAGATCGCGAACACGACCGGACCGATCGTGGCCGCGCTCGAACTGCGGCGCGTCAACGCTGCCGGCGTGGCGTCGCCCACCGTCGATCTCGAGGCGTCGTACGACGGCGGCGGCAGCTGGCAGACCGTGGCGTCGGGTGTGGTACTCGACAGCCTGGGGCGTGCCCAGGTTGCCTGGACGCCGGCGCAGACCGGCAGTAACACGCGGCTCCGCGCCACGGCCCAGGCCGGGGCGACGACGGTGGTGGACGTTTCCGACGTCGCATTCCAGGTTGCCAACAACGGCATCGCCTACTACGTCAACGACGCGTCTACGGCCGGTGACGAGTACGCGACCGCGCCGGGCAACAACGCGAACGACGGCAAGACGGCCGCGACGCCCATGGCCTCGCTCGGGGCGCTGCTGCGCGCCTACGATCTCAATCCGAACGACATCATCTACGTCGATACCGGTGACTACACGCTGCCCGTCACGCTGGAGTTCGACGCACAAGACAGCGGTGTGACGGTGCAAGGCCCCGTCCTGGGCGGCCACGACGCCGTGCTGAACCGGGCAAACACCGCGCAGGCCGTCGTCGAGATGACGGGCGGCGACAACGTGACGCTGCGCGATCTCGTGCTGACCGGCGGCATTTACGGCCTTCAGGCGACTTCGAGCTACGACTCGGACGCACTCACGCTGGAACGGATGGAGATCCGGAACAATGGCACCGGCGTAATCGTTTCCGGGTCCGCCACCGAGAATACGGCGTACGTCATTCGTGACAGCGAGATCTTCGGCAATTCCAGTTCGGGAATGTCTTTGAACGGTGCCGGCCATCGCATCGAGAACAATCTCGTGCGCAACAACAGCACCGGGATCGGCGCCGGCACCAGCACGGGTTCCTATCTGACTGGCATCGTCATCACCGGCAACGAGGTGCGATCCAACAGCGTTGGCATCTCCGTCAGCGGTACGACGACGGTAGAGAACAACGAGGTCTACCAGAACAGCGTCGGCATCGCCGCCGACCAGAGCCCGCGCGTGCGCAACAACACGGTCTACCGCAACACGACCATGGGCATCCAGGGATCGAACAGCGCGCAGATCACCGGCAACCGGGTCTTCGGCCAGATCGGAAACGGCACCACGACGGGCACCGGCATCTACATCCGGAGCGGCAGCGCCGTCGGCAACACGGTCTACAGCAACACCATCGGCGTCGAACACGACAGCAGCTCGGAGGTCCGAAGCAACCTGATCTACGCCAACTCGGCCATCGGCGTGCGGATGAGCGGTTACCAGAGCGCCGGCGACGGCCTCTTCGGCAATACCATCTATCAGCTCACGGGCGACGCCATCCTGGCGACCGTCGGCGGGAACCGTACCGAGATCCGCGACAACATCGTCGTCGTGGGCGCCGGCTATGCCCTGCGCGTGGGCGACAGTCAGCAGGTCGGGTTCAACTCCAACTTCAACCTGTTCCAGGTGTTCGGCACCGGCAAGCTCGCGCAGTGGGAGGGCAGGGACTTTCTCACGATGGCGGACTGGTCGTACGAGACCGGGAACGACGTCGAGAGCGTGCTGGCCGACCCGCAGTTCCTCGATGTGAACGGCGCTGACAACCTCCTGGGCTACAGCGCCGCCACGACCGTGGACGGCGGTCTCGACGACGACTTCCGCCTGGCCGCCACGAGTCCGGGCGTGGACCGGGGCGACCCCGCGTCCCTCTTTCAGGTCGAGCCGGGCAACAACGGCGGCCGAGTGGATCTCGGTGCGTACGGTAATACACGGAAGGCCACGGCGAGCGCTTCTCAACTGATCCAGGTGCTCAACCTGAACGGCCTGGAGAAGGTGGAGGCGGGGCAGGCGGTCGACGTGCAGTTCCAGAGCGCGGGTCTCGCTCAGTACGACACCATCCTGCGCCTCGATACCGGGAACGGCACCGGTACTGTCGAGGGCTGGGCGACGGAGAAGTACCGTGTTGCCGGCTCGTTGAGCGGCCAGAACACCAACTTCGCGACGGCCGGGGTTGCGGACGCCGCGCCTCTCGGGGTTTACCAAAGCTACTCGATTCCCCCATACGGGACGGGCGGGAAGCTCACGTACGACATCCCTGTGGCAGACGGCGCCTACGAGGTGCTCCTGCACACGGTGGCGGGCACCGAGGCCGTCGGTTCGGAGCAGTTCTCCCTCGCGATCAACGGGGCCACGGTGGCCGCGAACGTCGATCGACGGGCACTTGCGGGCGGTACGAACCGGGCGCTGGTGCTGCGCTTCGGCGTGACCGTGTCCGATGGCGACGGGTTGCGCGTCGATCTGACCAACCTCACGAACAACTACGGCTCTGTCCTCGCCGGCATCGAGGTGCGCAAGATGAACCCGGCGGGAGTCGCCGCGCCGACGGCGGACATCGAGGTCTCCGTGGACGGCGGGAACTCGTGGCTGCCCGTGGCGGGCGGTGTCCCGGTCGACAGGTACGGCAGGGGCAGCTTCGTCTGGAACGCAGGGCCGGTCTCCAACGGCGCACTGCTTCGAGTGACCGGCCACGCGGGCGACGCGACCGTGTCGGATCAGTCCGACGCGCCTTTCCAGATCGCCAATGCCGGCCGTTTCTACTACGTAAACGACGGCTCGCGCACCGGGGACGAGTACACCACGACGGTCGGCAACAACGCCAACGACGGCAAGACGCCCGGCACGCCGATGGCCTCCCTGGCCGCCCTGCTGCGCGCCTACGACCTCGACGCCAACGACGTGATCTTCGTGGATACCGGCGTCTACAACCTGTCCACCAACATCGTCCTCAACGCGCAGGATTCCGGGGTCACGATCCGCGGACCTGTGCTTCCCACCCACGACGCGGTGCTCCACCGTGGCAACACGAGTGCGGGGCAGTATGTCTTCTCCTTCGAGGGGGCCTCGGGCGTCACGCTGGAGTGGCTGAACGTCACGGGCGGGTCCGCAGGCATCACGGCCACCGGGGGTGCCGGAAACGATGGCGTGGTGCTGCAGAACCTGGACATCTACGACAACGCCCAGACGGGTGTGGAAATCACCAACGGGCATTCGGACTGGATCATCCGTGACAACCTCGTGCGCAACCACTCGGGCTCGGGCATTTCAGTCAGTGGAGAACGCATCCGTATCGAGAACAACGAAGTCAACGGCAACCGCACCGGGATCGCGGCGAGCCAGAGCGGGGAAGGGAACCGCATCCGTATCATCGGCAACGACGCCCACGACAACACCACCGGGATCAGCATTTCCAGCGCCGTGACCGCGCAGGGCAACCGCGCCTACAACAACACCACGGGCATCTACAGCTACAACAGCACTTCCCTCGTCATCGACAACGACGCCTACAACAATTCGGTGGGCATCGAGACGGGTTTCCAGGGTTGGCTGATCGGCAACCGGAGCTTCGACAACACGATCGGCGTGCGGACGTACTACTCGTCGAACGTGTCACGCAATCAGTCCTATTCGAACTCCATCGGCATCCTCGACCAGGGGTTCAGCGAAATCTTCAACAACCTGGTCTACGGCAACACGAACCGTGGCATCGACATCACCTACACGCATTCGGCGGGCGATCGGGTCGTCTACAACAATACGGTCTGGCAGGACACCGGCGATGCCATCCGGGTGTACTCGACGGGCAACATCCGCGTCCGCAACAACCTGCTTTCCATCGGCAACGGCTACGCCATCAACGTGACTGCGGACGGTCAAGCCGGGTTCTCCAGCGACTTCAACCTGTTCGATCTGCGAACGGCCGCGGCCTTCGTGGGCCGCTGGGGCGCGGCGCAGCAGGCGACGCTCGCGAACTGGCAGGCGTTGTCGGCGGCGCACGATGCCAATGGCGTCGTCGGCGATCCGAAGTTCCTCGACATCAACGGGGCGGACAACGTCCTCGGCGATCAGGACGTCACCACCGGCGACGGCTACGACGACAACTTCAGTCTGGATGCCGGATCGGCGGCGATCGACGCCGCGAGTGCGTACGAGGCGGCCAGGCCCGGACCCGTCTACCCGCACGACGCGGCGCTCACGGACATCGAAGGCCGTTCCCGCCAGGATGATCCGTCCACGGCGAACACCGGGGCCGGCTGGGACCGCTTCGTCGAGTCCGTGCCGGACGGAAGCTTCTACCAGGACGGCGCCGGCACGGCGATTCCGCTGCGCAGTTCCAGCGGTGTGGCGAGCGTGACGCTCCCGTTCGCGTTCGAGTACTACGGGCGCAGCTACAACAGCGTCTCTGTCAGCGTGAATGGTTATCTGCACTTCGGTGGCCTCGATTCCGCGTCCAGCGGTGACGACAACGACCAGACCACCTTCCTGCGCAACGTCCGCATCGCTCCGCTCTGGGACAACCTCCGCACGGACACGACCCAGTCCGCGGCGTCCGGGTCCACGGTGGGCAACGTGTTCCTCGACAGCACGGTGGCCGATCAGATCACCTTCCGCTGGGCGGCCACGCGGCAGGACACCGGCGGCGGCAACGTCAATTTCTCGGCAACGCTCTTCGCGAACGGCAACATCCGCTTCGACTACGGCGACGGGAATCAGAGCCTGACACCGCTCGTCGGACTCAGCGCGGGCAACGGGTACACCTTCGTGCTCTCGCAGTACAACGGCGCGGCGGACCTCAACAACGCGCCTTCGGTCCTCTACACGCCGGAAGCCGGACTCACCTACTTCGACATCGGCGCGTACGAGTTCCTGGGCGATTCCGGCGACACCACGCCACCGCAGATCACGAGCGTGTCGCAGTTGCCGGCCCCCGGCGGCACGACGGCGCTGGCGTTCTCGAGCGTGCAGGTCGGTACGAGCGAGGCGCTCAACACCATCAGCGCCCGCAGCCCGGCGAACTACGACCTGCGCAGCAAGGGCACGGACGGCTTGTTTGACACGACGGACGACGTCATCATCCCGGTGCGCGCGCTCTACTCTTACCCCGAGACCAATCTCACGCTCGAGTTCCTGACCGGTGCCAATGGCGCGGCGGGCATCCTTGCCAACGGCGATTACCGGCTCACGCTGTCGGGCACCAAGGCCATTTACGATCTGTCGGGCAACCCGCTCGACGGCAACGGTGACGGCACGGGCGGTGACGACTACGTCCGGCTCTTTACCGTCGACCGCACGTCGAACGTGGCGCCCGATGCCAATGCGCAGACGGTGAACGTCGACGAGGACGGGTCCGTCGTCATCACCCTTTCCGCTTCCGACGGCAATGACGATACGCTGGTCTATGCGCTCACCTCGGCTCCCGCCAACGGCGCGCTGTCCGAGTTCGATCCGTCGGCGCGCACGGTGCGGTATACGCCGAACGCCGGATTCACCGGGGCGGACAGTTTCACGTTCCTGGTCGACGACGGGAAGGCCGGCACGGATACGGCAACCATCACGTTGAACGTAAGGCCGGTCAACGATGCTCCGGTCGCATCGCCGCAGTCCGTCACGATGGAGGAGGACACCTCCCGTCTCATCGTGCTGGGAGGTACCGATACCGAGACGGGGCGCGCCGATCTCGTGTTCACGCTGGTCACCGCGCCCCAGAACGGCACGCTCGTGCAGGGCGCTGCAGGCGGCTGGACCTATACGCCGAATGCCAACTACATCGGGACGGACAGCTTTGCCTACACCGTCCGGGACCGTGGTGATCCCGACGGGTCCAATGCCAACGCGATCACGTCTGCCCCCGGGACCGTGTCCATCACGGTTCAGGCCGTCAACGACGCCCCGGTGATCGACGTCGTTGCCGACCAGGTGGTACTCGAAGGCTCGGTGCTGCTCGTCGATCTCGGCGCGACCGATGTGGAGGGCAACACCCTGACGTGGAGCCTGGTGAGCGCCCCGGCGGGCATGCTCATCGACGCCACCACCGGTGTGATTACCTGGACCCCGGCCGATGGCGTCAACACGGTATCCGTTACCGCGCGCGTCACCGACAACGGGTCGCCGGCGGCAGTCGATGAAGTCACCTTCGGCATCACGGTCCAGAATGTGGCGCCCACGCTCACGGTCACCGGCGCGGCAGAGGTGGACGAGGGGGTGGCTTACACCTTGAACCTGGGGTCCTCCGACCCCGGTGCCGACACGATCGCGAGCTGGGAGATCAACTGGGGCGACGGCTTTGTGCAGACGGTTGCCGGGACGGCCACGTCAGTCCAGCACACCTTCTTCGCGGGCGGGTCGACTTACGGCATCTCCGCGACGGCAACCGATGAGGACGGCAGCTACACGGCCGCGCCCGTTCAGGTGCTGGTCCGCGCGGACAACTCGCCGCCGGTGCCGCTGTCGCAGACGGTGTGGCTGGACGAGGATGGTTTTGCGGACATCGTGCTGAGCGCCACCGACGTGGATGGCGACGTCCTCACATATGCGCTGGAATCCGCGCCGACGTTGGGCGCGCTCTCCGCGCTGGACCCCGTGACGCGCACCGTGCGATTCACGGCGGGAAGTAACGTGCGCGGCAACGACAGTTTCACGTTCCGGGTGAACGACGGCGAGACCTCGTCAGTCGGGACCATCACGCTGAAGATCCGTCCGGTGAACGATGTGCCGGTCGCGCAGGCAGCCACCTTCGGTACCAACGAAGACACGGCGATTTCCGGACAGCTGTCCGGGCAGGACGTGGAGACGCCGGCGGCTCAGCTCACCTTCGCCATGGGCACCGGTCCGGCAAACGGCGCGCTGATCCTGAACGCCAACGGCAGCTTCACCTACACGCCGAACGCCAACTTCTCCGGGACCGACACCTTCACCTTCCGGGTGCGCGACACGGGGGATGCCGAGCTCGATTGCGGCTGCGATCTCATCGCGTCGGGGTTCGTGGCCGACGCCCCGGACAACAGCGAGTTCGTCACGGTGACGATCAACGTGGCTGCGGTGAACGATGCCCCGGTGTTCGATGCCATTGCGCCGATCGCTGGCAACGAGGGCGACGCTCTCACGTTCCGATTGCAGGCGACCGACGTCGACAACGTAGCAGGCGCTCTCGTCTACTCCAAGATCGGGACCCTGCCCTGGGTGACCGTCGACCGTTCCACGGGCGTCGTGACCGTCACGCCGCCGGACAACGGTGGTTACGAGTTGCGGTTCCAGGTGAGCGACGGTCAGGCCACCGGTGAAACCACTGTCGTCGCGAATATCGCGAATCTGCCGCCGGTCGTGCGGGTGTCCGGAGCCGCGCAGGGCGCGCCCGGCGAGCCCTACGTGCTCAATCTCGAGGCCATCGATGCCGGCGACGATGCCATCGTGTCCTGGACCATCGACTGGGGCGACGGCCAGATCGACACCGTGGCCGGGACGCAACGCACGGCGAGCCGTACGTTTGCGAGCGCGGGTCGCTACGCCATCGATGTCACCGCGACCGATGAGGATGGCAGCTACCTTCAACTCGACGCGGCGATCGTCGACATCCTGGTCGGCAACCGGGCGCCGGTGGCGACCGACGACACCTACCAGACGCGCTCGAACACGCCGCTGACGGTGAGCGGTGCTGGGCAACGACACGGATGCGGATGGCGACACGCTGACGGTGTGGTCGGTGACCCCGGGCGATCTGGAGGGCTCGGTGCAGCTGCAGGCGAACGGAAGCTTCACGTTCACGCCTACGAATGGTTTTGTGGGTGTGACGGACTTCCTCTACACGATCCGTGACGGCTACGGTGGGTTCGACAGTGGCGTGGTGACGATCAACGTGACGAACACCGCGCCTGTAGCGACGGACGACACGTACGAGACGCGCTCGAACACGCCGCTGACGGTGAGCGTGCCCGGGGTGCTGGGCAACGACACAGATCCCGACGGCGACACGCTGACGGTGTGGTCGGTGATCCCAGGCGATCTGGAGGGGTCGGTGCAGCTGCAGACGAACGGCAGCTTCACGTTCACGCCGACGAGCGGATTCGTGGGCGTGACCGACTTCGCCTACACGATCCGCGACGGCTATGGCGGGTTCGATAGTGGCGTCGTGACGATCAACGTCACGCCTAACTGGCTGCGTATTCCCAATGTGGTTTGGACGCCGAGCGGCTTCCACCTGGGATTCGACCGGGCCATCGATCCGAGCGTATTGAATCTGTACGACGCGCGCGACGCGGGGCTCGGTGCGCCGGACATCACGCTGATCGGTGCGACGACGGGGGCGGTACGAGGCTCGCTGGTGCTGGATGCGAACGGCCAGGGTCTGAGTTTCGTGAAGACGGGCGGAGTGCTGGCGCCGGACACGTACACGCTGACGGTACGCGGGGGGGCGGGTGGCCTGCGCGACATCGCCGGTGGGGCGCTGGACGGCAATGGCGACGGGATCGCCGGCGACGACTACTCGCGGGTGTTCACGGTGGCGCCGTCGAGCGCGTCCGTCCTGAGCCTGCCCGACTTTGCGCGGGGCCCCGGGCAGAGCGCGGTCCTGCCGTTGCGTCTGACGCAGACGGCGGGTGTGACGAGTCTTTCCTTCGAGCTGTTGCACGACGCGCGTCAGTTGGTGATCGACGGCGCGCAGTTCGCGAACGGTATCAACGGCACCCTGCGCCGCCAGGACATTCCCGGAGGGACGCGCTTCGAGGTTCTCTTCGATACGCCGCTGCCCGCGGGCACGAGTTCGCCGCTGTCGCTTCAGGTGTCGGTGCCAGACGGGGCGGAGAACGGGGCGGGCCTGCCCAAGTGGGGCGCGATTTCGCTCATCCGGGGTCCGGGCGCCGCCGTGGAAACGGCCGTGGGCGACGAGTTCCTGCACGTGTCGTCGTACTTCATGGACGTGACGGGCAACGGCGGCTACAGCATGGCGGACGTGCAGAGGCTGAGCCGAGTGGTGAACGGCCAGGACACGGGGTTTGCGTCGTTCCCGACGATCGATCCGATCATCGTGGGGGACTTCAACGGCAACGGACAGTTCTCGAGCCTGGACGTGAACCGGTTCCTGCAGTTCGTGCAGGGTCAGCCGCGGGTGGAGGTGCCTGCACTGCCGAGGAATGTGCAGCCGGTGCGGTTCGGGGATGCGGTGCGTTCGGTGGGGCTGGAAGGCAGCCAGAGCGTGAGCCCCGGGGCGCTGGTGAGCGTGCCGCTGGTGGTCGACGGGAGCGAAGGGCTGGAGAGCCTGAGGGCGACGATCCGGTTCGACGAGGGTTCGCTGGAGTACCGCGGATTCCGGATGACGGAGAGCTTCGACTACAAGCTGATCCGCAACAGCGGCGGTGTGATCACGATCGACCTCGCGCGGTTGAATGCACTGGGCGCGGGCGTGACGGAACTGCTGGAACTGGACTTTGCGGTGAAGCCGACGGCGAGTGCCGGCGCTCAGCTGATCGACCTGCAGGCGGTGGTCTACAACGACACGCAGTTCTCCAGCCGTGAGCCCAATGTGGTGGGCCGGGACACGAAGGATGCGGTGGTCAGCGTCGTCCTGCCGGTGCCGCCGGCCCCGCCGGTGCAGGGCATGGCGGCGGTGAGCGCCTCGAGCCTGCGAAGCGCGGGGCCGCTGGCGTTGCCGGGCAACGTGGGAACGGCGGTGAACTGGGCGGAGAAGCTGAGCGCGCCGGAGACGGTGAGTGCGCCGGTGCCGGCGGTCAGCCCGGCGGAGTGGAAGAGCGCGCCGTGGGCGAAGGATCTGAGCCAGAGGTTGGGTCAGATCGAGACGGGAGGTGGAGAGACGGGTTCAGCGCTGAAGGGCGGGTTGCTGAAGGCGCTGGCGCGGCTGCGCGGGGTGAAGTAGGGCGAGTTTGTCGGGACGTTGTCCCCGGAGTCGCGCCCCTGGCGCTCGTCCGGGCTACGGGCGCGGCAATCGATTTTGTAGCCCGGACGAGGCCGAACGGCCGACTCCGGGGACAACGTCCCTGTTCGCGCCGATCCCCGGAGTCGGCGCGTTCGCCCCTCGTCCGGGCCACGGTCGCGCTGATCGATGTTCGTAGCCCGAACTCTGTCCGGGGATGCGGTCGCGGCGTCGATGAATCAGGCGCCGCCTTTCTGTCGAAGGCTTTGACGGCAACTCCAACAGGGAATTGGCGGGCCGTGCGATCCGCTCCCGGCTCCCGGAGAGAGAGGCTCGGCCGCACCGCAACAGGAACAGAATCTGCTGACGACTCCGTCGAACACGAAACTCTGCGATGTCGCCGACCATCGGCTCGCGGCGGTTTCGGTACACCAAGACGCTTCGCCAGGAGACCCTTCCATGAAGTCCATCGCCGTATTCGCCGCCATCGTGCTGGGCGCAGGTTTTTCTGCCGCCGGCCATGCCGTGCCCCTCGCCGCCAACACCACGATCAACCTGAACACCGGCACCGACGCTGCCGGGTCGGTGCTTGCCGCGGGGACGCTGGATCCCTTCTGGACCATCTCGACCAATGGCACAACCTTCACGGCGGCGCGAGTCATCTACCCGGCCCCCACCGGGCAGATCTGCTGCGGGATGGAAACCGTCGACGGCAGCGCCGCGTGGATCTCGACGCCGGATGTAACCGCGTCGGACCCGGCAACGACCTGGGGGATCTCCAACATCATTTTCGCCCGTCGTACCTTCGACCTCACGGCCTTCGACCTCGACACCGTCAGCCTCGCCGGCGAACTGCGCGTCGCGGATTCGTCGGCCGGCCTGTATCTCAACGGCACGCTGGTTCCCGGTACCCATGCCAATGGGGGCTACACGTTCCAATCCGATATCGCGTTCAGCATCGCGGCCGGCAGCAACGCCTTCGTCCAGGGTATCAACACCCTCGAGTTGCGCGGCACCTCGGTCAACAGTTCGTGGGATGCCATGTATCTCACGACGACGGTCAGCGGCGTGAACGCCCCGGTTCCCGAGCCGGAGACCTGGGCCCTGTTCTTCGCGGGGCTGGGCATCCTGGCCCTGGTGCGCAGCAAGCGCGCCTGACGCAGGTCGTATCACTCCTCAGCGCCCCCGCCCCAGGCGGGGGCGTTTTCTTTTCCTGTTCCGCGATCCGGCGCGTGGTGCCCGTTTGACTCCCCCCACGATCGCCCGGCAGACAGGCTGATGCGTTAGCATCGGGACTTGTCGTTTCCCCCGTCGGCGCGATCGTGTCCGCGCCGATCCCCATCAGTTTTCGAAGCGAATGGAACCGTCTGTCATCGACTCCGGAAATGCACCCGCCATCGTCGTGGCGGACGATCACGATCTGGTCCGAATCGGGATGTGCCAGCTCCTGCGCCACTGGAACCCGTCCGTGGTCGTCGGCGAGGCGGCGGATGGCCCTGCGCTCGAGCGGCTTCTCGCTCAGGGTTCCCGCTGGGATCTGCTGCTCATCGATCTGGCGATGCCCCACTTCGGCGGCGAGGCTGCGGTGTGCAGCCTGATGCAGCGCCACCCGGGCATCCCCATCCTCGTGGTTTCCGGCACGGGCGATGCCCCGACCATGGCCCGGCTGCTCGATGCCGGTGTGGCGGGATTTCTTCCCAAGTCCCTCGACGGTTCGCTCATGCTGAAGGCGATCGAACTGGTGCTCGCCGGCGGTCGTTACATTCCCACCGACGTGCTGCGGGCGCTGCCCGCCGGCCGGAGCCCGGTGGCGGAGTCTGCGCCCCCGGTGTCTCTGACGGACATCACCCCCCGGCAGCGCGAGATCCTGTCGCTGCTGCTGGAAGGGCTGCCGAACAAGGTCATCGCCACCCGCCTGCAGATCGCGGAAGCGACCGTGAAGATGCACGTGACAGCGCTCCTGCGCGCCCACGGCGTCCAGTCGCGCGCCGAACTGCTTGTCAAGCTTCGCTGACCGGCAGGCCGGAGACCCGCAAGGGTTACGCAGGCGCCCGAGGCGCGGCCGCGTCCTTCGGACTCTGCGCGAGCATCCCGAGTGATCCCAGCGCCGTCAGCAGCTGTGCCGGTGACACCGGCTTGTGCAGCACGTCGAACCCGGAACCCCGCAAGGCAAGCAGATCGTCAGGCGCCGTGTCCCCGGTGATGATCAGACAGGCCGGGGCAGGGTGGAGTCGCCCGCGCAGCGTGGCCGCCATGGCGGCGCCGTCACCGTCAGGCAGGCGCCGGTCGAAGATCATCAGACCCGGGATCCAATCTCCGCCCACTTGCGCCGCCGCCGCGACGCAGTCCGCTGCGACTCGCACCTCGAACCCCCATTGACCCAGCAGCGCCTCGATCGCGGCCAGGATGGCCGGGTCGTCGTCCACGGCGAGCACTCGCGCGCCGGGCAAAGCGCGGACCGAAACCCGCGGAGCAGGATCAGCCTGCGGGATCCAGGTCCCCGCCGCCGGGGTCGCCGTCACGGCTTCCGGCGGGAAGCACAGGCTGAACACGCTTCCCCGGCCCGGTGCGGAACGGAGCGTGACCGTCGCGCCCATCAGGTGGGCCAGTCGCCGCACGGTGGCGAGACCGAGCCCGAGGCCGCGGGCGTTGCGGGACGCCTCGGGCAAACGGCGGAATTCCTCGAACACCGTCTCGTGATCGTCCGCGGCGATGCCACGTCCGCTGTCCCGTACCTCCAGCGTCCGCCGATGTGCCCGCCACGCGACGAGGACCCCGCCCTGCGCGGTGGCCTCCAGGGCGTTGGTCACGAGATTGGAAGCAATGCGCCAAAGCGCCAGCCGGTCGGCCATCACCACACCGACGGTCGGGCGGCAGCGGAGCCACAGGCCGCGCGACTGCGCCTGATGGCTGAACTGGGACTCGATCTGGGCGAATAGCGCCGCGAGCGGCACGGGTTCCACGTGGATCGCGCGGGTGCCGGCGTCCAGCTGCGCCTGATCCAGCAACGCGTCGAACATCCCCGAGAGCTGCCGCGTGCATTCCCGGGCGCGGTCGATCGGATCGCTGCTCGGCGCACCCGGTTCGGGGTGCGGCAGCGTTTCCAGCGTGAGCGAGAGAGCATGCAGCGGCTGCCGCAGATCGTGGGTCGCCGCGGCGAGGAAGCGCGCCTTGGCGCGATTGGCCTCCTCGGCTTCCCGGCGCGCGGCCTCGGCGCGCTCGGTCTGGCGGGCAAGGTTGCGCGCCAGTTCCTCGTTCTCGAACCCGACGCGGATCGCCTGGCGTAGCGCGCCGGCCTGCACCTTCGCGAACGGGATGAGGGCTCCGTAGAACAGGATCGATGCCGCCGCGATAGCGAGGGAACCACGGGTGCCGAGCCACAGGTGCAATGCCACGAGTGGCAGAAGCACCGTAGCGCCGGCGAACAGGAAGGAGGCCGGCGAGATCATCGCGTTCGAGGCGTAGATGCCCGCGAAGTAGATGAGCACCAGGGTGGTATTGAGGTAGAGCCACTCCGGTGTGGGCGAGAAGAACCAGGGCATGAACCCCGCCGCCGAGACGGAAAGCACGTTCGACACGAGCAAATGCGCGCGGCGCCAGCGAAACGAGCCAATCCGGGCGCGGCCCTGTCGGCGGTGGAACAGGATGAACACAAGATAGGCGACATTTGCCGCGACCCAGGCGCCCACCCAGGCCCAGAGCACCCGCATCTCGCCGGTTTTCCAATGCAGCCAGGCCACAAGCGCCGCGGCGCACAAATTGGTGACCAGGCCAGGAATATCCTGATCATGGAGCAGGCGGGTGAGTTCGGCGTCGACGCGCTCGACGATCGGCACGCCGCCGCCCGTGTCGTCCTCAGGCTCGATCCGAGTCGGCAGGGAAGAATTCATTGCGCCATGCTCGGTGAACGAGTGCAGCAATGCAACAGGCTCCCTCGTGTCGTTTCAATCCGACGGCCCGTCTGCCACGGCGTCGAAAGGTATCCGGTCTGCCCGAGATGCGAGACGGAGGCCATCGGGAAAACCTTTGCCAGCGCGCCTCGCCCACCGACGTAAGTCGGTACTACCGACCGACGACGCATTGAGTTGGCGAGCGGTTTGATCTACGTTAACCATCGGGCAGGTGCGAATCATCAAACTGCCCAAGCGGTCCTCGAGAACCGCCGAGCCGGAGACCAAAACCATGTTGCAATTCGTCACGCCCGACGTGCGTCCTGTCCCGACCGTGGTGTCTGTTGTGAGGGGCGTGCGATGAAGCCATTCAGCCTGGTCGGGCGACTCATTCGCTCCGCCGCGCAGCGGCGTTCTTCCGGGTCCTCAGCCCCGTTTCGGCGTAAAGCGATGTTCGAGGCGCTGGAGGCGAGGGTGCTGCTGTCGGGGGACTCTTTGTTGCCCGACCCCATCGCGATAGCGGCGGGCTCGGGCGAGGCCGCCGGCAGCATCGAGGCCATCGTCGCCGGCTCACCTTCCGCACCCGCGGCGCCTCCCGCACCCGCGACGGTGACCGCGACCCTGACCGGCGTGCCGACGTGGGTCGAACAAGGCCCTCGTGGGATCGACAATGCCGAAGGCTTGTCACGCTTCCGCGGGCAGCCCTGGGGCGGGGCGGTCGAGGCGATCGCGGTTCACCCGTTCAACGAGAACGTGATTTTCGCTGGCACCGTCAACGGCGGGGTGTGGCGCTCCATCGATGGCGGCGCGACTTGGACCAATACCACCGATCAGTTCCCGTCGCTCTCTATCGGCGCGCTGGCGATCAGTACCCACAGCAACAACAACACCCTGCTCGGTACGGCAACGCGCTGGCAGGATCTCGTGATCTACGCCGGGACCGGTCAATTCAGCAATCACTTTGCCGGTGGCCAAGCGGTCGGCCTGATGCGGTCCACCAACGGTGGGGACACCTGGGAACTCGTCACGCCTCCGGAGATGGCGGGGTTGCCGATTTCGTCGATTGCCGCGGCGAGAGTTGACGGAAAGGATGTCGTCGTTGTGGGAACGATCGCTGCCGTGGAGGTTTCAGCTGACTCCACAGGTGCTGCTGCCGCCCGCGTTGCCAAGTCGGGCGGCATCTTCCGCAGTGAAGACGGTGGTGCGACGTTCTCCTTGTTTCGACCGGTACGCGCACCGACCAGCTTCGGCAGCTTTCCCTATCCCTCGAGCTCCGTGACCGACATCGTGAGAGACCCTGGTGATCCGCGGAGAATGTTCGCGGCCGTCATCGGCGGCGGTGTCTATCGGTCTACCGATGCCGGAGCGACCTGGGCCGCGTTCAATGTCGGCCTAGGCGTGGCTGCCGACGGCAAGGACAACGACGGCATTTCGGGCGCGGACAATCCTTTCGAGGGAATCGACGGGGCGATCCGGATCGTGCTCGCGGTGAGGCAGGATCGCACAAGCCTCACCAATCCGGTGTACGCGGCGGTGGTGGGTCAGACCAATTGGCTCGTGGGCGTGTTTCGCAGCGATCCTGGAGCGGCGGCATGGGCCCTCGTGGGCGACGAGCCCCCGCCCCGGTTGACAGGATTCAACCCTGGCACGGTGGCGATGAAAGGCGGGACTCCCGTGCGTTTCGAGTTCGATTCCGCACTCGGTGCCTACGTGACTCGCGGTCCCGGCTCGGGTCGGTTCGACAAGGAGGGGTTCGCGACCGGCCAGACGGTCGCGATTTTCAGTGCCGGGGAGAACAACGGCGTCTACAAGGTCGACATGGGAGGGGAACAGCGACTCTTCTTGAGCGGGCGCCCAGGGTGGAATCCTAGCGCGACGTTCGCGCCGGGCGCGACCATTCAGCAGATCACCGGATTCGTCGCCGCGGCCAGAAACAATCCCGGCATTCGTTTCGATCCCGTTGTCGGCTCTCCTTCTCGCGTGGATGTCATGCGAAACGAAGGAGCCTGGGGCGAGGATGGGTTCATGGTGGGCCACATCGTCAACGTGGCCGGTAATCTGCCCGCCGCCGGGCGCACCGCCTATGTGGTTCGCGAGATCGACGACGCGCCGGCGACTTGGAAGCGCATTCGACTGGAACGCGTCGATGCCAACGCCGCATTTACCGATGGCACGGTACGGCGTGGCGTTGTTCTCGCCGCGGTCGCCGCGATCAATCGGCAGCCGACGACGCATCAACCCCAGGTCAACTTCGGTGCCCAGGGATTGCGCAACCTTGCCATCAACGTCGATGCCGCGGGGAACGTCTTTCTGGGTGGCGATACGCAGCGATCCGGGACGAATCTTTTCTGGTGGGACAACCGTGCGCGGCCCGCCAGCCCCGCGGACCCCGTGGCAGACGGCAGGCAGCGGTGGCAGCCCCTTCTGATTCCCGGAACGCACCCGGACGCCCGGGCGATCGAAATCGATCGACTCGGCCGCCTGCTGCAAGGCGACGACGGCGGGATCTACCGGCTCGAGAATCCATCGGTGCGAAGTGCTCCAGTGGTCGTCACTTCAGGAGGGGCGCCGGGCAGTCCGTTCACCGGCGCGTTTACCTTCGTCGAATCCGGTCCGGGCTTGAAGGATCGCATCACCACGGCTCCGGGGACTGGTGACTTCGTCGCCGCGGGTTTCCGACCCGGACAGTCCCTGGCGGTCTTTGTGGAGAACGGGCCCGGCCCTTGGGATCAGTCGGCCGGGGATATCGTGGTCGACAGCGTGACGTCGGACACCATCACGCTTTCGTCTACCGACGACCTGCCGTTCTTCCTCACCAGAGGAGGCTCGTCGTCTCGAATGACGATCGTGGGTATCACCAACCCCGCCACGTCGCTCAATCGCGGTCTGGGTGCGGTGGAAATGCACGCTGTTGCCTTCGACCCTTTGCACGGCGTGATTTTCGGAGGTACGCAAGACAACGGTTCCATCGACCAGCCGATCCGGACCAATCAACGCGACGACGATGGCGACGGCACGGTCGACGAGGCGGACGAGTACCTCGCGTGGGCGGAGATCCGCGTGGCGGTTCGTCCCGGCGACGGCAATACGGCGCTCGCCGTTCCTCTCGATACCAACGGTGATGCCGTCATCGATCAGGTTCGTCGATACACCATGTCGAACAACATCGACACCATGGCCGAGCGGACCTTCAGGGCGGATGGGAGCATTCTCCCCGGCAGTGCCCGACTGGTGAACTTCGTCGCCGACGAGAGGGTCGACGAGCGTCGCTTGACCGTGGACGATGCGGCGGACCGATTCCGTGTCAGGGCAGGAGAGCTGCCACTGGGATGGAAGAATGGCGAGGCGGTCTGGCTGCGGCATCCCACGAGTCTGCCCGACGGTGTCTTTTCTTCCATTCCGTACTTCGTGGTGAACGCGACCGCGACGACGATCCAGTTGTCGACCGTCGCTGGTGGCGCGCCGATCGAGTTGGACGACGTAGGTGCCGGCGAGGTCATCGCCACCCGCCGTTTCATCGGTCTGTCCCAGTACGACCGCGACCAGGCGGGAAACGGTTTCCCTCGGATTCCCTTCGCGGCCAATGCAACCGATTCCTCGCGGATGATGATCGGACTGCGCGATCTCTATCAGAGTCGAAACATCGCGGCGAAGGGTGCGACGCCGAGATTCGACGGGCTGGATCAGATCGTCCAGGTCGCGCTTCCGAAACCACGTCCGGAAAACGTCGACCAGGACTTTTCGGCCGTGGCCTACGGAGGTTCCAAGCGCGTGGGGGGGGTGCTCCGCGCCAATGCCGATGTTGCCTATGCGGCTCGCGGCAACGAGATTCTCGTCCGCTTCTCGGACACGGGACGCGCCAGCGACTTCGCGGTCGAGCGCATCGGGAGCGCCACCGTGATCAACGATTTGGCGTTGGACCCCGAGAACCACGACATCGCGTTCGCCGCGACCGATTCGGGGGTCTTTCGCCGGGGCGCCAATGGACAGTGGTCGCTGATTTCGCAGCGTCTTGCGAACCCGGATGCCCGTTCCCTCGAAGTGGCAAGGGAGGGCGGGCACCTCGTCCTGCTCGTCGGCGGAGCGGCTGGCGTCTTCCGGGCGATCGATCCTGGTGCCGCAGGCAATTCCATCGTCTGGACGGAGTTCGGTGCGGGACTCCCGAACAGCCTGGTCTTCGATCTCGACCTGGCGCAACGCAGCGCCACGCAGTTTCCGGGAGATCACCGCGACGTTCTGGTCGCCGGAACTCTAGGGCGCGGAGCGTGGTCCGCGTCCGGACTGGAAGATTCGATCGCCTCCCCTCCGACGCTGCGGATCGATGGCACGGACGCCGCTGATCGCATCGTCATCCGCCGCAATCCGACTAACGCGAGCCTGCTTCAGGTGCTCGACGGCGCCTCGGAGACACTGCGCGTCGAGTTGCCTCTCAGCGCTCTGGAGCGACTCGAAGTCTTCGGCGGGGAAGGCGACGACCTGGTCATTGTCGACAGCAGCGCCGGACCGATCGCGCTGCCGCGCGGCCTGCATGTCGACGGGCAGGGAGGAGGTGGCAACCAGCTCGTGCTTCGTGGTCGCGGTGCGGAGCGACCTCCCGAACTGAGCCTGGTCGACGGCACGCGGAGCGTGACCTACACCGACGTGTCGTCGGTGACACCACAGCGGATCTTCTACGCGAACACCGGCGTGCCCGACGTATCCGGGGTGTCGACCGCGACGCTTCCCGAACTGCTGGCGGCCGGCACGAGGGAAGTGACCAAGTTCATCTACGAGAGCTCCCTCAAGGACAAGAAGGCCACTTTACCTTCCGGGAGCGTGAACGAAATCCGTGCTCTGGCTCTCGTCGGCGATTCGCTCCCCAGAGCGCTGGCCGGCTGGAGTTCGGTGCGCATCGCGCCGACCTCGGACGGAAGAACGCCCGGTCCGCAGGCCGCCGACGCGCTGGCGCAGGCCGCCTTGACCGGTTTCGCGAGGATCATCGAAGAAGGCGAGAAAGGTTTTCCCATCGCCAGCATCGCCGGGATGAGCCCTTCTCAGCTGCGCGAGCGCCTCGATGCTCTCGACGGCATCGACGGGAACGTGACCCTCTCTGAGAGTGTGTCGGATACCCGCTTCGACGCTACGATCGTACGCCGCATCGAAGGTGTTGCGGATCTTGACGTGCTGAGCGACGCGCTCGGTGGGTTAATCGACATCGACGGCCAGATGCGCCTCGGCTCGGAGGTCACCTTGCGACTTTTGTTCGGCGTGGACGCTTCGGGCTTCTACGTCGACACGACGAATGGCCAAAGTCAACTCTCGGTGCGGGCATTGGAGTTGGTTGGGCCAGTTCAGGCATCCGGCCGTCTCGGATTCATCGACGTCTCGCTGGACGGCGTCTCCCTGGTCACCGACCCGTCGCTGCGCGTCTCGATGACCCTCAAAGATCCCGGAGGCTCCGATCAACGGGTGCGATTCGCAGATCTGTCCGAGGTGCTGACCGGACTGAGGCCCGCGACGGACGTTTTCGAGTTCGCCGTGACGGGGTCCGAACAGGCCGATGTCGCCTTCACCGTCGATGCCCGGGTGTCCACATTGCTGCCTGGCACGCCCGCCCCGTTCGATCTGGGCGAGGCCAACCTCACCTTCACCTGGACGTCACTGGCCGATCCTTCGAGTGTTTCCGTCACGGCCTCCGCGGGCCCTGCGCAGGATCTGCTCAACTTCCTGAAGCTGGACGGGCAGAAGGTTCTCGACCAGTTCAAGCGCCTGCGCGAGTTCTCCGTGTTTCTCGAGAATCGCGATGTTCCGATGCTCGGCTCGGCACTGGATTCGCTGGCGGACCTTGCGGACTTCGTCCAGGAGAAGCTCGTCGACCCGATCACCAACGAGGCTGGCGAGCTGCGTTTCGGGTCGATCCAGGATCTTCTCGCCAGGCTTTCGCGCGACCTCGGCCAGCGTCCAGGCGAACTCGGCCTCTCGTTCGATGCGGCCACACGCGAACTCACTTTCGATCTGGACATCACGCAGTCGCTGTTGCCGACGCAGGCCCTGGCGCTTGCGCTGGACCTCCCCAACGGGATCGCCGGGATCGATCTCGGCGCCGATGCATCGGTCACCGGTGACCTCGACTTCCGGGTGTCCGTTGGCATCGACTTCGACGACCTGCTCGCCAACCCGGCGGACGCCACCCAGTGGATGTTCCTGCGCGATCCGTCCGTCTCCGCCCGACTCACGGTCACGGCGGAGGACATCGACGCCACGGCGCGCTTCGGCTTCGCGAATGTCGCGATCGTGGACGGCAGGCTGACCGCCTCGCCCACTCTCACCTTGAGCCTGTCGGAACCCACGTCCGGCAACGGTAACGGCCGGATCGAGTTCGGCGAACTCACCGGTGCCATTCTCGCGGTGGCACCCCGCTTCGGCGGCTCCGCCCAGCTCACGCTGCCCATCGGCGTTCCGTTCCTCAACATCGCAGCGGGTGCTGGCACCACGCTATCCATCAACTGGACTGACCTCGGCAACCCGGACACGCTCCAGGTCTCCTGGCCGCCGGCGCTCGCCGAACTGCGCAACTTCGCCAGCATGGACCCGGCCCGAGTGGTGGCGCTGCTGGGCCAGCTGGTGAACTGGATGGCGAACTTCAGCGAGAGCGACGCCTACAAGATCGACGTGCCGGTGATCGGCGACGTGGTGCGCGGCGTGATCGATCTCGCCGACCTCCTGCGCGACAAGCTGCTATACGACGACAACGATACGGCCAACATCACCTCCGACGACGTCGCCAAGCTGCTCGATTCGAGCGGCAACGCGCGCTTCGCGACGGTGGACGAACTCGCCACGCGCATCACCGAAGTCCTCGGTCCCGGCAAGACGGTCACCTACGACGCGGCGCGGAAGTCCTTGCTGATGGATATGTCGTTCGCCGGAAGCTTCGGCGCGGTCGACGCGCCGCTGGACTTCAACGTGCCGCTGGATGGCTTCGGCAATCTGTCGACCAGCGGGCGGCTGCGGCTTCAGGCGGACGGTACGCTGGCGCTGCGAGTCGGCCTGTACATGGGTGACGAGGGTGGCACGCCGCTCACCGCGGCGACCACGCTCGCCAGCCTCAAGAGCGGTGCCATTGTCTTCGACCGGACGCTGAGCGTGACCGCCCCAAGGGCTGTCCAGGCGTTGTACGGGCCACTCCTCGAGGACGCACGCTTCGACATCTCAGCCAACGGCGCCGCGTTCGTCCGTGTCACCGTGGCGGCCGACGCTACGGCCACCAATGCGACGCCCGCGGACCTCGTCGCGGACATCAATGCCGCGCTCGCCGCCGCGAACCTGGGCAACCGGCTGCGTGCCACGCATGCGGGCAACCGTCTCTCGTTCGAAGCTCTGAGTGGTACCACGTCTTTCACGGTGCGAGCGATCGACGCGGCGGCCGAGCGCCTGGGCTTCGTCGGGCTCGCCAGCGCGCAGACCGTCGCGGGCACGCTGCGCCTGGAAGGCAGCCGGGACCTCGACGGAGTGGTCGGGCGTCTGCCCGCCGATGCGCCGTTCACGGTGACGATGAACGCCGTCAATGGCGGCGCCCCGGTGAGTGTCGTCCTCGCGCGGGACGCCACCACGCCCAACCGGTCCATCGTCGACCTGGTCACCGATCTTCAGGCCGCGGTGGATCGCGCCGAGGTCGGAGGAACTCGGGTACTCGCGGGCAAAGTGCGGGTGGAGTCGCTCGGCAACACGCTCGTTTTCCGTCCGCTCGGCGCGAGCGTCACGAGTTTCTCGGTGGGCACGACCGCCGGCAGCGCCGCCCAGACGATTCTCGGACTCGATCCGGTCAACACCGGGAGCACGACGGACCTCATCGTCACGGCTCGTGACGGCACGCGGTTCAATGTCACTCTCGATGCTCTGGGCGCCAACGCCACGCTCGGCGACCTCATCGCCGCCATCGAGACACAGACGCAGAACCGCGTGCAGGTGGACTTCAACGCCGATGCCACCCGGCTGCGGCTGCGCGACACCTCGACCAGCGGCACCGCGCTCTTTCGCATCGAGAACCCGACCAGTGCACTCGGTGCCGAACTGCTGGGGCTGGTTGGGGCCGATGTGGCCGATGCCACCGATCCGACGCAAGTGCGAGACTTCGAGTTCACCGGCGCGTCGGTCGGCGGTGTGGATCTGCTCGACCGACTCTTCATCGAGAACGCTTCGGCTGCCGTCAACTTCAGCGCGGCCACACCCGGCGGGGGCGTGGTGGTGGACGGCACCTTCGGTTTCGTGACCGTCGAGCTGACAGGCACGGGTAACCTGTCCGGCAGCGCGCGCCTTAACCTGACGGACCCGGGAACCTCGCGTGCCGACGGCCGCATCACCTTGAAGGAACTGCTGGGCGGGCTGAGCGACATCACGACCCTGGTCGCCCAGCCGGTGGTTGACGGCAGCGGACGTCTCGAATTCGGCGTGGACGTCACGCCCTCGTTGGGCCTCATCCAGACGGGCAACGAGCCGAAGATCGTCATCGACATCGTCGACATCGGCGATCCGTTCGCCTCCCAGGCGCCGGTGGTCACCGTCAGCCAGTCCGGGTTCGGCGATCTCGCAAGCTTCGACGACATCGGCTTCGGCGACATCGTGGAGGCCCTCCGGGCCCTCGCGGACTTCCTCCGCCAGTTCGAGGCCTTCGGTTTCCTGAACGAGAAGATCCCGGTGCTCGACGTGAGCGTGAACGATATGCTCGCGTTCGCCGACGATTTCGCGCGTGCGCTGGACGGCCTCGAGACCGATCCCGCCGCGTCGCTCCAGACGCTGGAGCGCAAGATCAAGGAGGCGCTGCGGATTCCCGCGAGTTCGCAGGCGCTTCGCCTGTCGCTCGTGCGTGAGGGAACGGAACGCATCCTGCGCTTCGACATCGAAGCGGGCCCGCCCCCGTTCGCGGAGACACTGCCCATCGGCTTCGATCTCGCCGATGGGTTCACCGTGCAGGGCAACGCGAATCTGCTCACGAACGGCAGCCTGGATCTCGACTTGTCCATGGGTCTGGACCTTGCCGACCCGACGCGCATCTTCGTGTTCGACGCCACGGGTATCCGCGGGACGTTGAACGCGTCCGCCCAGGACATCGACTTCGCCATCGGTCTGGGTGACCCAGAGGACGGAGCATTTGTCGGCGGCCAGATCGCCGACGGCGATCTGGCCCTGAACGGTAACTTCGGGCTCACGCTCGGCAATGCGGCGATGACGGGCACCGGCGCGAACCGGCGCATCCTCCTCACTGACCTCATCGCCAATCTGGGCAGTGCCGTGGCTGCGAGCGGCGCCATCACGGTGGACGGCACGCTGCCGGTGTACTTTCCCACGGCGTCGCTGTTCCGGGGGAACGTGGAGATCGGCGGCACGGCCGCGGTATCGACAACGGGGTTCACGCTTGCCGGCACCGCGGGGCCGCAGGGCAACCAGTTCATCCATGTGCCGGACAGCATCCTGAGCTTCGATTTCGGCAGCCTGTCCGCCGTCGACAACCTCCTGCTGATCGTCGATGGCGTCGACGGTTTCCTGGCACTGGTCCAGGACTTCCTCGATGGCGAGGTGGGCGGGCTGAAGCTGCCCCTCATCGGCGACCAGCTCGCAAAGGGCGCCACCTTCATCGAGGACTTCCGCAACGGGTTCATCGACGGCCTGCGGGACGTGGTGTCGTCGTCCACCAGTCCCACCGGCAATTTCATCTCGCAGCAGTTGTTCACGCTGCTGCACACGCGGCTGGGGATTCTCGACGACCGCAACGGCGACGGCCAGATCACGGTCACGGACATCGGGCTCACGACCAACGCCGATCAGGCCGGTGTGCCGCTGGCCGATGTGTTCATGCAGTGGAACGTGTCACTCGGCGGTCGGCTCGTCGATGCCGGCGGCGGCCTGGAGGCCGACCTCGGCCTGCCCGCTCTCGGGCTCGAGACGCGAGGCGACATCAAGCTCACGGTCGACTGGGACGTGGACTTCGGGTTCGGTATCGGCGGCGGCAAGGGCTTCTACCTCGACTTGTCGGACGCCGACGAGCTGATGCTGGAGGCCGAGGTGACACTGCCCGGCGCGGGCATCACCGGCCGGCTCGGACCGCTTCAGTTCGACGCCAGCGACAACGGCGGCACGAAACTCGGCGCGGCCATCGCGCTCGACCTGAACGTTGGCGCGGGGAACGCGAGCCGCGTGGGGATCACGGACCTCGGGTCGATTCGCGCCGAAGGCAAGATCGCGGCGGACGCCACGGTCGACCTCGACCTCGCGCTCTCGCTGAACAGCGACATCATTCCCGACGCACAGACGGCCTTTCCGCGCATCTCCACCGGGTTCTACCTGGACTGGAAGCTCGGCAACCGGCAGGTGCAGCAGTTCGTGCCTTTCTCCAGCCTGAACGGGGACGCTCTGCAGAGGGGTCTGCGTCTCGTCGAGTTTCGCGACCCCGGTTTCGATCTCGGCGAACTGCTGTCCCGCTACGTGCGTCCGCTCGTCGTGGAGGTGCGGAAGTTCACCGAGCCCATGCAGCCGGTGCTGGACGTTCTCACGAAGCCGATTCCGGTCATCAGCGACCTCGCCGGCAAGCCGGTCACCCTGCTCGACCTCGCGCAGCGGCTCGCGGGTCCCGAGGATACCCAGTGGGGGCTCATCCGCGATCTTGCGACCCTCGCGGACACGATCAACCGCATCCCGCTCGATGCGCAGGGCCTGCGCTTCAGTTTCGGCAGCTTCAAGATCTACGACAGCGGCGGCGATGTGAACCTGCAGCGTCGACTCACGGATGCCACGCAGAAGCTCGCCGACGTGTTCAACCTGCCAGCCCCGACGTTCAATCTCGATCAGGCGCTGGATGATCTCGCCGATGCCAACCCGTCGCTGCGCAACGTCATCGACTCCGCGCGGGATCTCGCCGCGGGCGGCCGACCCGGTGGGGGCGCGAGCGGGGAGCTGTTCAGCGTCCCGATCCTGAAGGACCCATCGATCCTCTTCGGCCTGCTGCTCGGCAAGCGCGACATCGACCTCATCCGCATCGACCCGGAGCCGCTGCGCTTCGACCGGCGCTACCAGCAGATCTTCCCGGTCTTCGGGCCGCTGTCGGTCATCATCGACGGCAGCTTCAACGTGAGCGCCGATTTCGAGTTCGGCTACGACACGCAGGGAGTCTTCGATTTCGCTGACAGCCGCTGGAGGAATCCCGAGCTGCTGTTTAACGGGTTCTTCGCGAAGGACCTGAAAGCCGCCAACGGCGAGGACCGGCCGGAAGTCCGTCTCGACGCCTCGCTGCTCGCGGGCGCGGGCGTGGCGGTCGGCGTGGTGGTCGGCGTAGCGGGCGGAGTCACCATCAATGTCAATGCCGACCTGCACGACCCCGACGACGATGGCAAGGTGCGCCTCGGCGAACTCGCGGCGAGCTTCCTCAATCAGGCGAAGTTCGGCAATCCGCTGTTCGCACCGCTTGCGGTGTTCGATGTCAGCGGCAAGGCCACGGCGAAGCTGTTCGCTTTCGTCGAAGCGGGACCGGTGCGGGTGCCATTCAACATCGTGCCCGAGACGGAAATCTTCTCCTTCGACGTGCCGTTCGTGCGCAAGCCCATGCTCGCGAAGGAACTGGCAGGCGGTGTGCTGCAGCTCAACGTCGGCAAGTTCGCGAAGGACCGTCTCGAAGGCGACGTCTCGGATCTGTCGGAGGAGATCCACGTCGCTCAGGCCGGCAACGGGCTCGTCAAGGTCTGGTCTCCGACTTTCGGCATCGACGAGGCGCGGGCGCAGGTGTATCGCGCCTCCACGCGCATCCTCGCGATGGCGGGCCAGGGCGACGATCTCATCGACCTGTCGCGCGTGAGCGATGCGGCCATCTCGTTCGACATCGAAGGGGGCGCCGGCGACGACGTGATTCGCCTCGGTGCAGGATCGGGCACGGTGCGCGGCGGCACGGGTGACGACGTGATCGACGGGTCGGCGTCGGACGATCGGATCTGGGGGGAAGCGGGCGCGGACCGGATCGACGGCCGTGCCGGGAACGATCTCGTGTTCGGTGACGCCGGCCGCATCTCGGACGACGAACTGGTCGTCTCGGTCACTGCCGGCACGCTCGACGGCGCCGACACCCTGATCGGCGGGCTCGGGGCGGATCTGCTGTTCGGCGCCGGTGGCGCGGATGCACTCGGCGGCGATGCTTCCCCGGACGATCTGGCATTCACGAGCGGAGGGGACGACTGGCTGATCGGCGAAGGCGCGACGGTCACGTTCGGCACGGCGGGGGTTTTCTCGTCCATCACCGCGGTCGAGGGCGCGGAACGGGGCCGCGGTTCGGCGGATCGCCTCGCGGGCCATGGCGGCAACGACCGGCTGTGGGGCGGTGGCGGCGGAGACCAGCTCGACGGCGGCGGCGGAAACGACCGACTGGTCGGCGGCGCGGGCGCTGACACGATGGACGGCGGCAGCGGCAATGACGATCTCGCCGGCGACGAAGGCGATGACTCCTTGCGTGGCGGCGCCGGCGACGACACGGTGGACGGTGGGGAGGGCGCCGATCGGCTGTGGGGCGGCGCGGGGCGCGACACGCTGCGGGGCGGTGCGGGCGCGGATGACCTGCGCGGCGAGCAGGACGACGACACGCTCGACGGCGGTGCCGACGCCGACCGCCTGTTCGGTGGCGGAGGTAGCGACACGCTGACCGATCTCGGCGGCAACAACCTGATCTACGGTGACGACGCCGACGGTGAGAACACCGGAGCAGCCGGGCCGGACACCATCACCGCGGGCATTGGAGACGACGAAGTCCACGGTCAGGGCGGCAACGACCGCATCGAGGCCGGCGAGGGCAGCAACGTCGTCTACGGCGGTGGCGGTCGCGACACGATCACCGCCGGGGCCGGAAACCATCGGGTGTACGGCGACAGCGTCCGCGTGGGTGGTGTGGATCTCATCAGCGTCGATGGCAACAACGACCTCATCACGCTGGGCACCGGATCGAGCCGCGTGTTCGGCGAACTCGGACAGGACACCATCACTCTCGGCGACGGCACGCATTTCGTGCTGGGCGGCGCGGGCGACGACGTGGTCGTCGCGGGCACCGGCGACAGCGTGATTCGCGGCAATGCGGGCGCGGACCGCATCACGGTTGCGGGTGGCAACACGGTGCTCGCAGGCGACGGTGAGGAGACCGCGGGGACTCTCGCGGAGGAACGAGTCCGCACGCGCAACGGCGACGCGAATGGTGCCGACGATGGCGCGGATGCGATCGTCGGTGGCACGGGCAACGACCTGATCTTTGGCCACGGCGCGGCGGACACGCTGTCCGGCGGCGGTGGCGATGACGAAATGGACGGCGGTGACGGCAACGACACGATGGCAGGCGAGGCCGGGCGTGATCTTCTCTTCGGACGCGCCGGTCTCGACCTGCTTCGCGGTGGCGATGACGACGACCATTTGCTGGGTGGCACGGGCGACGACCTGATGTATGGCGATACCGGCGCCGACCTCATGGAAGGCGAAGAAGGTGCCGACCGGATGTTCGGGGGGCTCTCCGGCGCGACCGCACCGGACCGCCTCTTCGGGCACTCGCTCTCCGGTGCCGGGGACGATGCCGCGGCCGACGAGCTGTTCGGTGACTTCGGCGTGGGTTACGCCGGTGCACAAACCCCGGTCGCGGGCTCCGCCTTCGCCGACGTGCTGGAGGGGCAGGGCGGCAACGATCTGATCGTGGGCGAAGCGGGTGACGACGTCGGTCGCGGTGGTGCCGGCGACGATGTCCTGTATGGCGATGACGGTGGCGATCTGCTCGAGGGCGGCGCCGGTGCGGATCTGCTGTTCGGTGGCGCGTCGTCGGTCGCGAGTCCGGACCGTCTGTACGGTCACACCGTGAGCGGCGTGGGTGACGACAGTGCGTCCGACATCCTGTATGGCGACTTCGGCGCCGGGCATCCGCGCGGGCGCGTGCCATCGGGCAATGCGGACGGCGCTGACTTCCTGTTCGGTCAGGGCGGCGATGACTTCCTCTACGGCGAGCTGGGTGCGGATCGCGCGGAAGGCGGCGAAGGCGCCGACGAGATCGTGGGCGACGTCGGCGACGACGTACTGTTCGGTAACGCGGGCGACGACCGGATCTTCGGCAACGCGGGCAACGATCGCGTCGAGGCCGGCGACGGCGCCGATTCTGTCGAAGGCGGCACCGGCAACGATCTCTTGTTCGGCGATGCCGGCGATGACCGCATCTTCGGCCAGGACGGGGTGGACGAGGTGCGGGCGGGTGCCGGTGCCGACTACGTTGAAGGCGGTGACGCGAACGACACCCTCTTCGGCGATGACGGCGATGACACGATCCTAGGTCAGGCGGGCGACGATCTGGTGCTCGCGGGGACGGGCAACGATCTCGTGGAAGGCGGCGACGACGATGACCGCCTGTACGGTGAGGCAGGCGCCGATCGCCTGTTCGGCAATGCCGGTCGCGATCTCGCGCTGGGCGGTGACGGTGATGATCTCGTCGACGGCGGCGAGGGCGAAGACAATCTCTACGGTGGCGCGGGCAACGACACGGTGGATGGCGGCGCGGCCGACGACCTCATGCAGGGCGACGGGGGCGATGACGTCCTATTCGGTCGCGCCGGCAACGACCGCGGCGCGGGAGGCGCCGGCAACGACGAGATCCATGGCGACGAGGGTGACGACTACCTCCTGGGCGACGCTGGCGACGACATGCTGCACGGCGACACCGGCGTTGACCGGCTCGAAGGCGGCGACGGCGCCGACACGCTCTGGGGCGGCGCGCAGGACGACGTGCTCATCGCGGGCACGGGGCTCGGCAAGCGGCTCTTCGGCGAGGACGGTGACGATCTCGTCGTCGGTTCCGACGACGGCACGGACGACCCTGACTTTTCGGACAGCGTGTTCTTCGGGGATCGCATCGAAGGCGGGCGAGGCAACGACCGCATCTTCGGCCTCGGCGGCGCGGATCGCATCGACGCGGGCGGGGGCGATGATCACGTGTCGGGCGGGCTGCATGGCGACCTGATCCTGACAGGCGCCGGACGCGATTCTGTTTCGGGCGGTCTCGGCGACGACGAGATTCGCGGCGGCGACGATGCCGACACGATCGACGGTGGCGCGGGCGCGGACCGCGTGTTCGGCGACGCGGGCGACGACCGTCTGAGCGCAGGCCGTGGCACCGGCGACCGGGTCGAGGGCGGCACGGGTGATGACGAGATCGACGGCTCCGACGAAGGTGATGACACGCTCGTCGGCGGTGACGGTGCCGACCGCATGCGCGGCCACGCGGGCAATGATCGCCTGCAGGGAGGCACAGGGGACGATCTTCTGGAGGGCGGCGCGGGCGATGATGTGCTCGAAGGGGAGGCAGGCATCGATGTGCTCCTCGGTGGCGCGCAGCACGACACGCTCTACGGTCATCGCGTGGGCGGCGTTGGGGACGACGGTGCGATCGACTACCTCTACGGCGATTTCGGCACGGGCCGCGACGAGGCGGGGGCCGGCAGCGACCGCCTGTTCGGTCAGGGCGGCAACGATCTGCTGTTCGGCGAAGCCGGCGACGACCTGATCGAGGCGGCTGGCAACGGCATGGCCGTCGCCGAGACGAGCGGCGGCAGCGGCAACGTAGTCGATTTCGGCAGCGGGGAGGGCGCGACGCCTTCGGCGTTCGTGGCGCCCCCCGCATCGCCCTCGCCCGTGCCGGGTGCGACCATCGCGGACGCCGATGCGGGCTATACGGGCCCGGTCGGCGCCGACGTGCGAGGCCCCTGGGGCGAACTGGGCGGCTCGGCCAGCGGACTCGGTCTGTCCGCGTCCGGACACGCGACCCAGCCGGCCGTGGCGGTGGACACTGCCGGACGCGCTCACGTGGCCTGGGTCGATGCGCGCAACGGCAACTTCGACATCTACGTGCTTCGCCACGACGGGTCCGCATGGCAGCCTCTCGGCGGCAGCGCCTCCGCAGGCGGCGTGTCCGCGACGCGCGGGTCCTCCGTGACGCCGGCGCTGGGCTTCGCCACGACTGGCGCCCCGATCGTGGCATGGGTCGATGTGGAGGCGGGGCAGGGCAGCGTGCGCATGGCCCGTTTCGATGCGAGTGCGGGTGTCTGGCGAGCCGTGGACACGACCGCGCTCGCGACGGCGGGCAACGTGCGCGAGCTTCGGCTCGTCAATGCGGGCGGAACGCCCGTGCTCGTCTGGCTGAACGATGGCGCGTCCGGCACGACGCTCCGGGCGAGCCGGTGGACCGGGTCGGCCTGGTCCGATGTGGGTTCGGGAGTCGTCGCCGCGCCGGGTGTGCGCATCGAAGGCTATGGGGTCGCCGCCGAAGGAGCGCGCATCGCCGTGGCGTGGTCCCAGGGAGGCGCCGGCGCCAGTCGCGTCCACGCGGCCGAGTTCAACGGCACGCAGTGGAGCACGCTCGGCACGGCTGCGGGCAGCAGCGAGATTCGCGAGACCGCCGGCGAAAGTGCGCTGCCGGCGCTCGCCTATCGCCAGGGCACGCTGTTCCTCGGCTGGCGGCATCTCGAAGAAGGCTGGCAGAGCCTGCAACTGCGTCAGCGCTCGGCGGGTGCGTGGATCGAGGCGGGCAGCCTGCCGGCGTCAGCCTCGGCACAGGTGCGTGAACTGCAGATGGTCTCCGGCGGAGATCAGCTGCGCGTGATCTGGGTGGACGAGGACACCCGCCGCAGCGGTCAGCCGCTCGCGCTCTACGGCCGCGTCTGGAACGGCGCGGCGTTCGTCGAAGCCCTGCCGGGGGATGCCGCCGGCGCCGGGCTGTCGGACACCGGAGCGCACTACGCAGGACTCGCCGCGGCCATCGGCGCCGACGGGCGGGCGTTCGTGGCATGGTCGGGCTCCGGCACGGGGCCGGGTGCGGACGCAGCATCCAACGTGTTCCTCCGGACCGACGCGACGCGCACCGATCGGGTCTTTCAGGCTGCCGACGGCGCGGCACTCACGGCATTGCTGGCCGCGCAGGACTTCGGTCCCGGGGATGTGATCGTGCTGGGGACGGGCGGATTCGCCGGCTTCACCATCGACCTTGGCGATGCGGGCGTCACGCTCCTTGGCGCGTCCGGCTTCGGTACGCTGATCCAGGGCTCGGTGACGGTCCAGGGCGCGAACGTGACTCTGGTCGGCCTCGACGTACGGGGCACGGTGAGCAGCGGCGCCGACGGCCTCACGCTGCGCCGGGCGCGTGCGGACGGCCTCGTGCTGACCGGCGGCACTGACGTCGTCGTGGTGGACAACCGATTCGGTGCCGGCGGGGTTCGCGTCGCGGCGCCGGCGGCCGGCGTGATCGCCCGGAATGCGCTCACGGGTACGCTGGATCTCGCCGCCGCGTTCGCGGGCGAGATCTTCCGCAACGACATCCAGGGCGCGGCGGTCGGTCTGCGCTACGGCGCCGCAGCCACCCTGTGGAGCAACCGCATCCACGGCAACGGCGTCGGTGTGGTCGCCACCGTGGACAGCACCACCACCGGATTCGGATTCGTCGGGGCGGCGTCGAGCCGCGGCAACGACATCACCGGCAACGACATCGGCGTGCAGCTCACCGGACGCGTGCAGTACCAGCGCGTGAGCGGCAGCCGGATCGGCGTGACCGGCGCCGGCACGCTGGGTGGCGAATCGCTCGACGCCGCCAACCGCATCGAGGACAACGCGACGGGTGTCGCGAGCTTCCTCGGCGCGATCCAGTACAACCGCATCGCGCGAAACGGCATCGGCATCGCCGCGACGAACGGCCAGGTCGTCCATCACAACCTGCTCTACCGCAACACCAGCGCGGCACTCGATGTTGCCGGTGTCAGCCGCGTCGGCGTCTACCAGAACACCTTCTTCGCCCCGACCGGCGACAACGTGCGCGTGCGGAACGCCGCCCGCGAGGTCGAAGTCGTCGGCAATATCCTCTGGGCCGAGAGCGGCTATGGCCTGCACGTCGCGAACGACGCGCAGACCGGTTTCTTCAGCGACTACAACGTGCTCTACGCGAGCGGTTCGGGCAAGGTCGGCTACTGGACGAAGGACTTCACCGACGTGCTCGACTGGCAGGCGGACATCGCGCGCTTCGATCTGCATTCGATCGGTGCGACGGGCGTCAACCCGGGCTGGGCGCGGCCCCGGTTCGCGGATCTCGGGGCGGACGACTACCGGGTGGCGCCGGCGGCGGCGGGGCTTCGCTTCACGAGCCCGACGGTCGATGCGGCGGACGTGCGACTCGACCGCGGCGCAACCTCGCCGTTCGCGAATCTCCTCGCGAACGCGGGGTTCGACAACGGCACCACCGGCTGGACCGTGAATCCTGGTGCCGGCACCGGCTCGGGCAACGTCTGGGAGGGCACGGGCCGCTTCCAGGCGGGCAGTGTCGAGGGTGGTTTCGCGCAGCAGAGTGTTTCGCTCCTCAGCGCCGGCTTCACGGCGGCGCAGATCGACGCCGGCACGCTCGACGCCGTGTTCGGCGGTCGCGTGCGTCGCGGTGACGACGGCTCTCGCGACGAGGGTCGGGTGCGGGTGCGGTTCCTCGACTCGGGCGGCGCGCTGCTCGCCGAGTCGACGGCGGACGAGCGGACCCCCGCGGACCGCTGGGCGCTCCAGGGCGGGCGCGCCACGATTCCCGTCGGCACGCGGACCGTGGTGTTCCGCTTCGAGGCGCAGCGCATCGCGGGCGATACGGTGAACGACGCGTGGCTGGACGGCGCCTTCCTGCGCGTGGTGTCCGAGGCCTGGGCCCCGGATGCGGGGGCCTATGGCTTCGGCGCCCACGAGACGGCACCCGAGAGCGCTCGTCGCATCGCACTGCGCTTCCCCGATCTGTACACCGACTGGGAACGCAGCGAGCCGCTCGCGATCCGCTGGGAGACCGTGGGCAACACCACCTTCTCTCCTGTGCGCATCGATCTCCTGCAGGACACCCCGGAAGGGCCGATTCTGCTGCGGACGATCGCGGCCTCCACGCCCGACGACGGCGAGTTCGTGTGGATTCCGGAGACGAACGGTGTGGCCTTCGGAACGCGCGGGTTGCGCATCCAGGTGTCGCTCGTGGACGCGCCCGAGGTGCTGGACCGCGGCCAGGAAACATTCGCCGTGCCCGAGGATGGCGTTGCGTACTGGGTCGACGACACGTCAGACATCGGCGACGAGTACACGCCCAATGCGACCGGATCGAACCGTAATACCGGCAAGAGCGCGACCTCGCCCAAGCCGAACCCGACCAATCTCTTGCGCGCCTATGCGCTGGGAGCGGGCGCAGTTCTTCGCATCGACACGGGCGACTATCCGCTCATCGACGCGATCACGGTGTCCGGAACGCTGGATCGCGGCCTCGGGCTCGACGAAGGTTTCACGATCACCGGTCCCACCGATGTGGCACGCATCGCCCGATTGCTCCCGGCGATTCCTGGCGCACGATTCCCGGGCCTGATCGAACTGCAGGACGCCGACTTCGTGAGCGTCCGCCATCTCACGCTCGCGAACAGCGGGCGCGGGCTGTTCGTGCATTCCGGGTCGGAGAGTTTCTCCGCCTCGGATCTCACCGCAGTCGGGCACGCCCTGGGCGGGATCGCCATCGAAACCACCGCGCCGTTCTCCGACTTCGAGCGGCTCTCCGCTTCCCGGAACACGCAGTGGGGGATCGACATCACCGGCACGATCCGCTCGCTGACGGACTCCTCAGCCGTCGAGAACGAGAACGGTATCCGCATCACCGGCCCGGTCGCGCGGGTCACCGGCAACGAGGCCGCGCGCAATCAGCGCCAGGGCATGCAACTGACCCAGTCGGGAAGCGCCGTCATCCGGCGCAATACCGTGTTCGGCAACCAGTCCGGAGTGAGCCTGTCCGGGTCGACCGGCACTGCGGTGTTCGGCGACGAGGATCTTGCCGCGGCCAACGGCAACCGAGTGTTCGACAACCGGGGCAACGGTCTCGACGTCAGCGGTGCGGTGCTGGTGGCGGGCAATGCGTTCACGGGCAATGGCAGTGTCGGGGTCGCGTCGAGCGGCGTAACGATCCGCGCGAATCTGGTGTCCGGCAACGGCACGGGCATCTCCGCCAGCAGCGGACTCGTCGATCGCAACCGCGTCTACGCGAACACGGTGCTCGGCATCGATGCATTCGGCGCGTTGCTCACGGGCAACGTTGTCTACGGCAGCCCGGTCGGCATCCGGCTCGGGTCGAGTGCGAGCCAGGCGCGCAGCAACCTCGTGTACGGGACGACGTCGCGAGGCATCCAGGTGGGCGCGGCCGGAAGCGAGGTTTCGGGCAACACGATCTATGCGCCTACGGGCGATGCGCTGTTCCTGAGTGGCGCCTCGGGGGTAGCGGTCACCAACAACATCCTCGTCACAGGGGCCGGCACGGCGCTGTCCGTCGCCGCCGACAGCTTCTCGGGGTTCCGCGCCGACTACAACCTGTTCCACGTGCTTGCGGGCGGTGCAGTCGGGCTTTGGCAAGGGCAGAGCCGTGGGTCGCTCGCGGCCTGGCAGAGTGCCTCGGGTGGTGACGCCAACAGCCTTGCAGCCGATCCGCTGTTCGTGGATGTGGACGGCGCCGATGGCGTGCTCGGCTTCGTCGATACGGTACGGGACGGACGCGACGACGACTTCCACCTGCGCAGTGCGTTCGGCACCTTCGCGGGTGGCTCGCGCGTTCCCGTGCGCGATGCGATCACGGCACTCCCTGTGGCGGTGCCTGCGGTCACGCCCGTGGTGTTCGGGGTCACCTCGCCGGCGATCGACCGGGGCCGTCCCACCGATGCCTTCGCATTGGAGCCGCAGCCCAACGGCGCGTTCCGCAATCTCGGTGCCTACGGCAATACCGAACAGGCGTCCCTGAGCCCGGACCGGTACGTCACGGTGCTCTCGCCCAACGGCGCGGAGCGTCTTGCGCAGAACCGTTCGGTGGACGTGCGCTGGCGTGCCGCGGGCTTCACCGGCACGGTGGACATCGCCTACCGCGGGCCCGGAACGTCCGGCGCATTCGTGACCCTGTCGGCCGCGGAGGCGAACGACGGGTCGTTCACGTGGAACGTCACCGACGCGGCCTTCCCGGTCGGCGAGTACACGTTGCGTGTCTCTGCGAGCGGCGACGCAGCGCTCTCCGACACCTCCGACGCGCCGTTCCAGGTGATCGCACCGATCGCGCTCTACTACGTGAACGACGGGTCGCTCGCAGGTGACGTCTACACGTCAGCCGTCGGCGCGATCGGCAACGATGGCCTAACACCGGACCGACCGATGGCGAGCCTGGCGGACCTGCTGGTGCGCTACGACCTCGGCCCGGGCGACACCGTGCTCATCGACAGCGGCACCTACAACCTCACGACGAACATCGTGCTGGGGGATCAGGACAGTGGGGTGAGGATTGTTGGGGCGGGTCGTGAGTTGACGTTGCTGGACCGCGGGAACCGGGCGTTCGGCTCTGTGGGTTTGCAGTTTGCGGGAGCGGACGGTGTGCGGGTGGAGTCGCTGTCGGTGACTGGGGGTTACAACGGGGTGGCGGCGGTAAGCGGCGCGAACTCGGACGCGGTGGTGTTGAGCGATGTGCGGGTGTTTGGCAATCAGGACGACGGGGTGCGCATCGAGTCGTCGAACGACGGGTGGGAGCTGGTGGGATCGCGGTTCGAGACGAACCGCTCGAACGGGGTGAACGGGAGCGGGTTCGGGCTGAAGGTGGAGGGCAACGCGTTCGTGGGCAACACGGGCTACGGGCTGAACCTGAGCACGGGGCAGGGGGCGGTGGTGCGTGGCAACGTGGCGACGGGCAACCAGAGCTACGGGCTGTACGTGAACGCGAACCTGAACGGCAACGAGGCGAACCGTGCGTTGGTGGAGGGCAATGACGCGAGCGGCAACCGGTTTGACGGGCTGTACCTGAGCGGGGATGCGGTGACGGGGCGGAGCAACCGTGCGTGGAACAACAGTGCGGCCGGGTTGTTCGTCAGCGGCGGAACGCTGGCGGAGGGCAACGAGTCCTGGAACAACGCCACGGGGATCAACACGAGCGGTGCGACGGTGCGGGGCAACCGTGTGTGGGGCAACCGCGGGTTGGGGATCGATACGCAGGGCTCGCGGGTGGAGGGCAACCGTGTGTACGGCAACGCGGGCGCGGGCATCAACGTGCGCAGCGGGGAGGTGCGCGGCAACGCGGTGTGGGACAACGGTGGCACGGCGGGGATCGTGGTGGCGGGAAGCGGCCCGACGCGGGTGGAGAACAACACGGTGGTGGCGCCGACGGGCGAGGCGGTGTGGGTGCAGGGAAGCGGCGGGGTGGATGTGCGCAACAACATCCTGTGGGTGGACAGCGGCCACGGGCTGCGGGTGGATGCGCAGGTGCAGGCGGGGTTCGTGTCGGACTACAACCTGTTCCGTCTGGGGGCGAACGGGAAGGTGGCGTACTGGGAGGACAGGAGTTTCCTGACGCGCACGGACTGGGTGTACGGGGTGGGTCAGGACCGCAACAGTGTCACCGGCGACCCGCAGTTCGTCGACATCGACGGCGCGGACGACAAGCGCGGCGTGGTGGGCGGGGTGGATGCGGGAGGCGACGACGACTTCCGGTTGCGCGCGGGCTCGATCGCGATCGACCGAGGGGACCCGTCGACGCTGGCGCTGGGCGAGCCGGCGCCGAGCGGGAACCGGGTGGACCTGGGGGCGTATGGCAACAGCGCCGATGCGAGCGCGAGCGTGATGCCGCAGATCCAGGTGCTGGGGCCGAACGGTCTGGAGAAGCTGGAGGTGGGGCAGCGTGTCGGGATCGAGTGGCGCACGGCGGGGGTGCTGCCGATGGACACGGTGCTGAGGGTGGACAGCGGAGATCCGAGGACGGCGGTGTCGGGGTGGCGCACGGACACACTGCGCGTGAGCAATGGATCGTCGTGGTCGACCCTGAGTACGGTGGTGGACACGGCGGGGGTGGCGAACGCGGGGCCGGCGGGGCTGTACGCGGGCTTCGCGACGGCGTCGAACAACGCGGGCAGCGGCGCGAGTTTCGTGGCGGGGAGCCTGCGCTACGCGCTGGAGGCGGCGCCTGGGCAGTACCGGGTGAGGCTGCACTTCGCGGACAGCGTGGGGGTGGGACAGAGGCTGTTCGATGTGGAGCTGAACGGTCAGCGGGTGGACCAGAACGTGGACATCCGCGCGCGGGCGGGTGCGGCGAACCGTGCGTACGTGGTGGAGTACGACGTGGCGGTGGGCGCGGACGAGGGGCTGGCGCTGACGCTGGTCAATCGCAGCCTGAACGGGAACGTGGCGATCCTGAGCGGCTGGGAGGTGCTGCGGGTGAATGCGCAGGCGCCGGAAGCGGCAGCGGTGGAATTGCAGGTGAGCGAGGACGACGGCGGGAGCTGGCGGGCGATCGCGAGCGGGCTGGCGCTGGACGGGCTGGGCGGGGGGCGCTACGAGTGGGTGGTGGATGCGCAGCCCACGGTGGGGAACACGGGGCGGGTGAGGGCGGTGCTGACGGGTGCGATGGCGGGCACGGGGGCGGTGGTGAGTCTGGCGGACGTGTCGGACGAAGGGTTCCAGATTGCCAACGGGGGCACGGCGTACTACGTGAACGACGGGACGCTCACGAACGACCGGTACACCACGGCGGTGGGGAACAACGCCAACAGCGGGAAGAGTGCGGATGCGCCGATGGCGAGTCTTGGGGCGCTGCTGTCGGCCTATGACCTGGATGCAGGCGATGTGGTGTACGTGGATGCGGGGACGTATGAGCTGGCCACGAACATCGTGCTCGGTGAGCAGGACAGTGGGGTGAGGATTGTTGGGGCGGGTCGTGAGTTGACGTTGCTGGACCGCGGGAACACGACCAGCAGCAGCCGGGTGTTCGATCTGCGCGGCGCGGACAACGCCACCCTCGAAGGCATGACCCTGCGCGGCGCCTACGATGGCATCGCCGCCAGCACGGGGCAAGACGCCGACAACATCACGATCCGCGCGCTCGAGATCGCCGGCCACGCGAACTATGGCGTGAACGTGCAGTTCGGCAACGACGGCTGGACGATCGAGGGCAGCCGCATCCATGCGAACGCCTACCGCGGCGTCGAGTTCATGCAGGTGGCGGGGCGCATCGAAGGCAACGAGATTTTTGCCAACCGGTCCACCGGCATCGTCGTGCGGGGCCTCCCGAGCGCGGCCATCGTCGTCGCGAACAATATCGTGCGAGACAATTCGCCCTACGGCATCGATGCCAACAACAACGTCGAGGTGCGCGGCAATCGCGTCTTCAACCAGCGCGCAAGCTCCGGCTACGGCATCTACCTCACGGACGCCACGGCGGTCGACAACGACGTTTTCGACAACCGGCTCGGCATCTATGTCTCCGGGGGCGGCGTTGCCCGGGGCAACGAGGTGCATTCGAACACAGTGGCGGGTCTGGAGATCTCGTCCGGTGCGGCGATCGGCAATCGCGTTCACTCGAACCCGATCGGCATCGACGGCGTCCTCGCCGGGCGTGTCGAGAACAACGTGCTATACGCGAACACCAACTTCGGCATCTTCGAGGATGCGTCGAGCACGCCCGCGACGATCGTCAACAACACGATCTACCAGCCGGTGGGGGACGCGATCCGCTTCGCCGCCACGAGCGTGTCCGCGCACGTCATCGCCAACAACATCCTTTCCGTCGGAGCAGGGGCGGGCATCCACCTGCAGGGAGCGGCAGCAACGGGTTTCTCGTCCGACTTCAACCTGTTCGACCGGACGACCGGCACTGCCTCGGTGGGCGTTTGGGGCGGGGCGGTTCGCACCGATCTTGCCGCCTGGAACGCGGCCAGCGGGCGGGACGCACGATCGAAGGTCGGCACGGCCGGCTTCCTCGATGTCGACGGGGCCGACAACGTTCTCGGCGACGGGCCCGGTGGCGCACGCGACACCGGCCGCGACGACAACTTCGGGCTGCGCCGGCAGTCGCCCGCCATCGACGCCGCGAACGCGTATCTCGCCCCGGCACTCGATCTGGAAGGTCGCGCGCGCCAGCGCGATCCCGGAACACCCGACACGGGTGAAGGCTGGCCGCTCTACGTGCCTTCCGCGGTGGGGGCGAGCGACGCCTCGCCGCGTACCGGCGAGACGGCCCTCGGCCTGCGCAGCGGCAACACCTCGACGGAGCAGGCCCTCGGCTTCGGCTTCTCGCTCTACGGCAGGACCTACACGCGTGTCTTCGTCAACACGAACGGGTATCTGCACTTCGAAGGCCGGGACGGCCATGCCTCCAACGACAACGACACCGCCACGTTCCTGCGCAACGTGCGCATCGCGCCGTTGTGGGACAACCTCACGACCGCGCCGACCGGCGCAGACGTGTTCGTGGACCGGTCCGTGCCCAACCAGATCCGGTTCCGGTGGGCCGCGCAGACCGAAGGTGCGACACCCTCGGGCGCGGCGAACTTTGCCGTGACCCTGTTCGCGGATGGCACCTTCCGCTTCGACTACGGCGCGGGCAATGCGGGCCTCACGCCGACGGTGGGTGTGTCCGGCGGCAACGGACTCGCGTTCGTGCTGGCGGCCGGTTACGACAGTGTGTCCAATCTCGGCGGGGCGCAGGCACTGCGATGGGCGCCGGTGCCGGATGTCACCTACTACGATATCGGGGCATACGAGTTCCAGGGCGATTCCGGAGACGTTAGTGCGCCGACCGTCGTTCGTGTCGAAAATCTGCCGGCCTCGGGCGGCACGACCGCGTCGGCCTTCACGTCGCTGCGCGTGGCGTTCAGCGAATCTCTCGACGGCGTCTCCGCGCGCAGCGCGGCCAACTACACGCTGCTCTCCGCCGGAACGGACGGCATCTTCCAGACGCCCGACGATGTCCGGATCGCCTTGCGTCCGCTGTACTCCTTCCCCGAAACGGGACTCACGCTGCAATTGGTCGACGGTGTGCTGCCCGACGGGCGCTATCGGCTCGCGATCTCGGGGACGGCGCCGCGCGGCATCTTCGACACGGCAGGCAATGCGCTCGACGGTGACGGCAGCGGTGCGGCGGGCGGGGACTACGTGCACGAGTTCTCGGTGGATCGGCGCAGCAATGTCGCACCGGACGCCGCGGACGCGACGCACGCCGTCACCGAAGACGGTTCCGTCACTTTCTTGCTCAGCGCGACCGACGCCAACGGCGATGCCCTCACCTACTCGCTGGTCTCGGCGCCGGCGAACGGCGTGCTGACTGCGTTCGACCCGGCCACCGGTCAGGTGACCTACCGGCCGAATGCGGACTTCAACGGGACCGACACCTTCCGTTTCCGAGCCGACGACGGCCGGCTCGGGCTGGGCGAGGGCACCGTCACGTTGCGCGTCGACGCGGTGAACGACGCACCGACGGCCGGCACGATCGCACTGACCACCTCCGAGGACACCCCGGTGACGGTGGTCCTGCCCGGCAGCGACCGCGAGACACCCCGCGGTCGTCTGCGGTTCGAACTGGTCGGGGCTCCCGCGAACGGGACGCTCGCACAGAATCCGGGCGGGACTTGGGCGTACACGCCCGGGCCCGATTTCGTGGGCGACGACGGTTTCACTTATCGCGTCGTGGATGGTGGCGATCCCGACGGGACGACCGGCAACGCGCTCTCCTCCAGCCTCGGTTCCGTATCGCTTCGCGTCACCGCGCGCAACGACGCGCCGCGCTTCGGCGACTTCGGCTCGCGCACGGTGGACGAAGGCAGCGAGTTGCGCTTCGTGCTGCCGGTCACCGATGCGGAGGGCGACGCGCTCACCTACGCGCTCGTCGGCGAGGGGTTCGGTGCCACGGTCGATGCAGCCACAGGTGTGTTCGTTTGGCGCGCCACGGACGGCTCCAGCACGCAGAGCTTCACGGTTCGCGCCAGCGACGGACGCCAGAACGCGGAGGCGAGCTTCTCGGTGTCCGTGCGCAATGTGGCGCCCCGCATCGATCTGACCGGCCCGGCAACAGTCAACGTCGGGCAGGTGTACGAGATCGCGTTTTCCGCGACGGACCCGGGCGCGGACTCCGTCGTCGCCTGGCGGGTGTCGTGGGGAGACGGGCGGGCCGCGGTCGATCTGCCCGGTAGCGCCCGAAGCGCGAGCACGACCTTCGCGACGTCCGGACCGCTGTCCGTGACGGTCACCGCCATCGACGAGGACGGCGAACATACGTCCGCGGGGCTCCCGGTGGCGGTGATCCGATCGAACGCGGTGCCCCAGGCCTTCGCGGGATCCTTCGCGACCGGCGAGGACACCGAACTTATCTTCGATCTCGTCGGCTTCGATGCCGACGACGATGCGCTCACCTACGAGATCGTGACCGGACCCGCGCACGGCACGCTGACCGCGTTGTCCGTCGATGGCCGTCGTCTGTCGTACCGACCGGCGGCCGACTACCACGGTGCGGACACGCTGACGTTCCGCGTGTTCGACGGCGCAGCCCGGTCCGGGGAAGCCACGATCTCGTTGGATGTGGCCTCCGTCAACGATGTGTGGCTCGCCGAGTGGATGGCCGACGTGGCCGAAGGCGGTGACGGCGCGCCGGGTGTCGTGACCTATGTCTTCCGGCGCGAAGGGGATCTGTCCCTCGGCAATGTGATCACCTATGAGTTGTCGGGGGCCATCGGCGCAAGCGCCGATGATGTTGCAGGAGGGTTCGGCACCGGGACGCTCCGTTTCGACAGTGGGCAGGACAAGGTCACGCTCACCCGAATGATCGTCGACGATGATCTGCGCGAGGCTGACGAGGCCTTCGAGTTGCGAGCGGTTGGCGTCACCAACGGTACGTTCGGAGGGAATCCCATCGCGCGAACCGTCATTCGGGCGAACGATGTTCCGCCCCCGGCCGAGGTGCGTCTGTCGAGCGCGACGCTGGGCAGTGTGACGGAGGGCACGTCAGCGGATGCGGGCGACCCGACGCAACCGGGGCGAGGCGGGCAGTTCGTGGTGCGCATCGAACGCGGGCCGGGAGACCTGAGCGAAGCGGCGGGGGTGTGGTTCACGCTGGGCGGGACGATCTCGGTTGCAGACCTGAAGGACATCGAAGGAGCGGGACCCGTGTCGGAGGGGAGCCTCGCGGCCAACGGTATTGACTCGTCGACGTTGCCGGCGGACCGAGCGGGGGTGTACCAGGCGATCATCGACGCGGGACAGAGCAGCGTGACGGTGACGATCACGCTGGCGGCCGACGCGGTGGACGAGTCGGACGAGACGCTGCGTGTGGACCTGATCGGCGTGAATCAGGGCGGCGTGCTGACGGGCGATGCGACGAAGCGCGTGGCGTCGGGGACGGTGGTGGACGACGACGAACCGGCCTTGCCTTCGGTGGCCTTCGCAGTGCCCGATGCCGGGAGCACGCCTGAGGGCAACACGTCCGACGGGCGGTTGCTGTTCGAGATCGTGCGCTCTGGCGATGTGAGCGTGCCGAGCGCCGTGCGCTTCGAAGTGGGCGGAACGGTGACCGTGGACGATGTGTACGTTCTCGGGGCGGGCTTCGTCAGTCCGGGAGATCCGGCCAGCCTGGGGCTGTACGAGGTGACGTTCGGAGCTGGCGTGTCGAGTGTCGAGGTGGAGGTATTTGCGAGACGCGATCAGATCGCCGAAGCGAACGAGACCGTTCGCTTGCGGCTCGTGGCCGTGACGAGCAACGGCGTGCTTTCGGAGACGGGGCCACTGGTGGCCGTCGGTGAGTTCACCAATGACGACCCATTGTCCACGCTCCGCGTGCAAAGTGCTTCGCTTACGGCGAGCGGAGTGAACGTCTCATTCAACCTGCCGATCGATTCCGCCACACTCAATCTCTACGACGCCCGCGATCTGGGCCTGGGGGCCGCCGACATCACGCTGGTGGGGGCGACGACGGGGGCGGTACGAGGCTCGCTGGTGCTGGATGCGGACGGCCGGGGCCTGAGCTTCGTGAAGACAGGCGGGGTGCTGGCGCCCGACACCTACACGCTGACGGTGCGGGGCGGGACAGGCGGTGTGCGCGATCTGTCCGGCCGAGCGCTGGACGGCAATGGCGACGGGATTGCCGGCGACGACTACTCGCAGGTGTTCACGGTGGCGCCGTCGAGCGCGCCGGTGCTGAGCCTGTCGGATCTCGCGCGGGGCCCGGGGCAGGGCGCAGTGCTGCCGGTGACGCTGACGCAGTCGGCCGGTACCACGCGTTTGGCGTTCGACGTGGTCCACGACAGCCGCCAGCTGCGTATTGATGGCGCGCAGCTCGCCAATGGCGTGGCAGGAACGGTCACCGTCACGGCGATCGCGGGCGGATCGCGGGTCGAGGCGCTCTTCACCACGCCGCTGGGCGCGGGGGCGAGTGCGCCCCTGAGCCTGCAGGTGTCGGTGCCGCAGGACGCAGCGGTGCGCCGCACGGTGCGCACGACGTTCGCGAACATCGTGATCGAGAAGGGTTCGGCGACGATCACGGACCTGAAGGCCGACGAGGCCGTGCACGTGTCGACGTACTTCATGGACGTGACGGGCAACGGCGGCTACAGCATGGCGGACGTGCAGAGGCTGAGCCGGGTGGTGACCGGCCAGGACACGGGGTTTGCGTCGTTCCCGACGCTCGATCCGATCATCGTGGGGGACTTCAACGGCAACGGACAGTTCTCGAGCCTGGACGTGAACCGGTTCCTGCAGTTCGTGCAGGGCCAGCCGCGGGTGGAGGTGCCGGCGCTGCCGGCGGGCGTGCAGCCGGTGCGGTTCGGGGATGTGGTGCGTTCGGTGTCGCTGGAGGGCAGCGGGTCGGTCACGCCGGGGACGCTGGTGAGCGTGCCGCTGGTGGTGGACGGGAGCGAGGGCCTGGAGAGCCTGAGGGCGACGATCCGGTTCGATGAGGGATCGCTGGAGTACCGGGGATTCCGGATGACGGAGAGCTTCGAGTACAAGCTGGTACGCAACAGCGGAGGCGTGATCACAATCGATCTGGCGAGGTTGAACGCGCTGGGTGCCGGGGTGACGGAGCTTCTGGAGCTGGACTTTGCGGTGAAGGCGACGGCCACGGCGGGCGAGCAGTTGATCGATCTGGAGGCGGTGGTCTACAACGACACGCGCTTCTCGACGCGGGAGCCGAATCAGGCGGGCCGGGACGGTCAGGACGCGGTGATCACGGTGGCATTGCCGGTGCCGCCAGCGCCGCCGGTGCTGGGGGTGGCGGCGGTGAGTGCGTCGAGCCTGCGAAGCGCGGGGCCGCTGGCGCTGCCGGGCGACGTGGGAACGGCGGTGAACTGGGCGGAGAAGCTGAGCGCACCGGAGACGGTGAGTGCGCCGTTGCCCGCGCCTGCGGTGAGCGCGGCGGAGTGGAAGAGCGCGCCATGGGCGAGGGATCTGAGCCAGAGATTGGGTCAGATCGAGACGGGAGGTGGAGAGACGGGTTCAGCGCTGAAGGGCGGGTTGTTGAAGGCGCTGGCGCGGTTGCGTGGGGTGAAGTAGGGCGAGTTTGTTGGGACGGTGTTCCCGGAGTCGCGCCTTCGTCGCTCGTCCGGGCTACGGTGCTGCGCGGGGCGAAGTAGGGCAGTGTCCCCGGAGTCGGCCTTTCGGCCTCGTCCGGGCTACGAGATGACGTAGCCCGGACGAGCGCCAACGGCGCGACTCCGGGGACAGCAACCTTGGCAGCAGGTCCTCCTCTCCTTCAAGGAGAGGAGACAGAGGAGTGGATTGTTTCCTTACCCTTCCCCTTCCCCTTCCCCCTTCCCCCTTCCCCCTTCCCCCTTCACACCTTCACACCTTCACGTCTTCACAAGCATCCACCGCAGCAGAAAGAACCACGTCAAATTCCCGAGCGTGAAAGCAACGGCCGTCAGGACCGCGCCCAACGCGATGCCACCGATGCCCGGCGGTGCCGTCTCCGAATGAACCCAGCTCTCCCGATACGCATTGGCGACGGGAGCCACCAGCGTCGCGTGTGCTGCAATCAGCACCGGCGACGTCATGAACAGCGGTTCCCACATGTTCGCGCCCGCCATGCGGATCAGCACGTAGCCCGGTTCGGTCAGTGTGAGGAAGGCGGATGCCATGAAGATCGCGGCCGTCGACCACGCATACCGGTGCAGCAGCCAGGCCCAGGTGCCCGCCAGCGCGAGCGTGCCGCCGATCCAGAACAGGCTGTTGATCAGCAGGTCGGGATGCAGATCCCCGTGCAGCAGGGACGCGAGCGGCCGTGCCACCCACAGGCTCCACGCCATGGCGGTGAGCACGAAGTGCGCGGACTTGGGGCGGACCATCCCCCGCGGACGCAGCCAGTGCGGCTTCCAGAGGAACAGGGCGCACAGCGCGTACAGCGGCACGTGCCAGAGATAGATCCAGTCCGTGCGCAGCAGGTACACGTAACCTGCCACGAGCCACACCAGGAACACACCCGCCGCGATACGGACGCGTTTCGCATCGGCCTTGCGCACCTAGACGATCCCGTCTGCGCGCAGTTGCGCGATGGTGTTGCCGTCCAGTCCGAGCACGGTGGAGAGGACATCCTCGGTGTGCTGGCCGAGCGTCGGTGGTGCGGACTGATACGTGACCGGCGTCTCGGAGAGCTTGATCGGACTGCCCACCAGCGGGACCTTGCCTGCGGTCGGGTGCGGCAGCTCGATGCGCATCCCGCGGTGCTGCACATGCGGATCGGCGAAGGTCTGCGCGAGATCATTGATCGGTCCGCAAGGCACGCCCACGGCCTCCAGCGCATCGACCCAGAACTGCATCGGCTTCTGCGCGATGCGCTCGGCGATCAGCGGGACCAGCACGGCGCGATGCTTCACCCGTGACGGGTTGGTCGCGTAGCGCTCGTCCTTCGCGAGTTCAGGGCAGCCCATCACCGCGCACAGCTTCGCGAACTGGCTGTCGTTGCCCACCGCGATGATCACGTGACCGTCCGAGGTGGGGAAGGTCTGATAGGGCACGATGTTGGAATGCGCATTGCCGGCGCGGCCGGGTGGCTTGCCGCTCGCGAGATAGTTCATCGCCATGTTGGCGGTCATCGCGACCTGCGTGTCGAGCAGCGCCATGTCCACGTGCTGACCCTTGCCCGTCACGTCGCGATGCGCCAGCGCCGCGAGCACGCCCACGGTGGAGTACATGCCGGTCATTAGATCGGACACCGCCACGCCGACCTTCTGCGGGCCGCCGCCCGGCAGGTCGTCGCGTTCGCCGGTGATGCTCATCAGGCCGCCCATGCCCTGGATGATGAAGTCGTAGCCCGCGCGAGCCGAGTAGGGACCGGTCTGCCCGAAGCCGGTCACCGAGCAGTAGATGAGCTTCGGCATCTCCGCATGCAGGCTGGCGTAGTCGAGGCCGTACTGGGCGAGACCGCCGACCTTGTAGTTCTCCAGCAGGATGTCCGATTGCGCGGCCAGGCGCTTTACCAGGGCCTGGCCCTCGGGCCGCGACAGATCGATCGTGATCGACTTCTTGCCGCGGTTGGCCGCCATGAAGTACGCGGCCTCGCGCGTGTCATTGCCGGCCGTGTCCTTCATCCAGGGCGGTCCCCAGGTTCGGGTGTCGTCGCCGGCGCCCGGGCGCTCGACCTTGATCACTTCCGCGCCGAGGTCGGCCAGGATCTGGCCGCACCAGGGCCCGGCGAGCACGCGGGAGAGGTCGAGGACACGGATGTGGGAAAGAGCACCGGGCATGATGGCGGTTCGTATGCAGGATGGAACCCTCTACTTTACAGGGCGCGCGGTGCCGGCAGCCAAGGCCGTGGCCAGGGTGGCGGGCGACCGATAGAATCGTAAGCATCACTGGGAGGAGAGAGACATGAATCCACGCTGGCGCAATCGGCCCGAAGGGTCGACTTGGGGCGACTGGGGTCCGGACGACGAACTGGGGCGCATCAACCTGCTCACGCCCGAGAAGGTGCGGCAGGGGGTGGCCGAAGTGAAGGAGGGCATCTCCTTCGGGCTCTCGCTGCCGCTCGACTACCCGGGCGAGAACAAGCTGAACCCGCGCCGTCATCCGCCGAAGCTGCAGCCGACCCTGCGCGAGGGTCTCGCAAACATGAACTTCCCGCTGGGCAAGCTCGACGGCGGCCACAGCACGGATGTCGTCTGTGACGACCAGGTGCTGCTCACGCTGCAGTACTCCACCCAGTGGGATTCCCTCGCTCACGTCGGGGCGCAGTTCGATGCCGATGGCGATGGCGTCGAGGAGATGGTCTACTACAACGGCTTTCGCGCCAACGAACACGTAGTCGGTCCGGTGGTACATCACCACGATCGCGTGGAGCCCTGCGGCGAACACATGGGCGCGCTGAAGCTCTCCATCGCCAACTTCGCGGCCAAGCCCATTCAGGGCCGCGGCGTGATGCTCGACTTCCATGCCCACTTCGGTCTGTGCTGCCGCGCGCTGTCGTACGACGACATCCAGCGTGTGATCGACGCCGACAAGGTTGAGATCGAGAAGGGCGACCTGCTGGTGATGCGTACCGGATTCTCCGATCTCATCTACGAGATGAACCGTCGGCCCGACATGGCGCGCCTCGACGCCGCAGTGATGGGGCTCGACGGACGCGACGACCGCGTGCTGCAGTGGATCACCGACAGCGGCATCGCGGCCATCTGCGCAGACAACTACGCGGTGGAGTTCTACCCGCCGAAGGACGTCCCCGGCCGTGGCCCGCATCTGCCTCTGCACCAGCACTGCCTGTTCAAGCTCGGCGTGCCGCTGGGCGAGATCTGGTGGCTGAAGGATCTGGGGGAATGGCTGCGCGCGCATCGGCGCACGAGATTCCTGCTGACCGCGCCGCCGTTGCGCCTGCCGGGTGCCGTGGGTTCGCCCGTGACACCGGTGGCGACGGTCTGACCGATACGAGGAGCAGTCAAGACATGCATCAGTGGAGCGAACGGCGCGAACGATTCCGCGCCATCCTGGCCGGTGACGTCTGCGTTCATCCGGCGTCCGTGTACGACCCCATCTCCGTCCGCATCGCGGAGGATCTCGGGTTCGAGATGGGTATGCTCGCGGGCTCCATCGCCTCGGCCACCGTGCTCGGCGCGCCGGACATCATCCAGCTCACGCTCACCGAGTTCGCGGATCAGGCCCATCGCATCGGCCGTGCCGCCGGACTGCCACTCATGTGCGACGCGGACCACGGGTACGGCAATGCGCTCAACGTGATGAGGACGGTGACCGAACTCGAGACCGCAGGCGTCGCAGGCCTGTCCATTGAGGACACGCTGCTGCCGCAGCCGTTCGGCAGTGCGGGCCGGGCGGAGCTCTCTTCGGTGGAGGAAGGCGTCGGGAAGATGCGCGCGGCGCTCGCGGCGCGGCGCGATCCGGCGCTGGTCATCGCGGGGCGGACGAGCGCGCCGGCGCTCACGGGTGTGGCGGACACCATCGTGCGTGCCAAGGCGTATGAAGAGGCCGGCGTCGATGCGATCTTCCTCGTCGGCATCAAGACCCGCGATGATCTCGATGCCATCGCCGCGGAAGTGTCGAAGCCGATGATCCTCGGCGGCGCCGGCCGCGAGATCATGGATCGCGAATATCTCGCAAAGCGCGGCGTGCGCATCTGCCTGCAGGGGCATCAGCCGTTCATGGCGGCGATCCAGGCGGTGCACGATTGCATGAAGGCCCTGCGCGATGGCGTGGAGCCGTCGCAGTTGCGAGGCGTTGCCAACGACGAGTTCGTGAAGCGCGTGACGCGGCAGGCGGACTACTCGCGCTGGGCGAAGGATTGGCTGGAGTAGGGGCGGGATTGCGCATCGGGAGGCGGCGGTTCCCGGAGTTCGCTTCGCTCCGTCCGGGCTACGAGGTCTCCGGCTCCACGGATCGCGCGCCGTTCGATGTGTCCGCGCCCGTAGCCCGGACGAGGCGCAACCGCGCCGACTCCGGGGCCGCCACCGCGAAAACTGCGTGTCGCCTACACCTCGACCAGACACTCCTTCCGCAAATCCGACGGCCGCGTGTAACCGAGGAGCGTCATCGCGAGGTCGAACTCGTGCCGGAGGATCTCGATGGCTCGGGCAACGCCCACTTCACCGTCTACGGCGAGGCCGTAGAGCCACGGCCTGCCGACCATGCACGCGCGGGCGCCCAGGCATAGCGCCTTGACGATGTCCGCCCCGCGCCGCACACCGCCGTCGAGGATCACCTCGGCCCGATCGCCCACGGCGTCCACGACTTCCGGCAACGCGCGAATCGCCGAGATGGCGCCATCCAGCTGACGTCCGCCGTGGTTCGACACGATGATGCCGTCGGCGCCGTGGTCCACCGCCGCCCGTGCATCCTCGCCGGTCAGGATACCCTTCACCGCGACGGGCCCGCCCCAGAGGGACTTGAACCACTCGAGATCCTTGTAGCTCACCGACAGGTCGTACTGACCCGCGATGAACTGGGTGATGGTCATCGCATCGTCGGACTTCACGCCCGTGCCTTCGAAGTTCCGGAAGGTCACCTTGGGGCCCAGCCCGACGTCGAGCAGCCAGCGCCAGTGCATCGCGAAGTCGGCCATCGTGCCAAGCGTGAAGCGCGGCGGCACCGTGAAGCCGTTGCGCATGTCGCGCTCCCGCGGGCCTTGGACCTTGGTGTCCACGGTGAGGACCAGCGCCTTGCAGCCCGAGGCCTTTGCGCGCTCGATGAACGCCTTCGTGAGCCCGCGATCGCGCAGCACATAGAGCTGGAACCAGCGCGTGACGTCCGACGCTTCGGCGATCTGCTCGATCGTGCAGGTGGACATTGTGGAAAGACAGTACGGCACACCCGCCGCATTCGCCGCCCGGGATGCCGCGAGTTCACCATGCCGCCTCACGATGCCTGCAAGACCTGTCGGTGCGAGGACCAGCGGGAACGCGGCGGGTGCGCCGAGAATGGTGGTGGACAGATCGCGGGTCGACACGTCCGTGAGGACGCGTGTGCGGAAAGCGTAGCGCTCGAAGTCCGCCCGATTCGACCGCAGCGTGATCTCGTCCTGCGAGGCCCCATCGACGAACTCGAAGATGGTCTTCGGCAGATGCCTGCGCGCGGCGTCACGCAGCTCGGCGATGTTGATGGCCATTGTGGGTGTGAATACGTGAAGGTGTGAAGACGTGAAGTTGTGAAGTGGTGAAGTCGTGAAGTCGTGAAGTCGTGAAGTCGTGAAGTCGCGGCATCGTACTCCATCGGGCCGCCCTCCTGCAGCGCGCGCCGCAGCCGCGCCGCCCGCACCGAGCACATCTTCACGCCTTCACATCTTCACGCCTTCACAGCCCTTCAGAGCCTCACTGGGGCTTGCGGTCCGCCCTCTCCACCGTCAGCGAAGGATCCTTCCGCGAATCCGCGTCGGCCGACACGCCGTGGCGCACGGGATTGGCGCCCCACACCATCGGCAGATCGGTGGGGCGTGCGCGCTGGAGTTCCTCCAGGTGCCGGGACGGGACCATCTCCCAGGCGTAGTCGTTGATCTTCTTGAGCATGTCCTGCACGAGCTGCGGATTGCGGTCCGCGGCGTTGTCTTCTTCGTCCGGATCATGCGGGATGTCGAAGAGTTCGATGCGCGCCGGCAGTACGGCGGTGACGATGAGTTTCCAGTCCCCGACGCGAATCCCGGCGCGCAGGTCTTCGATGGCCAGCGGGATGTCCTTGCGCGGACTAAGCTTGTGGTCCTTGATCGTGGGCCACTGGTTCACGCCGTCCAGCAGCTTGCGCTGGTCGAGGCTCGCGCCAGCGAGCGAGAGCAGCGTCGGGTACATGTCGGTCACGTGTATGAGCCCGTTGGTGACGCCGGCTTCCGCACCCTTGGGCCACTTGATGAGCGCCGGCACGCGCACCCCGCCTTCATAGAGGCTGCCCTTGCCATCCCGGTAGGGGCTGTTGTCCGCCGCGCCGCGCTCGACGTCGCCGTCTCCCGTGGGGAATTTGTGGACCACCGCGCCGCCGTTATCGCTATGGAAGACGAGGATGGTGTTGTCGGCCATGCCCTTCTTGTCGAGCGCCGCGAGAACTGCGCCGACGGCATCGTCCAGGGCGCTCACCATTCCCGCGTAGGTGCGGCGCGCCTCGTCCCTGATGGTGGCATTGCGGTCGAGGTATTCCTTCGGCGCCTGCATAGGCGCGGCGGGCGCGGTGAACGACACGAAGAGGAACAGTGGCTTGCCCGGGTCATGACCGGCGATGACCGATGCGGCTTCCTTGCCGACCAGGGTCGTGACGTATCCGGCTTCCTTGAGGGGCTTGTCGTTGCGGCGCCAGTCGTGGCCTCGCGGCCCCTGTTTCGTGAAATGGTCGATGCCACCGGCCAGCGTGCCATAAAAGGAATCGAACCCGCGCCGGGTCGGGAGCATCTCCGGCTTGGCATGGCCCAGCTGCCACTTGCCGACGAGCGCGGTGCGGTAGCCGGCGTCCTTCAGGGCCTGGGCTAGGGTCCGTTCCTCTGCGGGCAGCCCGTAGTTGCTCTGCGGCAGGATGGACAGCGTCTGCAGGCCGTAGCGGAACGGGTAGCGACCGGTGAGCAATGCGGCGCGGGTCTGGCTGGAATGCGGCTGCACGTAGAACTGGTTGAGGCGCACCGCGCCGTCTGCGATGCGATCGATGCTGGGCGTGCGGATTTCCTTGCCGAGATACCCCAGGTCGTGCCAGCCGAGGTCATCGGCCATCAGGTAGACGATGTGCGGCTTGTCCGCGGCGGAGGCGGGCAGGGCGAGCAGCGCGGCGGCCCAGAAGACGAGGCGGAACGCGGCGGAAAGGAGCGTCGGGGAGGTCCTCATGGTGGCCGGATGTTACCCCACGCCCGAGGGCCGGCAAGGGCGCGAGACCGGGGTTTGTCCACCTTGCCGGCGCCCGGGAGCCGTGTGCTAGCATCCCCCGATGACCTCGATGACCGACTCTCTGCTGCAGACGCTGGATGCGGTAGCTTCCCGCCTGCGCTGGAGGCGGATCACCGCCCTCGGGGGCGTGGTCGCTTCGAGCATCCTCGTGGTCGTCGCCGTCGTCATCGTACTTGGCGCCATCCTGGCCCCCACCGGTGTTGCCCGCTGGCCGCTGTACGCCGGGGGCGTCGCGATCCTCTTCTTCCTCGGCTATCTCGTGGCTGACGCCCGTCACGCCGTCTCCCGCGAGGAAGCCGCCGTCGCCGCCGACCGCGCGGCGGGCCTGCAAGACGAACTGTCCTCCGCTCTGTGGTTTACCCGGCACCCCGACGAGCGCTCGGCTTTCGTCGACGCCCACCTGCGCAAGGCCGAGACCACGGCAGCCGGAATGGACGCCAGGGCGCTCGTTCCCTGGCGCATGCCTGCGAGCGGCTGGTCTGCGGTGGCGCTGCTCGGCGTGGTCGCCGTCGTGGCGATGCTGGCGCCCCGGTTCACGCCTCACTTCGGCGAGCACGACTTCGCCCAGGCCGCGGTCGACGCCGCGAAGAGGGGCGCTGCCGTGGCACCGGACTCCCTCGCCGAGGATCTCTCGCAGGGCAGCGACGCCGCGACGAAGGACCGGCTCGCGAGGACGCTCGCCGCCCTCGACGACCCGAAGAAGTCCCTCGAAGAGAGGCGCAAGGCCCTCGAAGCCGCACGCGAACTCGTCGCGCAGCGTGCGCTCGAAGCCGCTGCGGCCCGCGAGCGCATGAAGGCCATCGCCGAATCCCTGGCCGACCGCGCCGGCTACGAGGAAGTCGCGCAGGCCCTGAAGGAAGGCGACGCCAGGCAGGCGGCGGATGCCCTGCGCAAGCAGCTGGGGACCGGCGCGGATGGCAGTGGCTCCGAGCGCAAGGAAACCCCGGCCGATGCCGAGGCGGGCGTGGATCAGGCCAAGGTCGACGAAATGGCCGATGCCCTCCAGGCCGCGGCGCAGAACGGCAGCAGCGAGCGCGGTGCCGAAGCTCAACGCAATCTCGCCCGCGCCGTGCAGAACCTCGACGAAATCGCGCGGAGCGTGGAGGCGACCGAGGGTGCCGGTCACACCGCCCGGCGCCTCGATGCCATGACCACCGAATTGAAGCGCGAAGCCAATCTGCGCGCTGCCCGCTTCGGCCAGCGCAACGGCGCGGGTCAGGCTACGCCCGGTCCGGAGACCGGCGAATCCAACATGAAGGGCGGCAGCATGTTCCGCCTCGGGGCCGTGGCGCAGGAGCGCCGCAACCCCGGCAAGGACTCCAACCGGGCCGGGGACGCCAGCGGCAACGCCCAGGGCGATCCGGTGGTGGGCGACGAGGTGCGCCGTATCCGCGCCAAGTTCAAGCGCGAGACGGTGAAGGACCGGGACTCCGGCTCCGAGAGCGGCGAGGATTCCGGCAAGTTCGCCGCGAGTCGCGCGGCCGAATCGAAGGTGGCCTATCGCGATGTCGACAGCCGTTACCGGCGTGTCGGCGAGGAAGCGCTGAGCGCCGAGCGGATCGCGCTGCGGCACCGGGCGCAGGTGAAGGGATTTTTCACGGACAACGGGGAGAGCGCGCAGTGAGCGTTGCGAACGTCGAGCGGAGCATCGAGCAGTTCCGGAACAACATCCGGCTCGTGCGCGAGGAAGTGGGGCGCGTCATCGTCGGCAACGACGAGGTCGTCGATGGCGTGATGACATGCCTGCTGGCCCGGGGCCACGTGCTGCTGGAGGGCATCCCCGGCGTGGGCAAGACCAAGCTCGTGCAGACGCTGGCCGATGTCCTGCACTTGAAGTTCTCGCGCATCCAGTTCACGCCGGATCTGATGCCCGGCGACATCATCGGCACCTCCATCGTCCGCGAGGACGACACCGGCCGGAAGTTCTTCGAGTTCCAGCCCGGGCCGATCTTCGCCAACATGGTGCTTGCGGACGAGATCAACCGTGCCACGCCCAAGACGCAGTCTGCCCTGCTCGAAGCGATGCAGGAGAACAGCGTGTCCGCGGGCAATGCGACCCGGCCGCTCGAGCAGCCGTTCTTCGTGCTCGCCACGATGAACCCGCTGGAGATGGAAGGCACTTATCCGCTCCCCGAGGCGCAGCTGGACCGCTTCTTCTTCAAGCTGAAGATGGGTTTCCCCGGCATCGACCAGCTGCACCAGGTGCTGGACCGCACCACGCAGGCCTCCGCGCCCGCCGTGGAGCGCACGCTCGCTGCCGGCGACATTCTTGCGATGCGCGAGACCGCGCGTGAGGTGCCGATCGCCCACCCGGTGCAGGACTACGCCATCCGCCTCACGCTCGCGACCCATCCGGAATCCGAGCAAGCCCACGAGATGGCGCGGCAGTATGTGCGCTTCGGCGCAAGCCCGCGCGGCACGCAGGCGCTGATCCTCGGCGCGAAGGTCCATGCGCTCATCCACGGCCGGCTGCACGTCGCCTCCGAGGACATCCGTGCCGTTGCCATCTCGGCGCTGCGCCATCGTCTGCTCCTCAATTTCGAAGCCGAGGCGGACCGCGTCGACACCGACGCGATTCTCACGCGCATCCTCGCGGACGTGGCCCCGGCGACGTGAAGCCCCGCAGCACCCTGTTCGACGAGGCGTTCCTCCGCCGGCTGGAGCACCTCGATCTGGTCACGAGGCGGCCCGTGGCGGGACACCTCCGCGGGTCCCATCGCTCGCGCCGCACCGGCACGGGCATGGTGTTCGCCGACTATCGCCCCTACAGCGAAGGCGACGACACGCGCAATCTCGACTGGGGCATCTATCTGCGCCTCGACCGCCTGATCCTCCGCCTGTTCGAGGAGGAGGCCGACCTCCCCGTCTACCTGCTGCTGGACACCAGCGCTTCCATGGGGCACGGCGAGCCAGGCAAGTTCGACTTCGCCCGGCAGATCGTCGCGGCCCTCGGTTACCTCGCGCTGCGCAACTACGACCGGGTGAGCGCCATCGCCTGGGCTGACGGCGTGGCGTCGGAACTCTCCGGTCGGCGCGGTCGCACGCAGGTGTGGCCGCTGTTCCGTTTTCTCGAAGGGCTCACCCCGTCTGCTGGCACCGACCTGAACGCCGCACTGCGCGGCACGTTCGGCGCCACGCGCACCCGTGGCCTCGTGATCCTGGTGAGTGATTTCCTCGACGCCGCCGCCTTCGCCGAGTCCGCGCGGTGGCTGCGGCAATTCCGTCACGAAGTCGTCGCCTTCCATGTGATGGCGCCCGATGAACTCGAACCCGACCTGCCCGATCAGGTGGAACTGCAGGACGCCGAGACCGGGCAGGCGCTCGTGCTGGAATCCACTTCGCAACTGCTGGAGGCCTACCGCGAGGAAATGGCCCGGCACTGCAAGGACATCGAGAATGCCTGCCGTCGCGAAGGATGGTCCTATCTCCTCGCGAAGACCGACGCGCCGTTCGAGGATCTGATGCTGATGGCACTGCGGCGCGCCGGGGTGCTGCGTTGAACGTCGGTGTTGCCCTCGGCTTTCTGGCGCTCGTCGCGGCCGCGGTCGTCGGCCTGTATCTGCTCCGCCCGCCGCCGCAGCGTGTCCGCGTCGGCTCCACGCTCATCTGGCAGCGCGTGCTCGCCGCCCAGCGTGGGTTGTCTCAGCGGTGGCGCTGGTGGCTCTCGCTGCTGCTCGCCCTCGTCATTGCACTGGCGCTCGCCCTCGCAGTCACCCGTCCGCGTTCGGGTGAGCCCGTACGTGATCCCAAGGACATCATCCTCGTGGTCGACGCGGGCCCCACGATGAATGCGATGCGCAGCGATGGCCGCACTCGCTTCGAGCATGCGCGAGACTGGGCGATCGACGAGATCCGCCGCAACGGTGCCGGCGCGCGCTTCTTCGTCACCGACACGATGCGAACGGTCAGCACCGGCACCTTCGTCGATGCCGAACGCGCGCAGGCTGTGCTGAAGGGTCTCGCGCCTGCGCAGGGTGGTGCGCCGCGGTTTCCCGATCTCGTGCTGCTGCCGAAGAGCGCCGCGGGCCGCGAAGTCGTGTTCGTCACCGATGGGGTCAGTGCCCTGGAGGGGCCGACCGGCACGCGAATGCATTCCGTGTTCGAGGTGGCGTCCAATGTCGGCATCACCGCGTTCTCGGTCCGCGCGCGGGCGACCGATCCCACGCGATTCGAGGGCTTCGTCGAACTCGGCAACGCCGCGTCGCAGCCTGCGAAGGTCACCGTGAAGATTGCCGGCGCCGGGCGCGATCCGCTCACGCGCATTGCCACCGTGGGCCCGAGAGGATTCGGGTCGGTGACGTTTCCGGTGGAAGGCTTCACCGGCGGCGCGTTGCAGGCTTCGCTCGAAGCGCCTGGGGACGTGCTCGGCATCGACGACGGGGCATTCGCGTTCCTCCCGTTCAATCGTGTGCTGCAGGTGGCGCTGGTCACGGCGGGCAATCGCGATCTCGAACGGGCCCTGCGCCTCGATCCGCGACTCAAGTTGAGCGTGCTGACGCCCGCGCAGTACGCTGCGAAGGCGGGATTCGATGCCTACGTGTTCGATCGGTTCGTTCCCGCGCAGCCGCCGCTCGCCCCGTCGCTGGTGTTCCAGCCCGCCGCGATCTCCTGGCTCACGCAAGCTGCGTCGCTCGGCGCCGCGCCGCAGGTCACCAACTGGCTGGGCAACCATCCCGTTCTCGAGAACGTGTCGCTCGCCGATGTGCAGATCGAGAAGGCGGCCGCGTTCCGCGAAATGCCCGGCGCACTGTCCGTACTGGCGACGGAGTCCGGTGGCAAGGCTCTCATCGTTGCCCGCGACAAGGCGCCACGCGTCGTCGCCGTCGGCTTCGCAAGCACCGCGAGCAACTTCGCGTCGCAGGCCTCGTTCCCCGTCTTCCTCGCCAATGCCATGCAGTGGCTTACTGCGGAAGTGCCTCCGCAGAGTGCCGCCGTCGGTGCCGTGCGCGTGCCCTTCGAGAACGCGAAGGTCGAAGCCGTGAAGGCGGGCAAGATCGCGACCCGCGCCGTCCCGGGCGGAACCCTCTTCACACTCCCGGCCTCCGACTTCGCGACCGTGGAAGCCGAGGGCGTGCGCATGCGCGTGGCGGTCAACACCACAGACCCGGCAATCACCGACATCAACGCCAGTGCCTTGCCGCCCGATACGGTTTCGGTGCCCACGAGTGCCGGTGCGACAGCCGTCGCGGCCGCACAGTGGTGGCCCGCCCTGCTGATACTGGCTGGCGTGCTCATGCTGGTCGAGTGGCTCACCTATCACCGGCGGGTCACGATTTGAGCAGCATCACCTTCGAACAGTGGTGGCCGCTCGCCCTCCTCCTCGCCGTTGCGCTGCCGGCAGTCGTCTGGTTCGCGGCGCGCTCGCGCACCGGTCTGACTAGGGCGCATCGCGGCGTGCTCACCGTCGTGCGATCTCTGGCGCTTGCTGCGCTGGCCGTCGCACTGATGCGTCCGACCTGGGTGGATCACGCGACCGACGTTTCCGTCGTCTATGCGCTCGATGTCTCTCGCAGCGTCGACCCCGCGTTCATCGGCAAGGCCATGGACTGGATCGGCCAGTCGCAGGCGCGAGCTGGCGAGTCGCGCACCCGCGTGGTGGCCTTTGCCGATCGGATTCACCCCGTCGACTCCGCCCAGGGCATCGAGAAGGTGCCGCTGCGCGTCGAAGGTCGAGGTGGCGAAGGCGCGCTCGATCCTCTGGTGACGGATATCGAATCTGCGCTCGACGGTATCGCCGGGAGCTTTGCCGACGACGACCTGAAGCGCGTGGTCCTGCTGACCGACGGGGTCGCGACCCGTGGCGAAGCGTGGAACCTCATCGAGCGGCTGCGTGCGCGCAAGGTCAGAGTGTTCACGGTGCCGGCGCCGTCGCGGGCATCCGGTGACGTCTGGGTCGAGGGCATCGATCTGCCCGCCGAGTTGCGACGAGACGAGGCCGTGCAGGTGGCGGTGCGGTTGCAGGCGCAGGCAGCGACCGATGCCGTGGTGCGGCTTCGTGCAGGCGGCAAGGTGCTCGCGGAGAAGCGCGTGAAGATCGTCGCGGGTCCTTCTGCGATTCCCTTCCAGGTGCGGCTGCCGGACCCCGGAACGGTGGCGCTGTCGGCCACGGTGAGCGCCGAAGGCGACACGATCGCGGAGAACGACGTCGTGACCGTCAACGCGCCGGTGGCTCCGAGGCCCCGTGTGCTCTATGCCGAGTCGAATGCGGAGTCTTCCAAGTACCTGCGCGATGCACTGACGGCGCAGGGCATCGACGTGACGACCGCGCTGCCGGAACAGCTTCCGGAGAACCGCAGCGGTCTCGAAGCCTACGACGCCGTGATCCTCTCCGACGCCAGCGCCAAGGTCCTGGGCGAGTCACGAATGACTGCGCTCGCGGGCTACGTGCGCGAGGCGGGCGGCGGCCTGCTCTTCGCCGGTGGCGCCAATGCGTTCGGCGAGGGCGGCTACAAGGACAGTCCGCTGGAGTCCGTGCTGCCTGCCACGTTCGAGGCGCAGCAGAAGAAGCGCGATCTCGCGCTCGTGATCGTGCTCGACCGTTCCTACAGCATGAAGGGCCGCAAGCTCGACCTCGCCAAGGCCGCGACGCTGGGCGCGCTGGAACTGCTGGAGGAAGAGCATCGCTTCGGCGTGATCACCTTCGACTCGCAGCCGGAGCAGACGGTGCCGCTCGCGCCTGTACGCAGCAAGCGCAAGGCGGAAGACCTCATCTCGCGCTTCACCGCGAGCGGGCAGACCAACATCTATCCCGCGCTGCAGATGGCCTACCGCATGCTCGTGGACCTGCCCATCAAGGCGAAGCACGTGATCCTGCTCTCCGACGGCGACACGCAGCCGGCGGACTTCCAGCGGCTCGCCAAGCGCATGAGCGACGCGAGCATCACGGTGACCACCGTCGCGATCAGCGCGGAAGCCGACGTCAAGCTGATGGAGAACATCGCCAACTGGGGCAAGGGCCGCTACTACTTCACCGAGAGCGCCGAGCAGGTGCCGCAGATCTTCACGCAGGAGACGCGCAAGCTCGTGAACGAAAGCCTGAAGGAGGAGCCGGTGAAGGTCGTCGTGAAGCGCAAGGCCGAGGCGCTGCGCGGTCTCGACTTCACGAAGGCGCCGGCGCTCCAGGGCATGATCACGACGAAGGCGAAGGATCGCGCCGAGGTGTACCTCGCCACCGAGGCCGATGCCCCCATGCTCATGCGCTGGCAGGCGGGGCTGGGCAAGGCCGTGGTGTTCGCGTCGGACGTGAAGAACCGCTGGGGCGCGGATTGGCTCACATGGTCAGGCTATCCGCGGCTGTGGAGCCAGCTGGTCCGCGAAGTGATGCGGCGGCCCACGCGGGAGGAGACGGACTTCGCCGTGCAGGCGGACGGCGATTCCCTCGTCGTGCGCCTTGCCGCCGTCACGGCCGATGGCGCGTTCCGCAACGGTCTCGCGCCCCAGGTCCGCGTCACCGGCGCGTCCGGCGATCCGCTGACCGTGCGCCTCCGGCAGAGCGGACCTGGCTTGTATGAGGTGCGCATCCCGCTCGCTTCCGCGCCGCCGGGGCAGATCCGCTTCACCGTGGTCGGCGGTGCGCCGGCGGAAGTCCAGGCCGCCGCAGGCAGTCGCGTGCTGGACCGGCCGTTCCCGCCTGAACTGCGATCCGCCGGCACCGACATCCCCTTCCTCAAGGCCCTGGCCGAACAGACCGGCGGTCGCTTTGAACCGCAGCCGCAGGATGTCTTCGATCCGCTCGGTGAATTCCTGGCGAGGCCCCGTCCGCTGTGGCCGTGGTTCGCCGGCGCCGCGCTGGCGCTCTATCTGCTGGATCTCTTCCTGCGGCGCTCGCCGTGGGTGCGTCGGCGGTTCTGAGTCGATCGCCACACGTTTCGCGGGGGAGCTTTCGAGCTCGGTTGGCTGTCTTCCAGGGGGGGGTGGCTTGCCTCGGCACGGGCGTGAGCAGTCTGCGGGTGAGCCTTGTACCTTGAAATTCGGTGATGCCATGACGGAATTTTAAGGTGTTCAGTGTCGCGATTCTTCGCATGATTCGCCGGAGTCACCTCGAGGAGCGTGTCCGCGCATAGCCGTGACCCTTCCCGAGACTGCAGAAGGGGCTCAAGACTTTCCGGAACCCTGTCGTTAAACAGCTACAAGCGGTAGGTGAAAGCCGGGGGCCCGGCGGGAGATCCAACCGCATCAACGACAGGGATACCGGCCCCAAGGGTCGGCCAGAGGAGGGAAGCCCCATGAATTCCGACGTGGTCGGTCAGATTCTCGAAGCCTGCAGAGCGCTGGACGCGCCGTGGGCCGCACTCATGGCGCAGTACGGCCATCTCGATGACGGCGTGGACGCTCCCGAATCCGGGACCGCGGCCGAGGCGCCGAGCGCGCAGCACTGATTGCTCCCGACCACTTCCATGAGGAATTCCGCGATGACGTATTCCACCTCCCTGCGCGAGCTGGCCACCGATGCCCGCTCCGTCGTGCCGGCCGAGATCGACCGCGATGCCCTGACCGGACTGATCGGCATCGGCATGCTCCGCGAACTGGCCGAGGGCCGATTCAGCGAGGCCCGGCGCCACGGCTACTTCGCCAGCATGATCGTCGCGCAGATCGACGGTTTCCAGAAGCTGTCGGAGGAGCAGGGATCGATCACGACCGATGACGTGGTGCTGTCGCTCGCGCACCTGATGCGCCTGTGCGTTCGCCGCGAGGATGTGGTGGCGCGAGTGGGCGATGACCGCTTCGTGATCCTGATGATGCACTGCGACGCCGAGAACGCGCTCGCCAAGGCCGACGCTCTGAGAATTGCCTTTAACGGTCTGGAGCCTTCCGGCATCGAGTGCACGGCCAGCCTCGGCGTGGTCGCGACCTCGGTGGTCACCGGTGTGAACTTCGACGAAGTCTTCAATCTGGCGGAAGGTGCCCTCGGCATCGCGAGCCGCAGCGGCGGCAATCGCGTCGCTCTCGCTGAAGGCAACGTGGCGCCGGTCCGGCGGGTGGTCGGCATCAACTGACCGGACACCACCGGCATCGTCATGAAAAACGGCGCCCGCGGGCGCCGTTTTGCATGGTGCGGTTCGAACGCGCGCGCTACTTCTTCAGGCTGTCGCGGATCTCGCGCAGAAGCACGACGTCTTCCGGCGTGGGGGGCGGCGGCGCGGGCGGTTCGGCGCGGCGCAGGCGGTTGACCTGCTTCACCATCATGAAGATGACGAAGGCGAGAATGATGAAGTTGATCGCGATGGTGATGAAGTTGCCGTAGGCGAACACGGGCACGCCGGCCTTCTTGAGCGCGTCCAGGGTTTCGGCGGTGCCGGCCGGGGCTTCTGCCAGCTTCAGGAACATATTGCTGAAGTCCACGTTGCCGATGACCCGACCGACGATCGGCATGATCAGATCGTTGACCGCGGAGTCCACGATCTTCCCGAAAGCGCCGCCGATGATCACGCCGACGGCGAGATCCATCACGTTGCCCTTGAGGGCGAACTCCTTGAACTCCGATGCAAAACTCATGACGATTCTCCTGTTTTTCGTTGGGTGACTGTCGGTACGGGCAGCGGCTGGCCGAGCCGCTGGCTTCCCCCAAGTACCACCGCCGATAGTAACCCGCGCGACCGCAATGGCCACAATACGAAATCGGGGATTATCGGGCGTTCCCGCTACTACGTACTGCCGTCGGGACGACGCGCCTCGATGAAAGTCCGGGACCAGTGCGGCTCGCCGAGGCTCTCGACCCTGACGCCTTTCCCTCGGGATGGCGCGTGGACGAACCGGTTGTCGCCAACGTACAGCGCGACGTGGAGCGCGCCGCCGCGTCCGCGATGGAAGAACAGCAGGTCGCCCGGCGCCAGGGCGGCGGTGCCCGTCAGCGGTGTGCTGCGCCGCCGCTGCTCGCGCGATTCGCGGGGCAGGGTGAGGCCGGCACGCTGATACGCGTAGTGCACGAGGCCGCTGCAGTCGAAGCCATCGGGCGTGCTGCCACCGTAGCGGTAGCGGACACCGAGCTGTGCCATGGCTTCGTCGACAGCTTTGCGGGCCACCTCGTTGCCGCGGACTTCTGTCACGGAGGGCTCCGCCGTCGCAGCGCCGGATGGCGGCCGCGACACCGACGTGCACCCGGACGCGAGCAGCGCGGCGAGCGCGAGGGCGGCAATACGCAAGGTCATGCCTTCTGCACGCCGCACCAGCGGGCGAGATAGAGGGCCAGCACCTGCGTCACGCGACGGGTGCTCTCCAGGCTCACGGACTCGTCGATGCCGTGGATGTGGCTGGACTCGGGGCCGTAACAGGTGGCCGGCGTGTCGCCGTAGAGGTTGAACACGCGGACGTCTGTCGTGGCGGTGGAGGCCAGCCATTCGGGCTGGGTGCCCATGACGTGCTCGTGCGCACGGACCAGGGTTTCCATCGCCGGCTGAGCGCGCTCGACCACGACGCCTTCCGACTGCAGTCCTGCATAGCGGACACGGTACTGGACGCCTTCCAGGCCGGGTTGCGTGCGGGCGGTGTCCGCCAGACGCGCTTCGACGGCGGCCTTGGCCTGCGCCACTGTGACGCCCGGATAGAAGCCGCAGCGAATGTCCATCACGCAGCGAGTCGGTACCGAAGATGTCCACTCGCCGCCTTCGATGCGGCCGAGATTGAAGTTGATGGGCCGGGCGACTTCCAGGAAGGCCGGGTGCCGGGCCTCGGGGCGGTTCCAGTCGTCCCGCAGCCCCTGCAGACCGCGGTAGAGCGCGAAAGCCGCCTCGATGGCATTGATGCCCCGGCTCACGTCGAGCACGTGGGCCGGGCGGCCGAGGACTTCCACCGACAGCCACAGCACGCCCACCTGAGCCGCGAGGATCGACTGGTCGAAGGGCTCCGGGATGATCGCGGCGTCGGCGCGGTACCCGCGGTACAGGCAGGCGAGCGCGCCGTTGCCGGTGCATTCCTCCTCGACGACGGACTGGAACCACACCGGCGCAGCCGGAGCGAGGCCCAATCGGCGAAGCGCGAGAAAGGCCATCACGTACGCTGCGATGCCGGCCTTCATGTCGCCCGAGCCGCGCCCGTACATGCGGCCGTCGCGTACCACCGGTTCGAACGGCGGGTTGGTCCACATGTCGGCCGAGCCCACGGGGACGACGTCGATATGGCCGTTGAAGATTAGCGAGCGGCCGGTCACGGTCCGCGGGCGGTACTCGCCCACGACATTGTCGTGGCGAGTCCAGTGGCCCAGCGACGGCGCATAGCCGGGCATGCCGGCGAGTTCTCGGTCGTCCACGGCGAAGCGGTCGACCTGCAGGCCCATCCCCTGGAACAGGCCTTCCATGTAGTCCTGTGCGCCGGCTTCCTCGCCGAGGGTGCTGGGAAAGCGCACGAGGGCGGCGAGCAGTCGCTGCAACTCCGGTTGCAGATCGTCACAGGCGGCGAGCAGATCGCGTTCGAGGCCGGCATCGAGGGCGTCCGGAACGGCGTGGGAGGCGGTCATGGTGTTGTCTTGAAGGCGGATCGCCGGACTATACGACCCGTGCTCGGCGAGTCAAGAAGGCCCGCACGGACCCCCAAAGAAAAACGGGCGTGACCCGAAGGTCACGCCCGTCACTGGAACGACTGCGGTGCTACTGGCCCAGCAGCTTCAGCTCGACGCGGCGGTTCTTCGCGCGACCGGCGGCACTGCCGTTGTCGGTCACCGGAGCCTGCGAGCCGTAGCCCTTGGCGACCAGGCTTTCCGCGGGCACGCCCTTCGAGGTCAGGTAGGTCATCACGACTTCGGCGCGCTTCTGCGACAGGGCCTGATTGACCGCGGCGGAGCCGACGTTGTCGGTGTGGCCGGAGATCTCGACCTTGGCACCCGACTCCTTCAGCTGTTCGGCGATGTCGTTCAGCGTGCCGAGGGATTCGCGCTTGAGCTTGGAGGACGCCGTCTCGAACGTGACGCCCTTCAGGACGAGCGTCTCGCCGGCGGTCTTCGGCAGCGCAAGGCCGGCGGCACCCGCGGCGGCGGCACCTGCGGCTGCAGCGCCGGAGTCCGTCCTGGGTGCGCTGGCGGCGCCACCACCCATTTCGCAACCAGCCGCGTCGACCTTGGCGCCGGACTTGGTGTTGGGGCAGCGGTCAAGGATGTCTGAGACGCCGTCGCCGTCGCTGTCCACCGCGCAGCCGTCGGTGCCGACCTTCACGCCATTGGGCGTGCTGGCGCAGCGGTCACGGCTGTCGGGGATGCCGTCGCCATCGGAGTCCATCTCGCAGCCGTTGGGCATGACTGCCGCACCGGCCGGCGTGTTCGGGCAGAGGTCGTTGACGTCGGCCACGCCATCCTTGTCCGCATCGGCGGTCGGGATGCAACCCGTGGCGTCCACAGCGGCGCCCTTGGGCGTGCCGGCACACTTGTCGGCGGCATCCGGGATGCCGTCCATGTCGGTGTCCTTGTCGACCGCACAACCGTCGGAACCCACCTTGGCGCCTTCGGCGGTGCCGGGGCAGAGGTCGACCTTGTCGGCCACGCCGTCCTTGTCGGCGTCGGCCAGGGGCTTTTCCTGCTGGCCGCAGGCCCACCAGCCCAGCAGACCGCCGGCCACGGCGCCGATTGCCATCGCTTCCTTGTTCTCGACAGAACCGACGCCCCCGGCGAGCAGCGCACCGGCTGCCGCGCACATCATGGGGTTGGAGAACAGGTTGCTGCCGGTCGAGCCACCCGAATCACTGGAGGAGGCTGGGGCGCCACCAGAGTCCTTGCCGGCCTCGCCCGTGGTCCACAGGTTCGCACAACCGGTTGTCAGGGTGGCCACCAGGGCCAGCAGACCTACGCGTCGAAGAAATGTCACGTCGAGAATCCTCTTTTCGGGTTCATGGCTGTCCGACCCGGGGCCGGACGCAAACTGCCCTATTGTGAAGCCACCGGGCGGCGGCCACAACCTTTCACGCTACGGGCCGGGTGGCCCATTCGGCCTCCTGCAGGGCGCGCCACTGGACCTTGCCGGTCCCGGAACGGGGCAGGGCGTCCACGAAAGCCACCAGCCGCGGCACCTTGTAGACCGCCATGTGTTCCCGCGACCAGGCGATGACGGCTTCGGCGGTCGGGGGCTCTGCCAGACCCGCGCGCAGCACCACGTAGGCCTTGACGGTCTCCCCTCGGCGGTCGTCCGGCGCCCCCACGACGCACGCTTCCTGGATGGCGGGGTGGTTGAACAGGGTGGCTTCGACCTCCGCGGGCCAGACCTTGTAGCCGTTGGCGTTGATCATCCGCTTCAGGCGGTCCGCGATGTAGAAGAAGCCGGACTCGTCGATGCGACCGAGGTCGCCGGTGCGCAGGAAGCGGCGTCCCTCCACTTCGACGAACGTGGCTTCCGTCGCCTTCGGGTTGTTCCAGTAGCCCAGCATGACCTGGGGGCCGCGGGAGACGATCTCTCCCACCTCGCCGGGGCCGAGGATCCGGCGCGTTTCCGGGTCGATCACCAGCGATTCGGTGTCGAAGGTCGGGATGCCCAGGCACTGCCGGCGAAGTTCAGTGGGTGGGTTGAAGTGCGTCTGCGAGATGGTCTCGGTCATCCCGTAGGCCTCCATGTACTCGATGCCGCAGCGGGCCTGGAGCTCGCGCGCCACCGGTTCGGGCATGGAGGAGCCGCCGCCGGCGATGGTGACCAGGGACGAAAGGTCGCGGCTGGCCGTGCTCGGATGGGCCAGCAGATCGACCACCATGGTTGGCACGTTCGCCCAGTGGGTGCACCGGTACCGCTCGATCAGGTAGCCGGCGGTCTCTGGATCCCAGCGGGGCAGGAAGGCGATGGTGGCGCCGCAGTAGAGGGCCGCATTCATGCTGTGCTGCATGCCGGTCACGTGGAACATCGGCGCGGTGCAGAGGATCACGGAGTCCTGCAGCATGGCCTCCCACACGGCGCCGCCCACGGCTGTGCACATGATCGTCCGGTGCGAGTGCATGCAGCCCTTCGGCTTGCCCGTGGTGCCCGAGGTGTAGAGGATCGCCGCGAGGTCGTCCGGTTCGGCCCGATGGGGTGCCGGGGTCCGGTTGGCGCCGAGGGCGTCGCGCCAGGCCACAGTGCCGTCTGCGGTGACCGGTTTGTACGGCGCGGAAACGAAGGCCGGCACGGCGAGTTCGGTCGGAGCGGTCAGCGCATCGGAGTACGTAGCGACGACGATGCGGTCGGCCAGCGTGCCGAGGTGAGGGGCGATCCGGTCGAAGAGTTCCTGCGCGACGATGGCAACCCGGGCGCCGCTGTCACCGAGGTTGTGGGCGAGTTCGTCCGTGACATTCATGGGCGAGACGGCGACCACGACAGCGTCGGCCCGGAGGATCGCGTAGTAGGCGACGACGAACTGCGGGCAGTTCTGCATGTAGAGCAGGACCCGATCCCCGGACTTCACGCCGCAGTCGGTCTGCAGGTAGCCCGCGAGGCGTTCGGCCTGACTTTCCAGTTCTGCGTAGGTGACTTTGCTGTCGTAGTAGATGGTCGCGGGCGTGTCGGCGTAGCGGCGGGCGCTCGCGGCAAGATTGAACCAGAGGCTGGTGGCCGGGATGCGCAGACTGCGCGGGAACTGCTTGGGCCAGCAGGAATAATCTTCGGGCGTCATGGCGCGGGACGGGTTGGGCGTGACGAAGCCCGGACTGTAGCGCAAGTCGATGGTCGGGGCGTGTCGCGCTCTCGCCTCTTGATCTAAATCTATCGATACGATAACTTTCGACCAAAGCTCCAGCGTGCTGTCGGGTATTGTCGGAATGTGCAGTTCGAGCGGAGCGTCGGCCCGCGTCGTGGCCATCTTTCTTTGGAGACCAGCCAGACATGCAAAGTCCCAAGACCCTCGTCGGCGCCCTTGCGCTTGCCTTCGGTAGCCTGGCGGCGACTGCCGTCCCTACCGCCCACGCCATCACCTTCGAACTGCTCGATGCCACGGGCAACGTCACGGGGGTCTACAACCCTGCGGAAAGCGCCTGGCAGATCGCCCCGGGCAGCCGTTCGCGGGACCTGAGCGCACTTCCGGGCGGCGGCTTCTCGATCCTCCTCGACCCGGATAGCTTCGGCATCGGCGAGCTGAGTACCCAGCGATCCGACATCTACGGGGCTGGCATCCTGCTGCCGGCCAGTGCCCACGGTTATCGGGTTTCCTTCTCTGCCAACCTGCGCACGTGGGATTCCTACAACGACGAGAACACCGGCGTGCCTCCCTTCCCGGACGGCTCCCTGGGGTTCTGGGATCTGTTCGCGGTCAATGCCAACATCACCGGGTACTACTGGAATCTCGTCAGCACGGTGACCGACGGCGAGGGCGGGGGGGAGGAGGTGCCCACCCTGGCGGCCTCCACGCTGATCAACGATTCGGTGGTGCCCACGCCGCCCGCAGGCTCGCTCGTGCAGTACACCAATCCCGGCGACAACCCGTCCGCGCTCCCCGGTGCCACCTGGGCCTGGGGTGGCCGCGACTACGCGGCGGGTTACTTCGAATCCATCGGTACCAGCGGGAGCGTGGTGTTGCCGTCCTCTGCACCCGTATACGTGAGCTTCGTGCTGGACACCCGGACGGAGCCCTTTGCCGATACCGACTATCCGTCCTGGGGGGCGTTCGGCAGCGCGGGAACGCTCGTTGCCGTGCCGGACGGCGAGAACGGCCTCCGCCCCGGCGTGGAGGCCGGCAATCCGCTGCTCCCGGTAGACGGTGACGTGGAAGACGGCGTGTTCGAATTTGCCCCGTTCGAGATCGTCGAGGGCGGCTTGGGTGACACCTCGTTCCTGTTCATCGACCCGGACGTCACCATCGGTTATCTCTACAAGGTGAGCGGCGGTCCCAACTTCATCGAGATCCTCCTGCCGACTCTGGACGATCCCGACGGCTACGAGGTGCAGCTCCTTGTGAGCGGCGACTGGGTCACGGTCGGCAATGTGGACGACGGTGGGACCTTCACCTTCGCCTCCGGGGTGAACACGTTCCGCGTCATGGGCATCAGCCCGGCGCTAGGGCTCGATCCGACCAACCCGATCGCGTTCGTGACCGGCGTGAAGTTCGACGACATCGGCACGGTCCAGCTGGAGATGCAGGCCATCTCCGTCCCGATTCCGGAACCCGAGTCGATGGCTCTGCTTGCCGCCGGGCTGGTTCTGGTGGCCGTGCGCCGGGTGCGCGCACGCCGTTGAACTCTGGCAGTCCCGTGACTCCGGCCTGCCGGGGTCACGGTGTCCGGCGGAGATCTCTCGCCTGACAGTCGGCGTAGGCTGAGCAACCGGCATTCCGCACCTCGGCACGGCCGCTCGCGGTGAACGTGAGGATGGTCGTGCCACCGATTCCACTGCTGACGTACCCATCCAACACGCCATCGATTCGCCGCTCGCCGATGACCGCGGAATAAGTGACTTCCCCCTCACCGGCGAACCGGAAGATCCGCTCCACCGAGGTATCTGGCGCGACCTCTCCCACCCGGTACTGCCCCATCGGACTTCGCAGCACCAGATCGCGGACCGGCGCTGCCGAGTCGTTCTCGACTACCACGCGATAGGCGCTGCTGACGTAGGCCGCCGCGTACACGAAGCCCAAGGCGGCCGGCACGTTCGCGAGCAGCAGGACGAGCGTCGCCATGGCGTTGCGGAACCAGCGGGGCACTGAGGCGCGGTCGACGAGCCTCGAGTACCGGTACACACAGAAGAGCCCTGCCGGCAGCAGCGCGAGCCCCGCGCCGATATCGACGAGGCCGGCGGCAGCGAGCCAGCCAGCCTGAGTGAGATACCAGGCCGCGAAGATCGCGACGGCTACGCCAAGCGGCAGCACGGCGCACGCCACGGCAGCGATCAACCAGTGACCTGCGTGCATGTTCGGTTCGTTCCTGCTCGTTTTCCGGATCGTGCCAGCGAGAGTGGCGGAACGAATGGCGGCGCGCCAATCGTTCCGTTCTTGCCTACACTACGGTGCATGGGTTCTCTGACGACATGATGCTCGACTACGACGCGTTCCGGGAGTCGTTCCTCGATCCGGGACGTTGGCTGGACGGAGAGGCGGAGAGCCGCGAGGCCACGGCTCGGCACCCGGCCGACCCGCAGGCTTGGCTGTGCCACGGCGTCGTGCTGGCCCACCTCGATCGCAAGGACGAAGCGCGGCTCGCGCTCGCCCGCTCGGTGGAACTGGATGGCCGCCGCGCGCGTTCCCGCTGGTGGCTCGGGCGCCTGCTGGAGGAAGCCGGCGATTTCGATGCGGCCGCGGCGCAGTTTGCCGCTGCCGCTGCGGCAGACCCCGACTACGAAGCCGCGCGCTATGCCGGCCGCTTCAATGCCGCCGCGCGGCGCGAACGCGACGTCGCCGCGGCGAGACTCGCTGCCGCGGGCCAGCCGGGTGGTGCGGATCGGTACCTCGTCATCCGCAGCTGGGGCTCGGGCTTCTGGTCGGAGATCCTGCATCTGCTCGGCGGCCTGCTCACCGCGGAGCTGACCGGTCGCATCCCGGTGGTGTGGTGGGGCGCCAACTGCCTGTTCCGCGACCCCGATCGCGACAACGCGTTTCCCGATTTCTTCGAACCGGTGTCCGCGGTTTCACTGGCTGATCTGCCCTGGCGCGGGGGGCCGTTGTTCCCACCCAAGTGGCATGCCGGCAACCTCACCGCCCCGGAGATCGCCAAGCGGGACGGCGAATGGTCCCGTATGCCATCGTCGGCCTTCGTCGACCGGCCGGAGGTCGTCGCGGTCTACGATCACTTCAACAGCACGCATCTGATCCGCTCGTGGATCCCCTCCGGCCACCGGTGGCACGGCATGACGACCGCCGAACTCAATCGCGCGATCCTGGCCAGGTACGTCCGCCCGCGGGCCGAGTTCGTCGGGCGCGCCGGGAATCACATCGAGGCTCTTTTCGGAGGCGGCGCCTTCGATGCCGTGCATCTGCGCGGCACGGACAAGGCCACCGAGATGCCGCTGCTCGACGCGGTGAACGCCCAATCGCTGCAACTCGTGCGGGAGGGCGCGCGTCCGCTGTTCGTGCAGACGGACTCCGAAGCGCTGCTGGCGAGAGTCCGTGCGATGGCGGGGGCGCGAGTGCGTGCCATCGAATGCCGCCGCGGGACAGGCGAAGTGGGCGTGCATTTCGAGCGTGCTGTCTCGCCCCGCCGGCTCGGCGAGGAAGTGCTGGTGGACGCGCTCGTGTCCCGTCGGGCCGGGCGCTTCGTCGGCAACGCGTGGTCCAGCGTGTCGAGCGCCGTGCGGGCGTGGTCGGAACACCCGTCGGGCGCCACGCTGCTGGGTCCGTTCGACATGACGCTCGACCACTACGGGGAATACTTTGCCTGAGACGTACGCTCTGTAGCGCTCTGTAGCGCGGCCGCTCCGTTCAGGAGTTCTGCGCGCGGGCGCGCGCCGCGCCAGGATAGGCAGGCTCGCGAAATACCTGCCGGAAGTAGTTGCGGAAAGCCAGCATCGCCGGCGAAAGCTCCCGGCCGCGCTTCCACGACAGTCCCACGTTCATGGGTGGCACCGGATCCACGAGCTTGATGGTTTCGATGCGCTTGCCTTCGAGAGACCACGGTCGATAGACCAGGTCCGACAGAATCGCGACGCCGGCGCCGTTGGCCACCATGCTGCGCACCGCCTCCACCGACGACGTCCTCAGCTTCACGTCGGGCAGATGGGACGTCGAACTCCAGTAGCGCATTGCCGTGTAGGCGGCTTCATCGACCGTGAGCATGATGTAGGGCTCCAGGGCGACGTCCTGGAACGTGACTTCCGCCTTGTCGAGCAGCCGATGCCGCGCGCAGACCCACAGGCGCCGTTCGGAGCCGAACCACGTTTCACAGCTGACCTCGGGATTGGCGACATTCGACGTGAGCAGCACGGCTAAGTCGTAGCGCCCGCCTATCAGTCCCTCCTCGATGGCTTCCCGGCTCAGTTCGAACACATTGAGCCGGATCTGCGGGTGCAGGTGCGAGAACCGCTGCAGGTGGTGAGGCAGGAAGTAGCCCATGACGGTATAGGTCGCGACCAGGGCAATCTCGCCCGTGACCGTGCTCTGTGTCGGTGGCGTCTGGAGTGCTTCGTCGACTGCCGCGAGGATGGCGTAGGCCTGATTCAGGAACCGGCGACCCGGGTCCGTGAGTTCCATGCCGGTCCGCGTCCTCGCGAACAGATCGGCGCCGAGCGTGATTTCCAGTTCCTTGATCGCCGTGGTCACGGCGGATTGCGAAATGTTCAGCTGGAATGCCGCCTGCGAAACCTGGCCGAGCTCGGCGGTCGCAACGAAGTACTTCACCTGCCTGACAGTCAATGACATCGTCGGATGCGCCGATGAGGTGCGTTCTGAAATTCCGAAGTCAGCGCGTGCACCAACATCGCGGTGCAGTGCACCATGATCGTCGTGCATGGGCGAGAGGGCGCCGCCGGGTGTTGTGGTGTTCTGATTATTCGATACCAGTCTATCGAAAATTCGTTTTTCCGGGGGACTCAGCATTCGATTTAATCCAGGGGCGAATCGCTCGACCTGAGGCGTGCGTTCCAATGCCCGGCGAGCGTCGCGCGACGTATCACCTGAACCGAATCGGGAGAGCATGGCCATGGCATGGGCGATCAATTGCGACATGGGCGAGGCCTTCGGCCTCTACAAGTGCGGCGACGACGAGGGCATCATGCCCTTCATCACCGTGGCGAACGTCGCGTGCGGATTCCACGCCTCGGACCCGGTCGTCATGCGCCAGACGGTGCGGCTGGCGAAGCAGCACGGGGTGAAGGTCGGAGCGCATCCCTCCTATCCCGACCTTCAGGGCTTCGGCCGGCGGGAGATGAAGATGACCCGCGACGAGCTCTCCGCGTTCCTGGTCTATCAGGTCGGTGCGCTCAAAGCGTTCCTCGACGCCGAAGGCATGCCGCTCAACCACATCAAGCCGCACGGCGCCCTCTATGGCGTGGCCGGCCGCGACGAGAATGTCGCCCATGCCATGTGCGACGCGGCGGAGGTGTTCGGTGTGCCTCTCATGGGCATGGCAGGCACGCTCCACGAGACGATCTATCCGAAGCGCGGCATCGGCTTCATTCCCGAGTACTACACCGACCTCGACTATTCGGACGAGGGCGGCCTCATCATCACCCGCGAACACGATGAACGGGATCCCGTCGAGGCCGCGCGTCGCGTCGTTCGCGTCGTGAGCGAAGGCAAGGCCACCTCCATCAGCGGCAAGGACATTCCGATGAAGGCCGAGTGCATCTGCGTGCATTCGGACACGCCAGGCGCAGTCGCGCTGGCGCGGGCGGTCCATGGCGCGGTGGCGCCCTGGCTCGGAAACGCGGCGCGACCCGTTGCCGCCGCCTGACCCACCCGTACCCCCAGGAGACACCGAGAATGGCACTGCATGAGATTCTGTCCCCCTTGCCCGGCACGTTCTACCGCCGGCCCGCGCCGGACGCTCCGATGTTCAAGAACGACGGGGACACCGTGGCGGTGGGAGACGTGATCGGTCTGGTGGAAGTCATGAAGCAGTTCAACGAGGTCCAGGCCGACGCGGCCGGCAGGATCGTCCGCTTCGCCGCCGAGAACGAAAGCGCGGTGGAGCCCGGACAGCCGCTCGCCGTCATCGAAACCTGACCCTGCTGCTGTGGCCGCCCGGATCGGGAAACTGCTGATTGCCAATCGCGGCGAAATCGCCGTGAGGATCATCCGTGCCGCGCGCGAACTCGGCCTTCGCACCGTCGCCGCGTGCAGCGATGCCGATCGGGACAGTCTCGCCGCCCGGATGGCTGACGAGGTCGTGCATATCGGCCCCCCTCAGGCCGCGAAGAGCTATCTGAATGTGCCGGCGCTCCTGGAGGCGATGCGCACCTCCGGTGCGAACGCCGTGCACCCGGGATACGGATTCCTCTCCGAGAATGCCGCCTTCGCTGAAGCTGTCGAGGCCGCGGGCCACATTTTCGTGGGCCCGACGCCCCACGCCATCCGGATCATGGGCAACAAGTCCCTTGCCCGAGAGACCGCAGCCCGTGCCGGCGTGCCGACCGTCCCCGGCAGTGACGGCGTGGTGAGTTCCACCGATGAGGCCGTGAGCGTGGCGGCAGCCATCGGCTATCCGGTCATGATCAAGGCGTCGGCGGGCGGAGGCGGCCGCGGGATCCGTGTCGCCAACGACGAGGCGGAACTGCGGGCGCAGATCGTCGTGGCGCAGGCCGAGGCTCAGGCTGCTTTCGGCGACAAGGCTGTGTATCTCGAGCGATTCATCCGTCGCGCCCGTCACGTCGAGGTCCAGATCCTCGGAGACGGCGAACGGGTGGTCCACTGTTACGAGCGCGAGTGTTCGCTCCAGCGTCGCCGGCAGAAGATTCTCGAGGAGGCGCCGTCGCCCGCCCTCGACACCGAAACGCGCGAGCGCCTCTGCGCTTCGGCAACGGCGCTGGCGCGACAGGTCGGATACCGCGGCGCGGGCACGCTCGAGTACCTGTTCGACGATGAGACCCGCGAGTTCTTCTTCATCGAGATGAACACGCGCATCCAGGTGGAGCATCCCATCACGGAGATGATCACCGGCATCGATCTGGTGCGGGAGATGATCCGCATCGCCGACGGCGAGCCGCTGTCGCTCCGGCAGGAAGACATTGCGATTCGCGGGCACGCGATCGAGTGCCGGATCAACGCGGAAGACCCCGATCGCAATTTCATGCCGAGCCCCGGTACCGTCAGCGAACTGTTCTGGCCGGCCGGGCCGGGCGTCCGCATCGATTCCATGCTCTACCCGGGATGCGCGGTTCCGCCCTTCTACGACTCCCTCCTGGCCAAGGTCGTGGCCCACGCGGAAACCCGGACTGCGGCTATCGACCGCATGCGGCGAGCGCTGGGAGAGCTTCGGGTGGAGGGCGTCAGGACCACACGTCTGCTGCATCTTTCTCTGCTGGACGAGCCGCGCTTCCATCGTGCGCAGTTCGATACCAATTTTCTCGAAGGCTGGCTCGCGTCCCGGCAGCCGCCAGCCGCCACACCGCGCTGAAGGAAGGAGTGTCCATGGCGATCGGCAAAGCCCGTTACAGTTTTGGAGGCGACGAGCACATCTACGTCGAGTTCTCCGAGGAGATGTCGCTCGAGGCCTTTTTCAAGGGCATGGCGATGAGCCAGGCACTGGCACAGAAGCGGCTGCCCGGCATCTCGGAGATCTGTCCGGCGAATGCCTCCTATCAGGTGAAATTCGACCCTGACGTGATCCATCCCCGGAAGGTGCTCGAGATTCTCGAGGAGATCGAGCGCGAGCAGAGCAGCGCCGATCTGGAGATCGAGACGCGCATCATCGAAGTGCCGGTTCTCTATGGCGACCCGTGGACCACCGAGACGCTGCTGCGGTTTCGCGAGCGCCACCAGGATCCAAACTCCACCGACCTCGAATACGCCGCGAGGGTGAACAACTTCAAGTCCGTCGATGACTTCATCGCGGCTCACAGCGAATCGCCGTGGTTCGTGTCGATGGTGGGGTTCGTCGCCGGCCTCCCGTGGCTGTTCCAGCTTGTGGAGCGCGCGAAGCAGATAGAAGTGCCGAAGTACCTGCGTCCCCGGACCGACACGCCGAAGCTCACGATCGGCCACGGCGGCTGCTTCGCGTGCATCTACTCGGTGCGCGGGGCCGGCGGCTACCAGATGTTCGGCGTCACGCCGGCGCCGATCTTCGACCCGAGCCAGTCGCTGCCCTACCTGAAGGACTTCATGTGCCTGTTCAAGCCCGGGGACATCGTCAAGTTCAAGCCGATCGACCGCGCCACCTACGACGGGCATCTGCGCGAGATCGAGGCCGGCACCTTCGATCTGCGGATGCGGCCGGTCAGCTTCTCGCTGTCCAAGTTCCTCGCCGATCCTCAGGGCTACAACCGCACACTCGTGGAGGCCCTCCATGGCAATTGAGGTGATCAAGCCGGGCCTTGCGACCACAGTCCAGGACGCCGGTCGCGAGGGCTACTACAACGTCGGCATCCCGCTGTCCGGGGCGCTGGATCAGTACTCGTTCCGCGCTGCCAACCTTCTGGTGGGCAACGAAGAGAACGCCGCGGTGCTCGAGTGTGCGCTGATGGCCCCGGAGTTGCGATTCACCGCCGCGGCGATCGTCGCGGTCACGGGGGGAAACTGTCAGCCCAAGGTCGACGGTGTCGTGGCGCCCCTGAACGAATCGTTCGCGGTGAGTGCGGGCAGTGTCGTCTCCTTCGATTTCATGCGGCTCGGCGCACGAGCTTATGTCGCGGTGGCGGGCGGCATCGACGTGCCGGTCATCCTCGGCAGCCGGTCGACCTACGGCCTGGGGGCGTTCGGGGGATTCCAGGGACGCAAGCTCGCGGCAGGCGATGTCGTGCCGACGGGGATTGCCCGGCCCGGCGCGCGTCCGGGGAGACGCATTCCGGATGCGCTCGTCACGCCGCTTCCCAAGGAAGTCGAGTTGCGTGTCGTGCCCGGGCTCTACTACCACCGGATCACCGACGAGGCCGCAGCGGGCTTCTTCGAGGACACCTGGTCGGTGGCGCCGGAAGCCGATCGCATCGGGTATCGCTACAAGAATGGCCGACCCCTCAAATTTCGCGATCGGGTGCAGCCGTTCGGTGCCGGGTCCGACCCCTCCAACATCGTCGACGCGGGGTACCCGTATGGTTCGATCCAGGTGCCCGGCGGTGTGGAGCCGATCATCCTGCATCGCGATGCCGTCTCGGGTGGGGGCTACGCCATGATCGGCACGGTCATCAGCGCCGACATGGACAAGATTGCGCAGATGCAGCCCAACTACAAGGCGCGTTTCGTCCGGGTCGACCTGGACGAGGCGCTCGCCGCTCGCGCAGCGTACAAGTCCCGCTTGGGGCAACTGCGCGCGGCTCTCACCTGAAGGAGATCGGACTATGGGCAGAAACGTCGATCGCATCACCTTGTCGGTTGTGCGCGGAGTGCTGGAGACCACTCAGCGGGAGATGACGCTCACGCTCGAGAAGACCGCCCGCTCCAGCGTGTTCAACACCGCGCACGACTACAGCAACGCGCTGTTCAATCACCGCGCCGAGATGATCCTGCAGGGGCAGGACATCCCGATTCATCTGGGCTCCCTCATGCCGGCCATGAAGGCCGTTGCCGGATTCTTCGGCGACGATCTCGCCGAGGGCGACGTGATCTACCACAACGATCCGCGCTACATGGGCAGCCACATCCTCGACTGCTGCATGTACAACCCGGTCTTCTACAAGGGAGAGCTGGTCTTCTGGACGGTGTGCAAGGGCCACGTGACGGACATCGGCGGTCCGGTGCCGGCCGGGTACAACCCCGACGCGAAGGAGCTCTACGCCGAAGGCCTGCATATTCCCCCAGTGAAGCTCTGGGACCGCGGCAAGGAACGCAAGGACGTCGTGAATTTCATGCTCGCGAACATGCGCGCACGGCGGGATCAGGAAGGCGATCTTCGCGCGCAGTACGGTGCCGTCAAGGTCGGCGAGCGCAACCTCATCGCCCTGCTCGACAAGTATGGCGTCCAGACGGTCCAGGATTGCATCGACGAACTGATGGACATGGCCGATCGGCAGATGCGCGGTCTGATCGCGACCCTTCCCGATGGCGTCTACGAGGACAGCGCGGTCGTCGAGGATGCCGGGCATGGCTACGGTGACCTGGAGATCAAGGCGCGCATCGAGATCCGCGGCGACCAGTGCAAGATCCGCATCGACAGCCCGCCGCAGATTCCGTACTTCATCAATTCGTACGCCGGCAATTCCGTGTCGGGCGTGTACCTCGGACTCATGATGTTCGCGCAGGTCGACCCTCCCTACAACGAAGGGCTGTACCGTTGTGTCGAGCTCGACCTGGGGCCGAAAGGGACGCTGTGCAATGCCGTCGAGCCGGCGCCTTGCGTCAACTGCACGACCACCCCGATGGAGACCCTTGCCGATGCCGTGCGCAAGGCTCTGGAAAAGGCGGCGCCCGACCGTGCCGTCGCATCGTGGGGACACGCGAACGGCGTGAACATCGCCGGCCAGGACTCCCGGAACCGCGAGGAGTACGTGAGCATGATCCTCGCGAGCATCATCTCCGGTGCCGGGGCGACCGCGTACATGGATGGATGGCACGCCTGCGGTCCGCAGTGCTGCTTCGGTGCGCTCACTTCGGGCGATATCGAAGTGCTGGAGTACTCGTACCCGATCATCATCCACCGCTACGGCCTCATGACCGACAGCGGTGGCGCCGGCAAGTACCGCGGCGGCTCCGGCACCGTCTGGGAAGTGGAGCCCATCGATCACGAGATGACCGTCATCACGTTCGGCGAGGGCCGCCGTTTTCCTGCCCTCGGGGCCGCGGGAGCAGAAAGTCAGATGACTGATGCGAAGGTCGGTCGGCTGGTCGTGAGTTCGGCAGCGGGCGAGAAGATCTATCGTGAGAACGTCCTTGTCACCATCAAGCCGGGCGAGCGCGCAGCCAACCACAACCCCGGCGGCGGCGGTTACGGCAACCCTCTCGAGAGACCGGCCGACCGCGTCGCAGACGATGTCCGCAACGGCATCGTCTCCGTCGATGGGGCCCGTCTCGAGTATGGCGTGGTGATCGATCCGTCGACGTTCGCCGTCGACGAGGCTGCCACCCGGCGCGCCCGCCAGGAGCGGACGGCGGCCTGACCAGTCGATTCCTTCGCATTCCACCGTATACGGAGCCCGAATGAAGAAGAAGTACAGATTGGGGATAGATGCCGGGGGAACGTTCACTGACTTCGTCTTCTCGGACGATCAGGGAAACGTACGACTGTTCAAGTCCACGTCGACGCCGGACGATGGCACGCAGGCCATCGACGCCGGCCTGCAGCAGATCAGCGCCGCCGTCGGCCGCTCGATCGAGGACATCCTCGCCGACACGGACCTCTGCATCAATGGCACGACGGTGGCCCTGAACGCCCTGATTCAGTTCAAGGGTGTGAAAGTCGGGCTGATATGCACCGCGGGCCACGAGGACTCGATCGAGATCCGCCTGGGCCACAAGGAGGATGGCTATCGCTACGACGCCAAGTATCCGCCGGCGCGCATGCTGGTGCCGCGGTACCTCAGATTTCCGGTTCGTGAACGCACTCGCTCCGACGGGCAGGAGTACACGCCGCTGCACGAGGAAGATGTGCGCGCGGCCTGTGACCTCTTCCGCAAGGAGGGCGTCGAAGCGGTGGTGATCTCCTTCGTCTGGTCCGTGCTCGATGCTTCGCACGAGAAACGCGCTGCGGAAATCGTCCGGGAGTGTCTGCCGGGCGTCTTCCTGTCGGTGGGGTCGGAGGTGTTTCCGCAGACGCGCGAGTACACGCGGACCTCCACCACCGTGCTCAACGCCTACCTCGGTCCGGTGCTGCAGAAGTACGTAGAAGGGATCGACGCCTACATGCGCGGACGCGGACTGCGCGCCCCCGTTCAGTACTTCCAGTCCAACGGCGGCATGGCGACAGGACGGGCGATGTCACAAAAGTCCGTCTACGCCATCAATTCAGGGCCGGCCTCGGCGCCCCAGGCTGGCCTGTACTTCGCGAAGCCGCTCGATATCGACAACATCATCACGGTCGACATGGGGGGCACGTCCTTCGACATCACGCTCACCCAGGGCGGTCGCACGAACATCAGCAAGAACATCGATTTCCTGCGCTACCGGATCGGTGTCCCGATGATCCAGGTGGAGACACTCGGCGCGGGCGGGGGCTCCATCGCGTGGATCGATCCCAGCGGCCTGCTCAGGGTCGGTCCGCAGAGCGCGGGCGCGGTGCCCGGCCCGGCCTGCTATGGCCGCGGCGGACGAGAGCCTACGGTGACCGATGCGAACGTCGTCCTGGGCTACCTGCATCCGGAGCACCTGCTGCGCGGGCGCCTGAAACTCGATCGCCAGGCGTCCATCGACGCGATCCGCGACCGGGTGGCCACGCCCTTCGGCATGACCGTCGAGGAGGCTGCTTATGGCATCTTCAAGATCGTCAACAACAACATGGTCGGAGGCATGCGCAGGGTGTCCATCGAGCGGGGCTACGATCCGCGTGACTTTGCGCTGCTCGGCGCGGGTGGTGCCGGCCCGCTGCACATCACGGCACTGGCCGCGGAGATGGGCATTCGCAAGGTGCTGGTGCCCAAGCTGGCCTCCGGCCTGTGTGCCTTCGGACAGATCATTTCGGACGTGAAGTACAACTATCTCGCGGCGTGCCCGATGCGTCTCGACGAGCGTGCCGATTTCGAGGCTGTGCGCCGGCTGTACGTCAGCATCGAGGACGCTGCCGTCGCCTCGCTCAAGGCCGAGGGCTTCGCGGACGCCGACATCTCGATCGAGCGCAGCATGGACCTTCGCTATGTCGGCCAGGTGCACGAATGCACCGTGGAACTCGGATCGATGGAGGTCTCGCTCGAGACCCTGCCCGAGATCCGTGGCCGTCTCGACCGGGTCCACCGGCAGCTATTCACCTACGACGAGCCCGACAGCTTGGCGGAACTGGTGAACATCGAAAGCACCGTCTACGGTCGCGTGCCGAAGCCGAATCCGCCACGCTATCCCAAAGGCGGCGCAGACGCATCCCATGCGCTGGATCATGTACGGGACGCGGTGTTCTCCGACGGGGGAACCGGCGTGCGTCGTGTATCGACTCCCGTGTTCGATGGTTCGAAGCTGCTCGCGGGCAATGTGGTCTCGGGACCTGCCGTCATCGAGGAAGAGACCACTTCCATCGTCGTCGAACCCGGATGGAAAGCGGTGCTGGATTCACAAGGCAGCTATGTGCTCACGCAGGATTGAGAGGCATGCGAGGCACTGTTTCGAGCCGTGGTCGGCGGGGCGTGCATCGACGATGAGCGGGCGGGCGTCCGCGCGTCGACGATGAGCGCAATGAATTCATCTGCTTGTCGAAGTGAGGGTGAGGGACTCCTGCTGGCATCGGCGTTGCAGACGATGCACTGCCGCCGCATCAGGACGCGCCTCGGCTCTGAGTGGTAAAGCAGTGATGACGGCGGAACACTGTTCCGCCCGGGGAGTCGTGCGCGGCAGCAGGCGTACGGAACGCAGTGGCGGGCTTCGTCGCGATATGGCGAACTCGTTCGTCGAGACCAGCGTTGCAGCCGCAACGCACCATTTCTTTGGGAGAGAAGGCTCATGAAGCATTGGAAGAAGTTGCTGGGCGGTGCACTCGGTCTGGCACTGCTCTCGGGCGGTTCGGCCATGGCGCAGGAGAAGTGGTGGCCCATCAAGGTGTTCGACGCCACCTCCGGCAAGAATGTGCCGGTCGAGTATTCGCCGCTTCCCAAGGCAGCCAAGCCCTGGAAAATCTGCGTGCTGTTCCCGCACATGAAGGACAGCTTCTGGGTCGCGGTCGCGTACGGCATCGTCGAGGAAGCCAAGCGCATGGGCGTCAACATGACGCTCTATGAAGCGGGCGGCTACGAGAATCTGCCGAAGCAGTTGTCGCAGTTCGATGACTGCATGGCGTCCGGCTTCGATGCGATCGTGGTGGGCGCCATCTCGGAAGCCGGCCTGTCGCAGAAGTTCAAGGAAGGCATCGCCAAGGGCAAGCCGGTCATCAGCACCGTCAACCCCGTAGCCAAGGCCGAAACCACGGCGAAGATGTTCGTGGAGTTCGACACGATGGGCAAGCAGACGGGCGACTACCTGGTCCAGAACCTGAAGGGCAAGGGGGCGCAGGTCGTGACCTTCCCGGGGCCTGCCGGATCGGGCTGGGCCGAGAGCTTCAACGACGGGTTCAAGGCGGCGATCAAGGGCACCAAGGTGAAGCTGCTCGACGAGAAGTTCGGCGACAGCGGCGTGGCGGTGCAACTGAAGCTCGTGCAGGACGCCCTGCAGACCTATCCGGACATCAACGTCATCTGGGGCACGGCACCGACCGCAGAAGCCGCCATCGGTGCAGTCGCCGAGGTCGGCCGCAACGACATCATGATCATGTCGTCCTACGAGAACCAGGCGATGCTCGATGCCCTGAACAAGGGTGAGATCCTGGGCTTCGCCACTCAGTATCCGGTGCTCGAAGGACGGGTCGCGATTGACATGGCCGTGCGTGCGCTCGAGAAGAAGCCGCTCATGAAGTACGTGAAGCCGATTCCCGACATGGTGGCCAAGTCGAACCAGAGCAAGATCAACATGGGCCTCGTGCTCGCGCCGGCGTCGTGGAAGCCGGTGTACTCCGTCACCGCCAAGTAAGGCGCGTGTTCCCGCCGGGCTTGCCTGTCGAGCCCGGCGGTCTTCGGAAACCTTCCTTGCAATGAGTGAACAAGCTGGCACGCTGCTGGAACTGACCGGGATCACGAAGCGCTTCCCCGGGGTGCTCGCGCTCGACGACGTGGACTTCGAGCTTCGGCATGGCGAGGTGCATGTGCTGTTCGGCGAGAACGGCGCGGGCAAGTCCACGCTCATCAATGTGATTTCAGGAACATTCGCCCAGGACAAGGGACGCTTCGTCTTCCGGGGCGAGGAGGTCCGGCACCTGACGCCCCACAAGGCACGGGTGATGGGCATCAGCCCCGTGTTCCAGGAGTTCAGTCTCGTTCCCGACATGACGGTCGACGAGAATCTTTTTCTCGGGCGTGAACGCGCGCGCTTCACGCTTCTCAACAAGCGCGCGATGCGCGCCACCGCCCGGCAGATCATCGCCGAGCTGGGCTTCGATCTCGATCCCACGCGGAAGGTCGGTACGCTTTCGCGGGCGCACCAGCAGATGGTCGAGATTGCGAAGGCCCTGCTGACGGACGTCAAGCTGCTCATCCTGGATGAGCCCACTGCCTCGCTCACCGAGGCGGAGACCACGAAGCTGTTCGCCCTGATCGACAAGCTCCGTGCCCAGGGTGTCGGAATCATCTATGTGTCGCACCGCATGGGCGAGATCAAGCAGGTCGCCGACCGGATTACCGTGCTCCGCGATGGGCGCAAGATCGCGACGGTCGCGGCGGACTCCGTCAGCGACACCGAGCTGGTGGAACTGATGGCCGGCCGCAAGATCGACGTGCTGTTTCCCCGGATCGACCACCGTCCCGGCGAGCGGCTGCTCGACGTGCGTGATCTCACGCTCGTATCCGGCGCCGTGCGCGAGGTGAGCTTTCACGCGCGTGCGGGCGAGATCACCGGCATTGCCGGTCTCGTCGGCTGCGGTAAATCGGAACTCGTTCGCGCCGTGTTCGGATTGGAGCCCATCGCGGGCGGCTCCGTGTCCTTGTTCGACAAGGAGGTGAGCTCGTTCGATCCGCTGGCCATGCTGCGCGCGGGCGTGTGCTACTTCCCGTCCGACCGCGTCGCAGAGGGGCTCGCGCTGGCGCGGCCGATTCGCGAGAACGTGTCGATGGCCGCACTCGATCTCCCGGGGTTCGCGCGCGGACAGGTGCTGCGCAGGACGGAGGAGCGCAGGGCCGTCCAGGAGATCGCCGATCGCCTCAAGCTGCGCCCGGCGCAGATCGAGCCCGCCGTCGGGCGTCTTTCCGGCGGCAATCGTCAGAAAGTGGTCCTGGGGAGGGGGCTGTCCCGGGACATCCGCGTGTTCCTCTTCGATGAGCCCACCGTGGGCATCGATGTGGGAGCCAAGCTCGAGGTATACGAGCTCATGAAGGTACTGCTGGACCTCGGTGCGGCGATCGTGCTGGTGTCGTCCGAGCTTCCCGAGGTGCTCAATCTCTCGAACCGCGTCTACGTGATGCACCGCTCGCGCATGGTGGCCGAACTCACCGGCGCGGACATCAACGAGCCGGCGGTACTTGCGTGTTTCTTCCGCGAAGAGCCCGCCGCGGCGGCAGCCTGACAGGATCATGAGCGCCACGACACTCGATTCCTCCCGCGCCGCTCGCGGTCGCCACGGCTGGTTGGCAAACGCTCTGCGCAAGATCGGTTTTCTGCCGGCGTTGCTCATCGTGCTCGTCGGGCTGCTTGTCGCCTTCGAGCCCAGGTTCATGGGCACCTTCAATCTGTTCAATGTGCTGCGCAACTCCTCGGCCCTGATGATCGTGGCGTCCGGGCAGATGCTGGTGCTGGTGGTGGGGGGCTTCGATCTCTCGGTGGGGGCGGTGATCGCACTCACCAGCGTCGTCACGGCCAAGGCCATGGCGGTGACGCTCGAAGCCGCGCCCGACGACGTTTCCACGGCGATTCTTTTCGGCGTGCTTGCAGGCATGGCCTGCGGATTCGTGACGGGGCTGGTGAACGGCGCCTGTGTCGCGTTCCTGCGCATCTCGCCGTTCATGGTGACGCTCGGCACGAGTTCCATCGCGACGGGTGTTGCTCTGCTGCTCACGAACGGCATTCCGGTGTACGGCATGCCCGATGCCTTCGTGAAGGAGTTCGGCCGCGCCATCTGGTTCGGATTACCCATGCCGGTGTACGTGAGCGTCGCGGTGCTTGCGCTGGTGTGGTTCATGCAGCGCCAGACCACGGTCGGGCGATACATCCACGCCATCGGCGGCAACATGCAGGCTGCGATGGTGTCCGGCGTCAACACCAACTTCTATCTCATTCTCGCGTACACCCTGTGCGGCATGCTTGCCTCGCTCACCAGCATCCTGCTGACGGCGAGGCTCGGGTCCGGCCAGGCCACCATGAGCGGCAACCTCATGCTCGAGAGCATCGCCGCCGGCGTGATTGCGGGCGTCAGCCTTCGCGGCGGTGTGGGGCGTGTCGAAATGGTCGCGCTGTCTGCGCTGTTCCTGTCGATCCTCACCAACGCCATGAACCTGCTGAAGATCAACAGCAAGATCCAGACGATTTTCATGGGGGTCATCGTGGTGGCCGCGGTGGCGCTTGACGAGTTCGCCAAGCGGCGCTCCCGCGATGCCCGGGGCCGCTGATTCCATGAACGGGTACAGAGAGGCGCAGCCTTGAACGATACGACTTTGCGACCAGCGGAGAGTTCGGCGGGCCGGTCGGCCGCCGCCTTCTTCGTGCGCTACGGCCTCGTCATCGCGCTCGTGGTCATGGAGCTCGGGTTCGCCATCGTCGAGCCGCTTGTGCTGTCGCCCGGCAATCTGCTCAACGTGCTGCAGCAGACGACCTACATCGCGGTGTTCGCGGCGGCGCAGATGGTCGTGATCCTGACGCGAGGGTTCGACCTCTCCCTCGGGACCTGCGTGTCGAGCGTTAGCGTGGCTTCCGCACTCGTCATGACCAGCATGGTGGCGGCGGATCCCGGCAATCTTCCGTCGGCGCTCGCCATGGGGATCCTCACCGGCCTGGGGCTCGGTGTCGCGGTCGGGCTGTTCAATGGTTTCTGCATCTCCGTACTCAACGTCAATGCCTTCGTCACCACGCTCGGCAGCTTCAACATCTGCTTCGGCATCGCCACCACCATCTCCGACGGACGTCCCGTGTTCGACGTGCCCAAGGAGTTCAGCGAACTCATGTACAGCGGGACGATTCTCGGCGTGCCGGCGCCGGTGATCATCGCGGTCGCCGTGCTGGCGGCGTTGCACCTCCTCCTCAATGGGACCGTGTTCGGCCGGTCCCTCTACATCATCGGTGGCAATCCTCGAGCCGCGACCCTGGCGGGTCTGCCGAGTCGACGCTATCTGGTCCTGGCCTATGTGCTGTGTTCGGTGCTGGCGGCCGTCGGGGCGCTGATGCTGACGGCCCGGACCGGATCGGGAGAACCCAACCTCGGCGGAAACGTGACACTGCAGAGCATTGCGGCCGCGGTGATCGGCGGGGTGAGTCTGCGCGGTGGCGTCGGGAGCACCTACGCCGCAGTGCTCGGCGCGGTGTTCGTGACGGCCCTGTCGAATTGCATGGGGCTCGCGCGCATCGACGGCTACATCCAGCAGATCATCCTGGGCTGCGTGATCATCGCCGCCATCTTTGTGGATCGCCTGAGGACCGGGGCGCGGTAGGGCAAAAGGGATGAACACGCCTCCGCCGGCAGGCGTCCTCGACGCCGTCACCCAGGAGATCATCGAGGGCAAGCTGCTCGCCATCGTCGATGAGATGGGTCTCGTGCTCTCGCGCTGCAGCATGAGTCCGGTGGTGTATGAGGTGCTCGATTTCGCGTGCGGTATCTGTTCGATGGCCGGGGATCTCGTCGCCCAGACGAACGGGATCACGCTGTTCACGGGGACGTTCGGCACGCAGGTGCGCTCACTGCACGAGAAGTACGCCAACAGTCTTGCGCCGGGGGATGTCTTCGTCACGAACGATCCGTATCGCGGAGGGACGCACGGGTGCGATCTCGCCGTCGTGCGGCCAGTCTTCGATGGCGAGGTTCCCGTGGCGTACGCGATCACCGTCGCGCACTGGCTCGACGTGGGCGGGGCTGTGCCCGGCAGCCTGCCCGCGAACGCGGATAGCGTGTTTCAGGAGGGCCTGCGCCTGCCGGGGGTGCGCATCGCACGGGACGATCGTCTCGTCGAAGACATCGTCGCCATCCTTTGCGAGAACGTGCGCATGCCGGAACTCGCGCTGGGCGACCTCAATGCCCAGATTGCCGCCGTGCGGATTGCCGAGAAGCGCCTGCAGGAGATCTGCGCGCGCTACGGGCGCGACACGCTCGATCGCGCCTGCGACCGGATGCTGTCGGTCAGCGAGCATCTTGCCCGGGAGGTCGTGCGATCGCTTCCCGACGGGCGCTTCGTCGCGTCAGACTTCATCGATGGCGACGGCCGCAGTCCGGAGCGCATCCCGGTGAATGTCGCGATCACCATCGATGGCGACACCATGACCTTCGACTACACCGGGTCGGCCGCGGCCCGTGCTGCACCGATCAATTGCTCGCGCGGTGCGCTGCATTCCGCCGTGAAGACGGTCTTCAAGGCGCTGGTGGCGCCGAATGCGCCGGCCAACGACGGCTGGTTCCGGGCGCTGCGCGTCGTGGCGCCGGAGGGCACGGTCTTCACCGCGGTGAAGCCGAGTCCGACCGGGTGGTACTACGAAGGATCGGCACAGGCCTCGGAGTTGGCGTGGAAGGCCCTCGCGCCGCTGGCGCCCGAGCGGTTTTCCGCGGGCAGCTACATGAGCCTCTGCGCCACTTACCTGTGCGGAGAATTGCCGGACGGAGGGGGCCCATTCGTGCACATCGAGCCCCTGCACGGCGGGTGGGGTGCCACAGCCGATTGCGACGGGACGAACGCCCTGATCGCCATCACGGATGGCGACACCTTCAACTACCCGGCGGAACTGCTTGAAGCACGATTCCCCGTCCGGGTGCTTCGGCACGGGTTGAACACCGACGACGGATCGGGCGCAGGGCGGCGCAGAGGCGGCCTTGGTGTGATTCGCGAGTACGAGATACTCGCCGATGGCATGTCGCTATACGCGAGCTACGGGCGTACCGAGACGCCGCCCTGGGGTGTTCACGGTGGCGAGGAGGGGTCGCGCAACTACCTGGAAGTCGTGGGGCGGGATGGCCAGACCGTCCGGCTCGCGCGTACCGCGCATCACGCGCTGCGCCGGGGGGACCGTGTACGCATGGTCACGGGTGGCGGTGGCGGGTGGGGGGCGGCAGGCGAGCGCGACGCCGGGCTCATCGCATCGGACCTCCGCGACGGGTACATCGACGCGGCGCGAGCGTTGCGCGACTACGGCTTCTCCGAGTCGTCTGCTCGCGCGAACGGCCGGCGATGACCTGACATTCCGACGCGCCACCATGGGATTCCTCGCGACAGACGTGGGCGGCACCTTCACCGACCTCGTGCATTTCGATCCGGCGAGCGGGCGGGTGACCATCGCCAAGACCCTGACCACGCCTGACGATCCTTCGAGCGGCGTGATGAATGCGATCGCGAACGGACAGCAGACCGCCGGGTACGAATCCGGGGAGATCCGGCGCTTCGTGCATGGCGGCACCACCGTCATCAACGCCATCACCGAGCGCAAGGGAGGCAGGACGGCGCTGGTGACCACGGCCGGCTTCCGCGATGTCATCGAGATCGGACGGGGGAATCGCCCGGATCTCTACAACCTGCATGCCTCCTCGCCCGAGCCTTTCGTGCCGCGCTATCTGCGGTTCGAAGTGACGGAGCGCATGGATACGTCCGGGCAGGTGGTGGTGCCGCTGGACACGGCTTCGCTCGAAGCCATCGCGCTCGAGTGCGAACGCGAGGAGGTCGAAGCCGTCGCGGTCGTGTTTCTCAACAGCTACGTGAATCCCGAACACGAGATAGCCTGCGAGCAGGTCCTGGCGCGCCGGCTGCCTGGCGTGGCGGTGACCTCCAGCCATCGCATCTCCCGCCAGTGGCGCGAGTACGAGCGCAGCAACACGGCAGTGCTCAATGCCTTCGTGATGCCGGTCGTGGACCGCTACTTCGCGAGACTCCAGGCGGCGCTGGAGCAGGAAGGCTTCCGCGGGCCGTTCTTCGCCATGCAGTCGAACGGCGGCATGGCGGGCTTCGCCAGCGTCCGGGCCCATCCGCTCTCCCTCGTCGAATCCGGGCCGGCGGGCGGTGTGAGCGGTGCCGCCGCAGTCGGCGCGCTTCTCGGAGAGCCGGACCTCCTCTATCTGGACGTGGGCGGCACCACCGCGAAATGCAGCGTGATACGACGAGGCAAGCCGGTGCTCGTGAGCGAGTACCGCCTCGACCGCACCCGGACCCACGCCGGCTATCCCCTGCAGGTTCCTGTCGTCGACATCGTCGAGATCGGGGCTGGCGGCGGTTCCATCGCCTGGTTCGATGAACGCAACGCGCTGCGGGTCGGCCCGCGCAGCGCCGGCTCCGCCCCCGGCCCGGCCTGTTACGGGCTCGGCGGGCTGCAGCCGACTGTCACGGACGCGAAACTGGTCACGGGCGTGCTCGATGCCGCGAGTTTTGCCGGTGGTTCGATGCGCCTCGACATGACTGCGGCGGAACGCGCGTTGCAGCCGGTGGCCGATCGGCTCGGCACCGATGTGGCGGGTGCCGCCGCCGCGGTGATCCGCATCGCGGAAGCCAGCATGCTGAATGCCCTGAAACTGGTGACGATCCAGCGCGGGCACGACCCGCGAGACCTCGTGCTCGTGGCGAGCGGAGGCGGCGGGCCGATGCATGCCGCCGTTCTCGCGAGGGAGCTCGGCATGCGGCGCGTGGTGATTCCCCGCGCCCCGGGGGTCTTCTCCGCGTGGGGTATGCTCGTCTCCGCCCCCAGGCGCGACCTGCGCCGTACCGAGATGCAGGCCGCCGACGCGAAAGCGATCGCCCGCGGCAGGGAACTCTTCCGCGAAATGCAGGCGGAGGCCGCCGACTACTTCGCCACCCGCGCCGATGATCTGGAATGCCACTGTGCGATGGAGATGCGCTACCGGGGGCAGGAGCACACGGTCAGCGTGCCTTGCGACCTGGAGACCTGGGACGTCGTCGCAATGCTGGAGGCGTTCCATCGCGCCCACGAGGAGGCCTACACTTTCCGCCTCAACGACGCCCGGGTCGAAGTCGTGAGTTTCCATCTGCAGGCTGAACTCGAGACGGAGCGCCCGACCCGGAGCACCTTCGCAGGGGAAGTCGACCCGGCACCGGGCCAACGCTCACGCCTGGTGGATTTCGGGGACGCCGGAAGACATGTCGCGGCCCGCTACTGGCGCGACGCCCTCGAGCCGGGCTTCCGCACGGAGGGCCCCGCGGTCATCGAGGAGGTTTCCTCGACGACCGTCGTGCTTTCGGGGCAGGTCGTCGAGGTGGACGACCACGGACTGCTGTCTGTGTGGGAGGCTGCGTGAATTCGCGAACTGGGGAGAGGAGAGCATGAGACTGGCAGGCCGCGTGGCCATCGTCACCGGCGGATCGCAGGGCATCGGCGCTGCCATCGCCTTGCGTTTCGCCCGGGAAGGGGCGAGAGTCGCCATCGTCTACAACCGGAACGACGCGGCTGCCGACGGCGTCGTGAGCGCCATCCGATCGGCGGGCGGCACCGCAGAGGCCATCAAGGCAGACTGCTCCCAGGTGCCCGAGATCGAGCGCATGGTCGATGCTACGATCCGTTCGTTCGGCCGGGTCGACATTCTGGTCAACAATGCTGCTGTGTTCCGGACCATGCCGGTCGAGGAGACAACGGAGGCCATATGGGACGAGCAGCTCGATCTCAACCTCAAGGGTCCGTTCTTCTGCGTGCGGGCGCTGGTGCCGGAGTTCCGCAGGAACGGCGGTGGCAAGGTGATCAACATCACGTCGATCGCCGGTGTCGGCGCCTTTCCGAACTGTCCGGCCTACTGCGCCTCGAAGGGCGGGCTGGAGAATCTCACCCGTGCCCTTGCCACCGAACTGGGCAAGCACGGCATCAACGTCAACGCGCTGGCGCCCGGCAATGTGCGCACGCCGATGAACGCCCATCTGCGAGGTCCGGGCAATGAAGCCTACATGGAGCAGATGCGGATGCTGACCCCGAGCGGACGCGACTTTCTCGATCCGGAGGAGATGACCGGCGCCGCCGTGTTTCTCGCATCCGCCGAGGCGTCGGCCGTCCATGGCGCGACCATACTTGTCGATGGCGGCTGGGCCGCATGGTAGAAGCTTCCCGAATCGCAGTCCGAATCGCAGTCCGAATCGTAGTCCGATGCGCAGGCCGACCGGGTCTGCCAGTCATTCTCACTCCAGGTGCCGCCGGGTCATCACGGCAAGTGCAAGGCGGCGCACCCCATCACGCAAGGAGAATCCCGTGAACGCACCGCTTCCAACGCTCCAGAGCCGCGACGTCGCCAACATGCTGCATCCGTACACCCACCTGCGCCGCCATGAGGCGCAGGGGCCCCTGGTGATCACCCGGGGCAAGGGTGTCTACGTGTATGACGACAAGGGCAAGGAGTACATCGAAGCCCTCGCCGGCCTGTGGTGCGTGTCGCTCGGATTCAGCGAGCAGCGTCTGGCGGATGCCGCCGCGAAGCAGATGTCGACGCTGCCCTACTACCATACGTTCGCGAGCAAGTCGCACGATATCGGCGTGGAACTCGCCGAGAAGCTGCTGGGGATGATGCCGGTGCCCATGTCGAAGGTGTTCTTCAGCAACTCGGGCTCCGAAGCCAACGATACCGCGATGAAGATGGTGTGGTACTACCGCAATGCGCTGGGCCAGCACCGCAAGAAGAAGATCATCTCGCGCATCCGCGGCTATCACGGGGTGACGGTCGCGACCGCGAGCCTCACGGGGCTGCCGGACAACCACCGCGACTTCGATCTGCCCATCGCGAACGTCCGGCATGCCGATTGCCCCCACCACTACCGCTACGGCAAGGCCGGTGAAACGGAAGAGCAGTTCGCGACTCGCCTGGCGGAATCGCTGGAGTCGCAGATTCTCCGCGAGGACCCGGAGACGGTTGCCGCCTTCATCGCGGAACCCGTGCAAGGCGCCGGTGGGGTCATCGTTCCGCCCGCGACGTACTTTCCGAAGATCCAGGCGGTGCTCAAGAAGTACGACGTGCTGCTGATCGCCGACGAGGTCATCTGCGGTTTCGGCCGCACCGCCAACATGTTCGGCACCGAGACCTTCGGACTCGAGCCCGACATCATCACCGTGGCCAAGGCGTTGTCGTCGGGCTATGTGCCCATCTCAGCCACGGTGATCAACGACAAGCTCTACCAGGCCTTCCTGAACCAGAGCGACAAGATCGGTCAGTTCGCCCACGGCTATACCTACTCCAACCATCCGGTTCCCGCTGCGGTGGCGCTGGAGACGCTGAAGATCTACGAAGAGCGCAGCATCCTCGACCACGTGCGTTCGATCGCCCCGGGATTCCAGGCCAGTCTCCGGCAGTTTGCCGATCGCCCGTTCGTCGGCGAGGTGCGCGGTGTCGGTCTGATCGGCGCGATCGAACTGGTGACGGACAAGGCCACGCGCGTGCCCTTCGACCGCAAGCTTGGCGTCGGCGCCGTCGTCGCCAAGGCCTGCCAGGAACAGGGGCTCATCATCCGCGCCCTCGGTGACACCATTGGCTTCTGCCCCCCGCTGATCATCACGGAGGCCGAGCTGAAGGAAGTGTTCGCGCGCTTCGACAGGGCACTGACTGCCGCGATGCCCGAAGTGGAACGCATTGCTGCCGCAGCGAAGTAAGTAGCGGCCGCGGGGTCGACTTCGCACAACGGCGGTCGCGATCGTCGTTGTGCGAAGCTTGTCCCCGGATAGAGCCGTCGGCCAGTCTGCACGTTCGAATGCCGGATCGCGGTTGCCGGAGTTTCCGGTTGTGTTCAACCTCCAAAAGCGTGATCCTGACGCCAGCAAGGCATCTCGCTGAACATGCCGCGTGACGGCGACCATTTTATTTCCCACACGGAGGGCGCTCATGAGCGACAAGGACGACATGCCGGACTTCTCGAATGTGGAGTCCGGTGCCAGCTCCACGGCGACGAAGATCTACGTGGTGAAGGCGGGCGATTCCCTTTCCAAGATCGCCAAGGCGGAGTACGGCAGTGCCAACGCCTGGAAGAAAATCTACGAAGCCAACCTCGATATCCTCAAGGATCCCGACAAGATCTTTCCGGGACAGAAGCTGAAGATTCCGCCGCAGTGACCCTGTCGCGCCCACAGAGGAGACAACACATGCCTACATTCCGCAGTATCGCGATCGTCACCGCGCTGACCCTGGTCATCGCCGGGTGCGGCAAGAAGGAGGAGCCCGCGCCGCCACCGCCGCCTCCCGCTCCGGAAGTGAAAGCGCCGGAACCGCCGCCGCCTCCGCCTGCCCCCGAGATCATCAGTGTGGCCGAGGTGAGCCTGGGCAATGCGATCGGCGCGGACAAGAAGGTGACTGCGGCGATGGAGTCCTTCGGCAAGAAGGACACGATTTACGCAGCCGTCGAAACGAAAGGCACCGGGGAAGCCACGCTCAAGGCGAAGTGGACTTTCCACAAAGGCGACAAGTCCAAGGTTGTCGCGGAGACCGAACAGACCATCCGCGAGACCGGGCCTGCCGTGAGCGAGTTTCATATCAGCAAGCCGGATGGATGGCCCGCTGGGGACTATCAGGTGGAGGTGTTTCTCGGGGAGCAGTCGGTGGCCACGAAGAAGTTCGCGGTGAAGTAGCGGGTCCGGGGCGCCTCCGCGCGCCCCGGTGCCGGCATGTCTTCTGCGCGCTACTCCTGCAGCGAACCGTCCGTCGCTTCCGATGATCGAGCATCGCATGCGCGTGGGAACGCTCATCGAAGATCGAGAGGACAAGGCCCGGCGCTTCCGCCGGCCCGCTTCGATCCATCAAGCCCGCGCGGTCGATTCCTGGCGACGTCTTCGCAGTACGAAGGCCACCACTGCCAGCCCGCCGGCGGAGAGGGCGAATGCGGACGGTTCGGGCACCGGGGTGATGAACACCTGAATGATCGACGGGTCGAGATCGAGGGTGCCGGTGGGGTCGAGGACGGCGAGGACGGAAGTTCGCGCGGTGTTGTCGAAATCCGCGGCGACCGTGCCCCACCCGTAGCCGGCGTTCCCGAACCCCGCCGTGGCCAGCTGGTCGATCGTGACCCGGTACGCCGCCGAGGGGAGCGCGTAGGGCAGGTTCAATTCGGGAAAGGGCAATCCGAACTCGAACCTGCCGAGCACGTCGGCCTCGCGTACCGCGAAGAGCGCCTCGCCCGCCATGGGGCCGTTGCGGTCGTCCTCGTTGTTCCGCCGATCGCCTGTCGGGTAGAGCGACAGAAAGCGCGAAGACATTTCGGGAAACGCAACGAAGTCATTCGCCGTCCAGCCGCCGGACGCAGAGACCGTCCCGCCGAGATCACCTCCTGACACGATGCCGACATCGTAGCTGGCGCTCCCTGCGAACGTTGCCGAGGCACCGGTCGCCTGAGGGTTCGCCGCATCGGCGACCGTGACCGTTTCCCGGAACGTGGCCTCACCCTCGTGGAACGGCTGGACCGAGTGCGCGAAACGGCCGGTCGACACGTGCCCGATCTTCGTGGAGAGATCCACCGGCTGACAGGCGAGGACCCCAGGCACGCCCTGGTCGACGCACCCGAACCGCTCCAGCAACCGCAGATACATGGGCATGCCGAATTGCGCCACGTTGGCGAACGGATTGATGACGACTTCGATCCACCACTCGCCCTGGGCGGAGGACGTGGCGCTACCTGCGGCGGTGGCGACGGCCCGCGCCTGCGCGCTGACGCCGATAGCCACCGAGGCGTCGATCGTGCCGACCCCCGACCGCTGGGCGCGGGCATAGGCGCCGCCGAAGGTGATTTCCTCCACCGTGCCGGGCTTGTACCGCCATTCGGATCGGATGGCGCCGTCCCAGCCCGGAAACGAATTGTTCGTCGTCGTGAAGCGTCGTTCGTCGGGGGGTATCCAGCCCGTCTGGGTGAGCGAGGCGCTGGTCGCGAGGTCGGTGCCGTTCGGAACTGCGGCAATGGCACTGGGCAAGGTGGTGGCGCCCAGCAGCAGCGCGGCGCACGAACGGGAAAGCAGGGCAGACAGGGGCATCAGGGTCTCCGATTCTGGATTTTCGGTCGGGTGCGACTGGCCCCGACTCTCTTCCCGAAGTCTAGAAATCCGCGGCGCGGCGCACCATCGTGCGAAGGTAGGGGCGAGGAACCGACAATCGTCGGTGCGCGCAATCGTGTCGTATGAGCATGCTCATAGCGGCCTCAGGTTCCGCCGAAACCGGTGCGCGAAGGTTCGGAGATCGCTATTCTCGACGGATCCCGCGCCCCTCGGAGCTCCGACCTCATGTACCTCGGCATCGACCTCGGCACCTCGGCGGTCAAGGCCGTCCTCGTCGATGGGTCGCAGCGAACCGTTGCGAGCGCCGAGGCTGCACTTTCCGTGTCGCGTCCGTTTCCCGGCGCCTCGGAGCAATCGCCGGAGCAATGGTGGGCAGCCGTGGTCGCCGTGTGCGCGCAGTTGCGCGCGCAGGCGCCGGCAGGCTGGACGCAGATTCGGGCCCTCGGCCTGTCCGGTCAGATGCACGGCGCCGTGCTGCTCGATGCCCGCAGGGACGTGCTGCGTCCCGCGATCCTCTGGAACGACGGGCGCTCGGCCGCGCAGTGCGCGACGCTCGAACGCGCAGTGTCGGACCTCCCGCAGATCGCCGGCGTGCGTGCGATGCCGGGCTTCACGGCCCCCAAGCTCCTGTGGGCGCGCGAGCACGAGCCCGACGTGTTCCGGCGCGTCGCTCGCGTGCTGCTGCCCAAGGACTATTTGCGCTGGCGTCTCACCGGAGAGTTCATCACTGATGCCTCGGATGCCGCGGGCACGTTGTGGCTCGATCAGGCTTCCCGCGCGTGGTCCACACCGCTCGTCGCAGCGACCGGCCTCGTGCCGGAACAGCTGCCGGCGATTCGCGAAGGGACACAGGCGACGGGAGTCGTCAGCGGTCCCGTGGCGAAAGCACTCGGTCTCGCGGAAGGCGTGATCGTGGCGGCCGGCGGTGGCGATGCAGCGGCCGGTGCCGTGGGGATCGGTGCGGTGAATGCCGGCGATGCCTTCCTGTCACTCGGCACGTCGGGACAGATCTTCGTCGCCACCGGCGACTATCGTCCGTCGCCGGACGCGATGATTCACGCCTTCTGTCACTGCGTGCCGTCCCGCTGGTATCGGATGGCGGCGCTGCTGAACGGCGCGAGCTGTCTGGCCTGGGTGGCGCATCTGCTCGGCGAGTCCGACATCGAAGCGTTGCTGGCGCGCGTGGACGCGACGACGGACGGCTCGGGAGAACTGCTGTTCCTTCCGTACCTGAGCGGCGAGCGCACGCCCCACAACGACCCGAATGCCCGCGGCGTGTTCTTCGGCCTGGATGGCGAGACGTCGCCCGAATCCCTCGTGCGCGCGGTCCTCGAGGGCGTGGCCTTCGCCTTTGCCGAATCCGCCGAGTGCCTGGCGAGCGCCGGCACGGCGCCGGAGCGCTTCGCCGTCATCGGCGGCGGGTCGCGCAGTTCTCTGTGGATGCGCATCCTCGCGTCCGCACTGGGCCGCCCCCTCGTCCGGTTCGAGGGTTCGGACACGGGCCCGGCGTTCGGCGCTGCGCGCCTTGCACGGATCGCAATCACCGGCGAACCGGTCGATGCCGTCTGCGCGGTTCCGGCGGTTCGCGATGTCGTGGAACCCGACCCGGTTCTGGCCGATCGCTACCGGGAGCGGGGCCGTCGGTTCCGGCGGCTCTACCGGGCGCTGGCGCCGGAGTTCCTCCGCTGAACATCGGCACCGCGGACCTTCCTCCGGCTTGATCTGGATTAAATCGGCGGGCCCCTCGGGCATCTAGACTCGGCCACCTCTTCACGGTCGATCGGTCCGTTGCCACTTTTCCGTGTCCCCCGGCGTTCCGCCGGTTCGCCTTACCTGCTGCCTGGATCCGCATGCCATGCGCGCGGGCCGATCCCGCCGGCTGCCTCCCGCGCCCTTTCGCGTGCACGCGGTCGAACGGGCATCCCTTCCTTTCGCGAGACCCATTCGTCATGAACGAGTCGAATCCACCTTCCATCATCCAGGGCGGCATGGGCGTCGCCGTGTCCGACTGGCGTCTTGCGCGCGCGGTGGCGTCGCGCGGCCAGCTGGGCGTCGTATCCGGCACGGCGATCGACACGGTATTCATCCGGCGCCTGCAGGATGGCGACCCCGGCGGCCACATGCGCCGTGCCATGGCGCATTTCCCCTTGCGGCATGCGGTGGACGAGGCGCTGGGCCGCTACTTCCTGCCCTATGGCCGCCCGTCCGGTACGCGCTACCGCTTGCTGCCTCTGGTGCGCGAGAAGGTGAGTCACGCCCGCCGCGAACTACTGATGCTGGCCGCCTTCGTGGAGGTCTGGCTGGCCAGGCAGGGGCATTCCGGCGTGGTCGGCATCAATCTGCTCACGAAGGTACAGATCCCGACGCTGCCGACGCTCTACGGCGCGATGCTCGCGGGCGTGGACTATGTCCTGATGGGCGCGGGCATCCCGAAGGAGATTCCCGGTGCGCTAGACCGCCTCGCGCGGCACGAGCCCGCCACGCTTCGGCTGGATATCGAGGGCGGTGGTGGGCCCGAGACGATGCTCGAGTTCGATCCGCGTACCCATTGGGACACTCTGCCACCGCCGATGGCGCGCCCGAAGTTCCTGCCCATCGTCGCCAGCAATTCCCTCGCAACACTGCTCGCCCGCAAGGCGTCCGGCCGCGTGGATGGCTTCGTGGTCGAGGGCCCCATTGCGGGCGGGCACAACGCGCCGCCGCGCGGTCCGGCACGTCTCGACGAACACGGCGAGCCGATCTATGGCGAACGCGACATGGTCGATCTCGACGCCCTGAAGGCGCTCGGCCTGCCCTTCTGGGTGGCGGGCGGGAGCGGGCATCCGGACCAGCTGCGCGCCGCGCGGGAGGCCGGTGCGGCGGGCGTGCAGGTCGGGACGCTCTTCGCCTATTGCGACGAGTCGGGGTTGGCCACCTCGCTGAAGTCGTCGGTGCTCGAGCACGCCCTGCGCGGCGAGGTCAGCGTGCGGACCGATCCGCGGGCTTCTCCGACGGGCTACCCGTTCAAGGTGGTTCAGTGGCCCGCGCATCCGGGACGCGATGCGAACCGCGAGCGGATCTGCGATCTCGGCGCACTCCGGGTGCCTTACCGCATGGCTGATGGCCGACTTGGCTACCGCTGCCCCGGCGAGCCGGAGGACGACTACGTTCGCAAGGGGGGCGCCTTCGAGGACACCGCCGGCCGGCAATGCCTGTGCAATGGCCTCACTTCGGCGGCAGGTCAGCCGCAATTGCAGCGGTCCGGCGAACTGGAACCGCCGCTCGTCACCAGCGGCGACGATCTGGAGAAGATCGCCGGGTTTCTCCACGGCCGCTCGCACTACAGCGCTTCCGATGTGATCGACTTTCTGCTGGGCGGTACGTCTTCGGCGCAATCGCCCGTGGTTTAGGGGCTGGAGAAGGGGCTCGCACCTCGCGGGACCATGCAGGCCAAGTGGAGCCGAATCACTGGAACAGGTGATATCCGGCGGTGGCCCCGTCCGATAGTCTTCCGACACCGTACGCGTGGGCGTTCGCCGACGTGACGGACACACAATCCGTTTCGGGGAGTCGGACCATGATCAGACAGTCAGCGTCTCTTGCAGTCTTCGCAATCGCAGTGCTGGGCGGCAATCAGGCGGCATTTGCCGACCCGCTTCCCAAGACAGGGAAGATCAGCGTGCACAGTGCATTCCGCTCCTACGGCGATGACGCGGCGCAGTTGTCGCCGACGCGCATGACGCTCTCGGGCATGTTCAACGGCGTGTTGTTCAACGACAAGGGATCGGGCCCGTTCCACGAGGGCTGGGTCGTCTGCAGCTATCAGGGAGATCTCGACAACGGCGCCGGCGGCTTCGTCGGTTCGTGCGCGTGGACCGACGCCGACGGCGACAAGGCTTTCGCTGACTACACCGGCAAGTTCCTCTCGACTGGCGGGTCCGAGGGCGTCAACCGCCTGAAGGGCGGCACCGGCAAATTCACCGGCATCGACGCGGCTGGTCCGTTCCGCTGCAAGTTCGTGGCGCCGGGCCTGTACTCCTGCAAGCAGGAGTTCGATTACAAGCTGCCCTGACCGCGGGTCCCTGGGGGCGCCGTCCCTGCGCGCCCCCATCGCTGGCAATGTCTGTCGGCACCGGGCAGCATAGAATCCGGGCGTGCAACCCAACGGGTGGATGCCTTGGACGTCGCTGGTGCAAGTGGCAGGTCTCGTGTGAAGCGAGGGCACGTGCGGGAAAGCGCATGCGTTTCGTTGACGCTGCGCTCGCGCCGTCGCGGTCGTCTCCATGATGTCGCCTGCCCGCGATCGCACGAAGTATGAATCCCTACCCGCACCTCGTGCTCGAAGTGCTGGCCTACGCCATCGGTGCGCGCCTTTACTGGGCAACGCGCGATCCCTCGATGGCGTCGATGCGCACGTCAGACCGCATCTCCCTCATCGCCGGTGCCGCCTGCGGCGCCGCGCTCGGCTCCAAGCTTCTGTATGTGCTCCAGTACGCGTCGGCGCTGGCCGCGCAGCCCGTCGGGGCATGGCTCGCGGGCAAGACGGTCGTCGGCGGACTGCTCGGTGGCTGGTGCGGGGTCGAGGTGGCCAAGCGCGCGGTCGGCTGGCGGCTGTCGACCGGCGACCGCTTCGTCGTGCCGTTCGCGCTTGCCGTGGCCATCGGTCGCGTGGGGTGCCAACTGTCCGGTCCTTGGGACCTCACCTACGGTTCGCCGACCTCGTTGCCCTGGGCGTGGGATTACGGTGACGGCATCGGCCGCCATCCCGTTGCCGGATACGAGGCCGTCGCGCTCGCGCTGTTCGCGCTTTGGGCGTGGAGACGTCCCTCCACGGCGGTGCAGGGCGTACGGTTCCGGACGTTCGTCGCGGCCTATCTGTTCCTGCGATTCGGTCTCGACTTCCTGAAGCCGCCGCACGGCGAACCGGTGGCCGGCCACTTCGTAGCCGACCTGCACGCCGGCCTCACCGCGATCCAGTGGGCTTGCGTGGCGGGAACGGCGTGGTGTCTCCTTTCTCTGCGCCGGCTGCTCGGCCTGCGCCCCTCCGCCGGCTGAACCCATGCCACGAGTCCGCCCCTATCTCTTCTACGACACCGCCGTGTCCCTGTGCGATGTGTGTATGCGGCGCGCGGAGGCGAAACTCGTGATCCGCGACGGCCAGGTCTGGATGCACAAGTGGTGTCCGGAACATGGCTCGCGCAAGGTGCTCATCGCGACCGATGCCGAGTACTGGCGCATGGCGCGGGAGGTGTATCTGAAGCCCCCCGAGATGCCTCTGCGATTCGCGACGCCCATGCGCTACGGCTGCCCGTACGACTGCGGCCTGTGCCCCGATCACATGCAGCATGCGTGTCTGACGATCCTGGAGATCACCGACCACTGCAACCTCCGCTGCCCGGTCTGCTATGCGGGGTCGGGGCCGCACCGGCCGGAGTTCCGGGATCTGCCGACTGTGGAATCGATGCTGGATGCCGTCGTCGCCGCCGAAGGTGAGCCGGACGTGGTGCAGATCTCCGGCGGCGAACCCACGCTGCACCCGCAGTTCTTCGCGATCCTCGACGCCGCACGCCGCCGGCCCATTCGCCATCTGATGGTCAACACGAACGGCATCCGAATCGCGAACGAACCCGGGTTCGCCGAGCGTCTCGCAGCCTACGCGCCAGCGTTCGAGATCTACCTGCAATTCGACTCGCTGAAGCCCCAGGCGCTCAAGCGGCTTCGCGGCGCGGACCTCACGCAGGTGCGGGAACGGGCGCTGGAGAATCTGAACCGCGTGGGTCTGTCAACGACGCTGGTCGTCACCGTTGCGCGCGGCGTGAACGAGGACGAACTCGGCACGCTGATCGAGTTCGCCGCGAAGCAGCCGTGCGTACGTGGGGTGACGATCCAGCCGGTACAGCATGCGGGTCGCACGGATGACTACGACCCGGCGACGCAACGCCTCACGCTGACCGAGGTACGCACCCGCATCCTCGAACAGACCGCGCTGTTCCGCCCGGAGGACATCATCCCGGTGCCGTGCAATCCCGACGCGCTCGCGATGGCCTACGCGATCAAGCGGCCCGAGGGGCTCGTGCCGCTGACGGGCTACCTGCCGCCGGAAGTGCTGCTGTCGGGTAAGCGCAGCACCATCGCGTTCGAGCGTGATGGTGAGCTGAAGGAAAAGATCGTCGCGCTGTTCTCCACGAGTCGCGGTCCGGAAGGTCAGGCGAAGGGCCTGTCCGCACTGCTGTGCTGTCTGCCCGATGTGGCGGCGCCTGCCGATCTCGGCTACGCGGACGTCTTCCGGGTGCTGATCATGCAGTTCATCGACGCCCACAACTTCGACGTGCGCGCGGTCAAGCGCTCCTGCGTGCACATGGTGCAGCCTGACGGCAGGTTGATTCCGTTCGAGACCTTCAACCTGCTGTACCGCGACGGCACTCGCGAGGTGCTGGAGCGCCGCAGAGAGGAGTTTCTGCGGATGTACGATGCGCCTGCGTCTGCCGTGCCCGACGATACTGACAATCCGACTCCCGAAGGAGCGACGCCATGAGCCAGCCACCCGAACCGCCGCGCGACAGCGCGGGCAGGATGATCGTGTCCGGTCTGCTCGTGCTGATCGGCATCGCCGGGCTGCTGGCCAGCCTGTGCGGGGGAATGTTCACGCTCATGGCATTCTCGAGCGACGGAGGAATGGCGTTCATGCTGACGATCGCATTGCCGAGCCTCGTGATCGGTGGCCTCGTGGCGTGGGCGTGCTTCCGCGCAGTGGGGCGACGGCATCGGTCGACACCGCCGGTGGAAGATGCCGAGCCCTGAGTCAAAGGTGCGCGAGCCGGTCCTCCGCTGCATGCCTTCGGGTGGCTGCTGGAACGGCAGCGACACGACTCGCTCCTTTTTTTTGGATCGAACGCGGTCGTAGACTGAAGAACAGAAAGGGAAGGCATCTTGGGGGCAGACAACCCAGAGCACACGCAGGAACGTGAGAACCCCAGGCCACGTCGGGGCGGCGTCTGGCATTACGTAGTCTCGCTCGTCCTCCTCGCGGCAGGCCTCCTCGGACTCTTCATGAGTCTTTGCGGCGGGGTGTATGTCGTTGGTGCGCTCCTCGGGGAATCGCCAGGGTGGACGGAGGTGATCCTGATCGTGTCCGTGCCGAGCCTGCTGATCGGCGTTGCCGTCATGTGGTTCGGATTCCGTGCGCTGAAACGGAGGTGGTCCTGACGTCGCCATTGCGGCACCGTCCCCGGACGGAGTCCGGGCTACGGGCTGACGCGTAGCCCGGGCTCTGCCCGGGGACCTTCCCTAAAAGATGATGTCGGTGCCCGGTCCGCTGATGAGAAGCGCCGGCGCGCCGGCAAGCTCCACCTGAAAATCCGCACCGAACAGCACGTCGGCCGTCAGAATCCCGCCCACGTAGGAGATCTGAGCGGCAAGGAAGGCTTGGTTGCCTGCGATCGCCAGATTCGCGTCAATGCCCGAGAGATCGATGCGGTCGCCGAGGAACATACCCAGCCCGTTGAAGTCGGTGATGACGTCGCGCGTGGCACCCGCGGGGCTGTCGTCCACCGACGCGAAGCGGAAAGTGTCGTTGCCGAAGCCGCCGGTCATCGCGTCGCGCCCCATCGCCCCGACCAGCAGGTCGTCCCCGGCGCCAGCCTCGATACGGTCATCCCCAACGTCGCCGTACAACTCGTCGTTCCCGTCACCGCCCGCGAGCAGATCGTTGCCGGCGCCACCGTAGAGAACATCATTTCCGTTCATGCCGTTCAGGTAGTTGGCGGCTTCATTGCCGATCAGCGTGTTGTCCTGAGCGTTGCCAAATCCCTGAAGAGTGGTGCCGACGAGGACGAGGTTTTCGAAGCCATAGCGCAAGGTCCAATTCACCGAGGAATACACCGTGTCCGTACCCGTGGTCTCGGCGGACTCCACCGCGACGTCCTGGGCGCTGTCCACCACGTAGGTGTCGCTGCCCCAGCCGCCATCCATGAAATCGTTGCCGGTGCCACCGTCGAGGAAGTCATCGCCAATCCCGCCGAGGATACGGTCGTTGCCGCCGTCGCCGTACAGGCGGTCATTGCCCGCGCCGCCGTCGATCACGTCGTCTCCGGGTGCCTGCGGATTGAGCAACCCTTCGTCGCCGCGGATGTAGTCATCGCCAGCGTAACCGAAGAGGTAGTCGGGGCCGCCGAGGCCGAAGATTCGATCGGCCTCGCTCGATCCGCCGATGGGGTCGTAGAAGCGGCTTCCGTAGTAGGTTGGCACCGTGTTCTCCTTGAGGGAATGTTCGAGTTCGTGGACTTGCTGCTGCAGTTCTTGTCGAGTCCGAGTCTCGCGTCTGCGTTCCGTTCTCGCCGGGGCCGCTGACGGCAGACAGGTACGGCGCCGGTGAACCCTTGCCGATCGGGCGCGGGTTCACCGGGTCCTGCTGGAACCGCCTTACATCACGATGTCGCTGAAGACGCCGCCGATCACGATGCCAGGCGCACCGGCCAGCTGGATCTCCAGGTCGGCGCCGAACAGCACATCGGCCCGCAGGATGCCGCCCACGTAGGCGATCTGCGCGGCAGCGAACGCCTGGTCACCGGGGAGGAGGAGGTTGGCGTCGATTGCGGACAGGTCGATGCGGTCGCCGGGGGCGAAGCCCAGGCCGTTGAAGTCCGTGATGACGTCGCGCATCGCGCCGGCCGGGCTCTCGGCGACAGACAGGAAGCGGAACACGTCGTTGCCCGTGCCCCCTGTCTGAACGTCGCGCCCCATTCCGCCCACCAGAAGATCGGCTTCCGATCCGCCGTTGAGGTTGTCATCGCCGTCTCCGCCGTACAGGGAGTCGTTGCCGCTGTCGCCTAGCAGCAGGTCGTTGCCGCCCCAACCGTAGAGCGTGTCGTTGCCGGCCAGGCCGCTCAGGAAGTTGCCGAGCGTGTTGCCCTGCAGGATGTTGTCCTGGCTGTTGCCGACGCCGGTCACCGCCGCGCCCGTGAGCGTCAGGTTCTCGAAGTTGGCGCCCAGCGTCCGATTGACCGACGAGACGATCGTGTCGATCCCGCCGCCGAAGCCTTCCGTCGTGATGTCCGCGACGTTGTCGACCACGTAGACGTCATCGCCGGCACCGCCGTTCATGTTGTCCACCCCGGTGCCGCCATCGAGGTAATCGTTGCCGTTGCCGCCGAACATGGTGTCGTTGCCGGCATCGCCATACATCCGGTCGTTGCCATTGCCGCCGTCCATCCAGTCATTGCCGGGCACGTTGGGGAAGGGCGCGGGTGCGCCGTTCGCGAGGTTGTCGCCCCGCATGTAGTCGTCACCGTCCCCGCCCAGGAGCGTGTCGTTTCCGCCAAGACCGAAGATCTGGTCGGCGAGCGGCGTGCCGCCGAGGAAGTTGTTGAGGGGAGTTCCGCTGATGAAAGCCATGGTAAGTCTCCTTGATTCGCATGGGTGCTGCGTTAGTCGATGCGTGGGAGTCGCGCCGGGTTTCGAATCGTCCGGTCACGGGCACGCGGTCTCATCCGGTGGTGTCCCGTCCGGGCGCTGGTGTTGCGCCTTCAGGCAGGACGCCGGATGTACGGCAACTCCCCGACTGCTCCGGGTGTCTTGCGGAGGCGCTGTCGCGAATCGACGCGCACCGATGGACACCTCGCACTGTGGTTCCTGTGTCGGCCCGTCTTCGTGTGACCGTCAGGGCTCCCGCGCTGCGCGGCGGAGGAACCCGAGGATCGGATCGACGAAGTATTCGAGCGGCGTGCGTGCCGCGGTCTTGACGAAGACCTCTGCCGGCATGCCTGCCTGCAACTGGAGATTGCCAGCCTCACGAAGCGACTGCGCGTTCACGCGGACCCGTGCAACGTAGTAGGCGGTCTTGCCGTCGGGGCTGGTCATCCGATCGGCGGCGACGTACTGGATCTCGCCGCTCACTACCGGAGTGAGCCGCTGGTTGAACGCGGTGAGCCGCACGTCCGCTGCCGTTCCCGGCCGGACGTGGTTGATGTCTTCCGGGCGAACGTGCGCTTCGATCAGCAGCGAGGGGTTCTCCGGCACGATGTCCATCAGTGCCTCTCGCGGGCCGATGGCGGCACCCGCGGTCGACACCTTCAGATCGACGACGACGCCGGACACCGGCGCGGCGATCACCTGGCGCGCCGCGGCGTCTTCGGAGGGCCGAAGCCGCTCCTGCAGGTCGAAGAGACGCGCGGTGCTTTCCTTGTGCTCGTTCGCGGCCTGGGCCACGTAATGGTCCTGCAGGGTGACGGCGCGCAGTTCCAGTTCCGGAATCTTCTGGCGTGCCCGGGAGAGTTCCGCGAGATTCTCCTCCCGGCGTGCCTGGTAGTCGGCCTCGGTCCGTTGCAGCGTGAGAAGCCGCGTGCGCGAGACGAACCCCTGCGCGGACAGTGACCGGTTGGCCTCCACCTCCTCGCGCTGCAGATCGAGTGCACGTCCTTCCGTCTTTCGCTGTGCGAGGCGGGCTTCGATCTCGCCGCGGGCTTCACCCGCCTGTGTGCGCAGGAGCGTCACCTGGCTCCTGAGGGCGTCGCGTCGTACTTCGAACAGCGCCTGTTCCCGGCGCAACAGTTCGGCGACACGCGGGTCGTCCGCCCGGTGAGTCAAGGCTTCCGGGAAGATGATCTGCTGCGCCAGCTCTCGCTCCGCGGCGAGACGGGCGTTGCGGGCCAGCTCCGCATCGAGTTGTGTGCGGACCAGCGAGAGCGCCGCCTCGACCTTCACATCACCGAGAACGATGAGCGGCTGACCCTGCGTGACACGATCGCCATCGTGCACGCGGATCTCCTTCACGATGCCGCCTTCCTGATGCTGGATCGTCTTGCGATTGGTTTCCACCTTCACCAGGCCGGCGGCGATGATCGCGCCGGAGATCGGCGCCATTGCGGCCCACGCGCCCACGCTCAGGAACGCGGCGATCCCGATGACGACGCCGGTGCGAGCCAGCTTGCGGGCGGCGTGGAACTCCTCCGCCACGGCATCTTCGACCGCCTTGCGCTTTGCCTCGACGAGCTTCATGCCGGCACCCTCCTCGGACCCTGGCTTGCCACCGGAACGGACTGCGGCACGCTGCCGCGCGTCACCCGCGCCACCACCTCGGCGCGCGGACCGAACATCTCCACCACGCCGTCGTTGAGGACGAGCACCTTGTCCATGTGCGCGATCAGCGAGGCGCGTTGTGCGATCACGAAGACCGTCACGCCGTCAGCCTTCAAGGCATGCAGCGCGCGGACGAGGGCATCTTCGCCTTCGCCATCCAAGTGCGAATCCGGTTCGTCGAGGACGACGATCCGCGGTTGCCCGAACAGGGCGCGCGCAAGGCCTACGCGCTGCCGCTGTCCGCCCGAGAGTGCACGGCCGCCTTCGCCGACCACGGTGTCGTACCCCTGCGGCAGCCGCAGGATCATGTCGTGCGCGTTGGCGCGCTTCGCGGCGGTGATGACGTCTTCGGGGTCACACGCACCCAGTCGTGCGATGTTCGAGGCGATCCGGCCGTCGAACAGGCCGATGTCGTCCGGCAGATAGCCGAGTTGCGGGCCGAGACGGTCGCGGGACCACTGCGCGATGTCCGCGCCATCGATTCGTACGCAGCCCGAACCAGGCTGCCACGCACCGACCAGCACACGCGCCAGCGTCGACTTGCCGGACCCGCTCGGCCCGATGATGCCGATGGCCTCACCGGGGGCTGCATCGAATGAGACGCCCTTCAGGATCGCGCGATTCGAGCCGGGCGCGCCGCACACGACCTTGTCGACGCGAACACCACCGGTGATCGCGGGCAACTCGGTCGGCACCGCGTCCGGGTCGTTTGCCGTCACGAGCGCATCGAGACGCCGATAGGCTGCCTGCGCGTCGGTCAGCGTGCGCCATCCGGAGATGAGCGTTTCGACGGGGGCGAGGGCACGGCTCAGAAGGATCGTGCCCGCCATCATCACGCCGGCGGTCACGTGCTGGTCGAGGACGAGGTAGGCGCCGACCGCGACCATGAGAATCTGCAGCAGCTGGCGGAGGAACTTCGACAAGCCGCCGATGGTGACGGCCGCGCGGTGGGCATCCGCGGCGAGCGTTGCGGACTTGAGACTGGCGTGCTGCCAGCGTTGCGTGAGATTGCCGGCCATGCCGAGTGCGCCGACGACCTCCGGCTGGCGCAGCCCCGCTTCGATGAGACCGGCGGCCTGACGCGACTCGTTCTGCGAGGCGTCGAAGGAAGCACGCGTGGCGCGTTCGTTGACCCAGGCGAGAGCGAGGAGGGCGATGGCTCCCGCCGTGGCGACGGCGCCCAGTAGCGGGTGGAACAGGAACACGACGAGCAGGTAGACGACCAGCCAGGGCGCGTCGAAGAGCGCGAGGATCGCGGGGCCCGTCAGGAAGGTTCGGAGCACGCCAAGGTCGCGCATGCCGCCGACGTAGTCACCCTGGCGGACCTGTCGCGCTTCGCGCATCAGGCCGCCCACCACACTCGGCGCGAGCAGCTTCTCCATCGCCGCGGAGGCCGCGAGGAGGAGTCGGCTGCGCAGCATGTCCATCACCATCATCAGGATCAGTGCGCCGACGGCCGCGGCGGAGAGGAGGAGGAGCGTCTCGCCGCTGCGGCTGGACAGTACCCGGTCGAATACCTGGACCATGTAGAGCGCCGGCACGAGGAGCAGCAAGTTCACGAACGAGCTGAACAGCGCGGCGTGCAGGAACATCGGCCGGAATCGTGAGACGAATTGGCGCATGGCTCCGTGGATACTTCAGTAGGTGGTCTCCGAGCGCGCTGACTGCTCGCGCTCACCGAAATCTCATTTTTTGTGAGGTTAGGCTTCGAGGTCACCAGCCTCCATATGCGCGGAGGCATATGAGATTTGCATACGCGGGATGGGCCGACCGACGTTGGTCGGTGTGGGTGCGCCTGTCATGAATTTGTAGCCCGGACGGAGCGAAGCGAACTCCGGGGGGGCGATGTCTCGTGCGTCCGACGCATCCCGGAGTCGGCGCGGGTGCGCCTCGTCCGGGCTACGGGTGCCTCGACGGATCGAACGCCTCGGGTGAAGTGATGCGCAATTGCGCCGGCCACGATTGTGTAGCCCGGACGGAGCGAAGCGAACTCCGGGGGGGCGATGTCTCGTGCGTCCGACGCACCCCGGAGTCAGCGCCGTCGTGCCTCGTCCGGGTCACGGGTGCCTCGACGGATCGAACGCCGAGGGTAATGAGATGTGCGAATGCGCCAGCCACTAGCGTGTAGCCCGGACGGAGCGAAGCGAACTCCGGGGCGGTGCGTCGTGTCGTGCGATAACTCCCGGAGTCGGCGCCATTGCGCCGCGCCCGAATTACACGGCGAGATATTCGCGGCGAGCCGGCTCGTCGGCGAGCAGGCCCGCCATCGAATTCTCGTAACAGATCTGCCCTTTCTCTAGGATGTACGCGCGGTCGGTGATGGCCGCGGCGAAGCGCAGGTTCTGTTCGGAGATGAGCAGCGTGAGCCCTTCGCGCTTCAGTTCGCGGATGGCCTCTGCCATTTGGTCGACGATCACCGGTGCCAGGCCCTCGGACGGTTCGTCGAGCAGCACCGCGCGCGGATTGCCCATGAGCGTGCGGGCGATCGTGAGCATCTGCTGCTCACCGCCGGACATCTCGCCGCCACGGCGCCCGCGCATGCGGCCCAGATTCGGAAACAGCGCGTAGAGGCGCTCGGGTGTCCAGTGCGGGGCGTCCTCGCGGCGAGGACGGCGACCGACCTCGAGGTTTTCCTCAACGGTGAGATCTGCGAACACACGGCGCTCTTCCGGCACGTAACCCAGACCCTGACGGCAGATGGCGTAGGGCGCGGCCCCGTCGATTCGTCGCCCGGCAAACTGCACCTTGCCACCTCGCGGGCGCACGAGCCCCATTAGCGACTTCAGTGTCGTCGACTTGCCCGCGCCGTTGCGGCCGAGCAGCGCGACCACTTCGCCGCGGTGCACTTCCAGGCTCACGCTGAACAGAATGCGCGCCTGCCCGTAGAACGCGTCGACGGTGTCGGCCCGCAGCAGGGATTCGGCGGCGGCAGTCATGCGGTGGAAAGCTCCGCGGTGGGATCGTCGTAGCCCAGGTAGATGGCCTGTACCTGGGGATCCTGGCGCACGGATGCAGGATCGCCCTGCGCGACGAGCCGCCCGCGATCGAGCACGAGCAGACGATCCGCATGCCCGAACACGATGTCCATGTCGTGCTCGGTGAACAGCACGGCCATACGAGACGACGCGACGAGGCCAGTCACGAGTTCCATCAGCGCGTGCCGCTCCCGCGGCGCCATGCCGGCGGTGGGCTCGTCCATCAGCAGCAGGCGCGGTCGGTTGGCGAGGGCGACGGCGAGTTCGAGGCGCTTCAGGTCGCCGTAGGCAATCTGCGCGCAGGAACGTTCGGCCTGATCGGCCAGCCCCACCTGGTTGAGGAGTTCCGCTGCTTCGTCTCGATACTGCCGCGTCGCTCGGGTCCACGGTGTGAGGCCCTGCCGATGATGGGAGAGCAGGGCGGTCTGCACGTTTTCGATGACCGACATCGACGCGAAGGTCGCCGTGATCTGGAACGTGCGTCCGACGCCTTTCCGGAACAGTTCGCGCGGAGGCAGACCCCGCAAGCTCTCGCCGGCGAGCCGGACATCGCCGCCGTCCGGCCGCACCTGGCCGCCGATCAGGTTGAAGCACGTGCTCTTGCCCGCACCGTTGGGCCCGATGAGCGCCACGCGCTCGCCGGCGTCGACCGAGAAGGTGACGTCCGCCACGGCGTGGACGCCGCCGTATCGCTTTTCGAGGTTTCGGGCTTCGAGGAGACTCATGCGCGCTTCGCCAGGAGGCGCCCCACGCTGCCGACGATGCCGGCCGGAAACGCGAGCACGATCACGAGCACGACCGCGCCGAGCACAAGCCGCCAGTACTCGGTGTGGCGCAGCACCTCGTCCTGCAGTGCGGTGAAGACGACGGCACCGACGACCGGACCGAGCAGCGTCTGCACGCCGCCCAGCAGCACCATGACCAGACCATCCACCGAGCGCGCGATCGCCATGACCTCGGGCGAGAGACTGCCCTTGGAGAACACGAACAGCGCGCCCGCTAGGCCGGCCGCCGCGCCGGACACCGGAAAGGCCAGCCACTGCACGCGGCGGACGTCCACGCCGAGAGCTTCTGCGCGGGCCGGCGCGTCGCGCCCGGCGCGCAGCAGGAACCCGAACGGCGAGTAGGTGACGATCCAAATGAGCATGAGGCTCACCGCCCCGGCGCCGAGCGTGAGCAGGAAGTAGCGCGTCTTGCCCGCGGCCCACTCCGCGGGCCACAGGCCCACCAGCCCGTTGCTGCCGCCGGTGACGTCGTCCCACTGGAACGCGACCGACCACGTGATCTGTGCGAACGCGAGCGTGAGCATCGCGAGATACACGCCCGCAAGCCGCACGGAGAACCACCCGACCACGAGCCCGCCGAGTGCCGCGACCAGCGGCGCGGCGATGAGCGCCGTCCCCATGGACCAGCCGGCGCTCTTGACCAGCAACGCCGCCGCGTAGGCGCCAATACCGAAGAACGCCGCGTGGCCGAAAGACGCCATGCCGCCGGGACCCATCAGGAAGTGCAGGCTTGCCGCGAACACCGCGAAGATCACGATGTCGGTAAGCAGCACCAGGGAGTATTCGTCCACGAACAGCGGTGTCAGCGCGCAGAGGCCCAGCACGGCGAGCGCGCCCGCCACGAACCGGGCGCCGGGTGTCACGATTCTCGGCTGGCCGCGCAGCGCATCCGCGTGACCGATGGGGCGGCCCAGCAGGCCCCAAGGGCGAAACGCGAGCGTGAGCGCCATCAGCAGGAACTCGATCACCAGCGTGAGCTTGGTGAGGTTGAAGCCGATGCCGGCGATCTCGACCGTGCCGAGCGCGACGCACAACGCCTTCACCAGCCCGATGATCAGCGCCGCGAGAAACGCGCCCTGCAGGCTGCCCAAGCCGCCGATCACGACGACCACGAAGGCGTCCGTGATCGCGATGAGGTCGAGGTTGAGGCTCGCGGGTTCACGGGGGATCTGGAGCGCACCCGCGAGGCCTGCGAGGAAACTGCCGAGTGCGAACACACCGGTGAAGAGCCACGCCTGATTGACGCCGAGCGCGCCGACCATCTCGCGGTCGAGCGTGGCCGCGCGCACGAGGATGCCCCAGCGCGTCTTCGTGAGCAGCGCCTGGAGCGCGAGCAGCACGACCGGGCCCAGCACGATGAGGAACAGGTCGTAGCTCGGGATGAAGGCTTCGCCAATCTGCACGGCTTCGGAGAGCCCGGGGGCGCGCGGGCCGAGGACGTCCTCCGGCCCCCACACCATCAGCGCGACATCCTTGAGAATCAGCACGACCGCGAAGGTGCCGAGGAGCTGGAACAGCTCAGGCGCGTGGTAGATGCGCTTCAGCACGGCGACTTCGATGATCACGCCGAGCACGGCGGCGACGACCGCCGCCGCAACGATACCGCCCCAGAACCCGAAACCGCCGCCGAGGTGTTCGGCCACCGTGATGCCCGCGTACGTGCCGATCATGTAGAGCGACCCGTGCGCGAAATTGACGATGCGCGTGACGCCGAAGATCAGCGAGAGGCCGGAGGCGAGCAGGAACAGCGTGGACGCCCCGGCAAGACCGTTGACGAGTTGGGCCAGTAGCTCGGGCAGGGACATCTTGTGATGGGCTTTGTGCGGGAGATCGCGGGGCCGTGGCCCCGCAGCGACTTATTCGGTGGGGCGGAGCTTCTTCACCTCGTCATCGGACGGCAGATACGAGCGGCCGTCGCGGTACACCCAGTCGACCATCACGCCCTTGCCGTCGCGCTTCGCGAGCTTGCCCACGTACGCGCCCATGGTGGACTGGTGGTCCAGCGCGCGGTAGGTGATCTTGCCGAACGGCGTGTCGATGTTGAGATCCCGCATGGCCGCGATGAACTTCTCGGGTTCGGTGGAGCCCGCCTTGCGCAGCGCGGCTGCCACGCTGTGCAGCGCTGCATAGCCGACGACGGAGCCAAGCCTCGGGTAGTCGTTCCAGCGCTTGCGGTAGGCCTCTACGAATTTCTTGTGCTCGGGCGAGGCGATCTCGCTCCACGGGTAACCCGTGACGGTCCAGCCTTCGGGCGTTTCGTCCTTGAGCGGGTCGAGGTACTCGGGTTCCCCCGCGAGGAGGTTGAAGACCTCCCGTCCGCGGAACAGCCCGCGCGTATTGCCCTCCCGCACGAACTTGGCGAGGTCCGCGCCGAAAAGCGCGCTGAAGATCGCATCGGGCTTCGCGCTGGCCAGTGCCTGCACAGTCGCGCCTGCGTCGATCTTGCCGAGCGGCGGCGCCTGCTCCGCGACGAACTCCACATCGGGCTGGCGGGCCTTCAGCAGCTTGCGGAAGGCATCGGCGGCGGACTGACCGTACTCGTAGTTCGGGTACACGATGGCCCAGCGCTTCTTCTTGAGGCGGGCGGCTTCCGGGATGAGCATGGCGGTCTGCATGTACGTCGAGGCCCGCAGCCGGAAGGTGTAGTGATTGCCGTTGTCCCACACCAGCTTGTCGGAGAGCGGTTCCGCGGCGAGGAAGGGCAGCTTGCGCTGCCTGGCGAAATCGCTCACGGCAAGGCCCACGTGTGACGCGAAGGTGCCCATCAGCACCTGCACCTGTTCGCGGCTCGCGAGTTCCTCTGCCACACGTACGGCGTCGCCGGGGTTGCCGTTGTCGTCGCGCGAGATGACCTCGATCTTGCGGCCCGCGACGCCGCCGGCCGCGTTGACTTCCTCCATCGCGAGCTGCCAGCCCTTCCGATAGGGCTCCAGGAAGGCGGGGAATCCCTTGTACGAGTTGAGCTCGCCGATGCGGATGGGCTGCTGCGCCTGCGCCAAGCCGACCCAAAGCACGGCCGCGGCGGCCGCCAGAATTCGTTTCATCGATGCCATCCCGGTTTCCTGTCGTGGTGGTGTCGGGCTGCCGGCGCTCAGCGCTGGCCGTCCCACACGCTGATGTCCTGCGCCTTGAGCCCGCCCATCCGCGCATGGATACGCCCGCCGTCGCCCATCACCAGCACCACGACCAGTTCCCCGGCGCGCGGGGCATCGGGGATGCGGACTTCCATCGCGTCGAAGTGGCTGCGGACGTAGCAGGCGTTGATGTGATGCAGCGGAATGTCGATGGCGGTGCCGACGGTACCGACCTTGGCGCTGGATGGCACGATGGCCTTCGCCCCGCCCAGCACCTCGCGCATTGCATAGCCGCCGGGCACATGCCAGAACGCGCCGTGCTCGATCTCGCCGTCGGCCCCGACGATGGTGCCCTTGCCGTAGGTCTCCACGCGCTTCGGATCACCGCCGTGTGCGGCCACCAGGCGCTTGGCCATCTCCAGGCCCAAAGGCTTCAGCAGTTCCATGAAGGGTTCGATCACCTCCACGTAACGGCCGGCGTAGGGATTCCGGATGACCGCCGCGACGGCCACCTTGCGCTGGGGCTTCGCGGGGGCGGGGCCGCCTTCGTGGAGGATCTCCTCGACGAACGTGCAGATCTTGCGGACTTCGACGGTGGGCGCGGTGTCGGTCATGGGCTTCCTGGCAGTCGATTGGCGAAGAGCGCCGGGGCGCTTCGGGCAGGTCGAACTTTACCCGGAAGCGGCGGGCGAGGGAGCGATTGTGTGGGGATGCGGCGGACGGCCCCGGATGGGGGTGCAGCCCGGGCTCCGCCCGGGGGGCGGTGTCCATTGCCCGCACCCGGTGGGAACGGGACGCCGGACTCAGTCCCCAGGCCCTCGCAGCAGTGAGTCGATCGGCACGCCTTCGTACAGATCGCGCATCGGGAGCGTCAGCGCGATCGAAGCGAACTCGACGTCTTCCGGACCTGAGTACTCGATGCGTTACCATCCGTGGTCGACTTGGCGCCGACGGCTCTCGAACTTTGCATCCTCCAGACTGGCGATGAGCAGGCCGCGCATGGTCTACGCTGCTGCTCAACCTCGCTCTCCATCTCTTCCGCCTCGGAGCCCTTTCATGCTGGTCAAACAATCCGTCCGTGCGCTGTGTGCGGTGCTCGCACTTGCCGTGGCCGATGGCCCCACCTGGGCCTGTACAGGCATCTCGCTCAAGGCAGCCGATGGGGCGGTGGTAGTGTCTCGCACGGTGGAGTGGGCGCTCAGCGACGCGATGCACGACAGCCTGGTGTTGTTTCCGCGCGCCTATGCCTTCATCGCCCAAACGCCCGAGGGCTCCAACGGCCTGAGTTGGAATGGTCGCTATGGCTTCGTGTCGCTGCGCGCTTACGACCAGGACTATGGGCCCGACGGCTTGAACGAAGTCGGCTTGTACGTTGGCATGTACTACTTCCCAGGCTTCGCCGACTTCGCGCCCTACGACAAGGCCCAGGCCAAGCGTTCCCTCAGCGTCGGCGATCTGATGCGCTGGATGCTGTCGTCCTTCACGACCGTCGCAGAGGTTCGGGCGGCGTTGCCTGAGGTGCGTGTGGTGAACGTCGACGACCCTCGTTTTGGCGGGGCGGCATTGCCTTTTCACTGGAAGATCGCCGACCCGAGCGGCGCCTCGGTAGTGATCGAGATCGTGGACGGCGGGCAGGTCAAGGTGCACGAGGCCGTACTGGGCGTGATCACCAACTCGCCCGAGTACGACTGGCACGTGACCAACCTGCGCAACTACCTGGGTCTTCAGCAGGGGCCCAAGGCGCCCGTCAAGGTTGACGGCGTGACCCTGGCGCCCTTGGGTGCCGGCTCGGGCCTGTTGGGCCTGCCGGGCGACTTCACGCCGCCTTCGCGCTTCGTGCGGGCGGCGGCCTTCACGGCTTCGGTGCGGACTTTGGCCACGGCCGAAGACGCCATTGGCGAGTCGTTCCGCATCCTGGACAGCTTCAACATCCCGCTGGGCACCTTGGCCAGTGGTTTTGAACAGGCGAAAGACATTCCGGGCGCGACCCAAATCACGACCGCCGCCGATCTCAAGAACCGGGTGCTGTATTTCCACACGATGGCCAACCGGCAAGTCCAGAAACTGGACCTGAAGCAGATCGACTTCGCCAAGATCCCGCAGCAGGTGCTCAACAGCGGCACCAGCCGCCGGCAGGCGGTTCGCGATATCACCGGCGACGTCAAACCTCAGCGTTGAGCGGCTGCGCGCTAATCTCACTGTGTCATAACCGTAGCCGCATTGTGCTACTCCCGCAGTGCGGACAGAACCCGAGGGCGTGAATGACTCGCACGGCCAGATCGTGGCGGAGGGTCGCAATCGAATCAGCCACGTGGCGCCGCGCGCGCCGGGCTGCCGCGCGGGATGTAGTCGTCGGGAAGGGCAGGTGCTTGGCGAGCGAGAGACACATGGGGTCGCGACTTCCGGGCACGCGTCCCTGGACACCTACCCGACCTCCTCTCACTTCTTACTAACCTGCCTAGCGTCGAGTAGTGCACCCCGACGTGTTCCGACAGTCGCTTCTTTGTGTTTTCCCCCGACTGGAACGCGGCGGCGATTGCCGAGTCGCGATCACCCTTCGCAGCCGCCTCGAACGTCGACAGTGGCTTTGCGCCCGGCCGCACCCGCACAACCCGTTCGGGTGAGGCCCGTCCTGCGAGCGAACACGTTCACCCGATTCCCCCAGTCATTCTCGTTTGCTGCGGTCGACGCGAGGCCGCCGCAGGGGACCGGCTGGGCAAAGAGGGCGGATCGCGGCGACGGCGAACTGGCCTTGGAGGCGCAGACCCGCGGCACCCGTGATGTCGGCAGCCGAGGCGGCACCCGCAAACCTACGCCGCCGGTCCTCTTCGCCATGCACTGACTGAAGCACGACGACTCAGGTGAAACGCGGGCATCGGACGGATCCGATGCCCGGTTGCTCAGGGATTGCCCAGGTAGTCGCGTTTGCCGATCTCGACCCCGTTGTGCCGCAGGATGTTGTAGGCGGTCGAGATATGGAAATAGAAATTGGGCACGGCGTGGCCCAGCAGGAACTGCATCCCCTTGTAGTGGGTTTCCTTTTCGCCGCGCTTGATCACGATGTCCTTGTCTTCGGTCCCGTCGATCTGGGCGGGTGTGACGGACTGGATGAATGCGATGGTCCTGGCGACTCGCGCCTTGAGATCGGGAAGAGTCTTTTCGGTGTCCTCGAAGACGGGGTTCTCGATCCCGGCGAGGCGAGCCATCACGCCCTTGGCCGCGTCGCAGGCAATCTGCACCTGACTGCTCATGGGCAGCATGTCCGGAAACAGGCGATACGCGGGCAGCACGGACGGATCGATCTTCTTCGCCTCGACGTGGGCCTGGGCCTTGTCGAGAATGTTGGACAGATTGCCGAGGATGTTGATGAAGCGCGGGGCGCTGGCCTGATACATGGAAATCGTCACGGATGAACCTCGAGGGAGTGGCTGGGGAATTCCGCGACAGCATACAGGGGGTTGCGCGGGTGTCCGTGCGCAGATCGCGTAGCCCGGGCTCCGCCCGGGGGCGAAGCTGGATACGGAGGCCCCCCGGACGGAGTCCGGGCTACGCCGTCGCCACGACGCGGCCCTGAAGGCGAAGCACAGCTGCGCCGATCAGGCCGGCGGCCACCATCTGCTCGGCCGCGCGAAGTCCCGACGCCAGAGCAGTGTCGACGAATGTCGGAGGCAGCAGCCCGACGTTCACGGTCACCGGCAGGTCGCCCAGATCGGAGTCGTCGCGCAGTTCCCGTGCGGGCCGGCGCTCGATGGCTTCGTGTTCTACATTGACGGCATTGGCGACGAGCGTCGCTGCGGCGTCGGCCGCTGCGGCATCCCGAGCGACGACTGTCACGGCATCCGCGATTCCCAGCGACTGTGATCGACCGCGCCAGCCGGAGGTGGCGATGCCGCGCCAGGGCTGGTCGGCGCGGAGCAGGGCGTGCCCATGCAGGGCGGCGTCCTCGATGCCGGCGATGCCCAGCCGATAGGTCTCACCTTCTTCAAGATAAATGGCGATGTCGCCCCCGTTGTTCACCGATGCCCGACACAAGGCGCGACCCGCGACCATCGCGCCGAGGATTTCGTCGGCGACGGCGCCGGCTACCGCCGCCATCGGGGTGATGTACACCGCGCGATGCGGCCAGCACGCGGCGAGCATCCGCAGGGCGACCGGTCCCTGGACGTCCGGTGGGCAATCGGTCAGGGGCTGGCGAAGCAGGCGCAGTTCGGTGACGAGCACGGCGAGGACATCCTGGAAGCGCGCCGTCGCCTGTTGACACGCTGCGTCGATCTCGGTGGCGTCACTGGCGTCCGCCGCGATGACGAGATCGATGGGGCCATGCTGGAGATGCAGGCGCCCGTCGAGCAGTCGGGCCTGCAGCGGGCCGCCCCATGGCGAAGGCGGCGAGGGGAGAGGTGCGGTCGGAGGAGTGCTGCTCAATCGAGGATCGCGCAACGTGACCGCGCCGGCCTTAGACGCGCGACACCATCGGCCACGGGTTCTCCGGGCGCCAGTCGGTCGCCGTGCTTCGCGCGTTGGCGAGCACGTCCTCCAGCTTGACGATGCTCCCGAGATGGCCGCCCAGCTGCGCGTAGTGGTCGAGCCGCATCGTAAACTCGATGGGCACGACCAGCGCCGGGGTCGGCACGGAACCCACGGCGCGATCGGGCATGCGTGCCACGTCGACCATCACGGTGATGCCGCCGCCCGGCCACAGATACGCCGGTGCGCCGCCGCAGGTGACGCGCGTGAGTTCCGCCTTCACGGAGCGCGTGAGTTGCACGGGGTTCTCCGTTACGCCGGCGCGCAGGCTGCCGCCAGCGCCGCCCATGAAAAGCACAGTGCACAGCGCGGGTTCGCAGTTCTCGGCGATGCGCGATACCGCGTGGCCGATGGCCTCGGGCACGGGCGCCGGCTGCGGGCGCAGCTGGTCGTCGAGCACGAACCACGCGGACTGCTCGCCGGTGGTCGACACCATCAGCAGCCGCAGGCCCGGCCAGGCGACCTTGGGGTCGATGGAGGCGACGATGTCGAGCGGGTCGGTGATGTCGGTGCCGCCCCATCCGGAGCCGGGCTGGGCGACCTTGAAGTAGCGGCCGGGCGTGGACTTGCGGCCGCGCACCTGGATGCCTGCGGGCTTCATCCCGAGGAAGCGGCCGGCCTGGTGTTCCGACAGCACGCCGGTGATGTGGTCGTCGACGACGATGACTTCGTCGGCGTGCCCGAACCACTGCTGCGCGAACATGCCGATGGTCGCGGAACCGCAGCCCACGCGCATGCGCTCCTCGCGGTCGCCGTCGACGATGGGCGGAGCGTCCGCCTGGATGACGACGGCGGAACCGCCGTCGATGGTGACTTCGACCGCCTGCTTGTTGCAGAGCTTTTCCAGCACGTCGCAGGTCACGCGGCCCTCGCGCTTGCTGCCGCCGGTCAGGTGCCGCACGCCGCCCAGCGCGAGCATCTGCGAGCCGTACTCGGCCGTGGTCACGTGGCCGACCTGCTCGCCGTCGACGCGGATCGCCGCCTGCTCCGGACCCAGAAACCGGTCGGTGTCGATCTTCACCTTCACGCCGCAGTAGCTGAAGATGCCTTCGGTCACCACGGTGACGAGATCCACGCCGTCGTGCCGGCTCGACACGATGAAGGGCGCGGGCTTGTAGTCGGGGTAGGTGGTGCCGGCACCGATACCGGTCACGAACACGGGCGCATCGGCGAGCACTTCGCCACGCCATTCGTCCGCGCGGTCGAGGAATCGCACCCGGGCGCCGCCGGTTTCCTCCGCGCGCTGCGCGAGCACCAGCGGGTCCACGCGCGACAGACGGCCGTCGACATTGGCGTACCGATCGCAAGCGCCGGTCTTGCCGGGACGGATGATGCACAGCACGGGGCAGGCGTCGCAGCGCACGTTGCCGGCAGGCACGGGCTGGTCGAGCGCGTCGGCGGATTCGGTGTTGGTGTCGCTGCGCATGGTGTCAGACCTTCGTTGGCTTCGCGGCGATGGCGGCGCGCAGGCGATGCGGCAGCACCGGCACGGCGGTGATTCGCACGCCGGTCGCGTGGCGGATCGCGCCGAGAATCGCAGGCGGCGTGGGAATCAGAGCGGGCTCGCCTACACCCTTCGCACCACCGGGGCCGAGCGGCTCGCGGTCCTCGATGAGGATGGTCTCGATCTCGGGCATGTCGCCCACCGTCGGGATGAGGTAGTCGTGGAGGTTCTCGGTCTTGCCGGCGAGGTATTCCTCCATCAGCGCCAGGCCGAGCCCCTGCGCGATGCCGCCGTGAATCTGGCCTTCCACCTGCTGCGGGTTGAGCGCACGACCGACGTCGTGGGCGGCGATCACGCGCAGCACCTTCGTCGTGCCGAGTTCGAGATCGACTTCCACTTCTGCCATCTGCGCGGCAAACGCGTAGGTGGCGTAAGGCGTGCCCTGGCCGTTCTCGTCGAGCGGGGTGGTGGGCGGGTCGAAACGGCCGGTGCCCTCGACGACGTCGCCATGGCTGTTCGGGTCGAGCGTGGTGAGGTCCACGACGTGATCGCCCTGCTCGTCGGTCACTCGCAGGCGCCAGCCTTCCAGCGAGAGCTTCGCGGGTTCGGTCGCGCCCACGAGTGCCAGGATGTTCGCGCGGAGGTCCCGGCCCGCGAGCTCGGAGGCCTTGCCCGACACGAACGCCTGCCGCGATGCGGAGGACTTGCCGGCGTCGAGCGTGAGGTCGGTGTCACCCATCACGTAGCGGAAGGCGCTCATCGGCAGCCCGACGGCGTCCGCCACGACCTGCAGCATCGTGGTGGTGGTGCCCTGGCCGATGTCGGCGCAGCCGTTGTAGAACGTGACCACCCCGTCGCGCCCGAGGCCCACGCGCATGGCAGACGGATTCGACAGCGCCGTGTTGCCGATGCCGTACCACATGCAGCCGATGCCGACGCCCCGGCGCGTGCGCGTGGCGGTGGCGTTGAACTCGGTGGCGGCATCGAGCGCGGCCTTCCACTTCTTCGCGAGCGCATCGATGCAGGCCACCAGCCCGCAGCTCGCTTCGAGCTTCTGTCCGGTGGCCGTGACGTTGCCGACACGCAGCGCGTTGCGGCGGCGGATGACGAGGCGGTCCATGCCGAGTCGTTCGGCAAGGTCGTCCATCATCGTCTCGTGCGCGATCGCCGCCTGCGGCACGCCGAACCCGCGGAAGGCGCCGGCCACGGGCTCGTTTGTTAGGTAGGCACGGCCGAGTGTGGCGACGTTCGGCACGTAGTAAGGACCCATCGCATGCACCGGCACCCGGTTGGCGACGGTGGGGCCCCAGCTCGCGTAGGCGCCTGTGTTGAAGATGGCATCCACGACCGCGGCCTGCAGCTTGCCCTTCGCGTCGGCACCGAACCGCGCCTCGATGTGCGCCGGGTGGCGTTTGGTGGAGGCCATCATGCTCTCGGGCCGCGAGTACACGCACGCGACCGTCCTGCCGGTCTTCCATGCGGCGAGCGCGATGAGCGGCTGCACCGAAAGGTCGAGCTTGCCGCCGAAGCCGCCGCCGCATGCAGTGGGCACGATCCGGACTTGCGTCGGGTCGATGCGCAGGATGCTCGCGACCTCGTCGCGGTCCATGTAGGGCGTCTGCGTGGTGGCGAAGATCTCGATGCGATCGTCCACGCGTCGCGCGTAGCCGGCCTCGGGCTCGATGTACGCGTGTTCGACGAACGCCGTGTCGAACGTCCCGTGTGCCACCGCCGTGCAGTCGGCCAGTGCCGCGGCGACGTCGCCGGTGCTCACGCGGCCCTGCACGAGGAAGTTGCCTGGCTTGTCGGACTGCACCAGTGATGCGCCAGCCTGCATGGCGGCCTCGGTGCCGATCACCGGGGACTCCAGCTCGTAGCGGACCGGGATGTCGTCCTCCGCGATGCGCTCCACCACGGCACGCGGCCCGACGAGCGCGAGCACAGCCTCGCCGCGGAAGCGCACAACCGACTGCGCGAGCACGGGCTGGTCCTTGATGTCGGGGTAAATGCCGTAGCCGTTCTTCGGCACGTCGGCGGCGGTGAGGACGAGTTCGAGTCCCGGATGCGCCCGCCGAAGCGGCTCGAGATCGCCGATACGGAAGCGGGCGCGCGCGTGCGGCGAGCGGATCACTCGCAGCCACGAGGCATCCGGCGGAATGCCGTCCGCGCCGAAGCGCGCCCGGCCATTGAGGCGCTCGGGGCCGTCCACTTTCAGGGCTCGCGCGCCGAGAGCCTGCCCGGCTTCAGGTGCTGCTGGAGCCTCGACGTCGCGTGAGGCATCCATCACCGCGGCGACGATGTTCTGGTACCCGGTGCAGCGGCACAGCACGCCGCCCAGGGCATCCTCGACCGACGATTGGTCGGGGGTGGAATCGCGCGCCAGCAGATCGGCGGCGGCCATCAGCATGCCGGGCGTGCAGATGCCGCATTGCGTGGCGAGGTGGCGATGGAACGCCGCCTGGAGCTTCGCAAAAACGGGCTGCTCGGCGAGCCCTTCCACGGTCGTCACCTCGCGCCCCGCCACCTGTCCGACCGGCGTGAGGCAGGCGCAAACCTGACGGTTGTCCACCAGTACCGTGCAGGCGCCGCAGTCGCCCGCGTTGCAGCCGATCTTGGTACCCGTCAGGCCCAGTTCATCGCGCAGCACATCGGCGAGCCGGGTGATGCCGGGAGCGGTCACGCGGACCTCTCTGCCGTTCAAGGTCAGGAGCGTGCCGGGCAGGGTAGGGATGTCGTTCACGGGGTGGCTATCAGAGACGGCCCGCGACTTCGTCGAGAAGGCGGGACACGACGGTGGCGGCGGCTTCGAGCCGGTACGCGCGAGTGGCGCGTACGTCGTCGATGGGTGTCAGGTGCACAAAGTGGTCGGGCGTCACGACCGAGCCCAGGCCGCCCCCGATGTCCTTGCCGAGCAGGGCTTCCTCGAGCGCTTCGAGCCGCTGCGCGACCGGCGAGCAGGCGCCGATCGCCACGCGTGCCCGGGTGACGACGCCCGCCGCGTCGGCCTCCAGACAGGCGGCGGCCATCACGATGGAAATCACCAGATAGCGGCGTGCCCCCAGCTTAAGAAAGTGGCCGGCGTTGCGGGCTGCGGGTTTAGGCACGAGTACGGCAGTCACGAGTTCGTCGACGGCACGGCGCACGCGTCGCGGTCCGAGGATGAAGGCATCGAGCGGCATCGTGCGCGGGCCCGCGGTGCCCTGGACTTCGACGGCGGCGCCCAGAGCGAGCAGCGGCGGCACGCCGTCCGCGGCTGGCGAGGCATTGCAGAGATTGCCGCAGATCGTGCCGGCGTTCTGGATCTGCTGGCCGCCGACTTCGCGCGCGGCGAGCTTCAGCGCGTCGAAACACGGAGGCAACGGAGCGGTGAGAATTTCCGACCAGGAGGTCGTGGCGCCGATGCGGAAGTGGTCGCCTTCGTCGCGGATGCCGCGTAGCGCGGCGATGGCCGTGATGTCGAGGATGTCGACATCGATGGTGCGACCGACCCGCGCCGGATAGAAGTCCGTACCGCCGGCGACGATGGTGCGGGGGCGGGCGGCGAGTTCCGCGATGGCGGAGGACAGCTCAGTCGGGCGCAGGTACAGGCCCATGGGACCGGTTCGTTTCTCGTTGTCGAATCCGGCCAATGATAGCGTCTCCGCGCGGAATAGCCGCGCGGAGTTGTGCGGCGATTTTCGTCAGGGGCAGTACTGCTTGAACTGCTTGGTGGCGTCGTTCTGCGCCGCGTTCGGTTTCTGGGGGGCGTCGTCGTCGAGGCCTGCGGCTGCGCCCGCGTTCATCGCGGCCATGGTCTGCTTAAGTTGTTTGCACTGCTCGGGGGAGAGCGCCGCGGTCGCGGCCGGCGCCGGCACGGCGGCGGGGGCCTCCGCGGTCTGCTGTTTCTGGGCGTTGGACTTGGCCGCAGCGGCTTCCCTGGCTTCGCGAGCCGCCTGGGCTTCGCGGGCGGCCTTGGCGTCCTTCTCCTTCGTCACGCAGTCGGCTTCGACGAGGGACCGGGCTTCTGACGGCGTGCCCGGGGTCTGGTACACAGTGACCACGAGCTTCTTGCGCGCGGCCTTCTCCTCGAAGGGAATGTACTGGTTCTCCACGGCGGCGATGGCCTGGCTCACGCTCATGCCGCCCGCCTTCTGCTTGGCGATCCGCATGGCCTCCTCCCCCAGCGCGAGGCACACGCGCTCGGCCGGGTTATCCGACGAGGCGCGCCGGGTAGTGGTGACCACCTTGGCGCCTTCGCCGCAGGGCTTGTCGGCGTAGGAACCGTCGGGGCAGCGGTAGACCTTGGCCGCGTGGACGGGCAGCGAAGCGGCGAGGAGGGCGAGCAGAGGCAGGGCGAACAGGGGCTTTTGCATGGGACACATTCCCGGGATGGGCGCTCGACGGAGCAGACTCAGGTTCTTTTCGGCGCAATCCGGGCATTCATGAATGGCGAGGCCCGCGCTATCATTCTTTTCCATTTCGCCATCGGGGGCACAACAACATGCTGGAATCCATCGACGTCATTTCCGACGTGGTCTGCCCCTGGTGCTACATCGGCAAGCGCCACCTGGAGGCGGCTCTCGAGCGCTACCAGGCCCGCCACCCCGACGCTGCGGTACCCACCGTGAACTGGCATGCCTACCAGCTCAACCCCGACATGCCGCGCGAGGGGATGGACCGAAAAGACTACCTGGAGCGCAAGTTCGGCGGGCCGCAGCGCGCTGCCGAGATCTACGCCCGGGTGACGCAGGCCGGCACCGGCGCGGGCATCCCGTTCGACTTCGGCCGCATGCAGATCCAGCCCAATACCACCCAGGCCCACCGGCTCATCGCCTGGGCCGGCGTGCAGGACCGGCAAGGCCCGCTGATGGACTTGCTGTTCCAGGGTTACTTCATCGACGCGCGCGACTTCACGAAAGACGACGTCCTTGCCGATCTCGCGGCCGCCGCCGGCCTCGACCGCGCGGACGCCGTGACCTTCCTCGCGTCCGACGAACTGCGGGACGACGTGGGCGCCGACGAGAAGATGGCCCGGCAGATCGGCGTGCAGGGCGTGCCGTTCTTCATCTTCAACCGCCGCCTCGCGTGCTCCGGTGCGCAGCCCCCCGACGTCCTTGTCGACGCCATGGAAGAAGCGGCCGCGACCGCCGCGACGTGACCCGATGACCATGCGCCAGGCCATCGAAAGTGCTGCGGCGATCATCGCGTCCCATGTGCGCGTGACGCCCGTCCTGCCTCTCACGTCGCGCGAGCCTGCGCTGCCCGCGGGCGTGGTGCTCAAGCTGGAATGCCTGCAGCACGCCGGATCGTTCAAGCCGCGGGGCGCCTTCCATCGCATCCTGACCGCCGAAGTGCCGTCTTCCGGCGTCATCGCCGCGTCTGGCGGCAACCATGGGCTTGCCGTGGCTTATGCCGCGCGGGCCCTCGGCCTGCGCGCCGAGATCTTTGTGCCGGAGATCGCTTCGCGGATCAAGGTGGATCGACTGCGCGCGCTGGGTGCGGTTGTGAACGTGGTCGGCCGCGAATATGCCGAAGCGCTGCAGGCGCAGAACGCCCGGCAGCGCGAGACCGGTGCACTGGAAGTCCATGCCTACGATCAGGCGGAAGTCCTGGCCGGGCAGGGCACGCTCGCTCGCGAGTTCGAGCAGCAGGCCCCCGGGCTCGATACGGTGCTGGTAGCCGTAGGCGGGGGCGGGCTCATCGGTGGTGTCGCCGGCTGGTTCGAGGGTCGTACCCGTGTGATCGGGGTGGAGCCCGAGACATCGCGGGCGTTGCACGCGGCGCTGGCGGCGGGTCACCCCGTGCCGGTCGAGGTCTCCGGCGTCGCGGCGGATTCTCTCGGTGCGCGCCAGGTGGGAAAGCTCATGTTCCCCCTCGCGCAACGCGGTGTGGAGCAGGTCGTGCTTGTGACCGATGAGGCCATCCGGTCCGCGCAGCGACTGCTCTGGCAGGAAGTCCGTCTCGTTGCCGAGCCGGGCGGTGCCTGCGCGCTGTCCGCGCTGCTGTCCGGGGCATACCAGCCCGCGCCGGGCGAGCGCGTGGGCGTGATCGTCTGCGGCGCCAACTGCGACCCGTCAACCGTTCTCCAGACATGATGTTCAAACCCGTTTCCAAGACCGCCTTCTACAGCGCCGGCGTGCGCGTGCTCGACGCGCAATCCTCGCGGCCGATCCTTCGGGATACGCTGGCGCAGCGCGTGATGGGCAAGGGCGGACTGGAGATCTTCGAGCCGTTCCGCCGCTTCACCTACCCGAACGGTGCCAACATCGCCCGGCACAAGATCATCGACGACGCGCTCAAGGAGCGCTTCAAGGGCCGCCCGCAGCGGCGCACCATCGTCATCGGCGCCGGCCTCGACACGCGGCCCTACCGCATGAAGACCGGCGAATGGGTGGAACTCGACGAGCCTCTGCTCCTCTCCTACAAGGAGCGGAATCTGCCCGCCGCCGAGTGCCCCGTCCCGCTCGAGCGCATCCCCATCGATTTCTCCAAGGACTCCCTGGCAGATCGCCTCACGCCGTTCGCGACGAAGGAGCGGGTGAGCATCGTCATCGAGGGCATCACGATGTACCTCGAAGAGCAGCAGGTCGCCAACATGGCCCGCACGCTGGTGAAGCTGTTCCCCGACCATTCGCTCATCTGCGATCTGATGACCCGCAAGTTCATCGGCCGCTACGGCCGGCGCTTCCGGCAGGCGATCGAGTCGCTGGGGGCGCAGATCACCTGGGCGCCGGACGAGCCGGTCAAGGTGTTCGAGGCCAACGGCTACGACTGGATCGGCGCGGCCTCCATCGCGCAGCGCGCCGCGGAACTGCGCACGATTCCCATGCCGCCTTGGGCGGTCTCCCTGCTGCCGGGCCTTCGCGACGGCTACGCCGTCCACGTCTTCAAGCCGGCCTGACCTCGGATTCTGTCGGCGCGGTAACGAAATCCGCGCCTGTCCGACCGCCTGAGCCCCGACACCGTCCGGGCGACACCTGCTGGAGTATCCTCTCGATTGCGCCACAGAACCGGGTTACCGGTCGGGCGTCCGCAGTTCTCTGCATGACATAAGCGTGATGGCGATGCCGACGATGATCGGCGGGCCTGACAGGGAGATACTTTGAAGACAGCGCTCTGGCGCGTCGTGTTGCTTTTTCTGGTCCCGATCGCCGTCGCGGGCTGCAAGCCCGGTGCCGACGAAGGCAAGGCTGCCAAAGCCGAAGCCGCTCAACCGCGGGACCCCTCGATCGTGATCGCCGACAAGGCGATCGTCGGTCAGCTCAAGATCGAGTCCCTGGCGCAGGGCACCGTGCGCCAGAGCCTGCGCATCCCCGGGCGCGTTGCGCTCGACGAACGGCATGTCGCCCGCATCGGTGCCAACGCGACCGGTCGGGTCATGGACGTGCGCGTAGTTGTCGGGCAGTACGTGAAGGCGGGCGAGGTCCTGGCATCGGTGCACAGCAGCGAGCAGAGCAGTGCGCAGTTCGCGCTGCTGAAGGCCAAGGCCGACGTGGACTTCACGGACCGGGCCGTCGCCCGGGCACGCCAGCTGTACGAAGCCGATGTCATCAGTCTCGCAGAACTCCAGCGTCGTGAGAACGAACTGCGCGTCGCTGCCGCCCAGCTGCGCGCCGCCGAAGCCGAGCTGCGGGTGTTCGGCCTTACCGATGTGGAGATTCGCCGCATCGAGAACACCGGCGAAGTCCACGCCACCTTCTTCCTCAAGTCCAACATCGCCGGGACGGTCGTCGAGCGCAGCGTCTCGCGCGGGCAGGTCGTGCAGCCTTCGGACAAGCTCATCACCGTGGCGGATCTGTCGCGCGTGTGGGTGGTGGCGGAAGTGCCGGAGCAGGACAGCAGCACCATGGATACGGGTCAGCAGGTGGACATCGAGATTCCCGCCCTGGCGCAGCGCCGGATCACCACGCAGCTCGCTTACGTGGCGGAGACGGTCGATCCGGAAACCCGCACGGTGCTGGTCCGCACCGAAGTGCCCAACGCCGACGGCCACCTCAAGCCCGAAATGCTCGCCACGCTCGTCATCGCCGGAGGCAGTTCGGACGCTCTCCTGATTTCCGGCGAGGCTGTCATCAACGAGGACGGACGGGATCACGTGTTCGTCGAACTGGCGCCCGGCCGCTACAAGTACACCCTGGTGGACCTGGGCGACGAGCGCGACGGTGTGCGCGTCGTCCGCGGTGGCGTCTCGGCCGGCCAGCGGGTCGTCACCCAGGGGGCGTTCCATCTGAACGGGGAGCGCCGCAAGGACGCTCTGGGCGGATGACGGGACTCATCCGGGCCGCGCTCAACCAGCGGCTGATCGTCGTGGTGCTCGCGGTGTGCCTGTTCGCCTTCGGCATCCAGGCGACGAGGAACCTCTCGGTCGATGCGTTTCCCGATGTGACCAATATCCAGGTCCTGATCGCCACCGAGGCCCCCGGCCGTTCGCCGGAGGAGGTGGAGCGTTTCGTCACCGTGCCCATCGAGATCGGCATGACCGGACTGCCCGGCATGACCGAGATGCGCACCCTCATCAAACCGGGGCTGTCGCTTGTGACCCTCGTGTTCACCGATGCCACGGATGTCTACTTCGCGCGGCAGCTCGTGATGGAGCGGCTGCTCGAAGTCGCGCCGAAGCTGCCGCCGGACGTCACGCCCGTGCTGGGTCCGGTTTCCACCGGACTCGGCGAGATCTACCAGTACACGCTGGAACGCGACGACGACGGCGAACGCGCACTCACTCAGGAAGAGCTGATGAACCGCCGGACGATCCAGGACTGGGTCGTCCGGCCGCTGCTCCGGTCCATCCCCGGGGTGGCCGACATCAATTCGCAGGGCGGCTACGTGCGGCAGTATCAGGTGCTGGTCCACCCGGACCGCATGCATCACTACGGCATCGACGTGCCGAGCGTGTTCGAGGCGCTGAGCCGGAACAACGCCAACGCCGGCGGCGGCATCGTGCGGCATTTCTCGGAACAGCATCTCGTGCGCGGGCTGGGTCTCGTGCGGAGCCTGGACGACATCCGCGGCATCGTGCTGAAGGAAGTGGAGGGCACGCCGGTGTATGTGCGCGATGTCGCGGAGGTGAAGATCGGTCACCAGCCGCGGGTCGGGGCGATCGTCAAGAATGGCTATACCGAAGCCGTCGGTGCGGTCGTCATGATGCTCCGCGGGGGCAATGCGAAGGAGATCGTCGGGCGCATCAAGGGACGCGTGGCAGAGATCAACGACCAGGGCATGCTGCCCGATGGGCTCAAGATCAGGCCTTTCTACGATCGCAGCGAACTCGTGGATGCGGCACTGTGGACCGTGACCAAGGTACTGCTGGAGGGCGTGGTGCTGGTCGTGGTGGTGCTGTTCCTGTTCCTCGGGGACCTGCGCTCCAGTCTCATCGTCGTGGCGACGCTCGTGCTCACGCCGGTGATCACCTTCATCGTGATGAACCAGGTGGGCCTGTCGGCCAATCTGATGTCGCTGGGCGGTCTCGCGATCGCCGTCGGGCTGGTGGTGGACGGCTCTGTCGTGGTCGTGGAGAACGCCTTCGGCCATCTGGGTCGGGCGGGAGGGTCCCTCGCGGGCAAGGCGAGAACGATCTTCGAGGCCGTGACCGAGGTGGCAGTACCCGTGGTGTTCGGTGTCGGCATCATCATCCTCGTGTTCCTGCCGCTCATGACCCTGCAGGGCATGGAGGGCAAGATGTTCTCGCCACTCGCGTTCACCATTGCGATCGCGCTCACCATCTCGCTCATCCTGTCGCTCGTGCTGTCTCCCGCCCTGTGCGTATACCTGCTGAAGGGCGGCGCGGATCACGACACGCCGTTCATCGCGTTCATCAAGCGCCCTTACAACAAGCTGCTTACGCGTGCCATCGCCAACCCCCGCGCTACGGTGGCGGTGGCCTCCGCGGCGTTCGTGGGGTCGCTGGCGCTCGTGCCTCTGCTCGGCACGGCCTACGTGCCCGAGATGAAGGAGGGCTCGCTCGTGCCGAACGTGATCCGCGCGCCGAACATCGCGCTGGAGGAATCGGTGGCGCTGGAAACCCAAGCGATGAAACTGATCCGCGAAGTGCCGGGCGTGCGAATTGCGATGTCGGCTCTCGGTCGTGGCGAGTCGCCCGCCGATCCGCAGGCGCAGAACGAGTCCTCGCCGATCGTGTCGCTCATCCCCCGATCGGAGTGGCCGAAGGGCTGGGACCAGGACGACATCGCGGACGCCATCCGCGAGAAGCTGAAGGCCATTCCCGGTGCGCAGATCATCATGGCGCAGCCCATCTCCGATCGCGTGGACGAACTCGTGACGGGCGTGCGGGCCGACGTGGCCGCAAAATTGTTCGGCGATGACCTCGAGGAACTCACGCGCAAGGCGAACGAGATCGCCACCGTGGCCCAGAAGATCCGCGGCACCCAGGACGTGCGCGTGGAACGTGCAACGGGGCAGCAGTATCTGTCCGTGGACGTGGACCGGCCGGCCATCTCTCGCTATGGCATCAACGTGGCCGATGTGCACGACATCGTCGAGATCGCGATCGGCGGCAAGGTCGCGACGGAGATCTTCGAGGGCGAGCGCCGGTTCGAAGGTGTGGTGCGTCTGCAGGAGGCCTTCCGCGACAGCGCCAGCGCCATTCGCGGCCTGCTGCTGCCGGCGCCCGGTGGCGCGCGCGTGTCGCTGGAATCGCTGTCGGACATCAAGCTCGTCGAGGGACCGGCGCAGATCAGCCGGGAGATGGGGCGGCGGCGCCTGGTGGTCGGCATCAACGTGCGCGACCGCGATCTGGGCGGCTTCGTGGCCGAACTGCAGGCGGCCGTGGGCAAGGAGGTGCAGTTGCCAGCTGGCTACCAGATCCAGTGGGGCGGCCAGTTCCAGAGCATGCAGCGCGCGATGGGCCACCTCGCGGTCATCGTGCCCATCACCGTGGGTGGCATCTACTTCCTTCTGTTTCTGCTGTTCCGGTCCCTGCGGCTCGCCACGCTCATCATCACGGTGCTGCCGTTCGCATCCATCGGCGGCATCGTGGGTCTGTTCGTGTCGGGCGAGTATCTGTCCGTGCCGGCGTCGGTCGGATTCATCGCGCTGTGGGGCATCGCCGTCCTGAACGGGGTGGTGCTGGTGTCGTGCGTGGAGGGTTTGCGCGAGCAGGGCATGGGCTTGGCCGAGGCGGTGCTCCAGGGTGCCGCGATGCGATTCCGGCCGGTGATGATGACTGCAACCGTGGCGATGCTGGGTCTCATCCCCTTTCTGTTCGCGACCGGCCCCGGGTCGGAGGTGCAGCGCCCGCTGGCGGTGGTGGTGATCGGCGGACTGATCACCTCGACCTTGCTAACGCTGGTCGTGCTGCCGGTGCTCTACCGGACCCTGGGCGTCGGCCGCAGCAACGAGCTGGCCGGCCCGGCGTAGCCCGGGCTACGTCTCGAGCGGCAAGCGCGATGTGAATTTCGTAGCCCGGCCTCCGGCCGGGGGCGGCGGTCGCGTTGCGTCGAACGGTGATCCCGGGCTACGGACCTTCGCTCAGACCAGGCACTTGCCGTCGAAGAAGGCCTTGCGCCAGCGGGTGACGGTGACCTTCTCGAACAGCCCGGCCTTGGTGAACGGATCCTCGTTGATGAACCGCTCGGCCACCGCGCGATCGTCCGTATCGACCAGCAGCACACCGCCATGGCCGCCCGTGCCGTCGTCGCTGATGAGAGCGCCGGCGGCGAGCAGCAGGTGCTGGTTGGCCTTCAGGTAGTCGAGGTGGGCGGGGCGGGTCTGCGCGCGGAGGTCGGCGCTGCCGGCCTTGTCTGTGGTCTGGATGGCGTAAGGCATCGTATGCTCCGGTTTGAGGATGGGAACCCGGGAGGGTAGCGCAATGCTGATCCAGAACGAAGCCAAGACCGAACCGGGAGACGGCCGCTGCCCGATGAGCGGAGTGGCGGCGCAGTTCACGCCGTTCGACCCGCCCTATCTCGACGACCCCTATCCCTTCTGGGCTCGCGCGCGTACCGAGGAACCGGTGTTCTATCACCCGGGTCTCGACTACTGGATCGTGACCTGTTACGACGACGTGAAGGCGGTCTTCGCAGACCCTGCGAGCTATTCGGCGAGCATCGCGCAGACGCCCATCACGCCTCTCGCACCGGAAGTCCTCGCCATGCTGCAGCAGGGTGGCGTGAAGACGCGACAGGTGATGTCCAATGCCGACCCGCCCGTCCACACGCGCGTGCGCAAGTTCACCTGGCAGGCGTTCACGCCCAAGCGGGTCGCGCAGCTGGAGCCGGACATCCGGCGGCTGGTGCGCCGCTATCTCGATGCGATGGAGCCCGCGGGCGAAGCCGACATCGTCCGCGACATGTTCTATGAACTGCCCGTGCTGGTGCTGTTCCTCTTCCTGGGCCTGCCGGAGGAGGACGTCGGCAAGGTGAAGGTGTGGTCGCGCAACCGGCTGCTGCTCACCTGGGGCAACCTCACGCCCGAGCGCCAGCTTGCGGAAGCTCGCGGACTCATCGACTACTGGCACTACACGCGCCAGCACGTGGAAGGCCTCGTCGGCGACCCGCCCGACAATTACGTGGGTGATCTCCTGCGTGTCGCCAACGCCAATCCGCAGGACCTGGAAGTGGAGGAGGTCGTCAACGTCGTCTATGGCCTGCTCATCGCCGGGCACGAAACGACCACGAGCATGTCCGCCAATGCGCTTTCCGTGCTGCTGGGCAAACCTCATCTGTGGGATCGGCTGTGTCGCGAGCCGGCGCTGATTCCGAATGCCGTCGATGAGCTGCTGCGCTACGACTCGTCGGTGATCACCTGGCGGCGCAAGACGACCCGCCCCGTGGAGATCGCGGGTGTGGCGATTCCGGAAGGCGCGAAGCTCCTGCTCTCGCTGTGCTCGGGCAATCGCGACCCGAAGCAGTTCGCGGATCCCGACGAAGTGGACCTCGCACGCGACAACGCCAAGACCCATCTGTCCTTCGGCTTCGGCATCCACTACTGCCTGGGCGCGCCGCTCGCGAGGCTGGAGCTGAAGATCATTCTCGAAGAACTCACGCAGCGCCTGCCAGCGTTGCGGCTCGTGGAACCGCAGCCGCGGGCATTTCCGCCCAACACGTCGTTCCGCGGGCCGGCGGCGCTTCGCGTTCGCTGGCGGTGACGTCATGATCACCTACGGAGAGAAGGCCGCATGCTTCCGCGCGCTGCATGAGCACGGCACCTTCGTGATCCCCAACCCGTGGGATGCCGGCACCGCCAAGGTGTGCGAGCAACTAGGCTTTCTCGCGCTGGCCACCACGAGCGGCGGACTCGCGATGGCGCTGGGCCGACCCGACACCGCAAACGCCGTCTCTCGCGACGAAGCGCTCGGCAACGCGCGGCAGATCGTCGAGGCGACGGCAGTGCCCGTCTCCGCCGATCTGGAGAACGGCTACGGTGATTCGCCCGATGCCTGCGCCGCCACCATCGAGGCGGCTGCCGCCGTGGGCCTGTGCGGTGGCTCGATCGAGGACGCCACCGGGCGCGCAGAGACGCCGCTCTATTCCTTCGATGACGCCGTCGCGAGAGTGCGTGCGGCCGTGGCAGCCGCGCGGCGACTGCCGACGGATTTCGTGCTGGTGGCCCGGGCCGAGGGCATCCTCCATCGCGTGCAGGATCTCGACGAAGTGATCCGCCGGCTCGTCGCGTTTGCTGACGTCGGTGCCGATTGCCTGTACGCGCCCGGCCTCAAGACCCGCGACGAGATCCGCGCGGTGGTGCGGGGGGTGGCGCCCAAACCGGTCAACGTGCTGGTGGCCGCCGACATCGGCCTGACCGTCGCGGACCTCGCCGCGCTCGGCGTCCGGCGGGTGTCGGTGGGCAGCGCCCTGGCCCGGGTGGCGTTCACGGCTTTCCGGAAGGCGGCCGAGGAGATTGCGGGGCAGGGGAGCTTCGCGGGGTTTGCGGGGATCGATCCGCTGGCCACGATCAACGGGAGGTTCCGCGCCTGAGCCGCCGCTCCTGCGGCGGTGCGGTGTCCGTTTCTTGAGAGGGGAAGTCTTGCGGCTGCGCGCGGCCCGTGCAGAGGCGTCGTGGCGATTCGGACTTCGATGGTCTGCGCACCGCTCTGGCGCAGCGAGCCCGCCCGAGGCAAACTTCCGACCCATGAGAATCGTTCGATTTCTTTTTCTCGGCGCGGTCGCCGCGACGAGTTTCCTGACCATCGCCGACGACGCCGACGACGTACCGCTGTCCGCCGGGAATTCCTCCGTGAATTCCGTCGGGAAAGATGCCTACTTCCTGCCGTCGCCGGCTCTCGGCGAGCGCCAGCGGGAGACCTTCGAGCGCGGCAAGGCAGGCTTCGAGCGTCCGTGGGTGGTGTTCTCCGTGAGTGCCGGGGATTGGGGTCTGGGCCCCACCTTCGTCGGCGACCGCTGCAGCGCCTGCCACAACCGCGGCGGGCGAGGCGCGCCGCCCGATCTGCCGGATGAGCCGATGCTCGGCGTTGTCGTGCGGGTGAGCGTACCCGGCACCGATGGTGTCGGTGGTCCGAAGCCGCTGGAGCACTACGGCGGCCAGATTCAGAACCGCGCGCTGCAGGGCCAGAACATCAACACGCTGCACGCGTATGAGCCGATCCCGGCCGAGGCCGATCTGTTCGTCGACTGGGAAGAGCACACCGAGACACTCGCCGACGGCACCGAAGTCACTTTGCGGCGACCCAAGTTGCGCATCGAGAAGCCGGCCTTCGGCGATCTGCCGCCCGATACGATGACGTCCCTGCGGCAGGCGCCGCCCGTGTTCGGCCTGGGCCTGTTGGAGGCGGTGGCGGAGGCCGACATCCTGGCCATTGCCGAGCGGCAGCGCGCCCTCGGGTTCAACGGGCGACCCAACCTCGTGTGGGATGCGATCAGTGGTCGCCAGGCCCTGGGCCGGTTCGGACTGAAAGCGACGCAGCCCTCCCTCCGCCAGCAGATCGCCGCCGCGGCTCTGCACGACATCGGCGCCACCTCCAGCGTGTTCCCGCAGCAGAACTGCCCCGCGATTCAGGTCGCGTGCCGGCGCGAAGTGCCGGGCAACGATCCCGAGCTGAGCGATGCCGCGTGGGACGACCTCGAGATCTTCTCCCTGGGGCTGGGCGTGCCTGCCCGTCGCAACATGAAGGACCCGGAGGTGCAGCGCGGCGCAGCGCTGTTCGAGACGCTGCAGTGCGCCGTGTGTCACGTGCCGGCGATGCGCACGGTCGACTATTTCCCGCGGCTGCCGCAACTGTCGAAGCAGACGATCCGTCCGTACACCGATCTGCTGCTGCACGACATGGGCGAGGGCCTGGCCGACAACCGCCCCGATTTCCAGGCGGGCGGCCGCGACTGGCGCACGCCGCCGCTCTGGGGGCTGGGGTTGTCGAAGACGGTGAACGGCAACGACACGCTGCTGCACGACGGGCGCGCGCAGAGCGTGACGGAAGCGATCCTGTGGCACGGCGGAGAGGCCAAGCAATCGAAGGAAGGATTCCGGCAACTGCCGAAAAAGGATCGGGAGGCACTGCTCAAGTTTCTTTCGTCGATCTGACACGGGGCGGTTCGCGGGTCCAACGATCGTTCGATCTTCCCCGGCTCCCGCCGCGTGTCCTCGCTTTGTCATCTGACTGAGGCAATCCGCCCATCGCCTGTCCATCGCGTTGTCATCCCCGTTTCTTGCAGGGTTTTTAGTCTCCAGGGTAATCGCCTGGCCGAATGTTCGCGCTTCCGACGTTGCCCGAAGCGCAACCGCCGGTCGGCCCATACTAGTCCAGGAGACCTGCCATGTTCCGATCGACTCTCGCCATTACCCTGGCGTCGGTGTTCGCTGCCGTCGCCGCACCTTCCTTCGCCGCTGAAGTGGAAGCCTTTCAGAATGCGACCGTGCAGCCGAACGGCGTGCGCACTGGCGGCAGTGGCATCAACTTCTTCAATGTCGAAGGCTCGGACTTCGGCAACTTCTCCTCGTACGGGGTTGCGCGCTTCGATGTGTCTGCGGCGAAGGCCGGTTTCGATGCCTTGTACGGAGCGGGGAACTGGCTCACGGCTTCCGTCACTCTGCGCCTCACGCAGTCGAACGCGGCATTCACCGCCGACGGCGGCGTGGCCGTGTACTTCACCGGTGACGACGCGGTGTCGCTGGTGGCTCCCAGCCCGCTGCGGTATCCCTTGGCGGGCGACTTTCCCGATGCTGTTCTCCTTACCAGCTACGCCTTCCAGGAAGTGTCGAGCGGCACCGTTGAGGACTATTCGTTGTATTCCCTGCCGATCAGCGGAATCCCCGCGGCGAACGCCCTGGCCGACGACATCCGCACCGACGACACGGTGACGCTCATCCTGGCCGACACCACCGCGGGCGTCGCCGCGACCTACGCGGGCTACAACAACAACACCTACGCCGGTCCGACGCTCATGATTCTGGCGGCGCCCGTACCCGAGCCGGAGACCTACGCGCTGATGGGGGCGGGTCTGCTGCTCGTGAGCGTCGCCAGGGGGCTGCGGCGGCGAGGGTAGGTTCGAGCCTCTTCCCCGGCGCGCTGGCGCAGGGGTGGAACCTTCGGGGGAGCCACGCGTTCCTGTGGGTTGCGTCCCATGTCACTCGGCAACGTTCTCCTCCGCCACTTGCGTGGTCCGTTAGGGTCTTCAGGCGAAATAAGTCGCCCAAAGGCGTCTGGCTCGTGGTGCCTCGATCGCTCCGAAAGGGTCCGACGCACAGGCCCTCGCAGGCCCACTGATTGCCCGATCTGAACGAGGCTTCACCCTCTGAGGGGGCGCCTGCTGCTTTCGACGGGAGTAGCGCGAACAAATGGCTAGGAACCGGTCGACTGACGGTTGAACTGCCGTGTGAGGGTGAACGTGACGTGCCGCCGCAGCCTTGCGTTTTGCACGCGAGCCGTGCAATTTACATGGCCATCCGGCTGAATCTGACTCACTGCCTTGCTGCAAGCCGCTGCCGCCCGCATCATGAAGACGACGATCGATATTGCCGCTCCTCTCCTACATCAGGCTCGTGCGCTGGCGGAGCGGGAAGGCACAACGTTGGAAGAACTGGTTGAACGAGGGCTCGCGCTCGTTCTTGCCAAGGGGGAGTCCGCGAGTCGATTCCAATTGCGCGATGCCAGTGTCGGCGGCGACGGCATTCGGACTGAGTTGGACGACTCGTCATGGCTCCGGCTGCCCGGAGTGCTCGGGCGAGAGCACGAGCAATGATCTCGCGTCGCGCGATTCACCCGCTCATCGGGGTTGGGAGGACGGACTCCGCGCCACGCCCAATACCAACGTATCTGGACCGCCGGCCGGGACTTCAGCCGGTTTCCTTCGCTGAGCGTGGTGAATCCCATGATTTCCGCCAGACCGAAGCCGGTCAGGGTCAGCGCTACGCCGGCTCGCAGTGTCGCGCGGTGAACCGGCTCAGTACCTCGCACTCCCCGGCGTCCGCGGAAACGGAATCGCGTCACGCACATTCGTGAGTCCGGTCACGTAGACCACCGTCCGCTCGAAGCCCAGGCCGAAGCCCGCGTGCGGCACTGTGCCGTAGCGGCGCAGGTCGCGGTACCAGCCGTAGTGGGCGCGGTCGAGGCCCGACTGTTCCATCCGGGCGTCTAGCACATCCAAGCGTTCCTCGCGCTGGCTGCCGCCGATGATCTCGCCGATGCCGGGTGCGAGCACGTCCATGGCGGCGACGGTCTTGTCGTCGTCGTTCAGCCGCATGTAGAACGCCTTGATCTCCTTCGGGTAGTTCATGAGGATCACCGGGCGCTTCGCGTGCTGTTCCGACAGATAGCGTTCGTGTTCCGACTGCAGGTCCATGCCCCAGCGCACGGGGTAGTCGAACTTCTGCTTCGCCTTCTCCAGGATGCCGATGGCCTCGGTGTAGTCCATGCGCAGGAACTCGGAATCGACGATGCCCTGCAGCTTGGCGATCACGCCCTTCTCTACGCGCTCCTCGAAGAACGCCATGTCGTCGCCGCGTTCGTTCAGCACGGTCTTGAAGATGTGCTTCAGCAGCCGCTCGGCGAGATCGGCGTCGTCGGCCAGGGAGGCGAACGCGATCTCCGGTTCGATCATCCAGAACTCGGCCAGATGGCGGCTCGTGTTGGAGTTCTCGGCGCGGAAGGTGGGCCCGAAGGTGTAGACCTTCGACAGCGCCATGCAGTAGGTCTCGACGTTCAACTGGCCGGACACGGTCAGGAACGCTTCGCGCCCGAAGAAATCCTGCGAGAAGTCGACGCGCCCATCGGGCGTGTGCGGCAGGTTCATGAGGTCCAGCGTCGACACGCGGAACAACTCGCCCGCGCCTTCCGCATCGGACGCCGTGATGATCGGCGTGTTCACCCACAGGAAGCCGTCGTCGTGGAAGAACCGGTGGATCGCCTGCGCGATGGTGTGGCGCACGCGGGTCACGGCGCCGATCACGTTGGTGCGCGGTCGCAGATGAGCAACTTCGCGCAGGAACTCGAAGGAATGCGGCTTCGGCTGGATCGGGTAGGAGTCGGGGTCTTCCACCCAGCCGAGCACTTCGATCTGCGTGGCCTGCATCTCGAAGGGCTGGCCTTTGGCGGGCGAGGGCACGATCAGGCCGGTGGCCACCACGGAGCAGCCGGCGGTGAGATGCAGCACTTCCTCCGTGTAGTTGGCGGCCGTGCTGGGCACGACCACCTGGACGGGATGAAAGCACGAGCCGTCCGAAACGTGCACGAACGAGATGCCGGCCTTCGAGTCGCGGCGGGTTCGCACCCAGCCGCGAACGGTGACGGGGCTGTCAGCCGGGGCCCGTCCGGCGAGGATGTCGGCGCAGGAGAAAACGGTCATGGAGACTCCAGGCGTTCAGTGTGGCGCGGCCTACACCGCGGCGGCGACGGCCTTGCCCATGTCTTCGGTGTTCGCGGTGCCGCCGACATCGGGCGTCTTGGGGCCGTCCTTCAGCACGGCTTCGATGGCGTGGAGGATGGCCTCGGAGGCCTGGGGGTAGCCCAGGTGGTCGAGCATCATCGCGCCGGACCAGATCTGCCCCACGGGGTTGGCGATGCGCTTGCCGTAGATGTCCGGTGCCGAGCCGTGCACGGGTTCGAACAGCGACGGGAACATTCGTTCCGGATTGATGTTGCCCGATGGCGCAATGCCGATGGTGCCCGTGGTGGCGGGCCCGAGGTCGGAAATGATGTCGCCGAACAGATTGGACGCCACGATCACGTCGAAGCGCTGCGGATTCAGCACGAGCTGGATGGTGAGCCCGTCGATGTGGTACTGGTTGGTCGTGGTGTCCGGGTAGTGCTTCGCCATCGCCGCGAAGCGCTCGTCCCAGTAGGGCATGGTGATCGAGATGCCGTTGGACTTGGTGGCGGAGGTCACGATGCGGCGCGGCCGCTGCATCGCCAGCTCGAAGGCGAATCGCAGGATGCGGTCGACGCCCTTCCGCGTGAAGATGGACTGCTGCATGGCCATCTCGCGCTCGGTGCCTTCGAACAGTCGCCCGCCCACGGCGGAGTACTCGCCCTCGGTGTTCTCGCGCACCACGAAGTAGTCGATGTCGCCCACCTTCCGGCCGGCGAGCGGCGCAGCGATGCCGGGCATCATCCGCACGGGGCGGAGGTTCACGTACTGGTCGAAGCCGCGGCGGAACTTGATGAGCGAGTCCCAGAGCGACACATGATCGGGCACGCGTGCGGGCCAGCCGGTCGCGCCGAAGAAGATGGCGTCGTGGCCGCCGATCTTGTCGCGCCAATCCGGCGGCATCCAGTAGCCGTGCTTGTCGTAGTTGTCGCAGCTCCAGTCGAAGTGGTCGAAGGCGAGGTCGATGCCGAAGCGGCGGGCAGCGGCGTCGAGGACGCGGACGCCCTCGGGCATGACTTCCTTGCCAATGCCGTCTCCGGCGATGACGGCGATGCTGTGACGGGCCATGGTGCTGGCGACTCCGTGATTGGGGGAGTCGCGGATTCTACCTGCCGGCGGCTGGCGTCCCGTGCCAGTTGCGGAGATTGGCCACCGTCACGTGGCCGCGCCACGGTGCCCGGTGCACGAGGCCGAACGCCGGCGCGTCGGGCTCGCCCAGGTCGTCCAGGGTGGCGATGGCGCCGGCGAACCCTTCCGAGCGCGTGTAGGTGCTGCGCGTGACCACGGTGTCGATGCCGGCGCGGAGTGCCGACTGCAGACCCGGAGGCGAGTCCTCCACGGCAAGACACGCGTCGGCGTGCAGCGCCAGCTCACGCAGCACGTGCAGATAGACGTCGGGCGCGGGCTTCTTCTGCGGCACGTCGTCTCCGGCGCCGATCACCTCGAACCACCCGATCGCCTCCTTGTGGATGCTGTGCTCGATCAGGGCGGTGACGTTGCGGGGCGATGTGGTGGTCGCGATGGCAAGGCGCAGGCCGGACGCACGGGCCTCCAGCAGCAGTCGGCGAATGCCGGGCCGGAGGGTCACGGTGCCTTCCCGGACGAGGGCTTCGTAGTGTTCGGACTTGCGCCGGTGCAACTCGGCGATGCGGTTGCTGGCGTCGGGATGGTCGGCGCCGACCGGGTCGGTGTGGCGCCAGTAGTGGAACATCCGCTCCTTGCCGCCGGTGACGGCAAGGAGTCTTCCGTAGGTCTCGTCGTCCCAGTGCCAGTCGAGACCGGCCTCTTCGAAGGTGCGGTTGAACGCCACGCGGTGACCGTCGCGCTCCGTCTCGGCCAGGGTGCCATCGACGTCGAAGATCAGCGCGCGGAGATCGGCAGGCACTCGGGATTCTCCGGTCAGCGTGCGCACGGGGGCTGTGACCGGGACATGCACTAAGCTGCCTTGCGCAGGTAGCGTTCGGCCATCTTCTCGAGCGGCACGGTCTTGATGCGCGAGGCCTGACCCGCGCAGCCGAAAGCCTCGAAGCGCGCCTTGCACACGTCGCGGGCCGCGGCGGTCGCGGCCTTGAGGAACGCGCGGGGGTCGAACTCGGAGGGCTTCTCGGCCATCGCCTTGCGCATCGCGCCGGTCATGGCGAGGCGGATGTCGGTGTCGATGTTCACCTTGCGCACGCCATGGCGGATGCCTTCCTGGATCTCTTCGACGGGGACGCCGTAGGTCTCCTCGATCTTGCCGCCGTACTGGCGGATGATCGCGAGCCAATCCTGCGGGACCGACGACGAGCCGTGCATCACGAGGTGGGTGTTGGGGATCTTCGCGTGGATCTCGCGGATGCGGCTGATGGCGAGGATGTCGCCCGTGGGCTTGCGGGAGAACTTGTAGGCGCCATGGCTCGTGCCGATGGCGATGGCCAGCGCGTCCACGCCGGTGGCCGCCACGAAGTCGGCGGCCTGGTCGGGGTCGGTGAGGAGCTGGGAATGGTCCAGCTTGCCCTCGGCGCCGACGCCGTCCTCTTCACCGGCCATGCCGGATTCCAGTGAACCCAGGCAGCCCAGTTCGCCTTCCACGGACACACCCACGGCGTGCGAGAACTCCACGACCCGGCGGGTGACGTCCACGTTGTACTCGTAGCTGGAGGGCGTCTTCATGTCCTCCCGCAGCGAGCCGTCCATCATCACGCTGGAGAAGCCGCTGCGGATCGACTGCTGGCACACGGAAGGCGACGCCCCGTGGTCCTGGTGCATACAGATCGGAATGTTCGGGTACATCTCGATCGCGCCCTCGACCAGCTTGCGCAGGAAGGGCTCGCCCGCGTACTTGCGGGCGCCGGCGGAGGCCTGAAGGATCACCGGGCTGTCGACTGCCTCGGCCGCCTGCATGATGGCCTGGATCTGCTCCAGGTTGTTGACGTTGAAGGCCGGCAGGCCGTAGTCGTGTTCGGCGGCGTGGTCGAGCAGTTGGCGCAGGGAGATGAGCGGCATGGTCAGTGGTCGTCGGATAGGGGTGAGCGGTCAGGATCGTCGGGTGTCAGGCGACCGCGGCATGCGTAACGATACCAGCCGTCGCGGCAGGCGCGGGGCTGACGCTCGAGCACGCTCGTGCAGGGCATGGAGCCGACGCGCACGGCCCGTCGCGCCGTTCGAGGGTACTCTGCCAGCCCACCGCAGCCTCGACGGCGTCGATAGCCAGGAAGCGCTCGGCGTTCGCGAGAGTGCGCAGCGTGGGCTTGCGCGTGGCAGCTGCGGTTTCAGCGTGCACGGTGATCTCCTTCAGGCGCGGCGCTTCAGGTCCATGAGACGCAGGATCATCGGCGTGAAGATGAGCTGCATCGCGAGGCCCATCTTTCCGCCGGGGCAGACGATGGTGTTGGGGCGGGACATCCACGAGTCGTGGAGCATCGACATCAGGTAGGGGAAGTCGATGCCCTTCGGGTTTGTGAAGCGGATCACCACCATGCTCTCGTCGGCGGAGGGAATGTCCCGCGCGATGAAGGGATTGGAGGTGTCGACTGTCGGCACGCGCTGGAAGTTGACGTGCGTGTGGCCGAACTGCGGGCAGATGTAGTTCACGTAGTCGGGCATGCGCCGCAGAATCGTGTCGACCACCGCTTCCTGCGAGTAGCCGCGCATGTTCTTGTCCCGGTGGAGCTTCTGGATCCACTCGAGGTTGATGATCGGCACCACGCCGACCAGCAGGTCCACGTGCCGCGCGATGTCGATGCGCTCGCTGCGGAAGCCGCCGTGCAGGCCCTCGTAGAACATCAGGTCGGTGCCCGGCGGGACATCGGCCCAGGGCGTGAAGGTGCCGGGTTCCTGGCCGCAGGGCTGGGCCTCGTCGGCGTCGTGCAGGTACTTGCGCACCTTGCCGCGGCCCGCAGCGCCGTAGTCCCGAAAGAGTGCTTCCAGTTCCTCCAGCAGATTCGACTCCGGGCCGAAGTGGCTCAGGTTGCGGTTGCCGCTCGCCTCGGCATCGCGCATCGCGGCGCGCATGGCCATGCGGTCGAAGCGATGGAACGAATCGCCTTCGACCACCTGCGCCTTGATGCCTTCGCGGCGGAAGATGTGCTGGAAGCTCTTCATGACGGTCGTCGTGCCGGCGCCCGAGGAGCCGGTGACCGCGATGATCGGATGTCGGATGGACATGTCGCTCCCCCGTCTGCGCTAGCTGCGGGCTTCCGGCCGATAGAGCGACCGGTCGTTGAACAGCGGCGAGGAATACGGCTTGTCCGAGCCGGAGTCGTACTCCTGGTGATAGCGCTCGATGCGCTCGATCTCGTTGCGCGACCCGAGGACCACGGGGACGCGCTGGTGCAGTTCCGTCGGCGGCACTTCGAGCAGACGCCCACGGCCGGTGGAGGCGGCGCCGCCGGCCTGCTCGATCAGCATGGCCATCGGATTGGCTTCGTACAGCAGACGCAGACGGCCTGCCCGCAGGGGCATCTTCGTGTCGCGCGGGTACATGAACACGCCGCCGCGCATCAGGATGCGATGGACTTCCGCAACCATCGAGGCGATCCAGCGCATGTTGAAGTCCCGGGCCCGGATGCCGCTCGTGCCCTGCTTGCACTCGTCGACGTAGCGCTGGACCGGGGGTTCCCAGAAGCGCTCGTTCGACGCGTTGATCGCGAACTCGGAAGTGTCCTCGGGCACCTTGAGATCCGGATGCGTGAGGATGAAGTTGCCGATTTCGCGATCGAGCGTGAACGCGTGCGTCCCGTGCCCCACCGTCAGCACGAGCATGGTGGCCGGACCGTAGATCGCATAGCCCGCGGCGACCTGGGTGACGCCGGTCTTGAGAAAGTCTTCGTCGACCGCGGTGTGGTCGCCGCTGTGCGCCAGCACGGAGAAAATGGTACCGACCGAGACATTCGTGTCGAGATTCGAAGATCCGTCGAGCGGATCGAATACGAGCAGATAGCGGCCGCGCGTGAACTCCGCGGGAATGGCGTAGGCAGTCTCCATCTCTTCTGAGGCCATGCCCGCCAGTTGGCCGCCCCATTCGCAGTAGCGCAGGATCGCGTCGTTGGTCGTCACATCGAGGCGCTTCTGCACCTCGCCGGAAGTGTTGTGGCTCGTGAGCGCATCGTGGCTGCCGCCAAGCGCGCCGCGCGCGACCATCGCCGAGATCGCCTTGATCGCCGCGGCCACGTCGACCAGGAGGGCGGCGAGGTCGTTCCTCGCCGGCGTGTTGCGCAGCTGGTCGATGAGGAACTTCGAAAGAGTCGTGCGTCCGAGATGCATGGTTCTGTCTCCGTGGTCTTCTCGTGCAGTGTTGTTGTCGTTCTCAGCCGGGGCCATCCGTCGGCTCCTGCGCGAAGACGCGCGAAGCCCGGATGTCCTCGGCGCCGATGAGCGTGAGGTCGTCCGCGGCGACCGCACCCTGGGCGGTCATGGCGGCCTCGAACAGCCGGTTGGCCTGGCGCAGCCGGGCGCGGTCGAGCGCGTTGCGGATGGAGCGCGCATTCGCGAAATGCGGTTGCGCGGCCCGCAGCGCGACGTACTCCCGCATCGCCAGGATCGACCCCTCGTCGAAACGGTAGTTCATTTGCCCCGCCATCTTCTCGGCGATGGCGAGCAGTTCGTCGGCGCTGTAGTCGGGGAAGTCGATGTGGTGGGCGATGCGCGAACTCATTCCCGGGTTCGACTGGAAGAAGGTCCCCATGCGGTCCTTGTAGCCGGCGAGGATCACCACCAGGTCGTCGCGGTGGTTCTCCATCACCTGCAGCAGGATCTCGATGGCTTCCTGGCCGTAGTCGCGCTCATTCTCCGGCCGGTAGAGATAGTAGGCCTCGTCGATGAACAGCACCCCGCCCATCGCCTTCTTGAGCACTTCCTTGGTCTTGGGCGCGGTGTGGCCGATGTACTGGCCGACGAGGTCATCGCGCGTCACGCTCACCACATGGCCTTTGCGCACGTAGCCGAGCCGGTGAAGGATCTCGGCCATGCGCATGGCCACGGTGGTCTTGCCCGTCCCGGGGTTTCCGGTGAAGGACATGTGCAGACTGGGCGCGGCGGATTCGAGTCCGAGGGACTGCCGCGCCCGGGAGACCACGAGGAACGCGGCGATCTCCCGGATGCGCCGCTTCACCGGTGCGAGACCCACCAGTTCACGGTCGAGCTGGTCGAGGACATCCTGGATCTGCGCCTCCTGCAGGATGGCCTGCAGGTCGATCGACGCGGGGGGAGACACGGGCGCGTTCATCGGGGTTCTCCGTCAGCCGGACATCAGGGGTAGCGCTCGCCTTCGGGGCGGGTCGCGGCGTAGGACTCCACCGAGTAGCGGATCATCCGGCCGTCGACTTCCTGGCGGTTCAGACGGAATCCGGGTTCCTTCTCGGGGCGGTTGACGATGTAGGACATGCGCGGCGTCTCCCAGCCGCGGGTGGCATCGAACGCCGTCACGCGGATGTAGTGGTGCGGAAACGTCCTGCGGCAGTTGTTGATCTCCATGAGGATGCCCGCGGGGTCCTTCAGGTCGAACATCGGGTTGCCGAACATCTCCCAGTATGTATTGCGCGGGTGCGGATCGTCGGTGTATTCGATCCCGATCGACCAGCCCTTGTCGAGGGCGAAGCTCAGCTGTTTCGAGATCTGCTCGTCGGTGAGCGGTGGCAGGAAGGAGAACTGCCCCTGGGTGAGGCGGTTGCCGGTGTTGGTCATCATGGTGTGGGTCCTCAGGCGGCGGTGGCGGTAGGAACGAAGTCGGCGGTGTCGGTGGAGGCGTAGTTGAAGCTGATATCACCCCAGGTATCCAGCGCGGCCTTGAGCGGCGAGCACCAGCGGGCGGCCTCGGCCAGGATCTGCGGACCTTCGTTCAGGTAGTCGCGGCCTTCGTTGCGGGCCTGGATCATCGCTTCGAGCGCCACGCGGTTGGCGGTGGCGCCGGCCTGGATGCCCTGCGGGTGGCCGATCGTGCCGCCGCCGAACTGCAGCACCACGTCTTCGCCCAGATAGTGGATGAGCTGGTGCATCTGACCGGCGTGAATGCCGCCCGACGCGACCGGCATCACCCTGCGCAGGGAAGCCCAGTCCTGGTCGAAGAACAGCCCGTTCTCCAGCGCCATCGGCGTGTCCGACTCGCGCAGCGTGTCGTAGAAGCCCTTGATCATCAGCGGATCGCCTTCGAGCTTGCCCACGACCGTGCCGGCGTGGATGTGGTCCACGCCCGCCATGCGCATCCACTTGCAGATCACGCGGAAGTTCATGCCGTGATTTTTCTGGCGCGAGTAGGTGGAGTTGCCGGCGCGGTGCAGGTGGAGGATGACGTCGTTCTTGCGTGCCCACTTCGCCATCGACTGGATGGCGGTGTAGCCCACGACGAGGTCGATCATGATGATCGCGCTGCCGAGAGCCCGTGCGAAATCGGCGCGCTCGTACATGTCTTCCATCGTGCCGGCCGTGACATTCAGGTAGTGGCCCTTCACCTCGCCGGTGGCGGCGGAGGCGCGGTTCACGGCTTCCATGCAGTACAGGAAGCGGTCACGCCATCCCATGAAGGGTTGGCTGTTGATGTTCTCGTCGTCCTTCACGAAGTCGAGTCCGCCCTTCAGCGCCTCGTACACCACGCGGCCGTAGTTGCGGCCGGACAGGCCCAGCTTGGGCTTGGTGGTGGCACCGAGCAGGGGGCGGCCGAACTTGTCCAGACGCTCGCGCTCGACCACGATGCCGGTGGCCGGGCCCTGGAAGGTCTTCAGGTAGGCGACCGGCAGGCGCATGTCCTCGAGGCGCAGCGCCTTCACTGCCTTGAAGCCGAACACGTTGCCGATGATCGAGGCCGTCAGGTTCGCGATGGAGCCTTCCTCGAAGAGGTCCAGGTCATAGGCGATCCAGCAGAAGAACTGGGCTTCGGTCCTGGTGCCTTCCCCGGTGTTGGGCACCTGGTCGACGCGGTAGGCCTTGGCGCGGTAGAGCTCACACGCGGTCAGGCGGTCGGTCCATACCACCGTCCAGGTGGCCGTCGACGATTCGCCGGCGATGGCCGCCGCCGCTTCCTCGGGATCCACGCCTTCCTGGGGCGTCACCCGGAAAAGGGCGATCACGTCCGTATCCTTCGGCACGTAGTCCGGCTGCCAGTAACCCATCTGCTTGTACTTCAGAACGCCGGCCGAGTAGCGCTTCTTGGCATCGGTGATAACACCGTCTTCGACGGGCTTGGTCATCGGGAGTCTCCCTTCCGTGGGCGAGTGAGTCGATGGATTGCACGATAGGAGAGTGGTCAGTTAAGGTAAAGTCAGACTTACTGCGCAACTAGATAAGAAAAACTTACCTATGAACATCAGCTTCCGGCAGTTGCGGGTCTTCGTGGCGGCGGCCAGGCACGCGAGCTTCGGGAAGGCGGCCGAGGAACTTCACCTGACGCCCCCGGCGGTGTCGATGCAGATCCGCGAACTCGAGAGCCAGGTGGGTCTCCCCCTGTTCGAACGCAGCGGCCGGAAGGTGACCCTCACGATCACGGGGGAGTACTTCCTCGTCTACGCCCGGAAGATCCTCGCGACCCTGAAGGACGCCGAGGACGCGGTGGCGAAGTTCCGGGGGCTCAAGACCGGCCGGCTCACCCTGGGGATGGTCAGCACGGCGAAGTACTTCCTCCCCCGGCTGCTGGGGCGGTTCCGGTCGGAGTACCCGGGCATCGAGGTGCGGCTGAGCGTCGGCAACCGCAGCCAGCTGGTGGAACTGATGACCCGCAACGAGGTGGATCTCGCGGTGATGGGACGCCCGCCGCAGGAACTGGCCACCCGTGCCGAGCCGTTCGCCGCGCATCCGCACGTGGTCGTGGTGGCGCCGGGTCATCCGCTCGCGAGCCGGGGACACGTGCCGGCGCAGTGGCTGTCACGCTACGGGTTCATCGTGCGCGAGCCCGGGTCGGGCACGCGGGCGGCGATGGAGCGCTATTTCCAGGAGTTCGGCGTGCAGCCGCAGATCGAGATGGAGATGGCCAGTAACGAGACAATCAAGCAGGCGGTGATGGCGGACATGGGCGTGAGCTTCCTGTCGCTGCACACGATCGGGCTGGAGCTGAAGCAGCAGCTCCTCGTCATCCCCAACGTGGAGGGGCTGCCGCTCGTGCGGCGATGGTATGTGGTGAACACGCTCTCGAAGCTGCTCTCGCCGGCGGCAGAGGCCTTCCGCTATTTCGTTCTCGAGGAAGGGGAGGCCTTCCTGGCCGCGGAGTTCGGCGCGCTGCAGAACGTGCAGTAGGGCTGGCCGGCCGGCTCAGCCGATGAGCTGCTGGCGCAGTTCGGTCTTGAGGACCTTGCCGTAGTTGTTCTTGGGCAGCGCATCGACGAACACGTAGCGCTTCGGTCGCTTGAAGCGCGCGATGTTGTCGAGGCAAAGGCGATCCAGTTCCGGTTCGATGACGGCGCGCGGTTCGCGCAGGACGACGAAGGCCACGACTTCCTCCCCCCATTCCTCGTGGGGCGCACCGACGACCGACACCTCGTGCACGGCGGGGTGCAGCAGCAGCACTTCCTCCACTTCGCGCGGATAGATGTTCGAGCCGCCGCTGATGATGAGGTCCTTCGACCGGTCGAGCAGCGTGAGGAAGCCGTCGGCATCCAGCATGCCCACGTCCCCCGTGAAGAGCCAGCCGTCGCGAATGGCGCGGGCTGTGGCTTCCTCGTTGCGCCAGTATCCCTTCATGACCGTGTCGCCGCGCACGAGCACTTCCCCCGGCGTGCCGGCGGGCAGCGGACGCCCGTCGCTGTCGGCGACGCGGACTTCTACGCAGCTGTGCGCGACGCCGGTGGAGGCGATGCGCGCGAGATGGCGCGGATGCGTGGTGTCCAGGAGATGGCGTCGCGAGAGCGTGGTGATGGTCATGGGGCTCTCGCCCTGACCGTAGATCTGCACGAAGCGCGGGCCCATCACGCGCATCGCGCGCTGGATGTCCTGCGCGTACATCGGGCCGCCGCCGTACACGACGGTCTCCAGCCCGAGTGGCTCCACGCTGGCGGATTCCACGTGATCCACCAGACGCTTCACCATGGTCGGGGCGGCGAACATCGACACGTTCCGATGATGGCGCGAGAGCGCGAGAATCTCTGCCGGGTCGAAGCCGCCGGAAGGCGGGATCACATGCTTCGCTGCCACGAGCACATGCGCAAACGAATACATGCCCGCACCATGTGACATCGGGGCCGCGTAAAGAATCGCGTGGTCGGGCCCGGGCCGGTCGACGTCGCTGAAGTAGCAGAGCGTCATCGCGAGGAGGTTGCGGTGCGTGAGCATCACGCCCTTGGGGCGCCCCGTGGTGCCCGAGGTGTAGAAGAGCCACGCGAGGTCGTCCGGCGCACGGTCCGTCACGCCCAGGGGTTCAGCTTCTGTGAGCGCCTCGTACCCGCGTGTGCCGACATCGATGGTGGGGATCGAGCGAGGGAGCGTGGGCATCTGGCTCGCCAGGGCTGCCCCGATGTCCCGCGATACGAAGAGCAGGCTAGCGTCGCTGTCCTCGAGGATGTAGGCGACCTCGCGGGGGTGGAGCTTGTTGTTGATCGGCACGACGGCAAGACCCGCAGTCCATGCGCCGAACACGACCTCGAGGAACGCCGGCGTGTTGGTCATGAATAGGGCCACCCGATCGCCCGGGGAGAGTCCCTGGCGACGGAGCGCGCTCCCGATCGAAGCGGCACGACGCGAGAACGCGGCATAGTCGCTGTGAAGGCGGGTCCCGACGAACTGGGCAGGCGCAGAGGGGAAAGTGCGGCCGGCTCGGGCGAGGAGATGGGCTAGGTTCATGGCAACGCCAGGCAGGAAGGCAAGCCCTGCGGCTCTACGGCAAGGGAGGTGTCGGGTCTCAGCGCAGGCGACGACGGACCACCAGCAGCGTGGCCAATCCGACGCCGAGCAGAACGAAAGGCTCCGGCTCCGGAATGGGGGCCAGCGGGCGCAGGAGGAAGTAGGCGCTACGGTTCGCTTCGGACGCGAGCGTTCGCGTCGCGGTGCTGGCCGGGCCCGAGAACAGGTTGTTGCGAGTGAGCGATGCGCCCTGATCCGTGAGGTAGGCGCTGAGGGTCGCCGTGTAGCGGTTGAGCCCGCTCGCATCGAGATCGGCCGTGCCGAGGGTGATGGAGTAGGAGGGATTCCCGTCCTGGCCGCCGAGCATCAGGATGATGGCGGTGAATGCCTTCGCGATTTCGACATCGCCGGTGCGAGCCTGGGCAAGCGACGCGAACTCCTGCTGCACCAGGGCGCCGGACGCCGGCGTGAACACCGCGCCGCGAGCGACGGTTGCATCGTTCCAGTTGCTCGTGAAGACCGGCGCCTGCCGGGCGACGAGTTCGGCGAACTCGGTGCGAGTGCCGAGTTCCCATCCCTGATCGAGAAGCGTCTTCAGTGCATCCGGGAGGACTCGTGCGCCGCCGAAGGTCAGATACTCGAACGCGCCGTCGGTGACGACACAGGCGGTATTGCGAGGGCCTCCTGCCGGGCCGTCCGGGCAGATGCCCACGAACTCCAGGGCGGCTTCTGCACGGAGCGGGAAGGCGAGGGCTGCAATGAGCGGCAGGCCGGAGAAAAAGGCGATAACGACTCGACGGATCACTGAAGGCAGCTCCGGGTAGGCGCGACGACGGATGCGCATGTCTGTGGGGGGACGAAAAAGCATTTTTCGAGCCTCTGAGCGGGCGCGTTTGTGTCAACAATCGGACAACTGCCGGCGAGGCATGACATCAATGGCTTAGCGCGGTCGTCTTCCGATCGCCGGGCCGGACGGCGTAACGGTCCAGTCATCCAGCATATCGACGCCATCGATTGTGCCAAGTTTCTCGACACCGCGGATATGCCGTTGTCGATCGGGGGGGGGCCGCGAAACCTGCGCGGACGCGCGACGGGACCTGGCTAGCGGATCGCCCAGCCGCCGCAGACGGGGAACACCTGCCCGACGAACGCGTCGGCCGCGGGGCTGCAAAGATAGGCCGCGAACCGGGCGTCTTCGTCCGCGCTCACCAGGCGTCCCAGCGGCACCTCCGCCGCGAGGCGGGCCTGGAACTTCGGATTCGCCTGCACTTCCGGCGGAAAGTAGGTCGGGTTCTCGACGAAATTCTGGGCGATGGCGTTCACCTGAACGTTGTGAGGCGCCACTTCCACGCCCACGGCCTGCACGTAGGCGAGCTGCGCTCCGCGCGCGGCACTGTAGGTGGACGCGCGCTTCATTCCACGCAGAGCCGAGGCGCTGCCCATCACGAGGATCTTGCCGCGGCGGCGCGCGATCATCTGCGGCAGCACCGCCCGGCAGAGTCGGGGCAGGGGATCCACCAGATGGGCGAACACGCTCTGCCACTCGTCGTCGGTCACCTGGGTGACGGGCGTCGACGGCGCGGGAATGGCGAGGTTGGCGACAAACACGTCCACGTGACCGGCGCGGGCAACGACTTCTCCCGGTGCCGCCGGCGAAGTGAGCGGGCTGGCATCGGCGATGACCTCCGCCCCGAGGGAGGTGAATACCTCGCAAAGCGTCGGTCCCATGAACTCCGCGCTCTGGGTCACGAGGATGCGCAGGCCTGTCAGATCGAAGAGGGACATCGCAGTACCGTCCTTGGGTCGAGACTTGGGTGTCAGCGACGATACCGCAGGACGATCGTGGCGAGCACGCCTGCGACCAGTCCCCAGAACGCCGCGCCAATGCCGGCGAGCGTGACACCGGAGGCCGTGACGAGAAAGGTGATGAGCGCCGGTTCCCGTCGCGACTCCTCCGCGAGCGCTGTTGCGAGGCCGTTGCCGATGGTGCCGAAGAGCGCCAGACCGGCGATCGCCATGATGAGTTCGGCGGGAAACGCCGCGAACAGCGCGCCGACCGTGGCGCCGGACAACCCGATCATCAGGTAGAAGACGCCCGCCCAGACAGCGGCCTGGTAGCGCTGGGCGGGATCGGGATGCGCCTCCCGTCCCATGCAGATGGCCGCGGTGATGGCGGCGAGGTTGAGCGTGAATCCCCCGAAGGGCGCCATGATGGCGTTGAGCGTGCCCGTCCAGCCGATGAGCGAGGACACGGGTGGTTCATAGCCCGAGGCCCGCAGCGCGGCGACACCGGGAACGTTTTGCGAAGCCATGGTGACGATGAACAGAGGCAGGGCGATGCCGATCATCGCCGGCAGCGAGAAATCCGGCGTGGTCCACACCGGTCGGGCGAACGCGAGGTGCACATCGTCCAGATGCAGCAGGCCCGACACCGCAGCGATGACGACACCGCAGGCGAGCGCCCCCACGACTGCATAGCGCGGAGAAGCGCGACGCAGGACGAGGTACGTCGCGAGCATGCCGATGGCGAGTACCGGCTCGGTCCGGATCGCGATGAACGCGTCCAGCCCGAAGCGCACGAGAACGCCCGCAAGCATCGCGGCGGCGAGTGAAGCCGGAATGCGATGCAACGCGCGCGCGAACACGCCCGAGAAGCCGACGATCGCGATGAGAATCGCGGAGACGATGAACGCACCGATGGCTTCGGCCATGGTGCGGCCCTCGACCGCGCTCACCAGCATGGCGGCACCGGGGGTCGACCACGCGACCACCACCGGGATGCGATAGCGCAGCGACAGGCCGATTCCCGTGATGGCGATGCCGACACAGATCGCCCACATCCATGAGGCGATCTCTTCGGGGCCGGCACCCAGCGCTTTCGCGGCCTGGAACACCACCGCAGCGGAACTGCTGAAGCCCACGAGCACGGTCACGAAGCCGGCGACCACCGGCGAGAGGGAAAGCTTTGGCAGCATGGCGCGGGACCGTCAGGCGGCCTCGGTGGCTTCCATCGGCGGTGCAACGCCGCGAGCGGTGCGTCCGACCAGCAGCAGGAATGGCAGGCCCGCCAGAGCGGCGAAGGCGAGCAGCTTGAAGTCCCAGAGGTACGCCATCATCGCCGCCTGATGATCGAGTTCCCGGTCGAGGGTCGCGACGCCCTGTAGCGTGCGCAGGCTCCACGCGACGACGCCGGTATCCGGTGGCAGCGCCGCGCTGTACTGCGTCACGTGCTCGGCCAGGTGCGATCGGTTTACCGTTGCCTGGCGCACGAACATGCTCGTCGCCACCGAGACGCCGATGGCCGCACCGATGCTCCGTATGAGGTTGTAGACCGCGGTCGCTTCCGTGCGACGTTCCGGCGCGACGCCCGGGAACGCGATCATCTGGATCGGCACGAGGATGATCCCGCCGCCGACCCCCTGCAGGAAGTTGGTCCAGGTGAGTTCCCAGGCGTCCACCTCGGCGGTCCACGTGGACATCTCCAGCGCAGGCAAGGCCATCGTGATGAGGCCGCACGCGATGAGGATGCGCGGGTCGACGCGCCCGGTGAGACGACCGCCCGCAATCATCGCGAGGAACATCCCGACCCCGCGGGGCGCCTGCAGCAGGCCGACGGATTCGATGGAATAGCCCCGGATGTCCGCGAGGAAGGAAGGCATCAGCACGATCGGCGGAACCGTGAGCAGGCCGTACATGAACACGAATAGCAGACCCAGGGCGAAGCGGCGCTCCGTGAACAGCCGCAGGTCGAGGAACGGGTGACGGGTCGTGAGACTGTGGGCGAGGAACAGATAGAAGCCCAGGCACGCGAGACAGGCTTCCACCACGATCTCCATCGACTCGAACCAGTCGAGGCTGCCGCCGCGGTCGAGCATCAACTGCAGGGATCCCACGCACATCGCGAGGCTCAGGAAGCCGATCCAGTCGAGCGGTGTGGACCGGTCGCGCCGGGTCTCGGGCACGAACAGGAGCAGGCCGAGGAAGGCGATGAGGCCGATGGGCAGGTTGATGTAGAAGATGAACTGCCAGCCGACGTGCTCGGTGAGCCAGCCGCCGAGCGAGGGGCCGATGAACGACCCGAACACGGAACCCGTACCCCACAGCGCCATCGCCTTGCCATGTTCTTCCGGCGGATAGGTGTCGAGAATGATCGCGTGGGACAGCGGAATGATGAAGGCGCCGCCCAGCCCCTGCAGCACGCGCGCGGTGACCTCCACGGCAAGCGACTCCGCCGCGCCGCAGAAGAACGATGCGATGGTGAAGCTCGCCATCGCGAACAGGAACAGTCGCTTGCGGCCGAACCGAAGGCTGAGCCACCCGGCCAGCGGAATGCTGATCGCGGAGGCGACGATGTAGGACGTGATGACCCACGCGATCTGATCCTGCGATGCCGAGAAGGTGCCCTGCATGTGAGGCAGGGCCACGGCTGCGATGGTCCAGTCGATGGAGTAGAGCAGCGAGGCCAGCATGACCGACGCCGTCACGAGCGTCGGGTGCCGGGGGCGCATCGCGGGATCGAACATGCCGGTCGTCCCGCGGGCGGCGGATCAGTCGCCCGCTAGGGCGGGCGAGGCTTGCAGGAAGCGCGGCAGGTAGCCGCTGTCGATGAGCTTCTGGACGGACCGCGGCAGACCGTTGCTGTGGCCCGTGTCCACCGACACGGTGACGGTCATGCCGGCTCGCAGTTCCGGCCCGCCGCTGCCCGGCTCGACGTCCACGCGCACCGGGACTCTCTGCACGACCTTGACCCAGTTGCCCGTTGCATTCTGCGGCGGCAGCACCGCGAATTCAGCGCCGGTTGCGGGTGCGATGGACGCCACGCGGGCCGGCCACTCGTTGTCGGGGTAGGCATCGACCGTGACGGTGGCGCGCTGACCCACCGACAGATGCGTGAGCTGCGTTTCCTTGTAGTTGGCCTCGATCCACACCGGGGCGCTGCTGATGACGCTGAAGATCGCGTTGCCCTTTTCGATGTGCTCGCCTTTCTGCAGGCGCATGTTGCTCACCACGCCAGCGGATGGCGCACGGACTTCGGTCCTCGCGAGTTCCATCGACGCGGCGTCGAGGGCGGACTTGGCTTCCACGTAGCGGGGATGCCGTTCCACCGGAATGTCCGGATCGCCGGAGAGGCTGGCGATGACGCGGGTCGCGCGTTCCTGCACGCTCACGAGCCGCAGCCGCGAGAGATCCAGGTTGTGACGGGCTTCGTCGTAGGCATCCGCGCGGCTCATGCCGCTTTCCCGCAGTCGCTCCTGGCGGTCGAACTGGCGGGCGAGAAACGCGATCTGCTCTCGCGTCTCTTCCACTTCGCGGGTGGATGCGCGGTACTCCGCACGGAGCGACTGGATGTCTGTACGGACGACGTCCATCTGCGCCTTCGCGCGAGCCACTGCGATCTCGAACGGACCCGGATCGATGCGGAACAGCAGATCGCCGGGCGCGACCCGCTGGTTGTCGCTGACGGCGACGTCGCGAACGCGGCCCGATACTTCGGAACTGACGACGACGATGGCAGCCTTGACGTAGGCGTTCTCCGTGACGGCGAAGCGCCCGGACTGCGCGTAGTACCGGGCGCCGACCGCGATGGCGACCAGCGGCACGAACAGGAGCAGGAAAATCCTCAACAGGCGCATGGGCGCAAGCCAGGCAAGCGCGCGGGCTCGCAGGCTCATCAGGCGGCACTCCGCCGGCGCGCGATCCGCGTGCCGTTTGCCGACTCGGGACGGGCCAGATTGGACTTGATGGAGAGCAGCACGTCGACGAAGCCTTCCTGCTGCGCCACCGACAGACCGGCGAGCGCGTCACGGCGCACTTCGGCCGCCGCGGCGCGCATGGCCTTGATGGCGGGTTCCACTTCTTCGGTGAGGAAGACGTGCTTCACGCGGCGGTCGGCCGTGTCGGCCTCGCGGCGGACCCACCCCTTCTGCTCCATGCGATCCAGCAGACGGCCGAGCGTGGCCTTCTCGACTTCGAGGATGTCCGCGAGTTCGGACTGGGTGGCGCCGTTGTTCCGGAACAGATGGTTGAGTACCCACCACTGCGAGCGGGTGAACCCCAGCGCCCGCACGCGCCGGTCGAACCGGGTGCGCATGAGGCGGGCGACGTCGTTCAGGATGAAGCCGAAATTGCGGGACAGATCTTCACGAAACATGTCCCGGATATTAGTTGTCTAGCTTATGGTTGGCAAGGCTATGGTTGGCAAGGCTATGGTCGTCCAGGCAAGCATTCCCCTCACTCGGGCGGGGTGATAGCGGCCGGCCTGGCGGCAGCCTCGCGGGCGAGGACTTCCTCGAGCGTGCGACGGGCGGCATCCTCATTGGGGCCCTTGAGGGCGACAGCGCTTTCGGCAGCAGCCCGCGCTTCGGCGAATCTGCCTCGCAGGGCCAGTACGTGCGCGAGGTTGTTGAGCGGGGCGTCCGCGTCGGGGTGCCGGACCGTCGCCTCGCGAAAGGCCTGTTCGGAGGCTTCGAGATCGCCCATGGCGTAGGCCGTGTTGCCGAGGCCCACCCAGAGCGGCAGTTCCGTCGGCCAGCGTTTCACGCCGGCGAGATACGCCTGCCGGGCCTCGGAGAAGCGGCGGATCCGTTCGAGCGCGATGAGCGATTCGGTGTAGCGCGCCGCAGAGATGCCGCGCGGCAGTTCGCCGGCGGTGGCGACGATCATCGCCCACCGTCCCGAGCGCTGCCAGGTGTGATCGAAGGTCGCCAGCGGCAACTCCTGGCGCGTCTCGGGACCGGACCGCAGGATGAGCACTTCCCGCGGGCGGTCGAAGCCGATGGCGACGGCGTAGTGCCAGCGGGGATACCAGGAAAGCCCGAGGTTCTGCAGCACCACGACAGGGCGCCCCTGGGCGATCTGCTCGAACAGCGCCTCCACCGACGGTTCGAGGCGCAGGGCGACGGCGCCCACCCGGCGGGCACCGCCCAGCATGTCCAGCGGCAGGCTGCCCTGGCGTGCGGGCAGGAACACCAGAGGCGCCAGGGAGTCGGGGGACGCATCGAAGCCGCCTGCCCGCAACACCATGGCCAGGGATGCCGGGCCGCAGTGATTGCGTTCCTGAGCGAAATAGGGGGTGTCTGTAAGTTCGAGACTTGCCGGCAGCGGCGCGAGCCGGGCCGGATCCAGGGGCGGGGCGCCGGCGCACCCAGACAGGATGGAGACGACCAGAGCTGCGACAAGCGTCGCAGCCCGGAAGAACGGGAGAGTCGGTCGCGGCCGGATCACCGGGGAGGAGTCGGGGCGGCTCCGCCCGCGGTCGGACTGCCGTCCGGTCAGCGCTTGATCGCGCGGGTGAACGAGAAGACCTTGGTGAACCCGAGGATGTCCGTGATCAGCAGCACGATGAAGACCAGCACTGCGGCCGTGATGATGGCGCCGATGGCATCTCCGCCCGCGGGGGCCTGATCGATGCGGTCGGCGAGGCTCAGCAGCTCCTCGTCGCTCATGGCCGCCACGCGTGCCTTGGCTTCGACCGGCGAAACGCCCAGCTGGTCGAACTGCCGCACGACGTCTTCACGGTCGAGGAAAGACAGGACGTGTGCACGACGGGATTGGACGTCCGCGCCGGAGGTCGCGGCGACCGTCTCGGTGCCGATCATGGTTGCCTGGGCGGCACCGATGATCGAGAGCTGGGAAAGGCTAAGGATGAGCAGCGCGGCGATGCACTTGCGGGCGGTGATCCACATGACATTCCTCCTTGGGTTGTCGAACGGTGGTCCGGCTCGGTGCCGGATCCCCGTTCAGCGTTTGAGCTTGAACGGAAAGATATCGGTGTAGCCGAGAGCGTCGGTGAGAACCAGGACGGCAAACACGAAGATGGCGACACCTATGATTGCCCCGCCGGCCGGCTGAGAGGCCGGGTCGGCAAGGGTGGCGAGTTCGGCATCCGGAACGGCGGCCGCGCGGCGAACGGCTTCGTCGCGGGGCAATCCGGCGGCTTCGAGGTAGCCGGCCAGAGCTTCGCGACTGACAATGTGGCGCGGGGAAGTGCGTGACGCGACCGATTCTGCGACCGAACCCGTACCGATCAGCTCCGCGCGGGCGCCGCCGGTCAGCGACAGACACAGGAGCGCACCTGCGACGGCGGCGCTGACGGATCGGTTCGCGAGGGACTTCATCGGGCGGCGGGCTCCTCTGGAATGGCCGGGGCGGTTCTCAGGTGGCGGGGGTCGGGTTCTTGAACTGGGCCGGCTGCAGATGATGCCGGTGCAGCAGCTTGTAGAACTCGGTCCGGTTGCGCTTCGCGAGACGGGCGGCGTGCGTCACGTTGCCGTTGGTCATCTTCAGCAGGCGGGCGAGGTAGTCGCGCTCGAACTGGCCGCGCGCCTTCTCGAACGGCTGCAGTTCGGTGGACGGGCCCCGCAGGGCGTTCTCGATGAGTGCCACGCTGACGATCGGCGCGGTGCTGAGGGCGACGGCCTGTTCCACCACGTTGACCAGCTCGCGCACGTTGCCGGGCCAGTCGTACTCGACCAGACGGGCGAGCGCTTCGGCGCTGATGGCGTTGATTGTCTTGCCATAGCGGCCGGCGAGCTGCGTAAGGAAATGCGTGGCGAGCAGGGTGATGTCCTCGCGGCGATCCCGCAGCGGCGGGACGTCGAAGCTCACCACGTTAAGTCGATAGTAGAGGTCTTCGCGGAAGCGGCCCTCACGGATGCCGGACTCGAGGTCACGGTGGGTCGCGGAGACGATCCGGACGTCCACGGGCACCGACTTGGTCGCCCCGACCGGGCGGACGGTGCGTTCCTGCAGCACGCGGAGGAGCTTCACCTGCAGCGCGATCGGCATGTCGCCGATCTCGTCCAGGAAGACCGTCCCGCCTTGCGCAGACTGGAACAGGCCCATGTGGTCGCGTGCGGCGCCGGTGAAGGCCCCCTTCACGTGGCCGAAGAGTTCGGACTCCAGCAGGGCCTCCGGGATGGCGCCGCAGTTGAGTGCCATGAAGGGCGCATCGCGCCGCGGACTGGCGGTGTGGATTGCCTGGGCAAGGAGTTCCTTGCCGGTCCCGCTCTCGCCGCGGATCAGGACGCTCGCGTCGCCGCTGGCAACGAGCCGGGCCCTGGCCAGCACGGCCTCGAGTTCGGGGTTGTGCGTGATGATGGCCGAGCGCCAGCTGGACTCCTGCTCCCGGGTGGTGACGGGCGCGGAGAGTCGCACGGCGCGCGAGATGAGCCCCACCAGTTCCTTGCCGTCGAACGGTTTGGTGAGGTAGTCGAAGACGCCCTTGCGCATCGCGGCAACGGCGTCCGGGATGGTCCCGTTGGCGGTGAGGATGATGACAGGCAGCGCCGGGTGCAGGCGGTGCACCTGTTCGAACAGCGCCATGCCGTCCATGCCGCCCATCTTGAGGTCCGTGACCACCACATGCGGGACGGCCGTGGCCAGTTGCGCAAGCCCTTCCTCCGCACTGCGCGCAGTGGAGACTTCGAAGCCCGCCGCGGTCAGGCGGATCGAGACGAGACGCAGGAGATCCTCGTCATCGTCGACGACCAGTACCTTGCCAAGCATCGTGTTCATGGTTTTCGTGCTCCTTGGTCTTTCTGGATCATCGCGCGCTCGACATCCCTGAGTGCGTCGAGCTTGCGCTGTAGTTCTTCGGTCTTCCTTTGCTCGTCCTTCAGCTTCGTTGCGGTCGCCACGGCGTTGGCATCCGTCCGGCGATTGACTTCGACCCCGGCCAGAAGCACCTGCGCGAGCCCGCGAAATCTTCCCGCTCCGCGCCCCTCCCCCCGCTGATAGGGGTCCAGCAGCTGAACCGCCGCCGCCTCGTTGCGGAACGCCGCATTCGGCAGGAGGTAGAGCATCGCGAGCTTGAGACGCGCGGGTTCGCCGCCATTGGTGGCGAAGTCCTTCTTTGCGTCGTCGAGGTCCTGCTTCAGCGCGGCGGGCGTCCGGGTCCGCAGACCCGCATAGTAGTTCATCAGATCGTCAAGTTCACTCGCCAACTGAGCCACGGGCTCGCGCGGGCAGGTCGCTATTTCGGCCGTCACCGCGGGCGGACGGGGCTCGACCGGGCCGACCTCCTCCACGTCAGGCAGTTGAGGTGTCTGGCACCCCGACAAAAGTACGACAGCCAATGGGAAAAAAATTCGACCGACGCTTCTATTCATGTGTCTCGCTCTGACGTCGGGTCTGGTCCCACAGACTTTGGTATGGGTCGGGGCCGAAGTGAGGGTGATGCATTCTTTTCGGTGGCCGTCACCGGAGTCCTCACGCGGCTTCCCTGTCCTTGGGGTGGTTGGGCTGGCGGCGCGGGATGTCTATACGCAGGCAGGTCCCCTGATCGCGGCTCTCCAGTGCGATCCGTCCCCGGTGCGCCGCCACGAACTCCTTCACGATCGTCAGGCCCAGGCCGGTCCCCTTCATCGCCCCGTCGTGCGGGGTGGAGCCGTGATAGAACGGCTCGAAAACGAGATCGCGCTCCTCCGGCTTGATGCCCGGCCCGTCGTCGGTCACCTCCAGGCTCACGGTCTCCGCGGCGGCCTCCACGCTGATGCTGACGCGGCCGTTGCGTGGCGCGTACTTGACGGCATTCGAGACGAGATTGCCGACGATGGCAGTCAGCTTCTCGCGGTCGGCCTCGACCGAGACGTCCGGGCAGGCCACCACGAACCGCACACCCTTCGAGGCCATGCTCAGGCGGTGCTGTCTGCCGACGGAGGCGATCAGTTCCGGCAGCGGCACGTCCGACAGATTGAGGTCCGACCGGCTGAACTGGGTCTGGTGATAGTTCAGCAGGCGCTCGATGAGTTCCTGCAGGCGCTGGGTGTTGTGCTTGAGGATGGAGGTCACCTCGCGCTGCGCGCCGGTCAGGGGCCCGACCAGCTGTTCGTCGAGGAGATCGGAGCCCTCCTTGATGGCGGCCAGCGGGGTCTTCAGTTCATGGGAAACATGATGGAGGAACAGCTTCTTCTGGTCCTCGAGGTCGATCAGCTTGAGGCGCATCCAGTCGAGCTGGCGCCCGAGTCGCTGCAGATCCTGCGGGCCGGTCACGCGGACGGGCGTGCTGAAGTCCCCGTTGCCGAGCTTGCGGATCGCGCCGTCGATCTGGGCGATAGGGCGGGAAATGAGAATGATGGCGGCGACCAGCATGGCCAGCGCGATCGGGACGAGGGCGGACAACTGCCAGTACACCGTGCGCTGCACGCCCTCGGCCATGGCCTGGAGCTGACCGACCTGGTCCTCGACGATCGTCGCACCCAGGCGGGAGAGGGCTTCCGCCATGATGTCGAGTTCGTTGAACTGGGGGAGCAGGACCGCCAGCGCATCGGCGTCGGAGCCGGTGCCGTCGATGCTGACCGCGAGCCGGGCCTCCTTCTCCCGCAGCAGCGTGAGCTGACGGTACTGTTCGGAGTCCAGCCGCAGTGTGAGCATCCGCCGCGTGCTGTCGATGAACTTCGTGCGTGCGTGCGTATAGCCTTCGAGCAGGCTCGGGTCGCCCAGCGCGCTCGTCTGGCGCACGCTGCGTTCCATGGCGGTGATCTGTTCGATCAGCAGCCGCGAGGCCTCGGTGGCGCGCATTGCCTGATGCACGGTCTGCTGGCTGCGCTTGGTGATGTCGTGGATCGCGACCGCGTTGTTCACGATCGCGAAGATCAGGGGCAGCGCGACCAGCACGAAGCCCGCGATGATGAGCTTGAGGAAGGACCGCGGGTAGTGGATCGGGCGCCGGAGCATTCTGGCGAGTTCCATGGCGGTCGCTGGCGGTGTCCGGGACGTCAGGCCGTGAAGCGCGCTTCGTGGGTGCCGATCACCCCGAAGTCGACGACCAGCGAATCGCCTGGCTTGATGTCGACCGGCACGACGCAAGTTCCGGTGGTGACCACCTCGTTCTCGCAGACCGCCACGCCGAGTCCGGACAGGCGATTGACGAGCCAGGCAAGCGCCACGCGTGGGTCGCCGAGCACGTTGGCGCCGGTGCCGGTACCGGCGACTTTGCCGCCGACGGTCGCGGTCACGGCGTGGGTCGAGAGGTCGAGCTTGCGCCAGTCGATTGCGGTGGCGGGGCCGAGGGTGAACCAGCAGGCGCAGGCGTTATCCGCCACCAACTGCGGGGCGCCGGCCGTGACGAAGTCGGAGTAGCGCGAATCGGGGATCTCGATGGCCGGATGCAGCGAAGCGACCGCGTCGAGCACTTCCGGCACCGAGTACGGTTTGGCGCGCGGCAACAGCGGGCGACCGAATCGGAAGGCGAACTCGGCCTCGGCGACGCCCATGATCATCCCGGCGAGCGGCACAGGTGATCCACTCGGGATCACACGGGATTCCAGGATGGAGCCGACGAGCGGTCCCGACACGCCGATGTGCTTCTGGCCGGCGAGGCTGGTTGCAGCGATCTTCCAGCCGAAGCGGCGCGAGCCGGAGCGCGCGGCAATGGCCTGCTGGACGGCGAAGCCTTCTTCCTCGGTGGCCGGCCGCATGGCATCGGGCAGGGCGCTCAGGCGGGTGCCGGCCATCCAGGCGTTGTACAGGGTGGCGGCGGCATCACGGACGATTTCGGGTTGGCTCATGGTGTCAGGCGGTACGGGTCTGGACGGCAATGGAATGGGCGGGATGGGCCACCACGTTCTGCAGCGGCTCCCCGCGGGCGAGGTGGTCGAGATTGTCGGCGATCACGCGGCAGCGGCGCTCGGCCAGAGCCTCTGTCCAGCCGCTCGCGTGGGGGCTCATGATCACGTTGTCCAGGTCCCGGAACGGGAAGCGCGACGCCGGGAAGCGCACTTCGGCCGCCTGACTCTGTTCGGGGTACTGGTACCACGTATCGATGATGGCGCCGCCGATGCGGCGATCGCGGCAGGCTTCGAAGAGCGCCTCTTCCTGGATGGTGGCGCCACGACCCACATTGATGATGACCGCTGTGGGTTTCATTTGTGCGAACAGGGCGGCATCCACGATGCCCCGGGTCGTATTGTCCAGCGGCAGAGCATCCAGAAGGAAGTCCGATTCGCGGGCGACGCTGGCCAGCTCCGTCATGGGGCGCACGTCCCGGCACCAGTCGTCCGCCGGGCGAGGGCTGCGATTGGCGGCGATCACGCGGACGCCGAAGCCGTGGGCGCGACGCGCGACCTCCCGGCCGATCCTGCCGTAGCCGAGGATGCCAAGCGTCTTGCCGTAGAGGTCGCCATGGCGCGGGCCGCACAGATGGGAGCCCCACCAGCGATCCTGGCGCATCGAGGCGTCCAGGCGTCGCAGGCCGATCAGCCACTCCAGGATGGAACCCATCACGAATTCGGCGATCCCGATCTCGTGTTCGAAGGCATTGCAGACCGAGGCGGTGGGCGGCACGGCGTCGAAGCGGATCTCGTCGGTGCCGGCCCCGGGCAGCTGAATGAGCCGGAGCCTGGGCGCGGGCGGGGCGTCGGCCGGCCAGTTCATGGAGACGATGGCGTCTGCGTCGGTCAGGGCGGCCGCGAAGGCGGGACGATCGGCGTGGTCGACCACCTGGATGTCCCAGGGGGTGGCGAGCTGGTGCCGCAGCGGCGCCAGCCTGTCGTCGTTGTCGATTGTCTTGATGAGGAGCTTCACCGGTCCGGCGCCTTCCAGCCTTCTGCGCAATGGGGGGACGAGGTCGAGTCCCGAGATTTGGCGACCCCTTTCCCGTGTGCCTGAGAGTTTAGTCGCCGCGGCGAAGAATTCAACGCAAACCTATCGATTTCGAGGATATTGCGCTACCACAATCTAACGAAACGAGAGTTTTTTTCTCGATGGCGCTGTGATAGCCTCCGGCCACGGTGTGGTGGGCGGTGAGACCGGGTTTCGGGCCAGTGTTCGGGCCGGGATTTGCCCCGGGATCAAGGGGCTGCCGACCTCGGGAGAGGGTGCTTATCTCACCGGCCGGATGTAGTATCCGATCTATCCGAAGCAGGAGACCACCAATGAAAATCATTCAACCCCTGGCCCTCGCGGCAGCGACATTGACGGCCCTGCTCGGCATTGCCGGCCCGGCCTCTGCGGCGCTCACCGTCACGCTGAGCCCCGCCGATGCCGCCGCACAGCCCGGCCCGGCGACTTCCTTCGTGTTCGGGCTCGACGTCGCCGGCCTCGAAGATCTCGGGATCGACATTTCCGACGCCCCGGTCCTGGCGGCGTTCATCCGCTTCGTTCCCACGGTCGGGTCTGCCTCGCCGGCGCCCCTGTCCATTGCGTCGGCGTCGGTCGGCAGCTACTTCGACACCCTGTTCAACCCGGTCGTGAGCATCCTTCCTGCCGGCAGCGAGACGAAGGTCGACGTCCAGTACTCGACATTCGACGATGTCACGTTCCAGACCGTGCCGCTGCCTGCCAGCGGGCAGTTCGTGAGCTTCACGGTCGCCGCGGTTCCCTTTGCGAGTCCCGGCACGTGGAACATGGAAGCCTATCTGGTCGTCGACAACGAGGATGAGCTGCCTGTGCTTTCGAACGTGACCAGCGCCACGATCACCCTGGTGCCGGAGCCCGAGACCTACGCGCTCTTCGCTGCAGGCCTGCTGGCCCTCGGTGCGGCCGTGCGCCGACGCGCCTCCTGACAGCCCCGGAACATTTCGCTAATCTTCCCGCGCTTCCCCGCCCCGACCGGGGTGGGTAGTGCACCTACGACAATCGCAAGCCACAAGGAGAATTCGCATGGCCAAGGCCCCCGAGGAAAGCACCAAGGCTGCCGAACCGCAGATGCCCAAGGTTAAGTGGGACACCGGTGCACTGAAGAGCACCTACTGCAACTTCGTGAACGCGACCAGCACCCGTGAGGAAGTCGTCCTCAATTTCGGGGTGAACCAGAACTGGGACCGCATGGCGGGCGAAGTCGAGATCGAGCTCGGTCACCGGATCATTCTCAGCCCCTTCGCCGCGAAGCGCCTCACGGATCTCCTCCAGAAGCTCATGGCAGAGTACGAGAACCGATACGGCGAGCTCAAGTAATCAGCGTTTACCCGGCGAGCCTCTCGGAACTCCATGAGTCAGACCGCCGGTGAGGTGTCGGGACTTCCTTCGTCGCTGACATCCAAGGATCAGGCCGCCCTCTGGGCGGCCTTTTCTTCTTCCCAGACACTCGAGGGAAGACTCAGCAACTGGCTGCGCGTGCTGGCATCGAGAATCCGCTCGGCGCAGGCGGCGGCGGTGTACCGGCGGGCGCTCGAAGCTGCCGACGGCGTCGCGCTCATGGCCACTTGGGGCGACATCCAGAATTCCGCCGAGATGCAGCAGTCCGCCATTCAGGGCCTGGATCGCGGACTCATCCTCATCCGGTCCATCGGCCGGACCTTCCACCTGATCGTTCGCCCCGACCACTATCCCGACTGGATCGTGGTGTTCGAGGTGGCGCCCGTCCAGCACGGTGAACTGCAGGCCGGTCTGCATGAACTGCGCTGGGGCGCGGGATGGCTGGTGGCCAGTGTCGAGAATGCCAACTCGGGCGAATCGAGGGATCGGCTGGCCCGCCTGGAGGTCGTGGTGGACGTGGTCGAGCGCGCCGGTCGCGAGCGCGACCTTGTGTCCGCGGCCACCGCAGTCGGGAAGGCCATCGGGGCAGCGTTCCCGCGGTGCCTCGTGAGCGTCGGCGTGTTCCGCCATGAAGTGCTGTCCCTCGCCGCTCGAGTCGGCGAGGACCCGGAAGCCTCGGAGGACCGGGATCTCCGGCGTGAAACGCTGGTCCGGACGGCCATGACCCAGGGCGGCACCGTCCTGTCGAGTGCCCTGCCCGAGGCGGGATTGCAGGCGGTGCCCAGCGTGCTGCCCGAAGTCGGGCCGCGGGTCGTCGCCATCTCGCTCGCGGGCGCCAACAGCGTCGCGGGCGTGCTCCTGTGCGAGCGGCTCGACGACGCGGCATTCTCGCCCGAGGAGATCGAGACCCTGGAGCACGCCGCGCGTGTGGCGGCCCCGATCATCGAGGGTAAGCCGGTGTCCCGCAGCAGGCCGGTCACGCGGGAGAAGCGCGCCCTCGTGGGACTGTTCGGGCCCGTGCGATACAAGTGGAAGCTCGGCCTGATCGTTCTCATGGCGGGCGTCCTGGTGCTGCTGGGTGCCACGGGCGACTATCGCGCCCAGGTCTCGATCACCATCGACGGCGCGCCGCCCCGCAAGGTCACGGCGCCCTTCGAGGGCAAATTGATGGATGTGCGGCTCCGGGTGGGCGACGCCGTTCGGCGCGGGCAGATCCTCGCGCGCTACGACGATACCGACCTGCAACTGGAGCGCGTCAAGCTCGCGGCCGAGAAGGAACGGCTGACTGTTTCCGCCAAAGAGGCGCGCGACTCCCAGGACACCGCGGCGATGGACAGTCTCATGGCTCGTCGGAAGGAGATCGAGGCCCGCCTCGCGCTCATCGACGATCGGCTCGCGCACCTGCAGGTCGCGAGTCCGATCGACGGGGTGGTGCAGAGCAGTGTCGCCGCGATCGGGGGGCGAGCCACGGTTCAGCCGGACGATGCGCTGTTCACCATCGCGCAACTGGACGGCTACCGGCTCGCGCTCGACGCGTCCACGGCCGACCAGTCGCTCCTGCGCGAAGGTCAGACCGGCATCGCGCGTTTCGGTGACGGCGCGGCGGTGCCCTTCGTCATCACGAAGATCGCTGGCGGTCCTGAACAGGGCGGAGGCGCCGTGCGCGCCGAGGCCCAGGCCCAGCGGCTGGGGCCCGACATGGCCCCCGGTATCGAAGGCGTGGGTGACGTGGATGTCGGCACCCAGAAGCTCGTCTGGATCTGGTGGCGACGCCTGCAGACGGACGATCGGCGAGGCGGCTGACCGCCTGCCCCGGATCGGGTCTCAGGGCGGGGGCGGGCAGGGCTCGGTCGGGTCGGCGCGGGTCCGGACCAGATTGCCCATGTCTCCCTGAACGTAGTGCCCGCCGGATTCATCCTCCACGAAGGCCAGTGTCGCCACCGGCTCGTTCTTGCGGCGGAAGTGCCGTTCGTTCACCGGGTACCAGTGCCGTTCGCGACCCATCGGGTTTCGCGCAACGAGGTGCCCGTCTTCCACCCTTACGGCAAGCACCTGATCCACGTCCTCGGTCGTCCAGTTGAAGCGGCGGGTGGCGGCGGCATAGCAGCCCGCGAGAGACTGCAGTGCCTGATCGGGGATCGGTGCCGGAGGCGGTACGGGAACGCGCGGTACGTCGGCCGTCAGCGCGGACTCCAGCGTCTCCTGCATTTCCTCGAGCGCCTCGCCGTTGTACGCATTGATGACGAGGAAGTAGCCGACACCCGCATCACGAACGTATCCGAGCCGCGAGAGGTAGCCGTCGGCGTCACCGCCGTGTCCGGTCCACAGAATGCCCTCGTGCACGTACTGGTACAGGCCGAGACCGTAACCGTAGCGAAGGCCCGACCGAGCCGAAAGCGTGGTGAGTGGTGTTTCCAGTCGGGCCAGTTCGTCGGCCGTGAGCAGCGGGACGGACTCGGGTCGCAGCAGCCAGCTCACATAGCGCCCCATGTCCGCAGTCGTCGCGTTGAGGCCCCCGAAGGCGCGGAAGAGCACATGCCAGTAAGGCATCGGCGAGCGGCCATCGCGATCGTAGCCCCGGGCCAGCCGGTCCTTAGTCCGCGGGTCGAGGCGCAGACTGGCGTCCCGCATGCCGAGCCGCGCGAGCACTTCGGTCTGCATGAACTCATCGAACGGCCGGTCGGTCTTTCGCTCGACCACGAGCGAGACGATACCGGCCCCCTGATTCGAGTAGGACGAATGGACGCCGGGTTGCCATTGCACGACTCTGGCCCCGGGGTCCACGGCGAACGCCTGCTCGAGCGAGAGCGGGGCAGGGTCCGACGAATCGAACTCGCGCCGGGACAGATCGAGCAGGCCGGCCGTGTGTTCGAGCAGGTGGCCGATGCGGACCGGATGGGTGTTTTCCCACCGGTTGGTGTACTGCGGATCCGGTACCCAGCGTGCGACCGGGTCGTTTAGATCGAACCCGGTCTGGCGGGCGGCGATGAGCGTCGCGATACCCGTGAAGGACTTGGTGACGGACCCGACGCGCCACACGATGTCGGGCCCGACCGGGCGCGCGGGTTCCCGGTCCGCCAGACCGCCGCCACCGAGCGAGACCGCACTGCCGGCTTGCACGACGGCGAAGGCGAAGCCGGCCACACCGTGCTTTTCCCGGATGGTGTCCAGACGCTGCTCGAGGGCAGGCAGATCAAGCGCCATGGCGGGGGTCGTTCCGAGCAGGCTGGCGACCATGACCCGCACCACGAGGCGGCAAAGCGGGCTGGCTGAGTCGGGCAATGGGGGTTCTCCGGTGGATGGCAGGATCCGAAGACAGGACCGCGCGTCGCGGGAAAGGTTGCGCGGGCGGGTCGGGGTGCGTCAAGGGAGGGTCCGCACGTATTCGCGCAGGGCGTGCCGGACCGACGGACTTTGCCACGAGCGCATCGGCAAGGGCCGGCCATGCGGTTAGAATTCCCGCGCGTCGCACGGCGTCAACCGGAGGTGTTCCATGAAAGTGATCGATCTTCGCAGCGATACCGTAACCAAGCCGACCGAAGGCATGCGGGCCGTCATGGCTGCGGCCGACGTCGGTGATGACGTGTACGGGGAAGATCCCACCGTCAACCGGCTCGAAGCCACCCTGGCGGAGCGGCTGGGCAAGGAGGCCGCGGTGTACGTGGCCACGGGGACGCAGAGCAACCTGATCGGGCTGATGTCGCATTGCGAACGCGGCGACGAGTACATCGTCGGTCAGCAGGCCCACACGTACAAGTACGAGGGCGGCGGTGCCGCCGTGCTCGGCAGCATCCAGCCCCAGCCCATCGACAACGAAGCCGACGGCACGCTCGACCTCGGGCGCGTGGCGGCGGCGATCAAGCCCGACGACTCCCACTTCGCAAGGACCCGCCTGTTCGCGCTCGAGAACACGCACGGCGGCAAGGTCCTGCCAATGCCGTACCTGAAGGACGCGGCTGCGCTCGCCCGTGCCAAGGGGCTCGGCCTCCATCTCGATGGTGCGCGTCTCTACAACGCGGTTGTTGCGCAGCGGGTGAATGTGCGCGAGATCACGGACGCGTTCGACACTGTGTCCATCTGCCTATCCAAGGGGCTCGGGGCGCCGGTGGGCTCGGTGCTCGTCGGCCCGAAGGCGCTGCTCGCCAAGGCGCGGCGCTGGCGCAAGGTGCTGGGCGGCGGCATGCGGCAGGCGGGCGTGATGGCAGCGGCCGGCCTGTATGCGCTCGATCACCACGTCGACCGTCTCGCGGAAGACCACGACAACGCGCGATTGCTGGCGCAGAAGCTCGCGGCGATTCCCGGCGTGTCGGTGGATCCGGCGGCGGTGCAGACGAACATGGTGTTCCTGTCCGTCGCTCCCGAACTCGGCCCGGCGCTCAAGGCCTGGCTCCAGGAGCGCGGCATGATGATCTCGCTGGGCCCCGTCATCCGCCTCGTCACCCATCTCGATGTGTCGCGGGACGACGTGACGGCCTTCGCGGATGCCGTCGGGAAGTTCGTGCAGCAGACGGCGCCTGCCGGCCAGCGCGCAGGGGCCATCGTCTGACGGGAGCTGCGCGTGACGCAGGAGAAGTGCTTCACCCCGCTCAACCGTCGCGATCTGGACCGGCTCGCGCGGCTGGTCCGCACCAGCCGCGAAGATTTCCTGCGGCTCAATGCCGGCTGGGGTCTGCTCTACGCGAAGCGGTTTCTCTGCTCGGTGCTGGCGGGCGCCGCCGCCGATCACTACGTGAACGGCACGACGGGTTTCGGGGAGTTCTCCGTCTGGAACTTCTTCGCGCAGCACCCCGAGGCGCCCTATCCCGTGCAGCGGCGCAGCCGCGAGGACTACGGTGACTCGCGGCTGGGGCGCGATCCCTCCCTCCCCGAGACCTTCACGGGCTGGGCGGTCGACGTGCAGGGCCGAAGTGTCGAGGCCGCTCCCGGCGACGATCCGGCGGCGGCACTCGACCGTTACCTTCGCGGCCGCGCGACGCCGACGGCTCGCGATCTCGCCTCGCAGACCCTCATCCTCCTCGAGCCGGGGCCGCTGCTCGGCATCCAGGCGTGGCCCACCCTGGTAAGCGCATGACCGATCGCGTCCGGTTCCGATTTTTCGCCTGGCTGACGGCGCTCTGCCTGTCCGGGCTCTGCGCTGCCGCGCATGCCGGCATTCCGCCGATCAGCGTCGACGGGCGCGTGCCGTCTCTCGCACCGGTGCTGCAGAAGGTGACGCCCGCGGTGGTCAACATCTCGGTGCTGACCGCCACGAGCGAGTCGGCGTCGCCGCTGCAGCAGGACCCGTTCTTCCGCCGCTTCTACAACCTGCCCGAGCGGCAGCGTCCGCAGGTGAGCGCGGGGTCGGGCGTGATCGTCAACGCGGCGAAGGGCTACGTCGTCACCAACCACCATGTCATCAAGAACGCACGCGAGATCATGGTGACCCTGAAGGACCGCCGGCAGTACGAGGCGCGTCTGGTGGGTGTCGATGCCGGGACCGACATCGCGCTGCTGCAGATCCAGCCCGAGAACCTGTCGGCGCTGGAATTCGGTGACTCCGACGCGCTCAACGTCGGTGACTTTGTGCTTGCGATCGGCAACCCGTTCGGCATCGGCCAGACGGTGACCTCGGGCATCGTGAGCGCGCTCGGCCGCACGGGCCTCAACATCGAAGGCTACGAGGACTTCATCCAGACCGATGCGTCCATCAATCCGGGCAACTCCGGCGGCGCGCTCGTGAGCCTGCGCGGCGAACTCATCGGGATCAACACGGCGATCATCGGTCCCGCTGGCGGCAACGTCGGCATCGGCTTCGCGGTGCCGAGCTTCATGGTGCAGAAAGTCGTGGCGCAACTGATCCGCTTCGGCGAAGTGCGTCGGGGACGTTTCGGGGCCACGGCGCAGGACGTCACGCCCGACATCGGTCGCGCGCTCGGCGTGCCGCCCAACGACGGCGCCGTGCTGGTCGACCTCGCGGCGGGCGCTCCCGCGGAGAAGTCCGGACTGCGTCGCGGGGATGTGGTGCTGGCCATCAACGGTCGTCCGGTGCGCGGTTCCGCGGATCTTCGCAATCAGCTCGGACTCGTACCGGTAGGAGACGTGGTCGAATTGCGCTACCTGCGCGACGGCAAGCCCGCGGTGGCCAAGGTGACGATCGAGTCGCCGCAGGCCGGCCTCGCGTCAGGCCGTCAGGCCGTTCCCGAACTCGCCGGCGCGCGTATCGGCAACGCGCAGCGAAACGGCCGTACCGAAGCTGTGGTCGTGGTGGAGGTGGATCGCGGCAGTCCGGCGTTCGATCACGGCCTGCGGGCGGGGGACGTCATCCTCGGCGTGAACCGTCGCCGCGTGGAGAACGTGAACGACTTCCTCTCGCAGATGCGCTCCAGTCCGCGACCGCTGCTGCTCAACATCCTTCGCGGTGACTTCGAGCTGACCCTGGTGCTGCGCGGCGGATGAGCAACTCTTCGCAATGTCACCGCGCAGGGCGGGTGCAGCGCGGCGGTGTCGTCATGCGCATCATCGTGTCGCTCCTGCTGATCGTGCTGGCGATTCCGGTGCTGCTTCTGTTCCTCGCGCTGGAGACGACGCCCGCGCTCGATCGCGCCGTCGTGCTGGCGCCGGAGCACGTCGCACGAGCGAAATCGATCCTGATGGGGCGCTATCACGCCAATCAGCGCTTCGGCAAGGTCGGGACCCTGTTCATCCGTCCCGATGACGCGGACCTCGCGGCCAACTATCTCGTGAACCGCTTTGCGCGGGGCAGTGCGCGCGTGGCCGTCACCGACGGATCGGCGGACGTGGCGCTGAGCGTGCCGGTTCCCGCCGTGCCTTGGCTGTATGTCAACGCAAAGGCGACAGTGGTCGAGCGCGACGGGTTGCCGGGGGTCACCGCTCTGCGGGTCGGCGATCTTCCCGTGCCGGACGCCGTTTCGGGCGCACTGCGTTCCGGCGTTCTCGCCTGGGCTCGCCGCAATCCGGACTATCGCCTCGGCATCGACGCGGTGGAGCGGGTGCGGCTGTTGCGCTGGGGCGTCATCGCCGTTTACCGCTGGCAGCCTGACTTGAGCCGTCGGATGCGTGCGGCGGCCGTCGACCCTGCGGAACGCCAACGACTGCGCCACTACCACGACCATCTTGCCGGGCAACTGGGGCGTCCGCCGTTTGGTCCGGTGCGCATGGCGGACCTGCTGCCCTCGCTGTTCGCGCTGGCGGCGAAGCGCGCCGAGTCCTCCTCGGCCGTCGAGGAGAATCGTTCCGCGATCCTCATGGCGGCCATCGTTGCCGTGGGCAAGAGCGCGGACATCCTCGTCCCCGAAGCGCGCAGCTGGCCACCGCTGCATCGGCGGCTGATGCTGCTCGACGGTCGGGACGACTTCGCCAAGCACTTTCTCGTGTCTGCGGCGCTTGCGGCTTACGCGGGAACCGTCGTCGCCGATGCCGTCGGACTCTACAAGGAAGTGGAGGACTCGCGGGGCGGGAGTGGATTCTCGTTCAACGACATCGCGGCCGATCGCGCAGGAACGCGCTTCGGCGAGGCTGCCTCGGCCAGTGAAGACTCCGCCGTCCGGTTGCAGGAGCGCATCGCCGCAGGATTCGTGGAGCGCGACCTGATTCCGGAGACGCGGGATCTTCCCGAGTTCATGCCCGAGGCCGAGTTCCTGCAGCGCTTCGGCGGGATCGGTGCGCCCGCGTACCGGCAGATGATGGACGACATCGAGCGGCGTGTGGCCGATCTGCGGCTGTACCGTTGAGGAAGGTCCGCACAGCCTTCCACGGGTTGTGCGGACCTGCTTGAGTCGACTCAGCGGTCTCCGCGCCGCGACACCAGCACCACCGGGATCATCATCACGGCCTGGATGACGAAGAACGGTGCGGCGAATGCCAGGAACTCCGGGCGGTTCAGCACCTCGACAGCGATGAGCGTTGCGACGCTGAGACTTCGCAACGAGAATCCGAACACCATCGTGACCGTTTCCGACTTCGGCCAGCCGAAGACTCGGGCAAAGCCGACGGCCAACAGGGCCGCACCGATGGTAAACAGCGTGCAGGCAGCGCCGATGGTCGGCAGGTCGCGAACGATGACGTCGAAGTGTTGAACGACCATGATCCCCAGCATCAGCAAGAGCGTGAGCACCGTGAGAATCCGTGTCTCGAGACGGTGCCGCGCGACGAAATCCGGAGCGACGTGCCGCACCCCCATGCCCAGGGCGATCGGGACCAGCAGGCCGAGGACGATCTGGCGCGCCGCCATGCCTGGTGCGATGGCGAGTCCGGCAGGGTGGCCGGGGAAGGCGCCGAAGGCGAGATGCGCGGCAATCGGTGTGGTCGCGAGAGCGAGCAGACTCGATGCGCCGGTCAGCGTGACAGAAAGGGCGAGGTCGCTTCGCGCGAGCAGGCTGAAGACGTTGGAAGCCGTTGCCTGCGGCGCGACGGAAACGAGGAGGATCCCTCCTGCGACCGCGGGCTCCGGCTGGAGGAGCATCACGATCCCGACGCCGAGCAGCGGCAGTGTCAGGGTCTGCCCCACGACGGCGACCAGCGCGTGGGCCGGATAGCGCAGTACCCGCAGCAGATCCTGCCCGGAGAGTTCCAGGCCCACCACCGTCATCGCGACCAGCACAAGCGCCGGCAGCGCCGCGTTCAGGTCGGGCATCGGCCGGCCCCGCAGTCAGGCGCCGGATCACCACGGCTGGCGCGCGGATTCCCAAGCGGGAGCCGACGACTCGCAACGGCCGTGGCAGACGCTGCCCTGCGCCACCTCCCGGGGGAAAAGGTCACTTCATCTTGCGCAGGTCGAGATTCAGCATCTTCGCCGTTTCACGCACGACGTTGAAGGTTTCGTCTGTCGCCGGGATCCATCGCTTGATGATCGTCCCCTTGCTCCACGGTATCTCGCGCATCCCCGCGAAGGCTGCCCGGATCTTCACCTTCACGGGCTCCGGCAGGTCTCTGCGCATCACCACCGGGGATCCCGGGATCGGCTCCGACTTCCAGACCACGACGAGATCTTCCGCCTTCACCATGCCGCGTGCGATGGCGGCATCCAGGAGGCCATCGGCAACCGCGGCGGCGTCGACCTTGCCGTTCTGGACGGCGATCACCGAGGCATCGTGGCTGCCGGCAAAGATGGCCCGAAGCTCGGTGTCCGGCTTGAGGCCGGCACGGAGCATCGCGGCCTTCGGAAACAGGTGGCCGGACGTGGAACTCGGGTCGACGAAGGCAAACGTCCGTCCCCGCAGATCGGCGAGAGAGCGGATGTTGCGGTCCTTGCGGGCGACGATCACCGAGTGGTAGGTCGGCCCCTGCTTCTGGGTCTCGGGGATGGCGACGGGCTCGAGCTCGGCCAGCGTCGTTGCCAGGATGTACGAGAAGGGACCGAGCAGAGCAATGTCGAGGCGGCGCGACCGCAGGGCCTCGATGACCCCGTTGTAGTCCGTTGCCACGAAGGGCTTGATGTCGATTGCCGTTGCCTGCTGCAAGGCATCGATCAGCGCCTGATTGTCCGTGATCATCAGCCGCGGATCCTCCGCGGGGACCAGCCCGAAGTTGAGTACGCCTTGCGCCGAGGCGGCGGGACTCAGGAGCGTGAGCCAGATCATGGCAAGGGTCGCGATCGCGCGGACCGCGTTGGAAACCGTGTTCGAGATGCGATTCATCATGACCGACTCCAGTTGGGTGATGCGGAGCGTCGCCGCGCTCCGTAGTAGGCAAGTGTTTCTCAGGCTACCGTCGCTACGCGGCTTCGATGCCCTGATCATGGCGGGTCAGACCGGAGATCGACAGCAGATCCTCGTGCAGTTCGAACCACACCGTGTGATAGCTGTCTTCGGTCGTTCTGGCGACGAACGCCGCATTGCCCGCGGCGACCCGCGCCGCGGCGCGATCCAGACGTTCCCGATAGACGGCGAGGCGGGGTGCGAGCGAGGCGAGGCGCGCCGAGAACGCCGTGAACTTGCGATGCAGATCGGCCAGATCACAGAGAACTTGCGAATCGTAGGAGGCATCCAGGTGCATGTTCGGTGTGCCGTCGGGCAATACCTGCCAGGCCGTCACGATCTGCTTCAGTGAGCGGTTCAGGATACCGAATTCGGCGTAGACCGAGGCTGCCTCGGCGGGGGAAATCCGGCTCCGCTCCGAGGCCAGCAAATTCTCCAGAAATTCCCGTCCCGCAGCCGTCAGGCGAATGTCGCGCGGGGTCCGGGTGCACAGACCCCGGGCGCACAGGGCATCGTATGCGTCGGCCGTTGCCTCGGCCGGCAGGGACAGGCTGTCGCCGAGTACGCTCAGGCTTGCCCGCCCCTTGAGGGCAGCCACGCGCAGCAGGGTGAGTGCCGGAAGGTTCACTGTGTGTTCGGTGGCAGCCGCCACTCGTGCGAGGGACGCGGGGTCAGGCGTCGGAGATGCGCGCAGGCAAGTGAGGATGGCCGCCAGCCGGTTTCGCACGATCACGGCATCCACTCCGGCAGCCAGCGCGGCACGAAGACCGTTCTCGGTCTCGAGCATTCGTCCGCGCACGACGGCATGGGGCTGCAGTCCGGACCGCCATCGGTCTCCGAGGGCTTCGAGGTCCACGGCCTGGATCGGCGCCTCTCCGATCGACAGGATGCGAAGCGGCACGCGCGGCAGGCTCCACGCGATGAGTCGTTGTACCGCGGGATCGTCATCGTCCGACGCTGCCGGCGCCGTGAGGTCTCCCGCCCAGATGCGGCCTGTGGCGCCGTCGAGGGTGATCCGCTGCCCGATGAACGATCCGATCCTGTCCTTCCCGCAGCCCACGATGCAGGGGCGACCCAGTTCCCGGCTCACGACCGCGGCATGGGAAGTGGACCCGCCCGTTTCCGTGATCAGCGCGCGCGAGGCAATGACACCCTGAAGATCTTCCGGACTGGTCGTGGGGCGCGCGAGGATAACGTCCTCGCCCAGGCGGCTGCGATGCTCGGCGTCGCGCGGGTCGTTCACGAGAATGCCCGTCGCGATGCCGGGACAGGCGGGCTCCCCCAGCAGGATCGGCTCCTGCGCGGCGGCCTGTGGATCCAGGATGGCGAGAGAGAGATGGCGTACCGAGTCTGCATCGAGCCGATCGAGCGCCTCATCCGGCGAAATGAGGCCTTCGTCAACGAAGGCAACGGCGGCCTGCAGTGCCGCCCGAGGCGAGCGCTTTGCGACCCGGCACTGCAGCAGCCAGAGCTTTCCCGATTCCACCGTGTATTCGATGTCCTGAATGTCGCGTGCGTCCCGCTCGAGCAGTGCCGCCGCGGCGATCAGTCCGTCGTATGCCGAAGGGAGGAATCGACACAACTCGTCGAGCGAACCTGGCGTCCGTGTCCCGGCCACCACGTCTTCGCCCTGGGCCCGTCCCAGCCATTCGCCCCAGGCCGGACGTTCCCCGGTCATCGGATTGCGGCTGAAGACGACGCCTGTGCCGGAGCGCTCGTCCAGATTGCCGAACACCATGGCCTGAACCATCACTGCGGTGCCGCTGTCGTCGGACAGACCGCGGTTACGGCGATAGGCCACCGCCCGGGGCGAGTTCCACGAGTCGAACACGGCCGCTACCGTTGCGCGCAGTTGCGCCCACGCATCGTCCGGCACGGAAGGCCCGCCGCGAACCGGGACGATCCTGGTGTACTGCTCCACGAATCTCCGATGGGTTTCGGCCGCGTACCGGGCGTCGCCCGTGGCCGCTGCCAGATGTTGCGCGACGGCCGCGTTGATCCCGAGATTCAGCACGGTATCCATCATGCCCGGCATGCTGCGCGCGGCGCCGGAGCGCACTGACACGAGCAGGGGACACGACGCGTCACCGAAGCGGCGGGCAGTCCTTGCTTCCAGCCGGCGCACGTGTTCGGTCAGTTCTCCCCACAATTCGTCGAGTACGGTCGGGCCCTTCGCGAAGTAGTCGCGGCATACGCGGGTGGAGATCACGAAGGCGGGCGGGACGACCAGCCCGAGAGCGCACATGCGATTCACGCCCCAGGCCTTGCCGCCAATCTCCTCGCGCGGAAGGGTGCAAGAGCCATCCACCGGCACGATTCTCGGAATGGGCTCGAGAGAACCGGGTACGGCGTTCACTTTGTGCTTGCCCGGCGATCGTTCATCGCAAGGTCACCGTGCCCGTGCTGCCGTCGACCGTCACCATCTGGCCGTTGGCAATGCGGCGCGTGGCATCGGGAACCGACACCGCCGCCGGGATGCCGAGTTCGCGGGAGACGATGGCGGCATGGGAAATGGGGGCGCCTGTCTCCACGACGACGGCGCCCGCGGACAGCATGAGGGGCCCCCAGGACGCGTCCGTGACTTCCGTGACGATGACTTCGCCGGGCTCCAGCTCGCTGTCCACATCGAGCGAGGCGATCACCCGGGCGCGTCCGGTGTGAACCCCCGGCGACACGCCGATGCCATGGAGGACTTCCCCGGCAGCCTCCTGCGCATCCGACCGCTTCCCGCGATCCCCGAAGGCTGACAATGGCGGCGGCGCCCCTTCGAACACGAACGGCGGCTCCTTGGTCTCCAGCAGCGCCAGCATCTGGCGACGCTTCGCGATGACGTCGGCGAAGCTCTGAGGCGCCGCCAGGAACCCATCCAGTTCGTCGAGTTGCAGCAGCAGGATGTCCTGCCATCGCTGCACGACACCCCGCATCGCGTGACGTCCGCCCAGTTCGCGCATGACGGACCGGGCTTCCTCGTTCCATCGTGTGCAGGTGGTCTTGCCGCGCTCGCGCGCAGTGAGGTAGTTGCCGACAGATCGCGCGGCCGCGACGAAGCGTCCCTGGAGGTCCGGCGACTGCGACAGCCGGGACGACAGTTCGGCCACGGTCGCATTCCGGCGGGACGCCAGTTCCGTGAAGCGTGACGCCGGGTCGGCGACGTCCGCCGAACGCCGGGCCCGCTCGAGCATGCGCAACACCAGCGCCGGATCGGTCGCGTAGGTGGCAGATCGCAGATCCCATACGCTCGGCCCGAGGAAACCCCATCGGTCCAGGAAGTGCTGCCAGTCCGCTGCGAAGGCCCGCGCGTCCGCGGCGTCTCTCGCGAGCAGGCGTTCCATCAGGCCGTCGACGCCGCCGTCGAACAGGGAAGACAGGACCGGCGAGGAGCGGATCTTGCGCGACAGGGTCCAGAGTTCGAACGAGTGAGCCGCCGAATCCACATCGCCGACGGCTGCGGTCACGTTTGCCGCGAGTTCCGCTGCCCCCGCGGCCTCGGCCAGCTGCGCGACGACACTCGTCAGGACGTTGGCGCCGTAGGTGTTCAGCACGTGCTGTTCGAACAGCCGCCTTGCCTGCGGAATGAGGGAGCGGAAATAGTCCAGCAGCGCGCGGTCGGAGAGGGCGGTGAAGTCCGGTCTGCGCGCCTGAAGTGCCAGCACGTCATCGCGGTACCGGTCCGCTGCCGGTCTGGGATCGGCGGTGAACAGGGATTGCAGCCATCCGGTCACAGCCTCGGTGCGCGCCGGATCCGCATCGCGCGGGTCGGGCCGGTAGGGCGGGACATCGGCGGCATCGCCGAACAACGATCTGTCGATGGCTTCCACACTCATGCCGGGAATGCGGACGGCAAGCACGCGCGTGACTGACATGTTGATGTAGATGTAGCCGCCGAAGCAGGCGGTGATCTCCGGCTGGCCGGGCGCCTTGAACTCGTCCTGCGTGAATGCGCCGATGGCGCAGAACGCGTCGCGCCAGGCGGGTTCCCACGCCAGGCGCCCGAGCGCGGTCCAGGTGAGCGGCGAGACCGCTTCGACGAACACTTCCCCGACGTTGCCCCGAGTGAACACCGGGAATCGTTCGCTCGGCTCGTCGTCGCATACCCAGATCCTTGAAATCAACACGGCTCCCCTGTTGCGCACGATTGCAGCGCGGAAGCACGTTACGTCGGGCACCGCCGGGGGGATTTGATGCGGATCAATCGGGGCAGGAATCCTTCCCGGTCCCCGGGTGGGGCGCCGGCGGGTGACGGGTTCACGGCGCGAGAATGCGCGCGCGCAGCCGGCTCGACACGAAGTCCGCGGTCATGACCATGGCGAGAATCACCAGGACGCAGGTCGCGGTGTCCTGATACTGGAAGAGCTTCATCGAACTCACCAGCTCGAAGCCGATGCCGCCGGCGCCGATCATGCCGAGAATGGTGGCCGCGCGCAGATTCACTTCGAACCGGTAGAGCGTCGAGGCGATCCAGGCAGGGATCACCTGCGGCAGGACGCCGAACACGACCACCTGCGCGGCATTGGCGCCGGTGGAGCGCAGTGCCTCGACGGGGCCGGCGTCGATTTCCTCGATGGCTTCCGCGAAGAATTTCCCGAGCATGCCGGCGCCGTGGATCGCCAGGGCCAGCACGCCCGCAAACGGGCCGAGACCCACGGCGGCCACGAAGATGAGCGCGAAGATGATCTCGTTGATGCCGCGCAGCGCGTTGAGCACCTGGCGCATCGCATGAAACACGACGAGGTTGGGGCTCAGGTTGCGGGCGGAGACGAAACACAGGGGCAGAGCCATCACGACCGCGAGCAGGGTTCCCCAGATCGCGATCTGGACGGTTTCGACGACGGGGCGCACGAGGCGCTCCAGCACCTCCCAGTTGGGCGGCATCATCCGCGAGACCAGATCGAACACCCAAGGCATGCCACGCAGGAGTTCCGTCAGGCTGAGGCCGACGCCCCGAGCACTCCAGACGAGTACGCCGAGCCCCGCGACAGCGCCAGCGCTCCACGCCAGCACACGCTTCAGTGTCCACGGCGCGCCGAGCAGGAACCGGAAGCGCGTCATGCCGGACCGCTTCCGAGCGTAGCGGTGGCGCGGCCCGCCGTGCCGGTCGCGAAGGCCCTGGAGACGTCGAGACCGGGATACACGCGCGCGAGAGCGGCTTCATCGAGCTGCCCCGGCGAGCCTTCGAACACGACCCGGCCGCCTTCGATGCCGACGATGCGATCGGCGAACTCGATGCCGTAGTCGACCTGATGCAGATTGCACAGCACGGCGATGCCGAGATCGTGGGCGGCGCGGCGCAGATCGTCGAGCACGACCCGGGCGGTCTTCGGGTCCAGACTCGCCACGGGCTCGTCCGCGAGGATCGCCTGGGGTTCCTGCGCCAAGGCGCGTGCGATGCCTACCCGCTGCTGCTGCCCGCCCGACAGACGATCGGAGCGGTCCCGCGCGCGGTCGGCCAGGCCGACGCGCTCGAGGGCGCGCATGGCGATGGCAATGTCGCGATCAGGAAACCATTGCAGGACGGAGCTTGCGGTGCCCAGGTGCGCCAGCCGTCCGGTGAGCACGTTCTTCAGTACCGACATGCGGGGCACCAGGTTGTGATCCTGGAAGATCATGCCGACGCTGGCGCGAAGGTCTCGCAGCTGTCGACGGTCCTTCGGGGCGCCGAACCCGCCGACGCGGATTTCTCCAGCACCGGGTTCGACGAGGCGGTTGATGCAGCGGAGGAGCGTGGACTTGCCGGCGCCGGAGGGCCCGAGAATGACGCACAGCTCTCCGGCGGTCACCGAGAGGTCCACGCCGCGCAGCGCCTGCACGGAACCGTAGGCCTTGGCGAGCCCGCGGACTTCGATCATTTCAGCTTGCGCAGATCGAGGTTGAGCCGTTTCGCGCTTTCGCGCACCACATCGAAGGCGGCGTCGGTGGCCGGCATCCGGCGCCTGATCATCTTGCCCTCGCTCCGGGGAACGTCCTTCATGTCGACGAACGCGGCGCGGATCTTCTGCGTGAGCGGCTCGGGCAGGTCCCGACGCACGCCGAGCACGATGCGCGCGGCGAGACCGCAGACGGCGGACAGGACGGTCACGGGCGAGATCTCCATGGCAGATCCGTTCAGGGCACGCGAAGGTGCGTGCGCGTGCCGCAGCCCGCCTCTTTCGGGTGGCGTGCGGCCCGGGGGCAGTATCGCGGTCGCGGGGCCGGGCGGTCAATCGCCCTGCGCGGGCGCTGTGGAGGCCATAATCGCGCTCCGCTCGTCACGAGAACTCCAGGAACTTGCCATGACCTTGCGTGCCACGCCCCCGTTCCGGGCAGATCATGTCGGTAGTTTTCTTCGGCCTGCCTATCTGCTCGAAGCCAGAGAGCGCAGAGCGAAAGGTGAGCTGTCGGCCGAACAGCTTCGGGAGGTAGAGGATCGCGCCATCGCCGAGATCGTGCAGTTCCAGCGCGACTGCGGGTTGCAGTCGATCACGGACGGCGAGTTCCGTCGCACCTACTTCCACATCGATTTCCTCGATCAGCTCGGCGGCGTGAAGACAGACATCCCGGTGCTCGTGAAGCGACCGGACGGCAGCGAGGAACTCGCGCCGCCCGCCATCCGCGTGGTGGACAAGGTGCGGCATGTGCGGGACATCCAGCGCGCGGACTTCGAGTACCTGAAGGCCCGGGTGGAACAGCATGCGCCCGGCTGCACACCCAAGGTGACCATTCCCAGCCCCACGATGCTGCATTTCCGCAGCGGACGGGGCGGGATCAGCCGGGAGGCCTACCCGGAACTCGATCCGGACTTCTACGACGACACTGCAAGGGCCTACGGTGACGAGCTGCAAAGCCTGTTCGAGGCGGGCTGCCGGTACGTCCAGATGGACGACACCAACATGGCGTACCTCTGCGACGAGAGGATGCGCGAGGCCGCGCGCCAGCGCGGCGACGACCCCAACGAGCTGCCCCACCGGTACGCGCAGTTCATCAACAAGGTCGTGGCGCGCAAGCCGGCCGGCATGACGCTGGCGATGCACCTGTGTCGTGGCAATTTCCGCAGCACCTTTGCCGCCCAGGGCAACTACGAGCCGGTGGCGGAGGCGCTCCTCGCCGAGATGAATCTCGATGCGATCTTCATGGAGTACGACGATGACCGGTCCGGTGACTTCCGCCCGTTGCGATTCCTCGCGCCGGGACGCATCGTCGTGCTCGGACTCGTGACGACCAAGTTCGGGCAGCTGGAGAGCAAGGACACGCTAAAGCGTCGCATCGACGAGGCCGCCCGCTACGTGTCGCTGGACCAGCTCTGCCTCAGCCCGCAGTGCGGATTCTCGAGTACCGTGCACGGCAACAACATTGCGGTCGAGGACCAGCGGCGCAAGCTGCAACTGGTGGTCGAAACGGCTAGGGAGGTATGGGAATGAAGCGCGACCGACGAGGGCGCAACACGATGAGACGGCTGCTCGCGGCAATCGGTCTAGCCGTCGCTGGCACCGCTGCATGCGCGGAGGAGGTGATGCTGCGCTTCCATCACATCTGGCCGCCGCAGGCCATGGCGTCCGTGCGCGTGATCACACCCTGGTGCGATCGGATTGCGGCGGAGTCAGGCGGCAGGATGAAGTGCCAGCTGCTGCCGGCGATGACGGGTGGCGGTACGCCGCAGCAACTGGTGGAACGGATCAAGGATGGCGTGGACGACCTCACGATCACGCTGCCTGGGTACACCGCCGGTCGCTTCCCGACGATGGAGGTGTTCGAACTGCCGTTCATGACGAACTCGGCGGAAGCCGGCGCGGCGGCCTCGTGGGACTACCTCCAGAAGCACGCGCTGAAGGAGTTTCCGGGAACGAAGATCCTGGCGACGTGGGTGCACGACGAGGGCTACCTGCACACCGCGACGAAAGCGGTGCGCACACTGGACGACTTCAGGGGCATGAAGCTGCGGGCGCCCACGCGTCAGACCAACAGATTGCTGGCGCGGCTCGGTGCCACCCCGGTGGGCATGCCCGTCACGGGCGTGGCGGAAGCTGTCAGCAAGGGCACCATCGACGGGTTTGCCCTTCCCTGGGAAGTCCTGCCCGCCTTCAAGCTGCACGAGCTGGTGAAGTTCCACACCCAGACCGACCCGACGCGGCCCGCGCTCTACACGGCGGGCTTCATCTTCGCGATGAATCAGGCGCGGTACGACAGCCTGCCGGCTGACTTGAAGAAGGTGATCGACGCCAACAGCGGTGCCGCGCTGTCGCGGCAGATCGGCCGGATATGGGACGAGAGCCAGCCGGCCGGCCGCAAGGCCGCGGTTGACCGGGGCAACACGGTCATCACGCTGAGCGCGGCGGAGACCGACGTCTGGATCAAGGCGAGTGCGCCCATCTACGACGAGTGGGTCGCCGCCATGGACAAGCGCGGGCAGAACGGACGGCAACTGCTTCAGGACGCGCGGGACCTCCTGGCGAAGTATCGGAAGTAGGGGTGCCGTTGGCAGAGCAACCCCCGTCGGCCTGCGGATGGGCTGGCAAGCGGGTGAAGGGCCGGGTGAAGGGCCGGGTGAAGGGCCGCCTGCGCCCGGTGGTCGAAACTCAGGTGGCCGCGAGGACCCTTGCCCGGAGCTGGCCGCAACCGCCGTCCACGTTCTGCCCGGCGGAGTAGCGAAGCTTCGCGAGCACGCCGCGACGATGGAGCGCACGGACCATCGCGGCAGCCCGCTCCATGGCGGGGCGGCGATAGGGGCTGTCCGGCAACGTGTTGAAGGGAATCAGGTTCATTACCGCATAGTGACCCGCGAGCAGGCGGGCGATCGCGTCCACCTCGTCGTCGCCGTCGTTGATGCCTTCCAGCAGGGTCCACTGGTATTGCACCGGATAGCCGGTCGCGCGGCTGTAGTCGTCGGCAAGGCTCACGAGTTCGTCCGGGGCGATGCGCGGCGCGCGCGGCAGCAGTTCGGTTCGGAGGTCTGCCTTGGTCGTGTGAAGGGATAGCGCGAGAGCGGGTTTCACGACCCCGAGCGGGAGCCGCTCGAAGGCCCGCCGGTCGCCGACGGTCGAGAACACGAGGTTCTTGTGCGGCACCCCGCCATCGGTGCCGAGCGTCTGGATGGCCTCCAGCACGTTGTCGAGGTTATGGGCGGGTTCGCCCATGCCCATGAACACGACCTTGCGGACCGGATGCCGGGTCCGGGCGAGCGCCACCTGCGCGAGGATCTCGGCGCTGCCGAGGTGGCGCTTCAGACCCTCCCGGCCGGTCATGCAGAACGTGCATCCGACCGCGCAGCCGACCTGCGTCGAGACGCAGACGCCCTCGCGGGGCAGGAGGACACTTTCCACCGACTGGCCATCGGCGAGGCCGATCAGGAGCCGGGAGGAGCCGTCGTCGGCGGGGTGGACGGAGCGGACGTGGGCCAGCGCTTCCATTGCCGCGTGCAGTACCGGCAGGGCGCCCAGAAACCTTGCCGGAAAGAAGTCACGGGGCTGGGCGTGACCGGCGTCGAGCGGCTTGCCTTGGAGCCAGGCGCGCAAGGCTCGACGCGTGTGGGCCGGGCCCGCGCCGTGAGCGCGGAGCAGTTCGTGGAGATCAGCGATGTTCATGGCAGTGCTTCCAGTCGCCCGAAACCCCCGGATGGCGGCACATTCACAGCGACGCGGACCGCTGCGCGGCGTTCACCGGGGGAACCCCGAGAGGGATGGAACATGGGGAGGCATGGAGGGTACTGGTGCCGGGAACCGGAATCGAACCGGTACGCCCGTGAAGGCGCGGGATTTTGAGTCCCGTGCGTCTACCTATTCCGCCATCCCGGCCAGGAAGCGAAGAACCGGCGGATTATCACCCATCGCCCGGGGGGTGGAAAGGGACGTGCTTGCACGACTGATACCCGGAACTTCACAGGCGGCAGTGCTCCCCGGCATACTCCCGGCCCCATGACCCTCGACGACTTCGACTATCCGCTACCGCAGCACCTGATCGCGCAGACTCCCCCGGCAGAACGCGGGGCGAGTCGCATGCTGGTCGTGCACGGCCCGAGCGGGCGGTTCCGGGACGGCTGGTTCCGGGAGTTTCCCCAGTTCGTCGAGCCGGGCGACGTCGTGGTCTTCAACAACACCAAGGTGATCCGCGCCAGACTCCATGGCACCAAGCCGACGGGGGGGCGCCTCGAGGTCCTGGTCGAGCGGATCCTCGACGAGCATCACGTGCTGGCGCAGGTGAGTGCCAGCCACAGTCCGCAGCCGGGTTCCCGGTTCGTGCTGGACGGTGGTGTAGAGGTGGAGGTGATAGGCAGGGAAGGCATGTTCTTCCACCTGCGCCTGCATTCCCGCGAATCCGTCCTGGGCGTCCTGTCCCGGCATGGTGAACTGCCGCTACCCCCGTATATCCAGCGGCCGGCCGGCGCGTCCGACGAAGAGCGCTACCAGACGGTCTATGCGTCCCGGCCGGGGGCGGTCGCCGCGCCGACCGCCGGGTTGCACTTCACCGACGCTATCCTCTCCCGGGTCGCCGAACGCGGTGCGCGGCTCTGCGAGATCACCCTGCACGTGGGCGCGGGGACATTCCATCCGGTCCGAACCAATGATGTCGCCGAGCACCGGATGCATCGGGAGCAGTACGAGGTGACGCCCGAGGTCGCGCAGAGCATCCTGGCGGCCAAACGCAGTGGTGGCCGTGTCATTGCCATCGGCACGACATCGGTCCGTGCGCTGGAAGGCGTGATGGCGCAGTATGGCGAGATGCGCGCGGCCACCGGCGAAACGGATCTCTTCATCACCCCGGGGTTCGAGTTTCAGGTCGTCGACCTGATGCTCACCAACTTCCACCTGCCCAAATCGACTCTCCTCATGCTGGTGAGCGCCTTCGGCGGAACCGATGTCATGCGGCGGGCGTACGCCCATGCCGTGGAGCAGGCCTACCGGTTCTTCAGCTATGGCGACGCGATGCTGATCGAGCGCGGACCTCGGGCCATCTGACCCGATGCTCAGCTTCGAACTCCTCGCGACGGACGGCGCCGCCCGGTCCGGCAGGCTGACGCTGCCGCACGGGACCGTCGAGACGCCGTTCTTCATGCCGGTCGGCACCTACGGCGCGGTGAAATCCTTGAGCCCGGTCGAGCTTCGCGATATCGGGTCGCAGGTGGTGCTCTCCAACACGTATCACCTCTGGCTGCGTCCCGGGCTGGAGGTCATCGGCAAGCACGGCGGTCTGCATCGGTTCATGGGGTGGGACGGCCCGATCCTGACCGACTCCGGCGGGTTCCAGGTCTTCAGCCTCGGCGCATTGCGCAAGGTGGCGGAGGAGGGCGTACGGTTCCAATCGCCCGTGAACGGCGACCGGATGCTGCTCACGCCGGAGAAATCCATGGAGATCCAGCGGGTGCTCGACTCCGATATCGCCATGATCTTCGACGAGTGCACGCCCTATCCGGCGACCGAGACCGAGGCGGCGACTTCCATGCGTCTGTCGCTGCGATGGGCCGAGCGCAGCAAGCGGGCGTTCGAGGGAAGTCCGAACAATCTGTTCGGGATCGTCCAGGGCGGCATGTTCGAGGCGCTGCGGGACGAGTCCCTCGACCGGTTGCGGGGGATCGGGTTCGACGGCTACGCCATCGGCGGCCTGTCCGTCGGCGAGCCGAAGGAGGACATGCGCCGGATCCTGGCCCATACCGCCCCGAAGCTGCCGGCGGACCGCCCGCGCTACCTCATGGGGGTGGGGACGCCGGAGGACCTGGTGGAAGCTGTTTCGGCGGGCATCGACATGTTCGACTGCGTGATGCCCACCCGCAATGCGCGCAACGGCTGGCTCTTCACCCGGAACGGCAATGTGAAGCTCCGCAATAGCCGCTACCGGGACGAACTGGCCCCGCCGGACCCGGAATGTGCCTGTTACACCTGCGCCAACTTCTCGCTGTCCTACCTGCACCATCTTCAGCGGATGAACGAAATCCTCGGGGCGCGACTCAATACGCTGCACAACCTGCACTACTACCACGAGCTCATGGCCGGGCTCCGGCAGGCCGTGAGGGAAGGGCATCTGGCGGCCTTCCGCGACGCCTTCCATGCGCGCCGGGGGGCCTCGGTCTCGAACGACTGACTCCCCGGGCCCGGTCGCGCGTCCCGTCGAACGTCCTGAAACAAGGGGTTTTCCGAGAGGTGCGTGCTAGAATGCGCGCCTTTTTTCCGTGCCTGACAGGGACCTCCCTTTCGATGGGCGGACGATGCTTCCGGAGGATATGGGTGTGATCTCTCTCGCATGGGCGCAAGGCGCCGGCGCTGGTCAGCAGGGGCTCGATTTGCTCAGCCTCGCTCCGATCATCCTGATGTTCGTGGTGCTTTACTTCCTGATGATCCGGCCGCAGGCCAAGCGTGCCAAGGAGCACAAGGCGATGCTCGCGGCATTGGCCAAGGGCGACGAGGTCGTGGCGGGCGGCGGCATGCTGGGGAAGGTCACCAAGGTGACCGACAGCTATGTTTCCATCGAGATCGCCAGCAACGTCGAAGTGCAGGTCCAGAAGCCGTCGATCCAGCTCGTGCTCCCCAAGGGCACGCTCAAGAACGCGACCTGATCCCTCCCGTCGCCTGATTTCCGCGGCCCACTCCGACACGCCCCTGGACACATGAATCGCTATCCGCTCTGGAAATACCTGCTCGTCGGGATCGTGGTCCTGATCGGGCTCTTCTACGCGACCCCGAACATATTCGGCGAGTCGCCGGCGGTGCAGATCGCGGCGACCCGGGCTCCCGCCAAAGTGGACGACGCTCTCGTCAAGCGTGTCGAGGAGCTTCTCGCCAGGGAGAACTTGAAGACCGACGGCACGTTCGTCGAGGGGAGCGCGGTCCGTATCCGCTTCGCCGACCCCGGAACCCAGCTCCGGGCCCGCGAGGTCATCGCGAAGGACCTCGGCAAGGACTACACGGTCGCGCTGAACCTGTTCTCGAATGCCCCGCAGTGGATGCATTCCTTCAACGCCCTGCCCATGTATCTCGGTCTGGACCTCCGGGGCGGCGTTCACTTCCTCATGCAGGTGGACATGGCCGGCGCGCTCACACAGGCCGCGGACCGCTACGCGTCCGACATCCGCCAGATCCTGCGGGACAAGGAAGTGCGCTATGCCGGCGTGGTCCGGGACGGGCAGTCGGTGTCAGTGCGCTTTCGAGACGAGGCCGCCCGCGAGAAGGCCCTCGGTGTGATCGACAAGAACATCCCCGGACTCGCGCTGAAGGGAAAGAGCGACGGGACCGACTACTTCATCACCGCGACACTCAAGCCCGAAACCGAGAAGAGCATCCAGGACTTCGCCGTCCAGCAGAACATCACGACCCTGCGCAACCGGGTGAACGAGCTGGGCGTGGCCGAGCCCATCATCCAGCAGTCGGGTGTGGACCGTATCGTGGTCCAGTTGCCGGGCGTGCAGGACACCGCGAAGGCGAAGGAAATTCTCGGTCGCACCGCCACCCTCGAGATCCGCATGGTCGACGAGGACGCGATGCGTACCGGTACCCCGGGCATCGGGTCGGACGTGTTCCCCGAGCCTCGCCGGGACGGCAGCCAGGGACAGGTGTATGTGAAGAAGCAGGTGGTCCTCACCGGTGAGCGCATCACCGACGCAGGTCCGACCTTCGACCAGAACCAGCGTCCGGCCGTGTCGGTTTCCCTCGATGCCGCCGGCGGGCGTGTGATGCGCGACCTGACGCGCGAGAACGTCGGCAAGATGATGGCGATCATCCTGTTCGAGAAGAATCAGGGCGAGGCCGTTTCCGTTGCTCGGATCCAGGGCGAGTTCTCGAACCGCTTCCAGATCACCGGGATGTTCTCCGCCGAGGAAACCACGAAGCTCGCCCTGCTGCTGCGAGCGGGATCGCTCGCGGCGCCGATGGACATCGTCGAAGAGCGGACAGTCGGTCCGAGCATGGGCGCCGAGAACATCGCGAAAGGCTGGAAGTCGACGCTCATCGGCTTCAGCGCCATCGGCATCTTCATGATCGTCTACTACATGCTGTTCGGCGTGATCTCGGTGGTGGCGCTGGCGGTGAACCTGGTGCTGCTGGTTGCACTGCTGTCGATGCTTCAGGCTACGCTCACGCTGCCCGGCATTGCGGCCATCGCGCTCACGCTCGGCATGGCCATCGACGCCAACGTGCTCATCAACGAGCGGATCCGCGAGGAACTGCGCAATGGCACCACGCCGCAGGCGGCGATCACTGCCGGGTACGAGCGGGCGTGGGGCACGATTCTCGACTCCAACATCACGACCCTCATCGCGGGCATCGCGCTCTTCATGTTCGGCAGCGGGCCGATCCGCGGGTTCGCGGTGGTCCACTGTCTGGGTATTCTCACATCGATGTTCAGTGCGGTGCTGGTCTCGCGGAGTGTCGTCAACCTGCTGTATGGCAGCCGGCGCAAGCTCGAAGGGCTCTCGATCGGCAATACCGCGTGGCACAAGAGCGGCGCGGCTCCGGCCTGATCGCCGCACCGACCTGACGGATCAAGGAACCGACCATGGAATTTTTCCGCATCCGCAAGGACATTCCGTTCATGCGGTACGCGCCGGTCTTCAACGTGATCTCGCTGGTCACGTTTCTGGCGGCCGTATTCTTCCTGTTCTCGCGCGGCCTGCACTTCGGCGTGGAGTTCACCGGCGGCACGGTGATGGAGGTCGGCTACGGCCACCCTGCCAACATCGACAACATCCGCACGATCGTCGAGAAGATCGGGTTCACGGACGCCTCGGTCCAGAACTTCGGCAGCACGGACTCCGTGATGATCCGGCTGGCCGGCAAGAAGGAGTTCGAAGCGCCGCAGCTTGTCGACTTTGCGCGGCTGGGTCTCAAGGCGAACCCGACTGCGGACACCACAGCCGGCGGCATCCGGTCCGTGACCTTCACGGGGGCCGGGCTCGACGACCTCGACAAGGTCAAGGAAACCCTGACCCACGTCGGACTTCGTGGGGTGGAAGTCCGGCCCGGCGCGGATGAGCAGTCTGTCACCGTGCAGGTGCCTGCTAAGCTCGTGATGGACGGCTCCCGCATCTCCGAAGTCGTCAAGGCGTATCTCGTCCAGGCGGATGCCACGGCTACGGTGCGTCGTGTGGAGTTCGTCGGGTCCCAGGTCGGCAAGGAACTCGTGGAGAACGGCCTCATCGCGATCGCTCTGGTGGCCCTCGGGATCGTGCTGTACCTCTGGCTCCGGTTCGAGTGGAAGTTCGGCGTGGCCGCCATCATCGCCAACCTCCACGACGTCGTGATCATCCTGGGCTTCTTCGCACTGTTCCAGTGGGAGTTCTCGCTGCCAGTGCTGGCGGCGGTGCTGGCCGTGCTCGGCTACTCGGTCAACGAGTCGGTCGTGGTGTTCGACCGTGTGCGTGAGAACTTCCGCAAGATGCGCAAGGCTTCGGTGCCCGAGGTGATCGACAACGCCATCACGAGCACGATCTCGCGCACGATCATCACTCACGGCAGCACGCAGATGATGGTGACGTCGATCCTGATCTTCGGCGGAGACACACTGTTCTACTTCGCGCTCGCGCTGACGATCGGCATCCTTTTCGGCATCTACTCCTCCGTGCTCGTTGCGAGCCCGCTGGTGATGTACCTGGGCATCAAGCGCGAGGACATGATCAAGCCGGAGCGCAAGCGCGAGGAAGCGGTCGTCTGAGCAGGCTCCCGCCATGGAATGGCTGACGCAGCTGGCCGGACTTCTGCTCCATCTGGATCGGCACCTGTTCGAGTTCGCCCACGCGTACGGCGCGTGGATCTACGCGCTGCTTTTCCTGATCATCTTCTGCGAAACCGGGCTGGTGTTCACGCCGTTCCTGCCGGGTGATTCGCTTCTGTTCGTGGCGGGCGCCCTCGCGGGTGTCGGCGCCATCAACGTCCACCTGCTCGTGGTGCTTCTGATCGTGGCGGCGATATTGGGCGACTCGCTGAACTTCTCCATCGGCCGGTGGCTCGGGCCGCGCGTTTTCCGGATGGAGGATTCGTGGTTCTTCAGCCGAAAGCACCTCGATCGGGCCAAGGCCTTCTATGACCGTCACGGCGGCAAGACGGTGGTCATCGCCCGCTTCGTGCCGATCGTCCGGACTTACGCCCCCTTCGTGGCTGGTGTCGGGGCGATGGATTATCGCCGCTTCCTGATGTTCAACGTGGGCGGCGCGGTGCTGTGGGTCGTGCTGCTCTGCTATGCCGGGTTCCTGTTCGGCAATATCCCCGTCGTGCGCAATAACATCACGAAAGTCATCTTCGGCATCATCATCCTTTCGGTTCTGCCGGTCGTCGTCGAGTACTGGCGGTCCAGGAAAGAGTCCGGGCGCGCCTGATCGCCACTCGGTCCATGCATCGCGTGCGGCGGAGACCTCAGTGCAACGTCGCGGCGAGAAGCTTCCGGTATCTGGGGACCAGCGGGTGGTCCGGACCAAGGAAGTGGAACGCCTGAAGCAGCGCCTTGCGACCGGCATCGTCTTCGAAGCGCCGGTCGCGACGCACCACCTCGAGCAGCTGGTCCATGGCTTCCTCTGCGCGATCCGAGGCAAGAAGCCGCTTCGCCAGAGCGAGGCGGGCCGGCAGGTCCGCGGGGTCCCGGTCGATGCGGGTACGCAGTTCCGGCTCATCCGACGTTGCCGCGCCCTCGACTTGAATGCGAAGCCGCGCGAACCGCTGCTGGTCTGCGCCATCCAAGGTCAGGATTGGATCCAGGGACTCGAGGATCAGCGATGCCTTGCGGCTGTTTCCTGAAGACAGCAGCGCTTCGGCAAGGTCCAGCGAGGTGCCTGTGTTGCGAGGGTCGGCGGCTCTTGCCTCGTTGAGAAGGGCGATGCCTTGCTCGACATCGCCGGCAACGAGGGCTTCACGACCGCGCTGACGCAGGATATCTGCCGGTGAGGGCAGCAAGGCCTCGATGAAGGCGCGGACGGCGGACTCCGGTTGGGCACCGAGGAATTCGTCGACCACCTGTCCGTCTACGAACGCCTTGACGTTGGGTATGCTCCGCACCCCATACCGGGCAGCCAGTTGCTGTTCGTCGTCGGAATTTACCTTGACGATCCGTATCCTGTCGCCATACTCGACGGCTAGGCGGTCGAGGACGGGGCTGAGCGCCCTGCACGGTCCGCACCAGGGCGCCCAGAAGTCCACGAGTACCGGGACCTGGGACGAAGCGTCGATGACTTCTGTCGGGAAGGTGGAGGCGTCGATGTCCATGAGGAGACTTCCGTGGTCTGACCGCGGGTGTTTCCGCGATGTGCTTCCAGGGAAACTGGGGGCAGACAGTTCCGGTATCAATGGCCGGACGGCGCGTTCTCGGGGGAGACGCGGTGCAAGGGGGTGGGGCATGGTAAGGGCACTGTGCTTCGTGGCGGCGTTGTTACTGGCATCGGCGGCAATCGCCCAGACGCCGGAATGGCGCTACGAGGTGAGACCGGGCGACTCCCTCTGGGATATCGCATCCAGACATCTGCGCGACCTGCGGGACTGGCAGGTGCTGAAGAACCTCAATTCGGTCGCGGATCCCAAGCGCCTGACTCCCGGGTCGTCCATTCGCATTCCAGTCGGGCTGATGCGCGAGGTCGAGGTGGCCGGCACCGTTCTGGCCGTCACCGGCGAGGTCCTGCGCAAGGCCCAGGCTGGCCGCCCCGTCACACCGATGGGGCCCGGGCAGCGATTCACCGAACGCGACGTCATCACGGCCGGCATCGGTGGCGCCGCGACTCTGCTGCTGCCGGACGGGTCCAAGCTGCGCATGGCCGAAGGCTCCGAGCTGGAGGTCATCCGACTGCGCCGCTTCGCCGACACCATGCTGTTCGATTCGCGCCTGCGCCTGCAGCGGGGGCGCGTCGAAACCGAGGTGAGACCGGTCGGTATCGGCGGGCGCTTCGAGATCCTCACGCCAGCGGCGGTCACCTCCGTCCGCGGAACCGACTACCGCGTCAAGGCAGCCGATGCCCTGTCGACGTCTGAAGTGCTGGAGGGCAAGATCGGCTTTGCCAACGATGCCGGTGCGACCGAGGTCCCGGGTGGCTTCGGCGCCAGCGTGCGTGCCGGAGAGAAGCCCAAACCGCCGACGCCGCTGCTTCCGGCACCGGAGCTTTCCGGTGTGCCCGGTGCGATCGGTCGCGTTCCCGCGAGTCTTTCATTCCCGACCGTGGCCGGCGCTGCCGCTTACCGGGTAAGGATTGGCGGCGATGCAGAGTTCTCGCGTGTGGTGTCCGATCAGCTCGTTTCCACCGCCGAGCTGGCGGTGCCGGCCTTGCCCGACGGGCGATACTACCTTCGCGTACGTGCGGTGGACGGCCAGGACATTGAGGGCATCGACGCGACACGTCCACTCACCATCGTGGCGCCCCCCGGGGTTCCGACGGCGGTGACGCCGGAAGACCGCTTCATCGCGGGAGACGACCCGGTGCGCTTCGAGTGGCAACCGGGCAAGGGAGCGTCGCGATCGCGCCTGGAATTCGCCGAGGACGAGGCGTTTCAGCAGGTGGTCGGCGTGCAGGAGAGCGCCCAGTCCGCGCTCACGATCGTACCGCCCTTCGCAGAACGGCGTCGCCTGTTCTGGCGCATCGGTGCGGTCGGCACCAGCCCGGAGGTCACGTACAGCGCCGTCCGCAAACTGCGTCGTCCGCCCTCTGTGGCGGTGCTTCCCGACGAGGTCAGCATGGATGCCGGAACGACGGTCGGCTGGGCGGTGATTCCCCGGGCAGCGGCGTATCGGGTGCAGGTCCTGCCAGCGGCCCCGCCCGATGCGGCGCCGGTCGTTGACCGGGAAACCACAGACACTGCGGTGTCGGTCGCGGACCTGATTCCGGGGGAGTATCGCCTGCGGGTCCAGGGCGTCGACGCCGACGGAACGCCCGGGAAATGGGGCCGGACGGTCAAGCTGACGGTGCGGGAACTCCCGCTGCCAGTGCCGTCGCTCACCGCCGCGGACGGGACACCGCAAGTCGTTCGCCGCCGCGACGGGATCGTGCTCCGCTGGCGGGCCGATCCGCCGCCGCCTCGCGGCTACCGCCTGCAGGTTGCGCGAGATGACGCATTCGCAGCACCTCTCTTGGTCGATCGCATCATCGGGTCCGAACAACGGTTCGCTGTGCCGCCCGAATGGCCGGCAGGCCGGTACCGATGGCGCATAGCGTCAGTCGGCCACACGATGGAAGGCGCGTTCAGCGAAGCCGGGGCTTTCGAGAAGGTGTTGCCTGCTCCCGTGCTTTCGCCGCTGGAGGTGCGTGCGGGAAGTGGTGACATCGCCATCGGCTGGCCGCCGATCGCCGGTGCCGCCGGTTACCGGGTCGAGGTGGCGGACGCTGCCGGATCGCCGGCCATGCCTGTCGTCTCCGCAGCGGGACCGCAGATCGCGCTGCCGGGCGTCCTGCCTGGGATGTATGCCGTGCGTGCTCAGACACTCGCAGAGGACGGCACGCCCGGGGACTTCGGTGAGCCGGTCCGGCTCGTGGTGCAGCCGCCTCTGCTGCGTGCGCCGAAGTCAGTGGCTCCGGCCAGCGGTGTGGTGCTGCACGACGGCGAGGTCCGTCTTCAGTGGGAACCCGTCGACGATGCGACCGGATACGAGGTGGAAATCGCCGGCGCAGCCGGCACTGGCTGGATTTCCGGGTTGCGTCCACGCAGCGGTCCTTCGCTGCTCGTCATGCCCGACCGGGGGCGCGGCGCGATGTCCTGGCGAGTGCGCGCCGTGCGCGGGGACGAAGCGGGTCCGTTCGGCGAGTACCGGCAGCTCACGATCGCGCCCGCCGCGCCTCGCATCGTCGGTGTCCTCGCTGAACCGGGAGCGCTGGAGGCTTCCCTGGGTCCGTCGACCGGCGCGAGTCGGACATGCGTCGAGATGGATCGGTCCGACACGTTCGTCGCGCCGACCGCGACACAATGCGTCGATGGCGGACCCGTGAAGCTCGAACCCAGGGAGCCGGGGCGCTGGTACCTCCGTGCGCGAGGCGTGGATGCCGATGGCGTGGCGAGTCTTCCCGGTCCGGTGGTTGCGGCCGATGTGCCCGCCCGGCCGGAACCGCCCCGGCACCTCTGGTGGCCGCTCGTCCCGCTGGGGCTGATCCTGCTGGGGCTCTGACGATGCCGCCTCGTCCCATTGCCGGATGGCGTGACTTTCTGCTGACCGAGGCCTTCCGGGTCGCGCTACCGCTGATCGTCCTCGGCGTCGTGCTCGCGTATTCCGGCGCGATGGATCGCGTCGACCGCTGGGGCTACGACGCCTTCACGCGGACCTCCGCCCGGGTCCCGGCAAACGACATCACGATCATCGCCGTCGATGCCCGGAGCCTCGAGGCGATCGGCCAGTGGCCCTGGTCACGCGCGGTGCATGCCGACCTGCTCGATCGACTGACCGACGTCGGCGTGCGAGCTGTCATCTTCGACATCGCGTTCTCCGAGCCCCACGCGACCGATCCCGGCGGGGATCAGCGGCTCGCCGAGGCCATTGCCCGAAACGGCCGCGTCGTCCTGCCCATCGTGCCGGAGCGGCGCGGGCCCGTCGGCGGTGTGAAGGAAGTGCGACCCATGACCATGCTGGCAAGTGTCGCTGCGCGACTGGGGCATGCCGATGTGGAGATCGACGAGGACGGCGTGAGTCGTCGCGTCTATCTCAAGGCGGGGGAAAACACGCCGCGTTGGCCCGCACTGGGCCTCGCCGCGCTCTCGATGGTCGAGCCCGAGCGTTGGCAGGAACTTCCCGGCGCCAGAGCGCCGGAGTCGGAAGCACGGACACGTCCCGTCAATGCCTGGGTACGGGATCACGAAGTCATGATCGGGTTCGCCGGTCCGCCCGGACAGTTCCGTTTCGTCTCGCTCATCGACGTCCTGCGGGACGAGCGTGAAGCGGCGGCGCTCGCGAACTCGTACGTTCTGGTGGGCGTGACGGCGTTCGGGCTGCGACAGGGGATCGTGACCCCGGTGTCGGAGCGGGAAGCCACCATGTCCGGCGTCGAGTTCAATGCGAACGTGCTCGACTCCCTGCGCAGCGGCCGGCTCATCCGTCCTGCAGGACCCTGGGTGCAGACGCTCATGGCCCTGGCATTCCTGCTAGTGCCGATCCTGGTGTTCCCGCGCCTCACGCCGCTTCAGGCGCTGTTCCTGATGATCGGTCTTGCCTCGGCCACGCTCGCGATCAGCTATTTCATGGTGACGGGTGCCGGCATCTGGCTTGCCACCGCGTTTCCGCTTGCGCTGCTCGGAATCGGCTATCCGGTGTGGCTCGTGCGCCGACTGGAAACGACTTCGACCTCACTGGTGGCGGAACAGGAGCATTCCCGTGCAGCGCTGCAGTCCATTGCCGATGCCGTCGTCACCATCGATCCGAAGGGCTTCGTCCTCCAGATGAACGCCGGTGCGGAGCGCATGAGCGGATACAGTTCGCAGGAGGCCGTTGGCCTGCACATCTGGACCGTGTTCCAGCCGGTCACCGACGCCGATCGTGCCCTGGTGCTGGACAGCGTGGCAGCGTGCGTGCGCGACGGAGAGAGCACACGGCCGACCGAGCACGTGGATATCCGCGGGCGGCCGGGTCGGCACAGCGTCCGGCTTTCCGTGAGCCCGCTGCTGGGTGTCGACGACGATTCGGCGGACGCGCTGGTCGTTGCGCTGAGCGATATCACCGACACAATCAAGATGTCGGAGCGCATGGCGCACCTTGCCACTCATGACGTGCTGACCGGCCTGCCGAATCGCGCGCTCTTCACCGATCGTCTGACGCAGGCCGTGTCGAGTGCACGGCTGCACGGGGACATGCTCGCGGTGTTCTTCATCGACGTGAGCGAGTTCAAGCGCATCAACGACTCGCTCGGACATACCGCCGGCGATGTGCTTCTTGGTCAGCTCGCCCAGCGTCTGCACAGCCGCTGCCGTCCCTACGACACCGTCGCCCGCTGGGGCGGAGACGAGTTCATCGTGATGCTGCAGGGCGTGTCGCGCCCCGAGTCGGTCCTCGCCATCGCGCGGGAGTTTCTCGCATCCTTCGACGACCCCTTCCGGCTCAATCAGCGGGAGATCCATGCCACGGCCAACCTGGGTGTGGCGCTCTTCCCGCGCGACGCGGAGGATGTCGAGACCCTGCTCGCCAATGCCGACGCGGCCACGCACCGGGCCAAGCAGCAGGGCTCCGGTTCCGTCTGCTTCTACTCCGAGCCGCTGGATCGCGGCGCGCGACATGCGCTGGAAACGGAAAGCGCGCTGCGCGGCGCGGTGGTGCGCGGAGAGATGTCGATCGTCCTGCAGCCGCTGGTCGAGATGACCTCCCGCAAGCCCGCCTGTGCCGAGGCGCTTCTCCGCTGGCAGCATCCCCGGGACGGTGAACTCGGACCCGCGGACTTCCTCGATGTGGCCGAGGACAACGATCTGATGACGGAGATGGGCGAGTGGGTGCTCGAGGAAGTGTGCGGTCTCCTGTCTCGGCACGACGTGAGCCAGGGAGGCTGGACCGCACTCGGGGTGAACGTCTCGACGCGCCAGCTGCTGCATCCGGAGTTCGTGACGTCACTGCGCTTCGCCGTGGAACTGCATCGCATCGATCCGTCACGGCTTGTCATCGAGGTGGCCGAGAGCGTCCTCACGCAAGGGGATCAGGCGGAGCGCACGATATCGGCGCTGCAGTCGCTGCGCGAACTCGGCGTGCGCATCGCGATCGACGGTTTCGGCGCCGGGTCCACGTCACTGGCCCTGCTGCGGCGGGTCCAGGTCGACCAGATCAAGCTGTGCCGCAAGCTCGTGGCAGACCTCGGCATCAGCCGGGAAGTCACGGACATCGTCCGGGCCCTGGTGTCTGTCGCAGCCGGCCTGAAGATCGACGCCGTGGCCGTCGGTATCGAGACCGAGGCGCAGTTCGAAGCGGCAAACCGATGCGGCTGCCGCTACGCGCAGGGGTTCCTCACCGGCGCCCCGGGATCGCCCGAGCGAGTGCTCGGACCCGGCGTCACTGCCGAGGCCGGCGCCGCGTTGTCCTGAAGGGATCCGGCAGGTCAGGCCGAGCGTGCCAGCGTAGCCGCGAGCCCGGTGTACGTGCGCGGTTCGAGCGCGATCAGGCGGGCCTTTTCCTCGGCCGGGATGGGCAGCCCTTCGATGAACGTCTGCAGGGTTTCGCGCGTCATCCCGCGCTTGCCGCGCGTGAGTGCCTTCAGTTGTTCGTACGCCTCCGGAATGCCGTAACGGCGCATCACGGTCTGGATCGGCTCGGCGAGCACTTCCCAGTTGGCGGCGAGATCCGCTTCCAGCGCGGCAGGATTGACTTCGAGCTTGCCGAGACCGCGCAGGCAGGATTCCCAGGCGAGCAGAGTGTGCCCGAGGGCAGTGCCGAGGCAGCGGAGCACGGTGGAATCCGTGAGGTCGCGCTGCCAGCGCGACACCGGCAGCTTGGTCGAGAGGTGCTGCAGCAGCGCATTGGCCACGCCAAGATTGCCCTCGGAATTCTCGAAGTCGATCGGGTTCACCTTGTGCGGCATGGTGGAAGAGCCGACTTCGCCGGCGGCGAGGCGCTGCTTGAAGTAGTCGAGGGAGACGTACCCCCAGATGTCGCGGTCGAGGTCCAGGAGGATCGTGTTGATCCGCACGTACGCATCGCAGAGTTCGGCGATGCCGTCGTGCGGTTCGATCTGCGTCGTGTGCGGATTGAACTCCAGGCCCAGGCCTTCCACCGTGCGGCGTGCGAACGCCGGCCAGTCGATGTCGGGGTAGGCGGCCAGGTGGGCGTTGTAGTTGCCGACGGCGCCGTTCAGCTTGCCGGGGACGGTCACCGCGACCAGACTGGCGCGGGCGCGGCGCAGTCTGGCGACGACGTTGGCGATTTCCTTGCCGAGCGTGGTGGGTGTCGCAGGCTGCCCGTGCGTGCGTGCGAGCATCGGCGTGTCGGCAAGGCTTTCCGCCAGTTGCACGAGCCGATCGACGATGCCGTCGAGCGCGGGCAGCATCACGTCGCGACGCGACTCCGTCAGCATCAGGGCGTGACAGAGGTTGTTGATGTCCTCAGAGGTGCAGGCAAAGTGGATGAACTGGTTCACTGCACTCAGTTCGGCGTCGGACGCCACGCGCTCCCGCAGCCAGTACTCGACCGCCTTGACGTCATGATTGGTGCGGCCCTCGATGGCCTTCACATTGGCGGCATCCTCCACCGAGAATGTGCTCGCGCAGGCGTCGAGGACGCGCAACGCCTCGGGAGACAGGGCCGGCACTTCCGGAATCTGCGGCTCGGCGGCGAAGGCTTTCAGCCATTCGATCTCTACGCGTACGCGGTAGCGGATCAGCGCGTATTCGCTGAAGTACGCTGCGAGGGATGCGACCTTGCGGCGGTAGCGCCCGTCGAGGGCGGACAGGGCGGTGAGAGAGGACAGTTGCATGGGGAATTCTTCGTCGCGAAACCGGGATTCTATCTGCTGTGACGATCCGGCGGACACGCTGGCGGCCGAAGCCCGCGCATGCCGGCATTGCGCGGCGATGCTGCCGCACGAGCCGAGGCCCGTCCTGCGGGTGCACTCGGGTGCACGTCTGCTGATCGTCGGCCAGGCGCCGGGCAGGCTGGTCCATGAGACCGGCATCCCCTGGAACGATCCGTCCGGGCGCCGGCTCCGGCAATGGCTGGCCATCGACGACGGGACGTTCTACGACACCCGTCGTGTTGCGATCATCCCGATGGGCTTGTGTTACCCGGGCACCGTGGATGGGGCGGATCTGCCGCCGCGCCCGGAGTGCGCGCCGTTGTGGCACGGACGCTTGCGAGCCACGCTGCCGCGAGTGTCGTTGACGCTGCTGGTTGGGAGCTATGCCCAGCGGCACTACCTGAAGGGGGCATCTACAGCAGGTATGACTTCGACGGTCCGCGCGTTTCGCGACTACTTGCCCGAGTACCTTCCGCTGCCGCACCCGAGCTGGCGCAACACCGGCTGGCTCAAGCGCAATCCGTGGTTCGAGGACGAACTCCTGCCGGCGTTACGCAGCCTGGTCCACGGGCTGGTCGCCTGACACGCAATCGGTCAGCGCTCGCTCGATGATGCCGCCGCCGAGGCACACGTCTGCGTCGTAGAGCACCACCGATTGCCCGGGCGTGATGGCCCATTGCGGCTGGTCGAAGCGCACGCTCGCCATGCCCGCCTCGGATGAGGGTTCCAGGCGGCAGTTGGCGTCAGTCTGGCGATAGCGGGTCTTCCCGCCGAGTGCGACGCCATAGGCGGGCGGGGTCCCGGTTGTCCAGGACCAGTCGGCAGCGGCCAGGCCGTCGGCGCGGAGGGCGGGGTGGTCGTGGCCCTGGACCACAACCAGTTCGTTGGTGGCGATCCGCTTGCCGGCCACGTACCAGGGCGCGCCTTCGCCGCCGATGCCCAGACCCTGTCGCTGCCCGATCGTGTAGTACATGAGTCCCAGATGGCGGCCCATGCGGCGCCCGTCGGGCGTCACCATGTCACCGGGCTCCTTCGGCAGATAGCGGTTCAGGAACTCCCGGAAGGGCCGCTCGCCGATGAAGCAGATGCCGGTGGAGTCCTTCTTCGCGTGCAACGGCAGGCCGATGCGCTCCGCGCAGGCGCGCACATCGCGTTTCAGCCACGACGCGAGCGGAAAGAGCGCGCGCGACAGCTGCACCTGGTTCAGGCGATGGAGGAAGTAGCTCTGGTCCTTGGACGCGTCCTGCGCTCTCAGGAGCTGGAACAGGCCATCGACTTCGCGCACGCCCGCGTAGTGCCCAGTGGCGATGTGATCGGCGCCCATCGCGATTGCGTGATCGAGGAAGGCCTTGAACTTGATTTCGCTGTTGCAGAGCACATCCGGGTTGGGCGTCCGGCCGGCGCGGTATTCCGCGAGAAACAGGCTGAAGACCCGCTCTCGATATTCCGCGGCGAAGTTCACGGCCTCGACTTCGATGCCCAGCACTTCCGCGGCGGACACGGCGTCGACGAGATCCTCGCGGCTGGTGCAATGCTCGTCGGTGTCGTCGTCTTCCCAGTTCTTCATGAAGACGCCGATCACTTCGTGCCCCGCCTCCTTGAGCAGCCAGGCGGCCACCGCGGAATCGACCCCGCCGGAAAGGCCCACGACGACCTTGGACTTCCTGGCCTGTGACATCAGCGGTGTTCCTCCGTTAGCGGAAAGTCACACAGGAGATCGAGCGGAAAACGTCGACCGGAAAGGTGATCTTCCAGGCAGGTGAGCACGAGGGGGCTGCGGTGCCGATCGGCACTCGCGCGCAGTTCGTCCGGTGTGACCCAGAGGGCGCGGACGATCCCTTCGTCGAGCGCGCGCCCGGGCTCTACCCGATCAATGCGGGCGGCGAAGGCGAAGCGCAAGTAGGTATGTCCATGGGTTGGGTGCCGCCAGCGGTAGATGCCCACCAGCGCTTCCGGCACCACGTGGTGGGCCGTTTCCTCCAGAGCCTCGCGCACCATGGCGTCGACGAGTGATTCGCCGTCCTCCAGATGACCGGCGGGCTGATTGATCCTGAGCCCATCCGGCGTGGATTCCTCCACAACCAGGAAACGACCCTCGCGCTCGGCGAGGCAGGCGACGGTGACATGCGGGGCCCACTTCATGTCAGCCTCCGAGCGACGGGAACAGTTCCTGGAGCCCTCTGGCGATGAACTCCACGGCCAGAGCCGCGAGGACCAGGCCCATCAGGCGGGTGACGATGTTCATGCCGGTAGTCCCCAGGCGATGGGATAGGCGGACGCTAACCAGGAGCGTGAGCCACACGGCCAGGCCGATCAGTGCGGCCGGGACCAGAAGCTTCAGCTGGTAGAGGAATCCCGGGACCCGATGGCTGGCGATGATCATGGTACTGATGGCGCCCGGCCCGGCGAGCAGTGGAATTGCCAGCGGCACGACGGCGATGGCCTGGCGCGCGGCTGCTTCCTCGGACTCCTGCGGGGTCTGGCGCAGACCGGATTCGCGCGCCTGCATCATCGACACCGCCAGCAGCATCAGGAGGATGCCGCCGCCTACCTGAAAGGACGGGATGCTGATGCCGAAGAACTCCAGCACGAGGGTGCCGAGCATGGATGAGAGCCCCAGCACGACGAAGACGGTGATTGCGGCGGTACGCGCGATCCGACGGCGTTCCGCGATCGTCGCGTGCTCCGTCATTCCGAGGAAGACGGGGATGCCGCCAATGGGATTCACGATGGCCAGTAGCCCCACCGCCGTCTTGAACAGCTCGTTCCATTCGTTCAATCGCACGACTCCGGCAGCCGGCGTGCCTGCTGAAAATGAAAAAGGCAGTGCGAAGGCGCTGCCTTTCGGGTTCTGTTCACACCTAAACCGATGCTCGGCGTCTGCACGCGGCTCACGGAGTCAGCAAAACGCCAACCATTCGACCGTCCTGGAGGCGGTTCGAGGATACGGGAGGGGGGGCTGCCGCGTCAAAGCCACACCGAAGGCGGTTCTTCCCTTTACGTACAGCTCGCCTGCAGTTAGCCTCACAAGTCATTCCGTCGACCACGCTCGATGGCACGACAGTCGCTGATCGGAGACGTCGACACAGCTTACGATGGTGCAAGATTTTCCGACGAGTCAATCAATAAGCGACTGTTGTCTATGGCTAAAAACTGCGTGGCTTGAATCGTGCTGTTCGCGACATGTTCAGACTTTCTTGATTTCGAGGGCTCCGTCATGATGCCGTTTCGTTCTTCCCTGCCAGCGCTGGCTCTTGGAGCCGCTCTCCTCGTGCCGGGTCTGGCCTCCGCCGCCGCCTGCAATACTTCCTCGATGACGTTGGGTGGTGTCTCCGGCACCTGCGCCGCGGTTTCCGACTCGGTCGTTTCTACGACCGACAGCATCTCGGCCATCGCTTCCAGCAAGAAGGACGCGGTCGAACGGATGGCTCTCGACGCCACGGGCAACTCCGGCTGGTCGATTCTCGGTTTCCAGGCTGATGACGGCGATTCCAGCGGCTTCGCCTTCGGACTCGACTGGGTCCCGCGCTTCAATCCTCTCGGCAGTTCCACTGGCAACATCAACGTTGGCGCAACCGAACCCAACGGTGGCGCCTTCAGCATCGATCTCGACATTCTCGCTCTGGTCCGACTCGGAGACAGCTCCGGATCGAACGTCGATGGCTTCCTGGCGTTCACGATGCTCGGGTTGAGCTTTGACCAGAACAAGCCTGCCAACTTGGGCTCGTTCGAGATGACAGGTGCCGCGGGCAGCACGGCGCCCGCCCCCACCGCCAATGCAGTGCTCTTCCTGGGTCGCCAAAGCACCCCTGGTGGCACCGTTCCGGAGCCTGGGTCGATTGCCCTTCTCGGTGCCATCGGCGCGGCTCTCGTGGCTGGTCGTCGACAGATGAAGCGCTGATTCAGCGTCGCTTCCGCGCCTTGTGAAACCCGCCTCCCGGCGGGTTTTTCGTTTCTGGGGGGCGTTCGGTCCGGCGTGGCTCGGAGGTTTGGTCGGACGTCTCGATGAGGCGCCAGGCGCCTGGGGCAAGGTCCCCGAGGCTCCAGTCGCCGATCTGCGCTCGGATCAGTCGGAGAGTCGGGTAGCCGACGGCGGCAGTCATGTGCCGAACCTGGCGATTGCGCCCCTCACGAATCTCGAGACAGAGCCAGGAAGTGGGAATGGCCGCGCGAAAGCGGACCGGGGGGTCTCGGGGCCACAGTCCGGCGGGTTCATCGATTCGCTCGGCCCTTGCCGGCAGCGTGAGGACATCCCGGTACCGGACGCCACCGCGGAGTGCTTCCAGGGCACCGTCGTCCGGTTGTCCTTCCACCTGCACCCAATAGCGTTTCCAGGTCTTGTGCATCGGGTCCGACAGGCGTGCCTGCAACGGTCCGCTGTCGGTCAGGACCAGAAGCCCTTCGCTGTCGGTGTCGAGCCTCCCGGCGGGGTAGACCCCCGGGACGTCGACGACGTCCGCCAGGGTTGGCGTACCGGGTGGCCCGGTGAACTGGCACAACATCCCGAAGGGTTTGTTGAGCAGGACGACCCTGGCCACTGGTAGCCTTGAAACTCAGCGATGCTCGTGAGCGATGACGTAGTCGTAGGCCGGCAGCGTCAGGAACTCCGCAAACTCCTCGGCAAGCGTGAGTTCCTCGAACATCTTCGCGCCCTCGTCGTACTTCCCGGCGGCGTACTGCTTGTCACCCAGAATCTCGCGCACCTTCGTCAGTTCCTGCGGAACGAGTGCCTGGAACATCTCGCGCGTCACCTTCCGGCCGTCGTCGAGAACACCCTTCGGGCTGCGGATCCAATGCCAGATCTGCGCTCGGGAGATCTCCGCCGTGGCGGCGTCTTCCATGAGATTGAAGATCGGCACGCAACCAGTGCCGGCCAGCCAGGCGCCAACGTACTGGATGCCGATGTTGATGTTGATGCGCAGACCCTGCTCGGTGATCGGGCCGTTCGGGCGGAAGTCGAGGAGATCCTTTTCGCTCACCTGAATATCGTCGCGCTGACGATGGATCTGGTTGGGCGTCTTCATGACCTTGTCGAACGCTTCGCGGGCGATCGGTACCAGACCCGGATGAGCGACCCAGGTGCCATCGTGGCCGTCGTTCACCTCGCGCTCCTTGTCGGCCCGTACCTTGGCGATGGCAGCATCGTTGGCGGTCGAATCGTTCTTGATCGGGATCTGAGCCGCCATGCCCCCCATCGCGAAGGCGCCACGCTTGTGGCACGTCTTGATGAGGAGTAGCGAGTACGAGCGCATGAACGGGCTGGTCATGGTGACCAGGCCGCGATCGGCGAGGATGAAGTCGGACTGCTTCTTGAACTTCTTGATGCAGGAGAAGATGTAGTCCCAGCGACCGCAATTCAGGCCGGCCGAGTGCTCACGCAGTTCGTAGAGGATTTCCTCCATCTCGAACGTCGCCATGATGGTCTCGATGAGAACGGTCGCCTTCACGGTGCCCTGCGGCAAACCGAGTTCCTTCTGGGCGAAGACGAACGCGTCGTTCCAAAGGCGGGCTTCCAGATGGCTTTCCATCTTGGGGAGATAAAGATAAATCCCCGAGCCTTGCTTCACACGCTTGGCAGCGTTGTGGAAAAAGTACAGACCGAAATCGAAAAGGCTGCCCGACATGGACTTGCCGTCGATCCGGACATGCTTTTCCTCGAGATGCCAGCCACGCGGTCGGACGAGCAGGGTGGCGGTCTTGTCGTTCAGACGGTACTGCTTGCCCTCCGGGCTGGAGAACGAGATCGTCCGATCGATCGCGTCCCGCATGTTGATCTGCCCGTGAACCTGGTTCTCCCAGGTGGGCGTGCTCGAGTCCTCGAAGTCGGCCATGAACATGTTCGCCCCGGAATTCAGGGCATTGATGACCATCTTGCGATCTGTCGGCCCGGTGATTTCCACGCGGCGATCCTGCAGATCCGCGGGGACGGAGGCGACTCTCCAGTCGCCTTCGCGGATTGCCTGGGTCTCGGGCAGGAAGCCTGGAAGCTTGCCTGCATCGAGTTCGGCCTGACGAGTGCGACGACGTTCCAGGAGTTCGAGGCGGCGAGCGCCGAAAGCGCGCTGCAGTTTGGCGAGGAATTCGACCGCCTGCGGCGTGAGGATCTGCGCGAACTCGGGGGTGACGGGGGCGAGGACCTCGATTCCGGGTCCGAACGCGGGAGTGCTCATGAAGTGCTCCGAAGGGGAACTGGGGATTGATATTCCGTATTATGGTATCAGTTCTTGCCGCATGACAGCGGCAACAAAAAACCCGTGACCGGAGGCCGGCCACGGGCTGTGCGGAGCGTTGTGTTGCTACGCGAACTGCTCTTCTTCAGTGGAGCCGGTCAGCGCGGTCACGGAGGACTGGCCGGACTGGATCACCTGGGTGACTTCGTCGAAATAGCCGGTTCCGACTTCGCGCTGGTGCTTGACTGCGGTGAAACCCTTATCGGCCGCGGCGAACTCCTTCTGCTGCAGTTCGACGAAAGCCGTCATGTTGTCGCGCGCGTAGCCATACGCGAGCTCGAACATGCCGTAGTTCAGTGAATGGAAGCCGGCGAGCGTGATGAACTGGAACTTGTAGCCCATCGCGCCGAGTTCGCGCTGGAACTTGGCGATGGTCGCGTCGTCGAGGTTCTTCTTCCAGTTGAAGGAAGGCGAGCAGTTGTACGACAGCAGCTTGCCCGGGAACTTGCGATGGATCGCCTCGGCGAACTGACGGGCGAACTCCAGGTCTGGCTTGCCGGTTTCGCACCAGATAAGGTCGGCGTACGGTGCGTAAGCGAGGCCGCGGGAGATCGCCTGCTGCAGGCCGTTCATCACCCGGTAGTAGCCTTCCGAGGTGCGCTCGCCGGTGCAGAAGGGCTTGTCGTTCTCGTCGAAGTCCGAGGTGACGAGATTGGCGGCTTCTGCGTCCGTGCGGGCGAACAGGAGGGTCGGGACGCCCATGACGTCGGCTGCCAGTCGGGCGGCGACGAGCTTCTGGACGGCTTCCTGGGTCGGAACGAGAACCTTGCCGCCCATGTGACCGCACTTCTTGGCTGCAGCGAGCTGGTCTTCGAAATGGACGCCTGCGGCGCCGGCTTCGATCATGGCCTTCATCAGTTCGAAGGCGTTCAGCACGCCGCCGAATCCGGCTTCCGCATCGGCGACGATCGGGGCGAACCAGTCGGTGCCGTCCTTACCCTCGGAGTGATGAATCTGGTCCGCTCGAATGAGTGTGTTGTTGATGCGACGAACGACCGCAGGGACGCTGTTGACCGGGTAGAGGGACTGGTCCGGGTACATTTCGCCGGCGATGTTGGCGTCTGCAGCGACCTGCCAGCCGGACAGGTATATGGCCTTGAGGCCAGCCTTCACCTGCTGCATCGCCTGATTGCCGGTCATGGCGCCCAGCGCATTGATGAAGGGTTCCTTGTGCAGGAGGTCCCAGAGCTTTTCCGAGCCGCGTCGGGCCAGGCTGTGCTCGATGTGAACGGTGCCTCTGAGGCGGTCGACGTCCGTGGCGGTGTAAGGGCGGGTGATGCCCTTCCAGCGCGGATTTTCCGCCCAGTCCTTCTCCATTTGTGCGATCGATTGACTCACTTGATTGTTCTCCACTCCGAATGATTCGAGGGCGCCGTCCGGCCGGGAGTGCTGCGACTCTATGCGAATCGCAGGTTCAGGCCCGAGCCGGTCACCGCGCAGACAGATCGCCCGCGGCGCAAGAAGCGTGCACGCCGCTGCGAGTTCGCACTTGGCCATGGGGGGTCGGATCCCTTCGGCCGGAAGAAGCTGTCCGTTTGGGGGCAGCCTCGGAGACGCCACCTCCCCCCTAGAGAGATGACGTTGTGACGGTTTGAGTATACCGACCGGATGGCGCAGCGCAACATAAGCCGGCAGCGCAGTCGTGATCGTTTTGAATCATGGGTTTGTACAGGGCTGGCTGCCAAGGATCCCGCTATGCGGGATCTTGTATTCGATCGCGGTACTTGAATCTTCGATCGGACTAGTCCAATGTCCGTGGGAGGGGGGCGAGGCGTCCATGTCCGATGGCGGCCCGCTTCGAAGGGCCCTTGGCATGCCGGTTCTGCCGCGTCGCCAAGGTCTCCAGGGTCGACTAAACTCCTGCAGTCAGACCTCCAGTGACGCCAACGCGTCGCGAGGAGGGCCAGGGACGGGCGCCGGGCAAGAGTCGGCGATCCGCCCGCGTTCATCCACAGTCGCGAAAGGTGATCGATGTACAAACATATCAAGGTGCCTCAGTCGGGCGAGAAGATCTCCGTCAATGCAGATTTCAGCCTGAGCGTTCCCGACCGTCCCATCATCCCCTTCATCGAGGGTGACGGGACAGGGGTCGACATCACGCCAGTGATGAAGAACGTGGTCGACGCTGCCGTGAAGGTCGCGTACGGCGGGCGTCGCGAGATCACCTGGATGGAGATCTTCGCCGGGGAGAAGTCCACGCGCGTATATGGCGAGAACGTCTGGCTGCCGGACGAGACTCTGGAGGCGGCGAAGGAGTACGTCGTTTCGATCAAGGGGCCGCTCACCACGCCGGTTGGTGGGGGAATCCGTTCCATCAACGTTGCTCTTCGCCAGGAACTCGACCTGTACGTCTGCCTCCGGCCGGTCCGCTACTTCGCCGGCGTGCCGAGCCCCCTGAAGAATCCCGAAAAGACCGAGATGGTGATCTTCCGGGAGAATTCGGAAGACATTTACGCCGGTATCGAGTGGCAGGCCGAGACGGACGCCGCGAAGAAGGTCATCGGTTTCCTGACTGGCGAGATGGGCGTCAAGAAGATCCGCTTCCCGGCAACCTCGGGCATCGGCATCAAGCCCGTCTCCCGGGAGGGTACGGAACGTCTCGTGCGCAAGGCGATCCAGTACGCCATCGCGAACGGGCGAAAGTCTGTGACCCTGGTCCACAAGGGCAACATCATGAAGTACACGGAAGGCGCCTTCCGGGACTGGGGCTACGCCCTCGCTCAGAAGGAATTCGGGGGTCAGCTGCTGGACGGCGGTCCCTGGATGAAACTTCCCGGCGGGATCGTGATCAAGGATGTGATTGCCGATGCATTCCTCCAGCAGATCCTGCTTCGGCCGGAAGAGTACGACGTGATCGCGACGCTGAACCTGAACGGTGACTATATCTCCGATGCGCTCGCCGCTCAGGTGGGTGGTATCGGAATTGCGCCGGGAGCCAATCTGTCGGACTCCGTCGCCATGTTCGAGGCGACCCACGGGACGGCGCCGAAGTACGCGGGCAAGGATTACGTGAACCCTGGTTCACTGATCCTGTCTGCAGAGATGATGCTTCGCCACATGGGTTGGGTGGAGGCCGCGGATCTCATCATCCGCAGCACGGAGGCGGCCATTTCGGCCAAGACCGTGACATATGATTTCGCGCGGCTGATGACCGGCGCAACCCAGGTGTCGTGCTCAGGTTTCGGTGCGGCAATGATCGCCAACATGAAGGCTTTGGCATAGTGGGCAAGGGCGTTTTCCCGAGCAGGGCGCCCCTTGTAAATTTCCGGGCAACGCGCACAATAGGCTCGTCGCCCGGAACAACTGTTTCGGCACGTCGGTAGCGGTCCGGTCATGGCAACGGGTCCTCGCGAGAGCGGTGTCCTTGAGGTCGAAAAGCAGAAGGTAAAGCCACCACCGCTTTACAAGGTTCTTCTGCTGAACGACGACTACACACCGATGGATTTTGTGGTCGGCGTCCTGCAAAGTTTTTTCAGCATGACGCGCGAGCAGGCGACACAGGTGATGCTGAAGGTGCATCGCGAGGGCATGGGCGTTTGCGGGGTCTTTCCCAAGGACGTCGCGGCGACCAAGGTTGAGCAAGTGGTTTCCCACGCGAGACAGCACCAGCATCCGCTGCAGTGTGTGATGGAGGAAACTTGATGATTGCTCAGGAACTCGAGGTCAGTCTGCACATGGCATTCATGGAAGCCAGGCAGAAGCGCCATGAGTTCATCACCGTGGAGCACCTGTTGCTCGCGATGCTGGACAACCCGTCCGCATCCGAAGTGCTCCGGGCATGTGCGGCGAACATCGAAGAGTTGCGCAAGCAGCTGAGCGATTTCATCAACGAGCACACGCCGGTCGTGACCGGTGACGAGGTCGACACTCAACCCACCCTCGGATTCCAGAGGGTCATCCAGCGCGCGATTCTCCACGTCCAGTCTTCCGGCAAGAAGGAGGTGACTGGCGCCAACGTGCTGGTCGCGATTTTCGGAGAAAAGGACTCCCACGCCGTCTACTTCCTTCACCAGAAGGGTGTGACTCGTCTGGATGTCGTGAACTTCATTTCGCACGGCATCAGCAAGGTTCCGCAGAACAACAGCCAGCCCGCCAAGCAGGAGGCCGACGCCGAGGCCGAGCAGGAGCCGCAGTCCGGCGGCGCCCTCGAGGCTTACACGCAGAACCTCAACGCATTGGCGATCGCCGGCAAGATCGATCCGCTGATCGGTCGGGACCGGGAGGTGGAGCGTGTCATCCAGACACTTTGCCGCCGACGCAAGAATAATCCGCTGCTGGTGGGTGAGGCTGGAGTCGGCAAGACCGCCATCGCCGAGGGCCTGGCCCGTCGCGTAATCGAAGGGCAGGTGCCGGATATTCTCAGCCACTGCGTGGTCTACGCACTCGACATGGGTGCGCTGCTGGCAGGGACCAAGTACCGGGGTGACTTCGAGCAGCGACTGAAGGCCGTCCTCAAACAGCTGACCGATAATCCGAACGCGATTCTGTTCATCGACGAGATCCATACGCTGATCGGTGCGGGTGCCGCTTCCGGCGGTACGCTCGACGCTTCCAATCTGCTCAAGCCGGCACTGTCATCCGGTCAGTTGAAGTGCATCGGCGCGACGACGTACAACGAGTTCCGCGGCATCTTTGAGAAAGATCACGCACTGTCCCGCCGATTCCAGAAGATCGATGTGACCGAGCCGACTGTCGATGAGACGGTTGCCATTCTGCGTGGTCTCAAGACGCGTTTCGAAGCGCACCACGGTGTGCGATACACCGAAGCGGCGCTGACGTCGGCGGCCGAGCTCTCTGCGCGGTTCATCAACGATCGTCACCTGCCCGACAAGGCGATCGACGTCATTGACGAGGCAGGTGCTGCCCAGCGCATCCTGCCCAAGTCCAAGCAGCGCAAGGTCATCGGCAAGCACGACATCGAGGACATCATCGCGAAGATTGCGAGGATTCCCCCGCAGAACGTGTCCTCCAACGATCGCAATGCGCTCAAGACACTCGATCGGGACCTGAAGGCGGTGGTCTTCGGACAGGACCGGGCGATCGACGCTTTGTCGGCGGCGATCAAGATGTCCCGCAGCGGCCTCGGGAATCCTCTCAAGCCCATTGGCTCCTTCCTGTTCTCGGGGCCCACGGGCGTCGGCAAGACCGAAGTGGCTCGGCAGTTGGCTTACGTGCTGGGCGTCGAACTGATCCGCTTCGACATGTCCGAGTACATGGAGCGACACGCGGTATCCCGGCTCATCGGCGCGCCTCCCGGCTATGTCGGCTTCGACCAGGGTGGTCTGCTGACCGAAGCGATCTCGAAGCATCCCTACGCGGTACTGCTGCTCGACGAGATCGAGAAGGCGCACCCGGATGTCTTCAACATCCTGCTCCAGGTCATGGATCACGGAACGTTGACGGACAACAATGGCCGCAAGGCAGATTTCCGCAACGTCGTGATCATCATGACGACGAATGCGGGCGCCGAGACGCTCGCCAAGTCGGCGATCGGATTCACGCTCGGCAAGCAGGCTGGTGACGAGATGGCCGAGATCAAGCGCATGTTTACGCCGGAGTTCCGCAATCGGCTGGATGCGATCATCTCCTTCGCAGCGCTGGACTACGACATCATCATCCGGGTCGTCGACAAGTTCCTCATGCAGTTGGAGGAGCAGTTGCACGAGAAGAAGGTGGACGTCACCTTCACTGCGGCACTCAAGGACTATCTCGCCAAGAACGGTTTCGATCCTCTGATGGGCGCCAGGCCCATGGCCCGCCTCATTCAGGACACCATCCGGAAGGCGTTGGCCGACGAACTCCTGTTCGGACGTCTGGCAGGCGGTGGCAAGGTGCTGGTGGACCTCGATGCGGAAGAGAAGGTGGTGCTGACCTTCCCCGAAGCGACGGATACCCCGGCGGCCCCCAAGGAAGAAGAGAACAGCGTCGCGTAAGCCTCACCAGCCGGTCACGGTTCCAGCACCTCGTCGTGCTTCGAGACCCGTGCCGGCTTTCCCCTGGCGATCGGAGTTTCACTCCGGTGCCGGCAGGCCAGTCCCCGTCCTCTCCTCGATCGTTCTTCGAAACACCGATGCGCAAAGGGTCGAATCGATCGGTGTGGCGACTGATCGAACTGCAGCAGGAAACTGCCCGCCGCGTCGACCTCCAGTGCGAAGGGGGTTCTTGGAAATCGATTGGTGTCGAACAAGCCTGCTTGCACCCCGCTATTGAATGGAGTCGCCTTGATGATCGGAAGAACCTTGCCAGGTCCACGCTCCCGGGGAGGAAGGAGTCTCCGGGGCCGCGTCGTTGCAGCGTTGGGGGCGTTGGCCTTCTCTCTCATCAGTGTTGCGCACGCCGAGCCGTCATCGCCTCTCGGAGGAGTATGGCGAGGCCCCTGGTATCTGGGCATGACGAGCGGCACGGCGGAACTCGTGCTGCCGGTCGACGGAACGGGGACCGGCATGCTCTCCATGACCAACAACGAGAATTTCGGGACGATAGCTCTGCCGGTCATCGATCTGGAGGCCGACGGTGGGCGTCTGCGTTTTCGGGTGAAAGGGGAAGATGGAAAGATGCTGACCGCTGACATTCCCGTGGAGGGGGAGCGGCCGTCCGCGCTAAAGGGATTCGCGCGGTACGGCGGCTTCAAGCTGCGGTTCGAGTTTCTGCGCGTTCCCGGCGCGAAGTAGGGCGCGGAACCCTGCCTATCGAGGTGGGTCCGTAAGGACCCGACCTCCAATCCCGCGGCCGTCGCATGACCGCGGCCGTCGCATGTGCCGCCTGCTCCCGATCTGCCCTGTCACGGTTGCCTGGAAGAAGGCGTCCCGCCGTGCCTTACTCGCTGGGTAGTGCCTTGATGTAGTCCGCGAGCACCTGGATCTGATCCTTCGACAGCACCTTGCCGTACCCGGGCATCGCGCCCGACTTGCCCTTCTCGATCCGCAGGTACACCTGTTCGTGCGACATCGTCGTGCCAGCCAGCTTCGGGCCCTTGCCGGCATGCATGCCGTAGCCGTCGTGGCACCAAGAGCAGTTCATCGCAAAGAGTTTCCGAACATCGATTTTTGGCTTTTCTGGAGGCGCAGCAGGTGCTGCGGGTGCCGTCGCGGCGTCCGTGCTGCTGGCTTCGTCTGCTGCTAGCGCACTGGAATGCCCGAGCGGCGTCAGGAGCGCCGTCAAACAAACGCCCGACGACAGCACGCGGCGCCAGGTGTTGTTGGTGGCTCGCTTCATTGTTACCTCGATCTTTGGTGGATTCGAAAAAACGGGCGAGGGTTTCAGCCCTCGCCCGCTAGAACGTCAGTCAAGTCGGGGCGTTTACCTCAATTCGAGCGCCCCGATCAGACCTGCAGCTTACGGCAGTGCGAACACAAGCAGCTGGCCGGCGTCGGTCGGCATGCTGCAGAAGGGCTCGCCGAACAACGGGCAGTAGTTGCCGGACACGTGGCTGCCCCAGCCAGTCACGACAGCGACGTACTGCTTGCCGTTTGCCGTGTAGCTGATGGTGCCGCCGTGGTGGCCGATACCGTTGTTGTGCGTCCACAGGGTGGCACCCGTGCGGCCATCCAGCGCGTCGAAGCGACCATCGGCACCCGGCACGAACACCAGGTTACCCTTGGTCGCGAGCAGGCTGGCGAGCGGGGGATACTTGTACTCCTTCTCCCACTTGACCTTGCCCGTGAGCGGATCGCGTGCGGACACGTGACCGAACGCCTTGCGGCCTTCCGGATGGACGGACGTCCAGCTCGCGCCAAAGTACGCCTGACCGGAGAACGCGGGGGGCGGATCAGCCTTGACCACTTCGATGTCGAAGCACCATTCCTGACCGACCTTGTACAGCAGACCCGTGTTGGGGTTGTAAGCGCCGGTGTTCCAGGAGATCGCGCCATCGATCGCGGGGCAGACGTTGGCGTGCTTGCCTTCCGGCAGTTCACGACGGCCGATCAGCTGGCCCGTCTTGGCATCGACGCCCTTGATGTAGTTGAAGGTCTTGCCAATCATGTAGGCGTTCTCGACCTTCAGGGGGGCGTGCGAAGGATCCGCGTTGTACACGAAGATGATGCCGCCCTTGTTGGGGTGCAGCATGTAGCGCTTGCCACCGCGCTCGATCGACATGAACTCACCCACGGCACTGTCGAAGTCCCACGCGTCGTGCGGCATTTCCTGGAACCACGACTTCAGTTCGCCCGAGTCGGCGTTCAGCACGACGACGGAGGAGCTGTAGAGGTTGTCGCCAGGACGGGCGCCGGAGGTCTGCCAGGCTTCGCCGGCCCAGTCGTAGTCGGGCGCCGGGTTGGCGGTGCCCCACCAGACGGAGTTGGTGGCTTCGTCGTAGGTGCCGGTCATCCAGCCGCCGCCACCACCGGTCTTCCAGGAGTCGTTGCCCCAGCTTGCACGGGAGCGCTCGTCGCCGCCGATGGTGTCGAACTGCCAACGCACTTCGCCGGTCTTCGCGTCGACGGCGAAGATCGGGCCGCAGCAACCGGACAGCTCGCCGCCGTTGGAGCCGATCACGACCATGTCCTTCACGATCACGGGAGCGCCGGTGAAGCCCTTGTTGCCGCCTTCCACCGTGAGGATCATCTTGTCCCAGACCACCTTGCCGGTGTTCTGATCGAGCGCGATCATGCGGCCGTCGGTCGTGCCGAGGTAGACATGACCGTAGCCGATGGCGATGCCGCGGTTGTAGGGGTTGTAGAAAGTGCCTTCGGAACGCTCCTGATCGAGCTTGGCAGCGTACTTCCACTTCACTTCACCGGTGGCGCCGTCGAGGGCCCACACCTGACCGGAAGCGCTCGAGTAGTACAGAACGCCATCAACAGCCAGCGGGAAGGACTGCACACCGCGCTTGCTCGCGCTCGGCGTATGCACCCATGCCACCCGCAGATTCTTCACGTTGTTGGCATTGATCTGGCTGAGGTCGCTGTAGTGCCACGACTTGAAGGATCCGTGGTACATCAGCCAGTTGTTCGGATCCTTGTCGGCATTGCGCAGACGATCGAAATCGACGGCGCTGGCCGAGGTCGCGATCCCGAACAGTGTCGCAGCTGACATGGCGGTCAGCGCGCCTGCCAGTTTCGTGTTCCATGGTTTCATGACTCTCTCCCAATTTTTGCTCAGGGTTGATGGTAGGACTCAATCTCGTTTCCGATCACCGATGCGGAGACGCAACGGAATGTCACTTGTCCGCACACCGGAAACTCTCTCGAATTTAGACGGAGTTCAGCGGAATGGCAAGGATGGAAACTTCCGTGTGTCGACGCTTTGTCCAGCCGTCCGATGCATCGGAAATCGTCGTGTGCGGCAAGGCGGTTTGGGTCGACGCTAAGCGGGCCGGTGAAGCACAGGGGGTTGTTGCAATGCGCCATTTCGTTTCGTGTGGCACGCAGTCAGCGTAGGCGGGTTGCCATGTTGCGTTGCACCAGGCCTGAGGGATTGTCCAGCCAGTACTCTGACCTGTTCCGGTGCGGGTCGAGCCGGTCATGCAGCTGTCCGACGGACCCGAGCCGGGCTAAGTGTTCCGGTCTAGAGCCAGCGCTTCTGGAAGAAGAATGCGGCGAGAAGTCCACCGAGGGCGAGCATCCCGAGCAGCGTTCCGTGAAAGCCCCATTCCCAATCGAGAGAAGGCATGTTCCGGAAGTTCATGCCGAAGATGCCCGTGATGAAGGTGAGAGGCATGAACACGGCCGAGAACACGGCGAGCACCTTCATGATCGTATTCGTGCGGTTGCTCTGGGTCGACAGGTAGGTCGCGAGGGTGTCGGCCAGCAGCGTCTGGTAGGTCGTGACGCCGTCGATCACCTGCTCGATGTGGTCCTGCAGGTCGCGAAGGAACGGTTGCGTCGACGGTGACATCAGCGGGGACTTGAGATGGCGCAGGCTCGCGATGACCTCCTTGACCGGCCACACCGCCTTGCGCATGAACAGAAGCTCGCGCTTCAGTGCGTGCAGCTCCGACAATGTCTGGGGGCGGGGGCGCGTCATCACGACGTCCTCCACGTTCTCGATGCGTTCGCCGATCTTCTCGAGCACGAGGAAATAGTGGTCGAGAGTCAGATCGAGAAGGCAGTAGGCGAGGAAGTCGGGACCGAGCTTGCGGACGCGGCCGGCGCCCTGCCGGATACGGTCACGCAACGGATCGAAGAAGTCGCCCGCGCGTTCCTGGAAGGAAAGCACGTAGTTCGCGCCCAGCACTAGGGAGAGCTGTTCCACATCCGTCGACTCGCGCTCCTTGTTCCAATCGAGCATCTTGAGCGCAACGTAGAGATGGTCCCCGTGGTCTTCGATCTTCGTGCGCTGGTCCGTGTTGAGGATGTCCTCCTGCATCAGCGGGTGGAAGCCCAGCGCCTCGCCCAGCCCCTCGACGACGCCCGGCTCGCTCAACTCGTCGATGTTCATCCACGTGACCGTGGCGGTGGCCTTGAACTGCCGGCACTGGGACGTGTCCTTCAACGCGGACTCGGTGACATGATCGGCGTCGTAGTCCATCACGGTGATGCGGGAAGCGACATTGCGGGCTTCGCCGACGTACACCAGCGAGCCCGGGGGGAGTCCGGTCTTGGCAGAGCGCTTCTTCATCATGCGAGCCATGTCATGCCCTCCGTTGTGGCGCCAGTCGGTCGAGAAGCGCCAGCAGAGTGTTTCGTTCCGTTGAGGTCAGCGCTGCTGCGATCGCAGCCTCATGCGCACGCACGGCGACCTTGGCCCGATCGAGCACCGTTGCGCCAGCCGGGGTCAGCCACAGGCCGTTCGAGCGCCGGTCCGTCGGGGCATCGCGTCGCTCCACCAGCCCCCGGTCCTCCAGCTTGTCGAGGGCAGGTACGAGGGTCGAGCGGTCGAGATGGGCCGCCTTGGCGAGCTGGGTCTGGCGGAGCCCTGCGTTGGCCTCCACGATCACCAGCAGGGCGAAGAGCCCGGGCGACAGATCCCATTCCGCGAGGGCCTGATCGAAGTCCGCGAAGATCGCGATCTGCGCCAATCGTACGTGATAGCCCAGCAGGTCGGGCAGCATGCCGAGGGATACGGGGGCATCGGAGGGAGGGCCGGCGGGCGAATCGGTGGATCGGGAACGTCTTCGAATGGCTTGGGTCATATCGTTTGACATCAAACAATGTGCTGACGATACTAAATGACTCTACCGCCTGTTCCAAGCGGCACCTGTCCCTGACCGACAAGCTCGCTCCATGTCCCACATCATTCGTATCGAAGGGTCTTCCACCGCCGTCGACGCCGAGCCCGGCGATACGGTGCTCGATGCCCTGCTCATGGCCGGGGTCGGGTTCTCCTACAGTTGCCAGGCGGGAAACTGCGGTACCTGCCGGTGCGAACTTGTGAGCGGAGACATTCTCGAGCTCGAGTATTCGGAACACGCCCTGTCGGCCGAGGACCGGGCCAGAGGTGTGGTCCTGGCCTGCCGCGCGCAGGTCTGGGGCGATGTCACGGTGCGGCGCCTCGACGACGAGGAATTCGTGGTGCATCCGTCGCGGATCCTCGATTGCCGGGTCACGGCCGTCGAGAAGGCGACTCACGACATCTGGCGTGTCCGCCTCGACATCCGCACCGGCGGTCCCTATGCCTTCAGCGCGGGGCAATACGCTTCCGTCGAGTTTCCGTTTGCGCGTGGCAAGGCGCGGGATTACTCCATGGCCAACGCGCCCTTCGAGCCCGGCATCGAGTTCCATGTCCGGGAAATGTCCGGAGGCGCAGTGAGTTCCGGGCTCGGCGAGAAACTCGCCGTCGGCGATGCAGTCAGGGTCTCAGGCCCTTTCGGGTCCGCACATCTTCGGGAAAAGCACTTCGGCCCCGTGATCGCAGTCGCGGGTGGCAGCGGGCTGGCCCCGATCCGTGCCATTCTCGTCGCGCTCGACCAACTCCTCGACGAACGTCCGGTGCATGTTTATGTCGGGGCACGAACCGAGGCTGACGTGTATTGCGAAGACGAAATCCGTGGTCTGGCGAGACTGCACCCAGACTGGCACGTGCATTGGGTGCTCTCCCACGGCGAACCGGATCCGGGGCGGGCGCGTCGTACCGGGCTCGTCACCGACGCCATCGCGCAGGATTTCACGACGTTCGAAGGCTTCAAGGCCTACGTTGCGGGGCCGCCCGCCATGGTGGGGGCGGCGAGCGAACTCCTGCAGGCGCGCGGCCTGCCATTGCGGGATCTCCACGCCGACGCCTTCTACCCCGCCGACCGTAAAGCGAGTGCCCCATCCGAGGAGGTTTCGATCCCATGAGTGCAGGATTGCTGGGAGGGCGCGTGGCGCTCGTCACGGGGGCAGCCCGTGGAATCGGTTTCGAAGTGGCGCGGATGTTCATTGCTCACGGTGCCAGCGTGCTCGTGGCAGATTCCGGAGCATCCATCGACGGCGCTGAATCCGACACCCGCAGTACGGCCGATGCGGTGGCGAAACTGGGGCCGAAGGCGTGGGGTTTCGATCAGGACCTCGCCGTGTCCGGTGCCGCAGAGGCCGCGGTTGCCGCGGCGCTCGGACACTTCGGCGCACTCGACATCGTCGTGAACAATGCCGCGATTCTTCGCGACTCGTTCATCTTCAAGGCCAGGCGTCCGGACTGGCAGCGCGTCCTCGAAACCAATCTGCACGCACCGCTGGCCATTCTCGCGGCGGCGACGCCCATCATGCGTGAGTTCGCCAAGCAGGGGCGGCCTCCCGGGCGCATCGTCAATGTGGTGTCCACCGCGGGCATCATCGGTAATCTGGGGCAGAGTTCCTACGCAGCCGCGAAGGCGGGGCTGGTCGGACTCACCCGCGTGGTCGCGATGGACCTCGCCCGGTCCGAGATCTGCTGCAACGCCGTGGCGCCATTCGCGGCAACGCGCGTCACGGAATCTATTCAGCCGGCGAACGACGCCCAGGCCCAGTACAAGGACAGGGCGCTGCGCATCCCCGCGGCTTACGTGGCGCGTCTGCTGTCGTTCCTGTGCTCGGGCGGCTGCACTTTCACCGGGCAGCTTTTCGGCGTGCGCGGACGCGAAGTGTTCCTGTTCGACCAGGCGCGGCCGGGTGTGCGCGCCGTGAGCGACACCCTGGACCGGCAGGATGCTCTCGCGCTCGGCGGTCTGCTGGAAACGGAATTCGCCGGTCGCCAGACGGACCTCGCGACCGACCTCGAACTTTTCAATACCGAACCCTTGCTCTGAAGGAGTTGCCTGCCATGTCCACGGTCACCGCACCCGACGTCAAGACTGCCGCCGAACTGAAGGACCAGTCCGAGGAGTACCGTCTTGCCGTCGAGAAGATCGTCATCAGCCACGCCGTGAACGAACTGCACGGCGCCCGCGTGTTCGACGAACCCGCCATCTCGCTGGCCCCGACCCCGTATGCGAAGTGGCTCACCTGTCGCGTGGCGATGGAGGAGTACCACCACCACGTTCGCTTCCGTGCGCTGGCCGACGAGATCGGTGTGTCGTCCGAGCGCATGGACCCGACCGTGAAGCGTCCGCTGTCGATCTTCGAGTTCGAATTGAAGACGTGGCCGGAGTTCTGCGTGATCAAGGCCGTGGCGGACTACGCGGAGATCCTCCAGGTCGAGGACTTGCTGCACTGCTCGTTCCATCCGCTGCGCAATCTCGCACGGATCACCATGCCGGAAGAGAAATTCCACGCGAAGTTCGGAAAGGACTTCTGCCTCGAACTCATCCAGGCCGGCCGCGGGAGTGAAGTGCAGGACGCGCTGAACCGCTACTTCCCGATCACGCCCGCGTTCTTCGGGTCGTCCAACTCCAAGAACAACGAAATGTTCCGCCGCCTGGGCCTCAAGCAGCGTTCCAACGACGAGATGCGACAGGACTTCATGGGCCGGGTCACTGAGCTCATCGAGAAGGATTTCGGTCTCGTCGTGCCGCAGCTGCACTGACCGACTGCCGTCACCGGAGGCCTCGCGATGAATCGACCCGTGGATGCCCGCCTCGACCGGGCCCGCTACTACGAGCGGATCGGGGAGCACAAGCTCACGCCGCTGTGGGAGCTCATGTCCGCCCTGGTACCGGAGTCCCCCCGGCCCGCGTGCGTGCCCCATCTGTGGCGCTATCGTGACATCCGGTCGCCGCTGCTCGAGTCGGGCACGCTCATCACCGCGCGGGAAGCCGTGCGCCGGGTGCTGATCCTCGAGAACCCGGGACTGCCGGGCTCGTCGGCGATCACGCAGTCGCTGTACGCCGGCCTGCAGCTCATTCTCCCCGGCGAGGTCGCGCCGAGTCATCGCCATACCCAGACCGCGCTCCGTCTCATCGTCGAAGGCGAGGGCGCCTACACCGCGGTCGACGGCGAGCGCGTCACGATGCACGCCGGCGATTTCATCCTCACGCCTTCGTGGACTTGGCACGACCACGGAAATCCTGGGGATGAGCCGGTCGTCTGGCTCGATGGTCTCGACATCCCGCTGGTTCGCTTCTTCGATTGCGGATTCGCGGAGAACTATCCTGCCGAAACCCAGCCGGTCACCCGACCGGAGGGTGACGCGTTGGCGCGCTTCGGTGCGAATCTGCTCCCTGTGGATTTCAAGCCGACGCATGGCGCGTCACCGGTGTTCGCGTATCCGTTCGCCCGGAGCCAGGAGGCGCTCGTCCGCCTCGCTGCGGGCGGTCCGCCGGACGCCTGTCATGGCTACAAGATGCAGTTCGTGAACCCCACTACCGGCGGGCCTGCGATGCCGACGATGGGGGCCTGGATCCAGCGGCTTCCCCAGGGGTTCGCGGGCGCCCGGTGCCGGAACACCGACGGCACGGTCGTCCACGTGATCGAAGGCCATGGTTCCGTGGAGATCGGTACCGCGCGCTTCGTTTTCGTCCCCAAGGACACCTTCGTGATTCCCTCCTGGCAGCCCTGGCGTCTGGCTGCCGACGAGGACGTCTATCTCTTCAGCTATTCGGACCGCCCGGTGCAGGAAGCGCTGCGCATCTGGCGCGAGGAGCGACTCGCATGAACGATCGTCTGCACGGACTTTCCGCTGTCGGCTGGTTCACCGCCTGCGGCCTGCCGCTCGAGCCGAGCGACCTCAGTGAAGCGCGCGGGTATCTCGACGCGCTGCAGATGCACTCGTCGGTGCGCATTGAGCCTGCGGCGTCGTGGACCCACGCCGAGCGGATCATCCGCAACCCCGTCTGGGACATGTCGTGGTGGGAGCGCGAGGAATCCGAGCGGCGGCGACTCATGACGATGTGCGTCGCGAGGCTGGGCGAGGCTGCGGTGATCGAATCGCTGGACCTCTCGATCGGCCTCGAGCACGAGGTCATCCACGGGGCTGCGACGCTCGCGGCGCTCCGGCTCGGTGTCGGTGACGAGGCTCTCGTACGGGCCGCGGCCGGCGCGGCCAGCATGGCGGCGCATGGTCGCGCTCTCGCTCAGCTCGCGCAGGTGGGGGATGACCATCTCTTCATGCGAAAATACGCGCTGTTCGCGGGAGGTCGGTGGCCGCTCGGTCTTCTGGGCGGCGCGTTCCACCTCTTTTAGAGCCAATTCGATCGGCGTCGTCGTCAGACCGGCGCCGGGGCCTGTCACGCTTCCAACCCATAGGTACGGATCCGCCCATGACGTTCCTGTTCGAACCGCCTGCGGTCACCTCGGTGCCGATCGTCGGCTCCTCCCAGAGCTTCCCTGTCCGCCGCGTCTACTGCGTTGGCCGCAACTACGCGGCGCACGCCCGCGAGATGGGCAAGGACCCGGACAAGGAGCCGCCGTTCTTCTTCATGAAGCCGGCGGACGGCGTGGTTCCCGGCGGCGGCGATATCCACTACCCGCCCGGCACGTCCAACTACCACCACGAGCTGGAACTGGTCGTGGCGCTGAAAGGCGGCGGCCGCAAGATCTCCGTCGACAAGGCGCTGGACCTCGTGTTCGGCTACGCCATCGGTCTCGACATGACCCGCCGGGATCTCCAGCTCGCGGCACGCGATCTCGGCCGCCCCTGGGATTTCGGCAAGTCCTTCGACGAGTCCGCGCCGCTCGGACCCCTTCACCCGGTGTCGTCGGTCGGTCATCCTTCCACGGGTGCGATTGTCCTCGACGTGAACGGCACGGCCCGCCAGAAGGCGGATCTCGCCGATCTCATCTGGTCGGTGCCCGAGACCATCAGCTTCCTGTCCGACTACTACACCCTTGCGCCGGGCGACTTGATCTTCACCGGTACGCCGGCGGGCGTGGCCGCCGTGGTCCCCGGTGACCGTCTGGTCGGCCGCATCGACGGGCTCGGCGAACTGTCCGTTACCATCCTGCCGCCGCTCTGACCGGCGCGGGGCCGGCGGAGGCGCTTCCGGGCGTCTCGCGGCCCGATTCTCCCGGTGTCCGCCCGGCATCAGCCAGCCGGACGGACTCGCGGACCTCCTCAACCGAATTGCGAACACAGCCGTCATGGAAGCAGAAGAACAGACCCGCAAGACCTGGATCGAAGTCGCCCTGAACGGCCCCTGGGGGCCCAGGAAGCAGCCTCACGCGCCCTACACCCCCGAGAAAATCATCGAAGAAGGCATTGCGTGCGTGCGCGCCGGCGCTTCGGTCATTCACGTCCACGTCTACGACCCGGCGACGGGGCGCCAGCGGGACGACTGGGAAGGCTACGCCCCGGTGATTGCCGGCATCCGCGAACAGGTCGACGCGATCGTCTATCCGACCATCCCGTTCGGCGAGGCGGCGACTGCCCCGAAGGGCGCGGCGCGATTCCATCACCTCGAGGAGCTCGGCAAACGCGGGCTGCTCGAATGGGCGGCAATCGATCCGGGCTCCACGAACATCACCCACTGGAACGAACTGCAGGTGGACCAGCCGGGCTTCGTGTACGCCAATCCCGAGCCGGAGATCCGCCATGCGCTCGGCCTGGCGCGCCAGTACGGATTCCATCCTGCCTACGCGATCTACGAGCCGGGGTTTCTGCGGCTCGGTGCCGCGCTTCACTGGCGCTGCGGTTGTCCCACGCCGGTCTACCGGTTCATGTTCACCTCCGACTACAGCTTCGGCTTCCCGCCGGAGGATTTCGCGCTTACGGCCTATCTGCACCTGCTGGATCGCCTGGCGCCCGGCGCCGAATGGATGCTGGGCGGGCTCGGGGTCGACGTGCTTCCTCTGGTGCCGCGCGCTGTCATGGAAGGTGGCCATGTGCGTGTCGGGCTGGAGGACATGCCGCTCGGCACGGAGCGCTCGAACGTCGAACTGGTGGAGGCGGCTGTCGAGCGGGTGACCCGCATGGGTGCGGAACTGGCGAAGGCATCCGACGTGCGGGCCGCTTTGAAGCCGCAGGAATGAACCCCGCGCGGTTATAATCGCGCCCCTTTTGCCAATCTTCTATCGAGGCGTCGCATGTCTGGCACTGCCATGCTCGGGATCACCCTTGGGGATCCATCCGGTGTCGGTCCCGAGATCACGGTGAAGGCGCTCGCCGAGATGACCCCGGCAGACCGGTCCCGCTGCGCCGTGATCGGCAATCTCCGGCTCCTGCAGCGCGCCGATGCGCTGTGCAAGACCGGCCTCACCTTCGAAACCACGCTGTCGCCCGCGACCGTCGGTTCGGTGCCGGTTGTCGACGTCCCGACCCAGGGTGAGGAGGAACTCCAGGACGGCAAGCTGTCGGCCGCCGGCGGCGAGGCCGCCTACCGTTACGTGGAACGCGCCGTGCGGCTTGCCCAGGCCGGCGACATCGCCGTGATCGTCACCGCGCCGCTCAACAAGGCGGCCCTCCATGCCGCCGGTCACCACTACGACGGCCACACCGAACTGCTCGCCACCCTGACAGACACCCGTTCGTCGTTCATGCTGCTCGCCTCGTCGAAGCTTGCCGCGGTCCACGTCACGACGCACACGAGCCTGCGCAATGCCACGGAGCGCGCCACGATGCAGCGGGTGCTCGACACCATCCGCGCCGGGCACCGTCACTACGTGGGGCTGGGCTACGCCGACCCGCGCATTGCCGTCGCCGGGCTCAATCCGCATTGCGGCGAGGGCGGCATCTTCGGCCGCGAAGAGATCGACCAGATCGAGGGCGCAGTGGCCGCCGCGAAGAGTGAAGGCATCCGCGCCTCGGGTCCGATCTCGGGCGACACCGTCTTCTACCGGGCCATGAAGGGCGAGTTCGATCTGGTGGTGGCGCAGTATCACGATCAGGGCCACATTCCGACCAAGCTCATCGCCTTCGACGAGACCGTGAACATCACACTCGGGCTCCCCATCCGTCGCACCTCCGTCGACCACGGTACAGCGTTCGACATTGCCTGGACCGGCAAGGCCGATCACACCAACATGCGAGCAGCGATCGCGTACGCCCGCATGATGGCGGAGCGGCAGGCTGCCTGACCTCCGGTCCGCCAAGTCCCGGGCCAGCCTGGCATCCTCATCAGCATGACCGACACCCCACGGGTTCTCATCCTCGCGGACGACCTGACCGGCGCCATGGACGCCGCGGGCCCGTTTGCGTCCCGCGGACTCGCCACCAGCGTGGCGGCAGTTCCCGAGGACTGCGAGCCGGGCCGGTTTGCCAAGGCGTCTGTGGTCGCGATCAATACCGAGTCGCGCCACCTGCCGCCCGCCGAAGCGGCCGAGCGTATCGAGCGCCTGTTCCGGCAGGTCGGCGGCGACAACTTCGGCATCGTGCTGAAGAAGGTCGACTCGACCCTGCGCGGTAACGTCATCGCCGAGACCGTCGCTCTGATGACGGCATCGCAGCGCCCGGCAGCACTCGCCTGTACGGCGTTCCCGGCGCAGGGCCGGGTGGTGAAGGGCGGGAGCGTCGTGGTCCACGGCGTGCCGCTGGCGCAGACCAGTTTCGCGACCGATGCGCTGTCTCCGGCGCTGTCGCAGCCGATCGACAGCGCCTTCGTCGAGGCCACGGGTGCGCCGGCGGCTGTCCTGAGTTCCACCGAACTGCAGCAATGTCCGGATGCGGGTATGTGCGTGGTCGATGCCGAGAACGACGACGATCTCGATCGCGTCGCCGCCGCCGGCATCGCCGCTTCGAGCCGGTTTCTCCTGGTGGGCTCGGCAGGGCTGGGGGCGGCGCTGTCTCGTGCGCTTGCGGTCGAAGGGGCGGCGGCCGAACCGCCCGCCGTGCTCGGCCGCATCGTCTATGTGGTGGGTTCGCGGGCGCCCGCCTCGCGTGAGCAGGTGGGCACGCTGGTCGCCGACGGTGCCCGGCTGGTCGAGGCCGTCAACGGCCGGCTGCGCAAGGAGCCCGTGCTGTCACCGGGTGCCGATGTCGTTCTGATGGCCGTGCCCGACCGGTCCGGCAAGGAAGGCGACGCGCACGAAGTCGCCACGATGTTGGCCCGCCACGCCATGCGGCTCGTCGGTCCGGGCAATGCCCAGGCGATCGTCGCCACCGGGGGCGACACGGCCATCGCCTTCCTTCGCAACAGCGGCAATCCGGTGCTCTCCGTCGGGGGCGAACTGCTCCCCGGCATCGCGTACGCCCGGTTCATGATGGGAACACGCCCTGTGTGGCTGGTGACGAAGGCGGGGGGGTTCGGCGACGCCGACGCGCTTCGCCGGATCGGCCAGCGACTGCGCGAAGGCGCGCCGGGCGGGGCATGACTCAGGATCGTCCGATTCCGGATCCCGCACGGCTCGATGCCTTCCTGCGCCCGCAATCCATCGCCGTCGTCGGCGCCGGAGAGCGGCCCACCAGCAGCGGCGGCGCCGTGCTGCGCAACATCGAGGCGGCGCGCTGGCCGGGCAGGGTCGTCCCCGTCAATCCCAAGGGCGGAGTGATCTTCGGCGTGCCCGCGGCACGATCCCTTGCGGAGGTCGTCCCGCCCGCGGATCTTGTCGCCATCCTGGTGAAACCCGAAAGCATCCTGGACGTCGTGCGCGAAGCGGCGCAGACGGGCCACCGCAATCTCCTCATTCTCCCGGGCGGATTCTCCGAGGCCGGCGAAGCGGGGCGAGCCCGCAACGAGGAACTCCTCGAGTTTTGTGCCCAGCACGATCTGCTCGTCGGCGGTCCCAACTGCGCCGGCACGATCAATCTCATCGACGCTTCGGCCCCGTTTGCGGCGACCTTTTTCCGTGACATGCCCCGTGGCGGGCCGATCGCGTTCATCTCGCAGTCCGGTGCCATCATCGAGGAACTGATCGCGGCGAGCCATTCGCTGCGTATTCCGCTGGGGGCGGTGGTTTCCATCGGCAACGCGCTGCATCTGGATCTCGCGACCTACCTCGAAGCATTCGGCCGCGATCCCGATTGCCGCGTCGTGTTGTTGTACGCCGAATCGTTCGGCGATCTCGACCGATTCCGGAAAGTCGCGCAGGCCGTGTCTGCTGTGAAGCCGGTGGTGGCGCTCATCGGCGGCCGCACCCAGGCCGGCCGCGACGCGGCGTTCCGCCACACGGGGTCGGTGGCGCTCGACGATGCCGAAGCCGAACGCTTCTGCCAGGAATGCGGCATCCTGCGGGTGAAGAGCCTGCGCGAACTGGAGCTTGCGGCCAAGGCTCTCGCGGCGTTCCCGGCCGGTGCCGGACGTCGCATCCTGGTGCTGTCCAACTCCGGTGGTCCCGGCGTTCTCACGGCGGACGCCGCCACGCAGGCAGGTCTCGAACTCGCGGCCCTGCCGGCGGCGCTGGTGGATGAACTGCAGGCCATGCTGCCGCCCGAAGCTGCCGTCGCCAATCCGATGGATCTCCTGGCCGACGCCCGCGACGATCGCTTCGGTGCCTGCCTCGATGCGATCCTGGCTTCGGCAGCGGGCTGTTTCGACCAGATCCTCATGCTGCACGTGGTGCCGTTCATGGTGGATGCCGCGCCGGTGGTGGACCGCATCATCGCCCGGGCTGCCAATGCCGGCTTGCCGATGATGCACACGATGATGGGAACACTGGAGCAGAAGACGCAGTGGTTCGATGCCCTTGAACGCGCCGGCGTGCCCGCTTTCGGGGATGGCGAGGACATGGCTGCGGCCGCCGCAGCGCTCGCGCGATGGGCGCGGCTTCGCGCGCCTGCGTCCGCTCCGGTCGACAAGGAGAACCCGGCATGAAGCTCTACAACTATTTCCGCAGTTCCGCGGCCTACCGCGTGCGCATCGCTCTGGCGCTGAAGGGGCTCCCGTACGACTACCTGTCCGTCCATCTCGGAAAGGGGCGTCAGTACGATGCGGACTTCGGGGCCGTCAGCCCGCAGAACCTCGTGCCGGTGCTGGAACTGGACGACGGGCAGCGGCTCGTGCAGTCCCTCGCGATCATCGAGTACCTGGACGAGACCCGGCCCCAGCCGGCGCTGCTCCCCTCGGACCCCATCGGGCGGGCGCGGGTGCGATCGCTAGCCCAGTCGATCGCCTGCGAGATCCATCCCATCAACAATCTGCGGGTGCTGAACTACCTCACCAAGACTCTGGGCGTCAGCGATGACCAGCGCCTGGCCTGGTACCGGCACTGGGTTCTCACCGGGTTCCAGGCGCTCGAAGCTCGCCTTGCCGGCGAGAGCCGGACGGGTACCTGCTGCCATGGCGACGAGCCGGGGCTGGCAGATATCTGCCTCGTACCCCAGGTCGCCAATGCCCGTCGCTTCGCCGTGGACCTCGACGCGTTTCCCACGATCGTCCGCATCGATGCGCATTGCCGGTCGCTGCTGGCGTTCCAGCAGGCCGCGCCCGAGAATCAGCCGGACAGCGAGTGACGTCCCGGCCAAAATCGTGACCGGCAGGGAACGTCTCTTGCGAGTGGCGATCTGACGAACCGCTATACTGCGGAGCAGAAAGCTTCATCGGCGCCGGGTGCCGGTCGGAAGGTCCGACTCGCCCACGGGTCTGCAGCGCGGTAGCCCGATACCCCTCTTTTCAGGATGATTCACCCCATGAACGCATCGATTCGCACTGCCGGGCTGGGCCTGGCGCTCATCCTGGCCGGTCTGGCCGGCCCCGTCTCCGCCGAGGAGAAGGAACTGCCCGCCGCCACGAACCCCCTGGAACGGATGCACCTCAAGAACGCCAAGTGCGCATGGACGCAGGAGATCGGCGAACACATCTACCAGTGCCTCAAGGCGAATTTCGGCATGAACGCCCACTGGTGCCACAACGAGGCGATGGAAGTTCTCTGCCCGAAGCAGCTGGGATCGGCCACCGCCCAGCCCGCGCCTGCCGAGGCAGCCAAGTAAGCTCGCGACGACCGCCGCGATCCGCACGCGGAAGGCTGGAGGAGACTCCGGCCTTTTTCGTTTCCGGCGCCCGGCCGCACCATCCGACCTCCTCCATCCATGCCGATGTCCCGATCCGTCTGGTTCCCGTTTCCCCGCCTGTTCGCGGCGCTGGCTCTTCTGCTGCTCGCTGCGGCGCCGGTCTGCGCGCATGTCACGAAGCTGTCGAGTGCCAAGCTCACGGTTTCGGCCGATGCCGTGGACGGGGCGATCGAACTCAACGCCCTCGACCTCGCCGTGGCGCAGGGCAGGGTGGCGGACGCGCCCCAGCCGGGGGCGGCACCGCCTGCCACGGCGGAGGACGAGGTCCGCGCCCGCGCCTACCTGCTGGAGCACGCACGCGTGCTTCACGGAGGGCAGCCGTGTCCGGGCGAGGTGCTCGGGGCGACCGAGAAGGCGGATCACCGCGTGTATTCCGTTCGCTGGACCTGCCCGCAGCTGGGCGGGGATCTCCGCTACGAAGCCACGCTGTTCCACGCCATCGATCCGGCCAGCAAGCACATGGTCACCGTCCAGGGCGCCGTCGCGCGGTTCGCGCTGCTTTCCGTCCAGCATCCCACCGTGGATCTCGGCGCCGCGACGGTAGACACCCCGGCGATGCTGCGCCACTACTTCGAGGCAGGGGTCGAGCACATCCTCATTGGCTTCGATCACATTGCCTTCGTTGTCGCCGCCATCGCGTGGGGACGGCGGTTCTGGCCGCTGGCCAAGGTCGTCACGGCATTCACGCTCGCGCATTCCGTCACGCTGGCGCTCGCCGTCCTCGAGATCGTCTCGATTCCGTCGTCGATCGTCGAACCCCTGATCGCACTCAGCATCGTCTACGTGGCCGGCGAGAACTTCCTCGTGCGCAATCTCTCCCACCGGGGCTGGCTCACGTTCGGGTTCGGCCTGATCCACGGATTCGGCTTCGCCGGTGTGCTGCGCGAGTTCGGACTGCCGAAGGACGCGATCCTGCCGGCACTGGCCGCGTTCAATCTGGGCGTGGAGGCCGGGCAGCTCCTCGTCGTGGCCTCGGCGCTCGCGGTACTCCTCCTGATCGAGCGCCGCCTCCTCGGTGTTCCCCCGGGCGGTGAGGCTGACGTGCGGGTGGTGAGGGTGCTTTCGGGTGCGATCCTGCTGCTGGGAGCGGGCTGGACCATCCAGCGCGTGGCCGGCCTCTGACCCCGCCCGGGGTCGTTTCAAGTCGGTGCATTTCCGGCCGGCGTGCCACTGGAGTGTGCATGGCATTGACACCCGCCCCTCGAATGGCATCATCGATGGGTCCTGGGGTGTCGGGACTTCGGCATAAGAAATCATCCTTGAAACTTCTCATTCTTGGGAGAGTGCACGTGAAGCTACGTCTTGCAGCACTGAGCGCCGCGCTGTTCGGCGCCACCGCCTTCGCTCCGGCCATGGCCGACACCACCGATGTCAAAACGCAGTCCTGGGTGTATGTGAAAAAGAAGGGCGCCCATTGCAACGACGATCCGAATTGCATGAACCGGTATCACCCCGCGATCAAGCCCATCGCGACGGCCAAGCCGGGGCAGCTGATCCTGTTCGAGACGCGTGATGCGCTCGACAGCGAGTTCAAGGCGAATTCCGAACCGAAGGACATCGGTGCCGTCGACCTCAACCTGGTCCACCCCATCACGGGCCCCGTGTACATCGAAGGCGCGAAGCGCGGTGACGTGCTCGCCGTCACGCTGGTGGACGTCGAGCCCGACGAGTACGGCTACACGACCGTGGTGCCGGGATTCGGCTTCCTGCGGGACATCTTCACCAAGCCCTTCATCGCCAACTGGCGGCTGAACCGGCTGGAAGCCGTGGCTCCTGAGATTCCGGGCGTCGCGATTCCGTTCAACGGCTTCATGGGCACTGTCGGCGTCCTGCCGGGCGTGCCCGAAGTGAAGGACATCCTCAAGCGCGAAAAGGACCTCGGCGCCGCGGGAGGCATCGCCCTGCCGCCCCAGCCGGTGAGCGCGATGCCGCGCGATGTCTGTGGTCCGAACGGCACCCACAAGGACGAGTGCGTCCGCACCATCCCGCCGCGCGAGAACGGCGGCAACATGGACATCAAGCAGATGGTCGTAGGCACGACGCTGCTGCTGCCCTGTTTCGTGGACGGCTGCGGTCTGTTCGTGGGTGACGTCCACTACGCACAGGGTGATGGTGAAGTGGCCGGTACCGCCATCGAGATGGGCGCCAAGGTGACGGTGCGCACCGAGATTCGCAAGGGCATGGCCTCGCTGATGAAGAACGGCCCTCACTTCGAGGGTGGCTCCCAGATCAAGAAGCTGGAGCCCGATGCGTTCTACGCCACCGTGGGCTATCCGCTCAAGAAGGCCGGTGAGATCCCGCCGTACTCCAGCTACATCGACGGCAAGATCATGGGGCCGCTCACCAACCTGTCGGAGGATCTGTCCCTCGCCGCCCGCAGCTCGCTCATGAGCATGATCGACTGGCTGGTGCAGACCAAGGGCTACACGCCCGAGCAGGCCTACGTCATCACCAGCGTCGCGTGTGACCTCCGCATCGGCAACGTTGTGGATGTTCCGAACTACGCTGTGTCGACGATCTGCCCGCTCGAGATCTTCAAGGGCAAGAAGTGAGTCACGGCGCCCGTCGCCGCTGACTTCCATCGCCGGAGCGACCCTTCGAGGGTGGCTCCGGCCCGGACACCATGACTCCTTTCTCCAATTCGAAACGCCGTTTCCTGGTCGCTGCCGGTGCCCTGGGGGCGGGCGTCCTGCTCTGCGGGCATACACCGTTCCGCCAATGGGTCGTGCTGCGGCAGCGCTTCCTGCTCATCCATACCAATCGCGAAGACATGGGCACCGACCGTCTCGGTGACAAGCTCGCGGCTTCGCTCATGGAGCAGCTCCCGTCCAGTCGCGCGCGCGTCGTGCGCGGACCGCACAATGCGCGAATCGGCAGCCTGATGGCGACGGATCAGGCCGATGTCGCCGTGTTCTCCAGAGCGAATGCGGCGGCTCTCGCGAAGGCCGCTCCGCCGTTCGGTGAACTTCCTCCGACCGCCTTGCGGGTTCTGGTGGAGGACGCCGACTATCAGCTCGTCTGCCGGGAGAGCTTTCCCCGCCATCACGGCTACCTCATCGCCGAAGCGCTGCAGCGCGACGCCGAGCAGATCGGCATCGTCGTGCCCGATCGCCCCGTCGCTCTCGATGACGGCACCCTGCCCACGCACGCGGGCGCCCTGGCGTTTCTTCGCGGCGAGCCTCTGGAGCCTTCCTGATGCGCGGCGGACGCGCGCTCGCAAGGGCGCTGTTCGCGTCGACACTGTTTGCGTCAGGCTTCTTCCTTCCGGCGTCTGCGCACGATCTGATCACCGCGGAACTGGCCGAGCGCTATCTGGCGCGAGCCACCGCGGACCTCGAGAAGACCCGTTCCCGCGAGGCGCCAGCGCGCCGTGCCGAGGCCTTCTACGATCTCGGCCGACTCGTCGATGAGATCCGCGAACTGCTGAACCGCGACATCGCGATGCACGGCAAGGTCCAGGGGCTCCCGTCCAACTATCTGGTCGCGCAACTCCAGGCCCGTGCCGTGGACCTCAAGCCTGCGGTGGACACGGGTCGATTCGGTCCTGGCGTCTCGTACTACCGCGCCGCACTCGATCTCGATCCGGATGCCGCCCGAGGCGACGCCGCCTACCGGTTGCTCGTCGGTGAGTTCTACGACGGTTTCGACGCCGACCCTCTTTCCACCCGCTGGCCGTGGACCCGCCTCCAGGAGCAGGTGCGTCTTGCCGAACGCCTGCGGGTGCGCCAGCCGGCTCACCCGGAACTGGAGGAGATCGAGTTCATCCTCGCCGTCGTCTGCCTGCAGTCCGCGCGCGTCGCCCCCGACCGGGACAAGGGCCGGACCTGGGGCGAGCGAGGCGCTCGCGAGGCCGCCGCATTCCGCCGCCGCTTCCCCGACAGCATGCGTACCAGCGCCCTGGAAGTTCTCGTCAAGCTCTGATCCACCTCCCCCGGGATTCCACACGGGGCAGGGAGCGTCGCAACGCCGTACCCCATGCTATCCTCGCCGCACATGAACCCGGACGAGTCCCGCGCTTCACTGCCGCGGCTACTCCACACAGGGAGGAGAAAGTGCTTCGAGCATGGATGTTTCTGCTGGCGCTTTGCGTTTCCGTCACCGCGTTCGCGGTAGACGAAGCTTCGCTCGGCATCAAGGTCCGCAAGCAAAGCGGCATGAACTACGTCACCGGCGGCCTGGGTGACGAGGCGCAGTCCTTCGTCGAGATCTCGGGACGCTACCCGGTGCACCTGCGTCTCCAGGTCGACGGGCGCAACATCGATACTCGCGGCGTCAAGGTCCGCGTGCTCGATGCCAAGGGCGATTCCGTCGTCGAGGCCGATGCCGAGGGTCCCTTCTTCTACGTGAGTCCGCCGTCGGGACGCTGGACCTTCGAAGTCGAGTGGCAAGGCCAGAAGTTGAGCCAGACCAAGGACCTCACCGGTCGCCGGTATCTCGATATCGGTTTCGATTTCAAGACCGCACAGTAGATATCCATCGGCCGGCGTCCGCCGGCATGACCAGACTCGCCGCGTTCCGACGCCGGCGGGCCGACTGAAGCACGGGAGAAAACGATGAAGACGCGTTGGCTGGGTGTTGCGGCCGCGGTGGCCGCGCTGTTGTGCACGGGAGTCGCTCACTCGGCGACGATGAACATCCGGTTCGGCACACCCTTCGTCACCGGCAGCAACCTTCACAAGGCGATGGAGAAGTTCGCCGAGGTGGTCGGTGCCGAGTCCAAGGGGGCCGTCAAGGTTCAGGTGTACGCGGACAGCCAGATCGGCGACATCCAGCAGCTCATCGCCGGCATGCAGCTGGGCACCGTCGACATGGCCTATCTCGGCGTGGGCAACTCCGGGCAGCTGAAGGGCTGCGGTCCGCTCAACGTCTCGTATCTTCCCTACCTCTTCAAGAGCAAGCGCGCCGCGGAGGACATCCTCAACGGCCCGATTTTCGAGCCGCTCTACGAGCAGTGCGCCCAATCGGCCGGGGTGCGCATCTTCGCGGTCGGCGGCGACCGCAGCCCCCGGGCGATCGTCACCACCAAGGGTCCGATCCGCAAGCCCGAAGACCTGAAGGACATGCGCCTGCGCATTCCCCCCATCCCCATCTTCCGCGACACGTTCGAGGTGCTGGGGGTCAAGGTCGTGCCGCTCGGTCTGAACGAGGTCTACATGGCGTTGTCGCGCGGGCAGGTGGAAGGGCAGGACAACGGCTTCGATCTCACGCTGTCGTTCCGCTTCCACGAGGTCTCGAAGTTCTGGTCGGCGACGGATCACGTCTACGACATGGGCGCGTTCTACGTGTCCGAGCGCAAGTGGAAGTCCTTCACGCCCGAACAGAAGGCGCTGTTCAAGCGCGCGGCGCAGGAAGGCGGCAAGCTCGCCACGCAGCTCGGCGAGGAACTCGACCGCAACGGCCTTGAGGAACTGAAGAAGGCCGGCGTCACGTACACGATTCCCGACCGTGCCGCCTTCGCGAAGGCGTGGGCCGACATCCACAAGAACTACGAAGGCAAGGTGTGGCCGGCCGGACTGGTGCAGCGCATCCGCGACGCGCAGAACTGAAGCGACGGCTGCAGCATCCATGCTCGACACCATCGAGGCTCTCTTCCGGCAGATCGAGCGCCTGCTCGACTGGCTGATCGCCGCCCTGGTACTGGCGCTCGTGCTGATCGTGGGCTCCCAGCTCATTGACCGCCACGTCATGACGCTGCCGATGGCTGCCCCCGATCAGTACGCTCGCATCTTCCTCGTGTGGCTCACCTTCCTCGGTTTCTCCGTCGCCATCCGCAACGGTACGAACATCCGGGTGGACCTCATCGATTCGCGATTGCCGCCGGTCGTGCGACGCGTGCTGGAAGTGGTGTTCGATGCGCTGATGCTCGTCCTGATCGTGCTGTTCGGGTGGTACGGCTGGCCGCTGTTTCTGGTCGGGCAGGATCAGGAACGTCTTGGCACGATCTTCAGCGAAGCCTGGCCGACCGCGGCGCTCCTGGTGAGCGCGGTGCTGATGGCTCTTTTCCTGGCGATGCGCATCCTGCTGGCGCTTGCCGGGCGACCAGTGCCCCGCGCCGCCCACGCCGAGTAGTCGCCCAATGCTCCTGCTCCTGTTCGTCGCCTTCATCCTCGCCCTGCTGATCGGGCTCGACGTCGGCTTTTCCATGCTGTTCTCCGCATGGCTGGGCGTCGTGTCCCGCGGTGACGATGTGAACCCCGCGATGATTCCGCAGTTCATGATCGCCGGTGTGGATACCTATGCACTGGTGCAGGTGCCGCTGTTCATCCTCGCCGGGGAACTCATGAACCGCGGCGGCCTCACGATGCGCCTCATCGACTGGGCGCAGGCGCTGGTCGGGCGGGTCCGCGGCAGCCTGGGGCATGTGTCGATCCTGACGAATCTCGTGATGGCCGGCGTGTCCGGTTCTGCGGTGGCCGATGCCGTGGCCACGGGCAAGCCGCTGATTCCGGCGATGCGCAAGGCGGGTTACGGGGACGGCTTCGCAGGGGCGGTCATCGCTGCCGGCGCCTTGCTGGGCCCGATCATTCCACCCTCGATTCCGATGGTGGTGTACGCGCAGCTCTCCAGCCAGTCCGTCGTGAAGCTGTTCATGGCCGGCGTGATGCCGGGCCTCATGCTGGCTTCCGGTTTCCTCGTGATCTGCTCCATCGTCGCCCGCTTCCGCGGCTTCCCTGCCTCGGCCCCGGTTCCTGTCCGGGAAAAGGTGCGCGCGACCGGACGGGCCGGATGGGCGCTCATGATGCCGGTCATCATCATTGGCGGCATCCGGTTCGGTTACACGACGGACACGGAGGCAGCGGCGGTGGCCGTCCTCTACGCATTGGGCGTGAGCCTGTTCGTGTACCGCGGGATCCGCCTGGGCGAGATGCCGAAGCTTCTCGCCGATGCCGGGCGCTCCACGGCGATCATCCTGTTCCTGCTGGCGGCCGCCGGACCGTTTTCCTGGCTGGTGGCCGAGAGCCAGATCAGCCAGACGGTGGTGGAGACCATCCAGAGCTGGTCCACGAATCCGGTGGTGGTGCTGCTCATCATCAACGCATTCCTGCTGCTGATCGGCTGCATCATCGAACCGCTGCCCGCGATGATCATCTTCCTGCCCGTGCTGATTCCGCTCGGCGCGGAACTGGGCATCGATCCGATCCAGTTCGGCGCGGTCGTGGTGCTCAATCTGATGATCGGGCTGATGCACCCGCCGATCGGCCTGCTGCTGTTCGTCGTGTCGAGCGTGGGCAAGATACGCATCGCGCCGGTCATGTGGCAGAGCCTGCCGTTCCTGGCGTGGGCCATCGTCGTGCTGATCCTGACGGTCGTGTTCCCGCCCATCACGACGTGGCTGCCCAGCCACGTTCGATGAGTCTACGCTGCGTGATGCGCTGGCCGGTTGTTCCCGGAGCAGTCCTGTGGGGAGCGATGGCGGGGGCGGCGTGCGCACAGACGACGGCTGCAGGCGAAGTCTTCGCGGTCCGGCCCGATGACATCCGCTGGGACATCCTGCGTGCGGAGCCACCGCTTGCCCGGTCGATGATCTACGGCGCCCAGGACCGGGCCGGCCCCTTCACCTTCCGTGTCCGCGCGTCCGCCGGACACAAGCTGCTGCCCCACACCCATCCCGACGACCGGACCATCACCGTACTTCAGGGGACGTACTGGTCCGCCGTGGGGGACACGTGGGATGAGTCGCGACTGATCGCCTATCCGCAAGGCACCTTCTACGTGGTGCCGGCCGGCGTGCCCCACTACAGCGCGGTGCTCGAAGGAGAAACCCTCTTTCAGGAAAGCGGCACCGGCCCCAGCCGCAACGACATGCTGCCTCAGAAGCGGTAGTCGATGCCCAGCGAGAGCATGCTCAGGTCGGACCGGGGCGAGTTCACGCCGTCGCGCAGCTGGTAGAGGTCGTAGTCCAGGCGTGCGCCCCACTTCCCGTTGAAGGCGTATCGCGCGCCGAGGCCGAAGGCGGTGGTCGTCTCCGAGCACCGATGCTGCCGCACCGTCCCGTTCCGTGACCGCGTGTAGCACGTCCCGCCTGTTTCGTAGCTGCTGTTCGCGACCACGCCCAGTCGGGCATTGAGTTCCCAGCGATCCCCGAGCGGCAGGAATCCCACGAAGGACACCGGAAGCGCCTCGTGGGTGTACCGGTCGGAGAAGGGCTGGTTACCGGCCGTGACGCCGTCGATGTTCGTGGTCGCGATGCGAGCATACGCGACCTCCATTCCAAAATAGCGAAACAGGCGAAGACCCACGTAGATCTTGGCGCCAGGACCGGTGAAGTCCTGCCGCGTCAGCGTCGTGTTGGCGTAGCCGTAGTCACCGGAGTCGCGGGCGACCCCGAGGCCACCGCCGACGTAGACGCCGAAGCCGTCCCAGATGGAACTGGTCTGAGCCCGGGCGGCAGGAACGCACAGGAGGGCGAAGAAGGCGGCGGAGACGAAGGTCGTCAGGATTCGGCGCATCGGGATTCCCTTTTTTCAGAGGACACGTTCGACCGCAACGTGTCCGCGGGAGTTGCGCTGACGTCCTCTGCAAGGGAAAGTTCGTACCGATAGTGCGGTCGCGCCGATGGAACGAACCATACCCTATGGCCTGCGCAGCGCTTCGATCCGTTCTGCCGTGGCCGGATGGGTGGACAGGTACTCCGGCAATCCGCGGTCGTTCGATTTGTCGTCGGTGCCGGATCCGGCGTCGCCCGACCCGTGCGCGCGCTCCAGCCTGCCCAGCATCACCGCGAGCAGTTCCGGGCTCATCGCGTTGTGGCGGAGCATTCGGGCGGCGTACTCGTCCGCCTCGCGCTCGTGGTCCCGCGAGTAGCGGGCTTCCAGCAGCGCTGCCGGTACGGCAGTGAGCAGCGAAGACACGTCACCCAGGTACCAGGTAACGAACAGCCCGACGACGGAACTCTGCAGCACCTGTCGTACGCCGTGGCGCCGGGCGACATGCCCCAGTTCGTGCGCGAGTACGCCCAGGATTTCGTCGTCGCGGTCGGTGAGCGCGAGCAACTCGTCGGTGACGATGATCGTGCCGGACGGCAGCGCGAAGGCGTTGGGTCCGACGAGCGGTGCCGACCGGAACTCCACCCGATGGGCGATCTTCGAGCCATCCGGCGTGCTCAGTCGTGCGAACTTGGCCGCCAGGTCTCGGGCGCGTTCAGGCGAAGCCTTCGAAGGCTCGAGCACATGCTCGTCGAGCATTTCGAGAGTGCGGTTCGACATGGTCTCGATGGCGCTGGCGGGCACATGCGCGGCTGCCTGGTCCGCCGCCCAGGGCAGGACGAACAGATAGGTGACAACGACGAGGGCCGCGCAGATGGCAATTCCGGCGGCGGCGACGCGCCAGCGGTTCTGCATCCTGACCACGATGGAATCGCGATACCCCGTCGCGTGGAGCAGGGCGTCGAGCGCGTCGTGGTCACGGACTTCGCAGAAGGCGCCGTCGGCGAAGCTCACCATCCGCGCGGCACCGCCCATGCGTTCCGATACGCGGACGGCCTGCAGCGGTTCCCGCCGCGAGACGCCTTCTCCCTCGACGACCGCGTGACCGTCCTCGACGCCAAGGGTGACCGGATGGCGCTTCGAGCTTCGACCGTCGAAGTAGTCGCAAGCGACACGGTCTGCCGCACTCATAGCGCGATGTCGATGTCCAGGAACTCCCCGACCTCTTCGCCCACGGCCCCCACTTCCTCGATCCGGCGACCGACGAATCCTTCGAGCGACTCCGACGGGATCAGCGTCACGCACCCGACGCGATACCGTGCCGTGCGGATTGCCGCAAACGGACGGAACAGGCCGAGCGTGATGATGGTGAGGGCGAGATTGCCAAGCGTGATCCAGAGGAGCTTCCCGAACTTCACGTCCGAGCGGAACTCGTGCGACTCCAGCCTCGTACGGTTCCAGATGAGATTCTGCAGCCGGCTGACGAGAAACGGTCCGCCGGAGAGCAAGGCGCCGTAGAAGCAGACCACGCCGATCGAGACCATGATGGTCTGCACCGAATAGCTGGCTCCCGCACTGAGTGCGAACATGACCAGAGCGAACAGCGCGACCGGCACGACGGAGAACAGCAGCGAGGTCAGCAGATAGACCTTGTAGAAGTCGCCGATGGTTCCGCGAAAGGAGAAGCGGCTGCCGCCGAAGGCCGCGTGATTGCGCTGGAAGCTCACCAGCCTGCTGTGCGCCGAGGGCCACAGCAGGCCGAAGGAGACCAGGGCGAGCAGAGGCCAGACGAGGAACACGCGGTACCCCTGGAGGCCCGCACCGTGGAAATCGAATCGCACCCCGCGCCAGCTCGTATTGCGAAGGCGGAACGCGATGGAGCGCACCAGGAGCCAGGGCAGTACCGCGATCACGGCGACGAGCGCAACGAGGCCGTACTCGGGGTCGTAGTCGAACAGGAAGTTCGTGCCACTCACCATCACGACGGCGATGATGCGGCCCTTGAGAATCGCAAGCGGCCGTCCGTGGTAGTCGAAACCGGATCCGGCAAGCAGCGTGTTCCGGTGGAAGTACTGCAGGCGCCGGACCTTCGCCCAGGCCGAGTAGATGCCGAGCGTCACGATCGTGAGCGCGAGGTTCACGATCCAGATTCGGAAGTACTCGGCACCGTTGCCGGTGAACTGCAGAGGCTCCGCGGCCGGTGGCGGGGGCGGCAGCACGGCATCCGGCAGGGAGGGCGTTTCCACAGGGCGATCGGCGGCGAGGTGAGCGATGCCGGAATCTACACTGGCCTGCGGGCGGTGCCTACGCCGAAGCTGGTGATATGCCAGTCGGTATGGTCCCCGCAGGGGCGACCCTTCCCAGAATCTCAGGCGACGACCCAGGAGTCCAGAACCCGCCCGCCGCAGTAGGTGGTCGTGAGAGTGATCAGGCGTTCGAGGCCGCGCTCGAGGCTCCCCCGGTCCGTGGCCGGATTGCCTTGCAGGATATAGAAGCAAGCCTGCGTGGCCGTCGTGACCTTCGTGGCTTCGCACTGGCGGTGCTCCAATCGGCAGAGGATGCGCCCGGCGCTGTCGATGTAAGCGTATTCGCCCGGTCCCACTGCTTCGGTTTCGGTCGATCCAAGGGGGACGAAAGGCTCTGCGCCGGTGGTGAGGCGAAGTTCGATCGCGCCTTGCACGTGGGCGAGATCGTGGGCGCCGAGAGAGAGGCGCGTTTCGAGCGATACGCCGTTGTAGAGGTCCACCAGCGGATTCACCGCGGGCACCACCCCCTTGCGAAGGAACAGGGCGACCAGCGATTCGGCCGAGGCCGGGAAGCGGCGATTCGAGCGTCCGATCCGGTGGTGCAGTGCGCGGAAGCCCGCGAGCACGGGATCGCGGGCGATGAAGTCGCCGTCCAGTTCCGCGCGGAGGCGTTGTCGCAGGGCTTCCCGGTAGGGTTCGAGCGCTGCCGACGGCACGGTGTTGTCCAGCGAATCCACGATCGCGAAGGCGCCTCGCACGCCAAGGGCTTCTACCTCGGGCGCAATGCGGAATCGAGGACCGACCCTGGTGTCGGCCGGTGGCCAAGGTGGCGTAGTCCCGGTGGTACTCTCGTGCGTTGCCATGACGGACGGATCATAGGAGGGACGATGGACTTGCGGAAGCGTCGGATGCTGGGCGCGGGAATGGCGGCGTGCCTGTCGGTGCTGGGCGGGTGCGCAGGCATGTCAGGCTACGAGCCCGTGTCGGTGAACGTGTCGGACCTGCGCATGGGGACGGCGGGGGTGTTCGAGCAGCAGTACTTCGTGAAGCTGCGGGTACAGAACCCCACCGACCGCGACATCGCGATGAAGGGGCTCGTGTTCGATCTGGAATTGAACGGCAAGCATTTCGCGCGCGGGACCACGGGGCAGGCGGTCGTCATTCCGCGGTTCGGCTCCGAGGTCGTGGAAGTCGAGACGCTCAGCACGCTCACCGGCATCCTCCGTCAGCTCGGGTCCGTGACTGGCGGGGCCGAACCCATGAAGTCCTTCGAGTACCGCATCAAGGGCAAGCTCTACCGCACTGGAATGGGCGGGGCGATTCCGTTCGACGATCGCGGTGACGTTGCGCTGGGCGGGCCCGCCGAGAATCCGGCGCCCGCATCCAAGTGATGGCTCGGTCCGATGAGTTGACTCGCGCATGATGCGCTGCATCAAGACCCTGCGGTGGAAATGTCAGAAAGTTGGTGAGAGTTTCTTGACAACATCCTGATCAGGATATAAAAAGTCGAGTCAAGCCCTGTGACACCCCCAAGTCACCGGAGGCATGCTCGACGATGGCCAAGATCGCGGTCTTCAATCAGAAGGGCGGGGTAGGCAAGACCACCACCTCGCTCAATCTTTCCGCCGCCATGGCGCGCCGTGGCCGGCGACCGCTCAGCATCGACCTCGATCCGCAGGCCCATCTCTCCTATATCAGCGGGACCACCGTAGACGAGGCGGACCGCAGCGTCTTCGCCTACTACGAAAAATCGACGCCGCTGTCGGATCTCATCCGCATCGGCAACGGCGGCTGGGAGGTGATTCCCGCGCACGTGGAACTCTCCAAGGTGGATTCGCAGTTCGGCAAAGGGCCCAGTGCACTGAACCGGCTGAACGCGGGCATCGTGAAGGAGAACCTGAATACCGGGCGGCCCGTTCTCATCGACTGCTGTCCGCTGCTCGGCGTGCTGTCGCTCAATGCCATCTTCGCTTCCGACCGCGTGCTGGTGCCGGTCTCGGCCGACTACCTGGCGGTGAAGGGAGTCCTGCAGGTGGAGAAGACGCTACGGGCGCTCGAGCACGTTCTGAAAAAGCGCATCGAGCGGCGCTATGTCATGACCCGGTTCGATACGCGCCGCAACATGTCCTGGCAGATCTTCCGCACCATCGCCGAGCGTTTCGGTCCGGATATGTGCGAGACGCGCATTTCCGAGTCCGTGAGCGTGGCGGAAAGTCCGGCGGCCAATCTGGATGTGTTCACGCATGCGCCCGGCAGCCGGGGAGCGCAGGACTACGACGCTCTGCTGGACGAACTCATCGCCACGGGGTTCGTGGAGTAGCAGGCTCCCGCCGGGATTGCTATTCCTGCTTGGAAATCAGAGAGATGATGCCGGCGACGTCGAGATTCTCGTCCCGTGCAGTCGAGACGGCAGATTCGCTGCATTCCAGCACTGTGCAGCCCACGTACATCTGAAAGAGCTTGCGCTCCGCATCCTCGCGGTCCTGTCCCTGGATCACGACGGCTTCGACCACGGTCCCGTTGCGGGCCTTGACCTTGAATTGGAATCTGCGCATTGCCCTGCCTCCTGTCCGACGGCGAGGATACTCCCGGCCGGCGGGCACGGATAGCCGCCCCGGGGCGGTGCGCTCACGCCTGGAGAACGGGCTGGGTCGCGTGCAGGAACCAGTTCTGGATCACGACGTTCCGGGTGAACCAGCGATTGCCGAGAAGACGTGTCGCGAGGAAGCGCTTGAGGCCTTCCGGCAGCCGGTCGGTCATCGACAGACTTTCGCGCGGGCCGAAGCGCGCGACCATTTCGCGACGGTACGGCTCCAGCTGAGCCGCGCCATACTGTCCCCCCGCAGCGATCAGCGTGTCCGCGGCCAGAACTGCCGACTCCACGGCCGGGCGGATGCCTTCGCCACTCTGCGGGTACGCGAGACCCGCCGCGTCGCCCACCAGGACAGCCGCCTCCGCCACGAACGGTCGCGGTGCATGGTTGTAGAGCAGGTAGGCGTGTCCCGCGAACTTCTCGGGCATGTCCTGCGGGACCCGCCCCTTGGCCTTGAGCCATTGTGCGAACGCCTGCACGTGCTCGGACAGGCGGTGATTGTCCTCGCGGCCCAGACCCACGTTAAGGTAGTCCCCCTTGCGGAACACCCAGCCGTAGCCCTTCAGGTCCTCGCAGAAGTAGAGCTCCGGGATCTCCCCCTCGGCCTTGGTTTCGCGCTTCTGCTCGGCGGTCATGAGGAACTCGATTTCCTGCGCCGCCACCACGGTCTCGGCCTGCCCCAGCTGGGCCCCGAGGCGCCGTGCGACCGGGCAGAAGTGCCCGCCGGCGCCGATGACCATCCGGGCCTGCAGTGCGTCGTTGGCCAGCCAGCCGTTCGCACCGTGTTCCAGCGACTTGAGGGGCTGCGGGTCCACGAGTCGCGCGCCGGAGCGCTCCAGCAGGTACGTGTCGAACTCACGTCGGCGGATGCCGTAGCTCACGGTTTCGCGGAAGAAGGTCTCGACCTCGTTGCCGCCGATCACGCCCGTGCGAAAACCGGTGATGGGCTGAAGCGTCCGACCCCCGCCGCGGTACTCGTCGAGGTCCACCTGCAGCGTGTCCATCACGGCCGGCGTGACCCACCCTGCGCAAATCTTGTCGCGAGGAAAGGGCTTCTTGTCGAGCACGGCGACGTCGACTCCCGCGCGCTTCAGCTTCCAGGCGCACGTGGAGCCCGCGGGGCCGCCACCCACGATGAGGACTTCGCAGGCATCCATGATCTAGCTCCGGTACAGGTGTTCGCGCGACATGGGCACGGTGTTGTCGTGCCCCCGGGCGAAGACGATCTGGAACAACTGCAGTGCGCCCACCAGGAACGACGCCTTCGAACCCGCGAGATAAAGACGCCACATGCGCACGAACCGTTCGTCGTACATGCGGCGGATCTCGTCCGCGTTCTCCTCGAAGCGGTCGAACCAGTGCTGCAGGGTCTGCGCGTAGTGGAGGCGGATGTTCTCGACGTCCAGCACGGAAAAATTGTTGTCCTCGAAGATGCGCATCATTTCGGCGAGGGTCGCCGGATACGCGCCCGGGAAGATGCGCTTCTCGATCCACGCGTTCATGGGTGCGGCGCGGTTGCGGCCGATGGAGTGGATGAGCCCGCGGCCATGGGGCGACAGCACACGATGGATGACGTCGCCGAGCGTGGGGTAGTTGTCGACGCCCACATGCTCCAGCATGCCGATCGAGACGAAGACGTCGCACTGTCCCGACATGTTCCGGTAGTCGTCGAGCACGTACTCGACGCGACCGTCGAGGCCCTGACGCCTGGCCTCCTCGCGGGCGAAGCGGACCTGTTCTTCGGAGATGTTGAAGGCCCGGACCTTCGCAACACCGTAGTGGCGCACGAAATGCCGGGCGAGTCCGCCCCAGCCGCAGCCGGCTTCGTACACGACATCGCCAGGTTTCAACTGCAGCTTGCGGGCGACGTGGTCGAGCTTGGCACGCTGCGACTGCTCGATGGTCAGGTCGGGGCGCGGATAGTAGGCGCAGGTGTACTGCATGGCCTCGCGATCCAGCCACAGGCGATAGAAGTCGTTGCCGAGGTCGTAGTGGTGATGGATGTTCTCGCGCGACCCGGTGAGGCTGTTGGCGCGCGGCCGGTTCATCCAGCGGAGGAACCGCGCCTTGACGGACTTCTCGGGCAGGGTATCGAGGCCGCGGAAGATCTGCTCGAGGCAGGCGACGAAGTCCCCCTCGATCTCGACGCGACCGTGGCTGTAGTCGTCGCCGGTATACAGCTCGGGGTTCACGACCATCCGCAGCAGGGCGCCGCGATCCCGGATGACGATCCTGGCAACAGGCGCCTGGCGGCCCTCACCGAGAAACTGTTCGCCATTCCAGAGGACGATGGCGAGAGGAGGATGGCCACAGGCTTCGAGCAGACCGGCCAGCATGCGACGCTCGAAGGCGGTCGGCGCGGTTTCCCCCGCCGCTCTCGAGGCCGTTTCGGTCAGTTGGAGATGTCCTTCCTTCTGGTCCATGGGGCTGCTCCACACAGATGGTTCCCGCCTGGATTCTCGCGCATCCGGGCGGGATCGCCAATCGGCAGGAGCACCGCCCTCAGAACCCGACGTTCGCGGCACCCTTGAGTTGGAGGATGCGGCGAGCATCGTCGGGCGTTGCAACTTCCAGGCCCAACTCTTCGAGTATGCGCTTGATCTTCGCCACCTGTTCCGCATTGGTGCGGGCGAGCTGGCCCTTGCCCAACCACAGGCTGTCCTCGAGGCCGACCCGCACGTTGCCGCCCATCACGGCCGACTGGGCGGCGATGTACATCTGGTTGCGCCCGGCGCCCAGAACCGACCACTGGTACTGGTTGCCGAAGAGGCGGTCCGCGGTGCGCTTCATGTGCATCACGTCCTCGGGGTGGGGGCCGATCCCGCCGCGCAGTCCGAACACCGACTGGATGAAAAGCGGAGCCTTCACCAGGCCACGGTCCAGGAAGTGCGCCGCGGTGTAGAGATGGCCGATGTCGTAGCACTCGATCTCGAAGCGGGTGTTGTTGTCGCCGCACGACTCGAGGATGTAGGCGATGTCCTTGAAGGTGTTCTTGAAGATACGGTCGTGCGAGCCGTCGAGGTACGGAAGCTCCCAGTCGTGCTTCCATTCCTTGAACCGCGGGATCATCTCGTACAGACCGAAGTTCATGGAGCCCATGTTGAGGGACGCCACCTCGGGCTTGAGCTGCAGAGCGGGCTGGAGGCGCTCTTCCACCAGCATTGTCGGGGCGCCGCCGGTCGTGATGTTGATGACGACGTTGGACGCGGCCTTGATCACGGGCAGGAACTCGCGGAACAGCGCGGGATCCTGGGTCGGACGACCGTCCGACGGATTGCGCGCGTGCAGGTGCACGATTGCCGCGCCGGCTTCCGCGGCGCCGATGGCAGCTTCCGCGATTTCTGCCGGGGTGATCGGCAGGTACGGCGACATCGTGGGGGTGTGGATCGCGCCGGTCACGGCGCAGGTGATGATGACCTTGCGTTGTTCAGCCATTTCTATCGCTCCTCTCAGCCTTCGTCCTTGTCCATGGCCCGCTTGTGGGCCACCAGTGCCATCAGCCGGCGATCGCGCCAGGCTTCGCGTTCGGCATGTTCTTCGTGCGCCATGTGCTCGCGGCGCTCCTTCTCGACGCGGGTGACCAGTTCCCCCTCCCACGGGCGGCTCGTGACCCCCTGCATCATCCGGTAGAGGTGGGGACCGTAGCGCTGCGCATAGTCCGCGACGCCGCCGGGCGCGTTGAGGTCGATGGTCTCGAAGGGGCCCATGAAGGCCCAGCGCAGGCCGAGGCCGTCGCGGATCGTCTTGTCGAGATCCTCGACGCTCACGTAGCCCTCGTCCACCAGCCGCCACGATTCGATCAGCAGCGCGGCCTGCAGGCGGTTCAGGATGAAGCCTTCCACTTCCTTGCGCACCAGGATGGGGACCTGGCCCGCGCGCTCGTGCAGAACCCGTGCACGCTCCACCACTTCCGGCGACGTGAAGGGCGCCGGCGAGAGTTCCACGATGGGGACCACGTGCGGCGGATTCACCGGATGCGCCACCAGGCAGCGATGCCGCCCGGCGACATGCGAGGCGAAGCGCGAGGTCTGGATGGTCGACGTCGAACTGGCGAGGATGCAATGCGCGGGCGCGGCGGCATCGAGCTGCGAGAACACTTCGCGCTTGACGTCTTCACGCTCGGAGGTGTTCTCCTGCACGTAGTCGGCGTCGGCGACGGCCTCTGCGAGTGAGGCGGCGGGGCGGATCCGCGCGAGCACGACGTCGGGTTCTTCGTCGATCAGTCCGAAGCGGCGCGTCTCGACAAGTGCCTCACGGATGAGTTCGAGAGCCTTGTCCGCCGCGCCGGGCGCCTGGTCGAACAGCCGGACGGGATGTCCGGCACGGGCGAACACCATCGCCCAGGCACGGCCGATGAGGCCGGTGCCGATGACTGCTATGGATTCCATGGGTGAGCCTGCAGGAGTTGCGTTCGTGGAAATGGGGACGGGGCGCCGCTCAGGCGAGCGTCTCGAGGTTGCCGCACACGGAGAGGGCCTGGCCGCTGACGTGGCGACCGGCGTCCGAGGCCAGGAACAGCGCCATGTTGGCGATGTCCTGCGCACTCACCATCGTGCGCATCGAGACGTTCTCGACCATGCGCTGCTTCATCTCGTCCACCGTGATGCCGAAGGCTTCGGCCTTGGCTGCCGCGACGCGGTCGATCCGCTCACCCTCCACCACGCCGGGCTGGATGCAGTTCACGCGGACACCGTCCTGGCCGGCTTCGATCGCCAGACTCGCTGTGAATCCCACCACGCCCCACTTGGCGGCGGCGTAGGGCGAGCGCAGGGGGAAGCCCAGCCGTCCCGCGGCCGAGGACAGACTGATGATGCTGCCGCCACCCGCTGCCTTGATCATCGGCATCGCGAGGCGCGTGCAGTAGAACAGGCCGTTGAGATCGATGGCGATGCAGCGCTCCCAGTCCTCGACCTTGATGTCCTCGATACGTCCGGTCGGGCCGGCGATGCCGGCGTTGTTGACGAGGACGTCGAGACCGCCGAGATGCTTGCGCACGTCGTCGAACAGCCGATCGACGTCGGCGAGATTCGACACGTCGGCATAGGTGGCGGTGATGCCCGGACGTTCCTTCGCAAAAGTGGCCAGCGAGCCCCGGTCCACATCGCAGATGTGCACTTGGGCGCCGGCATCGGCGAAGGTGGTGGCGATGGCACGGCCGATGCCGCCGGCGCCGGCGGTGACGAGGACGCGCTTTCCCGGGACGGCGAGGTCCGGTTTCATGCTGGTTTCTCCCCTGTGATCGTGGCTTCGAGTGATTTGTGCAGATCGCACGGATCGATGTCGCACACGTGGACCTCGATCGTGATGTGGTACAGATCGGGCAGGTGCTCGATCATTCGCTTGTAGTGGGCCGCCGAGCGCGGCTTGTGGGTCACGATGGCGACAATCGCGGCCCGGGCCGTGCCTCCCAGGCTCCAGACCCGGACATCGGCGACGCGGTTGTCGGTGTCGATCTCGAGGATGCGGGAGATCTCCGCACGCATTTCGCCGTAGTCTTCCGCATCGAGGAGGACGCGACCGCTACCGCGCAGCAGTCCCCACGCCCACCACGCGATGAGCAGCGCGGCCGCGAAGGCCACCAGCGGGTCGAGCCATAGCCATCCGAGCCAGGCGCCGGCCGTGAGCGCGGCGATGGCGAGGACGGACGTCAGGGCGTCCGCGACGACGTGCAGATAGGCGGCACGAAGGTTGTGGTCATGCCCGTGGTCGGCCAGGTGGACGTGGCTGCGCGCGCCGGTCTCGGCTGCGGCGCGGGCCTTGGCGTCATGGGCGCGATGATCGTGATGGTCATGGTCATGGTCATGGTCATGACCGTGACTGTGATCATGACCGTGGGCATCGTGGTCGTGATCGCCGTGTGCATGGTGATCGTGATCGTCGTGCCGGGCGCGTGCCGGCGCCGGTTCCCGTCCGTGTCCGTGGCCATGCCCGTGCGCATGACCGTGTGAATGACCGTGATGGTCATGACCGTGGCCGCCGCCGCCCAGGACGAAGGCGCTCGTCAGGTTCACCACCAGGCCGATCACCGCGACGATGAGCGCGTCCTTGAAGTCCACCGATGTGGGTTCGATCAGGCGTTCGACGGACTCCGATGCCACCAGAAAGGCCACCACCCCCAGGAGCAGGGCGCTCGAGTAGCCGGCAAGTGCGCTTACCTTGCCGGTTCCGAAGGAGAACCGGTCGTTGGACGCATTGCGCTTGGCATAGATGTAGGCGAAGGTGGTGATGCCGAGGGCGGCGGCATGGGACCCCATGTGCCAGCCATCCGCCATCAGGGCCAGGGACCCGGTGATGTAGCCGGCTATCAGCTCGGCCACCATGGTGATGAGCGTGAGCACCAGGACCAGGCGCGCGCGGCGTTCGGCAACCGCATAGGCCGCGGGAACGGGGACTTTCGTCTGCCGCCAGCGATCGAGGACCGGCGAATCGCCGGCGACAGGAGAGGGAGAGTTCATCGCCCCGGATTATACGGGGCGAAGTGCGGGGCGAAGTGCGGCGCGAAGCGCGAAGCGACGGTGCGTCAGGCGGTCACGGCACGACGTCGTGCCCGGGGCTTGGCGACCTTGTGCTTGCGCGGGTCGTGGGTCCGGTTGTCCGGCGCACATTCCGCGCAAAGGCCCTTGATGGTGAGATCGATCTCCTGGGGCGTGAAGCCGGCGGGCAGGGCGGGCGTCCAGCCCCGGCCCAGGTCGTCGAGGCAGATCACGCGGCTGCAGCAGTTGCACTTGAAGTGCGCGTGCTTGTGTTCGTTGCCCGCTGTGGCCACGTTGAACCGCCAGACGCGGTCGTCGCCCGAGATCTTGTGGGCGAGCTTCTGTTCGGTAAGCCAGTCCAGGACCCGGTAGACCGTGACCCGGTCGATGCCCGAGGCCTGGGCCAGCCGCGATTCGATCTCTCCGTGCGTCATCGCGCCCTCAGCCTTGAGGAGCGTCGCGAGGATCTCGATGCGGGCGTTCGTGACCCGTTCGCCCGTGGCTCGGATCATCTCTTCAGCGGTGATTCGGTAATTGACTGCCATCGATAGCGCTCCCTGTAAGAACCGGTCGGAACTCCGGCTCAGGCGGCACGGGCATCGCCCGTCCGGTCTGTGCCGGCCCAAAGCCGGTCACTTGCGTTTGAATCCTCCACGGATCCAGTCGATGCTCTTCATGCCGTCCGGCGGGCTGATCTGTTCCGGGGGGTAGTACTTCACATTGGTGAGGGTCGGTTTTCCGCCCACCATGCGGATCGTGCCGTAAGGCACGTGCTGCACCGCCTGATGTCCCTTGCCGAGGGACATGTCGACGATGCCGGCCACCGATTCGAACTTCAGGTACTCGAAAGCGGCAATCACGTCGTCCTGGGTCGGCGCTGCCTTGCGCGTCTTCAGGGCCTTCTCGTACGCTGCCTTGGCACCGAAGAACGCGGTCGCCATGTGATACGAAGCGTACACCGGATTCATCTTGAACTGGTCACGGTAGGCGCGCACGAACCACTGGTTCAGTTTCGTGGCGGGTGCGAAGGGGCCGTTGGGCCCGCGGGCGCCGATGATCGTGCCGTCGGAGAGCTGACTGCCCAGCCGTTCCAGGATCGTGTCGCCGCAGATGATGATGTTGGGGGACTTCCTGAGCAGTCCGCGCGGCGCCGCCTGGAGGATGTAGGCCTCGAGGTCGCCGCCCCACAGAGAGTTCTGCATCATCTCGGCGTTGGAGGCGAGCAGGGCCGAGATCTCGGTGTTGTACTGACCGGCGCCCAGCTTCGGGGTGACGTTCGTGGCCACCTCGGCCTGGGGACGGAGCTGCTTCAGCGTCTCGGTGAAGTCGGCCCAGGCGTCCTGACCCCAGGCGTAGTTCGGATTGATGCCGGAGAACTTCCGGAGGTCCGGGAAGGCGTCCGCGATGTAGCGGGCGGCTGCCACGTTCTCCTGGGTTGCCATCGTCGTCGTGCGGAAGACGTACTTGTACGACGCCTCCTCGAAGATCCGGTTGGTGGAGCAGTCGAACAGGACCGTGAGCTTCTTCATCTCCTCGGCGACCGGTGCCACGGCAAGGCAGTCGCCGCTGGAGATGACGCCGATCACCATGTCCACGTTCTGCCGGCTCACGAGGTTGCGGTACTCCGTGACGACCTTGCTGGGGCCGCCTGCCTCGTCGACAAACACGAGTTCAAGCGGCTGCCCGCCGAAGCCCTTCTGCTCGTAACCGGGGACGACACCCCCCTTGTTGAGCGCTTCGGCGAGGACATCTGCCGCGTTCTTCGCGGGGACGCCGAAGGGGCCGGCTGCCGGTCCGGAAAGAAAGGTGATGACGCCGATGCGCAGGGGCTTGGCTTCCTGGGCGAATGCACTGCCCGGCAGGGCGATGCAGGCGCCAAACACCATACTCAGGAACGAGGCGGCAAGACGGATCAAGACTTCCTCCGGCATTTCGAGTTGTCGTGGTGGTGGCTTCCTGGCCCGGGCAACCACCGATCCGGCGGATTATACAAAGGGCGACCGCTCCGGCCGCGTCCGATACAATCGGTCGCAACGTCGGTCTGCGCCCGGAGCGCCGGCCGGGTCCCCTGAACGCCCGGCGGAGAGGTCGGCTGACCGCCGCCGCAGCCTCTGCCGGCACGCCCCATCCTTGAAGATTCTCGCGCTCGACTGCACCTCGGATTGCTGTTCCGCCGCCCTCGCGGACCCGGCCGGCATCCGGCAGCGGATCGAGCGCACCACCCGCCATCATTCCGACCTGCTGCTTCCCATGGTCCGCGAACTCCTCGCGGAAGCGCAGTGGACCCTCGGCGATCTCGACGGCATCGCCGCGGCCATGGGTCCGGGCTCCTTCACCAGCCTGCGGATCGTGGCTTCGGTGGCCCAGGGTCTCGCGTTCGGGGCGGGGCTGCCCGTCGCCGCGGTCGGGTCCCTGGATGCCATTGCCTGGGGAAGCGGCGCGAGCCGGGTCGTCGTCTGCACGGACGCGCGCATGCAGGAGGTGTATGCCGCCGGCTTCGAGCGGCGGGCAAGCGATGTGGTCGCGGTGCAGGGGCCGGTCGTCTGCGCGCCGGAAGACGTGTTCCTTCCCGAGGGCGCCGGTTGGACGGGCGTCGGTGACGGCTTCGCGCGCTATGCGGACGTCCTTGCGGGGCGCTTCGGCGATCGCGTCGGCGCGGTCCTGCCCAACCTGGCGTCCGAGGCGGGCTTCGTTGCCTCGCTTGCCATGGCCCGCTTCCCGGAAGGCTTCCGCGAGGCGCCGGACACGCTCGTGCCGCGCTACGTCCGCGATAAGGTCGCCCTCACGATGGCGGAACGATGACGCGCCGGGGCCGGTCCTGGTGAACCGCGGACTGCCCGCGGCGGTCGGGTGGCGGCAGCCGATAGGGGCGCCCTGATGCGTGCATCCTCCAGCGAGCACTACCGGCCGATGCGCGAGGCGGACCTCGACCGCATCGCCGCGATCGAGCGCGATCTGTACACGCATCCGTGGACACGCGGCAACTTCGCGGACTCTCTGGTCGCAGGGCATTCCTGCTGGGTCGTGGACGCCGACGAGGTCCTCATCGCCTACGGCGTGCTGATGGTCGGGGTCGGGGAGGCGCACCTGCTCAACATCAGCGTGTCGCGCGAAGCCCAGGGCAGAGGTCTGGGCGGGCGGCTGCTCGAGTTCTTCGAGGGGCGCTCGCGGGACTTCGGAGCCCATGCCATGCTGCTGGAAGTGCGCCGTTCCAACGACCCGGCCCGCCGTCTCTACATGAAGGCGGGGTTCCACGAACTTGCCGTGCGGCGCAATTACTACCCGGCGACCACCGGGCGCGAAGACGCCATCCTGATGGGCAAGGACCTCGCATGACCGATCGCAAGGAAGTCCTGGAAGAACTGGGTCTGGGCCCGCGCTGGGTACGGCGCGATCTCGCACCGGAAGTCCCGGTGTTCGAGGAGGCTGTGCCGCCCGAAGGTGTTCATCGGACCGACCCACCCCGCGAGACGCCGCAACGCCCGCCGGTTTCGCGCATCCCGATCCGCGAAGTCCCTGCCGCGGCGCCGATCGTCCCGTCCGAGCGCGCCGAAGCGATTCTCCGCATGGACTGGCCCGAACTGGAGCAGGCCGTGGCGGCCTGCGAAGCCTGTGCGCTGGCCGCCCGCCGCAACAAGACGGTCTTCGGCGTGGGCGATCGCGCGGCCGACTGGCTGTTCGTGGGCGAGGGCCCCGGTGCCGACGAGGACGCGAAGGGCGAGCCCTTCGTGGGTCAGGCCGGCAAGCTGCTCGACAACATGCTGGCCGCGATTGGCCTCCGGCGTGGCGAGAACGTCTTCATCGCGAACGTCGTGAAGTGCCGGCCCCCGGGCAACCGCAATCCGGAACCTCCCGAGGCGATCTCGTGCATGCCGTTCCTGCAGCGGCAGGTGGATCTCATCCGGCCCCGCCTCGTCGTGGCGCTGGGCAAGGTGGCGGCCGCGAACCTCCTGGGCTCCGACGAGCCCATCGCCCGACTGCGGGGCCGCGTGCTCGAGTACCGGTCCGTGCCGCTGATCGTGACCTATCATCCCGCCTACCTCCTGCGCAATCTGCCCGAGAAGGCCAAGGTGTGGGAGGACCTTTGCTTCGCCCGCGACACCATGGCGGGTTTCGTCCAGGCATCGGGTCAGTCCATCACCAGCCCTGGATAACGCGAAAACCGCCCATATCTACCGCATGAGTCGCGGAGTTGGGGCCGGGCTCGCATTTCTCACCGGAGGAACACAACGATGTGGAAACGAGTGCGGGGTTTGCTGGGCGTCCTGATGGTGGCAGCGGTGATGTCGGGCTGCGGCTACAACACGATCCAGTCCCAGGACGAGGAAGTGAAGGCGGCCTGGAGCGAGGTCGTCAACCAGTATCAGCGGCGGGCAGATCTCATTCCCAACCTCGTGAAGACCGTCCAGGGCTTCGCGGATCAGGAGAAGGAAATCCTCCTCGGCGTCACGGAAGCCCGATCGAAGGTCGGCGGCATTCAGGCTACCCCCGAACTCGTGAACGATCCGGCCGCCTTCGACCGTTTCATGAAGGCCCAGGGCGAGATGACCTCCGCGCTGTCGCGGCTACTGGTCGTCGCGGAGAACTATCCGCAGCTCAAGTCCGACCAGAACTTCCGCGATCTGCAGGCCCAGCTGGAGGGGACGGAGAACCGCATCACCGTGGCCCGCAACCGTTACATCAAGTCCGTGCAGACGTACAACACCCACATCCGCCAGTTCCCCGTGAATCTGACCGCGATGGTTTTCAGCTACAAGGAAAAGGCCAACTTCACGGTCGAGAACGAAGCGGCGATCGCCAAGCCGCCGCAAGTGGACTTTGGCAAGTCCCAGCCGGCGAAGTGACGCGATGACACTGCTGTCGCCGGCACGCTGGCTCCCGGGCCTGGCGCTGCTGCTGGGCCTGGTCTGCGCTGCGTTTGCCCAGGTTCCCGTACCCGCGCTCAAGGCGCGGGTGACGGACATGACCGGCACGTTGTCCGCGTCCCAGTCGGCTGCGCTCGAATCGAAGCTGCAGGCCTTCGAGGCCCGCAAGGGGGCGCAGATCTTCGTGCTGCTGGTGCCCTCCACGCAGCCCGAGGCCATCGAGCAGTACGCCATCCGCGTGACCGAAGCCTGGAAGCCCGGCCGCAAGGCCGTCGACGACGGCGCGCTGCTGCTCATCGCCAAGGACGACCGCGCGCTCCGGATCGAGACCCAGTACGGCCTCGAGGGTGTGCTGTCGGACGCGGTGTCCAAGCAGATCATCGCCGACATCATCGTGCCGCGGTTCAAGGCCGGCGATTTCGCCGGTGGCGTGGATGCGGGCGTGGACGCCATGATCCGGCTGGTGGATGGCGAGGCCCTGCCGGCGCCGTCCCCGCGCTCCAGTCCGTCGTCCGGGATCACGGGCAACCTCGAGTCGCTGTTCGTGATCGGCGTGATGCTGGTCGTGGTGGTGGGCGGCATCCTCCGGCGCATCGTCGGCCGGATTCCCGCGGCCACCATCGTCGGCGGGCTGGCCGGCAGCGCGGCCTGGTTCCTCGTCGGCGCCGTCGCCATCGGCATCGTGGCGGCAGTCATCGCCTTCGTGTTCACACTGGCTGCCGGCGTGAGCGGGTTGCCTATGCGCGGCGGTCGGCGCGGGGGTTGGAGTGGAGGATTTCCGGGCGGTGGCGGCGGCTGGAGCAGTGGCGGTGGCGGCTTCGGCGGTGGGGGCGGCGGCATGGGGGGAGGCGGCGGCGCCTCCGGCCGGTGGTGAGTGCCATGAAGCGGTGGGTGCGGCACCTGTTCACCGACCGGTCATCGGTCCGGCGACGCTTCCCCGACGAGGCGCTCTCCCGGATCGAGCGCACGGTCAAGGCGGCCGAGGCGGCTCACGCCGGGCAGATCCGGGTCGTGATCGAAGCGTCGCTCGATGGCCCGCGGCTATGGGCGCGGGAGTCGGCGGCCGAGCGCGCCCTGGAGGTCTTCTCACTGCTGCGTGTCTGGGATACCGAGCATAACAACGGTGTGCTCATCTACCTGCTGCTGGCCGACCGTGATGTCGAGATCGTTGCCGACCGCGGGATCCACGGCCGATGTGGCCAGGAGGTCTGGGAGCGCATCTGTCGGGAGATGGAAACGGCCTTCCGGGCGGGCCGCTTCGAGGAGGGCGTCGTGGCCGGCGTGACGGCCGTGGGAGCCGAACTGGCCCGGCACTTTCCGCGCACGGGCGACACGCCCGTCAACGAACTGCCGGACGCCCCGGTCATACTCTAAAGGTCCGCACAACTTGCGCGGTCGCGTGGCGGCCTCAAACGGGCGGTGATGGTGCGGGCCTCCTAGCCATTGCCTGTTTCCGGCTGTCACCCCTCTGAGCGGTGCGGTTGCGGCAGCGCCGGCGGCGCTACAGTTCCCCGGCGTCCTGGTCGTGACCGTGGCGCCGGTAGATCCAGCTCATGGTCCCGGCGATGAAGAGCCCGAACACCACGACGATGGTCGTGTAGGAGAACGAGGCACCGATCATCCAGGCGTAGCAGCCCTGCATCACCAGGATGCTCAGGTTCTCGTTGAAGTTCTGCACGGCGATCGAGTGGCCCGCGCCCATCAGAAGATGGCCGCGGTGCTGGAGCAGGGCGTTCATGGGGACCAGGAAGAAGCCGCCCATGGCGCCCGCCACGACCAGAATACCCAGCGCCACTCGCCAGTCATAGACCACCACCATCCCCGTCACGAGAATGCCCATGGCAATCCCGACCGGAATGACCCGGACCGAACGTTCGAGCGCCACGTATCGGGCCGCCAGGACGGAGCCGATGGCGATGCCAACTGCCACGACGGCGGTCAGCTGTGTCGCCTGCTGCATCGTGAATCCCAGCCACTTCTCCGCCCAGACCAGCACGATCAGCCGGAGCGTGGCACCCGCCCCCCAGAACAATGTGGTCACGGCGAGCGACACCTGGCCCAGCTTGTCGCGCCAGAGACTCCAGAAGCTCTGCCAGAAGTCCTGCAGCAGGAAGACGGGATCCCGCCGGGCGGGCTTGTGATCGATGGCGAGCTTCGGGATGTAGGTGTTCGCGAAGGCGGCGATGGCGTAGAGCAGCAGCAGGACGACGATCGCCACTTCCGGGGCCGAATCGAGGTGGGGAAAGCTCGCCAGGAACGAGAACTCGTCGCGAACGTAGGCCGAGAAGTGGTCGCCGACGAGGAAGCCACCGATGATGGCGCCCAGAATGATGGAGGCCACGGTGAGGCCTTCCATCCAGCCGTTGGCGAGCACCAGTTTCTCGGGTGGCAGCAGTTCGGTCAGGATGCCGTACTTGGCCGGCGAGTACATCGCGGCGCCCACGCCCACGATGCCGTACGCCAGCAGAGGGTGGAAGCCTGCCAGCATGGCGATGCAGCCCACGATCTTGACGGCGTTGGCGACGAACATGACTCGGCCCTTGGGCAGCGCGTCCGCGAACGGGCCGACGAAGGGCGCCAGCACGATGTACGAAAACACGAAGAACATCTGCAGCACAGGCGTCTGCCAGTCCGGCGCGTGCATCTCGCGCAGCAGGGCGATCGCGGCGAACAGCAATGCGTTGTCGGCAAGGGCCGAGAAGAACTGCGCGAGAAGGATCGTGTAGAAGCCGCGAGTCATGGGGCTTTGTGGGCCGCCCGAGGGAAGGTGCGCCGGATGGTGATGCAGGCTGCGCGAGGGCGCTCTGCCGGGTTCTGCGCACTGGCTCGACCGCGCCCGGACACCCTTGCGACATCGGGGTTGCGGGACTGGAGACAGGGCCGGTCGGCGCAAGTTCTTGTCGGTCTGGCCGTTGCCGTCGTCTTGAGTGGGATGCCCTCGGATTGATGCGCAACCGTCTGGGGGCGCGGCGGCTTTATACCATGATTCCCCGTCCCGGCCTTCGTTCTGGCAGCGGGTAGTTTTGCAACACGGCGGTCGCGCCGTACTATTGCATTTTCACTGCACCCGGCTCGCCGCCGGGGCCGCCTGCCCGGTTTCATGACGCGCCCCATTCTCGCCAGCATCGACCTCTCCGCCCTGCGCCGCAATCTCGCGCAGATCCGCTCCTTCGCATCCGGCAGCCGGGTGGCCGCCGTGGTGAAAGCGGATGCCTATGGCCATGGCATCCTGCGCATCCTGCCCGTCCTTGCGGACGCCGACGGTCTCGCGCTGCTCAATATCGAGGATGCCGTCGTCGCGAGGCAGGCGGGGTTCGACCGGCGCATCCTTCTGCTGGAAGGCGCGTTCGACCGAGCGGAACTCGATCTCGCCGCGCGTCTGGGCCTGCACGTCGTCATCCACTGCGAAGAGCAGATCGGCCTGCTCGGATCGCTGGCGGCCGGCGCCGTCGTTCATGCCCATCTCAAGCTCAATAGCGGCATGAACCGCCTGGGCTTTACGTCCGGGTCATTCGAAGGGGCGCTAGCGCGGTTGCGGGCGCACCCGGCAGTCGCCTCGCTCACGCTGATGACCCACTTCGCCAGCGCGGACGACGGCCGCGGCGTCGAAGAACAGATCGGCCGCTTCGACCGTGCGGCCGCGGGCACCCCTTTCGAGCAGTCGCTCGCGAACTCCGCGGCGCTGATCCGTTTCCCTGCCGCCCGGCGGGACTGGGTGCGGCCGGGCATCGTGCTCTATGGCGCAACGCCCTTCGAGGACCGCTCCGCGGCGGACCTCGGCCTCGCCCCGGTCATGACCCTCACCAGCCGTCTCATCGCGGTGCAGGACGTGCAGCCCGGTGACCACGTCGGCTACGGCCAGGCCTTCACGGCAGCACGTCCCATGCGTATTGGGGTAGTGGCGTGCGGGTATGCGGACGGCTACCCGCGCCACGCACCGTCGGGCACACCGATCGTCGTGGGTGGCGTGCGTACCGTGACGACAGGCCGTGTGTCGATGGACATGCTGATGGTCGATCTCTCGAACTGTCCCGATGCCGGTGTCGGCACGCCGGTCACCCTTTGGGGTGAGGGCGTGCCGGTGGACGAGGTGGCGACCGCGGCAGGAACCATAGGTTACGAACTGCTCTGTGCCTTGGCGCCCCGCGTGCCCGTTCGGGTACTGGGAGGCTGATCTTCGGCCGGGCGGCCGCGGGACGAGGGCCCTGCGATCTGCGCCAGCAGGTGCGACTCGCGCTTGTAAAAGCCCTCGGTGTGAAAGGTCTCGGCGAGCCCGAAGTGCTCGTAGTCGAGGTGGTGGCAGAACTCATGCACGAGCGTGCGCAGGAAAGTCCTCGGCGCCACGACCTTCTGCCGCTGCGCGGTCCGCATCCATACCTCGACCTTCGCATCGCCTTCCTCGTCGGCGGGAAGGTACATCCCGTGCAGTTCTCCCCAGTCGCCATTCGGTCGCACGGCATAGACGCGCGCACGTAGCGGCGGCGCGGCGAAGATCCGCGCGAGTTCGCCCAGAAGCCGCTCGCACGCGTGCTGCACCTGTCCTTCGCGTTCGCCGGCCAGTGAAGCGACGACGGCGCCTGCCAGCGGGGTCAGATCCTCTCCCGCCGGCAGCGGCAGTTCGACGATCGCATCGCTGCGGTCGTAGATCCTGCGGCGTGCGGGTGAGAGCCGGTCGTAGAAGGCGAATGGCATGGGTACGGGCGGAAGGGGTTCGGTTTGTCTGCGAGCCCATCCGGTGCGATACCGGAAGGCCTCGCGCGCTCTCCGATTATGCATCCGGGCTGCCGTTGAAGGCAGTTCCGCCGGCGCTATGTTCGATAGTGCACATACGGCGAAGCCCGGGCGGTTGCACAATCGGGTACGAAATGGAGCGTCCGCATGGCACACGATACCGATCCCAGGCTGAACCGCCTGCTTGCTGTCCTCCCCGATGACGAATGGCAGCGCTGGCAACCGCAACTCGAATGGGTCTCCCTGCCTCTGGGGCAGGTGCTGTACGAGTCCGGCCGCGCGATGGATCACGCCTACTTCCCCACCAGCGCCATCGTCTCCCTGCTTTACGTGCTCGAGGGCGGGTCCTCCGCCGAGATCGCGGTCGTCGGGCGTGAAGGCGTCGTGGGCATCTCCCTGTTCATGGGGGGCGAGTCCACGCCGAGCCGCGCGGTGGTCCAAAGCGCCGGAGAGGGTTTCCGGTTGCGCAGTGGTGTGCTCAAGACCGAGTTCAATCGCAGCGGGGCAGTCATGCATCTGCTGCTCCGCTACACCCAGGCCCTGATCACGCAGATGGCGCAGACCGCAGTCTGCAACCGTCACCACTCGCTGGAACAGCAACTGTGTCGCTGGCTGCTGCTCAGCCTAGACCGCCTCCAGGGCGACGAACTCGTGATGACGCAGGAACTGATCGCCAACATGCTCGGTGTCCGCCGGGAAGGCGTGACGGAGGCCGCGCTCAAGCTCCAGAAGCGCGGACTCATCCGCTATGCGCGCGGGCACATCCGTGTGCTGGATCGGGCCGGGCTCGAGGCAACCACCTGCGAGTGCTATGAGGTGGTCAGAAAGGAGTACGAACGCCTGTTGCCGGATCGCCTGGCGGTCTGAGCCCGGGACAGCGGTCGCTCATGCTCCGATCTGCGCCTGATACACCGCACGGTCGGCTGCGTAGCAGGAGCATGCCTGCTTCTCCAGGCCTTCGCGGTCCAGCACGCACACCTCTCCACGGTGGTAGCGGATCAGTCCGTGCGCGTGGAGGCTGCCGGCCGCGACCGTGATGCCCACGCGGCGCACGCCCAGCATCAGGGCGAGGAATTCGTGGGTCACGCGGAAGCTGTCGGCGTGGGCCCGGTCGCTGCTCATCAGCAGCCATCGCGCGAGCCGCGCACCGATGGGATGAAACCGCTGGCATGCCGCGGCCGTCGCCAGTTGAGTCATCAGCACGTACTGGTAGCGCTTCAGCAGCTTGCCGAGCAGCGCGTTGCGCGTCACTTCCCGAAGGAACGACGCTCTGCCCAGTTGCCATGCCGCGCCTGGGCCCTGCACGACCGCGCGCAGGGATGACGTGGGCACCCCCAGAGCGACGTTCACGCCGAAGAGTCCCTCGCGACCGACCATGCCGACCTCCACCCCGGAGTGGCCCGCCATCTCCGTCACCAGGGAGACGAAGCCGTCCACCGGGAACAGGACGTGTCGCGTCAGTTCGCCCGCCTCGCAGACGATGTCGGAAAGCACCAGCTGGACCGAATCGCACTGCGCGAGCAGCCGTTCCCGATCGGGCGGGCGCAGTTTGCGGATGAGATTGTTCTCCGAGCGGCCGGCCGCGAGCCGGGCGAAGCGTCCCGGCAGCGACGTGTCACTGGTCACGATTCGCAACCGAAGGAATCGTTCGACGCCGCCATGACCACGCCGAGACCCAGCGACTTGGCGGCATACATTGCGGAGTCGGCGCGCTGCAGCAGCGCCTCCAGCGTCGTCCCGTCCTGCGGATAGAGTGCAATCCCGATGCTCGCCGTCACCGTCACGAGATGCGGGCCGATCCGGCAGGGCGCCGAAACGGTGCGCTCCAGAGCACGGGCGACTGCCCGTGCCTTGTCCGCATCGTGCACATGGGGCAGCAGACAGACGAATTCGTCACCCCCGTGCCGGCAGACGACGTCACCGCGGCGGACGGCATTGGAAAGCCGCGAACCGACGACCCGCAGGAGAGTGTCGCCCACCGCATGGCCGAGGCGGTCGTTGATGGCCTTGAAGCCGTCGAGGTCCACGAACAGCAGTGCGAACACGGCGCTGCCGGCCCGGTGCTCGGCCATGGTGTGCTCCGTCACGGTGACGAACCCGTGACGATTCGGCAGTCCCGTGAGGTCGTCGCAGGTGGCCATCCGTCTCGCGTCGGCGAGGGCGGAACGGGTGGCCGTCAGTTCGCGGCGGGTGCGATCCAGTGCGCAGCGAAGGCGCAACACCTCGCCGACGTAGGCGTCGGGGTGTGCGGTCCCTGCACGGCTGGCGTTGGGTGTGACGGGCCGCGCACCATGGGTCGCGATAGCGCCGCGGACAGTTCGCCGAATCGGGCCGATGGTCATGACGGCTCCTGTGGCAGTGGCGAAGTGGACATGGTGAGGCTCCTCGATAGGCGCGGATGGGAACTCGGATATTCGACCGCCATGCTGCGCCGGGGACGGGTCCGGTTCTGTGCGCCTTCGTACGTAACTGTGCAAATCGAACGTCACGATGCGGAACGCGAATCCATGCATGGAAAGGGACACTGTTCGCCTGCGCACAGACCGCCTGCATGCGTGCGGGCACGATGAAGGCTTCGCAAGACCTCGGGAATCGCCATGACGCAATCCGATTACAGCACTGCCGGCACCGCTCTGTCCGCTGCTTCCACCGACGACCCGGCCGCCGCCATCGGAGGGCCCTCGCGCGAGGAGTTCGAGCACATGCAACAGATGGCGGAGTTGCGGATCGCCTCTGACGGCAATCACTACTTCTTCAACGGCTACCGCTACGACCGGCTGCCGGACGCCATCGCCTACGCCGAGCTGATGAAGTCCAGACCGAAGCAGGTTGACGCAGGCGGTCCGAATCGCCAGAACCTCCATGTGATGCCGCCGGACGAAGCAGATCTCGCGCTGATGGCGCGGCTGGGCATCACCTACAGCAAGGGCGTCTACTTCCTCGGTGAGTTCCGCTATGACCATCTGGCCGACGCCCTCGACTACGCCAACCGCATGCAAGGGCGTGTTGACGCGCCCCCGGCCTGACATCGGACAACCGGCACCATTCCGGCGCAACCCGTGGATACGCCCATGATCGCGATGCGCCCCGAGACCGACAGTCTCGGCGAGGTATGTGTGGAGATGGACTGTCTGTGGGGCGCGCAGACGGAGCGCAGCCGGCGCTTGTTCGCCATCGGCTGGCAGCGCATGCCGATGGAGATCGTGCATGCGCTGGGCTGGATCAAGTCTGCCGCGGCCGAAGTCAACCGCGATCTCGGTCTGCTGAGTGCGCGCAAGGCCGGAGCGATCTCCGCAGCCGCGACCCGGATCGCAACCGGCGAGCTGGATGCGCAGTTTCCCCTCTCGGTGTGGCAGACCGGCTCGGGGACACAGACCCACATGAACGTGAACGAGGTGATCGCGAACGTCGCGTCCCTCGCGCTCGGCGGCGGCGTGGGCGCGCTCCGCGTGATCCATCCGAACGACGACGTCAATCTCGGGCAGTCGTCGAACGACGTGTTTCCCACAGCCATGCACGTTGCCGCGCTGCAGGAGGTGAAGCCCATGCTCGTGTCGCTCGCCCGGCTTCGGGCGGCGCTGCAAGCCAAGGCGAACACGTATGCCAAGGTGCCGAAGGTCGGCCGAACGCACCTGCAGGATGCGGTGCCCATCACCTTCGGTCAGGAGTTCGGGGCCTACGACGCCCAGCTCTCGATCGCCGAGGATGCGGTGCGCCGCGCCCTGCCTGCGGTGCGGGCGCTGGCGATCGGGGGCACCGCGGTCGGCACCGGGCTCAACACCCATCCCGAATTCGGCCGCCACGTGGCGGCCCTGCTCGCCGAGCGGCTGGGCGAACCCTTCGTCGTGGCAGGCAATCTGTTCGCCGCGCTCGCGGGACACGAGCCGCTCGTGGCACTGCACGGCAGCCTCCGGACACTCGCCGTGGCGCTGAACAAGATCGCCAGTGACATCCGGCTCATGGGTAGCGGGCCGCGGGCCGGGCTCGGCGAGATCCGGCTGCCGGCGAACGAACCGGGCAGCTCGATCATGCCGGGAAAGGTCAACCCGACGCAGGTCGAAGCGATCACGATGGTGTGCGCACAGGTCATGGGGCACGACGTGGCGATCGGCATCGCCGCGAGCCAGGGGCAGTTCGAGCTGAACGTCTATCGTCCGCTCATCGCCCACGATGTTCTGGACAGCCTGATCCTGCTGTCGGGCGCGATGAACAGCTTCGCGGCCCACTGCGTGGAAGGCATCGCCGTGAATGTGGAACGCGCCGCCGAACTGCTCGGCCGATCCCTCATGCTCGTCACCGCACTCACCCCGCACATCGGCCATGATCGGGCCGCACGCATCGCCCGCCATGCGCAGTCGAACGACATGACGCTGCGTGCGGCCGCCCTGAAGGTCGACGCCATCACGGCCGAGGAATTCGACGAGTGGGTGGACCCTTCGCGTATGCTGGGGCTTCGCTGAACCGTACCCGCCCTGTGACCCGCCTCCGATCCGAGGCGGTTCCGGAGCCTGCCCCCATGACCGACCCGCTGACCCTCACTGCCGCCTCCATCGCCACGTACGACGGCAACCGTCTGATGACCCGCGCGAGCGGGTTCTACTTCGAGCGCGACGGGCGACTGTTCCTGGTCACCAGCCGGCACGTGCTGATCGACGAGGCGAGTCGGCATTTCCCCGACCGGATCAGCATCGAACTGCACGTGGATGCCTTCGACCTCACGCGATCGACCGGTTTCTCGATCCCGCTCTACCGGGGCGGGGTGGCCGACTGGCGCCAGGGTCGTGATTCCGGTGGCGACGTCGACGTGGCCGCCATCGAGATCGAACGCGACGCGCTGCCCCCGACCGTCCTGCTGCGTGCATTCACCCCGGCCCATCTGCACGGATGGACCGAGGAGGTCCCTGTGGGAAGTGCCGCGCTGGTGCTGGGATTCCCGCTGGGCTTCCACGACACGCTGCATCACTTGCCGGTGGTGCGCAACGCCGTCATTGCGTCGTCGTTCGGCGTGCGGTTCCAGGGCCAGGGATTCTTCCTCACCGACTCGCGCACCCATCGCGGCACCAGCGGCGCGCCGGTCGTGATGCGCTGGGCCGGTGACGGTTCGCTGCCGCCCGATCTCCCCTGGAAGCTCCTCGGCGTGCATTCCGGTCGGCTCGACATGCTGACGCGCGATCACAGCCAGGACGAGTCGCTCGGACTCAACTGCGCGTGGTACGCAGACATCCTCCTCACGCTCACGGGCTGACGAGGTCTCCTGGGGATCTTCCCTCGCTCGCGGTGATCGACCCGCGGGTTCTGCCGTCCGTTGTGGCATCCTCGGCGCTTGCACGAGGCGCGGGTCATGGCGAAGAACAAGACGGTCTACACATGCACGGAATGCGGCGGGGAATCGCCCAAGTGGGTGGGGCAGTGCCCCAACTGCCACGCCTGGAACACGCTCGTGGAGAGTCTCCCCGAGAGGGCGCCGTCGCGCTATCAGGGGCTGGCCGAGACGAGCAAGGTGGCCAATCTCGCCGAGGTCGAGGCACAGGAAGCGCCGCGCCGCTCCACTGGCGTCGATGAACTCGATCGCGTGCTGGGCGGTGGTCTCGTTCGCGGTGCGGTTGTGCTGCTCGGCGGCGACCCCGGGATCGGCAAGTCCACGCTGCTGCTGCAGGCGCTCGCCAGTCTGGCGAAAGATGCTGCCGTCCTGTACGTGAGCGGCGAGGAGTCGGCGCAGCAGGTCGCGCTGCGAGCGCGCCGTCTCGGGCTCGACAGCGGTCGGGTGTCGCTGCTGTCCGAGATCCAGCTGGAGCGCATCCTTGCCACGCTCGAATCGCGCAAGCCCGATGTCGCGGTGATCGACTCGATCCAGACCGTCTACTCCGAAGCCCTGCAGTCCGCCCCAGGCAGCGTCGCGCAGGTCCGCGAGTGCGCCGCGCAGCTCACGCGCTACGCGAAGACAAGCGGTTGTGCTCTCGTGCTGGTGGGGCACGTGACAAAGGAAGGCGCACTTGCCGGCCCCCGCGTGCTGGAGCACATCGTCGACTGCGTCCTGTACTTCGAGGGCGACACCCATTCGAGTTTCCGGCTCGTGCGAGCCATCAAGAACCGGTTCGGTGCGGTGAACGAACTCGGCGTGTTCGCCATGACGGAGAAGGGACTGCGCGGGGTTTCCAATCCTTCGGCGCTGTTTCTGTCGCAGCACGGCGACCCGGTGCCCGGCGCCTGCGTGATGGTGACGCAGGAAGGCACGAGGCCGCTGCTCGTGGAAGTGCAGGCGCTGGTGGACGATGCCCATGCCCCCAACCCCCGGCGCCTGAGCGTGGGCATCGAGCAGAACCGGCTTGCGATGCTGCTTGCCGTGCTCCATCGGCATGCCGGAGTGGCGTGCTTCGATCAGGACGTGTTCGTGAATGCAGTGGGGGGTGTGAAGATCGACGAGCCCGCCGCCGATCTGCCGGTGCTGCTGGCGATCGTATCGTCCCTGCGCAACCGGCCGCTTCCGGCCAAGCTCGTCGCGTTCGGGGAGGTGGGCCTTGCCGGCGAGGTGCGGCCTGTTCAGCGCGGTCAGGAACGGCTGCGCGAGGCCGCCAAGCTCGGGTTCACTCGGGCGATCGTGCCGAAGGCCAACCGTCCGCGTCAGGCCATCGAAGGCCTCGAAGTGATCGCGGTGGAACGCATCGGGGATGCGGTGGCCGCGATCCGCGAGGGCTGAACCGCCCGAAGGACGAGCGTTCTCTGTCCCTAAGAGACCGCGCGAACCAGCGCGACTGCAAGGGCTACAGCCGCCACGGCCCACAGCCACGGCCCGGCCCGCTGCAGCGCGCGATCGAGCGGAGCTACCGGCGGCGCGGCACCGGGATCACGATTGGCGAATGGCGCAGCGCCCTCCGCGTTGTCCCCGCTGTCGGCGGCAAGCGCCAGCAATCGGGACGTCGCGGCTCTCGAATCGAACGCTCCCGACACGGTCACCGGAACCGGCTCCTGCCCCAGCACATCGGGCGCGACTGCCGGGGACTCCGGCGGCACCTCCGTCGTGTCGGATTCAGCTTCCGGCTCGGGGGGCGATTCCGTCGCTGCGCCGAGGCGCCGCAGCGACGTGCGAGGGAATCCCACGGCAGAGCGCAGGTCGTCGGCGAAGGCGGCCGCGCTGCGGTACCGGTGGTTCGCATCCTTCGCGATCGCCTTCGCGACGACAAAGTCGAGGATGCGCGGCACCTTCGGATTGGTGCCGCTCGGCGGCGCCGGCTTGCTGTTCAGCGCCTGGTACATCACCCCCTGCACGGTGTCCGCCTGGAAGGGGGGGCGACCGGTGAGCAGTTCGTACAGCACGATGCCGAGAGAGAAGATGTCGGTCCGGCCGTCCAGCGCGCCGCCGATGACCTGTTCGGGCGACATGTAGCGCGGCGAACCGAGCACGATGCCCGCCATGGTCTTCAGCTCCGAGCTGCGGATGCGCGCGATGCCGAAGTCCGCGATCTTCACGAGACCTTCTTCGGTCACGATGATGTTGGTCGGCTTGATGTCCCGATGCACGACACCGCGCACGTGAGCGTAGTCGAGGCCGTCGGCCACCTGCGCGCAGACCCGGACGGCATCCTCGGCGGAGAAGGGCGCGTGGGTCAGCAGCAATTCGCGCAGTTCCTTGCCCTGCACGTACTCCATCACCATGTAAGCGAGGCGTTCGGTCTTGCCGATGTCGTAGATCGTGACGAGATTCGGATGGCTGAGGCCGCCAGCCGCACGGGCCTCCTGATAGAAGCGGGCCTCGTAGTCGGAGCGATCCTCCTTGGGCATGTCGAGCGGGATCGTCTTGATGGCGACCGGGCGGTCGAGCACCGGATCGTGTCCGCGATAGACCGTGCCCATCGCGCCCTGCCCGAGCCGTTCGCGGACTTCGTAGCGGCCGAGGAAGAAACTGCCGGGCGAGGCCTGCGGGGCAGCGTCGGTCACGTGGCGCCCTTGGGTTTCAGCGACCGGAAGACGGGACCCCACAGCGGGTGGCCGGCCTCGGCCGGGGTGAGCTGGAAGGCCGGATCGATCTCGAGAGCGCGCCGGAACGCGTCGCGGCACAGGACTTCCTGCTTCGTGGCGCAGTACAGGAAAGCCAGGTGCTTGTGGGCGGCCACGCGGTCTGCACGCTTGCGCAGCCCTTCCTCCAGCGCATCGCGCAGACGCTTCTGGGCCGCAGGATAGCGACCGTCTTCGTACGCGCGCAGGCCTTCCGTCAGATAGGTTTCCGCCTTGGGCGGCTCTGTCGGAGCGACGGTCGGGGGAACGCGGTCGAATCTTGTGCAGCCTGTAGCCAGCAGCAGCGGCAAGGCGATTGCGGCGAGCAGGCCGCGCGCGCGGAATTGCGGGGGAGGGCGGTTGTCCATGGAGCCGATCAGAACCGGTGCTTGATGCGGACCTCCTCGCCGGGGGCGAGGTCGAGTGTCTGGGTGAACGGCGACGATTCTCCGTTCCTCACTTCGATGGTAACCCGGCCGGAATCCACCTCCACCATCGTCAGCGGCGGGCTCACGCCGGCCCGGCGTCCGTTGATCAGGACCTCGCCCCACGGGCTCACGGCCAGGCCGATGATGGACTTGGCCACCGGTGCCGTGGCCGGCGGCGGAGCCTTGGCCTGCGCCGCTTTCGCGGCATCCTTGCCGCGGGTCTCCGCACGTTGCTTGGGCGCGGCCGGTTTCACGTCGGCGACCGTCTCGCGCTTCTCGCGTCTGGCCGGCGCGGGTTCGGGCGGCGCCTCCACGACAGGAAGGGGCTCGGGCGGGGGCGCAGGCGCGGTGACCACAGGCGGTTCGGGAGCCTTGGGGGCAGCAGCGACGGCGACAGGCACATCTCGGGGAACGGGAGCCGGCGTCCGGTGACCGCCGGTGAGCACCGCAATGAGTACGGCTACGGCGGCGAGCGCGGCACCCGCCGCCCATCGGTGTCGATGGATGCCCGCAGCGCCGGAAGGGGATGCAGTGGCCGCAAGGCGGCGGAGCATGTCCGCGTTTTCGGTTTTCAGAAGAAGCAGGTCGTGCGACCGCAACTGGGCATCGGTGCGCGTGCCGAAGGCGGCAAACAGTTTCGTGCCCGCGGACTTCGCGGACGCCACCGTGTCTGCAAAGTCGCGGGTCACCACGACCTGTCCGGGAGCCGCGAACGCCGTGATGCGTTCCGCCACGACCACACCGTCGCCGATGAGCCGGGGCGCGGTGTCACCATCGTCCAGCACCGCGACCGGGCCGATCGAGAGGCCGACCGCAGGTTGCAGGTCCGCGTTGGCCGAGGACGCTTCCAGCAGCGCCCGGGCGGACGCTGCCGCCAGTGCCGCGCCGCCGAGAAAGCACACCGCCATTCCCGTGTCGGTCTCCAGTACGATCCGGTCGGTGGCGGGCACGGCCTCGAGAGCGGTGGCCGCTGCGGCATGCAGCGATTCGCGAAGCTTGACCTGATCGTGCACCCCGGCCTCCGCGTAGCCGTGCAGGTGCACCCAGAGGACCGGACAGATCACTCGGCGCCCGGCAGACGGGGGCGGCGGGCTCGGGCGCAACGGCTGGGTGGCGGAGGGGTCGATCGTGTCGGCGGTGGTCGGCACGGCGTTCACAGAGTGGGCAGGGCACGCGAGCCAGGGAAGGTCCGGCCGCCATGCAATATCATGTTCCGATCTTCAGCGGCAGGCTTCGAAGCAGGCGCGACCCGGCAGGTCGCGCCTCCGCATCGGTCTGTGCCCACACCCATCGAGTCATCCATGAACCACGGCAATCCTTATCAGCAGGGGCTGGACCGGAACGCGGCCAACTACGTTCCCCTCACCCCGGTGTCTTTTCTGGCCCGCGCAGCGGAGGTCTATCCGGACCGCGTCGCAGTGATCCACGGCGACTGGCGGCTGAACTGGCGCGAAGTGTACGCGCGGGCGCGCGCGTTGGCGTCATCTCTCGCACGTCGCGGGATCGGGGCAGGCGACACCGTGGCGGTGATGGCTTCCAACACACCCCACATGGTCGAAGCCCATTTCGCCGTGCCCATGATCGGTGCCGTGCTGAACGCCCTCAATACCCGCCTCGACGCCGATGCGCTCGCCTTCATGCTGGAGCATGGCGGGGCGAAGATCCTGCTCACCGATCGCGAGTTTTCCGGGGTGATCACCGCGGCGCTGGAGAAGCTCGCGACCCGCCCGGTGGTCATCGACATCGACGACCCGCTGGCGCACGGTGGCGAGCTGATCGGCGAGATGGACTACGAGGCCTTCCTCGCGCAGGGGGATCCGGCGTTCGACTGGCCCGGCCCTGCCGACGAGTGGGACGCGATCGCCCTTTCCTACACGTCTGGCACCACAGGCGACCCGAAGGGCGTGGTCACCCACCACCGGGGGGCGTACCTCAACGCGGTGGGCAATTCCGTCACCTGGGCGATGCCGCACTTTCCTGTGTATCTGTGGACGCTGCCGATGTTCCACTGTAACGGCTGGTGCTTTCCGTGGACCATCGCGCTGATGGCCGGGACGCACGTGTGCCTGCGTCGCGTGGAGGCCAGGGCCATCCTCGATGCGATCCGCGAGCACGGGGTGACCCACTACTGCGGCGCACCCATCGTCCACCGGATGCTCATCGACGCGCCGGCCGAGTGGCGGGCCGGGATCGATCATCAGGTGCGGGGCCTCGTCGCTGCCGCGGCGCCGCCCGCCTCCATGATCGAGGGGATGGCCCGCATGGGCTTCGACATCACTCATGTCTACGGGCTCACGGAGGTGTACGGTCCGGCCAGCGTCTGCGCCAAGCACCCCGAATGGGAGGTGCTGCCGCTCGACGTGCAGGCCGAGCGCAACAGCCGCCAGGGCGTGCGCTACCCCCTGCAGGAGGGCATGGATGTGTTTGATCCGGACACGCTCCTGCCGGTGCCGCGCGACGGGGTGACCATGGGAGAGATCTTCTTCCGCGGCAACATCACGATGAAGGGATACCTCAAGAACCCCGAGGCGACGCGGAAGGCGTTCGAAGGGGGCTGGTACCACACCGGGGATCTCGCGGTGATCGATCCCGAGGGCTACGTGAAGATCAAGGACCGCTCGAAGGACATCATCATCTCGGGCGGCGAGAACATTTCCTCGATCGAGGTGGAGGACGTGCTGTACCGCCACCCGGCCGTGAGCGATGTCGCTGTGGTCGCCCGTCCCGACGAGAAATGGGGCGAGACGCCCTGCGCGTTCGTCGCCCTGCGCGACGGCGCGTCGGCCTCGGAAGAGGAACTCATCGCCTTCTGCCGGGAACGCATGGCCCGGTACAAGGCGCCGCGGAGCGTGATCTTCGGTCCGCTGCCCAAGACGTCCACGGGCAAGATCCAGAAGAACGTGCTCCGCGAACGCTTCCGGGAAGGCTGAACAGTGCGCCCCGACCAGGCTCGCTCACCGTCCGGAAAGTCTGGTTCAATGAAAAGGTCGCGTCCTATGGCGCCGTCACGAAGGGTCATCGCCCGAAGCCAGCGCACCACTTGGTCAGTTCTTCCCTTGCTGCGCTGCGGTAGAATCCGGCGCTTTCCTCGTGTCCCAGAACCCAGGGTGATCCCATGAAGATCCTCGTGCCCGTGAAGCGGGTCGTCGACTACAACGTCAAGGTCCGCGTGAAGGCGGATGGCAGCGGTGTCGAGACCGCCAACGTGAAGATGTCCATGAACCCTTTCGACGAGATTGCCGTCGAGGAGGCCGTCCGGTTGAAGGAAGCGGGCGTGGCCACCGAGATCGTTGCCGTCTCGATCGGAACCGCCCAGTGCCAGGAGACCCTGCGCACGGCGCTGGCGATCGGCGCGGATCGCGCGATCCTGGTCGAGACCGCTCACGAAACCCAGCCGCTGGGCGTGGCCAAGGCGCTCAAGGCCCTGGTGGACAAGGAGCAGCCCGGTCTCGTCATCCTCGGCAAGCAGGCCATCGACGACGACGCCAACCAGACGGGGCAGATGCTCTCCGCGCTGCTGGGCTGGTCCCAGGCGACGTTCGCGTCCAAGGTGAAGATCGACGGCGGCTCGGCCCAGGTCACCCGGGAGATCGACGGCGGTCTCGAGACGCTGTCCATCAAGCTGCCGGCGGTCGTCACCACGGATCTGCGACTCAACGAGCCGCGCTACGTGACCCTGCCGAACATCATGAAGGCCAAGAAGAAGACGCTCGACACCGTCACGCCCGAGAGCCTCGGTGTCGACATGACCCCGCGTCTCCAGACGATCAAGGTGGCCGAGCCCGCGAAGCGCGGTGCCGGCAGGCAGGTGGGCAGCGTGGCCGAACTGGTCGAGAAGCTGCGTAACGAAGCGAAGGTGATCTAGTCATGGCCATTCTCGTCATTGCCGAACACGACAACAGCCAGATCAAGGCTGCCACCCTCAACACCGTCGCCGCGGCCGCGAAGATCGGCGGCGACATCCATGTTCTCGTTGCCGGTCAGGGCTGCGGTGCGGTCGCGTCTGCCGCCGCGCAGATCGCTGGCGTCACCAAGGTCCTTGCCGCCGACGCCGAACCCTACCGCTTCGGCGGCGCCGAGAACGTCGCGGCGCTCGTGGTTTCCGTCGCCCGCAACTACTCGCACGTCCTCGCACCTGCTACCGCCTTCGGCAAGAACATGCTGCCTCGCGTGGCGGCGCTGCTCGATGTCGCGCAGATCTCCGAGATCGTCGGGGTCGAGTCGCCCGACACTTTCGTGCGGCCCATCTATGCGGGCAATGCACTGGCCACCGTGCGCTCCGCCGACCCGATCAAGGTGCTGACCGTCCGCGCTACGGGCTTCGATGCCGTTGCGGCGACCGGCGGTTCGGCTGCGATCGAACCGGTCGCGGCGCAGGCGGACACGGGTCTCTCGACGCTCGTCAGCCAGGAACTCACCAAGTCCGCGCGACCGGAACTGACCGCAGCCAAGGTCATCGTCTCCGGCGGTCGCGGCATGGGCAACGGTGAGAACTTCAAGATTCTCGAAGCCCTCGCGGACAAGCTGGGTGCCGCCGTCGGCGCCTCACGCGCTGCCGTGGATGCGGGCTTCGTACCCAATGACTATCAGGTAGGTCAGACCGGCAAGATCGTCGCGCCGGAGCTGTATATCGCCGTCGGGATCTCGGGTGCCATCCAGCACCTGGCCGGCATGAAGGACAGCAAGGTCATCGTCGCCATCAACAAGGATGCGGAAGCACCCATCACGCAGGTCGCCAACTACTGGCTGGTGGCAGACCTGTTCGAGGCGGTGCCAGCATTCACCGAAGCGCTCGGCTGATCGAAGCGCATCGTCCGTCACCGAGGAGTCGTCCATGTCCACCTACAACGCCCCCGTCCGCGACATGCGGTTTGTTCTCGAAGAGCTGGTCGATCTTCCGGCCATCGCGGCCCTGCCCGGCTGCGAGGAGGTCTCGCCCGACCTCGTGGGTGCGGTGCTGGACGAAGCCTCGAAGTTCGCGGGCGGTGTGCTCGATCCGCTCAACAAGCCCGGCGACCAGATCGGGGCCAAGTGGTCCGAGCAGGGTGTCGCGAGTGTCCCGGGGTTCAAGGAGGCCTACCGCCAGTTCGTCGAGGCCGGCTGGCCGGCGGTGGGCGGCGATCCGGAGTTCGGCGGGCAGGGACTGCCGCACGTGCTCTCGCAGCAACTCTCCGAGATGTGGAACTCCGCCAACATGGCGTTCTGCCTGTGCCCGATGCTCACCAGCGGCGCGATGCTAGCGATCAAGCGCCACGGATCACCGGAACTGCAGGCGACGTATGTGTCGAAACTGGTGTCGGGGCAGTGGACCGGCACCATGAATCTGACCGAGCCGCAGGCGGGTTCGGACCTGTCCGCCGTGCGCACGAAGGCCGTACCGGAAGGCGATCACTACCGCATCAAGGGCACCAAGATCTTCATCACCTGGGGTGAGCATGACATGGCCGAGAACATCGTCCATCTGGTGCTCGCCCGGCTGCCGGATGCGCCCGAGGGCGTGAAGGGCATCTCGCTGTTCATCGTGCCGAAGTTCCTCGTGAATGCGGACGGCTCGCTCGGCGCCCGCAACGACGTCAAGTGCGTGTCGATCGAGCACAAGCTGGGCATTCATGGCAGTCCGACGGCCGTGATGGCCTACGGCGACGGCGAGGGCGCCATCGGCTATCTCGTCGGCGAACCGAATCGCGGCCTCGAATACATGTTCACGATGATGAACTTCGCGCGCCTTGAAGTGGGCGTGGAGGGCGTGGCGATGGCCGAGCGTGCCTATCAGCATGCCCTCGAGTACGCGAAGAACCGCGTGCAGGGTCGCGAGATCGGCGTGAAGGCCGGCGAGCGCGTGACCATCATCCATCACCCCGATGTGCGCCGCATGCTCATGTCGATGAAGGCGCAGACCGAGGCCATGCGGGCGCTCGCCGCCGCGGCAGCGGAGGCGCTCGATCACGCGCTGGCCAACCCGGATGTGGAACAGCGCCGCCGCGGTCAGGCCGTCTTCGACCTGCTGACGCCGGTGGTCAAGGGCTGGTGCACGGAGCAGAGCATCGAGATCGCCTCCACGGGTGTGCAGATTCACGGCGGGATGGGTTTCATCGAGGAGACCGGCGCGGCGCAGTATCTGCGAGACGCGCGGATCACCTCGATCTACGAGGGCACCACGGGCATCCAGGCCAACGACCTCGTCGGCCGCAAGCTCGCCTTCGAGAAGGGTATGACCGCAAAGGGCGTGATCGCGCAGATGCGTGCGCTCGATCGCGAACTCGCTCCCTTTGCCGATCACCCGGCGCTCGGCGTGATCCGCCGCTCGCTGGCCGATGGCGTGGACGCCCTCGAGCAGTCGACGGACTGGCTGCTTCAGGCCTACACACAGGATGCCAAGCACGCGTTTGCCGGCGCCGTGCCCTATCTCAAGTTGTGGGGGGTGGTGGCGGGCGGGTGGCAGATGGCCCGCGCGGCGTTGGTCGCCAAGCGCCGCCTCGACGAGCAGGGCAGTGACCACGACTTCTATCGCGGGAAGCTCGCCACCGCGCGATTCTTTGCCGAGCACATCCTCCCGCTCGCCCACGCGTACAAGCCGGCGATCGTGCAGGGCGCGACGAGCACCCTCGCGCTGGAAGAAGCGCTCTTCTAGTCGTCTCGTCGCCACCTGCCGCCGCCTCGGGAGCGTGAGTTCCCGGGGCGGTGTCGTTTTTGGGGGAGCTTGCTGCCGGCAGCATCCCTAGTCCGCGATCACCTCGCACCCTCAAATCGGTCTTGACGCCCGCCGATGCGCTCGGCATGATTCAAACAGTTGTTTGAATCTAACGTTTCATACGGGTACTTCATTCATGGCGTCTGTGGGGCGCTCCGGGCCGAAACCGGGGGTGGAAACGCGGGAACGTCTTCTGGCAGCGGCCGAATCGCTGTTCATGGAGCAGGGATTCCGGTCGACTTCGCTGCGCGAGATCACGGCGCGTGCGAAAGTGAACCTCGCGGCGGTCAACTATCACTTCGGGTCGAAGGACGCCCTGGTGCGCGAGGTACTGCAGCGCCGGCTCGGGCCGCTGAACGAAGCGCGGGTCCAGTACCTCGATCGCCTCGAAGCAGAAGCTTCCGGCCCGCTTCCGGTCGAGCGAATCCTCGAAGCGCTGCTGCTGCCCGCGCTGCGTCTGTCGCGCAACCCCCTCGAGCACGGCTCCACCGTGCTGCGGCTGCTGGGGCGTGCCTTCTCGGAGCCCGGGGACTACATGAAGGACTTCCTGCCGGATCAGTACCGGGTCGCCGCCCGACGTTTCCAGCAGGCCCTGGGTCGCGCGATGCCGCATCTGCCCGAATCCGAACTCGTCTGGCGGATGCATTTCACCTTCGGGGCCATCGCTTACGTGATGGCGGGAGACGACGCACTGCAGCTCGTGGCGAGCTGCCAGGCGCCGGAAGCCGATAATCCCGAGGCCATCGTGCGCCGGCTCGTGCCCTTCCTGGCGGCCGGATTGCAGGCGCCGACCGCGCCACCGCTCGATGGCTCGCCGCCGACCCTGGCAGGCACGTTGCCCCGTCGCGCGGCCTGAGACCGTTTTCGATGACGCCGCCGATCGTCCACTCCACGCGGTATCCCCTGAGGAGAATTCCATGACCTGGGCCCTGATACTCGCTGCGCCTGTTCTGGCGCTGCTGCTTGCAACCCGCCGCGCGCCGGGCTGGCTCTGGACCGCCGGCTTCGCCGGACTGCTCGGTGTGGGCCACGTCACCGGAGCGTTCCCGTCGCCCTGGATTCAGATTGCATGGTGTGTGTTCGTGCCGGTGTGTGCCCTGCTGATCGTGCCGCCGGTGCGGAAGGCGCTGGTGAGCGATCCGCTGCTCGGCTGGTTCCGCAAGGTGATGCCGGCCGTGTCGCAGACCGAGCAGGAGGCTCTCGATGCCGGCACGGTGTGGTGGGATGGCGATCTCTTCAGCGGGCGTCCCGACTGGAATCGGTTGCTGGCGTTCCCGGCGCCGCGCCTCTCCGCGGAAGAGCAGGCGTTCCTCGATGGCCCCGTCGAGGAACTCTGCGCGATGCTGGACGACTGGGAAGTCACGCACGAACTGAACGACCTTCCGCCGCATGTGTGGGAGTTCATCAAGACGCGCGGCTTCTTCGGCATGATCATTCCGCGCGAGTACGGCGGCCTCGGCTTCTCCGCGCTTGCGCACAGCGAAGTGGTGATGAAGCTCGCCACCCGCAGCGCGACGGCGACGGTGTCCGTGATGGTGCCCAACTCGCTGGGGCCGGCGGAACTGCTGCTCCATTACGGCACTGACGAGCAGAAGAAGCACTACCTGCCGCGGCTTGCCCGCGGTCAGGAGATTCCGTGCTTCGCCCTGACGGGGCCGGACGCGGGGTCCGACGCGGGAGCGATTCCGGATTTCGGCATCGTGACCCGCGGCATGCACGACGGACGCGAGGTGCTCGGCATCCGCCTCACCTGGGAGAAGCGCTACATCACGCTGGGCCCGATCGCGACGCTCCTGGGGCTTGCCTTCAAGCTTCGTGACCCCGACGCGCTTCTGGGAGGAGAGGTGGAGCGAGGAATCACGCTCGCCCTCATCCCCACGTCGCATCCCGGCGTGAACATCGGGCGCCGGCACTTTCCGCTGAACGGCTCGTTCATGAACGGGCCGAACTCCGGCCGCGACGTCTTCATCCCGATGGACTGGGTGATCGGTGGCGTCGAGCGTGCGGGTCAGGGATGGCGGATGCTCATGGAATGTCTCGCCGCCGGACGCTCCATCTCGTTGCCGTCCTCGTGCACGGGCATGATGAAGCTTGCCGCCCGAACCACCGGCGCCTATGCTCGCGTGCGATCGCAGTTCAAGACGCCCATCGCGCGGTTCGAGGGCGTCGATGAGGCGATCGCGAGGATCGTGGGCAACACTTACCTGGTGGATGCCGCTCGCATCATGACGAGCGGGGCGATCGACCTGGGCGAGAAGCCCTCGGTCATCTCCGCGATCATGAAGTACCACGCGACCGAGCGGGGTCGCGCGGCTGTCAATGACGCGATGGACGTACATGGCGGCAAGGGCATCTGTCTCGGACCGAGCAACTATCTCGGACGCGCGTACCAGCAGGTGCCGATTGCCATCACCGTGGAGGGCGCGAACATTCTCACGCGCAGCATGATCATCTTCGGCCAGGGGGCGATCCGGTGCCATCCCCATGTGCTCGCCGAAATCGCCGCGACACGCGAGCCCGATCGCGCGCGCGCCGCTTCGGCGTTCGACAACGCACTTTGGGGTCACGTGCGCTTTCTGATCGGGAATTTCTCCTGCGGGTTCCTGCATGGCATGACGGGCAGCCGCTTCGCCACCGGCGCAGGCAGTGCCGGCGTGGCCCCGTGCTTCCGCGAGCTTTCTCGTCTCTCCAGCGCCTTTGCCTTCGCGGCCGACATCGCCATGCTTACCTTCGGCGGATCCCTCAAACGCCGCGAGAAGATCTCGGCGCGCCTCGGTGATGTCCTGAGCCAGATGTACCTTGCGAGCGCCGCGCTCAAGCGCTTCGAAGACGACGGTGCGCCCGCAGACGACCTGCCCATCGTGCGCTGGTGCGTCGAGGATGCGTTGTATCGCGCGGAACAGGCGCTGGTGGGCGTCGTCGAGAACTTTCCGGGTGCGCTCGGTCGTGTGCTCATCCGCCTCGCGGCGTTTCCGCTCGGCGCCCGGTTGCGGGCGCCGTCCGATCGTCTGGGTACCGAAGTGGTCCGTCTCGCCACCGAGATCACCGCGAGCCGGGAGCGGCTGACGCGCGGAATGTATCTCCGTCGGGACGCCGCGGACCCGGTCGGTCGGCTGGAACTCGCGCTTGGCATGGTGGGGCAGGTCGAGGCCCTGGAGGCGAAGCTGCGCGCTGCAACCCGCGGTGGCGCCATTCACGGGACCAACGACGCCGAACGACGCACGAGCGCGCTGACGCAGGGGCTGCTCACCACCGAAGAGGCCGCCGTGCTGGACCGCTACCGCGAACTGCAGCGTGCCTGCATCATGGTCGACGACTTCCCGCACGACATCGGCCGCCACGTCGCGGCGGGACCGACCGAGTCCGGCACCGTGGAGTCATGGTCCGACAGCGTTCTCGCAAGAAAGACCGCGTAAGAGGAGCGTCATGAGCGACAGCTTGTCCGGCAAGACCGTGTTCATCACCGGCGCGTCCCGCGGCATCGGCCGTGCGATTGCGCTGCGCTGCGCGCGTGACGGCGCGAAGATCGTCATCGGCGCCAAGAGTGTGGAGGCTCATCCGAGACTGCCTGGCACCATTTTCTCGGTGGCGGACGAAGTGCAGGCGGCAGGCGGGGAAGCGCTGGCCATCGCCCTCGACATTCGCGACGAGAACGCCGTGCGCGATGCCGTGGCGGAAGCCGTCGCCCGATTCGGCGGACTGGACATCCTCGTCAACAACGCCAGCGCGATCAGTCTCACGGGGACTCTGCAGACACCGATGCGGCGCTTCGATCTGATGCAGCAGGTCAATGCCCGCGGGACGTTCGTTTGTGCGCAGGCCTGCATCCCCTATCTGCTCGAAGCAACCAACCCTCACATCCTGACGCTTTCTCCGCCCCTCAACCTCGATCCGCGATGGTTCTCTCCGCATCTGTCCTACACCATGTCGAAGTACGGCATGAGCCTCTGCACGCTCGGTCTCGCGGAGGAGTTCCGGGAACGCGGCATTGCGGTCAACTCGCTCTGGCCGAGGACCACGATCCTCACGTCGGCAGTCGAGACGTTCTTCCCGGAAGCGATCCGTGGCAGCCGTACGCCGGAGATCATGGCCGACGCCGCCCACTATGTCCTCACCCGTGACAGCCGCAGCCTCACCGGACGTTTCCTGATCGATGACGAGGTGCTTCGCGAGGCCGGCGTGCACGATTTCTCACCCTATGCCGTGAACGCCGACGAGCCGCTGGTCCCCGATCTCTTTCTCGACTGATCCCAAGAATCCGATCCCATGACCGAGTCTCCTTCGTCGCCCGTCGCCGGACTGCCCCCAGGACGGGATCCCGTCCTGCGTGTCGTCCCCATGCCATCCGATGTCAACTCCACCGGTGACATCTTCGGAGGCTGGATCATGGCGCAGGTGGACATCGCCGGCAGCATTCCGGCGTTCCGGCTGGCCCGCGGGCGGGTTGCGACCATCGCGGTCAATTCGTTCCTGTTCAAGCAGCCCGTGATGGTCGGCGACCTCGTCAGCTTCTACGCGGACGTCGCGCGGATCGGGCGCACATCGATCACCGTGAACGTCGAGGTCTACGCGGAACGCGGGGTGTATCACGAAGTCGTCAAGGTGACGGAGGCTACGTTGACGTACGTGGCCGTGGGGCCCGACAGGCGTCCACGGCCGGTAACCGGGGAGACGGAAGCGTGACGGTGAGCGTGCGCCTGAGGCGCGTGCTGTCCGTCAGCGGAGGATCCGTCGACCGTCCTCCCGGGTAGTTCGGTTCCGATTCGGCATTACTCGTTTCCAACATGCGCTGCAATACGGAGGGTTTTCCCATGAAGCAATTCAAGCTAAAGGCTGCCGCTGCAGCCGTTGCCGCGGTCGGGCTGGGCGCAGTCCACACTGCCGCGAACGCCGCGGCGTTCTTCCTGCCCTACCAGGGGGCTTCTGGTGTCGGCAATTCGCTCGCGGGTTCGGCGGCGCTCGGCGAAGATGCCAGCACCGTGTTCTTCAATCCCGCAGGGATGTCCCGCATCCAGACCGGACAGGTGTCCATCGCCGGCCATTACATCGACCCCAGCTTCAAGTACACGGACACGGGCTCGACCGGGCCGGCCGCCTTCACGGGCGGCAATGGCGGGAGCTTCGTTCCCAACAGCGCACTTCCGGCGCTGTTTGCGGTGATCCCGTTGAACAAGTGGCGCTTCGGGCTGGGCATCAGCGCGCCGTGGGGCAGCCAGACAGACTACGCCGCGGGCTGGCGCGGTCGCTTCCAGGCGGACTTCACGGAAGTGAAGACGATCAACATCAACCCGTCGGTATCCTACGAGTTCGCACCCTGGGTGTCCGCCGGGTTCGGCTTGAACTACCTCAAGGCCGATGCCGAGATCGAGCGCTCGCAGCTCCTGGGCGGACCGTCGGAGGGGCGGGTTGTCCTCACAGGCAAGGACAGCGCGCTCGGCTACAACTTCGGTGTCCTCGTCAATCTCTCCGAGGCGACGCGTGTCGGCGTCAGTTACCGGTCCCGTGTCGATCTCGATCTGAGCGGACGACAGACGGTGACGCTCGCGTCGGGTGGAGTGGCGCAGGCCTTCGATATCCGTGCCGACCTGTCTCTGCCGGCGATCTCGCAGTTGAGCGTCGTGCACGCACTGAACGACCGCTGGACGCTGCTTGGCGATCTGTCCTACTACCAGTGGAGTTCGATCCAGAACCTCACGCCGCGCAACGCCAGTACTGGTGCGCCGAGCCCGTCGCTCGATCTGAACTTCCGCGATACCAAGCGAGTGTCCGCGGCGGTGAACTATCGCCTCAACGACGCCTGGCTGATCCGGGCCGGACTCGCGTGGGACCAGGCACCAGTCGGCAATGCGGAGGCCCGAACGGCGAATCAGCCCGACTCCGATCGCACTTGGGTGTCCCTCGGGGCGCGGTGGGATGTCAGCGCTGCGCACCGCATGGATTTCGCTTACGCGTTCGTGAGTCTCGCGCCTTCCTCCGTCAATCACACGGTCACGAATGGCGGCACGTTGCGCGGCGAGTACGACAACTCGGCGCATATCCTGGCCGCGCAGTACACCTTCTCATGGTGAGCGGACACTGGCGCCGCGAGGGAGTTTGCGCATGACATCCGCAGCACGAGTGTTTCCCGTTCGCAAGGCCGCCGTCCTCGGCGCGGGCGTCATGGGGGCACAGATCGCGGCCCATTTCGCCAACGCCGGGGTCGAGTGCCTGCTGTTCGAACTGCCCGCACAGGAGGGCGACCGCAGCGGCCTCGCCGCCAAGGCGGTTGCCGGTCTTCAGAAGATCGATCCGGCACCGCTGGCGACGGCATCGCTCGCTGCGGCGATCACACCACTCAACTACGAGGAGCACGTCGGGCGTCTGTCCGAGTGCGATCTCGTGATCGAGGCCATTGCGGAGCGCACCGACTGGAAGCGTGATCTCTACGCGAAGGTCGAACCGCATCTCGCGCCGGAGGCGGTGTTCGCGACGAACACGTCCGGCCTGTCGGTGGGCGAGCTCGCCGAGTCGCTGCCGGCGGCGCGGCGTTCCCGCTTCTGCGGCATCCACTTCTTCAACCCGCCGCGGTACATGCATCTCGTGGAACTGATCCCGCTGCCCGGGACGGACGCCGCGCTGATGGATGCGCTCGAAGCCTTCCTGGTCACGACGCTCGGGAAGGGCGTGATCCGCGCGAAGGACACCCCCAACTTCATTGCGAACCGGGTGGGCGTGTTTTCCATTCTGGCCGTGATGCACCACACGGAGCGCCTCGGCCTCGGATTCGACGAAATCGACGCCCTGACGGGCACGAAGATAGGTCGGCCCAAGAGTGCGACTTATCGCACCGCCGACGTGGTGGGTCTGGACACACTTGCGCACGTCATCGGGACGATGGAGCGCACGCTCCCGCAGGACCCGTGGCACGGGTTCTTCAAGGTACCCCAATGGCTGCAGGCCCTCGTGGCTGGCGGCGCGCTCGGGCAGAAGACAAAGCGCGGCATCTATCGCAAGGAAGGCAAGGACATCCTGGTCCTCGATCCGAAGACCATGGACTACCGCGAATCCGGTCGCGATCTCGCCCCGGAACTCACCGAGATTCTGGCCGAGCGCGACCCGGGAAAGCGCCTCGCCGCGCTGCGGGCGAGTCCGCATCCGCAGGCGCAGTTCCTCTGGGCAATCACCCGGGACATGTTCCACTACTGCGCCGTGACGCTCGAGTCCATCGCGGACAACGCGCGTGATCTCGACCTCGCCGTGCGCTGGGGCTTTGGCTGGATGCAGGGGCCGTTCGAGATCTGGCAGGCCGCGGGATGGCAGCAGGTGGCGGGTTGGATCGCGGAAGACATCGCCGGCGGCCGGGCGATGACGAAGGTGCCGCTGCCCGGGTGGGTCACGGAGGGCGGTAGAACGGGCGTCCACGCCGCTGAGGGCGCGTGGAGTCCGACTGCGCGCGCGATGCGAGGCCGGTCTGCTCTGCCGGTGTATGCCAGGCAGGCCTATCCGGACGCGACGATCGGCGAGAAGCCGGTCTACGGAACCACGATTTTCGAGACCGACGCGGTGCGATTCTGGAGCGCCGGTGACGACATCGGCGTGCTGTCATTCAAGAGCAAGATGCACTCGATCGGCGAGGACGTCCTGGACGGCGTTGCGGAGGCAGTGGCCCAGGCCGAGCGGCAGTTGCAGGGGCTGATCCTCTGGCAGACGGAGCCGCCGTTCTCCGTCGGAGCCAACCTCTCCGGGCCGTCGGCACCGCGCGGAGAGAAGCCGAAGCCCACGGCGTTCGGCTCGATGATGAAGAAGCTCAAGCGCGAAGCCGAATCCGCGATTCTGAAGGCGGCGCACAAATTGAACGTGGCCGACTCACTGATGGCCGGCCGGCTCGAGAAGGTGGAATCCATCGTCGAGCAGTTCCAGCTCACGTCGCAGCTGTTGCGCTACTGCCGCGTGCCGACCGTGGCCGCCGTGGACGGTCTTGCGCTGGGCGGCGGGTGCGAGTTCGTCATGCACTGCGACCGGGCCGTTGCAACACTGGAGAGCTACATCGGCCTCGTCGAGGTGGGTGTGGGGCTCATCCCGGGTGGCGGAGGCTGCAAGGAACTCGCGATGCGTGCGGCAGCGGATGCCAAGGGCGGAGACGTGTTCCCGTTTCTTCGCAATGCGTTCCAGGCCGCTGCGACGGCGCAAGTGAGCCGGAGCGCCGTCCAGGCGCGGGAACTCGGGTTCCTGAGGCCTTCTGACCCGATCGTCATGAACCGGTTCGAATTGCTGCACGTGGCAAGGGCGGAGGTGCGTGCGCTCTGGGAGCGGGGCTATCGTCCGCCGTTACCTGCCAATGCGATTCCCGTCGGCGGCCGTACCGCGATCGGCACGGTCAAGGCCCATCTCACCAATCTGGCGGCGGGACAGTTCATCAGCGAGCACGACTGTCTCATCGCCACCAAGCTCGCCTACGTGATGTGCGGCGGCGACGTCGATCCCGGCGCCACCGTGGACGAGCAGTGGCTGCTCGATCTCGAACGGCGGGCGTTCATGGAACTGCTCGCCACCCAGAAGACCCAGGCTCGCGTCGAGCACATGCTCAAGACGGGCAAGCCCCTCAGAAACTGACGCCGGAGACGCGAATGACTCGACAGGTTCAGGATGCCTACATCGTCGCGGCCGTGCGCTCGCCGGTGGGCAAGGCCCCGCGGGGCATGTTCCGTACGGTGCGCCCCGACGATCTGCTGGCCCATGTACTGAAGGTGGCGCTCGCGAAGACACCGGGCCTCGATCCCAAGGCCATCGACGATGTGATCGTGGGTTGCGCCATTCCCGAAGCGGAGCAGGGGATGAACGTAGCCCGGATCGGGTTGCTCCTCGCGGGGCTGCCGCAGTCGGTCTCCGGTCTCACGGTGAACCGGTTCTGCTCGTCCGGTCTTCAGGCGGTGGCAATCGCCGCCGACCGCATCCGCCTCGGTGAAGCGGATGTGATGATCGGTGCCGGTACCGAAAGCATGAGCCTCATCCCGATGGGCGGCCACAAGATCGCCATCAACGATGCGGTGTTCACGCGCGACGAGAATATCGGCATCGCCTACGGCATGGGCATGACCGCAGAGAAGGTGGCGGCCCAGTGGCAGGTCAACCGCGAGGCGCAGGACGCATTTGCGGTGGAGAGTCACCGCAAGGCGCTGGCCGCGATTGCCGCGGGCGAGTTTCGCGAGGAGATCGCGCCTTACGAAATTGTCTCGCGCACGGCTGATCTGCAGAGCCGCGAGTTCCGGGAGGATCGGCGGGTCGCCAGCGATGACGAAGGGCCGCGGCCCGGGACCACCCAGGAAGCGCTGGCGAAACTCTCGCCCGTGTTCGCTGCCAGAGGTTCGGTGACGGCAGGCAACAGTTCCCAAACCTCCGACGGCGCGGGTGCCGTGATTCTCGCCAGCGAGGCCGCGGTGAAGCGGTTCGGCCTCACGCCGCTGGCGCGGTTCGTCGGGTTCGCCGTTGCCGGGGTGCCTCCCGAGATCATGGGGATCGGACCCATCGAGGCCATCCCGAAGGTGCTGCGGCAGACGGGGCTCAAGGCCTCGGACATGGACTGGATCGAGCTCAACGAGGCTTTCGCTGCGCAGTCTCTTGCCGTGCTCCGCGAACTCGATCTCGACGCCACGAAGGTCAACCCGCTCGGCGGGGCGATCGCCCTGGGGCATCCGCTTGGGGCGACGGGTGCCATCCGTACGGCGACGCTTGTGCACGGGCTGCGCAGGCGGCGGCAGCGGTACGGGATGGTGACGATGTGTGTGGGGACGGGCATGGGCGCGGCCGGCGTGTTCGAGGCACTCTGACAAACGTTGTGAACGGAGCCGGTACGGCGCGGCAAAGACCGGCCGACCGGCGGACGTCCGAGAAAGGGGGAGTGATGTCGAAGATCCGCTCGATTGAAATCTGGCAGGTGGACCTCGCGTCGAAGACCAAGCGTGGCGATGCGATCCAGGCGTTTCCGAGGCAGGAGACGCCGATGGTGCGCATCCGCACCGACGATGATCTGGAAGGCGTGGGCTACACCTATACCATCGGGACTGGCGGGTCATCGATCGTCGCGCTGCTGCGGGACCATCTGGCGCCGCAGCTGATCGGCCGCGATCCCGACCGGATCGAAGCCATCTGGCAGTCGCTCTTCTATCACACGCATGCCACGGCCGTGGGGGCGATCACCAGCCTGGCGCTGTGTGCCATCGATACGGCGCTGTGGGATCTGCGGGGACGGCGCACGGGGCAGCCGCTTCACCTGATGGCGGGTGGCGCACAAGAACGCGTGCCCGTGTACGACACCGAGGGCGGCTGGCTTCACGTGCCGACTCGCGAGATCGTCGCCAACGCGGCGCACGTGCGAAAGCAGGGCCTGCGCGGCGTGAAGATCAAGGTCGGCAAACCCACCGTGAAGGAAGACGTGAAGCGGCTGGCCGCGGTCCGCAAGGAGATCGGCGATGACATGGAACTCATGGTCGACGCCAATCAGGGCTTCACCGTCGCGGAGGCCATCCGTCGAGCGCGGCATTTCGAGGAACTCGACCTCGCTTGGTTCGAGGAGCCGCTGCCGGCCGAAGACATGACCGGGCACACGCTGCTGCGCGCGTCGACGAGCCTGCCTATCGCGGTGGGGGAGTCGATCTACTCGCTCAGCCACTTCCGCGAGTATCTTCAGCACGGCGCATGCACGATCGTGCAGACCGATGTCGCGCGAATCGGCGGGATCACGCCGTGGCTCAAGTGCGCGCACCTTGCCGAGAGCTTCAATGTGCCGATCTGCCCGCATTTCCTGATGGAACTGCACGTGGGCCTCTGCGCGGCGGTGCCCAACTCACCTTGGGTGGAGCACATTCCCCAGCTGGACCTTGTCACGAAAAATCGGATGCGTATCGAAAAGGGTTACGCCTACCCGTACACGGCGCCCGGCCTGGGCATCGAATGGGACTGGAAGGCGATCGACAAGCTGCGCGTGGCGCCGGTCGCCCGCGTCGGATGACGGATCGAAACTGCTCGGCAAACACGGAGGACGGAGAAGATGATGCGACTGATGACTGGGTTCGTGGCGTTGATGGTGTGGGCCGGGACGGCGCTCGCCGGCGCGGGTGACAGCCCCGTCGGGCTCTGGAAGACCATCGACGACAAGACCAAGGAGCCCCGCTCCCTGGTGCGGATCGTGGAGAAGAACGGTGTGTTCGAGGGGCGCGTGGAGAAACTGCTGAACCGGCGTCCCGATGACGATCCGGACGGGCTGTGCCGGGCGTGCCCGGGCGAGCGCAAGGATAAGCCCGTGGTCGGCATGACCATCCTCTGGGGGCTCTCCAAGGACGACGACGTCTACAAGGGCGGAGAGATCCTCGATCCGAAGAACGGCAAGACCTACCGCTGCAAGATGGAACTGATCGAGGGCGGCGCGAAGCTCAATGTTCGCGGCTTCATCGGGGTGTCGCTCATCGGCCGCACCCAGACCTGGCTGCGCGAGGAGTAAGTCGTTTCAAGGGGCCGATCGACGAAGGCGATATCGCGCGTCGGTCGGCTCTGCGTGGGATCGAAGGCCCTCTAGGAGGGCCTTCATGCCGACTCAGCGGTGACCCGACCAGCCGGACTCGTCGCGGTCGAGGATGCGCTTCAGGGCGTCGAAGTGCAGCGTCGACTGCTGCCGCTCGCTTTCGATCTGCCGGGCGGCTTGCTCGACGAGGTGCTGCGGCGCGTGCTTGAGCTTGCCGCCGGTACCCATGGCCAGCACCTGGACCATGCACGAGCGCTCAAGGTAGTAGAGATCGTCGAAAGCATAGGCGACGTTCTCTCCGCACACCAGCACGCCGTGATGCGCGAGGAACGCAATGTCGCCATCCCCCAGCGCGTTGCAGATGCGGTCGCCCTCGGCGTTGTCGAGTGCCACCCCGCCATACTCCTCGTCGTAGCGGATGCGGTTCCAGAATCGCATCGCGTTCTGGTTCGCAAGGCAGTCGAGCTTGCCGTTCTCGAGCAGGCACAGTGCCGTCGCGAACGGCATGTGGGTATGCAGCACGCACTTCTTGCGCTTGCCCAGGTGGATGCGGCCATGGATGAAGAACGCCGTCGGTTCCACCTTGTGCTTGCCTTCCACGACGATGCCCTTTTCGTCCACGATCATCATGTCGGCCGGCGTGAGCTCGGACCAGTGCAGTCCCTGCGGATTGATGAGGAATCGGTCCGGCTGCCCCGGAACCTCGAGGCTGAAATGGTTGCAGACCCCTTCATTGAGCCCGAGGCGTGCGGCAGAGCGCAACGCGGCGGTGAGGTCGATACGGGCCTGGCGGATGGCGTCACGGTCGGTCATGGCTGGAGTCCTGGAAGGGGCGGCGGGGCCGGTCCGATGGGAACCGGCGATTCGCCACGATTGTATCGGCGTGCTCCGCAGCCCGAAAGGCGGGGGGGGTCAATGCGTTCCGCCGCCGGCGTCATCGCGCGGCGGTCGGATGAAGTCCAGCGGGCGGGTCAGCAGCGCGCGAAGGAGCGGGCGCCCCACGCCCATCAGGTATTCCAGCGGGACCTGTCGTGCGCGGAGCGCCAGATAGAGGGCGAGGCCGAAGCTCACGAACAGGTTGACCATGCCCACCAGCAGCACGCCCGCTACGGCCCAGAGCAGAAGGTCGGTCGGCAGGCCATCGCCAAGCGTGAACCATCCGATCGCCAGGTTCGCCGACGAGAAGGTGACGTGCCGGATGTCGAGCGGGAGGCCGAGATTGAAGCCGATCGCCCCCGTGATGCCCAGCATGAAGCCGAAGAAGATGTTGCCGGCAAGGCCGCCGAGATTGCGTTCCAGATAACGCCCGACCGCATCGGCGCCGGGCCCGCCTGCGATCGACCGCAGCCACGGCAGCCCGGCCACCCGCTGCGGAATCCGGCGATAGACCGCCATGTTGTCGTAGTAGCCGCTCACGATGCCGGACAGGAACAGATACACCCCGGCGATTGCCGCATACCAGAGCGCAAGACTGGCCCCCGGATGGATGTCCGTGAGCAGCTTCTCCGCCTTCGCGGCGTCAGCCACCGGCGTGCCGAAGATGCCGAACCACAGTGCGCTGGCGAGCATGGCCAGCGGAAACGCGAACGCAATGTTGCCGACCACCGCAATGAACTGGCTTCGACACAGCCGCACGACGAGATTGGCGAGCTGATCGGGGTCCGGCTTGCGCCCTTCCGGGGCGGACAGCGCGGCCGCCAGCCGCGTGGCCGTCATGGCCGGCTGCTTGGTCGCGAGCGTGAAGTGGAGCATGTGGATCAGCACGAACCCGATGACGTAGTTGAGTCCGTACAGCAGCCCTTCGATGACCGGCGGGGCGTGCAGGCCGTGCAGCCAGATCTTGAGGAAAGCGAGGATGGGCACGATGGCGCCCGCGCCGAGGGCGGCGCGGAACATCTGACCGTACTCCTCGCGCGTGGCCGTGATGTAGTGCTCGCCAGTCCGGCCGGAGTGTTCCGTGATCTCGCGAGCCAGCAATGCCGTGTTGCGCGCGAAGTGCGCGCCGAGATCGTTCTCCCGGCAGTGGGCCTCGGCGAAGCCGCGCACCAGCCGCAGTGACGATCGGTCCCGGACATCGCGGTCCGACGGATGGAGCAGGGCGAGCAGATCCTCCAGCCGGACGATGTTGTCCCCCAGCCTCTGGAGGCGATAGGTGAGTGCGACGCTGATGCCGGTGGTACCCGTGCCGCGCCGGATCTTCTCGATGATCTTCTGGCACTGTTCCAGCAGGATCAGAATCTGCTGGCGGTCCTCCTCCCGCTCGGTGGGCGTCGAGTCTTCGCGCCTGTGGGAATCGAGGAAGCGGTGCATCTCCACGTTCTGCGCGACGAAGGGCGACTCGTAGCGTCGGATCTCCTCGCTGACGGCGGCCAGGTCCGGCTCGAGACCGATCGAGGCGATGCGGTGGGAGATCGTGCGGGCGGCTGCGAGAATCTCGGAGAATGTGCGGCCACCCGCGTGAACGCGATCGGTCGCCGCGTCGAGCCGGTTCAGCAGGCGCAGCCAGCGCCCGTCATCGATGGCCTCGATCCAGCGGTAGTCGTCGCGGCGGGGCAGCAGGTGGGCGAGGAGGCTGCGCAGCGAGTCGTCGTCCCGCAAGGTCGGCAGCAGTCGTTCCGCGACCCGGCGCCGCAGTTCCGAGAAGAACCCGGTGCTCGGCAGCACGCCGAGTTCTGCGAAGGTATCGGCCTGTCGGCGGCTTGCGAGCTGCCGACCCAGATGGGCGCGAAGGGCCGGAGCGAGGGAGGGGTCCGCGTCGAGACACGCGAGAAGGGCATCGAAGTTCGCCACGGCGGCAGCAGCGTCCCCCGCACGACGCGGGCGCATGGCCGCAACCAGTGCCTCGAGCCTGACGGGCGTATCGTCGGCAGGCTCCCTGGCGATGGCGGCGAGCGCCGCGGTGATGCCTGCTGTCGCGACGTTCGAAACGGGTGACACCGGTGCCGCTTCTGTCACATGTTCGGGTAGTTGGGGCCGCCGCCGCCCTCGGGCACGACCCAGCCGATGTTCTGCGTGGGATCCTTGATGTCGCAGGTCTTGCAGTGCACGCAGTTCTGCGCGTTGATCTGGAGCCGGTCGCTGCCGTCGTCGTTGCGGACGAACTCGTACACTCCTGCGGGGCAGTATCTCTGCTCGGGGCCGGCGTAGCGGGCGAGGTTCACGGCCACCGGCACCGATGCGTCACCCAGGGTGAGATGGATGGGCTGATTCTCCTCGTGATTCGTGTTCGAGATGAACACCGAGGAAAGGCGGTCGAACGTGAGCTTGCCGTCGGGCTTCGGGTATTCGATCGGCGAGAACTCGGAAGCCGGTCGCAGGCATTCATGGTCGTGGTGGGTGATGTGCATGGTCCACGGTGCGCGTCCCTTGAACACGACCTGGTCGACGCCCACCAGCAGCGTTCCCATCATCAGCCCCTTCGACATGGCCGGCTTGAAGTTGCGGGCCCGGTACAGTTCGTCGTGCAGCCAGCTCTGGTCGAACGCGCGGGGGTAGGCGTCGAGAGAATCGCGCGAATTGCCCGCGGCGAGCGCGTCGACCGCGGCGTCGGCGGCCAGCATGCCGGACTTGATGGCGGCATGGCTGCCCTTGATCCGCGAGGCGTTCAGCATGCCGGCATCGCAGCCCAGGAGTGCGCCGCCCGGGAAGACCAGCTTGGGGAGTGCCTGGAGTCCGCCGGCGGTGATGGCGCGTGCGCCGTAGGCGATGCGCTTGCCGCCCTCGAAGAAGGTGCGGATCTCGGGATGCGTCTTGTAGCGCTGGAATTCCTCGTAGGGCGACAGATACGGGTTCTGGTACGCGAGGCCGACCACGAAGCCGACCGCCACCTGGCTGTTCTCCAGGTGATAGAGAAACGACCCGCCGTACGTGTCGCTCGCGAGGGGCCAGCCGGCCGTGTGGACCACGAGGCCGGGCTTGTGCTTCGCGGGATCGATCTCCCAGAGTTCCTTGAGGCCGATCCCGTAGGACTGAGGGTCCCGGCCGGCGTCGAGCGAGAACTTGCGGATGAGTTCCTTGCCGAGGTGCCCGCGCGAGCCTTCCGCGAAGAAGGTGTACTTGCCGTGGAGCTCCATGCCGCGCTGGAACGCGTGTGTCGGCTGCCCGTCGCGCCCCACGCCCATGTCGCCAGTGGCGACGCCCTTCACGGCGCCGTTCTCGTCGTAGAGGATCTCCGCTGCAGCGAACCCGGGATAGATCTCGACGCCGAGCGATTCGGCCTGCTGCCCCAGCCAGCGCACGACGTTGCCCAGACTCACGATGTAGTTGCCGTGATTGCGGAAACAGTCCGGCAGCATCCAGTCGGGCGTGCGACGCGCGCCGGACTCGGAGAGGAACAGGAACCGGTCTTCGCTCACTGGCGTATTGAGCGGCGCGCCCATGCCCTTCCAGTCGGGGAACAGTTCGTCGAGGGCGCGAGGGTCCATCACCGCACCGGACAGCGTATGGGCTCCCAGTTCAGACCCCTTTTCGAGCACGCAGACGGAGATGTCCTGGCCGCGTTCGGCGGAGATCTGCTTCACCCGGATCGCGGCGCCCAGCCCCGCCGGGCCGCCGCCGACGATCACCACGTCGTACTCCATGAACTCGCGTTCTTGCAAGGCAATGTTCTCCATCGAGGGCGGCCGAGGCACTAAACTACGGTCCGCCGCCACCACGTCTGCATATCGAAGCAGGCAATGATAAACCGAAGGAATCGCGGACCCGTCACCGTGTGTGGTGCGCGCGACCGGACTTCCCGCGAAACAGGGTCTCCCCCGAGATGACTGCCGACAACAATCCGCTGCATACCGAGACGATGCGACTGCGCTGGGGCGAGATGGACGCCATGCAGCATCTCAACAACGTGTCCTACTTCCGTTACTTCGAACAGGCGCGCATCTCGTGGTTCGATTCCCTCGGCGTCAAGTCCGCCGGCGGGACCGAGGGCCCGGTGCTCGGGAACATCACCTGCCGCTTTGTGCGTCCCGCACTGTATCCGGCGGACGTCATCATCGAACTCAACCGCGGGCGCGTCGGCAATGCGAGCTTCGTGCTGGAGCACGTGATGCGCGACGCGCGGGACCCGGAGGTCGTTTACGCGCGCGGAGAGGCCGTCATGGTCTGGATCGACATCGCGAGCGGCCGCTCCACACCGCTGCCGGAGGCGATCCGGCAGTGTCTCGCGCGGTCCTGATTCCAGCCGCCTTGTCGGCCAGCCGTCAGCCCGCGGTGTCCCGGGGAGGGGCGAAGATCTCCCCCGTGGTGCCTTTCGCGGCCTCGCTCAAGAGCCAGAGGTAGACCGGCACCACCGAGTCGGGGGGCGGTAGCGTGCCCTTGGTTTCCGCCGGGTGCGTGATCCTTCGGGTCGGCGCGGCGATCGGTCCCGGCACGACCGCATTGAAACGAAGGTGGGGGAAGGTCGTTCCCTCGCTGGCGTGGATCCGCATTGCGGTGGCGAGGGCGGCACCGGGCACGCTGTAGGGCCCCCAGAAGGAGGTGGCTGAGCCGTGATGGGCTTCCAGCGTGAACACGACGGAGGCGTCCAGCGCGGCGCGCAGCATCGGCAGGCAGGCTCGAGTCAGTCCCAGCGCGGCTGTCACGTTGACCTGGAACAGGGCGGACCAGTCCTCCACGGCACTGGCGGCCATCGGCGCGAGCCGGTCCGATCGTGTCGCGCAGTGAACAATGCCGTCGAGGCGTCCTACATGGCCTGCGATGTCGGCAGCCAGCGCGTCGAAATGGCGCGAAGTGGCACCCGAGAAATCCAGCGGGATCGCCGCGGGTTCCGGCGCGCCGAGGGCGGTAATCTCGTCGTAGACCGCGATGAGTCGCTTCTCGTCCCGACCGTGGAGGACCACGGTGGCGCCATGACGCGCCGCACCGAGCGCAATGGTCCGCCCCAGCGCACCCGATGCCCCGGTGACCAGAATGGCGCGCCCGTGCAGCGCGCCGGCTTCGACCCGACCTGCTTCGTGATGATTCAAGCGTCCTCCAGTATGGCTGCTGCGCACTCGAGCCCGCTCTGCACGGCGGCTTCCAGTGTGGCCGGATAGGGACTGGCAGTGTAATCGCCAGCCAGATGAAAGCGTGGCAGCGCGGTCCTGCGGGCCGGTCGGACGAGTCCGGGAGTACAGGCGAAAGTCGCGCGCTTCTCGGTGATCACGAGCGTCTGATCCGGCGCCATCCCGGTTCGGAACAGCGACTCCACCTGATTGGCTGCAAGAGCACCGATCGCATCGCGGTCGACGCCTCGCCAGACTTCGGCGGCACTGCATACTGCGCCCACCCAGCCTGTCTGCCCGCAGAGCTGTCCGCGATCGAAAAACCATTGCACGGGGCCATCGGCGTCGCCGAGCATCGGTCCGTCGAAGGGCAGCGGGACGGGATAGTGCAGATACACGGTGACGATCGGGAGGTAAGCAAACGCCGAGATCTGTTCGCGTACCTGCGCGAGTTCGGGCAGATCGGCAGTTGGTCCGGCCAGCCGTGCGGGGTCGGTCGCCCAGACCACGTGGTCCGCGCGTCGTGACGTCCCGTCGAGTTCCAGCTTGAAGCCTTGCGTGTCCTGGGTGATGCGGCGGACCGCCGTGCCAAGGAGGATCTCCCCGCCGTGTCTATCGATGCGTTGTGCAGCAGCATCCGGAAACAGGGCGCCCAAGTCGGTCGCGGGATACACGAGGTCCGCGGCGTCGGCGGCGCCGCCGAGCGAATGACCGAGCACGGTGGCGAAAACCTGCGCATCGGCCTCCGCCGTGCCGGTGTTGAGCGCGGCGATGCAGAGAGGCTCCCAGAGGAGGCGCCGCAGGCGTGAGGTCTGTGCGTGCTGGTCCAGCAGCCTTGTCACGGACCAGTCAGGCGGGACCTTATAGCCGCCCATTCGGAGCTTGAGCATCATCGAGGCGGCGGCGAGGCGGTCTCCCCATGACAGTCCGCTCGCGCCCAGCAGGCCGGCTGCGAGATGCAGCGGCGCCGGCCACGGGGGACATCGGAGTTCGAGGTCGCGACCTACGTGCAAACGGAGCGGCGTCCGAATCAGAGGGGGAGGGCCGTCGTGGACCCGGCCGATCAGCGCAAGGGTGTCGCGATAGGCGCCGATCAGCAGGTGCTGGCCGTTGTCCAGAGCCACGTCCTCGTGCATGACCCGGCGGGCTCGCCCACCCAGGTGGCCGGATGCCTCGAACACGGTGACTTTCGCCCCGGCTTCCGCCAGGACCAGCGCGGCCGACAGTCCGGCCCAGCCGCCGCCGACCACGGCAGCATCAGGCCCCATGTCCTGCCTGGTCGGTGGCGCGGGGTGCTGGTGCGGGCGGCCGCGACCGGGTGATCAAGCGAAGACCCAGGTCCGCCACGCGATCCAGAGCTTGCGCAGCGGGGTGAGGGAGACCTTGCGCGCCAGGGTGGCCGTGCCCTCGCGCGCCACCTCGTCGAGCAGACGCGCGTAGATGTTGCCCATGACCAGACCCGCACGTTGCGCGCGCCGGTCCTCGGCGGGGAGCAGATCCATGGCCTTGCGGTAGAAACCTCGGGCCCGTTCCACCTGGAAGCGCAGCAGTTCGCCCAGCGCCGGGGACTGCTCCAGACGCACCAGCTGGTCAGTGTCGATGCCGTAGCGCTTCAGCTCGTCGAGCGGCAGGTAGATTCGATTGCGGCGGACATCCTCGCCGACGTCCCGGACGATGTTCGTGAGCTGCAGCGCGATACCGAGGTTGCGGGCGTAGTCCCGCGTCTGCGCCTGCCGGTAGCCGAAGATGTCGGCGGACAGCAGGCCGACGACGCCTGCGACCCGGTGGCAGTACACCTCCAGGGTGGCGAAGTCAGGGTAGCGGTTGTAGTCGAGGTCCATCTGCATGCCATCGAGGACTGCGTCGAAGTGGGCGCGATCGAGACTGAAGCGGCGGACAGGCTCCAGCAGCGCCTGGGTGACCGGGTGCTGGGGCGACCCGTCGAAAAGGCGCCCCACCTCCTGGCGCCACCACTGGAGTTTCGCGCTCGCCACCACCGGATCGGCGATCTCGTCGACCACGTCGTCGACTTCCCGGCAGAAGGCGTAGAGCGCGGTGATAGCCCGTCGCTGCTCCGGCGGCAGAAACAGAAAGCTGTAGTAGAAGCTGGAGCCGCTTCGGGCGGCACGGTCCTGGCAGTAGGCGTCGGGAGTCATGGCTCTAGCGCGCGAGGGCCCGGAAGAACATCAGCGGCCAGTCGAAGGGGCCGAGCACCGGTCGGTGACGGAAGACATCACCGCGAACGGCGGTGAGCTTTTCCAGGATCCGGTCGCCGCCCTGGATGATGAGGCGCAGTTCCAGTCCGAGACGTCCGCGGAGCTGGCGTCCCAGAGGGCTCCCGCCGTGGAGCATGCCCCGGGCTCGGTCGATCTGGAACTGCATGAACGCCCACCAGGGTTCGCGCACGCTGCCCTCGGCGATCTGCTGCTCCGCGATACCGAAGCGGTCAAGGTCTTCCTGGGGAAGGTAGATGCGCCCACGGCCGAAATCGGACGCGATGTCCTGCAGGAAGTTGATGAGCTGCAGGCTGGAACAGATCTGGTCACTGCAGGCCAGATTCTCGGGCGTCGGCGACCCATAGAGGTGCAGCATCAGGGTTCCGACCGGGTTGGCGGACCGGCGGCAGTAGTCCATTACGGCGTCCTGCGTCGGGTAGCGCGTCGTCGTGACGTCCTGACTGAATGCATCCAGCAGGTCGTAAAGGGGTTGAAGGGGCAGGTCATGGGCCCGAACGTGGGCCGCCAAGGTGCGTAACAGGTCGGTGCCGGGGTCCTCGCCCAGGGCGATCCGGTCGAGCCCTTCCCGGCGCGCGGCCAACCCGGCGAGCCGTTCGTGCGGGCTGGCGTCGCCTTCGTCTGCGATATCGTCGGCTTCTCTCGCGAACCAGTAGATCGCGGCGACCGGCGCGCGGTATCTCTCTGGCATGACCAGCGAGGCAACCGGAAAATTCTCGTAGTGGGAGACCGCCATCGGGAGACTTGTGCCCTGTGGGAAAAGGCTCGGCGCGTCAGGGGGTTGCGAGGCGAGCTTGAGGGCGCCAAGTGCGCGAGGCACGCGATTGTACTAAAATGCCTCGATCGCGAAAGTGGCGGAATTGGTAGACGCACCAGCCTTAGGAGCTGGCGCCGAAAGGTGTGGGGGTTCGAGTCCCCCCTTTCGCACCAGCTCGCTCCAGGGCGGCCCGGCCCGTTGTCGTCGGCCCGGGTCTGCTGGTGCGTTGTTCACGACATAACAGCAGTCTTCAATCACGCAGTTTTCAATTACGAGTGAGTCTGATGCAAGCGAGTCTGGAAACACTGGGTACCCTGGAGCGGCGGCTGAAGGTGGCGGTTCCGATGGATCAGATCAACACCGAAGTCGAGAACCGGCTCAAGCGTCTCCAGCGGACGGCCAAGCTGCATGGATTCCGGCCGGGCAAGGTGCCCATGAAGGTCGTCGCCCAGCAGTACGGAATGCAAGTGCGCCAGGAAGTCCTCGGCGACACCGTCGAGCGTACCTTCGGCGAGGCGGTCCGTGAAAAGAATCTCCGCGTGGCGGGCATGCCGAGGATCGAAGCGCAACCTGCCGCCACGGAAGCCTTCGAGTTCACCGCGACGTTCGAGGTCTTTCCCGATGTCGCAGTCGGCGACATCGGTCAGGCGACCATCGAGCGTCCGCAACTGGCCATCGGCGACGCCGAAGTCGACCGCACGGTCGAAGTGCTCCGCAAGCAGCGCACCCGCTACGAGCCTGTGACGCGGGCCGCGGCCTCCGGCGACGTGGTGGTGATCGACTACGAAGGCGCCATCGACGGCGTCGCTTTCGAGGGCGGCGCGGCCAAGGGTCAGGGTGTGGTGCTGGGTGAGGGACGCCTCCTTGCCGATTTCGAAGCCAATCTGGTGGGGATGTCCGCTGGCGAATCGCGGATTTTCGACCTTGTTTTTCCTGAGGATTACCACGGCAAGGAAGTGGCGGGGAAGAAAGCGTCGTTCACTGTCACCCTCAACGCTGTCCAGCAGCCGATCGTGCCGGAAGTCGACGCGGCCTTGGCACGTGAACTCGGGGTGGAAGACGGTGACATCGGCAAGATGCGCGAGGACATCCGGGCCAACCTGGAGCGCGAGGTCAAGCGTCGTGTTCAGCAGCGAGTCAAGGATCAGGTTCTCAAGGCCTTGATCGACAACGCCACCCTGGAGGTGCCGAAGGCGTTGATCGAACAGGAGATCGACCGTCTGATGGAAGGCATGGGCGAGAGCCTCAAGGCCCGCGGGATGGCGGAGCAGGCCACCACGATGCCGCGGGACGTCTTCGAGCCGGAAGCCCGCCGTCGCGTCACGATCGGTCTGGTTCTTGCTGAAATCGTCAAGACCGAAAAGATCAAGGCGGAACCGGAGCAGGTGAAAGCGGTCATCGAGGAGTACGCTCAGAGTTACGAGCACCCCGATGAGGTCGTTCGGTGGTATTTCCAGTCTCCGGACCGGGTGCGCGAGATCGAGTCGGTCGTGATCGAAAACAATGTGGTCGAGTGGCTGCTCGCTAAGGCGAGCGTGGTGGACAAGCCGACGGCCTTCGAAGACCTCATGGGGAATGCCTGATGATCTGGGGCAGCAAAGACAGCGGTAAGTGGGATCCTCAGGCCCTTGGCCTGATTCCCATGGTGATCGAACAGAGCGGGCGCGGCGAGCGCGCCTATGACATCTATTCGCGACTCCTGAAGGAGCGGGTGGTGTTCCTGGTGGGTCCCGTGACCGAGGTCACTGCCAACCTGATCGTCGCGCAGTTGCTGTTCCTCGAGTCGGAAAACCCCGACAAGGATATCTACTTCTACATCAACTCCCCGGGCGGTTCCGTTTCCGCCGGGCTGGCGATCTACGACACGATGAAGTTCATCAAGCCGGATGTCTCCACGCTCTGCATCGGTCAGGCGGCCAGCATGGGCGCATTCCTGCTCGGCGCGGGAGCGAAGGGCAAGCGCTTCGTCCTGCCGAACTCGCGCATCATGATTCACCAGCCCATGGGCGGTTTCCAGGGGCAGGCGTCGGACATCGAGATTCACGCCAAGGAGATCCTGTATCTCCGCGGGCGTCTGAATCAGCTCATGTCCGAGCACACCGGGAAGGACGTTGCCTCGATCGAGAAAGATACGGATCGCGACAATTTCATGAGTGCGGACGAGGCCGTCGCCTACGGCATCGTCGACAAGGTTCTGGTCAACCGGCGCGAGGGCTGAGAGCCGTTGTCACGGACTCGCGACCGGAGTGATTCAAACATGGCGAACCCCTAGAACTGAGAGTGCTTAAGAGAGCGACCGATGTCCGACAAGCCTTCCGGTGAAAAACTGCTGTACTGCTCGTTCTGCGGCAAGAGCCAGCACGAGGTTCGCAAACTGATCGCGGGTCCTTCCGTCTTCATCTGCGACGAGTGCATCGAACTCTGCAACGACATCATCCGTGAGGAAACCCACGGGGAGGGCGCGGCAAAGGGCGTCAAGTCCGATCTCCCGGTTCCCCAGGAGATTCGCGGCATCCTCGACCAGTACGTGATCGGTCAGGAACCGGCGAAGAAGATCCTGTCGGTGGCGGTCTACAATCACTACAAGCGCCTGAAGACGCTGTCCAAGAAGGACGACGTCGAGCTTGCGAAGAGCAATATCCTGCTCGTCGGTCCCACGGGTTCCGGCAAGACGCTGCTCGCGCAGACGCTCGCCCGGCTGCTCAATGTGCCGTTCGTCATGGCGGATGCCACGACTCTCACCGAGGCAGGTTATGTGGGTGAGGATGTCGAGAACATCATCCAGAAACTGCTGCAGAAGTGCGACTACGATGTGGAAAAGGCCCAGCGCGGCATTGTCTACATCGACGAGATCGACAAGATCTCCCGTAAGTCGGACAACCCGTCCATCACCCGTGACGTCTCGGGGGAAGGCGTTCAGCAGGCGCTCCTGAAGCTTATCGAGGGCACCATCGCCTCGGTACCGCCGCAAGGCGGGCGCAAGCACCCGAATCAGGAGTTCGTGCAGGTCGACACGACCAACATCCTGTTCATCTGCGGTGGCGCCTTCGACGGGCTGGACAAGGTCATTCGTGCCCGTTCCGAGAAGGGCGGCATCGGCTTCGGGGCCGAGGTGAAGAGCCGCGACAACCGCAAGGACATCAGCAGCGTTCTGCGGGAAGTCGAGCCCGAGGATCTGATCAAGTACGGTCTGATCCCCGAATTCGTGGGTCGGCTGCCTGTGGTGGCCACCCTCGAGGAACTCGACGAGGCCGCGCTCATCCAGATCCTGACGGAACCCAAGAACGCCCTGGTGAAGCAGTACCACCGGATGTTCGCGATGGAGGGATCGGAACTCGAGATCCGCGACGATGCTCTGCGTGCGATCGCCAAGAAGGCGCTGGCTCGCAAGACGGGCGCTCGCGGACTACGGTCGATCATCGAACATGTCCTTCTGGACACCATGTTCGATCTTCCTTCGATGAAGAACGTCCAGAAGGTCGTCATCGACGAAGGTTCGATCACTGGGGATGCCAAACCCCTGCTGGTCTTCGCCGAGCAACCAAAAGTCGCGGGATCTGCCGCGAAGTGAATTCCGGTGCGGAGCCCGTTGCGGGTTCCGCGCCCCTTGTCTTGCCGTTCAGGAAGGAGGGCTGTTCACTGCTTGAATTCGGCCGAGCCTGCCCCAATCCCTGATTCTTCCCCTTTGCAAAGGTGACCTCGATGCCCTACGCGTCAGAAACGCAGGCTACCCCGATACTGCTACCGCTCCTGCCCCTGCGGGATGTGGTGGTGTTTCCGCACATGGTCATCCCCCTGTTCGTGGGCCGCCCGAAGTCCATCAAGGCCCTCGAAACCGCCATGGAGTCCGGCAAGAGCATTCTCCTCGTGGCCCAGCGCTCCGCCGCGAAGGACGAGCCGACGGCGGACGATCTCTACCGCGTCGGCAGCGTTGCCAACATCCTGCAGATGCTGAAACTACCCGACGGCACGGTGAAGGTGCTGGTCGAGGGTGTTCAGCGTGCCACGGTGCTGAGAATCGTCGACGAGCGGTCCCACTACGCCGCCGAGTCCATCGTCGTGGCGGAACAGCAGCCCGAAGGTCAGGAAAGCAACGAAGTCGAAGCAATGCGCCGCGCGATGATCGGCCAGTTCGACCAGTACGTGAAACTCAACAAGAAGATCCCGCCGGAGATCCTCACCTCCTTGGCCGGCATCGACGAGCCGGGCCGCCTTGCCGACACGATCGCCGCGCATCTTCCGCTCAAGCTGGAGCAGAAGCAGGAAGTCCTCGAGATCTTCCCGGTGCGTCGTCGACTGGAACATCTGCTGAGCCTCCTCGAGGCCGAACTCGACATCCTGCAGGTGGAGAAGCGCATCCGCGGCCGCGTGAAGCGCCAGATGGAGAAGAGCCAGCGGGAGTACTACCTCAACGAGCAGGTCAAGGCGATCCAGAAGGAACTGGGGGACCTCGACGAGGGCGCGGATTTCGAGGAGATGGAGCGGCGCATCAAGGCTGCCCACATGTCGAAGGAAGCGCGGGTCAAGGCCGAGGCCGAACTGAAGAAGCTCCGCATGATGTCGCCGATGTCCGCCGAGGCCACGGTCGTCCGCAACTTCATCGACACCCTGGTGTCGCTGCCCTGGCGCAAGAAGAGCAAGATCAGCAAGGATCTGACGATCGCCGAGAACGTCCTCGAAGAGGACCACTACGGCCTCGACAAGGTCAAGGAACGCATCCTGGAGTATCTGGCGGTGCAGCAGCGTGTCGACAAGGTGAAGGCGCCGATCCTGTGCCTGGTCGGCCCGCCCGGCGTCGGCAAGACCTCGCTCGGCCAGTCGATCGCCCGAGCCACCAACCGCAAGTTCGTGCGGATGGCGCTTGGCGGCGTGCGCGACGAAGCGGAAATCCGCGGTCATCGCCGTACCTACATCGGTTCGATGCCGGGCAAGATCCTGCAGAACATGACCAAGGTCGGTGTCCGCAATCCGCTGTTCCTGCTCGACGAAGTCGACAAGATGGGAATGGACTTCCGCGGTGACCCTGCCTCAGCGCTGCTGGAAGTGCTGGATCCCGAGCAGAACCACACGTTCGTCGATCACTACATCGAGGTCGACTACGACCTGTCCGACGTCATGTTCGTCGCGACGGCGAACACAATGAACATTCCGGCGCCGCTGCTGGACCGAATGGAAGTGATCCGCCTCTCGGGTTACACCGAGGACGAGAAGGTCAACATCGCGATCCGTTATCTGCTGCCCAAGCAGACCCGCAACCACGGTCTCAGCGAAGAAGAGTTCTCGATTTCGGAAAGCGCGATCCGTGATGTCATCCGCTACTACACGCGGGAGGCGGGTGTGCGGGCGCTCGAGCGGGAGATTTCCAAGATCTGCCGCAAGGTCGTGAAGTCGCTGCTTCTCAAGAAGCGCGAGAAGAGCATCCACGTCAATTCGCGCAATCTCGACAAGTATCTGGGTGTGCGGCGCTACATGTTCGGCATGGCCGAGAAGGAAAATCAGGTCGGCCAGGTCACGGGTCTTGCATGGACGGAAGTGGGCGGGGAACTGCTCACCATCGAAAGCGCAGTGATGCCGGGCAAGGGCAAGATGGTCACCACCGGCAAGCTGGGTGAGGTCATGCAGGAGTCCATCCAGGCAGCCATGACCGTCGTGCGCAGCCGCTCGCAGCGTCTGGGCATCCACGAGGATTTCTACCAGAAGAACGACATTCACATCCATCTGCCCGAAGGCGCCACGCCCAAGGACGGTCCCAGCGCGGGCATCGGCATCTGCACCGCGATGGTGTCGCTGCTGACCGGCATTCCGGTACGCGCGGATGTCGCGATGACGGGTGAGATCACCTTGCGTGGTGAGGTCCTGCCGATCGGCGGGCTCAAGGAAAAGCTGCTTGCCGCGCATCGTGGCGGGATCAAGCTGGTCCTCATTCCCCAGGAGAACGCGAAGGACCTCGCCGACATTCCGGACAACATCAAGAACCGGCTCGATATTCATCCGGTGAAGTGGATCGACCAGGTGCTGGAACTCGCACTCGAAAGGATGCCGACGCCCATTCAGTCGGACGCCGCGCAGACGATTCCCGCCATCGGCACCGCGCCGGTGGAGCCGAAGGACCAGGTCGCCGCAGTCAAGCACTGACGCAGTCTTCGATGCCCGACGGCCGATGTCTGGCTGTCGGGCACCGGACACGTCGTTCGCGAGAGTCGCTTTTCCCTCATCACACGCTTTCGCAGGTGTTTCCTTGACACGCTGATTTCACGCTTGCTATAAAACCCCGGCGCAGGGATCGTGCTCCGCTGACGGTGGGTTGCATTCGTCAGCCGCTGTTCGGTCCGAGAGACGCAGTCACAAGGGGGCGGAGGCCCGGTGGCATCGATGCCGGGACGAACACGCAGTGTGGTGCGACTCAAGGGGACGAGCGTGAACAAATCCGAGATGATCGAGGCCATCGCCAAGTCCGCAGACATTTCCAAGGCAGCGGCTGGTCGGGCTCTGGATGCGACGGTGGCGAGTATCAAGCTGTCGCTTCGAAAGGGGGGCAGTGTGACCCTCGTGGGGTTCGGTACTTTCTATGTGGCGAAGCGGGCTGCCCGCAGCGGTCGCAATCCTCAGACCGGGGCGGCAATCAAGATCAAGTCCGCCAAGGTTCCGAAATTTCGCCCTGGTAAGGCGCTGAGGGATGCGATAAACTAACGGGCTTACGTCGACGAGCTTTTTTTCTGAGGCTCGCCGGGGGTGCGGTGGGGTGCTTAGCTCAGTTGGTAGAGCGTCGCCTTTACACGGCGAATGTCGGGAGTTCGAGCCTCTCAGCACCCACCAAGACGGCGCACTGAGTTTTGCTTGGAGTGGTAGTTCAGTTGGTTAGAATACCGGCCTGTCACGCCGGGGGTCGCGGGTTCGAGTCCCGTCCACTCCGCCAATTCCGGGAAAGGCGAACTTAGGTTCGCCTTTTTCATTTCAGCAGTGCCGGGGCGGTTCGCTTCGGTCTGCGCGCGCCGCGGTCTTCCGCGGCGCCATTGTCAGAGCTCGCGGAACCGACATGTTCGATTGGGTCGACAAGCACAAGCGGTGGATTCAGATCGGGTTGCTCTTCTTGATCGTTCCGTCGTTCGCCTTCTTCGGGATCAATTACTACTTCGATGACGCTGGCGACGCCGGCGCGGTGGCCAAAGTCGCCGGCACGCGTATTTCTCCCGCCGAGTTCGACAACGCATTGCGCGAGCGTCAGGAAGAACTTCGCCAGATGATGAAGGACAAGGTCGATACCTCGATGCTGGACAGCAACGAGGTGCGCAACGCCGTCATCAATGGTCTCGTCGAGAAGCGGGCCTTGCTGGCCCACTCCCTGAACTCCGGCATGGCCGTGCCGGACGCCCAGGTCCAGAAGATCATCCGCGAGATCCCGTACTTCCAGGATCAGGCGACCGGCAAGTTCTCCCTCGCTCGCTACAACGAACTGCTGAAGAGCCAGGGTATGACCGCCGTCATGTTCGAGGAGCGAGTGCGGCAGGATCTGCGTATTGCGCAGACGCGCGGGTCCGTCGTGGATTCGACTGTTCTGGCCGACGCCGTGGTCACGAAGCTGGGCAAGATCCGGGAACAGACGCGAGTCGTCAGTCAGGTCATTTTCTCGCCGGAGAAAGCGGTCGGACGCGTGACGGTGACAGACGACGAGGTCCGCAAGCACTATGACGCGACCCAAAAGGACTTCCGCATTCCTGAGCGTGCCCGTGTCGAGTACATCGTGCTGGGCCCGGATTCTCTCGGTAAGGCAGTGGCGGTCAGCGATGACGAGATCCGCGAGTACTACGACAAGAACAAGTCGCAGTACTCCAAGCCCGAGGAGCGCAAGGCGAGCCACATCCTCATCTCGCTCGGCAAGGACGCCGACGCTGCCGCGAAAGACAAGGCGCGGAAGCAGGCCGAGGACCTGCTGGCGCAAGTGAAGGCCGCACCGAAGAGCTTCGAGGATCTGGCCCGCAAGTTCTCCCAGGACCCCGGTTCCGCGAAGTCTGGCGGTAGCCTCGGATTCTTTGCCCGCGGGGCGATGGTCAAGCCCTTCGACGAAGCGGTATTCGCCATGAAGGCGGGAGATCTGCAGGGGCCCGTCGAGACTCAGTACGGCTTCCACATCATTCGTCTCGACGAGATCAAGGCGGCGTCGGAGACTCCGATCGAGGAAGTGAAGGCCGCCATCGAAGAGCAACTTCGCAAGCCCAAGATCGGCAAGGCGTTCGCTGACATGGCCGAGAACTTCACGCAGACGGTCTACGAGCAGTCGGACAGCCTCAAGCCGGCCGCGGAAGCCTTCAAGCTCAAGATCGAGACCAGCGACTGGATCACGCGCGATGGTGGCGGTGACCCGCTCCTCGCTAAGCCGGCGATGCTCGCCAAGATCTTTTCCGAAGACGTCATCAAGAACAAGCGCAACACGGACGCCATCGAGGTCGAGTCCGGCAAACTAGTCGCTGCTCGTGTGATCGAGCACCGCGAGGCCAGTGTGCTGCCCTTCGAGGACGTGAAGTCCGATATCGCGAAGCGCCTGCAGCTTGTGAAAGCCGCGAAGCAGATGGAAACGGACGGCCGCGCCGCTTTGGAGAAGGCTCGCAAGGGCGATGAAGCCGGGCTGGACTGGTCGGCGCCTGTGGAACTGTCCCTGCAGCGCCCCGGAACGCTTGTGGCGGAGGCTGCTCGCGACGTCTTCGCCGCAGACCCCGCAAAGCTTCCGGCATTCGTCGGCGTTCAGGACGCCAACGGTCGCTACCTGCTCTACAAGATCACCAAGGTAGTGGAGGCGCCCGATCTGCCTCCCGAGGAAAAGAAGGCATTGGCCAAGCAGATCGCCCAGGTGGCGGCCCAGCAGCAATGGGATGCCTACTTGCAGGCCATCAAGGCTTCGGCCGGTGTTTCGATCGATACAACCAAGATCGAACGCAAAGCGCAGCAGTAGCCTGCAACGGAAGGCGGCCTTCACGGCCGCACTCCGCTCACCACAGGAGGACGCTTGGTCCTCCCTGACGTTTAGCCGAGACTCAAGCCGCTGGTGGTGTTGAAGCCGGCATCCACATAGAGAATCTCTCCGGTGATGCCGCTCGCCAGCGGACTCAGCAGGAACGCTGCCGCATTGCCGACTTCATCGATCGTGACGTTGCGGCGCAGCGGCGCAGCCTGCTCGTTGGCCGAAAGGATCTTGCTGAAATTGCCGATGCCCGCCGCCGCTAGCGTCTTGATGGGGCCGGCAGAAATCGCATTAACCCGCACGCCGTTCGGCCCCAGGCTTTGCGCCATGTAACGGACGTTCGCCTCCAGGCTAGCCTTGGCGAGGCCCATCACGTTGTAGTTGGGCAGCGAGCGCTCCGCGCCCAGGTACGAGAGCGTGATCAGCGCGGCGTCCCGACCCTGCATCAGCGGCCTCGCGGCCTTGGCGAGCGCCGCGAAGCTGTATGAGCTGACGTCGTGAGCGATGGCGAATGCCTCGCGCGAGATGGCATCGAGGAAGTCTCCTGCCAGCGCTTCCCGCGGGGCGAAGGCGATCGAGTGCACGAGCCCGTCCAGGCTGTCCCACTGTGCCGAGAGCGACTGGAACAGCGCATCGATCTCCTCGTCCCGCGCGACATCGCAAGGGAAGACCAGGGTGGAATCGAACTCCCTGGCGAGGTCGCGTACGCGATCCTCCACCCGTTCGCCCTGATAGGTGAACGCGAGCTCGGCACCTTCCCGGCGACAGGCCTTGGCAATGCCATAGGCAATCGACCGGTTGCTGAGCAGCCCGGTAACCAGTATTCGACGACCTGCCAGAAATCCCATGTGATGCTTTCCTCGACGATGACTGTGGGTATTATATCGGCGGACCTCCGATTGCCCACGGATATGGCGCACGCCCGCGCGCCGAGGCTTGCGTAACCCTATTCCATGCGAATGCTCCATGCCGTGCTGGTCGTGCCGCTCCTGGCGTTCGTCGCGGGTTGCGGTGACCCCTGGAACAATCCCTACCCGCGCGGGCAGGCGAGCGAGAACGTTCTCTACGCGGGCTTCAACGAGCGCCCCAAGCATCTCGATCCGGTCCAGTCGTACAGCTCGAACGAGATAACGTTCACCGCGCAGATCTACACCCCGCCGCTTCAGTACCACTACCTGGAGCGCCCGCACACGCTGATTCCTTTCGCCGCGGAAGCCGTCCCGGTCGGCGTCGCCCTTGATGCCCAGGGCAACGCGTTGCCGCCCGACGCGCCACAGGCGCAGGCCGCGTTCACCGTTTACGACATCCGGATTCGCCGCGGTCTGAAGTACCAGCCGCATCCGGCCTTCGCATTGAAACAGACCGGTGAACAGCGCTATGTGGGTCTGACGGAGAAGGATGTCGAGGACATCCATGCCCTCGGCGATTTTCCGGAGACAGGGTCGCGGGAGGTCACGGCCGAGGACTTTGCGTACCAGATCAAGCGGCTCGCCCACCCCCGCCTGCATTCGCCGATCCTGGGGTTGATGGCGGACTACATTGTCGGATTGAAGGAACTCGCCAAGTCGCTTCGTGAGCAGAACGAGGCCATGGTCAAGGCCGGGCACAAGGACGACTGGATCGATCTGCGGGCGGCCAGGCTCGATGGCGTGGAGGTGATCGACCGGTACACGTTGCGCATCCGTTTGCGCGGCAGCTATCCGCAGTTCGTCTACTGGCTCGCGATGCCGTTCTTCGCGCCGATTCCCTACGAAGCGGACCGCTTCTACTCACAGGCGGTGCTCGCCCCACGCAACATTTCGCTGGACACCTACCCGGTCGGGTCCGGTCCGTACATGCTCACCCGCAACGACCCGAATCGCCAGATGGTGCTGGAGCGGAATCCCAACTACTTCGGGGAGCGATATCCGGAATCCGGCGAACCTGCCGACCGCGCGGCAGGCCTCCTGCGGGACGCGGGCAAGCCGCTGCCCTTCATCGAAAAAGTGATATACAGCCTCGAGAAGGAGAGCATTCCTTATTGGAACAAGTTCCTGCAGGGCTACTTCGATGCGTCCGGAATCAGTTCTGATGCGTTCGATCAGGCCGTGAGGACCAGCGGATCCGGAGACGTCGCCCTGACAGACGAGATGATCGAGCGCGGCATCACGCTGAAGACGGCCGTGGCGCCCTCGACGTTCTACATGGGCTTCAACATGCTCGACACCGTCATCGGGGGATCGTCGGATAGAACGCGCAAGCTCCGCCAGGCCATCGCCATCGCAGTGGACTACGAGGAGTACATCGCGATCTTCGCGAACGGCCGGGGAATTGCGGCGCAAGGGCCCCTTCCGCCCGGGATCTTCGGGTACCGCGAGGGGCAGCCAGGCATGAATCCCGTGGTCTACGACTGGGTCGACGGCGTACCGAAACGCAAGCCTCTCTCGGAGGCGAAACGACTCCTCGCGGAGGCCGGCTATCCCGGCGGCGCGGACGAAAAAACCGGCTCACCCCTCGTGCTCTATCTCGACGCCACGGCCCGCGGCCCCGACGACAAGGCGCGACTCGACTGGCTGCGCAAGCAGTTCGCCAAGCTCAACGTCGACCTCGTGGTCCGCTCGACGGACTACAACCGTTTCCAGGAGAAGATCCGCAAGGGGAACGCCCAGGTGTTCTACTGGGGCTGGAATGCGGACTATCCCGATCCCGAGAACTTCCTGTTTCTGCTTCATGGGCCGCAGAGCAAGGTGAAGGCCCAGGGCGAGAATGCCGCCAACTATGCGGATGCCGAGTACGACCGCCTGTTCGAGGAAATGAAGAACATGGCCAATGGCCCGCGGCGTCAGGAAATCATCGATCGCATGACGCGCATCGTGCAGCGCGATGTCCCGTGGTTATGGGGCATGCACCCCAAGGAATACAGCCTCGCGCACGGCTGGGTCCACAACCGCAAGCCGAATCAGATCGCCCACAACCTGCTCAAGTATCAGCGCATCGATCCGGTGGCGCGGGCGGGTCGCCGCCAGGCCTGGAACTCGCCGTCCCCCTGGCCGGCAGCAGGGGTCGCTGCGGCTTGTGTCGCGCTCGTGTTTCCGGCCGTGGCGCTTTACCGTCGTCGCGAGCGGCGCTCCGCCCGCTGGGATCTCGGACGGGGCTGACCATGGGCGGATACCTTCTCAGACGGCTGCTGTACGCGATCCCGATCCTGCTGGGCGTCAACATTCTGACGTTCTCGCTCTTCTTCGTGGTGAACACCCCCGACGACATGGCGCGCATGCAGCTCGGCGTGAAGCGAGTCACGCCCGAGGCCATCGAACAGTGGAAGCGTGAACGCGAGTACGACCGTCCTCTGTTGCTCAACACTCAGGCGGAAGGGGCGGCACGCCTGACGGACACGATCTTCTTCAAGCACTCCCTCAGTCTCTTCAGCTTCGACTTCGGTCGCTCCGAGTCGGACGGGCGGGATATCGCCCACGAGATCCGCAAGCGAATGGTACCGAGCCTGTCGGTCGCGGTACCGGTCTTCGTGGTGGGCCTCGCGTTCTACGTGAGCTTCGCGCTGATGCTCGTGTTCTTCCGGGGTACGTCGATCGACACATCGGGCGTCGTGCTGTGCGTGGCCGCGATGTCGATCTCGGGCATGTTCTACATCATCGGCGGCCAGTATCTCGTCGGCAAGCTCTGGCACTGGACACCCATCTCCGGATTCGGCCAGGGGCCGGATGCCTGGCGTTTTCTGTTGCTGCCCATCCTCGTGGCGCTCGTGTCCTCGCTCGGCGAGGACAGCCGGCTCTTCCGCAGCTTCTTCCTCGAGGAGATCCACAAGGACTATGTGCGCACGGCGCGCGCCAAGGGTCTGGGCGAGTCACGGATCCTTTTTCATCATGTGCTGCGCAACGCGCTCATCCCGATCCTCACGGGCGCAGTGGTGGTGATCCCGCGCCTGTTCCTCGGCAGCCTCATCCTCGAGTCCTTCTTCGGTATTCCGGGCCTGGGCAGCTACACCATCGACGCGATCAACTCGCAGGACTTCGCCGTCGTCCGCACGATGGTGTTCCTCGGCTCGCTCCTCTACATCGTGGGGCTCATCCTGACCGACCTTTCGTACACGCTGGTGGACCCGCGCGTGAGGCTGCAATGAATCTGCCCTTCCAGCCGGTGGTTCTGTGGACGGACGGGCTGCTGTTCCTGCTCGTGGCAGTCGTGCTCGGCTTCGTTCGGTGGAGCCGCCACGAAGAGCATCTGCGGGCGCCCTGGCGCAAGGTGGCGCGCTCGCGCGGCGGGATGATCGCCGTCACCGTCCTCGTGCTCTATGCCGGCGTCGCGCTCCTCGATTCGCTCCACTATCGGCGGGCCCTGCCGACGGACAAGCCCGGCGCCGAGGTCACATACGCTCCGGAAGTGCTTTCGGTCCTGGATACGTTCGCGCGTCCGCTGCGTGACGGATCGGAACGTACCTTCTCGGCGCCGTTCGCCGCGACTGCCTTCGTGAAGGAAACGATCACGCGGGCAGACGGTACCCAGGTGCGAGACTTCCCGCGGCTCCGCTACGGCGGAAGACTTCTCGAGAACCCGGATGTCGAGCGGGTGCCGGACATCGCGCGGCGCGCGCTGGGCGGTCTGGCCGCAGGCGTGCTGCTGTGGGTGACGCTTGCCGGACTCGTCACCGGCTACGTGGCCCATCGCAGCGGCGAGACTTTCGCGGAAGTGTCCGCGGCCGCCTGGCGTGGCGAACACGCGCTGCCGTTGCGGGCGATACTGCTGACGCTCGGTGGGGCCTGTGCAGTCATCGTGCCGTTGCTCGTGCTGTCCGCCCACTACCACGTGCTCGGGACCGACAAGGTGGGGCAGGACGTCTTCTACCTTACGCTGAAGAGCATCCGCACCGGGCTCGTCATCGGCACGATCACGACGCTCGTGATGCTGCCCTTCGCGCTCGCGCTGGGCATCATGGCCGGCTATTTCGGCGGGTGGGTCGACGACGTGATCCAGTATCTCTACACCACGCTGAGTTCCATACCCGGCGTGCTGCTCATCGCCGCTTCCGTGCTGATGATGCAGGTCTACATGGACACGCACGCGGACACCTTCGATTCGATCACGCGCCGTGCCGATTTCCGGCTCATGTTCCTGTGCGTGATTCTCGGTGTGACGAGCTGGACGGGGCTGTGCCGGCTTCTGCGCGGCGAGACGCTCAAGCTGCGCGAGCTCGATTACGTCCAGGCGGCGCGCGCTTTCGGAGTGAGTCCGTGGCGGATCATGCTTCGCCACGTCCTTCCCAATGTCCTGCATCTCGTCATCATCACGACCGTGCTCGGATTCAGCGCGCTCGTTCTCGCCGAGGCCGTGTTGTCTTATGTCGGCGTGGGTGTCGACCCCGCCATGAACAGCTTCGGCACGATGATCAACGCCGCCCGTCTCGAGATGGCCCGGGAGCCGATCGTGTGGTGGTCCCTGTTTTCGGCCTTCGTGTTCATGTTCGTGCTCGTGCTGTGCGCCAATCTGTTCGCCGATGCGGTGCGCGATGCGCTCGATCCGAGAATGCGGGAGCAGGTGTCTCCGGCGGCCGCTCTGCGGCGCGCCCGGGCGCTGGCTGCTTCCACGAGGAGCGTGGCATGAGTGGCGAACCGCTGCTGAGCGTCGACGGGCTCTCCACGTGGATCGGCGCCGGAGACGATGTCGTGCGGGCCGTGGATCAGGTTTCCTTCGAAATCCGGAAAGGCGAAACCTTCGCGCTCGTCGGCGAATCCGGGTGCGGCAAGTCGATGACCGCGCTTTCCATCATGCGCCTGTTGCCGGACGGGGCGGGGATCGTGGGCGGTGGCGTGCACTTCGGCGGCCGGGACCTCGCGAGTCTCCCCGAGCGCGAGATGCGGGAAGTGAGGGGGCGCCGGATCGCGATGATCTTCCAGGAACCGGCGACGAGTCTGAATCCGGTGCTTCCCGTAGGCCGGCAAGTGGAGGAGGTTCTGGTCCGCCACGCTGGCTTGCGGGGAGGTGCGGCGCGAGCCCGGGTTCAGGAGTTGTTCGAATCCGTCGGCATTCCGGATGCGGTGCGGCGGCTGGATGAATATCCGTTTCAGTTGTCCGGCGGTCTGCGTCAGCGCGTGATGATCGCCATCGCGCTCGCCTGCGAGCCGGATCTGCTCATCGCGGACGAACCGACGACCGCGCTCGACGTGACGATCCAGGCCCAGGTGCTCGACCTGCTCGCCGAACTGCAGCGCCGCACCGGCATGGCGATGCTGCTCATCACCCATGATCTCGCGGTCGTGGCGCAGATGTCTGCCCGCGTCGCCGTCATGTACGCGGGGCAGATCGTCGAATCGGCGCGCACGCGGCGTTTTCTCGACAAGCCCGGTCATCCCTATGCACGCATGCTGCTTCGGGCGTTGCCGGGCACGGACGCGCGCAGCGGGCGGCTCGCCAGTATCCCGGGCGCCATACCGGATCTCCGACAGACCTTCGCCGGTTGTCGTTTCGCGCCTCGCTGCGATCGCGTGGTCGAGGCATGCCGCCAGTCGACGCAGACCCTCGGCGCGGTGGGCGACGGTTGGGAGGTGCGGTGCAGCCGGGTCGAGGCAGCGACGGTGGGTCAGGGCGCGTCTCCTGCGATGCCCGCCGCTCCGGCGACGTCGCGATCGACGGGCGGACGGCAATCAGCCGCTCCGCTGCTGGATGTCCAGGGTCTTCAGGTCCACTTCCCGGTGAAGCGCGGGCTGTTGCGGCGGACCGCCGCCATGGTCCGCGCGGTGGATGGCGTGGACCTTCGCCTCGAGGCGGGCACCACGGTCGCGCTCGTCGGCGAATCCGGCTGCGGGAAGACGACCGTCGGAAAGAGCATCGTGCAGCTGATCCGCCCGACCGCCGGGCGGGTGGTGTTTGCCGGCACCGATCTCTGCGGACTCGACGAGCAGAGGCTCGCGCGTCTGCGCAAGGGATTCCAGATGGTGTTCCAGGATCCGTTCTCGTCGTTGGATCCGCGCATGCGCGTCAACGAGATTCTGGAGGAGGGCATGGTCGCGCTCTGCCCGGAAATCGGTGCCATCGAGCGTTCGCGGAGGATCGATTCGCTGCTGGAGCGCGTGGGACTCGGCGTGGCGGCGAAAGGCCGGTATCCGCACGAGTTTTCCGGGGGGCAGCGACAGCGGATCGCCATCGCACGGGCACTTGCCGTGGAGCCGAAGGTCCTCGTGTGCGATGAACCGACTTCAGCCCTGGACGTCTCGGTTCAGGCTCAGATCCTGAACCTGCTGAAGGACATTCAGGAAGAGATGGGGCTCGCCTACCTCTTCATCACGCACAACCTGTCGGTGGTCGAGTATCTCGCGGACGAGGTGGCGGTGATGTACCTGGGGCGCATCGTGGAGCAGGGTACCGCGCGCGAGGTGTTGTCGTCGCCGGTCCATCCATACACGCAGGCCCTGCTGGCTGCCGTGCCGAGAATCAATTCCTCAGCCAGTCGCCAGGGCAGGCTCGCGGGAGATCCGCCGTCTCCTACTGCGCCGCCCGTGGGTTGTCATTTTCAGCCGCGCTGCCCGCACGCCACGGACACGTGCCGGCGGGACTACCCGGCGTCAAGGCAGGTGTCGTCGACGCACAGCGTGCACTGCATCCTCGACCGCCCGCGAAGCGCCGGCTGAGCCGCTCGAACTTCTCCGGAAGTACTCCCGCGCTCTAGCGGAGGACGCGGCGACGAAGCCGCCCGGACTCAGCGGCGCTGGGCGAGTTGCTGTCGCTTGGTGGTCGCCGCGAGAGGCTTGCGGGATTCGCTACGTTCCCGCCCTTTCGCCACCTTGGGGGAGGCGGAAGAGCGTGATGGTGACTTTTGCGCCAGCGTCGCGCGGCCAGGTTTGCCCGTGGCTTTCGCGGCGTGCCGGGCGGAGACACTGCGCGGTTGCAGGGCGATCCGCTGCCCCAGGCGCACGCGCTCCTGTCGCAGACCGTTCCAGGCCATCAGTTCCTTGACGGACACCCCGTAGCGCGAAGCGATGTTGTGAAGCGTATCGCCGCGACCGACGCGATGCACGCCCCGGCGTTCCGGCAGCAGTTCGGGCGGGCTGAACGCCGCCATGTCGAGCGACGTGGATCGGCTGCCCGATCCCGGGACGAGCAGGGTGGACCCGGCCTTGAGACGACCATTCTTCGCGACGCCGTTCACCTGCTGCAACAGGCTCACGGTGGTGCCGAACCGCCGGGCGATGGCCTCGAGGCGCTCGGGACGGTCCACCCGATAGGTCTGCCAGTTGAGCAGGCGGCCTTCGGATGCCTTGAGATTCTCGGCGAACTCATCGGCCTTGTCGGCCGGCAGGAGCAGAGAATCGCCCTGGGTCGGCGTGATGACCGGACGGTTGAATGCCGGATTGAGCGACTTCAATTCTTCGACCGGCACGCCGGCCAGCTGGGCAGCGCGCTGGAAGTCCATGTGCCCGGGGGCCGCCACGCGGATGAAGTACGGCTCGTTCGGAAGGTCGTCCAGTGCAAGGCCGAACTTCTCCGGCTCGGCGACGATGTTCTTCACCGCGAGGAGTTTCGGAACGTAGTTGCGGGTTTCGGCGGGCATCCGCAGGCTGTTGTAGTCGGACGGGAGACCGACACGCTGATTGCGCTCGATCGCGCGCGCCACCGCGCCTTCGCCCCAGTTGTAAGCGGCAAGAGCGAGATGCCAGTCGCCGAAATCACCATAGAGCTTCTGAAGGTAGTCGAGCGCAGCACGCGTGGCGGCGAGCACGTCGCGACGGCCGTCGTACCACCAGTTCTGCTGCAGACCGTAGTGCCGACCGGTCGTCGGAATGAACTGCCACATGCCGGCCGCGTGGGCCTTGGAGTAGGCCGCGGGGTTGTAGGCGCTCTCGATCATGGGCAGCAGCGCAATCTCCAGCGGCATGCCCCGCTTTTCCACCTCCTCGACGACGAAGTGGAGGTAGCGCTTGCCGCGGGACATGATCCGCTTGAGGTAGTCCGGCCGTGCGGCGTAGTAATCCTCGTATCGCGAGACCAGCGGCGAGTCGAGCGTATCCATGCGGAAGCCGGCTCTCACGCGCGTCCACAGGTTTGCGTGACGGGCCGGATCGTGAACGCCATCGCCGGAGAATTCATCGGGGAACACCGGCGCGAGTTCCTCCGACCCGGTGGGTGGCATGACGGCGGAAGGCGCCTCGGCAACCGGATCGAGACGCGCCGCGGGACTGGCCGCCACGGTCTGGGGGACGTTCGGGGTGGGCGGAATCGGGAGAGCCGCAAGGTCGGCCGCGTCCTTCGACGGCGAAGAACGGCCACTGCCCGAGATCGGCGTGCGTGCGGCACCGGGGATGTCGTTTGCCCCCGACGGTGCCTGAGCAACGACGACCGGGAGTTCACGCTCCGCCGAGTACGAACCGGAGACCGGGGCAGCAGGCTTCTGCTGCGTGGACTTCTCTGCTGTCCACGGTGCCGGTCCGGAAACCGGCGCGCGTCGGGCAGGCAGCGTGGTGTCGGCCTCCGCAGGAATGCGGGCCGCAACGGGTTCCATGGCGTGGCCAGGCGGACGCTCGACACCCGCGGCCGGGGGAATCTCGGCGGGAGCGAATGCATGAACGCCCGGGGCGGACGCGGACGGCGCCGTGGGTGACGACACTCCGGCGGGAGAACTGGCGGCCTTGCGGACGGTGTGATCGGGGCCGCCATGGACGGCACATGCCTGATTCACGACGCCGATGACCACCCCGGCCACCAGCAACTTCGTGGAATTGCGGACCATTTGATAGCCTTGTTTCAGAGCTTCAATAATCCTATTGAGGTCATTGATTTTCGTCAACAATTTTCATCTCCTCAATGGTCTGCATGGCCCCGGGGAGCAACCTGAGAAACAACGGTTCGCCCTTGCAGGACTTGAGTGAATTCGTCGCGGGCCCCCGCGGGGCGGGGAGAAAGCCGGATTCGCGGAAAGGAGCAAACATCGCTCCCGTACCTCGGGCGCGGGAAGGGGCAGGCTATACTTCGGCCCATATCGCGGCGCTTCGTTCCCTGACTCAACCGCCGCCGGCCGTTCCCGTTGACAACCGCATTGTCCTCCTTCGAGGCGTGTCCCGTGCACCCCAGTTTCGCCCCACCCGAGCCCAGGCCCCCGACCGTATCGCTTTCCGGATGGTTCGACTCACCGCTCGGGCAGTACCTTCTCCAGCGGGAGTTCGCTTTCTTCGATGCCGAGGTGGTGGATGCCTTCGGGTTCCACGCCCTGCAGTTCGGGCTGCCGGATCTCGATTTCCTGCGCCTGAACCGCATGTCCCATCGCGCCACCATCGGCTGCGAGCCCGGCTCGGTCGTCCGGGCCGACTTCTGCGAAGTGCCGATCGCCACTGCGAGCGTCGATTTGGTCGTCCTGCCTCACACCCTCGAATTCAGCCAGAATCCCCATCAGGTGCTGCGTGAGGTCCAGCGGATCCTCGTCCCCGAAGGTCACATCGTCATTTCCGGATTCAACCCGTGGAGTCTCTGGGGCGCAGCGCGCTGGCTGCCCAAGGATGCGCAACTGCCGCCCTGGTGTGGCCAGTTCATCAGCCTGCCCCGCATCAAGGACTGGCTGGCTCTGCTCGGGTTCGAACTCGCGGCGGGCCGGATGGGGGCCTACGTGCCGCCCTGCCGCGGGGAGACTTGGCTGCATCGACTGCGTTTTCTGGAACTGGCGGGTGATCGCTGGTGGCCGTTCGCAGGCGGTGTGTACTTCCTGCACGCGATCAAGCGCATTCCGGGCGCCCGCCTCATCACGCCCAAGTGGCGCATGAGCGTCGCCCGGAAGAAGGCGCTCGCCGTCGTGCCGCAGAACGTCTCCCATGTTCGCGATATCTCGTGCCACAGCCGCCGGCCGTCCGACGGGGAGCCCGAGCTGTGACGGGTGTCGTCGACATGTACACCGACGGGGCATGCAAGGGTAATCCCGGGGTCGGGGGATGGGGGGTTCTACTTCGGGCTGGCGACACCGAGAAGGAACTATTCGGCGGCGAGCGGCTCACCACCAACAATCGGATGGAACTGCTGGCCGTGATCGAGGGCCTGTCTGCCCTGTCCCGGCCGGCGCAGGTCCGGGTGCATACCGATTCGCAGTACGTCCAGAAGGGCATCAGCGAATGGATCGCCTCGTGGAAGCGACGGGGCTGGCGCACAGCGGACAACAAACCGGTCAAGAACCAGGATCTCTGGACTCGCCTCGATGCCATCGCCGCCACCCACAAGATCGAATGGGTCTGGGTGAAGGGTCACGCCGGACACGAAGGCAACGAGCGCGCGGACAGCCTCGCCAATCGCGGCGTGCAGTCAGTCACGGGCTGAACCGACAACCAGGCACTGCCATGCGTCAGATCATTCTCGATACTGAAACCACGGGTCTCGACCCGCAACTCGGTCACCGGGTGGTGGAACTCGCCTGTGTCGAGATCTTCAATCGCCGGATAACCGATCGCGCGTTCCACCGCTACCTGAATCCCGATCGCGCGAGCGATCCCGGCGCCCTCGAGGTTCACGGTCTGACGGAGGACTTTCTCCGCGACAAGCCGCGCTTCCCCGATATCGTGGACGAGTTCCTGGAATTCGTCGCGGGAGCGGAACTCGTGATTCACAACGCGGCGTTCGACGTGTCATTTCTCGATGCGGAACTCGCCCGCGCAGGCCGGCCTAACATCGCGCGGAGCGTTCCGTCCGTCCTCGACACGCTGCGCCTTGCGCGGCAGCTGCATCCCGGCAAGCGCAACAGTCTCGACGCGCTGTGCGAGCGCTATGCCGTAGACAATTCCCACCGGACGCTGCACGGCGCCCTGCTCGATTCACGCCTGCTCGGTGAGGTGTATCTCGCGATGACCCGGGGCCAGGAGAGCCTCGTGATCGAGGAATCCGAATCGGCCTCCGGACCGCGGACCCAGGTCTTGGCGACCGATGCTCGCGACCTCGTGCTGCAGCCCGCCGATGCGGAGGAGGTCCAAGCCCATCGCGATTACCTCGCCCAGCTGGACAAATCGGTCAAGGGCTCCTGCGTCTGGAATTCTCTGGCTACTGCGCCGTCTGCCGCATGATGCCGGTGCGTCGGCTATTTGGCCTGCTGTTCGTGGCCGCGGCACTTGTCGTTGCGGGCTGCGGTACCCCTGAGCGTGCGAAGGTGCCCGATACCGTCTCGTTCGCTCGCGAATGCGAGCAGCGTGTGCCCGAGGGAAAGGTGAGCGTGCATACGGTGCCTGTTCGCCCGAGGCTGGACGAGTCGCACTCGTACCAGGAGCTCACGCGAATGGCGGGGGAGGACGGCCGCCGCTGGGTGCTGGGCCTGACCCGACCTACGCTCCGCGTCGAGGCCCGCTGGGGGTTCACGGGGATCAGCGATCGTCGCACCGGCCGGGCCTGCGTGCGCCCCTCGCTCGAGATGACTCTGCGCTACGAACCGGTTCTCGTGTACATCGGTCGCGAGTTCGTGGCGGACCGTTGCGCCTACGACTTCATCCGTACCCACGAACAGCGGCATGTCGACGTGCATGTGCGCCGGTTGCAGGAAGTGGCCTTGCAGCTGGAAGGCGATCTGCGCCTGCGTCTGGCCGGCGTCACACACCTCGGGCCGCGCGACGAACTGGAAAGCAAGCTGAAGGCGGAAGTGAAGGACTACTGGATTCCGCGGGCCGAAGCGGCGTTGCAGGACGTCAAACGCCAGCATGCGGCGATCGATACCCCTGAGGAGTACTCGCGGTCCCGCAGCGTGTGCGGCGGGAGCATCGCGCGATTCCTGCCCAGGCACGCCCAAGGCAACTGAAGGTCACACGGCCCCGCTCAGAACACCTGCCGCTGCAACCGTGCCTGGTGAAGAATGGTGGTGGCGAGTTCTTCGATCGAGCTGTTGGTCGCGTCTAGGAACGGGATGCCTTCCTGGCGCATGAGCAGTTCCGCCCGATCGATTTCGTACTGGCAGTTGTCGATCTGTGCGTAGTTGCTGTTCGGGCGCCGTTCGTTGCGGATCTGCGCCAGCCGATCCGCCTGGATCGTGAGCCCGAAGAGCTTGCGGCGGAACTTCTGCAGCCGTGCGGGGAGCTTCATGTCCCGGAAGTCCTCGGGGATCAGCGGATAGTTGGCGGCCCGGATGCCGTACTGGAGCCCGAGATACAGGCAGGTGGGAGTCTTGCCGCATCGGGAGACGCCGACCAGCACGATGTCGGCATGCACGAGCTCCTTGGTGGAGACTCCATCATCGTGGGACAGCACGAAGTTCACGGCCTCGATGCGCGAGTGGTACTCGTCGACATTGCGGACCCGGTGCGCCCGGCCGATCTCCTGGGTGTGGTCCACGCCCAGTTCCTTCTCCATCGGCAGGATGAAGACCTGAAAGCAGTCGAGGTACAGCGCCTCAGCGGTGGCGATGATGGAGCGCAGTTCGGGATCCACCAGCGTGCTGAAGACCAGGGGCCGCTGGCCGTCCTCCGTTCCCGCCAGGTTGATCTGCCGGACAGCCTCGCGAGCCCGGTCCGGCGAGTCGACGAACGGCAGCGTCACTTCCTTGAAGGGAATACCCTCGAACTGCGACAGCAGGCTGTGACCCAGCATCTCGGCCGTGATGCCGGTGCGGTCTGAGACGAAGAAGGCTCTTCTCGGGCGGGAATCGGGCATGACGGGCGCGTGGTCGTATCGGTGTCGTGGAGAGGTTATGCTGCGGTGCAAAATCCTATCCGGTAACATAGCATTTTTTTTGCATCCGCCTTGCGGATCGTCTCAGGGAGAACCACTACATGTCCGCCAGCCGTCCTTACGCCATCGCCTTCGAGCATCTGCGCATGACCGATGTGGAGAAGGTCGGAGGGAAGAACGCCTCGCTGGGCGAGATGATCAGCCAGCTCTCGTCCGTGGGCGTCCGCGTCCCGGGCGGTTTTGCGACGACGGCTGACGCTTTCCGGGACTTCCTGACTGAAACGGGGCTCACCGCCCGCATCGAGGAGGCTCTGGTCGGGCTGGATGTGGACGACGTCGCGACGCTCGCGCTCGTCGGCAAGAAGATCCGGACCTGGATCGCCGAGGCCCCGCTGCCCACGCGGTTGCTCGCCGAGATCGAAAGTCACTACCGCAAGCTGTCCGAAACCGGCGACGCCACCGTCGCAGTGCGGTCTTCGGCGACGGCCGAAGACCTGCCCGATGCCTCCTTCGCCGGCCAGCAGGAAACCTTCCTGAACATCCGGGGCATCGAACACGTGGTCGATGCCGTCCGCCACACCTTCGCGTCCCTCTACAACGACCGGGCGATCGCCTATCGGGTCCACAAGGGCTTCGAGCATGGCAACGTCGCGCTGTCGTGCGGCATCCAGCGCATGGTCCGCAGCGATCTCGGCGCGAGCGGCGTGCTGTTCACCATCGATACGGAATCCGGGTTCGATCAGGTCGTGTTCATCACGGCGTCCTACGGGCTGGGCGAGACCGTCGTGCAGGGCGCGGTGAATCCTGACGAGTTCTACGTCTGGAAGAAAGGCCTCGAAATGGGCAAGCCGGCCGTGCTGCGCCGTGCCCTCGGCGCCAAGGCGATCAAGATGATCTTCGGCGAGTCGGCGCAGGCCGGCAAATCGGTCATTACGGTGCCCGTGCCGGAAGCGGATCGTCGCCGTTATGCAATCACCGACAGCGAAGTCATGGAACTCGCCCGCTATGCGACCATCATCGAGCGCCACTACGGCCGCCCGATGGACATCGAGTGGGGTCGTGACGGCGATGACGGGCGGCTGTACATCCTGCAGGCGCGCCCGGAGACTGTGAAGTCCAACGCCCGCCATGACTCGCAGCAGACTTTTCGCCTAAAGACCCGTTCCGAGATCCTCGTGTCCGGCCGTGCCATCGGCAACCGCGCCGGCATCGGTGTGGTCCGGCTGATTCGCGATCCGGAGGAAATGCACCGCGTGCAGCCCGGGGACGTGCTGGTCACCGACATGACCGACCCGGACTGGGAGCCCGTGATGAAGCGTGCGGCGGCGATCGTTACCAACCGGGGCGGACGGACCTGCCACGCCGCAATCATTGCGCGCGAACTCGGGATTCCTGCAGTCGTCGGTTGCAACGACGCCACCAAGGTTCTCAAGGACGGCATGGAGGTCACCGTGTCGTGCACAGAAGGCGACACGGGCTTCGTGTACCGCGGCCGCCTGGAGGTGGAAGTCACGGACCTCTCCGTGCAGACGCTGCCCGAGCCGCCGGTCAAGATCTACATGAACGTGGGCAACCCGGAACTCGCCTTCGAGTTCTCGCGCCTGCCCAATTCCGGGGTCGGGCTCGCCCGTCTCGAGTTCATCATCGCCCGCATGATCGGTGTGCACCCGAAGGCCATCCTGGCGTACCCGGACATCCCGGTCGACGTGCGCAATGTCATTGAATCTCACGCGGCCGCCTATGGTGACCCTGTCTCCTTCTACGTCGAGAAGCTGACCGAGGGCATCGCCACCCTGGCGGCGGCCTTCTACCCGAAGCCTGTCATCGTGCGCCTGTCCGACTTCAAGTCGAACGAGTATTCCAGTCTGGTGGGCGGCAAGCGCTACGAGCCCGAGGAAGAGAATCCGATGCTCGGATTCCGCGGCGCCTCCCGCTACATTTCTTCCAGCTTCCGCGACTGTTTCGAACTCGAGTGCCGGGCGCTGCGCAAGGTGCGCGACGAGATGGGGCTCACAAACGTCGAGATCATGGTGCCCTTTGTCCGCAACGTGGAGGAGGGGCGCCGGGTGGTGTCGCTGCTCGCCGACAACGGCCTCAAGCGCGGCGTGAACGGGCTCAAGGTGGTGATGATGTGCGAGATCCCCTCGAATGCTCTGCTGGCTGAGCAGTTCCTCCAGCATTTCGACGGGTTCTCCATTGGCTCCAACGACCTCACGCAGCTCACGCTTGGCCTCGACCGGGACTCCGGCATCGTGGCCGATTCCTTCGACGAGCGTGATCCCGCCGTGAAGATGCTGCTGCGCATGGCGATCCAGGCGTGCCGCAAGCACGGCAAGTACGTGGGCATCTGCGGCCAGGGGCCCTCGGACCACCCGGACCTCGCCCAGTGGCTGGTGGAGCAGGGCATCGACACCATTTCGCTCAATCCGGACACGGTCGTCGACACCTGGCTGTTCCTCGCGAACGCGCCCAAGCGTTCCGAGACGGTTCCCGCCTGAAAACCGCATACGGAAGGGGGCGCGGAGGTTTCGGCCGCCCCCCCTTTTGGATTATCATCGGGGTTGCCATCACAGTGAGCCTCGCATGACCCAGTACATCTTTGTCACAGGTGGTGTGGTCTCCTCCCTGGGCAAAGGTATCGCCGCCGCATCCCTTGCCGCCATTCTCGAATCGCGCGGCATACGGGTCACCCTCCTCAAGCTCGATCCGTACATCAACGTCGATCCGGGCACCATGAGCCCGTTCCAGCACGGGGAGGTATTCGTCACCGACGATGGCGCGGAAACGGACCTGGACCTGGGCCACTACGAACGCTTCGTGCGCGCCCGCATGGGCAAGCGCAACAACTTCACCACCGGCCAGATCTACGAGAGCGTCATCAAGAAGGAACGGCGCGGGGATTATCTTGGCGGCACGGTCCAGGTGATCCCGCATATCACCGACGAGATCAAGCACCACATCCGCCTCGGGGCCGGCGACGCCGACGTTGCCATCGTCGAAATCGGCGGCACGGTGGGTGACATCGAGTCGCTGCCGTTCCTCGAAGCCATCCGGCAGATGAGTCTGCAGCAGGGACGCAACAACACCTGCTTCATCCACCTCACGCTGGTGCCCTACATCGCTTCGGCCGGCGAGATCAAGACCAAGCCCACCCAGCACTCGGTCAAGGAACTGCGAGAGATCGGCATCCAGCCGGACATCGTGCTCTGCCGCGCCGACCGCCAGTTGCCGGAGGACGAGCGCCGCAAGATCGCGCTCTTCACCAACGTCGAGGAAAAGGCGGTCATCAGCGCCATCGACGTGGACTGCATCTACAAGATTCCCGGCATCCTGCACGCCCAGGGCCTCGACGAGATCGTCTGCCGCAAGCTCGAGCTGACCGCGCCGCCCGCGAATCTGGCGGAGTGGGATCGTCTGGTCTATCAGCTGCAGCATCCGCACGACGAGGTGGACATCGCCCTGGTGGGCAAGTACGTGGACCTGACGGAGTCCTACAAGTCGCTGTCCGAGGCCCTCACCCACGCGGGCATCCACACCAGCGCCAAGATCAACATCCACTACATCGATTCCGAGAAGATCGAAGCCCAGGGGACCGCCGCGCTCGAAGGCATGGACGCCATCCTCGTGCCGGGCGGCTTCGGCAAGCGGGGCGTGGAAGGCAAGATCAAGGCAATCCGCTTCGCCCGGGAGAACCGGGTGCCCTACCTGGGCATCTGCCTGGGCATGCAGCTCGCCGTCATCGAGTTCGCCCGCGACGTCGCCGGCATGCCCGGCGCCCACAGCACGGAGTTCGAGCCGAACGCGCCTTTCCCGGTGGTGGCGCTCATCGACGAATGGGTCGATCGCGCCGGTACGGTGGAGGTCCGTTCCGAGAATTCCGATCTCGGCGGGACCATGCGCCTCGGCAGCCAGGAGGCCCTTCTGGAACCTGACTCTCTCGCGCGCAAGGTTTACGGCAGTGACCGAATCGCCGAGCGGCATCGTCATCGGTATGAAGTGAACAACACGCATCTCGGCCGGCTCCAGGCCGCCGGGCTCAAGGTGAGCGCCTGGTCTGCCGGTGCCGAGCGGCTGACCGAGATGATCGAACTCCCGGATCACCCCTGGTTCGTGGGCTGCCAGTTCCACCCGGAATTCACGTCCACGCCGCGAGCGGGCCATCCACTGTTCAAGGCCTATATCGAGGCGGCGATCCGTCACAAGGCCGGTGTGGCAAGCGCCGAACCGCCCGTCGCTTTGCGCTCCGCCGGCTGACATGCAGATCGGCGGCTTTCCAGTCGGACTCGGGTCCCCGCTGTTCCTGATCGCCGGGCCGTGCGTGGTCGAGTCACGGCAACTGGTGATGGACATCGCCGGGCAGCTGAAGGAACTCTGCGGCAGGCTTTCCGTGCCGTTCGTGTTCAAGGCTTCCTACGACAAGGCCAACCGGAGTTCGGGCGGGTCCTTTCGCGGTCCCGGGCTCGACGAGGGGCTCGACATCCTGGCCGACGTGCGGCGGACCATCGGGGTACCTGTGCTCACCGATGTCCACACCGAGGCGGAAGTGACTCGCGTCGCCGCTGTGGTCGACGTGCTGCAGACCCCGGCGTTCCTGTGCCGGCAGACGGATTTCATCCGCGCGGTAGCCTCGGCCGGCAAGCCGGTGAACATCAAGAAGGGCCAGTTCCTCTCGCCGTGGGAAATGCGCAACGTCGTGGTGAAGGCGAAGGAAGCCAGCGGGCAGGACAACGTTCTGGTCTGCGAGCGCGGCTTCAGCTTCGGCTACAACAACCTGGTGTCCGACATGCGCAGCCTGATGGTGATGCGTGACACCGGTTGCCCCGTGGTATTCGACGCCACCCACTCCGTGCAGTTGCCGGGCGGGCAGGGCAGCGCCAGTGGCGGGCAGCGGGAGTTCGTGCCGGTGCTGGCGCGCTCCGCCGTGGCCGCGGGAATTTCGGGCATCTTCATGGAGACGCACCCCGATCCGGCAAAGGCGCTGTCGGATGGCCCAAATGCCTGGCCGCTCCAGCACATGGAGGGGCTGCTGTCCACGCTGAAGGAACTCGACGTACTCGTGAAGCAGCGCGGGTTCGCCGAAGACTGGATCACCGCTGGCAAGCGCGCCGACGCGGCCTAGCCGAAGGACTTCTGTCGCGGCTACGCCATTGGATCAGAACTTCCCTAGCCAACGAGAAAGAAGACGATGAGTTCGATAGTCGATGTGATCGCCCGCGAGATTCTGGATTCCCGTGGCAATCCGACCGTGGAAGCCGACGTGCTGCTGGAATCCGGCGTGAGCGGCCGTGCCGCCGTGCCCTCCGGCGCCTCCACCGGCACGCGCGAAGCCATCGAGTTGCGTGACGGCGATGCCTCGCGCTTCGGTGGCAAGGGTGTGCTGAAGGCCGTCGAGAACGTCAACACCGAGATCTGCGAAGCGATCATCGGTCTCGACGCGAGCGAGCAGGCATTCATCGACGGCACCCTGATCGAACTGGATGGCACCGACAACAAGTCGCGCCTGGGCGCCAATGCGATGCTTGCCGTGTCCCTTGCCGTGGCCAAGGCGGCCGCCGACGAATCCGGCCTGCCGCTCTACCGATACCTCGGCGGCGCTTCCGCCATGCAGTTGCCGGTCCCCATGATGAACGTCATCAACGGCGGGGCCCACGCCAATAACAGCCTCGACCTGCAGGAATTCATGATCATCCCGGCAGGGTTGCCCACCTTCCGCGATGCGCTGCGCTGTGGCGCCGAGATCTTCCAGACGCTCAAGAAGCTCATCGACAGCCGCGGCATGCCCACAACGGTGGGCGACGAGGGCGGGTTCGCGCCGAGCCTGTCCCGGAACGAGGACGCGCTGGAACTCATTCTCGAAGCCATCGACCGGGCGGGTTACACCGCCGGCGAACAGGTGCTGATCGGCCTGGACTGCGCGAGCTCCGAGTTCTACAAGGACGGCCGCTATCACATCGCGGCCGAGGGGCTGCAGCTCACGTCGTCGGAGTTCGCCGACTACCTCGGTACCTGGTGCGACAAGTACCCCATCGTGTCAATCGAAGACGGCATGGCCGAGGACGACTGGGACGGCTGGAAGGTGCTGACCGAAAAGCTCGGCCGCCGCATCCAGCTCGTGGGTGACGATGTGTTCGTCACCAACACTCGCATCCTGAAGGAAGGCATCCGCCGCGGGATCGCCAACTCGATCCTCATCAAGATCAACCAGATCGGCACTCTCACCGAGACCTTCGCCGCTATCGAGATGGCCAAGCGCGCGGGCTACACCAGCGTCGTGTCGCACCGTTCCGGCGAAACGGAAGACACGATCATCGCGGACATCGCGGTCGCGACGAACGCGCTGCAGATCAAGACCGGGTCGCTGTCGCGTTCTGACCGCACCGCCAAGTACAACCAGCTCCTGCGCATCGAGGAAGATCTCGGTGACTCCGCGTCCTACGCCGGACGCGAGGCGTTCTATCACATCGAGTGACGTCGTGAGACTGCTCACCTTAGCCCTCATCGCGACGATCGTCGCGCTTCAGAGCCCACTGTGGTTCGGGAAGCGCGGCTGGCTCGAGGTGCATCAGCTCGAGGCGAAGGTGGAGGCCCACCGGGCCACAAACGAAGGCCTGAGGATGCGCAACGCGGCGCTCGATGCCGAAGTGCGCGATCTGAAGGAAGGCTATGAAGCCATCGAGGAACGCGCGCGTGCGGAACTCGGCATGATCCGCCGCGATGAAGTCTTCTTCCAGGTGCTGGACGTTCCCAAGAAAGTCACCGCCGCCGTCGATCCGCACCGCTGAGCGTGCGGGCGAAGCGATGCCCCGTCAGGACTGCAGGTCCTCTGCCGTATTGAGATTCCGGAACGCTTCCGGCTTATCGTCGAAGTCCACCGCGACCCAGTTCCGGGACCGGACCCATTCCTCTACCCGTCGTCCGCCCTGCGCAAGGTATCGGTCCAGGGTTGCAAGTACCTCCCGGCGGCAGAGGCAGAACACCGGATGCAGCCGGCCTGCGGCCTGCGCCACGGCAACATCAGCGCCAGCAGACCGGAGGCCTTCGGCAAGACGCCCCACGAGGTCCTCGGGCAGATTCGGACTGTCGCACGGTACGGTCACAACCAGATCGCACGCTGTTTCGTGCAGGGCGGCACTGAGGCCGGCGAGGGGGCCAAGAAAGTTGCCGTCCCGGTCGGCAATGACTCTCGCACCGTAGACCCCGTATCGGTCGACGTTGCGGTTGGCGTTGATGAAGAGTTCGTTCACCTGCGGGGCGAGTCGCTCTGCCGCATGCGCCACGAGCGGGCGTCCCCGGTAGTCGACGAGCCCCTTGTCGGCTCCTCCCATCCGGCGGCCCAGACCGCCCGCAAGGATGACACCGGCAATGCGCGTCACGTCCGGTCTCCCTGCCTGGGTGAACAACGGCGCCGGCGATGAGCGGGTTCCACGGACCGCCTTTGCCTTGTTCGGGTCGAACGATCCCCGGTATCATCCGGCGGCCCGGCTGGCCCTGCTCCCGATAACGGCATCGGGGCGTGCCCCATGGGAAAACAAAGATTGCGGCTGCAACCGCGGGACGCGACGGTCCGCGAGAGGCACGCGCACCCCTGACGGAGGAGCAGGCCCATGGCTGGTCTGTTGGAGAAGGAACGCATCATCGCGGGCCCCGGGTTCAACCGCTGGCTCGTGCCGCCCGCGGCGCTTTGCATCCATCTGTGCATCGGCATGGCCTACGGCTTCTCGGTGTTCTGGAAGCCTCTCGGCGGCGCGCTCGTGGGTCCCGACGGCAAACCGCTTGCCGCCTGCGCGGCCGGAGCCACCACGTTCTGGGACAAGCTGGGCGGCACTGTCCGCGCGCTCACTGCAACCGATTGTAACTGGACGCAGTTCGACCTCGGCTGGATGTACACGCTGTTCTTCGTGCTGCTTGGCTGCTCCGCGGCGCTGTGGGGCGGCTGGCTCGAGCGGTCGGGTCCGCGCAAGGCGGCGTTCGTGTCGACGCTCTGCTGGTGCGGCGGTCTGCTCATCTCTGCGCTGGGTGTCTCGATGCACCAGCTCTGGATGATGTGGGTGGGCTCCGGTGTCATCGGCGGTATCGGGCTCGGGCTCGGCTACATCTCCCCCGTGTCGACGCTCATCAAGTGGTTCCCAGATCGCCGCGGCATGGCGACCGGCATGGCGATCATGGGGTTCGGGGGCGGCGCCATGATCGGCTCCCCCTTCGCGACGCTGCTGATGAACACCTTCAAGACGCCCACGAGCCCCGGGGTGTGGCAGACCTTCGTCACGATGGCGGTGGTGTACTTCGTGTTCATGATGATCGGCGCTTTCGGTTACCGCGTGCCGCCCACCGGCTGGAAGCCGGCCGGCTGGACGCCTCCGCCTGCGAAGGAAAGCCAGTCGATGATCACGCAGAACCACGTCCACCTGCGCAACGCGCACCGGACGCCGCAGTTCTGGCTTCTGTGGATCGTGCTCTGCATGAACGTGTCGGCGGGAATCGGCATCATCGGTGCTGCCTCGCCGATGCTCCAGGAAACCTTCGGCGGCCAGCTCTTCGGCAACCCGGAAGTGGGCTTCGGCCAGTTCACCGACGAGAACAAGGCCGCGGCGGCTGCCGTCGGCGCCGGTTTCGTTGGGCTCATTTCGCTGCTCAACATCTTCGGGCGGATCGCCTGGGCCTCGTCGTCGGACAAGCTGGGGCGCAAAGCCACGTACTTCATCTTCTTCGCGCTGGGCACGGCGCTCTATGCCTTCGCCTCGCTCTCGGCCGACTGGCGCTCGATGGCCTTGTTCGTGGGCAGCTTCTGCATCATCGCCTCGATGTACGGCGGGGGCTTCGCCACCATTCCGGCCTACCTGGCGGACATGTTCGGCACGCAGTTCGTCGGCGCGATTCACGGGCGCCTGCTGACGGCGTGGTCGACGGCAGGCATTCTCGGTCCGGTCGTCGTCAACTACCTCCACGACACACGCAAGGAACAGGGCGTCCCGTTCGATCAGATCTACGGGCCGATCTTCTACGTACTCGCGGGAATGCTCGTGGTCGGGTTCGTCGCGAATCTGATGGTCCGGCCCGTGGCGGCCAAGTGGTTCATGAGCGACGAGGAACTCGCGTCCGAGCGCAAGCTCGCGCACGAGAAGGCCGCCGCGGCCGCGGTCGGGGGGGCGGGCAGTGGCGTCGCCGCTGGCGGCAGCCGCGGCATCGCGGTTCTCTTCTGGCTGCTCGTGGGGGTGCCGCTCGCCTGGGGCGTGTGGGTCACCGTCACGAAGGCGCTGATCCTCTTCAAGTGACGCTGCGTCATGGCCCCTGGAGCCGTCGCTCCGGGGGCCATGACCGCGGTCATTGTCTCTGCCAGACCTGCCAGCGTTCCTTGCCCTGGAATACCGGAATCGAGTCTTCCACCGCCTGGTCTTCCGTTCGGGTGAAGGCTCCGCCCATCAGGGTGTCGAGTGCCGGTGCCGAGATGCCGAAAGGCGGTCCGCGCTCGTTGTCATCGAAGAACCAGAACCCGGCTATACGTCCGCCTGGCCGGATGATCCTGGCAGTACGCGCCGCATAGTCGGGCCAGAGGCGACGGGGCAGGGCGCACAGGAAGGCGCGTTCGTACATCACATCGAAACCGTCCGCCGCATCGAAAGCGAAGAAATCCGCGAGGACGAATCGATCCGCATGCGCGGGGACGGTAGCCCGTGCCCGGCGGATCGCCCCTTCGCTGAAGTCGATCGCGACGACATCCATACCGGCCTCGGCGAATAGCGCCACCTCGTAACCGGACCCGCATCCCGGCACAAGTACACGCGTGTCGCGCGGCAGCGTCTTCGCGTACGCAGCGAGGCTCGCGGGACTGCGGCCGGCATCCCACGGGATCACGTTGCCCTCGTAACGGGTCTCCCAGAAGTCCGCCTTCGAGCTGTCCTGGGCCATGGCGGTCAGGCTGTCTGCGCCTCAGGTTTGGCTTCGAGCCGTGCCCGGATTTCCTGATTCGACCAGTAGCGCAAGCGCATCAGCGCGGGCGCGAGCCAACTGCCGTCCCCGTCGACCTCACGATGAGCGGCAGCGGTCGCAAGCAGATCCGCAAGGTCCAGCAGCACGCCGTGGGCGTAGGACTCGCGATCCGCGGCGTCGACGGAAACGACTTCGCACTCATGCGCCTGCGGACCATGGGTTCCGCCGTCCGGGACGGCGAATGCCGCCTGCGTCAATACGCCGCCGATCGTGGACTTTGCCCGTACGCCTGCTTCGGAGTCGTCCAGAGGATCTGGGTAGTCGGCGAGCGGCACGAAGGTATAGCGGATCATGCCGGGGATGGTGTTCAGCGTATCCACGAGGCGGTCCAGCGCCCGGCGCTTGGCGTCCGGCACGTCGGACGCACCTTCGCCGAACACCGTGGTGCCGTCGAATCGCATCGTGCCGGGATAGCCGAGTTCAGAGCGGGTCCGGGTGAGCGCGCGCCGCGCTTTCGCCATATCGCGGCGATGGAAGATGGTGAAGCCCATCAGGGCGATGCCGTCGAGGACCACGAAGCGGCCGAACCCGACGAAGGGCAGGGCCTGCAGGGGAGGTTTGGAGTTCACTGCCTGTCCTTTGCAGAGAGGTCGATTCCGGATTCGCCGCGTTGCCGCAGCCACAGTGCGAGCGTGATGAGAAGGGCGCCGGCGCCGATTGCGTACTGCAGCGGCGCCGCCTGAGGATAACCGGTCTTGAGTCCCGCCAGCAGCGCGACGGCGCAACCCAGTGTCACGATGATCCATACGAGATGCACGCGGGGGCCGCTGCCTGCGGGCCACCGCTTTGCCATGGCGACGCCCAGCACCGCCGAAAGCCAGCCACCGATCGTACCTGCGAGCACGTCGACGGGCCAGTGCACGCCGACCACGATTCGGGACAGCCCCACGACGGTCGCGACGGCGATCAACAGGGCCCGGAGTGCGGGGGTCGCCGCATGCAACGCACACAGCCCCGCTCCGAGAAAGATCGTGGTGGTGTGCCCGGAAGGAAACGAATGGGCCGAATAGGCCGGGCCGATGATGATGATGTCCGGCGATACCAGAACGCCGGGTGGACGCGGCGCGGAGAATATCGGTTTGCCCACGTGCACGAATACCGTTGCGGCGACCGCGCCGATCGCCAGAGCCCACGCGAGCCCCGGTCGCCTGAACACCAGCGGCGCCATCAGGGCGAGCGCCACCGCGGTGTCGCCCAGAATGGTCACGTAGGGCCACGGTGCCTCGCCAGTGTGTGCGCTCCACGCGTTGATCACGCTGAACCAGTGGCGATTGGCGTCCGTGGCGAGCACGCCGATGAGCAGAACGGCCGCCACTGCCGGCACGATCCAGACCCACGGCTTGCGCCAGGAGGCGGGGTCGTTCACGGTTTCGACTCCAGCACGCGCACGAGCGCGATGCCGTTCTTGCGGTAGAGCGTCTCGTACGCGGGCAGTTCACGCAGCCGCTTCACCTTGGCGAGGGCGATCTCGCCGGGCTTCGGATCCCGCTTCGCCACGAGACGGCCCGAGTAGACGATGAAGCTCGGCGTATCCAGCCCCCACATCACGACGTCGTAGCCGCGCTCCCTGGCGAGCAATGCCGCTTCCTTCACGGGCTGCTGCTGCAGCTGGCCGGCGGCGGGCAGGATGAAGCCGCCGAGAATCGCCGCCATGCCACACCCGGCGATGGCGAACTTCACTTCGAGCGATGGCCGGCGCCGGAAGGCGAGCACGACCGTCGCAACGAACAGACCGCCGGCCAGAGTGTAGTAGGCGGTGCCGAACTGAGAGCGGACATCCGCGAGCGCTTCCCGGTAGTACGGATCACGCACGCCGGGAACGTACTGTTCCAGCGCAATCGGCAGCGCGAGGAGCGCCCCGAATACCAGTGCGACGGGCAGCAGTGCCCACACGTGCGAACGCAGGTGGCGCACGTTGAGCGCCATCAGCACGAAAAGGCCCGAGTACCCGTAGAAGACGTAGTGCGGGAGCTTCGTGCCCGACAACGAGAAGAACAGGAACACGAAGCCGAACCACAGCAGACAGAAGCGCTGCGGAGGGTCCTCCCACACGGAGCGCCAGCGGCGCGCGACGTTCAGCAGGGGCGTGAGGAAGGGCAGCGTGGCGATGAAGAGCCACGGCACGTAGAAGAACACGCTGCCGTTGAATCCGTGCATCGGCGAGCTGAAGCGTTCGACGTTGTGCTTGAGCAGGAAGCCCCGCACGAAGGCATCGCCCTCCTTGGCGTACTGCGCGGCGTACCACGGGGCGGCGATCGCCAGCATGAGGGCGATGCCCACCGGGTCGAACAGGCCACGGAACCATACGCCAAGCTCGCGACGGCTCAGGCAGTACAGGAAGGTGGTGGCAAGCGGGATGAGCACGGCCACCGGGCCCTTGGCGAGCAGGCCGAAACCGATGGCGACAAAGCTCGCCCGCAGCCAGCGCTTGTCCTGCTCCGCGAGGTACAGGTAGGCCGAGGTGCAGGCGGCCACGATCAGCATGTTGAGTAGAGCATCGGCGATGGCAGCGCGGCCGATCACCGTGATGCCGGCCGCCGTTGCCGTGAAGGCCGCCGCCATCAGTGCAGCTTCGACGTTGCGGATGCGGCGCACGAACAGGTACACGAACAGGACCCAGGCCGTGGCGCACAGGGCGGACGGCAGCCGGAAGGCGAACTCGTTCTGCCCCAGCACGGTGACCGAGGCCGCCTGCAGCCAGTAGATCAGCACCGGCTTGTCATAGCGCGGCGCACCGTTCAGGAACGTGGAGATGTAGTCCCCGCGCAGGAGCATCTCGCGCGTGGCTTCGGTGAACGCGCCTTCGTCCAGATCGAACAGCGGCACGCTGCCCAGGCCGACGAAGAAACTGAGCGCGATGCCGAGCGCCACGAGCAACGCGAGGCCGCGATGGCCTGCGAGATCGCCGGAGCCTGTCGTTGAGCGGAGTTCCATGGGAGGCGCGATGCTATCAGACCGGGTCGGGAAATCTCTCAGGGAAGCCCTGATCGATCAGAGCCTCCCCCACGCCGCAGGACAAAGAGAGGCGCGGCGAGAATGCCCTGCAGCACACCGAGGATGCCGTAGAGGAGGCCCGTCGCCGCCGCGACGTCCGGCGATACGCCGGCGAGACCCAGCACCCCGACCGCGGCGAGTTCCCGCGTGCCGAAGCCGGCGACGCCGAGGGGCACGGCACCCATCACGAAAATGGGCGCGGCCGCCGCGAACGTGAGCAGTGCGGGCGCCGGACTGCCGAGGGCCTTGCCGCAGAGGACGAGGGCGCCGGCGGAGAGGATCTGCACGAGGACCGACAACCACAGCGAGGCGGCGAGCCGCTTGCGGATGCCGGTCTGCGGATCGCGGTAGCGGGCCCACCAGTCCGCCAGCCGGCGGATCGCGGCGAGGCGGGCGTTGCGAAGCCAGTCGACCGGCCACGGGATCAGCGGCGCCACGACGATGCCGGCCAGCAGCGACCCGTAGGCAACCAGGATTTCGCGACCGTGATCGCCGGCGGTCAGCGACATTCCGGCCGCGACCGCCACGGCGGCGGCGAGGAAGGACATCACGCACAGGGTCCAGAGGCCGCTGAACCGGTCGAACGCGACGGAGACCGAAGATTCCAGAAGCGGATGGCCCAGACGCGACAGCTCGTAGGCGCGAAGCATGTCGCCGGAGAGCGTGGCGCCGGGCAGGAGGGTGTTGCTGGTCATCGCCCGCGCGTACATCGCCATGAAGGTCCGGGCTGGGGCGCGGATGTCGAGCGCGCCGGCGATCGCCGCCCATCGAAGCGCGGATACGGCATTGGACGCGATGGAGACCATCAGCGCAGCGACGAACACCAGCGGATCGACCCTGCCCAGCGCCGCGGCTAGCGCACGCGGACCCGCGAACCACAAGGCGGCTGCCAGCAGGGCGACGCCACCGACGACCCGGATGCCCAGGCGTACGGTGCGGTTCACGGCTGGGAATCTCCCGTCACGCGGCCGGCGGCTTCGCGGGGCCCGACAGCGGCCGCGGCGCGGCACGGGTCTGGTACTGCCGGCGACCCTGAGGCTCGTGGTAGATGCGTGTGAGGAGTTCGCCCAGCACCCCGGTCGCGACGAGCTGCACGCCGATCAGCACGAGCAGCACGCCCAGCAGGAGCAGCGGACGGCCGCCGATGGAATGGCCCAGCGCAAGCTTCTCGAACGCGAGCCACAGCAGGATCAGGCTGCCCGCACTGCCGAGCGTCAGCCCGAGCCCGCCGAACGCGTGGATCGGGCGGTGCAGGAAGCGCAGCAGGAACTTGATCCACAGCAGGTCCAGCATCACCCGGAAGGTGCGGTCGATGCCGTACTTCGACGTGCCGCGGGTGCGTGCGTGGTGGCTGACCGGGACCTCGAGGATCTTTGCGCCGACCTCCGCCGCCAGGGCGGGAATGAAGCGGTGCTGCTCGCCGTACAGGCGCAGATCGTGGATGACGCGCGCGCGGTAGAGCTTGAGGGCGCAGCCGTAGTCGTGAAGCGGAACGCCGGTCACCCGGGAGATGAGGCCGTTGGCGAGCATCGACGGAAGCTTGCGGGACAGCGCTGCGTCCTGGCGGGCCTTGCGCCATCCCGAAATGACGTCGACGTCCGCGCGCTCCTCCAGCAGGTCGAGCAACCGGGGGATGTCCGCGGGGTCGTTCTGGAGGTCGCCGTCCAGGGTGACGATGATCTCGCCGCGGGCCTGGTCGAAGCCGGCCTGCAGCGCGGTCGACTGGCCATAGTTGCGGATGAGGAACACCGGTACCAGCCACGGACGGCTCGTCGCGAGATCGGCGAGGATCCGGGGGGAGCCGTCCCGCGAGCCGTCGTCGATGCAGATCAGTTCGAACGGGCGGCCCGTGGGGGCCAGGGCATCGTGGACCCGCGTGACGAGATCCGGGAGATTTTCCGCCTCGTTGTAGATCGGGATGACGATCGAGACTTCGGGGCTCCTGGCGTTCGGATCCACGGCGTTCATCGCTCGCCTCCTTCCGGACCGTAGAACAGCACCCATACCAGGAAGTCCTCGCTGAAGCCTTCGAAGCGATGCATATCGCCCGCGGGAACGAACAGCATGTCGCCCGGCCCGAAGTCGTGGGCCCGGTCACCGTTGCGGAAACGCCCCGAGCCGCGAGCGACGATGTACACCTCGTCCCGGTCGTGCGGCTTCTGAAGGTCCTCGCCCGACGGGCGGTAGAGCTTCACGAGCAGGGAGCCGTGACGGTAGACCGGCGTGGACGGCAGCGCGGTGGCATCGAGCCGCGCGAGCAGGGCCTCCCCGTCGGCGAGAGTGGCGTGGCGGAGGACGGGTGAGGCGGTGAAGTTGTGTTCTTCGGTCATGTCAGGCCGGCGCACCAGGGCGGCGGACGGTCCGTATTCGGGTCGAGACCCTACATGGTAGCCGCAGCGGTCAGGCTCGTGGCACTTCGGCCCATCGGAAGCAGTCCGTCGTATGGTCGTTCACCATGCCGACGGCCTGCATGAACGCATACATGATGGTCGTGCCCACGAACCGGAAGCCGCGCTTCGCGAGGTCCTTCGAGAGCGCATCGGAGACCGGGGTACTTGCCGGAACGTCGGTGATCGAGCGCCAGCGGTTCGCCACCGGGCGACCGTCCACGAAGCGCCACAGATACGCATCGAAGCTGCCGAATGCGGCCTGTACGTCGAGAAAGGCCTGGGCGTTGCTGATGGTGGAGGCCACCTTGAGGCGGTTACGGACGATGCCGGGGTCGGCGAGCAGTGCCGCCACCTTGGCGTCCGAGTACCGTGCGATCCGGGTGGCATCGAACCCGTCGAAGGCGGCGCGGTAGTTCTCGCGCTTTCGCAGGATCGTGGTCCAGGAGAGGCCGGCCTGTGCACCTTCGAGCGTGAGGAACTCGAACAGGCGGGTGTCGTCGTGGACCGGCACGCCCCACTCGGCATCGTGATAGGCGATGTCGAGTTCGCCGCCTTTCGCCGCCCACGCACAGCGGATGCGGGGCCTGGTGCGGTCTGCCTCAGCCAATCTCGTTCGAGACTTCGATCAGGTTGAGATCGGGATCGCGGAAGTACACCGACATCAGTGTCGCGCGGGCGCCGGTTCTCACGACCGGGCCATCGAGGAGGGTCACGCCCTCCGCGCGAAGGTGCGCGATCACCTGGTCGATCGGGTCCCGCGTGGTGAAGCAGAGGTCGAGCGCACCGGGGGTCGGGCGGTCCGCCTTGGGTTCGAACTCGGCGCCGGCCTGGTGAAGATTGATCTTCTGGTCGCCGTAAACGAGCGCCTTGCGCCCGTTGCCGAAGATCTCCACTCGCATGCCGAGCACACGCCGGTAGAAGTCACACGTCGCGTCGACGTCCCGTGCCGTGAGCACGACGTGGTCGAGACGGTCGATCGCGATCATTTCGGCTTGTTCGCGGCGGCGTTCCGGGCGAGACGAATGCCCGTAAAGTGCCAGCGGGCGTGAGGCGGCCGGTAGTTGCGATACGTCGTCCGGATGTGGGCCTGTGGTGTCGCGCAGGAACCGCCCCGCAGGACGAACTGATTCACCATGAAGCGCGCGTCGTATTCGCCGAGGGGCCCGACGGCCGGTGTGTGTCCCGGATAGGGCTGATGCACGCTGGAGGTCCACTCCCACACATCACCGAAGAGTTGGGCCGGCCCCCAATCCGCGCGCAACGCGGACAGCGGCGAAGGATGCAGGCGTCCGGTCTCCAGGAAGTTGCCGCCCTGGGTGGCTTCCTGTGCCACCAGTTCCCACTCGGCCTCGGTGGGCAGGCGCGCCTTGGCCCAGCGCGCGTAGGCATCCGCCTCGTACCAGCTCACATGACATACGGGTTCGTCGGGGTCGACCTCGCGCAGGCCCGACAGCGTGTACTGCACCCACTTTCGACCGTGGCGCTCCCAGTAGAGCGGCGCGTTCCAGCCGAGGCGCTTCACGTGGTTCCAGCCGTCGGCCATCCACAGCTCGGGCCGCTGATACGCCCCGTCGTCGATGAAATCGAGGTACTCGCCACTCGTCACCAGACGGGACCCGATCTCGAAGGCCTCGAGGAACTCACGATGGCGCGGCCGCTCGTTGTCGAACGCGAAGCCCTCGCCGGCATGGCCGATCTCGCGGACTCCTTCCGCGCACGGAAACCACGTGAGCGGTTTCAGCGCCGTGGCGGCCTGCAGAGGCAGCGGGCGGAACACGGGACGCAACGGATTGGACGACCACAGATGCTTCAGGTCGGCGAGGATCTGCTCCTGCTCGCGCTGTTCATGCTGCAGACCGAGTTCCAGTGCCGTCATGGCTTCCGGCGCGATCGGCCAGCGACCGGCGAGGAAATCTACCATCGCCTCGCTGACGTGCGACCGATAGCGCATCACGGCGTCGAGCGTCGGACGGGAAAGCAATCCGCGCGATTCCTTGGGGAGCCTCGGTCCGAGGGATTCGAAATGGGAATTGAAGAGCGGGCCGAACTGGTCGTCGTATGCCCGGTAACGACGGGCGTGAGAGAGCAGCACGAACGTCTCGAAGAACCAGGTGGTGTGCCCGAGATGCCACTTGACCGGACTTGCCTTTGGCATCGACTGCAGTGCGCAGTCCTCGGCGCTCAGTCCGGCGATGAGTGCCTCGGTGGAGGCGCGCACGGCCAGGAAGCGGGAGATCAGCGGACGCGCACCCGGGTCCGGCGTGCGGGCATCCTCCGCGGCGGCATCGGTCGGGGCAGCTTCCACCGGAGACGGTGGCGGCTGCTCCCGAAGACCCAGGTTGGCGCTCATGGCGATGCGGTCCCTCGGACGCGGACTCTGGTGAAACGCTTCGGTCGAGACATGGAAGGCCCGAACAGGACGTTGTCGTTGTTTTCAGGACCGTCCGGCCGCGGACGGAGCGCGCTTCGAGGTGTGGGAGAGCCGTGAACGCAGCGCCGCCACAAAAATGACGAGCGAATGTTAAGTGCTAACGTCGCCCCTGTTAAGGAATTTTCTGAGGATCGTGAAGGCGCGGTTTCAAGTCTCTGCGTCCACGACCGCAAACCATTGATCCGGCTTTCGTTCGCGCGAGAAAACCTGCATCGACGATTTCTCGGAAGAGCGGCGCGGATCGGCTTCGCGGTGCGTCGCGATCTCGCGGACTGCGGGATCAGGCGGCGGGAGGTTGCGGCGTGGAGCGGCCGTTCGGCAGGAAATTCACGCCGCTCGCGCCCCGGCACGTGAGGAACGTGCGCTGGATGACGAGGGCATCGACGCTGGCCCGGTGCCGGGTGGCGCCGAGCGCGCGTTCCACCTCCTGGCGTGCGTTGTCCCAGCTGGCCATCTCCTTGTCACCCATGAGGCCGCGAAGGGATTCGATGCGAAAGCGCTGCAGGCACTCGGCTTCATCGAACAGCAGCGCGACCCAGGTGCTGTCGTAGCCCCAGGCGTCGCTGTATACGGTCTGCCCTTCGAGCAGTTCATTCAGCCGCTCGGCCACTTCGCGGATGGGACGGCCACGCGCGAGAAGGATGTCGCGGCGGATGTGATGCACGGCCTCGGCGCTGGGGTCCCAGTGGGTCCAGGCGTCGGCGGGCCGGACGAGAAAGCAGTGGGTGCGGTCGTCCGGCATGGCGACACCGACTTCGATCGGATAGCCGCCTCGTCCGAAGCCGGAGGCCTCCACGTCGATGATGATCGGTGGCGTGTCCATCAGGTTCGGGTCGCCCGCAGAGCAAGCCATCCCATGAGCAGTGCGAGCGGGCCGGTGACGAGCGCGAGGTAGGCCGCAGTGCGGTCTTCGAAGCGGACGGAGTGCCATGCTGCGAACAGGGTGATGGCCACGAACAGGAAGGCGGCCACGGTATAGGCAGTCTGGCGCATCGCCGTCGCCCACGCCCGCTTGCGCTGGAGGGCCCGGTCGGCGCCCTGCGGCACGCGGCGCTTGAACAGCGAGGCGATCACGAACACGGCTGCGATGAGCAGCAGCATGCGCAGCATCATGCGGGTACGCTCCATTGGTCCCAGGGAACATCCCGTCCGGGAAATGCCACCCGACTGAAGGGCCAGGACGCCGCGATCCAGCGGCGGAAGTCGGCACCGAGCCGTTCATCGGCGAGGCCGTGGTCTGCACCGCGTGACCAGTAGTAGGCCTCGGCATCGAAGCCGCCGACCCGGCTGGGATAGAGATAGACGCAGCCGAGCACGCGGGCTTCGTCCGGCGTGAGAACCGAATAGGCAAATGACGTGCGCAGATCGAACTCCTTCTGATGCCAGGCCAGATCCACGAGGTTGGCCTCCAGCGTGAGATCGGCGGGCGGCCAGTGCCAGCCGGCCCCGAATCGGGCCCACAGGGTATCGCGGGTCGCCATCACGGCGTCGAAGTCCTTCACGGCGTCGTGGATCGTCAGCGGGCGGACCACGTAGGACTCGGTGCGATATCCCGTCGGAATCGCGAACGGAGGGAGGAGCCAGGGCGCTTTCACGGTTGCCTCACTGCCTCCGCGAACCGGGCTTTCGCTTCGTCCACCAGGGGGGCGACGTCCTCCGGCAGGAGCAGGCGCTCCGCCACGAGCCGCGCCGCGGCAGCGGATACCTGCCCCGCGTAGTCGTCCGCGTCCCGATACCGTGCCGCGATCGACGGGCGGGGATCGCCGCGCGTCTTCGCTTCGTCCTCGGTTCGGGCCATCGGGATCGTCGAGCCGAGGAGGTCGCACAGGTCGTCGCCGCCGAACTCCGCGCGACGGGTGTTCCATCCCAGATGCGTGGCGAGCGGGGCTTCCAGATAAGGATGACGGATACCCGCGATGTCATGACCCATGGTGTCGATCTGCGGGACCAGGACCCGATGCGGGTAGCGCACTTCCGGGAAGAGCTTGTCGATGATGCCGGTGTTGCGCACGGCTCTCGGTCCGAAGTCGCGCTCGCCCGAGCCGTTCAGCAGCGCGTTGTATCGCACACCCGGCAACGGGGGCCACGCGAGTTCCTCCGGCGCCACGAGCGTGCCGTCGGCCAGCCGTGGCACACGGGAATCGGGGGGCTTCACGTCCTTGCGCACCCAGGTCTCCAGCGAACTGATGAGTGCGCGAAGCAGCGGTCCCGGATGCAGGGGATTGGTGAGCTGCTCGCATTGGCGATTGGCGATCCCGTAGCCCGGCGGGTCGCCCTTGTGGCCGCCGTGCTGCAGGCTCGCCAGCAGATAACGGCGTACCCGCGGACTTTCGCCCAGGTCCATCCGGCCGCCTTCCGTGGTGCCGGTGAGCGACGCGCGGAACTGCCAGAACTCGTTCGAGGTGTCGGTGTGGATCACCTTGGGATCGGACGAGGGCCGCTTCAGGATGCCGTCGGGCACGCGCGTCAGCGGATCGCCGCGCACGCCGTACTGGTGCGGGAAATTGGTGTCGGGAATCCAGCGTTCCCGATGCTGCTGCGAGAACGCATTCGGTTGCGCGAAGCGGTAGTTGAGGAACAGTTTGTGAACGCCGGCCACGTGGATGTGCATGCCGTCGCAGACGCGCTTACCGTTCTCGTCCTCGTTGAAGCCCTGGTAGAGGAAGTCCCTCAGGTACATGCCGCTCGACGAGATGCCGAGGCACAGGGTCGTGTCGAGCCCGGCCACGGGGTTGGACGCCGCGCCGCCATCGGCCGGCGCGTGTCGCAGGAAGGACACGAAATCCCGCGATGTGACGTAGCCCAGCCCCATCACGGGCGACCCGACCGCACGGTAGAGCAGGTGATAGTTGCGGTCGTTGCGGAAACCGCCCTTCAGGCAGATGTCCGTGCGGCTGGGCGTGCCCGGCCACCCGTCGGGGCAGGCGCTGAAGGCCCAGTCCGAGTCAGGTACCCGCTCGCCGCGAGGAATCGCGGGGCTGTTCGGACGCGGTGAGTCGCTCGGCGTCACCCAGAGTTCGGCCTCGGCTTCGGTCCGGTCCGTGGAGACGGTCGGATAGCTCCGGAACACCGGACTCCCGGAAAGCGGCAGCGTCGTCGGCGTGCTGCCGCCGAAGTTGCGGTCGCCGAACTCCGTGAGGATGCGCTCGGCGACCGGCTTGCCTTCCTGCTGCGCGACGGGAAAGTCCACGGTGAGGCGGTTGTCGCCCGGGGCGATGTCGGCGCCCCAGCCCACCCAGGCGATGACGTGGCCGCGATTCATGAGGAAGCCGTTGCCGAAGTCACCAGACTGCGTCGGGTCGTTCATGTTCGCGGCCGCCAGCGTGTCCTGGAACCGCATGAACGCGATCTTGCGGCCGCGGTTGTTGACCTCGAACAGCAGGGTCCGGCTGGCGCGGGCCATGTCCACGGGCTTCAGGAGATAGAAGTCGGCCGAGAACCGGACGCGACCGTTGCCGTCCACCGGCGCACCGGCGAGGTCGAACACGCGGGCGTTGCGGACATCGGCGGGATCCACTTCGAAACGGGCTCGTCCGACGAGCTTTTCGTAGGGGCCGGCGGCGCCGAAGTCGCGGCCATCCGCCACGACTTCGCGCCGCTCGATGTCGAGCCCCACGAGCCTCCCCTCGCAGACGAGGGGGGCCGCCAGCAGGCAGCCGGCGGCGATACGACGCAGTGCGGGGCGCATTCGGGTCTCCGGGGAGTGCATCGGGAGTGTGCCCGAGGCGGTCGGGCAAGCGCAATCGCGGCGGAGCGAGACACCCGCACCAAGAGCGCGGTCCTCCCCTAGAATGGCGGCTCAGCCCCCACTCCAGGACCGCGCGATGGAAACCGCAGCCGGAATCGCCAAGCACCTGCAAACCCGTGTCGTGAAGGCCACCTGCCCCCACGACTGCCCGGACGCCTGCTCCATGCTGGTGACGGTCGACACGCAGACCGAACGGGCGATCGCCGTGCGCGGCGATCCGAGTCATCCGGTCACCAAGGGCTATCTCTGCAACAAGGTCAACAACTACCTCGATCTCGTCTACAACGGCAACCGGGTGCTCCATCCCTATCGCCGCGTCGGACCGAAGGGGCCGGGCGCGCGATTCGAGCGCACCACCTGGGACGAGGCCCTCGCAGCCATTGCCGCGAACCTCAAGGACACCGTTGCGCGCTACGGACCCGACGCCGTGCAGCCGTACTCGTACTCCGGCACGCTGGGTTTTCTCGGTTTCCTGGGCATGGGCGACCGGTTCTTCAACAAGATGGGTGCCGCTCGCCTCGAGCGCACTATCTGCACGGCGGCCGGGCGTGCCGCCAGCATCTACACCACCGGGCAGGTCCACGAGGCCGACATCGAGGACATTCCCTCGATGGATCTCGTGATCCTCTGGGGCACCAACCTCGTGAGCACGGGTGTGCATGCCATGCCGTTCGTGGTGGCGGCGAAGGAGCGGGGTGCCACCATCGTGGCCGTCGACCCGAGGCCTACGCGCACGACGGCATTCGCCGACTGGCACATCCAGCCCCGCCCGGGCACCGATGCGGCGCTGGCGCTCGGCATGATGAAGATCATCGTCGACCACGGTCTGCACGACGAGGCGTTCCTGAAGGAGCAGACGGTGGGCTGGGAAGCCCTGCTGCACGATCGTCTGCCGGAGTACACGCTGGACAAGGTGGCGGACATCACGGGCATTCCCGCGGCGGACATCGAGCGCTTCGCGTTGCTCTACGGCCGCACCCGCAAGTCGTTCATCCGCCTCAACTGGGGGCTGCAGCGCCACGACAACGGCGGAGCCATGACGCGGGCGGTGAAACTCCTGCCCGTTCTCACCGGGGCGATGCGCACCCGGGGTGGCGTGTGCGTCGGTACCGGGACGGAATTGCGCAACGTCGATCTCGGCAAGCTGCAGCGCACCGACCTGCTCGCGGGCCGCAAGCCGCGGACCGTCAACATGATTCAGATCGGGCGGGCGCTGGAAGATCCGGCGATGGATCCGCCCATCAAGTCGCTGTTCGTCTGGAACTCGGACCCGGCCAACTGCGTGCCCGACACCGTGAGCGCGCGACGCGGGATGATGCGAGAGGATCTCTTCATCGCCGTCCACGACACGTTCTTTTCCGACACCTGCGACTACGCGGACTACATCCTGCCCGCGGATACCACGCTGGAGCGCTCCGATCTGCTCTGTGCGTACGGCAACTACTACTACTCGCTGTCACAGCAGGCCATCCCGAAACTGGGCGAGAGCCTCGACAACAACGAGCTCTTCCGCCGTCTCGCGAAGCACATGGGCTACGACGACCCCTGCTTCTCGCAGAGCGACGAGGAGATGATCCGCGAGCTCATCGATCCCGCGTTCAATCCTCTCTTCGAGGGCATCACGTACGAGGGCCTGAAGGAGAACGGCTGGGCGAAGGCGGCCGTGGATTCGCCGCGCCGTCCCGGCCTCAACAGCGGCCGCTGGGCCACGCCGACTGGCAAGATCGAGATCTACAGCGAGACGCTCGCGAAGCTCGGGCAGGATCCTCTCCCCGGCCACGTGGAAGAGCGCGAGGGCTTCTTCAGCCACGAGACGAAGCGTCGCTTTCCGCTGCAGGTGCTGAGCCCCGCGACGCACTACTTCATCGGGGCGAGCTTCCAGCATGTCCCCCGGCTGCAGGAGATGATGTCGCGCCAGACCTTCGAGATCGCCGAGGAGGACGCCCGCTCGCGCGGCATCGCGAACGGTGATCTGTGCCGGCTGCACAACGATCGCGGCGAGGTCTATGGCTACGCGCTGATCGTGCCCGGCATGATGCCCGGCGTGCTGAGTGCGCCGAAGCAGCTGCAGGGTTCCCGCCAGGCCAATGGCGTCAACATCAACGCGCTGGTGAGCCAGGACGAGGCCGACATGGGCCGGGGCCCCGTGTTCTATTCCACGCTCGCGGAGCTGGAGAAAGTCGCGGACCCCGACGCCGTCCGCCCCATCGACGCGATCCTCACAGCGCAGGCGGGCATCTCGCACGACTGACCCCTTTCGATTTCTTCACTTCCGGAACTTCCAGCATGACCGCTGCAATCATGGACGGCCTTGCCGTCTCGAAGGAAACGCGTGCCCGTCTGCAGGGCCGAGTCGAAGCCCTGCGTTGCGCGGGCACCACGCCCGGACTCGCCGTGCTCATCGTCGGCGAGAACCCGGCGTCGAAGGTCTACGTGCGCAACAAGGCGAAAGCGTGCGGCGAGATCGGGATGCACTCCGAGATCCACGAGTATCCCGGCGATGCGACCGAGGCCACCGTGCTGGCGAAGATCGCCGAGCTCAACGCCGATCCGCGCATCCACGGAATCCTCGTGCAGCTGCCGCTGCCGAAGCACTTCGATGTGGACAATGTGCTGGAGACCATCTCGCCGCACAAGGACGTGGACGGCTTCCATAAGGAAAGCCTCGGCGCGCTGATGTCGGGCAATCCCACGTTCCAGCCGTGCACGCCCCACGGCGTCATGGTGATCCTCGACCACTACGGCATTCCGCTCGCCGGTGTCGACGCGGTCGTGGTGGGCCGAAGCAACATCGTCGGCAAGCCACAGGCCCTCATGCTGCTCGCCCGGGATGCCACCGTGACCATCTGCACGTCGAAGACGAAGGACCTCGCTGCCCACACCCGGCGTGCCGATGTGCTCGTGGTGGCCGTCGGTCGGCCCGGCGTCGTGACGGGCGACATGATCAAGCCCGGCGCGGCGGTCGTGGATGTCGGCATCAACCGCACCGCCGAAGGCAAGCTCGTGGGCGATGTGGACTTCGAGAGCGCGAAGCAGGTGGCTGGGTGGCTCACGCCCGTGCCCGGCGGCGTGGGGCCGATGACGATCACCATGCTGCTCGCCAACACCGTGCGTTCGGCGGAACTCGCGGCGGGTCTGCCGTCGCCCAAGTTCTGACGCACCGGTCCTATCCGAACATCACCGAGGCCTGCGCATGGATGTCACGAGCTTCACCATCGAAGACGCGGCGACGGCGCTGCACACGGGCCGCATCGGCGCCGAGGAGTACGCGCGGACGCTGCTCGATCGCGCAGCGCAGTTTGCCTCGCTGAACGCCTTCATCCTCATCGAGCCGGACCGCGTCATCGCGCAGGCGCGCGAGGCTGATGCCAGGAAGGGCAGGGGGGGCTCGCTCAGGCCCCTGCATGGTGTGCCGCTCGCCATCAAGGACAACCTCGACACCGAGGGCATGGAGACGACCGGCGGCACGCCCGGGTTGCGCGGCAACGTGCCGGCGCGCAATGCGCCGGTGGTGCAGCGTCTGGTCGATGCCGGGGCCGTGGTCTTCGGCAAGGCCAACATGCACGAACTCGCATTCGGCATCACGACCAACAATCGCGCGTTCGGCCCGGCCCGCAATCCGTGGGACCCCGAGCGCATCGCCGGCGGGTCCAGCGGCGGCACGGGCGTGGCGGTGTCGGCGCGCATCGTGCCCGGCGGGATCGGCAGCGATACGGGCGGTTCCGTGCGCGTGCCGGCAGCGCTTTGCGGCATCGTCGGCCTGCGACCGACCGTCGGTCTCTGGTCGCAGTCGGGCATCGTGCCCATCTCCCACACCCGGGACACCGCTGGGCCGATGACCCGGTCCGTGCGTGACTGCGCGCTGTTGCATCGCGTAGTGATGGATTCCCGCGTTCCCGTGCCCGCTGCGGCGCCGCTTCGCGGTGTGCGTCTCGGCGTCCCGCGTGCGGATTTCTGGGCGGACCTCGAATCGGAGACGCAGCGCCTTTGCGAAGGCGTGCTAGAGGCGTTGCGTGCGGAAGGCGCCGTACTCGTCGAAGCCGACATTGCGGACGTGATGCGTCTGGAAGGGGCCTCGGGGTTTCCGATCGCGCTGTACGAGACGGTGGTCGACCTGAACGCGTATCTGCGCGAACACGGCCTGCCGATGGATTTCGCGGCGCTTGCCGCGAAGTGCGAGAGCCCCGATGTCGCGGGGCTCCTGCAGGGACTCGCTTCGGGTGGCGCGATCCCGGAGGCCGTCTATCGCCGTGCCATGGAGGTCGAGCGGCCGGCGCTCCAGGAAACCTATCGGCAGTACTTCGCGAAGCAGCGGGTGGATGCCGTGATCTTCCCGACGACGCCGCTGCCTGCCGCAAAGATCGGCGAGGACGACACGGTGATGCTGAACGGCCGGGCCGTGCCCACGTTCCCGACGTTCATCCGCAACAGCAGTCCGGGGTCGGTGGCCGGCATCCCGGGCCTGAGTCTGCCCGTGGGGCTGACCTCTGCCCGCCTGCCGGTCGGCATCGAACTGGACGGCCCGGCGGGCAGCGACGACCGGCTGCTTGCCCTCGGGCAGGCGATCGAAGCGCTCGTGGCGCCGATGTCTGCCGCCTGCTGAGGCTCGCCGCATCCCGGGGAATGGCCGGCTCCGTGATGACGGGAGGGCCGCCCCGGGCGCAGGGCCTCAGTCGATCTTCGCCACCACCCGACCGGTGATCCGACCGGCCTTCAGCTGATCCAGCGTCGCACTCACGTCGGACAGCGGACGGACCTCGATCGGGATCGGCTTCAGCTTGCCCTGGCGCGCGAGTTCTACCACGGCCTTCAATTCCGCGACGGTACCCACGTTGGAGCCGATGATCGTCAGCGCGCGCTGCACGATCGTCACGAGCGACACCGGGATTTCCCCGCCATACAAGCCGACCAGGATCACGTGACCGCCCTTGCGGACGGCGTTCAGCGCGAGAGTGGCCGTGGACGCGTTGTTGACGAGGTCCACCGCGCCGTAGAGCGGGCCGCCGGCGAATGCCTGGACCTGCTGCAGCGCGTCGGCGTCCGCGCCGTTCACGACGGCGGCAGCGCCCGCGGCCCGTGCCGCGTCGAACTTGGCGGGGTCCACGTCGACCGCCACGACCCGATCGTGACCCAGCGCGCGCAGCATGCCGATGGCCATCAGACCGAGGCCGCCCGCCCCGATGACGGCAACCCACTCGTCACGCGGAATGGGCAGCAGCTTGTCGACGGCGGAGTAGGTCGTCAGGCCGGAGCACGCAAGAGTGGCGGCCCAGACCGGATCCACGCCGCTGACGTCGACGAGGTAGCGAGGATGAGGCACCACCAGATGGTCGGCGTAGCCGCCGGGCCGCTGGATGCCCACCCAGCGCGGCGTCATGCAATGGTTGTCCTGGCCTTCGAGACAACGCGCGCACGTGCCGCAACCGATCCACGGGCACACCAGACGGTCGGCGCCGATCGGCACGCTGCCGGCGTCCGGGCCCGCAGCGATCACCGTGCCGTAAGGCTCGTGACCCAGCGTGACCGGGGGACGCATGCCGCGGTCTTCCATGCGGAAGCGCTTGCCGCCGCCCAGATCGAAGTAGCCGTCGCGGATGTGCACGTCGCTGTGGCAGACGCCGCAGTAGCGCAGCTTGAGCAGGACTTCGGTGCCCGTTGGCACCGGGGTCGGATAGTCGCGGCGGGCGAGCGGACCGCCCCATTCGATGACGTCGTAGCTGTACATGCGAGCTCCCTGGCGGAGTGTTCGGAGTGACAAAGGCAGGCAGCCGGGAGAACGGGGAGCCGCGCGCGGGAGCACGGACGCGGGACACTCTTCGCGGTGCTCCGGCGGCGGACCCGGGACTTCGCCCGGGCCGTCGACCGGCCTGCCGCAGGGTAGCGGAAATCCGCCCCCGGGGACTACTTCATGAAGCAGCCGTACTCGTCGGGATCGGCGTCGCGCACGAACACGTCGCGATCCATGAACACGGGCGTCACGCCCAGGCGCACGAACTTCGCGCCGTTGGAGGAGAGGTAGCCGGTCTCACCCTTGGTGAGGCTGAAGATTTCGGTGGAGGTGCCCTTCAGGGTGACCGTGCCTTCGCGAACCTGCACGTAGACGCCGGGCTCGGAGAAGCCGTCCTGCTGCACCCCGAACAACTCCTCGAGATTGACCTTGAGCTTGTCGGGACGGGGCGCCTGGGAGCGTTCGAAGAATGCCGGCATCGCGGGCAGCTGCTTCGGTGCTTCCTTGTCGTTGGCGACGTTGAGCGCCTGCCCTTCGCAGATCTGGACTTCGCCCTCCTTGTTCACGGCGACGTTGCATCCCTGCCAGTTGCCGACGGTGAGGCCGGAAGGTGCGTCCGCAGGACCGGCTTCGCCGTCGTCGGCGCAAGGTCCCACGCACAAGGCGTCGAAGCCCGTGCCGCGAACACCGATCGTGGCCACCGCCGTGTTGATCTGGAACTGACGGTTGTTGTTGCGCGCCACGAGACCCGTGAGGGCGCGGAGACCGCCCTTCAGCAGCCGCAGCACCACGTTGCCCTGCTCGGGTCGCGACGGTTCGTACTTGTAGCGTTCCACGGAGAAGCGAGTGTTCTCCTGCAGCACGATGCGCGTGCCGTCCTGGAAGATCACCACGCCGAAGCCCTGTCGTGAAGTCTCGAGAATGTCTTCCGCATAGACCGGGTCGCCGACGGCCAGCGGCTTGCCGGCGCGGGGTCCCGTGGCCGTCGCCACGCGGCCCTGGATCGCGATGAGGCGTCCCACGTAGCCGGGCGTGCGGGATATCGCCGTCGTGACTTCGCGCTTCGCTTCCGCCGCGCAGTCGTCCTCGCAGATGCGGGTGATGAAGTCCGTCCCGCGGATGCCGATCGTTGCGGTACCCGTGTTGAGCTGGAAAGCCGTCGGCCGGCGCTGACCGAGCAGACCGGTGAGGCTTCGCAGGCCGCCCTTCAGCAGACGCAGGACTGTGCTGTCCTCCTGGGGCGCGGCCTGCGCGAACTTATAGCCCTCGATGCGGAATTCCGAGGCCGGCCGCACCGTGAGCTTCGCGCCGTCGCGCAGTTCGATGACGGCGCGGCTGTCCGGCTGCGTGATGACCGTATCGCCAGGCCGCACTGCGGAGCCTCGGGCCATGATGCCCATGGACCCGGTGGCGCGCTGCACGGCGACGACGCCGCTGACGCTGGTGGCGCGTCCGGCTTCCTGTTCCTGGGCGGCTGCGCCGAGCGCCCCGCCGAACAGAGCGGCGGACAGCAAGGCAGTCGAGAATCGCATCATCGGCACTCCTGAAGACTACGCTGCTGCGTGAGATTGGTGAGGCTCTGTTCGTCTTCCTGCGTGGCCTTCAGGAACGACGGCGGACGGGAGGCGAGCGCCGAGGCTGTCTGGTTGACGACAGATGCGCTGACCACCGTGACGGAGACGGCGGGCTGCAGCACCGGCGGCGGCAGTTCGCCCGCGGGGGATGCGGTCACATCGCCCGGCAATCCGGCAACGCGGCGAAGGAACAGGGTATTCCCGTCGAAGCTTGCCGGGGTCAGCTCGTCGCTATCATCTTCGACGACGAAGAATCCCGACGAGCCGCCGCTGGTGGCGACGATGCCGTTCACCGTGACCCGGCTGTCGGCGACGTTCAACGGATTGCTGGCGCTGCCGATCGTCGGGCTGCCGATGATGCGGGCTCCGGTGTTCGTTGCAGAACCATCGTTCAAGGCCAGCGAAGCGGCATCGATGTCGCACTGGCCCGTGGTTGCGCCGAAAGTGGCGGTCGCGTCCGTCGAGGTGCCGCCCTGCAACGCCATGGCGCCGCTGACCTTCGCCGAGGCGGACTGCTCGCCGACCAGGCCTGTTGCGCGGTTGCCGGCGGCGATCGTCAGGCTGCCGGCTTCCACCGACACCCTGTTGCCGGAAATCTCCGCGTTCTCGATGCGCAACGCCCCGTTCGTCACCCGGGCTGCGAAGCTGCCCGTCGTGTCGAGCGTGCGGTTGAGCGTGAGGTTGCCGCTCGTCTGGACGATGTCGATCGACGACCAGTTGCTGCCGAAGCTGCCGCCGGTCGTGGAGAAGTTCTCCCGTACGGTCAGTGCGCCGCCGCCGATGAGATTGCCGCCCGTCTGCACGAGACTGCCGATCGCCAGCGAGTTCCGCGCATCGAACCTTCCGCCATTCACGCGCAGGTCGGCGATGTCGGCCGGCCCGAACAGGGTTGCCACGCCGTTGTTGACGATGAAAGTGGAGCCGGGAGCGAAGCGGGTCTGGCCCGTGCCGACGGTCAGGGCGCCGCTGCGCAGTTCGAGGGTGCCAGCCGCCACATCGAGAGAGGGCAGCAGGATCGGCGCGCCGTCGATCACCCGGTTGCCGCTGCCGGCGGTCGCGAAGGTCGCGCCGTTGATCTGATCGTAGGTCCCCGGTCCGGCGAGGGTGCCGTCGCTCCACACGAAGGTGCCACCGTCCTTGGTCACCTCGGCATCGTCCGCCACTTCGATACGCCCGCCGTTCATGTCGACACGCGCGCCGTTGTGGGTGCTGTTGCCCAGCACGCGAACGACGCCCGTATTCACCAGATTGCCGCCCAGCGTGGTGCCGTCGAGCACGAGAGTGCCGGCATTCGTGAGGACGCCATTGCCGGTCACGGTGTCGCCGGAGAGATCCAGCGTCACGCCACTGCCGACGGTGGTGCCCGTGCTGCCCAGGCCGGCGAGCACGACGCCCGGGCCGCGTGTCGTCACCAGCCCGGTCCCCGTGAATGAGGCGCCATTGCCCAGTTCGTGTGTGCCGGCGATGAACTGCGTCCCCGGCATCAAGGTGACGGAAGTCTCGTCGCTCGCCAGGGCAAACTCGCCGGTGTGAGTCCCCGAACCGCGAAGCAGCAGGCCGCCGCGGCGGACATCGATGATGCCCGCGTTCGACAGTCCGCCGCTGTCGCTGTTGAAGACACTGGTTCCGTTGCCTCCCGTCTTGATGATCGTGCCGTTGTTGACGACGAAGCCGTCATTCCACGAAGCATCGGTCTCGATGGTGAACAGACCGTTGTTCTCGAAGCGGCTCAGCGTGTTCGAGGCGATCAGTGCGTCGACCGAGCCGGTGCCGCGCCACACGGACCCGCTCACGCTGTTGTTCACGATCTGGCGCGGACCTTCGAGCGACTTGACGTCGGTCCCGTCGATCAGCATGGCGCCCGTCTGCGCGATGACCGTACGACCCGCGCCGGACTGGGAACCGCCCGTCCAGTTGAGCTGCCGCTCGATGGTGAGCGTGCCGCTACCGATCAGCGAGCCGCGGGTCAGGTCGAGGTTCGAGACGTTCACGCTGTCGGTGATGTTCATCGTGGCCCCGAGGAGTTCCAGGGTGCCGTTGCCGATGACGCGCGAACCGACGTTGAAGTCGTGCTGATCGCGGGTGAGACGCAGTCGGGTGCTGGTTCCGAGATCGAATGTCCCCGTGTGCGAACCGGCGCCGGCGACATCCAGCGACCCGGTGCGCAGTGCGAATGTCCCGTCGTTGTCCAGACGCCCGCCGGGAGCGAACGTGCCGCCGGACAGGGAGAGTACGGCGCCCGGATTGATGCGTGTGTTGCCGTTCACTGTGAGGGCGCCGGAGACGAGGTCCATCGCGCCCTGCAGCGCGAGGTCGTCCAGAGTGAGGGCAAGGCCGTCGAGGACCTTGGTGCCGGTGCCGAGTTCGAGGAGCGCGCCGTTCTCGCGGGTGAGCGAGCCATTGCCAGACAGGGTGCCGCCGTTCCAGGCCACTGTCCCGCCGTCCTTGACGAGTGCTGCGCCGGAACCGATCGTGAGGCTTCCGGCGTTCTGGTCGATGCGGGTACCGGCTACCGTGGTCTGGCCACCGATCACGCGGGCGATGCCGCGATTGACCAGATTGCCCGTGATGGTCGCGGTGTCGAGTACCAGGTTGCCATCGTTGGCGAGCGTGCCGTCGCCACCGATCGTGATATCCGCGACCCTCAGCGTGGCGCCGCTGCCGAGGGTAAGCGTGTTGCCGGTGCCGATCGAGAGAGCGCCGCCCGTGTAGGTGACGGGGCCGTTCACCGTCGCGTTGCCCACGTTCAGATCGCCGCCGGACAGCGCGATCTGCTGGAACGTCGCAGTGCTGCCGGTCGACAGGCTGCCGCCGGTGATGCTGACCGGCGCGTTGAACGTCGCCGGGCCGGCAATCGCGATGGACCCGGCCGACACCGTGAGGGCTTCGTCCATGACGATTGAGCCTGCCACCTGCGTCCCCGAGGACACCGTGATGATCTGGTCGCCCGCCACGCTGATGCGCACGGACTGGGCTCCCGTCGGCAGCGCACCCGTGCTCCAGTTGGAAGTCACGCCCCAGTCGCCGCTCGTGCCGATCCAGCAGACATCCGCGCCGCAACCTGCGCCCAGGAGCGCAAGCGAGACGTTGGTCGCGTTGTAGTTGACCGTAGGCGTGATGGTGACGCCATCCGGCAGATTGACGTTCGCGAACTGGCCGGAGCGGCTCACGTACGTGATGATCGGACCGATCGTGTCGTTGGCGGCCGGGATATAGCCGTCGGCGGACGCGATGAGAAGGGTGCCGCCGAGGGTTGCCGCACCGGCACCGCCGATGGCCAGCACCGACTGCTGTCCGGCACCGGGACCGGCGGCATCGACATCCAGGATGCCGGTTGCGGACTGCGTGAAGTTGCCGACGATGCCGATGCTGCCCAGGCCGTTTGCACCACGCACACGGAGGTTGCCGTTGTTGGTGAAGCGCCCTTGTCCACCGCCGATCGAGAGCGTGCCGCTGCCCTGAACGGTGCCGTTGTTGACGAGGTCCGCGGACGTGACCAGCGACGTGCTCGTCGCCATGATGATCACGCCTGCGTTGGTGCCGAGCGCGGCACCGACGTTCAGGGTTCCCTGGTCGATCCGGATGACGCCGGTGTTCGCGATCGTCACGCCAGCGGCGATGTTCTGCGTGGGAATCGAGTTCTTGGTCAGAGTGCCCGCGTTGGTGAAAACGTAGTCACTGCCGTTGAACACGATGAACGGGGACGCGTCGCCGCCGTCGAGGGAGAACGTGGCGCCCGGCGCGTTCGTGATGGAACCCTTGGCAGTTTCGGTCGCGAGATGGAACCGCGCGCCGTTGGCGAGCGTGACGCTGCCCCGGTTCACCCAAGCCTTGACGAGCCCGAATCCGGATCCGCCGCTGCCGGTGACGGTCGTGGTGCCCTCGGTCGTGAGAGTACCGGTTCCGCGGAGGTCCGATTCGTTGCGCCAGTCGAACGCCCGGGTCACGCGGATGTTGCCGCTGCCGTTCAGCGTGACGGTCTCGCTGCCGCGCAAGGTGAGGTCGCCGATGGTGGTCTCACCGTTGATGCTGCTGCTGCCGCCGGACTGGTCGAACGAGAACAGCGTCGTGGTTCCGTTGAACGTTGCAGAGCCAGCGGTCAGCGAGACGGGTTGGAGTGTCGAGAACGCCGCGTCTGCCCGGAACGTGCCGCCCTGGATCGCGAGCGCCGCGCTGACCGAGGCATCGCCTTGCAGCGTGAGCGAACCGCCCGTCAGCGTCACGGGCGCCAGGAGCGTCGAGGCGCCGCTCACGACCAGCGACCCTCCGGAGATCGTCAGTGCCTCGCGAAGCGTGATCCCGCCGATGGTGTGGCTGCCCGTCGTGAGCGAGACCGGCGTTGTGCCGCCCGCGTCCACCAGGACGATGTCGCCCGCCTGCGGCAGACGGTCGCCGGTCCAGTTGGCGACGTCCGTCCACAGGCCCGTGCCCGCACCGCCGTCCCAGCAGATGTCGGCCGCGCAGTTGACTGCACCGAACTCCAGGCCGACCGTCTGGCCCGGCAGGATGACGCTGAACTCCGATGGGAGCGACACCCCGCCCGTCGCGAAATCGCCCGACGTGGTCGTCGCGGCGATGAACGGGAAGCGATCGCCGGTGGACGGGGTGAACCCGTTCACGAGTGTCCCGGTCAGTTGTCCGCCGACGGTCGCGGTACCGGTCACGTCGATGCGATCGAAGTTCGTGCCGGCTGTCGTGCCGCCGATGCCTACCAGCAACTGGCTCGTCTGTCCGAGTTGCAGGTTGCCGATGACCCGGAGATGGCCGGTCCCGGAGCCGTCGAGGAGGGTCCCTTCGTTGACGAAGGTGTTGCCCGCGCCCACGTCGATCGTGCCCTTGCCCTGGATCGTGGAGCCATCGCCGTTCGTGAAGCCGCCCAGCTTGCGCAGCGTGGCGTTCTCGGCGAGCTCGATCGCGGCGTCGCTCGCGGTGTCCAGGGTGCCGCCGATGCGCAGGGTAGCTCCCGAGCGTACGTCGAGCACGCCGCGGTTGGTGAACGTGCCGCCATCCGGGGCTCCGTTCCGGCCAACGTTGAGGGAGAGGGTGCCCGTGAGTACCTCGACCCGACCGCCCGCGGCGTTGGTGAACGCGAGGAAGTTGGGGGTGCCGCCTGCGGCACTGAGCGTGCCGAGCGTGGCGCCCGTGCCGGCGCTCTGGCGGAACGTACCGGCGTTCTGCACCGTGAGCGTACCCGTGCCGGTACTGTTGTCGCCAAGGGTGAACGCGCTGCGAACGTCGATCAGCCCCGTGTTGGTCCAGCTGGTGGCGCCGGTAACGTCGATATCCCCCGACTCGAGGTTGACCGTCCCGGCATTGCTCAGGGTGCCGCCGCCGATGGACTTGGCGCCGGTCCCGCTCGCCGTGAGCGTGGCCCCCGAGGCGACGTTCACGCTTCCGGCGAGTGCCCCGCCGGTCCAGGTGCCCGTCCCCGTGACGGTCACCGGTCCCGAGCCCAGCAGACGCCCCGACGACTGGGTGAGAGTTCCCGTGGTGGCTGCGCTCTGGAACTCCGCCGTGCCACCGTTCACGGTGATCTGGCTGACGGTGATCGGCGCGGTCGTGGCGAAAGTGGCGGTACCGGCCTGCACCGTGATGCCGCCGGTCAGCGCGAGATTGCCCGAAGCCGTGAGGTTCGCGCCGAGACTCGTGCTGAGCGAGCCGGCGCCCGAGACGGTCGAGCCAGCTGCGAAGTTCGCCGTCCCGCCGAAGTCCACCGTGGCACCGCTCGCCACCTGGATCGCATTGTTGTTGGTGAAGCTGCCTCCGCCGGACGCGCCGCTGAAGCCGATGTTGAAGCGGGTCGTGCCCGACTGGATGTCGATGACGCCGTCGTTGGTGAACAGGGCGTAGTTGGGCGTGCCGCCGGGAATGCCGAGACTGCCGATCTGCACGTTGGCCCCGTTGACCACGCGCAGCGTGCCGTCCGCATTGTTGCGGAAGGTGAAGTTGCCCACGCCGGTCCAGCGGTCGCCGATGTTCATCGGGCCGCGGAATTCCATCAGGCCGTTGTTCACGAAGGAGCCGGTGCCGACGATGTCCGTCTGTCCCGAAACCATCAGCACGGTACCGTCGTTCAGCAGCGTTCCGGTACCGAGAGCCCGGGCCGTCCCGTTGCTGCCGTCACCGTTGCCGTCGGCCGTCAGCGTCGCGCCTTGGGCTATACGCAGGGTGGCGTCGAGGGTCCCGCGGCTCCAGCTGGCATTGCCCAGGAGGCTCAACGTGCCAGTGCCCGCCAGCGTGCCGCCGGTCCAGGTGAAGGTGCCGAACTGCTGCGAGGGACCGGTCACGGTGAGCGTCCCGCCGCTCATCGCGATGTTCTCGTAGGAGATCAGATTGCCGGTCGAGGCACTGCCCGTGCTCAAGGTGATGAGGGGGTTCGCCGGACCGCGGTCGATGAACACGCGGTCGCCTGCCTGAGGCGCGCGGCCCAGGCTCCAGTTCGCTGCCGTGGTCCAGTTGCCGTTGGTGTCCGTGTTCCAGGAATTGATGGTTCCGGAAGTGCCTCGGGAAAGGAACAACTGGGTACCGGCGGGCGTCAGCGCGTAGCCTCCGCTGTTGCCGGTCAGGCTCATGTTCGCCGCCGAGCCGGAGATCGAACCGGCGCCGAACAGGAGGAACAGCGCCTCCGCGGGCGGTGTGAAGCCCGCTGAGTGGGCGATCTGGACCGAACCGCCGGGCGTCAGTGCACCCGTGACGGTCACGCTGTCGTAGCCGACGCCCCGTCCCGTCGCCGTGTCCGCGACATTCATCACCAGGACGCTGCCTGTGTCGAGAGCGAGGTTGCCGTCGACGGTGAGGAAGCCCGGCGTCGAGCCGAGACGGATCGTGCCGCGGTTGGTGAGCGTCTCGACGTTGATGTTATCGGTCGTGAGGTCGATGCGACCGGCACCCTGGATGGTGCCGGTGTTGAGCAGATTGCCGTTGCCGGTCTCGATGAGGCCGTTCGCGCCGAGGTCCAGCAAGCCGGCATTCGACGCCAGGCCATTGACACCGAGGGAAGCGCCGTTCTGCGCACGGAGCGTTCCCTGGTTGGTCCAGTTGGTCCCGAAGAAGTCGACGCGCTGGCCGTCCGCTACCACGGTGCCCTGGTTCGTGCCGCCGGTGCCGAAGGTGACCCGGCCTCCGGCGCCCGCGGTGGATGTGACCAGCACATCCGGGCCGAGCGTGAGCGCTGCGTTGCCGAAGCCAAGCGTGTTGCTCCCGGCATTGCCGCCGACGAAGCGGATCGTGCCCTGGCCGCCGACGGACCAGGCCGTGTTCAGGTGGTTGTAGAGCCGGACCGAGCTCGATGTGCCCTGCGATCCGTCGATGTCGATGGTCGAGTCGTCAAGGGTCAGCGCGCCGCTCACGATCAGGTCATCGCCTCCCACGAGCCTCAGCGTGCCTTGCAGGGTGACGTTCTCCATGGTCCCGTCGATCGCGCGCAGAGCATTGTCGGCAACGGAGATCGTCCCGCCGCGAATCGTGCCCCGGAAGGTTGTGAGCGCAAGGTCCACCGTGCCTCGCTGGGCATCGAACGCGGTTGTCGCGCCCGTGTTGTCGAGGACACCCGAAATGCGCAGCGTGCCGCGGTCCGCATCCGCCGGTCGCTGGATCGTGTTGAACGTCGCGGCGGAGAAGGTTCCGCCGAGGGCGAGCGTGCCGGCGTCGAGAATGATCGATCCCGGGTTGGTCCAGGCCAAGGCGGCGCCGCTCGCCACGTTGTAGAGGAGGTTGCCCCCGGTGACACGGACCGTGCCTGCGTTGGCAGACAGACCGGTGATGGTTCCCGTGCCGGTAGCTACGGCGATAGTGCCCTCGTTGCTCCAGTCGGTACCGTCGATCGAAACGGTCGCGTTGGCGGCCGTGGGCGCGACATCGATCGTGCCGCGGTTGACGCCGCCAGTCCCGAAACGGACAACGCCGCCCTGGTTGCCGGCAACGCGGACACCCGCGCCTAGCGTCAGCGGGGCATTGGTCCAGCCCAGATTGTTGCCGTTGGCGTTGGGGCCCGCGAAGAGGATCTGGCCGTTGCCTGCGATGCTCCAGGCGGCGGCGTTCGTGCTGTTCCACAGGAAATTGGAACCGCCGGTGCTGTCGAGGGTGATCGCCGCGTCCAGAAGGGTCAGGGCGCCGCGCACGAACAGATTGGAACCGCCCGTGACCGTGATGGCGCCGGCGAGGGAAACGTCCTCCAGCATCCCGCTGGTGATCCGCAATGTGCCGTCGTTCGCCTGCACGGTGCCGCCGAGGATCGTGCCGATACCACTGGCGCTCACGAAGTCGACGTTGCCGCGTGCGGCGTTGAACGTCGTCGTGGCGCCGGTGTTGTCCAGGATGCCGGATACGCGCAGCGTGCCGCGATCGGCGTCGTTCGGGCGGGAGATGGAGTTGAACGTCGTCGGCGAGAAGCGTCCGCCCAGAGTCAGCGTTCCGCTGTCGAGACGCAGCGTGCCGGTGTTCGTCCAGACGAAGGTCTGACCGCCGGAAACGTTGTAGTCGACGTTGCCGCCGCTCACGATCACGCTGCCCGTGTTGGAAATCAGTCCGGCAATAGTCATGGCGGCCACGGATGACTCGATGGTCCCTTCGTTCGTCCAGTCCGTGCCGGTGACGCTGACCGTATTGGTCGTGGTGGCCGGCGCGATCCGGATCGTGCCGCGGTTCACACCCCCATTGCCGAATAGCACGTTGCCGCCACGGGTGCCGGAGACGAGGACGCCGCTACCGATCGTCAGCGGCGTGTTGGACCCACCAAGATAGACCGCTACGGACGAGCCCTGCATCCTCACTTCGCCCTGTCCGACCACGGACCACGGCGCGTTCGATATCGCGTTCAAGATGTACGCTGAGCCGCCGTTGCTCGCGTCGAGCATGACGAGTGCGTTGTCGAGCGTCAGGGCGCCGAGCACCCGGAGTTGCGACCCGCCGCGCACGGTGACATTGCCGCGGAGTGTCGTGTTCTCGAGCGTCGCGTCATCGAACAGGAAGTTGTCGGAGGTCGCATCGACGATGCCGCCGACGACCGTGCCGACGTACCCGCTGGCTTGAACGAAACTGACCGGTCCGCGCGCGGCTCCGAGGGTCAGCGTGGCGTTCGAGTTGTCGATGCGGCCGGCGACTCGCAGGGTGCCGCGATCGGCATCGTTCGGACGGTCGATCGAGTCGAACGTGGCGGTCGTCATGTTGCCGCCGAGCGTGAGGGTCCCGCTGTCGAGGACCACCAGTTCCCCGTTGGTCCAGGTGCCGGTCGGGCCGTCGCCGACGTTGTAGTTCACGGTACCGCCATTCACCCGGACGGTCGCCTGATTGCTGGCGAGCCGGTTGATGTTGGTCACGCCGCTCGTCGCCGTGATCGTGCCCTGGTTCGTCCAGGGGGCGCCGCTGATGTTGGTGATGAAGGTCGATGTCGTCGGGGCGACGGTGATGGTCGCCTGGTTGATCCCGCCGTTACCGAACCAGATCGTGCCGCCGCGTGGCGACGTGACGTTGAGGCCGCTGCCGAGGGTCATCGGCGCCTGGTTGCTCCAGCCCAGATTGTTGTTTCCGGTGGTGCCGCCTAGAACGATGTTGCCGGTTCCGCCGATGCTCCAGGGCGCCGAGCCTTCGCCATAGAGGTAGGTGCTGCCGTTGTTGTCCGATGCCAGGGTGACCGTGTTGTTGGCGAGGGTGAACGTGCCGCCGATGCGCAGCTGCTGGCCTCCGCGCAAGGTCAGATCGCTGGTGAGCAGGACGTCCCGGAAACGGCCGTCCACGACGTTGAGCGCGTTGTCCTGGATCTGAACAGTGCCACCGACGATCTGCCCGCCGGACACGAGGTTCACGGTGCCCTTCGCGGCATTGAACAGCAGCGTGCTGTTCGTGTTGAGTACCGTGCCGGAGATATTGATCGTGGGCGCCGCGCCCGACGGCGTGAGCGAGTTGAGCGCCGCGGACTGGATGGTGCCGGACAGATTGAGAATGCCGCCGTCGCTCACGGCCAGCGGGCCGGTCGAAGAGCCGAGGTTCGTGAGTGTCAGCGTGCCGGCATTGACGCCAAGCGTGCCCGTGTTGCTCCACGGGTCCGCGGAACTGGTGACCGTGACCGTGCGACCCGAATTGGAGAGGATCGTCCCGGCGTTCGAACCATCCGACGCCGTCGTGTTCGACAGGTTGATGGTGCCGCCGCCCGGGGTCGTTGCGTCCGGGCGGATCGTCACGCCGCTGCCGATGGTCAGGCCGTGACTGCTCCACGGGCCGATACTGTTGTTGTTGTTCGCGGCGCCGGCGGGGCTCGCGAACAGGATCTCCCCGCCGTTCGCGGTCGCGCTGATCGCCTGATTGCCGTCGTAGTAGAGGGTCGAGTTGTTCGTGAGGAAAACGGAGCCGCCGTCGAGGGTGAGCCCGTTGCGGATGCGGAAATTGTTGCTGGTGGGCACGTCCATGCGCGTGGCGAGGGTGACGCCGTCGAGCATGGAACTGCCCGCCATGACCAGGCGCCCGGCCTCGCCTTCGATGCGTCCGCCGACGATGATGCTGCTGCTGTTGATCGCGTTCAACGTGCCGGTGGTGGCGTTGAGCGTGAGTACGTCGCCGGTGTTGACGAGGGTGCCAGTCAGGTTGAGCGCGCCCGCGCTGTTGGTGCGCTGGAGGGTCTCGAAGCTGGTGGTGACGAAGGTGCCGTCGAGGTTGAGCGTACCGCCGTCGCCCAGGACCAGCCGGCCCGTGCCGGAAGAACTCCAGCGGCTGTTGGTGCCGGCGTTGTTCAGGGTGACGATACCGCCCGTGGCTTCGATGCGACCGGTGTTGTTCCAGCCGCCGGCGCCGGAGCTGGTGATCGCGATGGTGCGCCCGTTGGTAGGCAGCAGCGTGCCGGCGAAGGCACCGGCCACTGCGCTGTTCGAGAGGTTGACGGTGCCGCCACCCGGGGTGTTGGCATCGGAACGAACGGTGACACCGGCGCCGATGGTGAGGGCGGCGGTGTTCCACGGGGCGATCTGGTTGTTGTTGTTCTGGCTGCCTGCCGGACTC